>Ga0209906_100004_pt1 | contig 761915 bp, 664 predicted proteins | sample FECB24metaG_FD_188303 | JGI IMG/M metagenome (GOLD analysis project Ga0209906, IMG submission 188303) | Cyanobacterial communities from the Joint Genome Institute, California, USA from Joint Genome Institute, California, USA - FECB-24 metaG... ...
CAGCGTAGCCTCAAGTTGAAGCACTTAGACAAGAAATTGCATGCCCTCCAATTGACCCAAGAGGAGTTGAAAAAGCTATTCGTAAAGCACTCGTTATCATTAAGGTAAAAATTAGTTGTACAGAAAAGAAGCCATCGTAGTAAGAGGTATATTACAGCACCTGCTAATAAAAATATTGAACCTATAGAGAAGATAACCTTAAGGCATCCACCTAAGTCGTCAAAAGGATTAATATCCATTGGGCCCCAACCGCCATATCCCATAATAAATGAATCTAAGTGACTATAAAAACTTAATTAGCAAAATATTAATAATAAAATTTACTGTTCATTTATTCGTAAAGCTCATCCCCGTTCCCTTCATCCGGCTTATCCTCAATCATGCCTTTGAATTGACCAAGCGTTTCCCGGAATGCCCAGGCTTGGTGATCGTCTGCGGGATTGAGAAACCAATCCTGCTTTGGGAGATTCTCCGGAAGTGCCAGGTACTGCTCCAGCGTCAGACTTAAATAAGCGGCATCTATGCCGGCGTTGTGCAGATGTTGTCGCAGATCCGTAAACCGGGAGGGCGCAGGGATGGGCATATATAGAGCCGGTTGGTCACTGCGAAGAATCGTGGGCACACGACCTGTCCTACTTACAAAGACATGCCAACCGGCATGTCGTACGTCCATGCCAGTTAGCCGTGTCCCACAAAATTCGATTCTTCGCACTGCAAACATACAAAAAAGCCCCACCTGTTCAAGGGTGGGGCTTTCGCTTTCGCGATCATCCGCGGCTGCGGTCAGATTCTGGCTCGCCTACTCCTGGGGCGGGTTACTTTCGCCCGGCTCTTCCGGTTTGTCGCCATCCGGTTCGGGTTCTGGCTCCTGAGGCTTTCGCTTAGCCAGTTTCTCCTGGACCGACTTCTGAAGGTTCACCCGTTCGGCTTCCCGCTCGGCAGCTTTAGCCTCCTCGATCTGGTCTTCGTCCATGCCGTCGTATTTGGCATACTGATCAGCTTGGGCAATACCATTTTGTAGAATACGAACGATGTGCCCGATACTATCCAGGGGATTCTTTTCTAAATCTGAATCCTTAAAATGACCACCGGTCTGTTCATTTAACACCCTAACGGCCCCTTTGCCCGCATTCTCAATTTGCCTGAGTACACCGGTCAATTTCTTACTGTCCAGCTTTTGCATTGTCTTTCGGTTGTGGTGCTACCGAAGTAGCTACCTGGTCAATGTATCCTTTTCCTATCTCCGTGCCATACAATGTGGCCAGCACGTCCTGCGGTGTGTTTGCATCCAGTAGGGTCGCACCTAACGCATTCTCAAGCTTTACTTTGCCTAAGTACTCGGCCTTCACCTTATAGTTCATCTTCCTTTTACGAGTTGACATGATATAAAAAAGCCCCTCTTGTGTGAGAGAGGCCCATTAAGCAGTAAGAACCTTACGCTGGCAAAGGCAACACCACCGACTCAGCCAAAATCGGCGGGTGAAAGGCATACCCATCGCCCTTAAACTTGAAGTCGATTTGCAATTTGTCGTCAGACTTCGCTCCTGAGTCGGTTGAGTCTTCAAACATCAACGGTTCGTAGCTGGTACCGACCACCTTACGCGTACCATCCTTGTAGATGGCAATAGCAACACCGCCCTGGTTGAAGGTTTTGTCGATGGCATCGATCTGGGTAGCTTCATAGCCAGCGAATTTACATTCGCCCGATACCCCCACGTTCTGGTAACCCAAATCGCCTTTGCGGTCAGATTTCACGCGGGCGGTGTTCAGATCAAACTTCAGCACAGCACCTACAGCGCCTACTTTCAACGGCGGGGCCATTGACAGAACGCCGGCCACGATGTCTTCCTTCTTAGGCCAGTCGCTGGTAAAGTCATCTTCCGCATATAGAATAATCCGCTTGATACCGCCCAGGTTCGTCTTACCCCGGTCTTTCCGGTTGATACCAACCAACGTAGCGCCAGGCATGGCTACCGTTACCCAATCCGGCGAAATCATAAAATCGTGCAGCGCCGGGGGGATCAACGCATGCACTTCAGCCGGAGCAAAAAGACTAACCACCATGGCCAGCCCAAACAGAATCGAACCGATAATCCGTAACTTCTTCATTAGTTATAATTAAGGTAAGTAGTGAATTGGCTTGGTTAATTGAACATCCCGTCGACTAGCTCATGACCACACAGCGGCCGTTACTTGCTGTTCATGAACAGCACGCGGCCGTCGCAGTAGTTGATGCCAAACTCGCCATCAATGAAGATCTTGATGGTACGGTCGGCCTTCTCAATGTCAATGCTCGGAATGTCTTCCGTGCTGTCTTCGGGCCCCAGTACCGCCAGGTTGCCTTCCAACGTCAGGAGGTGCTTACTGGTACCTTTCAGCCACGAACGCGGCTCTATAGTCACGTTTGGCAGCATTGACAGCGTTAGCTTTCCATTCGAGCGGGTCAGAATCTGCGAACTGTTGCTGATCTGCTGGTCCAACGCCATATTAGCATACACATAGTGCATTGGATCAACAACCAGCACACCGTTCTCTTCGAGCGGTTCGTCCATCACCTCAAAGAAGCGCATTCCCAGCTTCTGAAGCTCGCTCAGAATATTCGTTTCGTTGATGGTAGCGGCTGCCGTAACCATGTTGTCGGCCGGAATATCACCAACCGCTCCGGCACCCGTGGTAGCGTAGCCCTGATCGAACAGGATGTCCAGACCATCAGTAATGTCGATGTGGCTGTCGCCTTCCGGATTATGAACGCCTTTGTAGATAGCCCCGTGCACATCCTTGCCAATCTGCTTGATCACCTGCTCCATGTACCAGCTCATGGCTGCGAACGAGTAAATGTCCGAACTGTCGGTGGGCGTACGCTTAGCCAGGTACGTTTTTGACCAGGCATAGATCTGCACTTCGTCCAGCTTCAGATCAACCTTGAACGGCAGCAGACCCGCCCAGCGGTTGGCCAGTGAAACCCCGCCTTTGAAATTAGGCGAACCACCTTTGCGGCCAGGCTGCACCATCGGGTCGCTCGATGCGCGAATAAGAGGTACTTTATCGCGCACCTGGAAACCAGTAAACAGCCGGTCGCGCTTGATGTTGAAGCCGTTGCTCTGCTTCAACAGGAAAATCTGCGAGAAGTCCGCAATATTCTCCTTCAGTTTCTCACTGAGTTTGGTGAGGTCAAGTGAAGTTGTTGCCACCTAATGAATTGAGTTTGAAAAGTGAATGATGAAATCGGAATGAGTTATAGAAACCGCTTACTCTTCGTCGCTGGTCGGCACGTCGATGTCCGCCATCAGGCCTGGATATTTGGCTTTCAGTTCGGTTAGCCGCGCCAGATGCTTCTGGTCTTTATCCGTCAGATCGCTGCTCGCCTTGTCTTTGCCACCCTTGGCGTTAGTCGTGTCCTCAATGACGGTTGCGCCGGCCAGTGCTGCTTTATGAGCATCCCAGGCTTTTGCCTTTGGCTCCAGTTCGGCAATACGGGCGTTGGCCGTCGCCAGATCACTATTGGCTTTCTCCAGATCTGCTTTTGCCTTGGTCAGATCGCCGTTAGCAGCGGCAAGGTCACTGTTAGCTTTGGTCAGATCATCCGCCACGGCCTGGTTACCTTCAGCCTGCGCGTCGAGCCGGTCCTGAGCTTCCTGCGCTTCACTCGCAAAGGCGTTGAACTCTTCCTGAGTGAGTTTTTCCGCAATAGCCTTTTCGCTATTGGGAAACAGGGCGGCTACGATGGCCGCCAGGGTTTTCGTTGGTTTACTCATCGTTATTTGGAAAGTTGTACTGCGCGTTGAATGGCCTGTTGAAACGTACCGGTGCGGTCGGCCAGGCCCAGCCGAATGGCTTCTTTCGCCGAATACATCTTGCCGCTGAAGACTTCGTTGCTGGTCAGCTTTCCCGCCCGGCCCCGCCGAACGTACCCGACGAACTCCTGCCGGCAGGCGTTAAGCATCGTTTGAATCTCAGCTCGGGTTTGCTCCGTAATCGGCTCAATGCCGTTGACCAGCGCCTTATCCTGACTACCATCTGCCCGCAGAATTTGCACGTCAAAGCCCTGCTTTTCGAGTGCTTTGGCCTGGTTAACCAGAATCATCAGCACGCCAATGGAGCCGACTCCACCCACGAGCTGGTCTTCCACTACGATTTCGGTACATTGGCTGGCTACGAAATAGGCAGCCGAAGCCGCGAAGGGCGTCCAGGCCACAGTGGGCTTGCTCATCGATCGAACGATGTCGGCCAGCATCCGGGTCGAGTCCACGGTGCCACCTGGCGAATTGATCTTGTAGGCTACGGCGCGGGTGTGTTCATCACGGTCCAGAATGTTGCTCCATCGGGCCAGTTGCTCATTGCCGTAGGAGCACATCCCCCCATCCCGCGACATGGCTCCGTTGATGGGCAGCACACCAACGCCGGATTCTGTACGGAAATAATCAGCAACGTACTGCTCCGAGCGGCTTAGCTTGGCGTCGATCTGGTTGGCGTCCCGCAGGGTGGCCGGAAATGCATCTTTTCCCGCTTCCAGGCGCGGCCGGATGATCTGCTCCATGCGCTCGGCATAGCCCGGTTCGATGTACCACTGCCCTGCAAAAGAAAACCCCGTCATATTTGGCGTCGTAGAATAAGACGGTACAAACATGACGGGACAGAATCCTAATTAATAGGACGAAATCAGACCCCGCAGAAGAGCCAATCCTGCCCATCCGAAACATAAAGAGCGTTTCGAAAACTGCTGGAACTGCTCAGGCCCTGACTGGCTGCAAACGTACCCGCTGCACTCTGTACCTGACCTCCTGCACTGGTGATAAAAACATTACCAGTATCCGTTCCGCTGTAGCGTTTCAGCAAAAAGGCTTGATTCGGGCAGGTTACAGCATCAGGTAATGTCAGCGAAGCTGCCGTAGTGCCGTTGTTTATCTCAATGAGATAATCATTAAGGGTGACAAGATAACTGGCTGTCACTCGCTTGCGGGCGATTTTGACTCCACCGGGCAACACTTGCTCAGCAGTCAGTCCCATATTAAGCGTCGAAGTGCAAACTCAGCTTGTGCCGGGTCGCGTTGAGTTGATAACCAGCCACGGAGCCATTCCAGTGAATCGTATCGCCCGACTGGATTGCATTAAAGGTACGGGCGGTCGTACCACCGTCACCCGACACGTAGCAGGAACAGCCTGCTTTGGTGCCGTCGCCTACTGATTCCAGCAACCCGTTCACGTCCGCGCAGACGAAACTGCCGGCCACCGGCGAACCCGTTACGGTCGTAGCCGTCGCCTGATTGCCGTCAGCGGTGGTTGTGTTTGCCGTCAGGTACTTGTTGGTTTTGACCGGGGCCGCGCTGCTCTGGGTAAACGCCACCGCAAACGTCAGGTTCGTTGTCCCTAACGTAATGTTGCCAGTCGTCGTGAGTCGATACATCCGACCGGCTGCGCTGCCTTCGTCCACAAAAAACGACTTGTTGGTGGTCACCTTCGCGGAGGTGTCGAAATCATTTCGACGTGTTGCCGGGACCGCTGCACCGTTCCAGATGTACACCCCATTTTGAGCTGCCGAGGTCTGACCTAATGCTGCAAATGATTCACCCACGTTCATGGCCGTGCTATCGAGCGACGCGCCGGGAGCCGCAATGTTGATGTTGGTCGTACAGGCAACGCGCACCGATTGTACCGGGTCCATCGCCTGGAGCAGAGCCATCAAATCGGCCCGAATCTGGTCAGCGTAGTTTTTGTTGGCCGGGTCAGTACCCACGGTGGGCGCGGGTAGGTTAAAGGTAATTTGACTACTATCGAGAGCCATGTGTATGTAAAATTTAGGTGAGAACTACTTGAAAGTGCGTTTTCAGAACAAAGGAGCCGTGCCAGGTCAATAGGGGGAGGGCTATTGTGTAATCTGTGCCTTCAAAATAGCGCAGACCATTGACCCATAGATTTCGGCGGTACTCGGCTAAGCCCAAATCCCACACCGTTTGGCCGTTGGCCGTAACAGGCAGCGTTACCGGCTGGGCGCTGCTGGCATTGCTGACGAAGATCACTGGCCCCCGGTTGGCCACCAGGCGAACCGGCTTTGCTTGTGACCGAATGAGTTGCACGGGTCCGTTTGGTTGTCGAATCAACCTGATCACTACCGGCTCCGGCCGAATCAGTTTAACCACCTCCATCTATTCGGCCTGTATTATGATGTCCACCAAATTTTCCCGTTCCCCGGCCGAAGTGCCATAAATCTCCAGTCGATACGGACCGGGCTTCAGCGTACTCATCTGAGCCGTCGTCAATTCGACCAGCACGGCGTTCGGAGCCGGGCGGCTGATCCCACCATCATTGACCAACGTCAATACCTTCTGGCCTGTCCGGTCGAACAGTTCGCCAAAAAACAGCCAGCCTGCCAGGGAATCGTCAGGCGTTGTGCCGTCAGCCTGGTACACGTCAAAAGCCTGCCGGAATCGCTCTTTCCGACTGAGTTTTACTGGCCATTCGGGGGCCGTATAATCTTGCTGGGTCATCTGATCCACCATTTTCGGCCAAACCACCGGCAGGCCAGGTACATGCAATAGTTGCGGAACTTTTTGTCCGGCTCCGCCACGTTCAACCGCTCATATAGCTCCAGATCAGCCAGGTACCGGGCTTGCTTCTCGCCCAATTCTTTCTCGAACAACCGATTGTCATACCACCAGTCGTGCAGGATCGTCGCCCGGTTATGCCTGCCGATCGGCGGGAACAAACCCCAAAGAATCGTCGGAACCGATGCAAAATCGGTTGTGTAACCGCGGGGTACGGTCACCTTGCCCGCGCGGGTCTGAAACGTCACGGATCGTAGCAGCTCCCACCGATCGGCCTTTATATCTTCTTCCTTGTAGCGGACAAGAATGGGTTGCATCACAACTCGGCCCGGATGTCAATCTCGCTGATCTCATTGCCAATCAGCGTATACAGGAGCTGCGCTATGGGTGTGTCGTCGGTCACCGACATGCCCTTTGCTTTCAGATTTCCGAGGGTAATTGCCTGGAAGTAATCCCGCTGTGGAACAGCACCGCCAGCAGCTTCAGCCACAACCTCACCCGTGGCCGGATCTACGAACGCTCCGGCTGTTTGCCGCGTAATGATCTGGTCCTGGTAACGCATCAGCGCGTTCTGCTTCTGAACGGGATTGAGGGTATTATCCCGGGCAATACGTTCGTGGATAGGCACATCGTTTTCGTCGAGCGTGACGACGCGGATCTGCTGCACCATATTGAGGTCAGGCAGGATAACAAAGGCTTCGTGCCGGGCTACGCGACGAAAGTTGGTTACCGGCTCGGCTGAAATGATTTGTTCAAGAATAGTCATTAGGAAAAGCAATTAAAATGAGGAGAGTGCCGTCCGCTTCCAGACACCGTTAGCGGTTTTCACGTAGAGGAAGTTGGCATCCCAGGCTATAGTGCCAGGAGCGCCGTTGGCATCATTGCCGCCGTTGGGGGAGTAGGCGTTTTCCAGTCGTAACTGGTCGTGGCCGTCTGCTTTCAGGTGCAAACGAGCTGTTGGGTTAGTGGTCCCGATGCCAACATTGCCGCCTGCCATGATCCGCATCTTTTCCGACATGGTGACGCCATCCCAGGCCGAAAAGGAAAGGAAGGAAGTGGGAAAGTTTTGAATGCCGAAAACAACGTTGTTTTCGGCAAGCCCTGTCGAATAATTCCAACCCAACGAGATTCCATATCCGCTGCCTGGATTCTTGCCGCCAATGTTTCCTCTGAACGTAGCCCAACCACCAGCAAGGTCTAACTGGGTGTTGCTGGTCGGTGTGGTTCCAATGCCAACCCGACCGTCTCCCTGAATTCGCATTAATTCATTACTCGTTACCGGCGAAGCGCCTGCGTAAAAAACATGACTGGCCGTCAAGGATTGAACCTGGTACCGTAGCGTAAAAGGATTTACCCCGAAGCCGTAAAACTGATGTTCGTTGTTGTCCGTGTCATACAGCGCTAGCTTCTTATTAAGCGTTTCGCTGTTTAAGGCAAAGGCTCTTGTGAACCGGTCAATTACTAACGGATACGATTGAGAAGAGGACCAGGGATGAACTTTAAACACGCCGTCCGTATCAAATCCCAGATGGGCCATTTGGTTACCAGGAATATGAAACTCGATGAACGGAGCCGAACCGTTTAGACCCATAATGTGTACAGGAGTAAACTGGTTGAACGGCATGCTGGCTAAATTAAGCGCCGTTGGGGTTTGGCTCCTGAAGTAAGTAGTGCCGTACAGGTTTGTCCGGCCGGCTCTATATACTTCGTCCGTATGAGATCCTCCTGGTTGGTTGTCGCTGTTTCGAAGCCAGGTGGTCAGGTTGCCATTAACAGCCGCCGTAACCCAATCTATCGTCTTTTTTAAAGCCGAGATTACCATGGACACCCGCACACCGCGATAACCCTTGCCGGCTAGCTCCTTGTCGATATCCGTTTTTATCGACGTTCCGTCTACTGCCATAGTTTAAGAAAAATAGTCGTAGTCAAATCCGTATGAGAACTCTGCATCTGTCAGGCCTGCAAACAGCCCATCGTCGTTGAAGTAATAAGCAGGCTGTTTAGTGGCGGTTGCCCAACTGAACAGGTAAGCGTTAGGCGAGGTCTTGAAGTCGGCCAGGAAGCTGAGCGGCTGCTTGGGCGTACCGACTACTTTGCGCTGACCGTTGGCATCCTGGTAGATGGCCACCCACTTTCGTCCGGTCATACGTTGGACCGCCAGGGTGGTTGTCATGTGGTCGCGGGGTACCACCAGCGTGATCGATTGCTCAAAGGCAACCCCATGCACCGTCACAATCGCCTTCTGACTGTAATCAGCTCGATTGGCTGGAAACTTAAATTCCTGGATGCGGGCTCCTTCGGCAACTTGTAGTCCGGTTGGTGTAAGTAGCCAGTTCGAGCCGACGTAGCCTGGCACGGTACGTGGATCGATCAGCCCCAGCAAATGCCGGCCTTCAATCAGCCATAGCCGACGAAGGCCCGGCACATTTGCTTGACCAGCCTGGTTCGGTAGTGCAGGAATGACAGAGATCTGATCGACGGGGTTCATGCTACAAAGAAGCCACTTCCCCTGTCCAAATGGTAGGACGTAAAAAAGGCCCCTTTTCAAATGAAAAGGGGCCTTGTAGGCCAGCTAAGCGGCTTTTTTGTCGTGAACAAGCTCACAAACGAGCGAACAACTAAGAAAAATTGGTGAGTACCCCCCAAAAACAGGTGAACAAGTCCCCTAACTTTATTTTCAATTCGTTGACAAGGCCTGAAGCATGTTGTCCATCTTTTTGGCCATGTACCGCTGGTGATCGCGCCATTTCTTCCGGAGCGAATCAGCCGACACCATATCTTCGGTGATGCCGTACCGTTCCATGAAAATGTTAACGGCTTCGTAGTCGGAGATACCCAGCATTAGCGAAACTTCCATGCACTCCAGGAAAGCTTGCGTAAAGAGGTAGTTCAGCAACTTGGCCACCAACGCCAGCTTGGCCGGGTGGATAAAATGATTCTTGAGTGAGTCTGGATAGAGGAGCGTTATGGAAATGGTTTCATCCACTTCCATTTTGGGCAGTACGTGCCGGAAACCAACCTTCTCGCAGGCAATCTCAGCCAGCACCCCCAGCATCGATTTTTTGGTCATATCAATGACCGGGGTGTTGTTACCGTAACGAGCAATGACAAACTGACGGACGTGCGTTTCTTTAATGGGTATACGTGTCTTTAACATATATTGTTGAACGGGCAAGGTTGCTTATATTTAATGCACCGATAAGTAACCTTTCCTATGCCTTGTCCAAAGCCCCCCGCGCCAACGGAGGGCTTTGGTTTGTAAAGGTGTTTGGCTGGCTTTACCCTGGTTAGGACTCCACCTGCGATATTTCTATCGATTCCGCTCATAGCCAACAATTCCCCCCTGCTGCTCATCTACAACAGCAATCATCACTTCGCCGTCGTTAAGTGCCTTGATGTAGTCATAACAATGCTCCAGTGACTCTACACTTTGGCAGTTGACCAGCTTGTGAACCAACTCGGTCACGACGTCACGCATCTTCCCGATGGGTTCGTATTCTTCCGAGGTCAGCGATGCCCTGAGTCTGTTTTGATGCTTTTCGGATGCTTTCTGAAGGGCATCCTTTACCGGCGAGCGGGCCAGCAGCATGTATGTCATCTGGGTTAAGAGGTAAGCAACAACGTGGTTCGTTTCGGTGGTCGTCATAGTTCTAGTCTAATTTGGTTATAGTGTCGGCCAGTTGGCCCGTACATGCGCCGTTTAGCGTTATCCTTGCGGTCATGTGACAAGTGGCAATACTGACACATGGCTTTGAGGTTCCAGAAGCGGTTGTTATTCACATCGTGATCTAAATGGGAAACCGTCAGGATGACGATACACACTCTTTGAACATCACTATCATACTGCCATTGCTCATTGTATTCATCACGCCAGGCTTTCGCTTCCTGATAAGTGGAGAAACCTTTTTCGGGCGAGTCTGCGCGATCAGGATGGTACCAGGTGCCATTCTCCCAGTAACCAACTGAGTAGTTCCGTATCCCGCAGACTTCACATCGATTGTTAGCCCTACGGAACCTGACCAGGTAACTGATCAGGTTCCATTTTGGGTGATATTTCTTGCGGTCTATCGGCATCAGAACGGCAAGTCATTTTCCTCATTCTGATGCTCAAAGCCGGCTGCGACCGGCTGCCGTGCCGGAGCTGTCGAGTACTGGCCAGGTCCGGTCATCGTCTGCGCAGGAGTTGGTGCTGGAGCTGACTGACGGGTAGGGGCAACGGCCGCCGACTGCATTTGCACGACGTCGATCTTCCAGGCCCGCAGGTTGGTGATGACACCTTCCTTACCAGTTTGCTGGTTTTTATACTTACGACCGTCAATGTTGAATTTGACCTGAATGGTCTGCCCTTTCTGAAGGTTATCGACCAGGTTGACTTTATCGCCTGTTAACTGAAACTCGGGCGTGTTGGGATACTCCGGATTAGTCGTCAAATCCACATAAAACTTACGAACTAAGAAGCCTTTCTGACCTAAAGTTTCGGTGGCTGATGCGCCTAAAAACTTGCCGGTTACTACTAATGAATCTTGCATAGGAACTTAAAATTATGATTGGTTTAAAATGGTACTTCAATTAATACGGCAGGTGTCCACCTGGGCGCGGATGATGCCAGCAAGTGGCGCTGATCAATCTCGTGTTCAATCATCTCGATAGCCTGCCGCCAGTGGTCGTGCATCTCAGGCATTCGAGCGTCTTTGATGGCTTCGCGGTATCGCTCCAGGTCACGTTGCAGGTCGGCATCCCTCGACCGCCAAATCATTTGTTGTAGGGTCATAAACATTCATTAACTCAGATTAAAATCGGCGTATCAACTCGCTTCAAAACGCCTTTTTCTATCCACTCTTCAAACTCTTTCCGATCCACATCAATCGTCATCTCGTTGTCCACGTCAAGCAGTTCGACGTTGGCTCCGTAGCGGCCTCGTTCGTCAAAACCATGCAGTAGAGCGACGATCCACAAGCGGCCTTCGCCGTCGACCCACTTCTGCCAGCGAAAAACGTCGACAAAGGACCGGCCCGTTTTCTTGGGTCGCCAGGCTTGTACTTTTTCGGGTTGCACCACAGTTACTTCCATGTTGGTTTTTGTTTTTTTCTCCAAAAACAGGGGTCTGTATTTTACTACATTACTACATTTCGATAAGTAGCTGTCTCTTAGTGTGTTGTGCTTGGTGAAGTGTAGTAAACGTGTAGTAACGAAAAATCACTTACTACATTCATACAGGTTTACTACAGCTTTACTACACATTTACTACAGATTTCTTACTGATACTTAAGGGATTACCACTATTTGTAGTGTTGTAGTAGCTTTTTGCTTGTTTCTGAGACTGTGGTGCGCGTTAGTTTTTTGGTTTGCGCGACTCCAGATTCAAGCCGAATTTCTCCTGTAGCTTGCCGTAATTCATTGTGCATGAGTTTGGTCGAGGTATAGTCTTAGCTGTACTATTACCTTCTCCATCGTTCATGAATCGGATTTGCTTTTTCACGGCATCCCAGTCCGGTTGTTCCTCGAAGGCCGCGATCTCGCTTTGCAACTGATCCCGGTCGGCCGGAGCCTTCATGTTGATGCGCCGGTAGTGTTGCGCGTAGAGATTGTACAATTGCGGGAACCACAATTCAATCGTACACACCCCGCCGAGCGTTTTGAAATCGAAATGAATCTCCTCGTGGATCTGGTACTGGTCGTAGAGTTGCTGAACGATTTCGAAGAACTCTGATAGCGCCGTTTTCTCGCTCATGATCCGGAACTGACGGCGAATGTTGGCCGAGCCGATACGCACGAATTCGTCCACAATGTCGCGTAGGTCGCTGAACTCGGTTATAGCGATGTGGCCGGCGCTGCTCAGAATCATCGCGACGGTCATTGTCTGCGCCATATTAGTGTAGAATCGTTCCGGTATTTTCTCCCCTACGAACTGCTTCTTGATCTCCTTCAACAGCAAGTCGAAACCATTGGCGTATTCCTGCTCTACGAGCGCCCGGTGCCGGATCAGCTCCAGTGTCAGACAGCCTAATCCGTTTTCCTGCCATTCTTCCAGTTGGTTGAAAGCCACCGTCTGGTCAGCGGTTTTGTCCTGGCTGGCAATTGAGACAAAGACGCACCGGCTGAAGAAAATCGCGTCTTCGGGCAGGTAGTTCGAGGTCAGCGCCAGGGCCGAGTACAGATCAATGCTGTCGGTTTCATTCGTGCCCGTGGTGCCGGCTTTACTCAGGTGGTAGCCATCATTGTCGTAAGCCGCCTGGAGAAGCCCCTGCGTGCCACCTAATTCGTTATGATACTCATCGAACCACAGCATTGTGTTAGAGGCCTGCGACATCAGCTTGATCAAAGCCGCTTCCGTGTTTTTGGCCTTCAGATTTACCCCCTCCTGTTTACGACCGAAAGCCGACGTCAACACCCGGATCAGCGACGACTTACCCGTTCCGTAGCCACCCTTGGCAAACAGTATAGGCGAGAAGTTCTTGTGGCGAAGAGCCACATCGCGGTACAACGACATCAGGTAATGACAGAACGGAATGAACGCGTTCTCATAGCCGTGTGCCTGTGCGTAGGTTAGAAAGAACTCATTCACCGAAACCTGTTGATCCGTCAACGTAAAGCGATTGGCCTTATGGCGGTTGTTAGCCGGCATCGACAGGTGCAGTCGCTTGCCCTCTTTCTCAGTCTCAATCATCCCAAATTCATCGGGTGTCAGGACCTGGCCATTAATAGCCTTATTGGCGAAAAAGTACACCCCGCTGGGCGCGTGGTACCCGTACCGGATTACCTTGGTAGCCTTGGAAAACTTGGTTTTGGCGAATAGAAACGCGTGTAGTTCGCTTAATTCCGAATCAGAGATTTTAAGGGCAAACTGCTTACCTGAGATTAACCGTTTTAGCCGGCTGGCCGAGTTGAAGTCTTCGTGCGGTACCTCCAGGTAAATCGGGTCGCCGTCTGCGGGCTGGATCTCCAGCACCCATGTCAGATTTTCGTTCTCATCCTCAGTCAGGTATTTGATATAGAGCAGGAAGTTATCAGCGACGGTATTAAACCCGTTCTTCCCCGACTTAATTCGTATTTCCCACTCACTCTTGTCATAGGTTACCGTTCCGTTGGTTTCCCAGTTCTCCCAACCCATCTTAACCCGCTTCTCACGATCGGCCGGTGCTGCAACAACTTCTTGTCCGACCGTCTGTTTATCAGCAGTTTTGTTTTGTGGAACACGTTCCACGGCTGGTTTCTCCTTTTTGTTCTTTGGTTTTGAAATGTCTATGCCAAAGCTCTTCGCCATATCAAAAAACTTCCAGGGAGTGGTAAAACGGCTTTTATCCCTGCCTTGGTCAAATTTGGCGTCGGTCTCTTCAACGGTGTAGTTAGGATAGAATTGCAGGATGCGGTGTAATAAGGGTCGCCCATCTTCACCAAGCGTGGACATGCAGAAGGCCAGCAGTAATCGCTGATCATATTCACCGGGCCCGCCTGAAATGTCTACCTGGGCTGCTTCAATCCGCTCCACAACAGCGACCACATGATTATAAACGTCACTAGCATCCCTGGCTAACTGTTGTTCCGTTCTGGGCTTTTTGGCTTTTTGATGGGCTTCAAGTGCCAATCCATGATAGACGTAACTAGCTGCATCCGGATTGAAGAAGACTTGCGGATCATGCGTTAGAAAGCAGGCCCTACTCACATCAGAGCCGCTGGCATCAACTTCAAGGCCGTACGTTTGGCGGACGTAGAACGCCAGATCAGTGAAAAAGCCTTTGTGCTGCTCCGGATCATCGGTCAGGCCTGGTACGCAGACGATCATCTTAAGGCCAGTCCCTGACGGCGACGTGAACAACACCAGCGTATGCGGGTCAGCCTGGAGTTGTAGGCGCGTCTCAAACAGGTTGGAAACGTTATCGAAATCCAGACAGATAAGACCTGAGTGTTGCTTTAGGTTACTAACCAACCGGGTTGGCGAAAACGTCCCGCTGAATGTGACGTAATCCAGATCTGCCTTAAACACCTTCCGCAGGTCCGGCTCCAGTGCTCGCAGTTCACGCGTCGCTATATCGTAAGTAGGTCCGCCGATCAGCGCCACGGCATCAGCCAGGCTAATCGTCTGCGACGGCTTTTTTACCTTGATACCGCCCTTGAAAAGGTTGAATAGTTGGTAAGGGCGCTCATTCATGTTCATAAACGTCAATTGGTGTACGAGGTGCAATACTGCGTAGGCAGTACTCGATAAGGGTAGGGGCGCATACAGTGGCTACGATGAGCAGACAAAACACCAGCCCACACAGCATCCGTGTTAGAAAAGACTTCATAAAATGACAGGGAGAAGTGAAGTGAAACGCGAACCGCACGGCCGAGCTGACCGCACGGTTCAAAGCAACACAGCTACTCGCTGTAGAGAAAGGACAGATTGACAACCTCCGTTGGGCTGGCTACCGACAGGGATAGGTCGGTCAGTTGGTCATAGTAGTCAGCGTTGGAAAGGCTGGTCAGTATGTTTGTCCGCTGAGCTCGAATGTATTGGCGTTCGATTTCGAGAAAGCGCTTTATCAGGCTCAGCTGACGGCCGTTCAGAATGAAATTATGGCCATCTGGCTCATCGTAGGTGGTTAGCCTGGTATCCAGATCAATGAGTTCCTGCGTTGTTATGCCGTGCAGGATGGTTACGCCATGAAGCTTATACAGAAGCAGTGTCGTTAGCCGTTTGGTCAGTACTGGCAGTAAACCCGAAGGCATTTGTACAGAAAACTTCATGAAAGAGTTACGGTGTGTTGGCGTGGCCAACGTAGTGGGGCGAATAATTGTAAGCAGTTTGAACATCCTGGTACTTGGTTTGCCTTAATCGTTACAGCCGTAGCGAACGATTAAGAGGTTTTGAAAAATTAGAATTGAACATCACTTAATTGTCTTCTTGAGTTTTTGCCGACTTAGCCGGCTTGACGTTTCTTTTGCTTTGGCTTTATAGAAGGCCACGGCTCGTTCTACCAGGATAGTGATCTCCGGGTCTGCCGTATGTAAGGTCCAGGCATTGTGCCAACGAGTGGCCAGCGTGAGCCGATCCAGATCAGGCTGAAACTCGACTACTTTTTCGATTATCTTCTGCTGGCCAATCATGGTTGGCCGATCAGCTTTAGCTTTTGCCATTCGGTCTTTCCAGTCTTGAGTCGCTGTTATTCGTTTCTCAGTAGTAGGTGACATTTGTGCCATATTTGCGTGTATAGAAGTAGCTGCCGATCTGAAATCAATTACATTTATATCAAGTTGGTAGTACCAAATTCGATAGTGTCATATTTGATAGTGCAAATGTAATGCATTATATGACACACGCAAGTATATGTCATGCAAAATTTAGCAGATTGCACTAAAATGCACCAGGGAAAACGGTTAGAAGCACTTTTAGAAGAGAAAAAATTAAAAGTGACTGCCCTAGCTCGTTTCTTGGAAAAGTCGAGAAACCAGGTTTACGAATATTTCAAGAAGGAGACATTACACTTCTCGGTTTTAGCAAAAGCTGCCGAATTTTTGGAGGTGCCAGTTTCGGAGTTCCTGTCAGAAAGCGAACTCGAAGACGGTAGCACTTATGCGGGTAATGTGAAGTCGGTAGAAGCGAATTTTTCTGAATTATATACCCACATAGCTTTCCTTTCCGCCAGGGCACAGGCGGGCAATCCAACAATGAGTTTTGAGAATTGTGAATTGAAGCTGGATGAAACTTATCCGGTTTTTGTACCAACGTTGACCCTTACCAAGCGGCATTTAGTGATCGAAATTGTTGGGGATTCTATGGAACCGAGCATCGTAAATGGTGCGATTGTCCTGGCCGAGCGGGTAGCCAAGGATGATATTAAGTACGAATCCGGGGCAGTTTATGCCGTAATGTACGCTAATCGGTTCGTTGTAAAGCGCATTAAGACCAATGATTTGAATACCAACGGTACGCTCACACTCTGGAGCGACAACGAGCGCTTCGGCCACATTACCATTCGTGGTGAAGACATCAACTGCATGTGGAAAGTGCTCACCAAAGTTTATGAACCTGTACGTTAACCCGTTTCTATGAAGAAAACTATACTATCAATTTTCGTCCTGCTTGAAGGATGTTAACACTCACATACATGATGCCATCTCACAAGTTCTAAAGTGGCAGAAAAATGGCAACCACAAACATATTAATGGCAACACTACTCATGTTAAAAAACGGCCTGTCGATAGCGTACGGGCCGTTTTGGTGCTTATCCCTGTATAATTCGAGTCTCGCCTTCGGCACAACTAATAGGCCGTAATCAGTTTAAAACCTGGTTACGGCCTTTAGTTTTATGACGCTGATACCAAAAAACGCCTTACGCATTATACCCGGCCATTCCGTATCCATTATAATCTGTAACTAGAAGGGGTAAGCCCCATCATGGATGCATCACTGAACCAGCGGTTATGCATAGTACTTGCAAACCGTTGGGTACGAGTGTAGTAAAAGAGGTCTTCTGAATTTACCAGTAGTTTCTCAGGTAGCAAACTCATCACGGCATCCCGGGGCTGTTATGCTACGGCTTTTGTTGACTTAATACGTAAAGGTAAAATTGTCAATGTAGTCGTTGGAGCCAGCTGACCGTTGAACTCGTTTTAGGCGAATAGGCAGGTTGTTGCCGTTAAAAATGTAGTCATAACTAGACTGTACATTACTGCCTTTCACATAACCTGGACCGCTTTCCTCACGACTATAAAACGTTAGCGTGCTATTGAGGGGCAGTTTCTTCCCTATGTCCAGCCAGCTAATCACTGTGAATTCAAATCCGCCCCGAATTAGAAAATGAGCGGCTGCATACGCCGGATTAGTGCCAAATGGATTGCGTACTTGCTGAGTATGTGTGATCTGTTGCAACAGGGAAGCCTGTTTTTTCTCCTGTTTTGCGTTAATGTAGGATGGCTCTACGTAGGAGAACGTAAGGGCTTTCAAATTACCTTCTACGTCGTAATTGAACGTGTTGAGCGCAAACTGAACGTTTGGATATGCATTCCAAGGGGTAGGTAGTTGCGTAAGCTGCCCGGCAGGGGTAATTCGAAGAATAGGCTGGTCGGCAAACGGATTAGGATACCACTGGGGCAGTCCATAGACAACCAGATCACCGTTTTCCCTGCGAACTGGAAACGTCAGCGATAGTTGTACGTTTCCGTCTCGGCCATAATCAACCATGTGCAGCGCCGATAACTCGCCAGAACCGTTGTAATCCAGGGTTGCTATCCGACGTTGCAGATTGGCATAAGAAGGTGTTGACGATGTGACATCTTTATGAAGGTATCCGTTAAATTCTAACGTAACCAGCCGATTGCCTGCATCGTAGCTATATTGATATTCGTAGCGATACCCTTCGGTTTGAGTGTCCTTATACGTCGACTGAACCACCATCGTCTTGATCAGCGTGCTCGAGGTGGGAGCACTGGCATCCAGCATTTCGGTGCCGGGGGCAAGACTTACAGTGGAGGCTGGAGTAGGAAGGGAATTAAGACTAAATGTTGGTTCACTATCGGGCTGACAAGCCACAAGCAGGCTGAAGCTAAACAGGAAGAGAAAAACTCTCATGTTGTCTGGTTGAGTAAAACAATGTGTCAGGATAAAATATACTTTCTTATTCGAATTGATTACCTGGTTATAATTTAAACAAACAAAAAACGTCCGTTCCACGGAACGGACGTTCTATAAATTAATTCTGTGGCTAACTCATTACACCGCTGAGCGTTCTATAACCTCAACCAACTCATGCTTCACCAGATACTCGGCGATCTGCACAGCGTTGGTTGCAGCTCCTTTGCGGAGGTTGTCAGCTACGCACCAGAAATTCAACGTTTTGGGCTGTGTTTCGTCGCGCCGGATACGGCCAACAAACACCTCGTCTTTGCCGTGAGCCGTTAGCGGCATTGGATAGACTTTGTTTTGTGGATCGTCCTGAACAATAACCCCTTCTGCGTTTGTCAGCAACTCGACTACGTCGGTCAGTTCAAATTCGTTTTCGAACTCGACATTCACAGCTTCCGAGTGACCACCAATCGTTGGAATCCGGACAGTCGTGGCTGTAACGCGGATTGAATCATCACCCATGATCTTTTTGGTCTCGTTGACCATCTTCATTTCTTCCTTGGTGTAGCCATTGTCGAGGAAGACGTCGATGTGCGGCAGTACGTTCAGGTCGATCGGGTGGGGGTACACCTTCTCAGTTTCCTGCTTGCCTTCACGTTCAGCAAACAACTGATCTACAGCCGCCTTACCGGTCCCCGTCACGGATTGGTACGTCGAGACAACGATCCGCTTCGCTTTATAGCGGTCGTGCAGCGGCTTTAGCGCCACTACCATCTGGATCGTTGAGCAGTTGGGGTTCGCAATTATTTTATCCTCTGCCGTTAGTGTATTGGCGTTGATTTCGGGCACAACGAGCTTTTTGGTCGGGTCCATGCGCCAGGCCGACGAATTGTCGATGACCGTAATGCCTGCTTCGGCAAACTTCGGTGCCAGCGCCAGCGATGTGCTGCCACCTGCCGAAAAGATCGCAATGGCAGGTTTAGCTGCGATGGCATCCTCAAAGCTGACAACCGTGAACTGTTTACCCTTGAACTCAACCTGTTTACCGACCGAACGTTCGGAAGCAACGGGAATGAGTTCGGTCACGGGGAAGTTGCGTTCTTCCAACACTTTCAGGATTTCGCCACCGACCAGGCCGGTAGCCCCTACGACTGCGATTTTCATATTATTTATGCCAATTTATTGTGAAATTGACCGCATCCGGCGGCCTGACGCAAAGGTACGGCGAAAGTTTTGCTTTATTAAAGTGAATCGTCGAAAATTGGACAATAGCAGGTCGAAGGTCAAAATGTATGAACCTGTTCAGGGTCAATACAGAAATTTAAAGCCACATCGCTTGGCTCAGTATCAGAAATCAATTTTACCGGCTCAAACAACGACAGGCCAATTTTAAGACAAGCAGGACGACACTCGCTCAGGAATCGATCGTAGTAACCTTTGCCATAGCCAACTCGGTGACCTCCCTGATCAAATGCGAGTAGAGGCACCAGAACCATGTCTAAATTTTCAGGATTGATCGGTTGGCCCACTGAAATCGGTTCCGGAATGCCCCAGCGATTTTCGCGTAGTTCAGTTTGGGGCGTAAGCAGGCAATGAGTCAGCCGGTTCGTAGTTATATCGGTCACGGACGCTACTACCCGAACTTGAGGAAAAGCCTGCCATGCACGATGAACAATCAGCCAGGTATTAACCTCATTTTGCCGCTGAATTGGGAGAAATGTGTGCAGGTAAACACAATTCGTTGCGTTGGCGAGCGCCAGGCCAACGTATTGGTCGACTCGACCGCTGTTGAAAAAGTAATCAAAAAAACCGTTGGCAATCTGTTCACTACGTTTGGTCACGTCTTCGGCCGACAGCGCTCTGCGCCTGACCAGAAATCGTTTTCGTAGCTCCGTCTTGGTCATGATTCCAGACAAAGCTGCATACGGAAGTCGAACGGATCGAATACGGTAAGCAGCTTTTGCAGAAAGGCTTTGTCGTTTAACTGGAAGGTCAAGAAGTTTTCGGTCCGCTCCTGCATACCACCGTTGGGAAACAATTCATGTTTTACGGCCAGCAACTGCCGGATGCCAGTTTCCTGATTGCGTTCCTCGGCTCGTCGCAGTTTCTTTTCCAGCCGGGCCACTGCGTTGGCGAACCGCTTGGTTTCGGCCAGTACAGCCCGTTCGAGCGTTGGGTCAACCACAGTTGCTTTGTGCAGAATACCATCCAGAGCCTTATTCACCTGTACGTTTTCCTTGTCAAATCGAAGAGCATGGGCCGTATGTTGTTCAATGAACTGGCGTTTCAGCGAAACTTCATCGGCGAACAGGTCCTCGGGCATCAGGCCGAGTTTATGGATTCGCTTGGCACTTACCGCCGGAACGTACATAGCAAAATTTCGCGGCATCAGGATTGGAAAAGGCGTCTGGTAGTGATCAAATACGCCTTTTAGCTGCAGCCAGTACGGAATTTCGGAGGGGCCACCAATATAGGCAAGGTTCGGCAGGATGGTTTCCTGATACAGCGGCCGTAAGACTACGTTTGGGCTGAACTGCTCAGGGTGTTCGTCAAGAAGCTTCAGCAGGTCGTCTTCCGTAAAGTACTGCTTGGTATGAACCACCCGGAATCGTCCGTCGTCCAGTCGTTCAAGGCGCTCCCGAAGCTGGTCGTTCAAAAAAAACAGATTGATATCGCGTGGGGTAATTACCGTTTTATAGCCTAGGTCGGTCAGGCGCTGCGTCTGCTGCTGTACCAGTTCACTGGATTTATGATTAAAGAGTTCGTCGCGCATGATTGGCGCAAAAATCCGCTTCAAACTGGCGTCGTCGGCATCGAGGCTAAGTAAACCCTCTTTACCAAAAAGCTCGTGAACGTAGTAGCGAACAGCATCGGCCAGTGTCGCGTGCTGCAAATAAGCGTTTTCAAAGAGCGTCAGCTTTTCCGGAATCTGCCTGAACAACGCTTTTAATTCGGCGGGGTTCATTCGCCCAACCGCTCCTCTCTGCTCCGTTTGCCAGGCATAATGCTTACCAAATAGCGTAAAATGGTTGATCTCCGCAAAATCGTGATCCTCACTCGCCATCCAGTAAATCGGTACGAAATCATAGTCAGGATAAGCTTCCTTCAACCGTTTCGCCAGATTGATCGTGGTTACGAGTTTGTAGATGACAAACACCGGTCCCGTAAAGATATTCAGCTGGTGCCCCGTCGTAACGACGAACGTATTAGGCTGTAGTAAGCGCGAAAAGTCAGGCTTATTGTCAATATGCTGGTATTGACGCTCAAGGCTATCTACCAGTACCTGACGCCGTTGCTGATCAAATGAGCGATTTTTTATTTGTTGCTCAAACGAAGCCAGATCAGGAAAACGGCTGTAGAACGGCTGTAAGCTGTCTTTTTGAGCGATGTAATCAAGGAAAAGGGAAGAAAATTGACCAATTTTTGACAGCGGTACGTACTGACAATCCATACGGAGTGGGGTTTACTCGGCAAAACAACTGAAAAACCCGCAAGGTTCGTACCCCGCGGGCAATACCAATCAGGCTACAACTTCGCCGTATAAATCAAATTCGTGGGCCTCTGTAATGCGAACCTGAGCAAAATCACCAACCCGGACGTATTGCGTGGCTGGGACCAGTACTTCGTTATCAACTTCGGGCGAATCGGCTTCGGTCCGCCCGATGAAGTAGCCGCCTTCTTTGCGGTCAAAGAGTGTCTTATAAATCCGCCCGACTTTCTTCTGGTTCAGCTCGTACGAGATACCTTGCTGAAGATCCATGAGTGCATCGGCCCGTTCTTGTTTAACATCTGCCGGAATGTTGTCGGGTAAGGTGAACGAATGCGTATTTTCTTCGTGCGAGTACGTAAATACGCCCAAACGATCGAACTGCATACGTTCAACAAAATCGTACGTTTCCTCAAACATGGCATCGGTTTCGCCGGGGTGTCCTACGATCAGCGTCGTACGGAGCGTTATGTCCGGCACCTTAGCCCGAATGGTTTCCAGCAAAGCTTCCGTTTTCTCCCGCGTGATGCCCCGGCGCATGATTTTGAGCAGTTCGGTCGATCCGGTCTGCAACGGCATGTCGAGGTACTTGCAGATGTTTGGCCGCTCCTGCATTACATCCAGTACGTCCAACGGGAAACCCGATGGGTAAGCGTATTGCAGCCGTATCCAATCGATGCCCTCTACATCGCTAAGCCGGGCCATCAATTCGCTGAGGTTCCGTTTTTTGTACAGATCCAGACCGTAAAAAGTCAGATCCTGGGCAATCAAAATTAACTCTTTGGTACCGCGCCGGGCCAGCGACCTGGCTTCAGTCACCAGTTCGTCGATGGGTCGGGATACGTGGTTACCCCGCATTAACGGAATTGCACAAAATGAGCAGGGCCGGTCGCAGCCTTCGGCAATTTTCAGGTAGGCGAAATGAGCCGGAGTTGTCAGCAACCGTTCACCAACGAGTTCATGCTTATAGTCAGCTTTGAGGGTCTTGAGCAGCCGGGGCAGTTCATTCGTGCCGAACCAGGCATCTACCGTCGGAATTTCGACTTCCAGTTCATCCTTGTAGCGATGCGACAGGCAGCCCGTTACGTACACCTTATCTACCACACCCGCTTCTTTGGCGTCGACGTAGCGCAGGATCGTATTGACGGATTCTTCCTTTGCGTTGTCAATAAAGCCGCAGGTATTGATGACGACAATGTTAGCGTCGTCTTTCTTCGATTCGTGCGTCACATTATAGCCATTGCCCTTGAGCTGCGTAAACAGCACCTCCGAATCAACCAGATTCTTTGAGCAACCTAGTGTGACGATATTAATTTTGTTGGTACGTAAGCCTTTCGTTTTCAAAACTGTAATTGTACAATGCCGTGATTAGTCAACGGCAGTTTGGGCCGCAAAGTTCGGTACGAATAGGCAGGGATTTGTATCGAACCGGTAATTTAATGCCACACAAAATCACTCCTTCAGTTTGTCGGAGCAATGCAATCGCCGGACAATCAGCCAGGCAAAAGGCATGGATACGAAACCAAAAATTATCATAGCTGTCATCAACTGCTAAAATGCAGCCTGATGCGTAATCTCCAGAGAAGTTTGGGACAAGCGGTTTTTCTCCACCGTTATTGGATTAATATTGTTCTGGCCGTCGTAAATATTGGCATATAGCCCCTTGGGTTCACGTATCAGAACTGAGTATTGACCGGCAGGCAGACTGACGCAAAACCGGCCCTGCTTGTTAGACTTTACTGTCTTTACTGGCTTCACTCCATTGGTGGATTCGACAAAGCCCTCGGGTGTCGACTTAACTTTTGTGTTATTCAATACCGGATAAATAACCACCTCCCGGACTACCGGCTGGCCGTTTGGCGTCTGCTGGCCAGGGCTGGGCATGAAATTACCTCGCTTCTCAATAACAGTACCGCAGATGCCCTGCTTGACTTGGGCCATAGTTCGGGACTTCTTAAAAGCCGGCTTTTGTCCAAAAGAAGACCCAAGTGTCAGTATGAGTAACAGGCACAGCCATAGACGTAGCATAGACAATAAGGCTTATTTCTTAAAGAACGAATCTACAAACTCCATCTTGTTGAACGTTTGCAGATCGTCGATTTTCTCCCCGACGCCAATGTACTTGACCGGAATCCTGAATTGATCCGAAATGCCAATTACCACGCCCCCTTTCGCCGTTCCATCGAGCTTGGTAATGGCCAGCGCCGATACTTCGGTGGCTTTGGTAAACTCAGTTGCCTGGATAAATGCGTTCTGGCCGGTTGAACCATCAAGAACAAGCAGCACTTCGTGAGGTGCGTCCGGAATCACCTTCTGCATCACTCGCTTGATCTTGGTCAGTTCGTTCATCAGATTCACCTTTGTGTGCAGTCGGCCGGCGGTGTCGATAATTACCACATCCGCTCCCATATCGACTGCTTTCTTGACGGCATCAAACGCAACGGCCGAGGGGTCGGTGTTCATGCCATGCTCAATGACGGGCACGCCCACGCGGTTGCCCCATAGCTTAAGCTGATCGACGGCAGCCGCCCGGAATGTATCGCCGGCTCCCAGTACCACCTGCTTACCCCGCTTGTGGAATTGGGCTGCGAGCTTGCCGATTGTTGTTGTTTTGCCAACACCATTGACCCCTACCACCATAATAACGTACGGTTTCTTGCCGGCCGGAAGGGTAAAGTCGTCGCTTACGTCAACGGTTTTATTGTCGGAGAGCAGAGCCGCAATCTCCTCGCGGAGAATCCGGTCAAGTTCGTCTGTACCAAGGTATCTGTCGCGGGCTACCCGTTCCTCAATGCGCTGGATGATCTTGACGGTCGTTTCGACGCCTACATCCGATGAGATCAGAACGCCTTCGAGTTCATCGAGAACCTCTTCGTCGACTTTTGATTTACCAACGACCGCCCGGCCCAGCTTCGAGAAAAAACTATCTTTTGTTTTTTCCAGCCCTTTGTCAAGCGATTCTTTTTTCTCCTTGGAAAAGAAGCCAAATAATGCCATAGCTGTAGTTAATTAGTTCGTAGGCCGGCCCGCTGCTGTTCAGGCAGTCTCTTTTCCGGTAGCACGACGTACGGACTGCTTGCAAACAAAACTACAACAAAAAAAGTCCCTTGTGGGGACTTTGAATGTCTTGTGTACGTACGGGAAGCTGACGGAACACTGAGCGACAGGATTATCCTTTCAGCGCAGCCTGTACTTCGTCAACCGGAACCATTTCTTCTTTGAAGGTGTAAGCGCCGGTCTTCGGCGACTTAACGGCCTTAATAACTTTAGCAAAAGCCTTACCGTTATCCTTCGTTTTCAGGGTTGCAACTACCTTTTTTGCCATGACGCTTACTTAATTTCTTTATGAACAGTTACACGTTTCAGGAACGGATTGTATTTTTTACGCTCGATGCGGCTCGGCGTGTTCTTGCGGTTCTTCGTAGTGATGTACCGCGACATACCAGGTACACCGCTCTCTTTCTGCTCAGTGCACTCCAGAATTACCTGTACTCTATTACCTTTCTTTGCCATTTCTGTACGTCGTTTTCCCGATAGGATCGCAAAAGTACGAAAACCGATTTAATCGGACAAAATCTTTCTGTAAAATGTAATGATTTGTAGCCGGTTAAGGTTCCACAATCAGGAAGTTTTTGGCGTAACGGCATTCGCTTTCGACCTTTGTATTGCACATGACAGCCTCAACACAAACCATAGAATACGAATATGCACCGGGCCACTTTCGGGCGTCGGAGCCGAACGTCCATCAGCCTGAGTTGCTCGACGAAGGGCAGATGATCCTGAACATGGGGCCACAGCACCCGTCAACGCATGGCGTACTCCGGTTCGAAGTTGTGACCGACGGTGAGATTATTGTTGACGTAGTACCTCACCTGGGCTATCTGCACCGGTGCTTCGAAAAACACGCGCAGTCGCTGCCGTTTAACCAAACCATACCCTTTGTCGATCGACTCGACTACCTCTCGGCCATGACCAGTGAACACGCCTGGGTGATGGGTGTCGAACGAATGTTGGGGATTCAGGGCGATCTCCCGAAACGGACCGAGTACGTTCGGGTACTGGTGGCCGAGCTTAACCGCATTGCCGCTCATTTTGTCGCTATCGGTACGTATGCGCTGGACATCGGCGCTTATACCCCGTTTCTGTGGCTCATGCGCGACCGCGAACATATTCAACGGTTGCTGGAGTGGGTAAGTGGTGCCCGGATGCTCTATAATTATATGTGGATTGGTGGCCTATTCTACGATCTGCCGGTTGGCTTTGAAGAACGCTGCCGCGAGTTCACGAAGTATCTCATCCCGAAGTTGAATGAACTTCAGCAACTCGTTATCGACAACGAGATTTTTGTAAAACGAACGGCCAATGTTGGCGTATTGCCCCTGCCGGTAGCAATAAACTACGGCTGTACTGGGCCAGTTCTGCGTGGCTCAGGGCTGCGGTACGATTTGCGCCGGGTCGATGGCTATTCAGTTTATCCTGAGCTGGAGTTCGACATACCGATTGGAACCGGTCAGGTCGGTACGGTAGGCGACTGCTGGGACCGCAACAACGTACGGGTGCTGGAGTGTCGGGAGTCGTTACGCATTATTGAACAATGCCTCGATCAACTGACTGGTAGGTACAAACGTACCCGCGACTACGATCCGCAGGCGCTTGTGCCCAAGAAAATTCGTCCCAAAGCGATGGACTTCTACGCACGGGCCGAAAGTGCAAAAGGGGAGCTTGGCTTCTTCTTTCGGACCGACGGTAAGTCCGACGTACCGGTTCGGGCCAAATGTCGGTCGTGCTGCTACCACAACCTGTCCGTCATCAGCGAAATCAGTCGGGGCGCTATGCTGGCCGATCTGGTGGCTATCATCGGTTCGATCGACGTCGTGATGGGAGAAGTGGATCGGTAGGCCGACGGGCTGATCAGGCCAGTACCAGAATGTCTTTCGTATTGCGGCCTAAACCGTCGTAGTCAAGGCCGTAGCCTAGAACAAAGCGGTTTTCAATCTCAAAACCAACGTAGTTAAGGTTGAGTGGCTTTTGAAGGGCTGCCGGTTTAAAGAGCAACGTAGCGATGGCGATCGAAGCCGGATTGTCGCCGTTGAGTTGATCGCGAATCTCGCTGATAGTAAACCCCGTATCAACGATATCTTCAACAATGATCAGGTCGCGATTGGTCACCGATTGCGACAGACCTAGAATCTGACGGAGCTGCCCGGTCGATGTAGTCTGGTGGTAGGATGCTACGCGAATGAACGTGATCTCACAGGGAATCGTTAAATTCTTCAGCAAATCAGCCGCAAAAATGAAGGCTCCGTTCAAGACGACTACAATCAATGGCTGTCTGGTAGCGTAATCCTGGTTAATCTGTTCGGCTAGTTCGAGAACGCGAGCCTGGATGGCACTGGCGGTAATGAATGGTACGAACGTCTTATCGTTTATCGTTAACATTTTTTGCCCTGGGGAGTGATCAAAGATACGGCGGGCGGGTCAGTAGGCAAAAGATAACCGAAAAATAAGCGGGAGCAAACGGACTTTTCGCTGATTACGTTCTATAGATAACGATAGCCGGGCGGTAGCAGCCCCTGGCCCGTTGATATAAATTTTTTAGCGCAATTTGTTGTTAAGCAAACAGACAGAAAAGGCTGTAAACAATCGATGAAAAAACTAGTGTTGACGGTTTGGCTAATGGGACTGGCCTTTTGGGCGCAGGCACAGGCGTTGTATGACCCGTCGGCGTTTGATAAAAAATACGGTGGGTTGCTAAAACACCCCGGTGTACAGATTGAAGCTGCTGAGGCTATCAATCAGATGTACAACTATAAGTTCTACGAAGCCGACAAGGAGTTTCGGTGGCTTCGGGTGCGGTACCCAAGTCACCCAATGCCGTACTTCCTGATGGGGCTGGCTGAGTGGTGGAAGATCGTGCCTAATACGGACGTAACGGACTACGATGATCGCTGCCTGGCGTATATGGATACGACGATCACGCTGGCTGAACGCCTGTACGATGTAAGCGAAAATAAGCTGGAGCCATCATTTTTCCTGGCGGCTGCCTATGCGTTTAAGGGACGCTTGTATTCCGAACGGAAAAAGTGGGCCAAAGCAACCGTTGCCGGCAAAAATGCCCTCAAGTATTTCGATAAGTGCAAAAACAACAGCGAATTCAGTCCGGAGCTTCTGTTCGGTGATGGGATGTATAATTACTATTCCCAGTGGATTCCCGAGAATTATCCGTTGTTAAAGCCGATTCTCATGTTCTTCCCAAAGGGGAACAAGACGCAGGGCATCAAACAACTGGAAACGACCGCTAATTCGGCGTTTTATACCCGGATTGAAGCCCGGTATTTCCTGCTGCAGATCTACAGCATGGAAAATCAGTACGATAAAGCCTACGATATGGCAAAGTACATGACCGAGCAGTTTCCGGATAACCCGTTCTTTGAGCGGTATTTTGCCCGTTCGGCTTTCGTTCGTGGTCGATTGGCCGAAGCCGAGTCCGCTTCGAAAGATATTCTGACAAAGATTGAACGGGGGCAGGCTGGTTACGAGGCCGTTAGCGGACGTACTGCCGCGTATATCCTGGCTTATATTAATCACTTATATTACAAGAACTTGCCGGTAGCCCGGGAAAACTATCAGAAAGCGATCGAGTACGCTAAGCAGACTAACTCGACCGATGCGGGCTATTATTTATCGTCAGTATTGAATTTGGGCAAGATTGCCACGGAAGAAAAGAACTTTGATCTGGCCCGTACGTACTTTAAAGAAGTAATGGATAAGGCAGATCGAAAATCGAGCCAGTTCAAAGAAGCTAAAAAGGCGCTGGACGAGTCTAAAAAATCACGGCGCGAGGAGCGCAGGAAGCGAAGAGAGTAACATCAGGAAAAAAGGATGAGGGGGCGAAAGGAGTAAGAAGCTACAAACTTCTTTCTTCTTTCGCCCCCTCATCCTTTTTTCCTGATCAAGGAATCGGCAACACTTTACTTTTCTTAAAGGTCGACATGATGACCATCGTTTGCGTACTGGCTACCTCTCCGATCTCATTGATTACATCAAGCATCAGGGCCTGATACGATGAGATGTCTTTGGAAATTACTTTCAGCAGAAAGTCTCCTGATCCTGTAATGTGATGACACTCAATGATTTCAGGAATGGTGTTTGCTTTCTCCACAAACGCCATGGTGGTGTCTTTCTTATGACCAACCAGCGTAACCATCACGAACGTTGTTACTCCTAAGCCAACCTTTTCGCGGTTAAGCTGAGCGTGGTAGCTTTGAATTATGCCCGAAGTTTCGAGCTTTTTTACACGTTCCAGGGTAGGGGCTGGCGAAAGGCCTATTTCTTTAGAAAGCTGGGCGTTGGTTATCTTGGCATTGGACTGCAGAATCTCTAAAACCTTGCGATCTATTTGATCTAACTTGTGGCTCATAAACGAAGTAATGTTGAAATAATGTTGCAGAATGGCACAAAGCTACTATCTTTTGAGCGAAAAATAATCTAAAAAGATATTGGTTTTCTGCTAAAAACAAAATAATTCGTGCCTATTCCGTTTTTTAACGGCACAAAATTAAGCCGAATAGGTTGTTGGCCAAATGCTGATATTAACGTTTAGTTACCTTGTTAAGCGAAATGTTACGTTGACGGTATGACTTAAAACGATGATCATCAACGGCTGACAACGCTCGGTGCTTGGCGGACCGGCCCTGCACGCGGGCGCGCCATAACCGCCACGAAGCAGGTTTCAACTCCTGGCGCATTATGGTGATCACCTCTGCTTCAGCCAGGCCGAACTGGGCTTCAATGGCGTCGAATGGGGTTCGGTCTTCCCAGGCCATTTCAATAATTCGGTCAATATCAGCAGGGCTTAACTCGTTGCGGGTACTTTTCATGCTAGTGGTAACCCGATGGGACAGGTCATGGTTCGAACTTTGATAACGAACACCCGGTTACCCTCAGCATGAAAACGCGGAAGAAATCTGAGCTACCGATCAAAATCTGTCCGGTCTGCGGGCGTCCGTTTGTGTGGCGAAAAAAGTGGGAGCGCGATTGGGATAACGTAATCTATTGCAGCGACCGTTGCCGGAATACGGCCAAACACCAAAAATCAACGAGCCAGTCCGCATAGTTGTGGTCAACTGTCGTTATTTTTGAGACTAATTCCATTACTGCATGTACCGTTCTGTTGCCTGTCTTGCGTTGCTTTTAGCCGTGTTTTTCTGGAATGGCTGCCGCCGTCCCAAACCGGTTGCCACAAAGAAACCTCCCGTAAGCCGTCCCAAAGCCACTGCTGTTAAGCCTGATCCAGCCAAACCGGCCTCTACTACTGCAGTTGCGGCCAAACCCGTACCGACGCGGCCGCCAGTTGTTGCTACGACGCCGGTCGACACCGTCGAAACCGAAGAACTGACGGCGTTGGTGCCGCTGCCGCCAAAACGTGAATTCCGGGCGGTCTGGATTGCAACCGTAGACAATATTGACTGGCCCAGCAAAAAGGGGCTGTTGCCGGCCGATCAGCAGCAGGAAATTGTGGCGCTCTTTGATCAGCAGCAACAAATGGGATTAAATGCGGTTGTGGTGCAGATTCGGGCGGCTGCCGATGCGTTTTACGCTAAAAGTTCGGAACCCTGGTCGGAGTGGCTGATGGGGCAACAGGGATTAGCCCCGGAGCCTTTCTACGATCCGCTTGAGTTCATGATCGAACAGGCTCACAGCCGGAACATGGAGTTTCATGCTTGGTTCAATCTCGACCGGGCTACGTTTAGTAAAACCGCCAGCGTGGCACCAAGCAATATTGTGTTCCGCAAACCAGGCTGGTTTCTGGAATACGGCGGACGTAAGCTTTTTAACCTAGGTTTGCCCGAAGTGCGGAGCTATATCGCCAGTGTGGTGGCAAACGTAGTACGGAACTACGATGTTGACGGCATTCATTTCGACGATTATTTCTACCCGTATGCTATTGCAGGCCAGGTGCTGCGGGATGATAGTACGTACCAGGCTAACTACAACGGTATGAAAAAAGCCGATTGGCGACGCGACAACGTCAATCGGCTCGTTCTGGAACTTCGCGACTCCATTCGGGCCAATAAGCCGTACGTGAAATTTGGCATCAGTCCGTTTGGCATCTGGAAAAATCAAAGTAGCGATCCTGAAGGATCAGCTACCAACGGTGGGCAGGCGTATTATGAACTGTATGCCGACACCCGGAAGTGGGCCCGCGAAGGCTGGGTGGATTATATTGCTCCGCAGGTCTATTTTAGTACGCAGTTTGGCCGGGCACCGTACCGGACGCTGGTCGAGTGGTGGACCCGAAACTGTGGCAACCGGCATCTGTACATCGGTCACGGCGCGTATCGTGTGGGGCGGGGTTCAGAACGCGATCCGGGCTGGTACAGTGCGTCAGAATTTCCGGAACAACTGCGCTACAACCGACAGCAACGAGCCGTAGCGGGCAGCATCTATTTTAGCGCAAAGTCGCTGAAAACTAATCCGTTGTTTATTCGGGATTCGTTGCGGCAGGGCTTTTATCGGTATCCGGCGCTGGTGCCGCCCATGCCGTGGATCGATAGTATTCCCCCCTTGCCGCCCCGCGATTTAAAAGCGGCCGATTCGTCGGATGGCATTGAGTTGTTCTGGCAGCAACCCGAACCGGCTACCGATGGCAATGGCGCTCATTACTACGTTATCTACCGCTTTGAGGGGAAAAAACCCAGGATTCACCTCGATGACCCGCGGCATATCCTGGCGGTGTGTCAGGGTGAGTTATTAACACGTTACGTTGATAAAACCGCCGACCCGTCGAAGAAATACGTTTACGCGGTCACGGCTTTTGACCGGCTGCACAACGAAAGTCAGCAGATCGTCGTCAAAGTCAGGTAGCGGCTATCACCAGGTTATGCATGGCCAGCCTAGGCCTGATAATCGTTCATGACCTCGTCTACCGAACGGGCTTCAGGAAAGAAACTGACCAGCTTGACCAGAATGCCTTCGACTACAGCGTCGGGGCAGGAGGCTCCGCAGGTGAGCAGCACGGTAATGGGACGATCTGCTGGGAGGTAGTCTTCCGTAACAACTTCCTGCTTAGTGTGGAGATCAAAATGACGAATCAGCGAGTCTGACAGAATTTTCTGCTCCGATTCGATAAAATACGTAGGGAGCTGTTCCTCGCATAGTTCGACAATGTGCGACGTATTCGAGCTGTTGTAGCCACCAGCCACCACGGCAAAATTGGCCGGGTAGGTTAGCAGGGCATACGTAGCGTCCTGGTTGTCGTTAGTGGCGTAGCAGAGGGTATCGCGGGTATTAGCAAACCGTTCGTCAACCTGATCGGGCGTTAGGCTGTACGTCTGAATCATCACCTGTTTCAGGTAATCGGCTATTCCCTGCGTATCAGATGCCAGCATGGTGGTCTGGTTCACCACCCCAATGCGCTGCAAATCACGACTCGGATCGAATTCATCGGAATACTGCCCGGCAAATTCAGTAAAAAACTGGTCGCGGGGGAGCTCGCCGGTGATGTATTTAGCCAGTCGTTGAGCCTGAGCCATGTTTTTAACCACCACGGTCGGCGCACCTTCTTTGCTGTGCGAAAACGTAGCCCGGGTTTCCTCATGCGATGGTTTGCCATGCACAACCACCGTATAATTTTTCTGACCAATCTGGCTGGCTTTGTTCCATACCTTCTCGACAAACGGGCAGGTGGTATCGTATTTTTCAATATCCAGCCCAATGGCGGCCAGTTGCTGCTGCGTTTCCAGCGTAGTGCCAAACGCCGGGATGATGACCACATCCTCGGGCGACAACTCGGACCAGGGCGTAAGCTGACGACCAGACGTATCCATCAGAAAGCGAACCCCACGGCTCTGCAAATCGGCATTGACGTCGGGGTTGTGAATCATTTCGCTCAGCAGAAAAATTCGTTTTCCCGGATTTTCGGCAATGGCTTTGTAGGCAATTTCCACGGCGTTCTCTACGCCGTAGCAAAAGCCAAAATGGCGGGCGATGTAAAACCGGATCGGGCCGAAATCAAGCAACGTTGGCGTAAAGTCGCGCTTCAGTTTATCGCGTTTCCGCCGGAATTCCTTGAGGGGCGTTATGATGCTGCTACGGTAGTATTCTGGGATATTGAATGATTTCATGGAGCCGGCCGTCAGTCAGTCTGCTGATGTGTGACTATCAACGGACAAAGGTACGTCTATCTACTCAACAAAGTCGTTTTTGGCTTTGTTCAACTTCACAGAATAACCTGTTAACTCATGCCCAGGCGATTGTTGAAATATAAGAATTACGATGTACACGCGATAACGACCGTGGCCGGCAATCGGCGGAATGCCAACATTGTTACCTGGCTTACGCAAACCGCTATGGGTGGGAAGGTAGTAGCGGTGGCGCTCTACAAAGTGGACTACACCATCGAACTGGTTCGGGAAAGCGGCCTGCTTACCATCAATCTGCTGTCGACGGAGCAGACCGGTCTGATCAGAAAGCTGGGGCAGCAATCGGGGCGGGACCATGATAAATTTAAGCGGCTGCCTTATGCGCTGGACGAACGCGGGTGTCCGTATCTGACGGAAGCCATCGGCTACGCTCAGTGCAACGTACTTCACAGCACCGACGCCGGCGACCATGAACTGTTTATCTGCGAGGTCCTGAAACAGCACGTACTGAACCCCGATAAGACCGTGATGACGTATCAGTTTCTGAAAGAAAAGAAGCTGGTGAGAGGGTGATTACAATTCCAGCAGGTGCCCCAGAATGTCATCCAGATATTCGCGGGAGTTTGCCAGTCGGGGCACTTTGTGCTGGCCACCCAGTTTGCCTTTGTGCTTCATCCAGCCGTAGAACGTACCGCGCGGTACAACGTGAACGATCGGCCGTTTCAGCACCATATCGTTGTAGCGTTTAGCGTCATAGTCCGAATTGACTTCGCGGAGCGTTTCGTCGAGTAGTTGATTGAAGCGCTGCTGGTTGTCGGGTTCCTGCGAAAACTCAATGATCCATTCGTGGCGGCCATTCGTTCCGTTGCTCATATAGACCGGCCCGGCGGTGTAATCGGCAATGACAGCGCCGGTGGCTTCACTGGCGCGGGTCACGGCGATTTCGGCGTTTTCGACAATCACTTCCTCCCCGAAGGCATTGATGAAGTGCTTGGTTCGTCCGCTAACTTTGAGCCGGTGAGGATAAAGCGAAGTAAACCGAACCGTATCGCCAACCTGGTAGCGCCACAGGCCGCCGTTAGTTGAAACCACCAGTGCATAATTCTTATTCAGCTCGACCTCTTCGATCGTCAGTGCTTTAGGAAAAGGCTGGTTGGCTTCTTCCATAGGCACAAATTCGTAGAAGATACCGTAATCGAGCATGAGCAGCATTTCGCCTATGCGCGACAGATCGTCCTGAATGGCAAAGAACCCTTCCGATGCGTTATAGACTTCAAGGTAACGGACGCTGGATGAGGGAAATACCTGCTGCCTGAACAAATCACGATACGGTTGGAAATTAACCGCCCCGTGAATGAACACTTCAAAGTTGGGCCATACTTCCAGAATATTCGATTTGCCGGTGCGGGCAAGAATTTTATCCAGCAACACCAGCGCCCAGGTCGGTACACCAAGAATACTCGTTACGTTCTCCTGCGAGGTCACCTCGGCCATGCGCTCCATCTTGGCTTCCCATTCGCTCATGAGTGCAACGTCGAGCGATGGCGTACGGATGTATTGCGCCCAGCTCGGCAGGTTTTTCATGACGACTGCCGATACGTCGCCGACAACGCCATCGGAACTGAACGGATTTTCGTGGAGACTGCCACCGATGGACAACCCCTTACCTTCGAAGGTACGGCTGTCGGGGTTGTTGGCAATGTACATCGCCATCAGGTCTTTGCCGCCTTTGAAATGCGCTTCGTCCAGAGATTCGGATGTAACGGGAATAAACTTGCTGCGGGCGTTGGTAGTCCCTGATGATTTGGAGAACCAACGTACCGGCGACGGCCAGAGTACGTTACTCTCGCCTTTCATAACCCGTTCAATGTAAGGAAACAGGTCTTCGTACGACGAAACAGGTACTCGTTGCTGAAAATCCTGGATCGTTTGTATGGAGTTGTAATGATGCCGGCGTCCCCATTCAGTACGACGCCCCCGCCTGATAAGCTGGTTAAACACCCGCTGCTGCACCTCGCCCGGGTGCTTCTTCATGGCCTCAATGCGCGGCAGACGTCGTTCGAGGAGCCATTTAAGCGTGGTGTTGAGCAAAGTCATACTTTAATTTACGGACGATGCCGGACGTTGGTGTCGTATTACCTAAGAAACTTACGATTATACCGGATGTTTTACAAACTTTTTGCTCGGTCAGGATAATCCGTGATCAGTCCATCAACCCCCCAGCCCTTCAGCCGCTTCATGTCGTCGGGGTCATTAACCGTCCAGGGAATCACCCGCATGCCTTGTTCCTGAAGCTTGGCAACCTTATCCTGACTAAGCAGCTTAAAGTAAGGGCTGTAAATGTCAGGTTTAAATCCCAACTCTTCCATGTTGTGTTCCGGGCTGCGCAGGTTCTGAACCAGAGCCGCCAGACGTACTTTAGGATACTTGCCGGCGTCGATCTGTTGTTTGTAGTGACGAAGCACCGCAAAGTCGAAGCTTTGAATAACAATCCGATCGGGGCTTACGCGTTTGGCCAGTACAGCCTGAACCAGATCAGCAAAGGGTGCCGGCTCGGGCTGACTCACGTTGTATTCGGAGGGCTCGCTTTTTAATTCGATATTATACGAAAACGCAGGCAGTTGTTTTTGCTTGCGATACGCTTCAACCTGATCAATCACTTCGCTCAGCAGCGGCTTATGGGTCTTCAATTTCTGCTGCTCAGGATAGGCCGGATTACCGTTTGAGCCCACGTCGTACTGTTTAATGTCGGCGTAGTTCATCTGATACAGATTCAGGGTTTTCTGTTCGCTTTTGCTGACGGGCGTACCATCGGGTTTGATAGCAAAAGCCGCGTTGAAGTAAGGTTCATGGGAAACAACCACCTGACGGTCTTTGCTGATCACTACGTCCAGCTCGAGGGTAGTAACGCCAAGATCAAGGGCTTTCAAAAAAGCAGGTACCGTATTTTCCGGCATCAGGCCCCGGCATCCGCGGTGACCCTGAAGATCAAACGGGGCTGGAGCACCAGACGGATTGACGTGAACCTGAGCAAAAGCAAGTAATAAAACCAGGGCAGAAACGTAGTACATTGGACATTAAGCGGAGTTTATCCCAAAAGTAAGAAAAGGATCGATTTGGTATTGTTACGTTTATGCGAAGCCGGGTTTCCGTAAATCAACATAGGACGAAACGCATAATTTTTATTTACGAATTACAATTTGCTTTTTTACAATTCTAACCCGTAGCTGTTCTTAATCTACGAATGAAGTATTTCAAAGCTGCACTGTCGCTTACCATAACCTTAGTAATTGTCTGGGCTTTAAACCGCCCGTGGGGAAGTATTCCAGCCTTTGGTCCTTTGTTAAGCCCGTTTGTTGGGTTCTGGCAGAACGCCGAACCAGCGGCCACGCCTGATGAAACGCTTGACATTAACGGAACCCGAGCACCCATCATCGTGCTGTTCGATGACCTTGGAATTCCGCACGTATTTGCGCAAAACGATTACGATGCGTACTTCGCTCAGGGATACCTGACGGCTCGTGACCGGTTGTGGCAGATGGAATTCCAAACCCATGCCGCAGCGGGCCGGCTGTCCGAAATTGTGGGCGAACGGGCGCTGGACTTTGATCGATACAATCGGCGATTAGGGCTAGGCTATGGTGCCGAAAAGGCCGTACAGACCATGATGGTCAATCCAACGTCCCGCCAGATTGTCGAAGCGTACACGGCCGGAATAAACGCCTGGATCAGTCAACTAACGCCTGCCGATTACCCCATTGAGTACAAGCTGCTTGGGTACGCTCCCGAGCCCTGGGCTCCGATCAAGTGTGCCTACTTGCTCAAGCAGATGACCAGCACGCTCGCCAGCGGTGCCGATGACCTGGAGATGACTAACATTCTCCGCAAGTTTGGACCGGCTATCACGGCCGATCTGTTCCCCAGTTACCCGACGCGCGAAGATCCAATCATTCCACCCGGCACGAAGTGGGACTTTGCTGCGCTGCCTTTACCAAAACCACCAGCCGACAGCGGCCGGTTGCTCGATCAAACGGCTTCCCGCTTTGACGTACGTATTCCAAGGCCGAACCGGGAGATTGGCAGTAATAACTGGGCTGTTGGCGCTCAGAAGTCAGCTACCGGCTATCCAATTCTTGCGAACGATCCGCACCTGGGCTTGAGCCTGCCGTCGATCTGGTACCAGATTCAACTCGTTACGCCTACCATGAACGTGTATGGTGCATCGCTGCCTGGTGCTCCCGGCGTAGTAATTGGGTTTAATAAAGATGTTGCCTGGGGGGTAACGAATGTGGGGGCCGACATACTCGATTTCTACACCGTCCGCTTCAAGGACGCAAGTCGACAGGCGTATTGGCACGACGGCCAGTGGAAGCCCGTCCGCCAACGTATTGAAGTAATCAAGGTGAAGGGTAAACCCGTGGTACAGGATACAGTATTGTATACGCATCATGGCCCTGTTGTCTACTCGCCGAATACCCAACCCTTCCGCGGAAACATCCCGGTCGGACACGCGGCCCGCTGGGTAGCTCATGAGCCCGCCAATGATCTGATGTGTTTTTATCACCTGAACCGGGCCAAAACCTACGATGATTATACCAAAGCGCTGGCACAGTACGCGGCTCCGGCACAGAATTTCGTGTTCGCCAGTAACCAGAAAGACATTGCCATTTCGCCAAATGGGTACTTTCCACTGAAATATAAAAACCAGGGTAAATTCATACTCGATGGTACGAACCCGGCTGACGACTGGCACGGCCGAATTCCCCCGGATCAGAATCCACGGGTAAAGAACCCCCCGCGTGGGTTTGTCAGCTCGGCCAATCAGTCATCGACCGATCCGAGTTATCCGTACTACATCAACTGGGAGTTTGCGCCATCAGAACGGGGCCGGCGGATTAACCAGCGGCTATCGGCCATGCAGCGTGCGACGGTCGACAGCCTGCGGCAATTACAGAACGACAATTACAATCTAAAAGCCGCGGATGCCCTGCCCATTTGCCTGCCGTTGCTGAAAGCTGATGCACTGAACAGCAATCATCAAAAAGCCCTGGCTGTTTTGAAAACGTGGCGGCTGAATAACGACACCACCGAAATCGGCCCGACTATATTTAATGAGTGGATGAACCGGCTCATGCAAACCGTCTGGAACGATGAGTTTGGCGGCAACGATTCCGTACCCCTGCGTATGCCGTCGTTTGACCGAACCCTGACGTTGATGCAGCGCGACCCGAATGCCCGCTGGTTCGATAACGTCCGAACGCCCGCCCGTGAAAGTCTGACCGACGTAGTAACCCAGAGTTTTAGCGCAGCCTGCGACACCCTGGCAAAACAGCATGGTGCAATTGGCCGTAGCTGGGCATGGGGGCCGCACAAGGGCACCGACATTCGGCACCTGCTGCCCGGGCTGGATGCTTTCAGCGTATTGAACCTGAACGTAGGCGGAGGAAGCGGCATCGTCAATGCAACCAGCGAACGCTGGGGGCCGTCGTGGCGAATGGTTGTTGCACTGGGGCCGCAGCCTAAAGCATACGGCTTATACCCAGGCGGCCAGTCTGGCAATCCCGGTAGCCCACTGTACCAAAATATGATTGAGAAGTGGGCAAAAGGTGAGCTTTATGAACTTCTTTATCTTCAGTCGCCAACGGACACTCATAAGCGGCTGGTGAAAAAACTAACCCTTAATTAAGGCCCTACAAATACAATGATACAGTTTCTGCTTATCGCTCTGCTTAGTTTGCTGGCTCAGTTTCTGCTGCCCTGGTGGAGTCTGGCGCTGGTGGCATTTCTGGTATGTCTGGCTACCCAATCAAAGGCCTTATCGGCGTTTGGAGCCGGTTTTTTTGGCGTTGCCCTCGTTTGGCTTATCTATGCATTAGTCGTTCAATTGCGTACAGACGGTGTTTTGACGGGGCGAATGAGCGAGCTGCTAGTAAAAGCTAATCAGCCGGCGCTGCTGATCGGGGTGACAGTGCTGCTGGGCGGAGTAGTGGGCGGATTAGCCGGGCTGTCTGGTTATTACGTTCGTCAGGCGGTTCAAAATCAGGGCCGCATACACCCCGCCGAATAACTAAATCCTATACCTTTGTAGGATAAACTGTAACTAACTAATTATTTTCTCGTGAAGAATGCCTCATTAGTGCTGAACGTAATTTTAGCAATCGCAGTAGCCGTATTGTACTACCTTCATTTTAACGATCGGAAAACTGAGACCCAGCCGGTTGCTGCACCTGCCGAAGCAAAAGGTAAGGAAATCGTGTACGTGAACGTTGACTCCCTGCTGACTAAATACGATTATTTCAAAGACACTCAAAAAGTACTGGAAAGCAAGCGCTTCCAGTTAGAGAACGATCTGGCTACCAAAGGCCGTAATCTTCAGAACAAGGTAGCGTTCTTTCAGCAGCGCGCCCAGACAATGACGATGGAGCAGGGCCGTGCTACAGAAGCCTCTTTGCAGAAAGAGCAGCAGGATCTGTTGGCGTATCGTGAGCGGGCAGCCCAGAACCTTGCCGTTGAAGAGCAGAAAAAGAACCAGGAGCTGTACGATCAGATCTATGATTACCTCAAAAAGGTAAATGCTCAGAACAAGTATGAGTTTGTGCTGGGGTATACCAAAGGCGGTGGGATTCTTTTCGCTGATCCGTCGGCCGATGAGACCAAAAAGATTCTGGAAGGATTGAACAAAGACTACCAGGCTAAGCAACAGCCTAAAAAGTAAGTTCATCCATTAGTCAACGTGTAAGGTTCAGCGCGTCAGGGTGTAGCGGCCGATTGGTATGCAGTTCGGCATGCGTGATACCCCGACGCGCTGAACCTTTTTCTTGGGGTGAATTTCACCGCATCATAAACCTCCTCTCAACTTCCTGTGTTTCTGGTCGTACTTGGGTACATTTGCTCTCTTTGACCAAAATTTATGGCTTCTGCTGCGATTTCAAAACAAGTTGATATACGTAACCGCCGGGCTTCCTTCGAATACTCATTCCTGGAAACCTATACGGCGGGTATTGCGCTGACCGGTACCGAAATAAAGTCTGTCCGGCAGGGTAAGGTAAACCTCCAGGATGCCTACTGTCTTTTTCTGGGCGATGAACTGTTCATCCGGCAGATGAACATCTCGCTTTACACCGAAGGGACGTACTACAATCATGAGCCCCTTCGTGATCGGAAGTTGCTGCTGACCAAGCGCGAAATGCGCCGACTTAACGAAAAGCTAAAGGATCAGGGCCTGACAATCGTGCCTGTACGGCTTTTCACAAACGACCGTGGTTTTGCCAAGCTGGAAATCGCCTTGGCGAAAGGGAAAAAGCTGTACGATAAGCGGGAAAGCATAAAAGAGCGCGACGTCGAACGCGAAATGCAGCGGGAGCGGTATTAACGAATCTGCCTGGTTAAATCAATTTGTTAATATTTATTTCATTTCTTGCGCCCGTGTGGAAAACTCTGTAACTTGCTACAAAACAGAGGAGACTAACCGATATATGGGCAGGAAAGTATTAGTCTTAAATCAAGATTATAGTGCGCTTAGCATCTGTTCCGTTCCCAAAGCGTTTTTGCTGGTTTACCTGAACAAAGCCGAACTGGTCGCTGAATCCGAGCAATTCACGCTTCGTACTGTCAACGACGAGTTTCCCATGCCGTCGGTTATCCGCCTGCACCGCTACGTCAGCCTGCCGTACAAAGGCGTTATGCTTACCCGGCAGAATATCTTCAAGCGGGATAGTCATCGGTGCCAGTACTGTGGAACCCCCGAGGATCTTACACTCGACCACGTACTGCCAAAATCAAGGGGGGGCAAAACCAGTTGGGACAATCTGATCACCGCCTGCAAAAGGTGTAATTCGCGCAAGGGCGATTATACCCCAGAGGAGGCAAACATGAAACTACGCCAGAAACCGTTCAAACCTACGTTTCTGGTTTTTTTACGCGATTTTTCCGGCTCCCTTGAACAAAGCTGGATGCCATTTTTAAGCAAACGCGAGAAGGTGTTTGATTAGAAAGGAGTAAAGCAGAAAAGAAGGAGGGAAGAAACAGGAAACGCCAACCCGGCAACTTCCTGTTTCTTCCCTCCTTCTTTTATCCCTTCCCCCTTGATTCTCTGTAAATTTCGGTGTTCAGAAACTTTTTTGGCTGAAAGATTGCTTACCTTTGCAATCCTTTTTGGAAACATAATTTTCACAAACCTCAAAAGTCAGCCCGCCATTGACCCACGGGCTGATGTACCGAGTGGGTCAGGAAACATTTTTTTATGAGCAAAACGCAGAAACGCGAACTGCCGGATTTTGATTGGGACCGGGCAGACAACAAAGGATTTGGTAGCGGGTATTCGGCTGACGAGCGCAGCCGGATGGAGCAACTCTACGACAACACCCTGTCGCAGGTTAACGAGAAGGAAGTGGTGACGGGTACGGTGGTTGGGATTACAGACCGCGAGGTTATCCTGAACATCGGTTTCAAATCGGACGGGTTGGTACCGGTATCAGAATTCCGTGATATGCCGGACCTGAAAATGGGTGATGAGATTGAAGTTTACGTAGAAAATCAGGAAGACCCGAATGGCCAGCTGGTGCTTTCGCGCAAAAAAGCGAAGGTAATTACCGCCTGGCAGAAAATTCAGAAGGCTCTCGACGAAGACCTCGTTATCGACGGCTTTGTGAAGCGCCGGACCAAGGGTGGTCTGATTGTAGATATTTACAGCATTGAAGCCTTCTTGCCAGGATCGCAAATCGACGTGAAGCCGATTCGCGACTTTGACATTTTTGTCGGCAAGAAAATGGAAGTGAAGGTTGTCAAGATCAATTATGCAAACGACAACGTAGTCGTGTCGCACAAAGTCCTGATCGAGAAAGACCTTGAAGCACAACGCGCCCAGATCCTGAACAACCTCGAGAAGGGTCAGGTACTGGAAGGTGTGATCAAGAACATGACCAATTTTGGGGTGTTCATCGATCTTGGTGGTGTAGATGGTCTGCTGCACATCACGGATATTTCGTGGGGTCGTATCAACCACCCGTCAGAAGTTCTGCACCTCGATCAGAAAGTAAACGTAGTTGTTCTGGACTTTGACGAGGACAAAAAGCGGATTTCACTGGGTATGAAACAACTGCAGGCTCATCCATGGGATGCCCTGTCGGAAGAGATCCAGGTGGGTTCACGCGTGAAAGGCAAGATCGTCAACGTAGCCGACTACGGTGCGTTCCTCGAAATCATGCCGGGTGTCGAAGGACTGATCCACGTTTCAGAAATGTCGTGGTCGCAGCATCTGCGCAACCCGCAGGAATTCCTGAAAGTAGGCGATGAAGTCGAAGCCGTTGTTCTGACGCTGGATCGCAACGATCGTAAGATGTCACTGGGCATTAAGCAACTGACCGAAGATCCGTGGACGCGTCCTGAACTGCGGGCTAAATACGCAGTGGGAACTCGCCACAAAGGAGTTGTGCGTAACCTGACCAACTTCGGTCTGTTCCTCGAACTGGAAGAAGGGATCGATGGTCTGGTACACGTATCTGACCTGTCATGGACCAAAAAGATCAAGCATCCGTCAGACTTCATCAAGGTAGGTGAAGACCTGGAAGTAGTAGTGCTTGAACTGGACGTTGAAAACCGTCGTCTGGCGCTTGGCCACAAGCAGCTGGAGGAAAATCCGTGGGATACGTTCGAAACCTTATTTGCGGTTGGAACGATTCACCGTTGCACAATCCTGAGCAAGACCGACAAGATGGCGACGCTGGAACTGCCGTATGGCATTGAAGGCTTCTCATCGCTGAAGAATCTGGCGAAGGAAGACGGTACGCTGGCTGAAGTAGGCGAAAACCTGGACTTCAAAGTGACCGAGTTCTCAAAAGAAGAGAAGCGGATCATGCTGTCGCACACGAAAACGTGGCAGGAAAAGAATGAACCCGCGAAGGAGCAAAAGCCGAAAGCGGGATCGTCTGCCAAGCCGACACAGAGTCAGCCTGAACGCGGTGCTACATTGGGAGACCTGGATGCACTGGCTGCATTGAAAGAGCAAATGGAAGGCCGTAACTAACACAGCCTATTCATTACTATATGAACACCCCACTTTGTCTAAAGTGGGGTGTTCTGCTTTAACGACACCATACAAGCATAAGTACTGTCGTAATTTTTACGCCAGCATCTTCACATCTATGTAATAAAATTGTATGTTTGCAGTCCCAAATTCAGGAGTCTTCATGCATTTGGGAAAAAGGTTCCGTGGCCGAGTGGCTAGGCAGAGGTCTGCAAAACCTCGTACAGCGGTTCGAATCCGCTCGGAACCTCACCTATAGTAAGAGCAACAGGTACGTTGCATACATGTATTGCCATCTGATCTACCTTTTTTATAGGTAATGAATCAGATGGCAATTTTTTTGCCTGAACATCCCATTAAACAAATAGTTATGAAATCGAAATGTGCTTAAAACGAGCCCGTAATGGCCTTACTTAGAATCTATATAAATAAAATTGAGGATTAAAAATATCTAAACCTCAATTTTTGCCTATCCAGCAATCGTGTCGTACTTTTGTGAGCCGGTAAAAAGGCATTAGTGAATATGTTGACAAACTCAATTAATATATCTTTTAAAATGAGTCGCTTATCGAAGCTTTGCGGGGCGCTATCCTTGTCTCTGGCGTTGCTGTTAGGGGGCCAGGCAGACGCGCAGGATTCGGTTGCGGCTGCAGGTGGTGGCCCTGCCGCAGCTACTCCAGCAGCCGCCAGTGGTGGCGACGCTGAAAAAGGGAAGGCATTGTTCACCAACAACTGTGCGCAGTGCCACGCCGTAACTGATGAAGTAGTGGTTGGTCCAGGCTTGAAAGGAGTTCGTCAGCGGACACCGGGTGAAGACTGGTTGATCAGGTGGATTCGTAACTCATCGGCAGTTATTGCCAGTGGGGATCCGTATGCCGTTCAGGTGTTTAACAAATACAACAAAATCCAGATGTCGAGCTTCCCGAACCTGACGGACGACGACATCAAAGGGATTCTGGCTTACGTTGATCAGGCAAGTGCTCCGGCACAAGCTTCAGTAGGCGGAGCTGGTCAGGCACAGGCTCGTGGTGGTGGTGGGGCATCTGCTGAAAACGGCGACGGTTCCGTAGGAGGTCCTTCTGAGCTTTTCACGTTTGTTCTGGTGGCACTGCTGGTAGTGATGCTGCTTGTTCTGGGTGTGTTGCTGGTGATCGTAACGATCCTGTCGCGGGCTGTTTCTCCGGTGGCTACAGGGGAGGGGGCTACAGCAGTACCTTTGGCACAGCGCCTGCGTGACGGTCTGACCAATGCGGTTAACAATTCGACAATCCGTTCGATTGTAATCTGGCTCTTCATTTTTGTGGTAACGAAAGAGTCTGTCGATGGGCTTTACAGCATCGGTATTCAACAGGGCTATGCCCCCAAGCAGCCGATTGCTTATTCACACAAGCTGCATGCTGGACAGTACAAAATCGATTGTAACTACTGCCATACAGGCGTTAACAAAGGAAAATCTGCTCATATTCCATCAGCTAACATCTGTATGAACTGTCACGGGGTGATTAAGAAAGAGTCACCTGAGATTCAAAAGATTTACGCTGCTATCGAGCAAAATCGTCCGATTGAGTGGGTTCGTGTGCACAACCTCCCTGACTTCGCTTATTTCAACCACGCGCAGCACGTCAATGTTGGTAATGTCCAATGCCAGACGTGTCACGGCGAAATTGAAAAGATGGAAGTAGTAGAGCAGCGCTCCTCTCTGACGATGGGATGGTGTATTGACTGCCACCGTAAAACCGAGGTGAATACGAAAGACAACGCTTACTACGATAAGTTGGTTGCCCTTCACCGCAAGGAAAGCAAAGAGCCGCTTAAAGTGGCTAATATTGGTGGTTTGGAGTGTTCGAAGTGCCATTATTAATTCAGGCTCGCATAAAGGGTAATCATATCGTATCACAGCACGCATGGAAAATACAAACAAACGGTATTGGAAGGGTGTCGAGGAGTTGCGCAACGATCCAGCATTCGTAAAGAATGCCAACAGTGAGTTCGCAAATCCTGATGCAAATTCTGCTAGCGATCCGGATGGGTTGTTTGGAGGAAATACCCAACGCCGTGATTTTTTAAAAGCAATGGGCTTTAGCGTAGCCGCTGTTTCATTAGCAGCTTGCGAAGCGCCAGTGCGTAAGGCTACTACTTACTTAAATAAACCTGAACGGACTTTTCCGACAATATCTGACTACTACGCTTCTACATACGTAGATCGGGGCGATTACGCCAGCATATTGGTAGAAACCCGTGAGGGTCGGCCAATCAAAGTTGAAGGTAATCCGTCTTCATCAGTTACGTTTGGTGGAACAACCGCTCGTGCACAGGCATCTGTTTTGTCCTTGTACGACATCGATAAGCTGAACGGCCCTCGTCGCGGTGATGCTGCGATCGACTGGCCAACGGTCGATCGGGAGATCGTTAACCAGCTAAATTCGGTTGCGTCGCGGGGTGGTGCCATTCGCATAGTTTCGTCAACTATCCTTAGCCCAACTACCAAGGCTGTTATCGCTGATTTTGTGGCCCGTTATCCGACGGCTCGCCACATCATGTACGATGCTAACTCGGCCTTTGGTATTATTCAGGCAAACCAGTTATCGTTCGGCCGCTCAGTCATTCCATCGTATGACTTCAGCCGTGCTCAAACGATTGTCAGTATCAATGCTGATTTTCTGGGTACGTGGATTGCCCCATTGGAGCACGCAAAGCCGTATGCATTGACCCGGAAAGTAGGGGCTATCGGCAATGGCAAGAAAGAAATGTCCCGGCACTATCAGTTCGAGACGGGCATGTCAATGACAGGTGCAAATGCTGACTATCGGACTGCCATCAAACCTTCTCAGGAAGGCCTGGTGGTGGCGGCACTATATAATCGGGTCGCTGCCAAATTAGGCGGTACGTCGATCAGTGCTCCGGCTGTCAACGTTGCAAACCTCGACAAAGCAGCAAATGATCTGGTTCAGGCTCGTGGTCGTGCACTGGTTGTTGCCGGCTCCAATGATCCGAACATTCAGGTTGTTGTTAATGCGCTGAATAGTCTGCTGGGTAGTTATGGTACAACAATTGATCTGAATACACCGGTTAATTACCGCCAGGGGAACGATCAGCAGTTCAATGCCTTCGTTGATGATGTAAAGGGAGGACGAGTTGGCGCGGTCATGTTTTTTGCCGCTAACCCCGTGTATGACCATCCGCGTGGCGCCGAATTAGCTCAGGCACTACCGCGAGTGGCCTTGTCATTATCCTTTGCGGATCGGGCCGACGAAACGGCGTCACTTTGCAAGTACATTACGCCGGCTCCTCACTTCCTGGAGTGCTGGGGCGATGCTGAACCGAGACAAGGGTTCTACAGCCTCATGCAACCGGCAATCACGCATATTTTCAAGACACGTCAGTTTGAGTCCAGCCTGCTTACCTGGGCAGGTCGTCCAAATGATTACCAGACGTATCTGAAAAACTACTGGCGTACAAATTATTATCCTCAGGCAAGCGGTTTTGATTCATTTGACGCATTCTGGATTAAAGCTCTGAATGACGGTGTATTTGAGCCAAATAAAGGTCGCGCTGCGGCTGCTGGTGGGGCAACGTTCGCTGGCAATCTGGCACAGGCTGCAACCGGTATTGCTCAGCGGTATAAGCCAACCGAGGGAATGGAGTTAGCTCTTTATGAAAGTGTTAACCTCGGAACCGGTTCAATGGCTAACAACCCATGGTTGCAGGAAGTACCCGATCCGGTTTCGAAAGCCTGCTGGGACAATTATGCGGCTGTTTCTCAAAAAACGGCCAATGATCTGGGCGTACAGCAGAATGATCTGGTAACCGTAACGGTCAATGATAAGTCCGTTGAGCTGCCGGTTCTGATTCAGCCTGGTCAGGCAGATAACACGGTTTCAATTGCCATCGGCTATGGTCGTGAGAAAGCCGGTAAGTCAGCAAACAATGTTGGTAAGAATGCTTACCCATTAGCTGGTATCGTCAATGGACACGTAGTGTTCGCTGCTTTCAATGCCAAAGTTGAAAAAGCGGGGGGCACCCATGAAATTGCTCAGACGCAGACACACGACACTGTGATGGGGCGTCGGGCTGTGGTTCAGGAGGCTAAACTTGCCGATTACCAGAAGAACCCCATGGCAGGCCGCTATCTGCCGAAAGTCGAAACGTCAGAAGGGCCGACCGACCCAACGAATATCACGTTGTGGCATGGCTATGGTAAACCGAATCATTCGTGGGGTATGGTCATTGACCTGAACTCATGTATCGGTTGTAATGCCTGCGTAGTTGGCTGTATTTCCGAAAATAACATTCAGGTAGTTGGTCGCGAAGAAGTTATCAATCGTCGCGAAATGCACTGGATACGGATTGACCGCTACTATAGCAGCGATGCTGAAGCTGAAGATGTAAAAGGCCTGGAAACGGCTTCGGCAAATCCGGAAGTAACGTTCCAGCCGATGCTTTGCCAGCACTGCAGTAACGCACCCTGCGAAACAGTTTGTCCGGTACTGGCAACAACGCACAGCACCGAGGGCTTGAACCAGATGACGTATAACCGCTGTATCGGTACGCGTTACTGCGCCAACAACTGCCCGTACAAAGTGCGTCGCTTCAACTGGTGGAAATACTTTGACAATGATAATTTCGATTATCATTTCAATAATGACCTGGGTAAAATGGTGCTGAACCCCGACGTAACGGTTCGTTCACGGGGGGTTATCGAAAAGTGCTCGTTCTGTGTGCAGCGTATTCAGGAAGGTAAACTGACGGCTAAGAAAGAGCGTCGTCGGCCATTGCCTGACGAGATTCAAAGCGCCTGTGCACAAGCCTGCCCAACAAACGCCATCATTTTTGGGGACATGAATAACCCCGAAAGCACGATCTCCCAAATTCTGGAAAAAGAGACGACTGGCCGGGCCTTCCACGTACTGGAAGAAATTAACGTAAGACCGCAGATTTCGTACCTGACCAAGATCCGTAACAAGGACCAGGTGCCTCAGCAGGAAACTCGTCAGGAATCGCAGGTGTAGAGTAAATTTGATTAAACGACTTAATTAGAAAATTCCATGCATGTTACATCAGCCGTAAGAACTCCATTAGTCACAGGAGGCAAGACCTATGCCGACGTGACGGAGGATGTCAGCAGACAGGTAGAAGGCCGTCCTACTCGTGAATGGACGATCGCTTTTACCATCTCGGTGATTGTGCTACTCTACGGAACAGCCTGCGTGTTCTGGACCTGGTGGGAAGGACTAGGCGTCTGGGGATTGAATAAAACCATCGGCTGGGCCTGGGACATTACCAACTTCGTATGGTGGGTAGGTATCGGTCACGCTGGTACGCTTATTTCGGCAATCCTGCTGCTGTTTCGCCAAAAGTGGCGGACGGCTGTAAACCGGGCGGCTGAGGCAATGACGATCTTCGCCGTTATTTGTGCCGCCAGCTTTATCCTGATGCACATGGGCCGTCCTTGGCTGGCGTACTGGGCATTACCACTGCCGAACACCTGGGGCTCTTTGTGGGTAAACTTCAAGTCGCCCCTGGTATGGGACGTATTTGCAATCAGCACATACTTTACCGTATCACTTGTGTTCTGGTATATGGGTCTGATTCCTGACCTGGCTACCATTCGCGACCGGGCTCGTAGCAAAGTATCACGCTACATCTACGGAGCACTGTCTATGGGCTGGAATGGTTCGGCCAAGACCTGGGCACGGTACGAATACATGAGCTTGATTCTGGCAGGTCTCTCAACTCCTCTTGTATTATCAGTACATACGATTGTAAGCTTTGACTTTGCTACGTCGGTAATCCCAGGTTGGCACACGACCATTTTCCCGCCATACTTCGTGGCAGGGGCTATCTTCTCTGGGTTTGCTATGGTGCAAAACCTGATGCTGATTATCCGGGTCGTTTTCAAACTGGAAGATTACATTACGGTTGAGCACATCGAGTCAATGAACAAGGTCATTACACTAACTGGTTCAATCGTTGGGGTAGCTTATCTGACAGAATTCTTCATTGCCTGGTATTCTCAGGTTGAGTTTGAAAGCTACGCCTTTATCAACCGGGCAACTGGTCCTTACTGGTGGGCTTACTGGGCCATGATGACCTGCAACGTAATTTCTCCGCAGCTTTTCTGGTCACGGACAATCCGTCGGAGCGTAGTATGGACGTTCACGCTGTCAGTTGTCGTAAACATCGGTATGTGGTTCGAGCGGTTTGTGATTATTGTTACCTCGCTGCACCGCGATTACCTGCCGTCGAGCTGGGCAATGTTTCATCCTACCTTGTTCGACATCAGTGACTATATCTTCTCGTTTGGTCTCTTTTTCACCTTGTTCCTGCTGTTTGCGAAGTTCCTGCCGGTAGTGAACATGGCCGAAGTAAAAGCCATCATCAAGTCTTCGTCTGAAAAGCTGCCAAAGTCAGTATCAGGTGTGGCCAAAGGTGAACGAGTGACGAACCCCGCATTTAATAAAAACGTAGAATAAACCAGTTCAAAGCAGGCAGTCTGCTAGTGAAAGTAAGTAAACTGCCTGCTGCAAACCCTAAGTGATAAACACTGAATATGGCAGATGTGAACGGTAACGGTAAGTTCCTGGTCGGCATTTATGATGATGACGACGTAGTACTGAAGGCCGTAAAAGATGTAAAACAGGCAGGTGTGCGGATTCATGAAGTTTACACACCTTTTCCCATTCACGGACTTGATGTAGCCTTAGGTCATCCTCGTTCTCGTTTGGGTATTGCTGCCTTCTTATTTGCTTTGTCTGGAACAACTACGGCGTTATTGTTAACTGCATACACCGAAGGGTTCGACTGGCCAATGATTGTGGGCGGTAAAGACTCTTATTCATTCCCGGTTTACATACCGGTTATCTTCGAGTTAACGGTACTGTTTTGTGCACTTGGGATGGTGGGAACATTCCTGGTTTCCAATGGTCTCGGGCCAACGGTGAAACCGTTAATGTTTGATTTGAGAACCACCGATAACAAGTTTGCAATGGCTATCGACTTAAGCAAGAATAAACTTGCTGAAGGAGACATAGAGCAGCTTTTAAGAAGCTCAGGAGCAGCCGAAGTAAACGTCAAACAGTTTTAATCAAGATTAACAATGATCACCAAGCATACGGGCGTAACAGCGATAGTGCTCATCGGGTTGTTGATTGGCGGAACTGCCTGCAAACGTGACCATGATGATACCGGGCTGGAATTTGCTCCTCAGATGTATGATCCGGTTGCCTACGAGCCGTATAAGCAGGTTCGAACCAACGCTGTGAATCCAACTGGATTGAATATGCGGGAACCGGCTCGTGGTACAGTGTCTCGTCCGAACTATCATATAAGATACGGTGAAAGCGACACGACTACAGTGGATTTGATGATTTACAATATCCCTAAAGACAGCATTGCGCTGGCTGAACGGGTTTTAACTAACCCTATTCCCGAGACAGAACGAACTCTGGAGGAAGGAAAGCTGCTCTACGGCCGTTATTGCATCCATTGCCATGGCGAAGGAGGTAAAGGGGATGGTCTGGTAGGTAAGGAGTACAAAGGGGTACCCAGTTACTCGGCCGATGCATACAAGAGCATGAATGACGGACATATTTTCCACGTAATCACGCACGGAAAAGGTCGTATGTGGCCCCACGGTTCACAAATGACTCCGGAGGAGCGGTGGAAGATTGTTCAATACGTTCACAAATTACAACAAGGATAATCTTTCAGACAGTTGATTCCATAATCCTGTGTGTGATCTAATCAAAGCATGAGGAGTTGATATCAAAGGTCAAACGTCTACATTCAATACTTAACTAAATGGCATCTGCTCACGCAATACCGTCACTGGATGAACAATATGAATTTACGCCGGCTGCAAAACGTCGACTGTTAATTGGCATTGGTGCTGGCGTAGCTTTAGTAGCGCTCGGTTCTTTTCTATTGGCATCCGGCGCTGGTGGTCATGAAACCCATGAAGTAACTCATGGCGTTGGCGCCAGCGCAGGTGACGAGGGAGCGCACCATGCTTTCAAATGGACAACCCGCTTGTGGGCAAACGTCTGGTTGAATGCAATCTACTTCACTGGGATCTCAGTGATTGGTATGTTTTTTATCTCGTACAACTATCTGGCACAGGCAGGCTGGTCGTCGGCATTCAAACGGATTCCGGAAGCAATGCCCGCTTATCTGCCATTTATGGGGGTGGTTGTATTGGCAGTTTTCTTTATTGCCGGTCACGATTTGTTTCACTGGACGCATGAAGGGTTGTATGATCCTCAAAGCGAAGAGTATGATCCGATCATCGCCGGTAAGCAGGGGTTCCTGAATACACCGTTTTACCTGATTCGCGTTGTCCTGTATTTTACGATTTGGTACGTATTATGGCGTATGCTGCGGAACTACTCGTTGCAGGAAGACCTGTACGGTGGAACCGATTATTACGAAAAAAGCATCAAGTTCGGGACAGCGTTCCTGGTTGTGTTCGCAGTAACATCGTCGACGTCGGCCTGGGATTTTGTTATGTCAATTGACTCTCATTGGTTCAGTACGATGTTTGGCTGGTACACGCTGGCGAGCTGGCACGTAACGGGTTTAGCTGTTATCACTCTAACAGTTGTAACCTTGAAAGAGCGGGGTTATCTGAAGATTGTTAATGAGAGCCACCTGCATGATCTGGGCAAGTTCATGTTTGCGTTCAGTATCTTCTGGACGTACGTCTGGTTTGCTCAATTTATGCTGATCTACTACGCTAACTTACCTGAAGAAGGCATCTATTATAGAGAGCGGTTCAGCGGGTATGGTGGTATATATCTGGCTCCATTTTTTATTAATCTTCTGCTAAACTTTGCTTTTCCATTCCTTGTTCTTATGACAAGGGATGCAAAACGAACATATATATTTCTGAAGATTGCTGCATGGGGGATCATCGTTGGTCACTACTTCGACTTCTACACGAATATCATGCCGGGGACAGTCGGTGAGAACGGAGGTTTTGGTCCAATTGAGTTTGGCATGATCCTGATTTTCGCTTGTGGATTTATATGGACGCTATCAACTCAACTGACGAAGGCGAATCTGATTCCTAAGAATCACCCGATGTTAGAAGAGGCTTTACATCACGACATTTAGTTTAACCCCGTAACACAATGGTATATATCATCGCTTTATTATCGGTAATCTTTCTGGGATTGGCGGCTTTAGTCGTGTCCCGGATGGCCGCTGTTGTAAAGAATGTCAACGGGCCAGTCGAAGAAGAACGAGTTGGTTATAGCAACCGAATTAACGGAGCATTATTTCTGATTTTTCTGGTTTTCGGTTTAGTTGGCGTAATATGGTCGTTTGCTCATGCTTCGAACTATTTCCTGCCTGAAGCGTCTTCTCCGCACGGTCGCCGTACCGATTTCTTGTTCTGGCTTTCAATGGGAATCATTACGGTAGCGTTTTTTATTACCAATGCGCTCTTATTTGTATTCTCGTTCCGGTATCAATATCGTCCGGGGCGGAAAGCCTCGTACTATCCTGAGAACCACAAGCTGGAGTTGATCTGGACTGTAATTCCTGCAATCGTAATGGCGTTGCTGGTCTTCACGGGCTGGCGTGCATGGCGGGACATCATGTCGGAGGCACCGGCAGATGCTCAGGTAGTTGAGCTGGTAGGGAAGCAATTCAACTGGATCGCTCGTTATCCCGGCGTTGATAACAATAAGCTGGGTGCTTACAACTACAAGCTTATCGACAATAACAACGACACTGGTATCGATTTCTCGGATCCGGCATCATTTGATGACTTTACATCAACTACGGAGTTGCACATTCCGGTGAATAAGCCAGTACTGTTGAAAATCCGCGCCCGGGATGTGCTGCACAGTGTTTTTATTCCTCACATGCGGGTTAAGATGGATGCTGTTCCTGGTATGCCAACACGTTTCTGGTTCGTTGCCGATAAGACGACTGACCAGATGCGTAACGAGCTGGGTAATCAGGACTTTGGATATGAAATTGCCTGTACGGAAGTTTGTGGACGTGGTCACTTCTCTATGCGTATTCGTCTGATTGTCGAAGATGAAGAGTCATGGAAAAAGTGGTGCGCTGAGCAAAAACCCTTACTCACTTCATATCCGGAATATGCGTCACGAATTCCTGCAAACTTGAAAGCGAAAGCTGCCAAGTATCTGCCTGCTGAAGAAACAGCAACACCATCTGATAGCACAACAGCTTCAACGCAACAAGGCGGGGGGGTATCAGTAGCCACCACATCGTTACGCTAATCAATAAACAACAAACAACATTATGGCGACCGTAGCACAGAACACAGCGACTCTTGCTCATGTGGAAGAGCACGAGCACCACGAGCCGCAAAGTTTTTGGCGTAAATACGTTTTTTCAGAGGACCACAAGACAATTGCAAAACAGTATCTGATCTCAGGTATCTTTTGGTCTGTTATTGGTATTAGCTTGTCAGTAATGTTTCGCCTTCAGTTGGGTTTTCCCGATATGAAGCTTGGATTCCTGCGCCCAATTTTAGGGAGCTGGATTGACGAAACGGGTAAGCTAGACCCTGACTTTTACCTGGCCTTGGTAACCATGCACGGAACCATCATGGTGTTCTTCGTGCTGACAGCCGGTTTGAGCGGTACGTTCAGTAACTTTCTGATTCCGTTGCAGGTTGGTGCCCGCGACATGGCTTCGGGTTTCCTGAACATGCTGTCTTACTGGTTTTTCTTCCTGGCCAGTGTTGTCATGTTCGTGTCGCTGTTCTTTGAAACAGGTCCTGCTGCAGGTGGTTGGGTAGTTTATCCGCCATTAAGTGCATTACCGCAGGCGCACAAAGGCTCAGAAGCGGGGATGACCTATTGGCTTGTTAGTATGGCTTTATTCATTGTGTCGCAGTTATTGGGTGGTATTAACTACATCACAACAGTAATCAACCTGCGGACACGGGGTATGTCGTTCAGCAAGCTTCCATTAACGGTTTGGGCATTCTTCTTGACGGCCGTTCTTGGCTTAATTTCATTTCCGGTACTGTTGTCGGCTGCATTGCTGCTGATCTTCGACCGTAGCTTTGGAACGAGCTTTTATCTGTCTGAAATCTTCATTGGAGGTGAAGCATTACCGAATGTAGGTGGTAGCCCGATTCTGTTCCAGCACTTATTCTGGTTCCTGGGTCACCCTGAGGTATATATCGTACTGCTTCCGGCATTGGGAATGACGTCAGAAATTATTGCAACCAACGCCCGGAAACCAATTTTTGGCTATCGCGCCATGATTGCCTCTATGATGGGTATTGCATTCCTGGCCTTCATCGTATGGGCACACCATATGTTTGTGACTGGAATGAACCCGTTCCTTGGATCAATCTTTATGTTCCTGACGCTAATTATTGCAGTGCCGTCTGCTGTGAAAGCGTTCAACTACATCACTACGTTGTGGCGGGGTAATATTCGCTTTACGCCGGCAATGTTGTTCTCGATTGGTCTGGTATCATTCTTCATTTCAGGTGGTCTGACCGGTTTGATATTAGGAAACTCAGCGCTCGATATTCAGTTGCACGATACGTACTTCGTTGTGGCCCACTTCCACCTGGTAATGGGAGCTGCTTCAGCGTTTGGTCTGCTAGCGGGTGTTTATCATTGGTTCCCCAAAATGTTTGGCCGGATGATGAACGATAAGCTTGGATATATTCACTTCTGGCTTACGTTCATTGGAATTTACCTGGTGTTCTTTCCAATGCACTATATTGGTATCGCTGGTTTCCCGCGTCGGTACTACGCTTTTACAAGCTATGACTTTACGAAGCATATCTTCAGTGATATGAATAGCTTCATAACCATAGCAGCGGTATTCACCTTTGCGGCTCAGTGGATATTTGTCTGGAACTTTGTGTACAGCATATTCAAAGGAAAGAAGGCTCCCCAGAACCCGTGGAAGTCAAATACGCTGGAGTGGACGGCCCCTATCAATCCAGGACATGGAAACTGGCCAGGCGAAATCCCGGCTGTGTATCGTTGGCCGTATGACTACAGCAAGCCGGGTGCGAAGGATGACTTCATTCCACAAAACGTACCTTACTCGCAAACTCCGGAATCAAATCTTCCGCATGAGAATGAGTTGATTGGCTTGGAGAAAGAGATTGAGGCTCAAAACTTAAATGACCAGTTTAAGCAACCTCACTAATAAACATGAACAGCGATTCCGGAGTCTGGCGCTTCTGACAGTCATAGTTATCTACCTGCTTATTCTGGCAGGTGGAATTGTCAGAGGAACCGGCTCCGGGATGGGCTGTCCTGACTGGCCGAAATGTTTCGGTCGCTGGATTCCTCCTACTGATATTTCCCAGCTGCCGCCCAATTATCAGGAAATATACGGTGCAAAATTGAAGGGCGAAGTTGTATTCAATGCTACTAAGACCTGGATTGAATACGTCAATCGGTTACTAGGTGTTTTTTCTGGCCTGCTTGTTTTTGCCACATTACTGGCATCTTTCCAATACCTGCGTAAAGACAAACCCGTTTTCTGGGGAAGCGTTGCCGCTTTTTTGCTGATTGGTGTGAATGGCTGGCTAGGTTCAAGGGTTGTAGCCACTGAACTGGCTCAGTACATGATTACCCTACACTTACTGCTGGCAATACTAGTTGTTTTCTCATTGCTTTTTGTGTTAATACGGTCAAACGCAACTCGTTTACGGAGTCGATCAAAAAGTAAGAAAGAGAGCCTAATCAACCGAATTTTGATAATTACAATAATCCTGTCCCTTGGCCAGTTGTTACTCGGCACTCAGGTCCGGGATGCATTAGACGAAGTGGTTCGCCGGTTCGGTTATAGTCAGCGTGAACAATGGGTTGAAAACCTCGACTGGCGTTTTTACGTCCATCGTTCATTTTCACTGGTAATTCTGGCGTTTCACGTAGCGGTTGTGTATCAACTGCATAAACTGCACGAAAAAGGCATTTTAGACCAGTTATTCAAAGCACTGGTTGCGCTGGTACTTGCTGAAATTGCTACAGGTGCAATAATGGGTTATTTTTCAGTGCCAGCATTTGCGCAACCCATTCATTTGTTTCTGGCGGTTGTCATGGTGGGGTTACAGTTTGTATCCTGGCTATTACTGAACCCCAGATTTATTTTACCTAAACGAGCCGCAGAAGAGTCTCGTTTAATATCAGTTTGAGATGGAGAGATTACTGTCTTTAGATATAATAGGCGATAAGGCCAAGGCCTATTTCGAGCTGCTGAAAATAAAACTAACGTTAGCAGTTGTATTCTCAGGGGTGTTTGGATATGGCTTAGCAGCGGATCAAATCGACTGGTTAAAAATTGGGGTTTTGATAGTTGCATCAATTGCTATTACAGGAGCTGCCAACATTATCAATCAGATTATCGAGAAAGATTCCGACAAGGTTATGAAGCGGACAGCAGGACGTCCGTTGCCAACGGGTCGATTGAGTGTTAATGAAGCAGCCGTTTTTGCCTTCATTTTATTCAGTATAGCCTGCTACCTGTTTGTAGTGTGTTTTAATGTTAGAGCTGCTGCATTGGCGGTATTATCACTGCTTCTGTACGGGTTTGTGTATACTCCGCTAAAGCGTAAAGGACAAATCGCAGTATTTGTGGGTGCTTTGCCAGGTGCGTTTCCTCCAATGATCGGATGGGTTGCGGCAACAAACCACTACGGATTAGAGCCAGGGATTTTGTTTGCTATTCAGTTTTTCTGGCAGTTCCCGCATTTTTGGGCAATTGGCTGGCTTGCTTTTGACGAGTATAAAAAAGCAGGCATTCAGATGATGCCAGGAAAAGAAAAAGATACGCAGACAGCGTTCAGAATCATGATCTATACGTTGTTTCTTATACCAGTTGGCTGGCTGCCTTATATGCTGGGAATGACTGGAATAAATTCAGCGCTTGTTGCTATGCTGGGCGGAATCTTGTTTCTAGCACAAACGTTTCACTTAATGAAGACCTGTACGGACAGGGCAGCGTTGCAGATGATGTTTGGATCACTGCTTTACTTGCCTATCGTACAGATTGTTTACTTACTAGATAAGGTTTAACTAATCATGAGTGACGTAGCAAACCATATAACCATAGTGGAGGAACCGGAGGAAACCCTCTCGATGAATCCCCGAAAGTTCATACTTTGGCTGTTCATTGTTAGCATAATTATGCTGTTTGCAGCCATGACGAGTGCCTATCTTGTACGTCGGGCTGAAGGAAACTGGATGGAATACACAATTCCGCCAGTATTTACCTACAGTTCGGTTGTATTGATTGTTAGTAGCCTGACGATGCACTGGGCGTATTTGTCCGCAAAAAAAGACAATTTTGCCAGCCTCAAGACCGCAATAACTGTTACTTTTGCACTTGGAATGGTATTTCTGTACATGCAATTCCAGGGTTGGGTTGAACTAGTTGACCAGAAAGTCTTCTTCGTTGGAAACCCCGCCGGGTCGTTCATGTACGTGTTTACGGGCTTGCATGCCTTCCACCTGATTACCGGACTCTTAGTTCTGGTGTTTGCGTTGGTAGCAGCGTTTCGCCTGCGAATCCATGCCAAAAGCCTTGAGCGGATTCAGATTGCAGCCGCTTACTGGCATTTTCTGGACATTTTGTGGTTGTATTTGTTTATCTTTTTAGTCTATTTTCATTGATAATTACTTAGACGCATGGCGGCTACTGTGACGACCGAGACTGCACCTTCTGATTCAGCGCAGGCATTTGACAAGAAAACCTGGATGGGTGGTGTCGAGCCTATGAATGCCAGTTATGGCAAGCTGATGATGTGGTTCTTCCTGATTTCCGATACCTTCACGTTCTCGGCTCTGCTGGTAACGTACGGATTAATTCGATTCAGTTATCCGGCCTGGGACCCGGCTATTTATGGAGAAGTATTCAAATTCTCAAACATATACTGGCCTATACCTGAAAAGGTTTACAACGCTGTACCGTTCTTACATGGTGTCGATGCCCCGCTGGTATTCGTTGGCATAATGACATTTATTCTGATCTTCAGTAGTGTGACGATGGTATTGGCTGTTGAAGCCGGACACCGCATGGATCGTGCTGATGTCGAAAAATACATGTTATGGACAATCTTAGGAGGGCTTACCTTCCTGGGAAGCCAGGCTTGGGAGTGGTCGCACTTTATTCACGGTACGGAACAGGGAACCGTTATCAGAGAACTGGTTAGCGGTCAATGGGTAGAACGCACAATCTTCGGTGCTAACCTGGTCGAAAACCAATATGGGCCTCCGGCTTTTGCTGACCTATTCTTCTTTATCACGGGTTTTCATGGAACGCACGTATTAAGTGGTGTTGTACTGAACATACTAATCTTCTACCGTGCAGCGACCGGTTTATACGAGCGCCGTGGCCATTATGAGATGGTTGAAAAAGTAGGTCTTTATTGGCACTTTGTCGATCTCGTCTGGGTATTCGTCTTTACCTTCTTTTACCTGGTTTAATTAACCACCTTTTCTGATATGGCTAATTACGCACATAACAACGACGGTCATAACCACGGAGGCACGGAAGTAGCGCCCCCGCAAACGGCTGTAATCTGGCGCACTTTCTGGGTGCTGGCAGGAATAACCGCCCTCGAATTCGTAACCGCCTTTTTGTTTCCGGCAGGTACGTTGAAAGTCGCCATCTTTATAGGCATGACAATTGTCAAAGCCTTTTACATCGTAGGTGAATTTATGCACCTTAAGCATGAAGTTAAAAGCCTGATTTGGGCTATTCTCATACCAACACTGTTCGTTGTGTGGCTGTTAATTGCCCTGTTGGTGGAGGGTGGCTCCATTTTTCAACTGAGGTAACACATGACTAATAAAATGAAAGCCGGGATTCTGGTAGCTACGCTGCTGGTCCCGGCTTTGCTGTATCTATTTCTTCGGTTCGGCACGCAAAATCACTACGTATTGCCACGTTACTTGCCGAAAATCGATTCAACATCGGGGGAGCCGCTGATGGGAAAAGTGATTGGCCCCGATGGTAATGAGCAGACAGACACCTTATATAATCGCATCCCACCGTTTCGATTAGTAGATCAGAATGGAAACGTGATTGATAATTCTGTGGTGAAAGACAAGATCTTTGTAGCGTCTTTTTTCTTTACCCGCTGCAACACAGTCTGCCCAAAACTTTCATCTCAGCTTACCCGCGTTCAGGATATTTTCCGGGAGAACCCTGATCTGGTGTTTCTATCGCATACGGTTGATCCGGAACATGACAAACCCGAACAACTGAAAGCATACGCTCAAAAATATGAGGCAATTCCCGGCAAATGGTATTTCCTCACTGGGAATAAGGCAGATATATATAATCTGGCTATGCGTGGCTATTATCTGCCAGCGGTCGACGCCGGGGTCAAGAATGGCAACCCGGACGAAACTTTTATCCATAGCGAAAAGTTGGTATTAGTAGATAAGGAAGGCATTGTCCGGGGTTTTTACGACGGAACCGATAAGAAAGACGTTGACCGGCTGGTGCTTGAAATTCGGGTGCTGTTAGACATCTACAGCAAACAATAAACTCACCAATCATGGAAACGCTGCAACCCGTTCAGGAGCAAAAAGCGAACCGACTCATTAATGTTCTTTCACTGGCAATACCCTTGGCAGTGGCCGTACTTCTGGGGATTCGCCAGAAGGTAGATCTGGGAAACTGGACAACGTATCTGCCTCACATCAATGGTGTGATCAACACAGCGACTTCTGTACTGCTGGTAGCTGGTTTGTACTTCATTCGACAGGGAAACGTATTAGCGCACAAGCGGACCATGTTAACCGCTTTTGCACTGGGTTCGTTTTTTCTGGTTAGCTACGTACTTTATCACCTGTCAAATGAATCAACTGCGTTTGGCGGAGAGGGCTGGATAAGGCCGGTATATTACTTTTTGCTGATTTCCCATATTGGTTTGTCAATCGTAGTGGTTTGGTTTGTGCTCAGAGCCGTTTACTTCGCGCTTAGCGGGCAGATTGCAAAGCACAAGCAAACGGTAAAATACGCGTATCCAATCTGGCTGTATGTCAGTATTACTGGCGTTGTAGTTTATTTGATGATTAAGCCGTATTACGTTCATTAAATCGAAAGCGATGAAAAGTTGGAAAGTGTGGTTTGTTCTCATCGTTTTTCTGGCAATATCGCCTGAGTTAATGGCTCAATGCGCCATGTGCCGGGGAACGGTCGAAAGTACAGTTAGCAATGGTCGAAGCGTCGTTGCTTCGGAATTGAATATTGGTATCCTATATCTGCTGTCGGTGCCGTATCTGTTGGTAGCCGCAATTGGTTATCTGTGGTACCGCAACAGTAAGAAGGAGTATGGGCAACGACTCGAAATTGCAAGCCGCGTTAAACGGGCTATGTCCCAGATGTAGGCAAGGAAAAATTTTTGAGAAGCCGTTTTATTCATTGACCGGCTTCGACAAAATGTATGAATTTTGTCCTCATTGTGGGTTACGCTACGAAGTAGAGCCAGGGTATTTTTATGGCGCTATGTTTGTAAGCTATGCCATATCGGCAGGCGTGGCACTGGTAATCGGCTTTATGCTGTTCTACTTAGCCAATGATCCGGATGGCTGGCTCTACGTAGCGGTGGTTGCACCGGTCATGGTCATTATTGCCCCAATAAATTTTAGAATTTCGAGGGTTATCTGGTTGCATTACGTATCAGGTATAAAGTATCAGCCCGGCCTGTAGGCGAGCGATAAGGTGATTTGAGTGCCGGCTTTGACGAAATTTGTCAGGGCCGGCACTTTTTTTTACGACTGATGCAACCTACCTCCTGCCGATCTGCATCTTACCGCTGAAACCTAAACAGACATGCTCCGAATAATACCTTTTTTCACAACTGAAGCGCAGCTGGTAACAGCACTGAAGCGGGGTGAAAGCCGGGCGCACAAGGTTGTGTATGAGCGTTACGCCGGAAAAATGATGGCGGTCTGTACCCGGTATTGTTCAAACCGGGCTGATGCTGAGGAGGTGATGATTGACGGGTTTATGAAGGTATTTGAGAAAATAAATCAGTTTCGGGAGGATGGGAGTTTTGAGGGCTGGATACGTCGGATCATGGTTACTGAATCGCTCATGTTTCTGCGACGAAACCGGCAGTGGCGGCAGGAAGTGGCCGTGGATGAAATAAGCGATGAACCAGATTATGAGTGGGCAGATACGGCTATTCATGAGAATGACCTGTTGCGTATGGTCAATCAACTGCCCGACGGCTACCGAACCGTATTTAATCTGTATGCTATTGAAGGGTATTCGCACGCTGAAATTGCCGAGATGCTGGGGATTTCGGAAGGAACATCAAAATCGCAGCTGAGCCGGGCAAGAACCTTATTGCAGGCGAATCTGAAAAAACTGGAAAAAGACCTTACCAATGAAAAAACATACCGAAAAGCCGCCTATTGACGATCTGTTTGCCCGCAAGCTGGGCAACATGTCGTTAACGCCGGGCAACGATGCCTGGAAGGTATTACAGGAACGGCTCGGACAGAAAAAACAACGGGTAGTAATCTGGCGTAATCCGGACCTGTACAGGTATGCAGCCGCTGCTGCCTGCCTGATTTTGGTGGCGTTGGTGGGCTGGAAATACTGGCCCGCCGGCACCAGAATGCAGGTAAACGATCGGCAGGTTGCCGCGACCAGCGGAAAACCCGTTCAGCCAACGGAAAATCAGGCGTCGAACAAGGAAGAAACGAATGTTCCGTCTCCGCAAAATCAGCCTGCGAATACAGCTGGCAAGCAACTTGAGCAGCCGGTTGAGCAAATAGCGTCAGTTCGCAAGCCCAGCCGTTCAGCGGATCTGCCCAATAAGATAAAGAGCCGTCCAGAACCGTCGAATGTAAACGCTGGTCCGGAAAAAGCGCTACAAAGCGAAGAACCCGTAGTCGCGAAGAGCGAGCCGGCGAAAGGGTCGATGGACCAATTACCCGCGGTACGTAATGAACCTGTGGTTGTTGCCGCAAAACCGACCCCGACCGCTGAGCGGGTACTGGTTGTAACAATCGCTGAGCCTGATGCGCTCATTGCCGCTCGCCAGGCTGCACAGGAAACCGAGGAAAAGGTAGTGATGATGAACGCTGAGGAAACAAAAAAGAAAGGGGTTAAAAAACTGCTCGATCAACTACAGCGTGTTAAGCAGGGAGAAGTAATGACTGCCAAGAATGACAATGAGCAGGGTACGCTGCTGGGTTGGGCCTACCGGGGCATCAAACAAAGTTTTGAAAAAGATAAATCAGACAAGCAATGAAGCGGGTACTGCAAAGTATACTTTTAGTCTTAAGCGTTAGTGCCGGAATGCAGTCGCAGGCCGCCACCCTTGGTGATTCTTTAGTAATCCGGTTTGCCAACCGAACCCGGATGGTCATTTATGCGCCCGATAAAGCTGGTATTAAAGCACTCTCGGCCTATGATCTGAACAAAATTGTTCGGGATATGGGGATGCAGCTCGATACGTTGCCAGATGGCAAAACCGCCGTTTCTGTAAACGAGGTTGAAGGAGAAAAATACCTGAAAGACACTGTTCTGGTTATCACCAAGCGAAAAGGGGACGTAAACGTTGTCATTAAAGGAGGACGGCCAAATGCCGACAGTACCGACAGCGAAGACGACGACTACCGGCGCACACAATTGCGGTACCGCAATCGACGGAGTGGTTTCAACGTCCAGACTGACGTAAACATTGGGCTGAACACCCTGCTTACGGAATCGCAACTGCCCGCGTATCCAGCAGATCAGTATAGTTTGCTCCCGTTGGGTTCCCGCTACATCAGCTTCAATATTGGTCAGCATCCAACAATAGTCCGCGGTAAAGTAGCCAAACTGAGCGTGTACTATGGTTTTGAACTGGCCTGGAACAATTATATGTTCGAGGAGGACGTAGTGGCCCGGCGAGGACTGAATGGTGTGGAGTTTGTTCCGATCGCTGAGCCTATCAAAAAAACGAAGCTGACCGTTTGCTCAATCAATCTGCCCGTTGTGCCGCGGGTAACCTTTTACACCGGCTCCAATCGGAAAGCGTTTCACCTGGGCGTTGGTGGATTTGTTGGATACCGGCTGGATAGCTACACCAAAATCAAATTTGCATCCAGCGAAAAGGAGCGAGATCACAGTAACTTCTATCTGAACGATCTTCGATACGGGCTGATTGGACATCTGGGAATTTTACGGGCCAATCTGTTCGTTAAATACGACCTGAATCCCGTATTCATGGATGGAAGAGGGCCGGATGTCCGGGCACTTAGTTTTGGGATAACGTTATAAACGTGTGGGATTAAAAACAGTATCAATTATCGGTTGCGGTTGGCTGGGGGCACCATTCGCCCAGAAACTGCTGGCACAGGGATACCGCGTTAAAGGCAGCACAACGTCTGAAACGAAACTGGCCAGACTGCGCCAGGCAGGAATCGACGCGCATAAGCTGCTCCTCCAGCCATACCCCGAGGGTGATCTGACGTATTTGCTCAAAGCCGATACGGTAGTACTCAACATTCCACCAAAAGCCGGAAAAATGGGTGACGATTTCCACCCCCGGCAAATGCAGTACGTGGCTGAAGCCCTGAATGCGTCGCCGGCTCAGCACATTTTGTATATCAGTTCTACGTCGGTGTATCCTGAACTGAGCCTCGAGGTAGCAGAAAACGTTGTTGTCAGGCCAGAACAGGCAGCCGCTCCGGCCTTGGTAGAAGCCGAACAAACCCTGCAGGCCTTCGCCGTCGAACGTATCGTTACGATTGTACGGTGCGGGGGCTTAATGGGATATGAGCGTATTCCCGGAAAGTACGTAGCTGGCAAGACTGTCGATACGGGCGCTATTCCAGTTAACTACCTCCACCGCGATGATGCTGTGGGTATTTTGTCGATGCTGGTTGAGCAGCCCCAGCCGGGCGTTTTCAATGCCGTAGCGCCACTTCATCCGACGCGTGAAGCGGTGTACCGAAAAAGTTGTGCAGATTTTGGCTATGAGCTGCCCATTTTCACCGAGCCGTCAGATCCCCTTCCTTACAAAGTTATTGCCGTAGAGAAGCTGATTCGGGCTGTAGACTACCAATTCATTTATCCTGATCCGTTAAACTTCCTGTATAGTTCAGGAACGTAGCAGCCGGGTAACCCGCGGCCAGAAGAAGCCGCCGGTAGACGTCGTATTGCGCATCACTACCCGGTGGAGCGCCCCCAGGAACATGTAGTATCCTTGAGCATGCCACGCCCGGAAGCGTTCGCTAACGGCAGGATCATGGGTTGGCAGATAGCTCAGGAGCTGATCCAGTTCAAAGCGATCGGATGCGATGCCAACACCTGCCCGCTGACCATCCAGCGCATTACACGCCTGTTCGTAGTGGTTAGGCTGTGGAATCATCAGGGCGGGCTTACCAAGGTACAGCGCTTCACATACGGATTCGAAACCGGCCGTGGTTACAATGGCAGTACAGCGTGCCATGAAATCGAGGAAACGCTTTCCATCAATGGCATGGTATGTCAACGTAGCGTCAACGGGTTCGTCCGGGCGTTTAACCCCGCCGTGAAAGCCTTCGATACGAATGTCAGGGTGCTTTTGGTGCGCTTTCTCCAGTTCAACCTTCAGGCCAGCCTGTGTAACGTAAGCGAGCAGAAACGAATCTGCAACGGGCTTTCGTTGGGTAACTTCCTGACGTAGAAGGGGGGGCACTACGCGCAGTCGCTGAGCCGGCACATCGGCCTGCTTATCAAACGACAGCGCCAGTAGTTCGGCAGCGCCGAGGGCCGTTAGTCGGGAATTAACTTTGAACACCAGCCGGTCGAACCACCGCCGACGTGGAAACGGGAAATTCGGATGAAACGACAAGTACTGGTGCGCAACACAAACCATCGGTATTGACGGACGTAAAAGCGCGTAAGTCAGACCACCCAGCATTTCGTAAAAATTCACGACAACATCAGGGCGGTGGGATTCGATGAAGTTGTATACCTGCCGGATGCTTTTCCAGAAGGGGCGGGCATACCGTATCGCCTGAACGGTTGTTTTGAAAGGTTCCAGCTCGTTTGTACCGGCGTTGTAAACCAGCCCCGGACTGAAGATGGGCGTAACGGGCGCTTTGAATTGTTCACTGAAAAACGTCGGAACAGGCCGATCTTCTGTTACGCCCACCAGAGCGCCGATAACTTCGTGACCGGCGGTATTCAGGATTTGCGCCAGCGATAAAGCCTGCGTCAGATGACCCCGGCCTTCGCCCTGCACCAGAAAAAGTACACGCATGACTTGAATGGATTAAGCTACACGAAGTGCAAACTCAGGTTCACCAATGTGCTTTGTCTTCTTTTTAGGCCGTATTTCCTCTGCCTCGTTCTCTTCGGCCAGGTCAGAAGTGTAGTATAGAAGGCTCCAGTTGCCGTCGTGGTCTTCCACCAGGGCACTCAGCGATTCAACCCAGTCGCCGGAATTCATGTACAGAATCCCGTCGAATTCATGAATGGCGGGTTGGTGAATATGACCGCAGATGATGCCGTCGCAGCCGCGGGCCCGGGCCAGTTCGGTCAGTTTTTGTTCAAAATCGGAAATGTAGCTGACCGCCTGCTTGATACGCTTTTTGATCTGCTGCGAAAGCGAATAGTAGGGTAGGCCGCGCCAGTTGCGGTATTGATTGTAAAACTTATTGACCCACAGCAGGAATGTATAACCCAGGTCGCCCAGATAAGCCAGCCACTTCATCTGCGACGTAATTGAATCGAATACGTCTCCGTGGGTGACGTACAGCTTACGAGTGCCCGAGTTGAGGATATAGTCTTTGCGGATGGAAAAGTTCTTACCAACTTTCAGAGGCATCACCTGATCCAGAAAGTCGTCGTGGTTACCACGCAGGTAAATCACCTTGGTGTCGTAACGAACTATTTGCTTTAAAACGGTTTTAAAAAAAGCAGTGTGCTTTTTCTTCCAGGTGCCGTATTGTTTGAGTTGCCAGCCGTCAATGATGTCGCCGTTGAGAATTAGTTTCTGGCAGGAGTAGTTACGCAGAAACTCGGTGGCTTCTTTTGCTTTCGATCCAGCCGTTCCGAGGTGAATATCGGAAAGTACAATCGTGCGAAATTGCGTACTTGATTTCATGAACGAATTTATACTCCATAAATGATGTAGTGTTTATCACATTGTTACCAAATTGCGAACTATAGCGATCTAAACGAATAAGTGTTCATACTGACTTAATAATCACAGTACAATGGAGAATCCAGTGCTAATTTTAGGTGCCGGAAGTCTGGGCCTGACGGCTTTAGACTTATTTCAGCGCAACCAGGTGGTGGTGTACGGTTTTTTGGATGATAATAAAGAACTGCACGGAAAGGAGTTTGGGGCTGTTTCGGTGCTCGGCGAAACCGACGACGACGGCTTTCTAAAACTTATCGGTCAGAAATGTGAAGCTTTTATCGCCATCAGTGACACCCGGGTTCGAAAGCGGCTGGTGAAGATGCTGAACGAGCGCCGGAAGGTGCAGCCCGTCAATGCCATCCACGACACAGCCGTTGTGTCTGCCACCGCTAGCCTTGGTCATGGCAATCTGATCGCGGCCCGGTCGGTCATTAACCCCTTCGCCGAAGTGGGCCAACATTGTATCATCCAGGCAGGCACCGTGGTGGAAAGTCAGGCTAAGCTCGGTGACTACGTCCACGTAGGTACCGGAAGCCTGATTAATAGCGGAGTTGTTGTTGAAGAAGGGGCGTTTATTGGTACCGGTGTAACAATCGTAGCCGGTATAACGATTGGCAAAAATGCCAGGGTAGGGGCGGGGTCGGTCGTAGTGGAGAGCGTTGCCGCCAATGCAACGGTATTTGGTAATCCGGCCAGATCGATTTAAAACATAACTGCCGACTACGCCAATTACACAGAACGCGGTGTGATTAACGTAGTCGGCAGCACAAGTCTATTCGACGTACAACACTTCGTTGGCCAGGAAGTCCTGGTACGTCATTTCAAGCCCTTGCTTAAGATCGGTTTTGTGCTTCCAGCCCAGTGCGTGTAGGCGCGACACATCCATCAGTTTGCGCGGAGTACCGTCGGGCTTTTCGGTGTTCCAGTACAGATCGCCCTCGTAGCCGACCGTTTCCTTGACCAGCTCCGCCAGCTCGCGGATCGTTACGTCCTCGCCCGTGCCGACGTTCACGAACAGATCGTCGTTGTAGTGCTGCATCAAAAAGAAGCAGGCGTCAGCAAGATCGTCGGCGTGTAGAAACTCGCGCCGGGGAGCCCCAGTTCCCCAGACCTCTACACCTGGCTGACCATTCAGTTTAGCCTCATGAAATTTACGGATCAGCGCCGGCAGTACGTGTGATCCCTGCAGATCATAGTTGTCATTGGGTCCGTACAGATTCGTAGGCATTGCCGAAATAAAATTACAGCCGTACTGACTGCGATACGCTTCGCAAAGTTTAATTCCCGTAATTTTGGCTATGGCATACGGTTCGTTGGTCGGTTCCAGATAGCCACTCAGCAGGTATTCTTCCTTTAACGGCTGCGGAGCCAGCTTTGGATAAATACACGAAGAGCCAAGAAACAGCAGCTTCTTCACACCCGACTTGTAGGACGAATGGATGATGTTTGATTCAATCATCAGGTTGTCGTACAAAAATTCGGCACGAAAGCTGTTATTAGCCAGAATGCCACCAACCTTGGCTGCCGCCAGAAATACGTACTCGGGTTGTTCATCGGCAAAAAAGTCGGTTACGGCCGCCTGGTTGCGCAGGTCCAGCTCCGATGAAGTTCGGGTAATGAGATTGGAATAACCTTCGGCTTGAAGTTTACGGACAATGGCCGAGCCGACCATACCCCGGTGTCCGGCGACATAAATGCGGGCCTGTTTTTCCACGACTGTGTAAAGGTATGTTGTGATGCCGAACGGCGTTGTCCGACAGACAAGTAGTACAAAATAATACCGCTTAGTAAAGCGTTGCAAAGCTAACAAACTTCAGGCATCAAACGTTTGCCCTTTTTTATGTTTGTATCCAAAATTAAAGTTAAGACAATATTTGTTTTGTTATCTGTAATTTCGGTAACAAAAATCTTCGCCCAAACGACCCCGCCGGCCTCATTGACAACGGCATCAAAGCCGGTTCTGGAGCCGTCGGGTGCATCGGCGTCGCCCTTTTCGTCGGTTCCCTCCTCCTTGACCACCCTTGGTTTACCGTCTATGCAGTCGCTTGGACTCCAGAAATCCGGTGGTGATGACGGTTCAGCGTTAGGAAGCGTGCAGGACCTGGGGTTGAAGTTAAAAGAATTCAAAAAAAAGCGCAGCGAAAAAAAATCAAAGAAAAAATTATCGAAAACGGAGTACGAGGGGCTGCCGATGATTAAAGCCTACACGAAGTTTGGCAGTGGTGACCGGACTGTAGTAGAAGAGTTCTATGTGCTCCGCAACAACGACCAGAAACCCTTGCCGTATGTCAAGGAGGTATATCGGTATTATCAGAAATCCGGCCGTGTAACCAACGCTGTTCCCCGCGATCAGGGCGAGGGGCTTTTGTTACACGGACCCTATAAACGTTTTCAGAACGGCGAACTGATTGAGGAAGGGTTTTATTACGCCGGGATGAAAGATGGTCGGTGGGAGCGCTACGATGCCAAGTTTATGCTCATTGACAAATCCCGCTGGTACCGGGGCATTCCGGCCGACTCCCGTGTCACGTACCACGATTCGGCGCACAAAAAAGTAAAAGAGATCATACCGATCGAATACGGAAAGGTGCAGGGTACGTACATGGCCTTTCACGAAAACGGACTGCTGGCCGAAGAAGGGAAGTATGAGAATGGCGTAAAAGTTGGCCGCTGGACGGAATATTACCCTACTAATCAGGTGGGTCGCCGACGCCGGAAGCTCACGCAATATGCCCGCGACCAATGGGATACGGAGTTTGAACCGTACGTCATCACCGAGTGGGACGAAAAGGGTAAAGTCGTTTACGAACGGCCGAAGGAAAAAGTTGTCGAGGAGGAAGAAACCGACAATTAACGTCTATTTAAATACCCCCTTTGGATCAGGGTGGCGGGCCAGCAGATCGTTCAGGAACGTCAGGTCAATCGCCGACAAGTCGAGGCTGCGAGCCTGATGCAGGTATTCCCAGGCCTTGCTGTACTCGCCTTTCATGTAGTTGACCAGCGAAAGTTTCTGATACGGATCGGCACTTCGGGGGTTGATTGCGACGGCTTTTAACAGGTGCTGCTCGGCTTCGGCGAGGTCGTCTTTCTGCTGTTTAACCTGGTAATATTTAATCTGTACCGTAGCGAGATCGGTCATCAGAACGACATTGGAATCGGCTACGGCCAAGCCCCGCTTCAGCATCCGGATGGCATCCGGCAGCTTCTCTTTCTGGTAGCACACGACCCCCAGGCCCCAGTATGCGTCTACGTTGTTGTGGTTGAGCAACCAGGCCAGATTGAAGCGATAGGCGGCAGTATCCAGCTGACCATCTGAAATGTAATCCCAGCCGCGGTCAGCAAAAAACTTGCTGGCTTCCTGCCGGCTGCTGAAGTTTTGATCGCAATCGCTCAGGAAGTGCACCTCGTAATCAATCTGAGCGGCTGTTTTGGTCCGTTCGCCAAAAAGGGGGAGAACATTCAGGACGGCCTGATTTTCAGTAGCGTCGGTAGCTGACTCGGAGGCACTTCCGTCGATAAACTGATGTTCGGATGCACTCCGTCCTGCCGAATCCGCCGACCGGTCCGAATTTGGACGAGCCGACGTAATTAGCTGAGTTGGCTGAGCCGCTGACAGCAGCGGTAACACAACCAGACTCCATTGTAACAGATTTATCCGAACACGCATACGCATCACACAATCGTGGTACTGTTTCGGTAAAACGAACGGGTGGCCAAGTTAGTACATTACCAGCGAATTACCGACGGCCTCCGCGAGGTCCTGATCGTTTAGAAGGGCTTGTCCGGCGACTACCCGGCCCCCCGGGCCTGGGTTTAGCGCCACTAAACTGGCTTCCAGCGGTTTGCGTCCGCTTTTTGGGCGACTGGCCGGTCTTTGTGCCTAACTTTGACCGGCTTTTGCCGGGTGGCAGATTTTTCTCTTTTTTTTCGTGAAAGGCACCCAGAAACGTTGGGTCTTCTTTTCGGCGCTGCTCGTCAATTTCGCGAAGCATTGCCTGACTTTCATCGAACGGCGTTTCGGTAACTTCTACATTAGCCGGTACCGGTTCGCGCGGCACCGTCATCCGAATAATTTTTTCAATCTTCTTGACGTGATACTCCTCCGCCATCGTCACGAACGTAATGGCCTGGCCTGTCCGATTGGCCCGGCCTGTCCGACCGATCCGATGCACGTAGTCCTCGTAAATCAGTGGAACGTCGAAATTGATGACGTGGCTGACCTCGGCTACGTCAATCCCGCGGGCTGCTACGTCCGTTGCCACTAATACCTGAATGTTCCCTTCCTTAAAGGCTTCCATGGCATTGATGCGGGTATTCTGGCCTTTGTTCGCGTGGATAACCTTGATGCGGTCGTCGGCTACGACTTTTCGGGCCAAAAATTTATAGATATTCTCGGCAGTTTGTTTCGTTCGGGCGAAGACAATTACCCGCTGAAACGCTTCATCCTTAATGAGAGAGCCTAATAGATTGATTTTCGTCCGGAAATTTGGCACCTCGTAGATGACCTGGCTAACCATGTCGGCGGTGGAAGCCTGAGGTGTCACTTCCACGCGGATCGGCGCTTCCAGAAACTCGCCCGACAACCGCTCTACCCGCTCACCGAAGGTAGCCGAAAACAGCAGGTTCTGTCGCTTGGTCGGGATCACCTCCAGGATGCTCCGGATCTGAGGCATAAAACCCATATCCATCATCTTGTCGGCTTCGTCGAGCACCATGGTCTTAATTTCCTTCGTCGGTAGTTCACCCAGCCGGTACAGGTCCATGAACCGGCCCGGCGTGGCTACAATGATATCGACGCCCTTCTGCAAGGTTTCAATCTGAGTCTTTGGACCAAGGCCGCCGTAGAGAGCTACGTGCCGGAGGTCGGTGTATTTTGCCAGCTGGGCAATTGCCTCGTTGATCTGCATGACCAGTTCGCGGGTTGGCGCCAGAACCAGCGCCCGGGGTCGAACACCCTGCGCGTACTTAATTTTCATAAGTAGCGGTAAGACATAAGCGGCCGTTTTACCCGTACCAGTCTGCGCGATGCCCAGCACGTCGTGATTGCCCAGAATCAACGGAATCGTTTGCTGCTGAATCGGGGTTGGCTGCTCGTAGCCCAGATCGGCTACCGCATTAAGCAACTGACGGTTCAGGGCAAAGTCCTCGAAGGAAGTAATATCCATAGAAAGCTTGTGAGTCAGAAGGGCTATCACCAGCCTGACTGTTAAAACTGTTTAAGTATCCGTTCTACCCCGCTGACGTAGCCTGACCCGAACAGATTGGTGTGGACAAGCAGCGGATAAAGATTATAAATTGGAACCCGATCATCAAATCCATCTTCCAGCGGAAACGCTTCATCGTAGGCGTCATAAAACCGCTGGTCAAAGCCGCCGAACAACTTTGTAAAAGCGAGATCGGCTTCCCTGAATCCGTAGTAAACGGCCGGATCGATCAAGGCCGGCTGGCCGTCTTCAGTTACCAGTACGTTGCCGGACCATAAGTCTCCGTGAAGCAGCGCGGGCCGTTCACTGGGTAACAGATCAGGCAGGCGTTCGCGAAGCCGATGCAGTGCGTCATACACTTCTTTCGGCAGCAATCCTTTATACAGGGCCATACCGGCCTGCGGCAAAAGTCGCTGATCAAAAAAGAAGTCGAAGCCGTTCGCGGTGGGCGTGTTCGACTGCGGTAAGGAGCCAATGTAGTTATCAAACGCCAGCCCAAACTTAGGCTGGGTATGAGAATGAAGCAGCGCGAGCGACTGACCCAGGCTCTCCCAATAGTTTTTCCGGAGCTGACCAGACTCAATGAATTCAAGAATAAGGTAAGCTTTGTCGAGTTGCTGACCATACCCAATTACTCGTGGAATGAACAGCGCGTCTGTTTTCCGGAGCAGGTTAAGGCCCCGCGCTTCAACCTCAAACATGGTGTTCGATTCGGGTGTCTGATTCCACTTGACAAAAAACACACCCTCCGACGAGAACACCCGTGCGGCCATATTGATATCGCCCCCCGATAAAAACTGGGTTTCCAGCACGTCGACTGTCTGGCCCAGAGCCAGAAACAGTATGCTTTCAAAAAAGGCGAATTGTTCGTCACCCCAAAAATCCATGCGTCACTTGTTTGCCCACCGGCTGATTTTCCCGGCTGCTTAAAACCGAAGAAAACAAAATACAATACTTTTGCCGGATAGCTTTTGCCGTTCTATGAACCAACAACTCCAGAAACTCTACGATGTTGCCCGAAAACCCGTCCGGCGCATTATCGGCCTAATGTCCGGAACGTCGCTCGATGGGCTGGATGTGGCCTTGTGCCAACTGTCGGGCAGCGGTCCGGATACATCCGTAACGCTGGAGCAGTTTGCTACGGTGCCGTACGAGGACGACCTGAAAGCGGACATTCGCGGCATTTTTGCCAAACGGCAAATCGACTTCGAATCGGTATGCCTGCTCAACGCATACATTGGCCGACTTCACGGCCGTATGGTACTCGACTGCCTACGTACGTGGAACCTTACGCCGGCTGATGTTGATATCGTGGCCAGCCACGGGCAAACGGTCTACCACGCTCCCAAAAGCCAGCACCGGCAGGATAAGTTCCCCAACGCTACGCTCCAGATCGGCGACGGCGACCACGTAGCCGCTACGACCGGCATCATTACGCTCAGTGATTTCCGGCAGAAACACGTGGCTCATGGGGGCGAGGGCGCCCCGCTGGCCGTTTATGGCGATTATTTTATTTTTTCCAAAGCCGGCGAAACCCGTATTCTGCTGAACATGGGTGGCATAGCCAACTTTACGTACCTACCCGCCAGTCAGGACGCAAGTCTGGTGTTTACAACCGACACCGGTCCGGGTAATACGTTGCTGGATGCGTATGCGCGTCGGTTCCTGAATCAGCCTTTCGATGAACATGGGCGGCTGGCTGCCAGCGGGCATGTGAATGCTGACCTGCTGCACGCGTTGAAAGAGTCTCCTTTTTTTGAAGCTCCCTTTCCCAAAACTACGGGTCCGGAGGTGTTCAACAGCGAGTATGTGGAAAGCGCTCAACGGCAGAGCGGTTCTGTTTCTATACCGGATGCTGACCTGATGGCAACGCTGGTTCAGTTCAGTGCCGACACAATAAGCGATGCGATTCGGCGCGTTCTGCCCGTCGACAAAAAGGATTCCAGCCAGCAGGTCCGGATTTATATGAGTGGTGGCGGTATGCATAACCCCGCCCTGACAAACGCTATTCAGCGCCAACTGCCCGACTGTTCTTTCGGCCGTACGGATGAGCTGGGCATTGACGGCGACGCTAAGGAAGCCGTTTTATTTGCTGTCCTGGCGAACGAAACGCTCGCTGGCGGATCGGCTTCCTTTGGCGAAGGACGTTCTGGCGTACCGACCGTTACGATGGGGAAAATAAGCTTTCCGACCTAAGATTTAGGCCGGAACACCTTCATAACATCTGGGTTGGTGGTCAGGTAAGGGCCACCGATGAGGTCGATGCAGTACGGAATAGCCGGAAAAACAACCGATAAACATTGTTCGATAGCTGTAGGCTTCCCGGGGAGATTTAAAAGTAGAGTCTGGTTACGTATGCCGGCGGTTTGCCGCGACAGGATTGCCGTGGGAACGTAGCGAAGACTTTCCTGGCGCATCAGTTCACCGAACCCGGGCAGCATTTTCTGGCAAACGGCTTCGGTGGCTTCCGGCGTAACGTCGCGGAGCGCCGGGCCGGTGCCACCCGTCGTCACGATCAGGCAGCAGCCTTCGGTATCGGCCATGTCGATCAGGGCGGCTTCAAGCTGATCCTGTTCGTCGGGGATGACCCGGTACACCGGCGACCATTCGCAGGTCAGCCAGGCTGTCAGCAGGCTCACTACCGCTTTGCCGGGAATGTCTTCGTAGATGCCTGCGCTGGCCCGATCCGATACGTTGATAACGCCAATCCGAATAGCCTGATCCATTACGGTTTCTTGCGCTTTAAGGCCAGATCGTGGGCCGTATCGTAGTACGACCGCAGGTTGTTCCAGTCGAACACTTCAGCGATGCTTTCGACCCGGTTACGCTGCGCAATCCGGTCGCGCTGGCTCATCCGAACGAACCTGAACAGGATACTGGCGAGCTGATCGGCGGCTTCGTTAAAGTTCTGCGTTTTCCGATTCACAACGTAGATTCCCCGGTTCTCGTAGTCACGCATGATCTGCATGATGAAGTCGCCAAAACCCGACTGATCGCTCGTAACGGTAGGAATGCCCCGTACTACGCATTCGAGGGGCGTATAACCCCAGGGCTCATAATAGCTGGGGAAGATGCCCAGGTGGCAGCCCCGCACAAACTGACCGTAATCGAGGCCGAACAGAGGATTGGTGGAGGCAATGAAATCGGGGTGGTAAACGATTTTGACGCGATCGTATTCATTGTTGACCAGATTGGCCTGCTGGATAAACCGCGTCATATCGTCTTCTTCCACCAGGCTATGCGTTACAAACGGCGGCAGGTGCTTGGTTTTCCAGCTCTGGATGGTACGCCGGAGCCGGAGCCGCCAGTATTCATCGACAAACGCGTTCAGATCAGGCAGTGCAATGTCGTTGCTGGACGCAGCGGCTAAGAACAATTTTTCCCCGACCTGTTTCTGGATGGCTTCGGAAGTTTCCCGAATCTCGTCGAGGAGCGCACGGCTGTGTAAAACCTCAGGGTCGATGGTATGGTAAGGCTGCCGGGTAACCATAAACATCACTACGGTGGTGTCCATGTTGGCTTCCCGCATCCGCCAGTTCAGCCGCGCCAGGGCTTCGAGTGTCAGGTCATAACCTTTGTTGGAAAACTCGAATCGCCCTGATGTAAAGAAGTACAACGTTTTTTCCAGATCGAACGAGTAGCTCTGGAAGAAGTGCCCCATCACAAACTCATGGATCTTTTCCTTGTACCGAACATGGAGGTTCTGAAACTCGTGCGTGGCCACGAACCGCTGGATGTTCAGACCATTCGGCAGAATCAGATCGGGATTACGGCCAAGGAATACTTCGCACTCGCGGGCCGTAACGTCGCTGACAGTCGTAAACACGTGCGCCTGCAACGCCGACAACCGTTCGATGGTAGCCTGCGCTTCGATGTTGTAATGCTGGGCTTCGCGCTTCCAGTCGAAGAACGGTAGTTTTCCGTAAAAGCCGGGCTCATTCTGCGCCAGATACCGACCGAGCATGGTAGCGTGGGTAGTGAACACCGTAGCAACCTTCACATTATCCCGGCGCAGATCAGGCAGACCGGTGCTGGCCATCCACTCGTGAAAATGAGCGACCAAATCGACCCGCCGGGCGTGTTCTTCAGCCAGCAGCGTAATGAACAGGCGAACCAGTTCGCCAAACGCGATCACCTGATTGACAAGGTCCTCTGCGTTTAGGGTCGATAGTTCGTAGCGCTCCCATAGCAGGCCTTTAAGTTGATTGAGCCGGTCAATGCTGATGCTGTTGATATCGAACAGAACCACCCGTGGGCGACCCGTAACGAGCCAGTAGCCATATTCAATATGAAAACCCAGTTGTCGCATTCTGCGGACGGTCTGGCCAATTTCGGTTTCGTCCGGTTCGGTGATGGGTTCAAATTCGACCGCTGCCTTCTGAGGGAAATACGGCCCGACCGCAACGTAATCGTCGTCCCATTTTTCCACCATGGCCGGTACTTTCGACCGAATAACCGTATAGATACCGCCAACCTGGTTGCAAACCTCCCAGGCAACCTCCAGTAGCAACTTCCGCTTCGACGTTGAGAATACCGATTCCAAGTTCTGTGGGTAGTTTTGTAAATATTACAAGAACGATTTAGGCAAAAAGAGGTTGCAAATTATTTCAAAAAAGAAGCAGCTTCCAAAACTCTGTTGGTCTTATCCTGATAAATTGTGAAATTAAAGCCGGGCTGAATACTATAAGCACCGTGCTGCCCCTGCTTGTTTACCGCCAGAAACCCAACCTGAATATCTTTATAGGCCTGCTTACTCGTAATTCGGCGGGCCGCTTCCTCACAAGCCTGCTGAGGAGTTCGTCCCTGGCGCATCAGTTCAACAACCAGAAACGAGCCGCAGGTACGCATTACCAGTTCACCCAACCCTGTGGCGCAGGCTCCTCCTATTTCGTTATCAACAAACAGACCGGCACCAATGATGGGCGAGTCGCCAACACGGCCGTTCATTTTATAGGCCAGTCCGCTGGTTGTGCAGGCTCCGGAAATATTCCCCTTGCTGTCGATGGCCAGCATGCCGATGGTGTCGTGCCGCTCTATGTTGATAACCGGCTTATACTGGGCCGTTTTGAGCCATTCGCGCCAGTTTTTCTCAGACTCTTTCGTCAACAGGTTCTCTTTTTTAAAGCCTTGTGCCAACGCAAAGGCTAAAGCACCCTCGCCACTGAGCATGACGTGGGGCGTTTTTTCCATGACGGCACGGGCCACGGAAATGGGGTGCATGATGTGTTCCAGGAACGTAACGGAGCCGGCGTTACCTTTCTCGTCCATGATGCACGCGTCGAGTGTAACGCGGCCGTCGCGATCGGGCAGACCCCCGTAACCAACGCTGGTATCGTTTGGATCAGCCTCCGGAATACGTACCCCCGCTTCGACGGCATCCAATGCGCTGCCTCCTTTCGACAGAACGGCAATAGCGGCTTCGTTGGCTTTAATTTGTTTCCAGGTGGAGATCACCAGCGGACGGGAAGCAGGTTGATTCGTAACGGAAGAGGTCGTCTCTCCGAAGGTTAACGAAGGAAGTAGACCGGCTAGCGGCCCTAACGAAAGAAAACGGCGACGGTTTAGCATACAGGAAGGCTTGTGGCCCAAAATAAAAGAATAAACGTCTTGCATTTACTACTTTTAGCGGAATTATTGCGAATGGCTCATGGCAGACTCCGACAAACACATCCTGCTGATGGATGGCCCGGATAATAAGGGATTAATTTACCACGTAACGGGGGTTCTCTTCCGGCACAACTTCAATATCATTCACAACGACGAATACGTAAGTCCCTCGGGGCAGTTTTTTATGCGGACCGAGTTTGAGGCTGGGGTCACGCACGAGTCGATTAACGGCCCGGAGCTGCTGGATGAACTACGGTCTGTTATACCCGCCGGAATTACGTTGCGGCTAAATCCGAAGAAGAAGAAGAACATTGTGGTGATGGTGACTAAAGAACACCATTGCCTGGCCGAACTGCTGATTCGCTACGCCTTCGACGAGCTTGACGCCGACATTCTGGCAGTGGTCAGCAACTACAATACGCTCCAGCCGTTGGTCAGTAAGTTCGGTATTCCGTTTCATTACATCTCGCACGAACACAGAACCCGCGAAGAACACGAAGAAGCCATCCTGCGCACGCTGGCAATCTACCAGCCTGAATACCTGGTACTGGCCAAATACATGCGTGTGCTGACTCCCGGCTTTGTTAACCATTTCCCGAATCGGATCATTAATATTCACCATTCTTTTTTGCCCGCTTTCATCGGGGCTAATCCGTACCGGCAGGCCTACGAGCGGGGGGTTAAAATCATTGGTGCTACCGCCCACTTTGTCAACAACGACCTTGATGAAGGGCCGATCATTGCGCAGAATGTCAAGGGAGTGGATCATCGCCACACAGCCGCCGACATGGCCACCGAAGGGAAAGACGTTGAGAAGATTGTTTTATCGCAGGCGCTGAAGCTGGTGTTCAACGATCGGGTGTTCATTCAGGGTAACCGGGCTATTGTACTGTGATTATATGGTTTCACCCTTTTTTGTAGCAGGATTATAGTATATTTCGGGTCAAAATAGTGCCCTAGCAAGCCCTCTGTATTGCCTTTGTCATGCAAAAACTTCAAACGCTCGACTACGTCGTCTTTTTTATCTATTTCATTATTGTAGCGGCTTACGGCTACTGGATTTTCAAGCGAAAACAAACCAAAGAAGCATCTTCTACCGATTTCTTTCTCGCCGAGGGCTCGTTGACCTGGTGGGCCATTGGGGCGTCGCTGATTGCCTCCAATATTTCGGCCGAGCAGTTCATTGGGGCGTCGGGCAACGGTTTCTCAATGGGACTCGCCATTGCCACCTACGAATGGATGGCAGCCGCTACGCTGATCGTGGTGGCGGTGTTTTTCATGCCGATTTATTTGAAGAACCACATCTTCACCATGCCGCAGTTCCTCACGAAGCGGTATAACAACACCGTTAGTACGATCATGGCCGTTTTCTGGCTGCTGCTCTACATCGTTGTGAACCTGACGTCGATTCTTTACCTGGGGGCGCTGGCTGTTAGTACGATCTCCGGACTGGACTTTACGCTCTGCATGATCGGGCTGGCTGTTTTTGCCATTGTAATTACCGTTGGTGGGATGAAGGTTATTGGGTACACAGACGTGATTCAGGTCTTCTTCCTGGTGCTGGGAGGACTGGCCACTACGTATCTGGCTGTCAATCTTGTTTCCTCTCAGTTTGGGCAGCAGGGCGTCGGAACCGGGTTGTCGCTGATGCTCGAAAAAGTACCGGATCACTTCCACATGATTTTCCCGAAGGGCCATCCGCACTACATGTCGTTGCCTGGCCTGTCGGTCCTGATTGGGGGGATGTGGATCATTAACCTGAACTACTGGGGCTGCAACCAGTACATCACGCAGCGGGCGCTGGGTGCCGATCTGAAAACCGCCCGCGAAGGCTTACTTTTCGCGGCATTCCTGAAGTTGCTGATGCCGATCATCGTTATTCTGCCCGGGATTGCAGCCTATACACTGTACCAGCAGGGACTGTTTCAGCAGGAGATGCTGAAGAACGGCGAACTGAATCAGGATAATGCCTACCCCGTGCTGCTGAACCTGCTGCCGACCGGTCTGAAAGGGTTGTCGTTCGCTGCTCTGACGGCCGCCGTGGTGGCATCGCTGGCCGGAAAGGCCAATAGTATCTCGACCATCTTTACCCTCGACATTTACAAGAAATTTTTCAACACCAATGCCGACGAGCGTAACCAGGTGCTGATCGGCCGGATAGCCGTTGTCGTGTCGATGGTTATTGCGATCGTTATTTCGCCGTATATGGGTATCGACAAGAAAGGCGGTTTTCAGTTCATTCAGGAGATGACGGGGCTTGTTTCGCCAGGTGTGTTTGCGGCTTTCGCGCTGGGCTTCTTCTGGAAGCGAACCAACTCGGCGGCAGCGCTCTTCGCCATTGTAGGGGGATTTCTGCTGGCCTTTGGCATGCAGGAGTTGTATGCCAACATTCCGTTCATTGACCGGATGGGGATCGTGTTCCTGATCTGCGTGGCGGTGATGGTCGTGATCAGTCTGATTTCGCCAAGCGATAAAGGGCTTGACATTGATGCGTCCATGTTTAAAACCTCACGTACGTTCACGACCGGAGGGGTAATCATCGTGGCGGTACTTACGCTTCTGTACGCGTATTTCTGGTAAAAGCACCATGAACCAATGCAGCAGGGCCTACCGATACGTATCGGTAGGCCCTGCTGCGTTAAACGAAAGCCTGAACAACCGATTGAATGACCAGTTCGTCGGCTTCAATCCGCTCATACTCGGAAGGAATGGTCGACGCCATCGACACGGCGGGCTGCCGATACGCCATAGGACTGGGTTGAGATCGGCTGCCGCTCAGGTGAATAGCTGTAAGGCCAGCTTCGCGAAACAGCCCGGCGTTACGTGCCGATACGCCGGCTCCGGCCATGATCTCAATGCGTCCGGCGGCCTGGCGAACCAGTTCGCGAAGCAGCGGAATACCCGCTTCTGCTTTCGGCTGCTGGCCAGATGTCAGAATGCGTTCGGCACCGGTCCGGATGATGGCTTCGAGCGCTTCGGCCGGGTTGCGGGTCATATCGAAGGCCCGGTGAAACGTAACGGGCAGCGGTCGGGCAAGTTCAATGAGTTCACGGGTAGTGGTTTCATCGACGGTACCGTCGGCGTGCAGTACGCCCAGTACGAGACCATCAGCGCCCAGCTGTCGGGCTGTTTCGATGTCGGCCTGCATCACGGCCAGTTCAGTGTCGCTGTACAGAAAGTCACCGCCCCGGGGTCGGATCATAACGTAGATGGGAAGTAACACAGCCTGACGAACCTGCCGGATCAGACCGGCACTTGGGGTAATACCGCCTTCGCTCATACCTCCGCATAACTCAATACGGGTAGCACCGGCGCGCTCAGCCGCCAGACACGAAGCCAGTGAATAGGCACAAACTTCAACGGTCATTTTGAAAAGAGAGATTTTGTATCCTGATACAAATTTGTACGCGTTACCGCACAAAACGTATAGTAGAGTAAGTTAAAAAAACTATTATTGGCAAAAAAAGAGCCACAATCGTTCATTAATTCGCTGACTCAAAACAAAGCCGCATTCTGGTAGTTAATGGCCTAAATCCGGCTTATTGCCCTTTTATAAACATTTTTCGGGAAAAGGTCTTGGATATAAAGTTTTTTTTACTTTTGCACCCTTGTTGAAAAAAAGATAATAACTATAAAACTGACTATGTATTGGACACTTGAACTGGCATCCTATCTCGAAGATGCTCCCTGGCCCGCTACCAAGGATGAGTTGATTGATTACTCTATCCGCTCCGGTGCCCCGTTAGAGGTAGTAGAAAATTTACAGGAACTTGAAGACGACGGCCAACCGTACGAAAGCATTGAAGAAATCTGGCCGGATTACCCGACCAAAGACGATTTCTTCTTTAACGAAGATGAATATTGATCAGGGGATGATCTAAAAAGGCGTCGCTTGTAGAAACGACGCCTTTACACGACCTCCGCGGAGCTACACTTACAAGACCAGATCTACACAGTTGCCGAACTAGACTTGCTGGCCGACCGACGAGGCAGCACGTCGTATTTTTTTGGGGCATATAGAAAGCCGAAGGCTTCGGCTCCTTCTTTGGTATGAACCTGGTGATGAACGTAGTGAGCCCGGATAATACGCTGCAGGTACGGGCTCTTCGCTTTGAACTTAATCTTCACCCGGCGGTGAACGATGACGTCGTGGAAGAGAAAGTAAAATATACCATATAACGTCACCCCGGCGCCAATCCAGGCTAAAAAGCGCCAGTCGGGAATCTCGACCCCGCTGATGATCAGCGTAATGGCTACTGTGCTGAAAACCAGGGCAAACAGATCGTTCCATTCAAAAAAACCCTTGTGGTGGTTGTGGTGGTCATGGTGCCAGCTCCACAGAAAACCGTGCATCACATACTTGTGCGTAAACCACGCTACACCCTCCATAAATACAAAAGTTCCCAAAACTAAGGCAACGTTTACCAGCATTTCTGTGTTAGTTAAGTAGCAATAACTTGTTACGTCTCGACTTGAATAACGGTTTGCGATGCCTAAAAGTTGGCGGCTTATCCACAACAATTTAACGCAAAATAGAGATGTAGTATAGAGAGTTGCAAATTTGGTAGAAAGCCGTAACTTTAACACGATTCAGTGCTCAATCACTCGAACACATCGGTTATGGACTATCGAGCGCTCAAAGACCTGGTCAGACGGGGCGAGGGCAGCAATTTAGAGTTCAAACTGAAAACGAACCATCCCGAAAAAATTATTCGGGGCGTCGTCGCTTTCGCTAACACAAACGGCGGCATAATGCTCATCGGCGTGGGCGACGACCGCACAATTCCAGGCCTCAAATACGCCGACGAAGACGAGTACCTGCTCGTTCGGGCCATTGACAAGTATTGTTTCCCCAAAATCAGCTACTCTATTGAACGGGTGCCGCTCTTCGATGAGCGGGAGGTTTTGGTGATTCGGGTGCCGCCCAGTCCAAACAGGCCGCATTACATCATCCCCGATCTGGCTGATCCCGAGAACAAAAAGGCGTATGTGCGCGTGGCCGACAAATCGGTGCAGGCCAGTAAGGAAGTGCGTGAAATTATGAAAGGCGAGCGCGCGGCCCGCGACATTCGGTTTACGTACGGAGACAAGGAACATAAACTGATGCAGCATCTCGGCGAGCACAACAGCATCACGGTTGATCTGTTTGCTTCCATAGCCGGGGTGTCGCGAAAAATTGCTTCCCGAACACTCGTGCTGCTGGTCTTGGCAAACGTACTTGAAATCCACCCCAGCGATGTAATGGATAAGTACACCAGCCGCGCTATCTGATTACACGGATCTGGAACGCTGTGTTGCGCAAATCCGTGTAATCAACAGCCAGTTCGGATCATCGGCAAAGTTCGCTCAGCAGGGCCTCCACCTGATCATAAGCGTATTGAAGCTGCTCGTCGTTTGTGCAGTAGGGTGGCATGAAGTACAGCACATTGCCAAGAGGGCGCATCAGGACGCCCCGTTCCAGAAGAAAGTTATACGCTACGTCGCGAATGGTGTTGAAGTACGACGTTCCGCCTTCGGCTACCAGGTCAAACGCGAGCAGTGTGCCCCGCTGCCTGACACTAGCCACAGCGCCGGATCGGGATAGCCGCTGGCTGAAGGCAGCATGATGCGCAGCAATACGCTCAAGATTAGCCAGTGTAGTCTCCGACAACGTCAGATCAAGGCTTGCCAGTGCGGCTGTGCAGGCCAGCGGGTTAGCAGTGAATGAGTGTCCGTGGAACAGGGTTTTGAATTTATCGTCCGACAGAAAGGCATCGTAGATAGGCTGCGCGCAGGTTGTTACGCCCAAAGCCATCGTGCCCCCGGTCAGCCCTTTGGACAGACACATCAGATCGGGCTTCTCTTTCAGATAATGTGAAGCAAACAGGCGGCCGGTTCGGCCGAAGCCGGTCATTACTTCATCGGCGATGATCAACGCGCCATTACGTCGTGCCAGTTGAAACAGCCTGTCCAATACGTCGGGTTCGTACATAATCATCCCGCCGGCCCCCTGAACCAATGGCTCCACAATAAATGCGGCAACATCTTCAGTAAAGAGCGATTCGGCGAGTTGAAGTACGGCCTCTTCCTGACCGGGCACGGGAGCGGGGATGTAATCGACATCGAACAGGAACGGGGCAAACGGTGCCGTAAAGGCGCTGCGTCCGCCAACCGCCATCGCTCCAAACGTATCGCCGTGGTAAGCACCGTCCAGGGCTATAACCTTCCGCCGGGGCTGACCAAGGTTATGCCAATACTGAAACGCCATTTTCAGGGCCACTTCGACGGCCGTCGAGCCGTTGTCGGAGTAGAAGACCTTAGCCTGATTGGAGGGCAGAACAGGCAGCAGACGTTCGGCCAGCTCGACGGCGGGCTCGTGGGTGAAACCGGCAAAGATGACGTGTTCGAGCGTACGTAGCTGAGCAGCTACCCGCTCAGCAATGTATGGATGCGCATGGCCATGTAAATTCACCCACCACGACGAAATCATATCCAGATATGTCTGGCCGTTGGCGCCGTACAGCACGGACCCTTCAGCGCGAACGATAGGAATGGGCAACGGCGCCGTTTGCATCTGCGTAAACGGATGCCAGATAACGGCCTTGTCTCGTTCAGCGAGTGATGAGTTATTTGAAGACGGCAGAGAATTGCTGAGCGTACTGTTGGATAACATCGGGAGTAATGGCTGGCTCCTGCCCGATTCGGCCGAGGCAGGGCAGGTTGGTGTAATTCAGGATAAAGGTTTCTGTAGCCGGCACTGTCGGTCCATTGAAGAGCAGGCCGACCAGATCAATGTTCCGATTGCGGCAGGCCTCAACCGAGAGTAGCGTGTGGTTGATGCTGCCCAGATAATTACGGGAAACCAGCACAACTGGTAAACCCAGCTGCTGCACGAGATCAATGTTCAGGTTACGATCATTAAGCGGAACCATCAGGCCCCCGGCCAGTTCGACGATCAACGCGTTGTTGGTTTGCGGCAGCCGGATGGTGTTCATGTCAATTGTAACGCCGTCGATTGCGGCTGCTGCGTGGGGCGATAGCGGCTCGCGCAATCGGTACGCTTCCGGGTGAAACTGAGACCTGGTGTTACGGATTAGCCGCTTAACCGTTTCGGTATCGGAATCCTCCAGTGCCCCCGATTGAACAGGTTTCCAGTAATCGGCCTGCAACGCTTCAACCAGTACCGCCGACGTAACGGTCTTGCCGATTTCAGTACCGATTCCGGCGATAATAAATTGGTTTGGTGTTCGCATAAAGTGTATCTGCGCACGGATCAAATCCGCAACATCGGTCATCCATGCAATTGATGGACTAGCTTTTTATGAGTAGCAACAACGTATTGATTTCTTCCTCAGAGTTAAACGCGTGAATACAGACCCGTAGCCGTTCCTGGCCGATTGGTACAGTTGGGCTGAGGATGGCCCGCACGTCGAAGCCGGCCTGCTGCGCTTTAGCCGCCACACTTCGGGCCGCGTCGTTACCGGGAACAATAAGACATTGAATCGGGGATTCGCTATCGGTCCACAGCGTACCGGGCAGAAGCTCATGCGCTTTCTGTTTAAAATAACGTACTCGTTTATGAACTTCCCGCTGAGCATGAGGCTCGTGCCGAAGGTGTTGATGAGCGCACCGAATGGCCAGCAAGCTGTGCGGGGGTAAGGCCGTAGTGTAGACGAACGACCGCGCAAAATTAACGAGATAGTCACGCAGTACGGCCGGGCCAACCACAGCCGCACCGTGAACGCCCAACGCTTTTCCGAACGTATGCACCCGCGCAAAAACCCGGTCCTGCAAACCAAGCGCGACGACCAGGCCCTCGCCATTGGGTCCGTATACACCCGTTGCGTGCGCTTCATCAACAAGCAGAGCGGCACCGTAGTGGTCGCACAGGTCAGTCAGGTCACGCAAGGGCGCCTGATCACCATCCATGGAATAAACAGATTCGACAGCAACAAACACCTGACCGGTGGCCTGACGAAGTTTATGTTCAAGGTCATTCAGATCATTGTGGCCGAATCGATGGCGAGTTGCGTAACTGAGCCGGGCACCGTCGATCATACTGGCATGAATGAGTTCGTCGGTCAGCAGCGTATCGCCCCGCTGTGGAAGGCTGGCCAGCAGGCCGATGTTGGCATCGTACCCGGAGTTGAAAATCAGGCTGGCTTCCGTTTGATAGAGGCCGGCTAACTCACTTTCAACGGCTTCGGCGAGGGCCGTGTGCCCCGCTAACAACCGCGACCCGGTTGCCCCTGTCCGGTTGTTCACGTGCTTAAGATCGGCTTGTCGGATAGCGTCCTTCAGGCTCGTCGACCGCGCAAAGCCGAGGTAATCGTTCGAGCAAAAATCAATGAGCTCATCTGCCGAACGAAGCTGCCGGAGCAGTCCTGCCTGCTGCCGACTGGCTAAGCGATAACGTAGCTGGTCATGTATCGTGGCTGAAAAAGACAACATGCCACAAAGGTACGATGTCTCGTGAAGAAGACGGATGCTGGAGAGAGGATATAGGAAAATGTGAATAAACCTATAGTTATCCACACAAATTGTGTGGATAACTATAGCGCAATGTTAATTTTCCAACAAAAAATGATTAAACGGTATGGTAATTGCCGTAACAAAAAAGGCCGCAATTAGTTAAGCGTCTATCGTCAGCACAATCTTGCCGAACTGTTTGCCGTCGGCCATTCGACGCAACGCCTGCTCTGTTTCTTCCAGCCGAAACGTTTCGTCCAGTATCGGAATCAGTCGATACCGGTTAACAAACGATACCATGTCGGCGAATTCATGCTCTGTGCCCATGGTCGTGCCGAATATATTGAGTTGTTTGAAAAATACTTTCGGCACAACCACATCGGTGATGTTGCCGGTCGTGCCGCCAAAGATGACAATCCGGCCACCCGGCGCGGCTGCATCAACAAGTTTTGCGAAACCGGGTCCGCCCGCGCTGTCGATTATGACATCAAAGTAGCCAGTACGTCCGCCACCGGTTTCGGTCATCAGGGTCTTGAGCCAGTCGGTCTGGTGGTAGTTAACCCCGCCCCTGGCTCCCAGTGCTTTGGCTTTCTCCAGCTTTTCGTCGGAACCGGACGTAACCCACACTTCGGCCCCGGCGGCAACGGCAAATTGAAGCGCGGTCAGGGCTGCCCCCCCACCAATGCCCGTGATCAGTACCTTTTCGTGCCGCTCGTCTGTGTGCAAGCCAGCCCGCGTCATCAGGGCTCGCCAGGCCGTTATGCCAACCAGCGGCAAAGCGGCTGCCTGTTCAAACGACAGGTGGCTGGGCTTATGGTGCAGATACCGCGCGTTAAGGGTTGTATATTCGGCGAACGTACCGTTGTCAGGCATACCGAATATTTTAAAGTCAGGACCGTAGAATCTGGGGTTGCTACCCCAGTTGTGCGAGCAGTTGAGCATAACCTCCCGGCCTTTCCAGACCGGATCGACACCCTGGCCAACGTCAAACACAACCCCAGCCCCATCGGAGCCGAGAATAACGGGGAGTTTGATGCCCGGGTATAGTCCCTGCTGAATAAACACGTCACGGTGGTTCAGAGCCGCGGCTTTGAGCTGAACCAGCACCTCGCCCGGCTGGGGAACTGGCGTTGGTACGTCGATAAGCTGAACAGGTTGATGAGTGGTAGACAGTTGAATGGCTTTCATTTTTTCGCGGTACGTTGGATATTGGATGGTAGATAGTAGACTTGCGGACGGTTCGTCATTCTATATCTACTGTCCAATATCCAACGGCTAAGAAGTTATGATTCGGTTCTTTAACGAAGATATTAATTATAAGCTCCCCCAGAAACAGATTACCCGTCAATGGCTTAAACGGCAGGCTGAACGCGAAGGGTATGCGGTGGGGGACCTGAACTACATTTTCTGCTCCGACGAGTACGTACTTCAGGTCAACCGCGACTACCTGCAGCACGATTATTACACCGACATTATCACCTTCGATCAGGGTGAGGAAGAGGGCAAAATTGAGGGTGATATTTTCATCAGTGTGGAGCGTGTGATCGATAATGCCAGGCAATTGAACCTGTCAGTCGAGCAGGAAATGCGCCGGGTGCTGGCCCACGGGCTCCTGCACCTGTGCGGGTATAGGGATAAGACGGATGAGGAAGTACAACTGATGCGGACCAAGGAGGATGAATGGTTAGAAAATTGGTAATCAGTGCTTCATATATGGATTAATGCTATCTCATCTTATAAAACTGCTACTATAATGGGCAAATTCGTCATCAATACCCGCAAGAATGGGGAATATCAGTTTCAGTTAAAAGCCGGGAATGGCCAGGTTATTCTGGTTAGCGAGGGATACACATCGCTGAGTGGCTGCGAGAACGGTATCGAATCTGTAAAAAAGAACGCGCCCAACGATGACCGATATGATCGCAGAACAACCGAGTCGGGCAAGTTTCGGTTTAACCTCAAAGCCGGAAACGGCCAGGTAATCGGAACCAGCGAATCATACGAAAGCGAAAGCGGCCGGGACAATGGGATTGAATCGGTCAAGAAAAATGCACCCGATGCGGAGGTCGTAAACGAAGCGTGATTAAAAGAATAACCAAAGGCGTCAGCGTATGAACGTGTACGCTGACGCTTTTACGTAGATCCCAGTACCGACCCAACGTGTACCAGTTCAAGCATGTACCTTACTCCTATCAGAACCCTCTGGGGCGATCTGCGTACCCAGTTCCAAGCTGATTTCAAAGTTAATCTGTACGTAGCGACTGCCTGCTACGTTGCGCTGCTCATTTGTGTTAACTACGCGATTGACCTCGAAGACAGTTATATTGATGGCGATCTGACCAATCCGTGGCGCCCGCTGATGTACGCTGGTTTATACATGACATCGTACTACGGGGCGGTCTGGATCTGGACCCGCTTTCACCGTCGTCCGGATGTTTGGCACAACCCCAAATTCTGGACGTATAGTCTGACAGGTTTGCTGATTTATTCGTACTACGCCGGCTTTTACGGATACGCTGTCTGGAGCGAGCGGCTGTTTGATGGCCAGCTTTACGTCTTCTCCTACAAATGCCTCAGTAATCTGCATTCGGTCGTAACGGTAGCCGTGCCGTTGTATTTGTTCTACCGACTGGTTGACCGGCAGCCGAGTGGATTTTACGGTATGGTGCCGAAACGGAAAGGATTATCCATTTATGGGTTGCTGCTGGCGCTGATGGTTCCGCTTATTGCCATTGCTTCTTTTCAGCCGGACTTTCTGGAGTCCTATCCAACCTACCGCGGAACCGATGCCGACGAGTTCTTCGGCGTGCCGGAATGGGTACCGGCCCTGGTATATGAACTGTGTTACGGCTGGGATTTTATCCCCACCGAGCTGGTTTTTCGCGGGTTTCTGGTTATTGGAATGAGTCGGTTTCTCGGACAGGGCGCTATTTTGCCTATGGTAGTCTGCTACGCAAGCATTCACTTTGGTAAGCCGCTGGGCGAAACCATTTCGTCGTTGTTCGGCGGTTATCTGCTGGGTGTGCTGGCTTTGTACACACGTAGCATCTGGGGTGGGCTACTCATCCATATTGGTATTGCATGGGGAATGGAAATAGCCGCTTTTGTGCAAACGGCTTTGTAGACAGTACGTCGCTTCCGGACGCTGTAAATAGTTGGCTATTAAATAAAAACACCGTTAAATAAGTAGCGTATTTCGGGCAATAACGGATTGTTTTTCTAACTTGAGAGTTCATTTCAATTTGTGCTTTCCGCTATGTCCACCTTTGATCTGGTACTGGACGCGCCAGCCGACACTCCGCTTGGCCGGGGCATCAAACATATTGGAATTGGTAAGTACGGTAGTAAACCGCTGCCACCTGATCTGTTGGCCGAATGTCGGTCGGCGTTGTCCGATCCATCAACGCACCCGCTGCAACGCGGGGCATTCCTGGGTGCTTTACTGGCTAAGGGACCAACGCCGGACGAGCGTACACTGGAGGACGTTATTGGAAAGGGCGCCTTTTCGCATCCCACTTTTTTTATCAACAAAGTATGTCCTGAACTACCAGTCGGTTTGTTGCCCATTGCGACCAAGCTGGTACGTGGCCATCTGCTTCAGGTCAGTGAAGCGCGTCAACTGGGCGACTATCTGTTCGGAGAAGGCAATTGCGAAACTTTCCGGGGCATGGCGGCCAGCATCATGCGCGTTCGGCACGAAACGAATGACGAATACCAGGGCCTGATGGAAGCGGCCGAATCAACGTTTTCGCCGGGTTTTGGCCCCATTAGCTGCGCAGACCGGCCACTGGTTCAGTTGGCTGAGCCCTTCGACGGGGTTGAGAACGGCTACCTGATTACGCCTGTTCTGGCTAATTTTTTTCAGAAACGAGGGTATGGGGCCGTGTCGGTTGTCGGGCGCTCGGGAGGGCCGAAATTCACGCTCAACGCCCATGATCTGTACATGCACCTGGGGTGTCAGTTTTTGCAAAGTAATCACGAGCTGGATACCCCCCTCGAACCGTTTGGCTGGGTACTCGACCAGAAAGCCCTCTCGCCGGCGTTCAACCGGTGGGTCGACCGGCGCCGTACGATTATCAAACGACCGTTTCTGGCAACGTTAGAAAAGGTGCTCAACCCCTGCCACGCCCGAATTCTGGTGACGTCGGTGTTTCATATTACCTACCAGATCAAAATGGCGGAACTCGCGCTGCTGGCAGGTTTCGATGCGGCCATTGTGCTCAAACGCGGCCTGGAAGGTTCATTGGCGCCCTCAACTAGTCGGGCGAGCGGAGTGCTCTGTGCCGTGCGGACGCCCAAAGGACATCTGTTCTATCAGCACTTTGAGGCCGATCTACCGGCTTTTGTTCCGTTCCGGACCGAGTCTGAAACCCACCACGACCATCCGCAGGCTTCCGACAACGCCCGGCTGGTTCGTCAGTTTTTACGAACTGGTCACAGCGACGACGCTGACTTTGACAACCGGGTTCGCTTTGCCGAAGCACTTTACGGTCGTGGGCTCGACTGGGTTGAGGGACAACTGAAGTAAAGCGAATCGATTCCTGAAGGGCGCTTTTCCAACTGCTACGTCGTTGGCGACAAACCCGTACCTTTGCGGTTGGCAACTAGCCACTTTGGCATGACAGACGTACTAATTATCGGCGGTGGTATTGTAGGATTAGCCACCGCTCTGCGATTGAAACAGCAACGCCCCAACCTGAGCGTCGTATTGCTCGAAAAAGAACCGGCTGTAGCCCGCCATCAGACCGGCCATAACAGTGGCGTTATTCACTCCGGGTTGTACTACAAACCCGGTAGCCTGAAAGCGACCAACTGCATTCGTGGCTATCGTATGCTGCTCGATTTCTGTGATCAGGAAGGTGTGCCTTATGAGCTTTGCGGTAAACTTGTCGTAGCGACTAAGCAGGAGGAGATTCCCCAGCTCAATACGTTACATGAACGGGGGCAACTGAATGGCCTGGGCGGACTGCGTATGCTGACATTGGCCGAAATACGGGAGATTGAGCCGCATGTCAATGGCGTTGCGGGCATGTTTGTGCCGCAGACGGGTATCATCGATTACAAGCAGGTCTGCGAAAAACTGGCCGAGAAGTTCCAGGCATTGGGTGGCGACCTGCGCCTGGGCGAACGTGTCGAGCAGGTAACGCCCGGTACCAGCCTGTCCATCGTGGTGACTACGAAAGGCCGCTATGAAACCAGGCTGGTAGTGAATTGTGCGGGCCTGTATTCCGACAAGATTGCTCAGCTAACACAGCCCGGCGGGGTTGACCTGCGCATTGTACCGTTTCGGGGCGAGTATTACAAAATTAAGCCGCAGAAGCACTATCTCGTCCGGAACCTGATCTACCCGGTGCCTGATCCGAATTTCCCATTCCTGGGCGTTCATTTTACCCGTATGATTCATGGCGGGGTGGAGGCTGGTCCCAACGCAGTGCTGGCCTTTCAGCGGGAGGGTTACCGCAAGTCGGACATCAACGTAAAAGAATTATTCGAAACGCTGACCTGGCCAGGTTTTCAGAAGGTAGCCGCCAAATACTGGGAAACGGGCCTTGGCGAAATGTACCGTTCGTTTTCTAAGGCAGCGTTTACCAAGGCGTTGCAGGCACTGATTCCTGAGATACAGGAAGCCGACCTGGAAGAGGGGGGCGCGGGTGTCCGGGCGCAGGCCTGTGATCGCACCGGTGGTTTGCTGGACGACTTCGCCATTCTGGAGAGTGAGCGGGCCATCAACGTCTGCAACGCACCATCGCCGGCCGCTACGTCGTCGCTGTCCATAGGGCAGACCGTATCGGAGAAGGTGCTGGCGCGGTTCTGATTTTTACTGTCCGGACGCGAATTGTACGCCAAAGCTGCCGATCGGGTTTTATCCACAGGCCGCTATGTGCTGATCGGGATTGCAAATCCCGATCTATCCTGTCAGAGGTTGTCAATCTGAACTTGTCCGGGAGAATTGAATTATAATTTCATGGCAGAGAGGGTCGGGATTGCAAATCCCGACCAGCGAAGTGTTAACCTATGAATTATTGACGTCTTTACGGTGAAAACAAACCATTGATCCGGAAATCAGGTTCTGATGAAGACCAAGGTTTAACCAAAATCAAATCGCACCATGAATGCTATCAATCAGGTTGATGTGCTGAATACACCTTCCGATCTGGAGGAATCTGGCCGGGAAAAAGTTGCTGAGTCGTTGAATCGGTTAATTGCCGATTTGTTTGCTTTGTACATCAAGACGAAGAATTACCATTGGCACGTGTCAGGTCGACATTTTCGGGACTATCACCTGCTGCTCGACGAGCAGGCCGATCAGATCATTGCGACGATCGATCCGCTGGCCGAGCGAGTGCGCAAAATCGGTGGCAATACCATCCGGTCGGTGGCTCACGTAGCGCAGTTGCAGCGTGTGAAAGACAACGACGAGGACTTTGTGGCCCCCCGCGATATGCTGGCTGATTTGGTAGAAGAAAACAAAAAGCTGGCGCATAACATGCGGGAAACCCACGAAGTGGCAGATGATGCAAAGGATGTGGCAACCGCCAGCCTGTTAGAAAACTTTATCGACGAAGCCGAACAGCGGGTATGGTTCCTGTTCGAAGCCTCGCGGGAGGTGGCTTAAACTAAATAAAGAGCTTGAAGGGCGGGTTCCTTTTCGGTCAGACAGCTGAAGAGAAGCCCGCCCTTCGTATGTTTGTTACGTATGAAAGTTCGTCCCAGCGCCCTGATCTGGCGCTCTACTCAATTAGCTACCGACGTTTTATTGATGCATTACCGCTACGGAGGTCATGATGTGTTTGCCCTGCCGGGGGGAAACCCTGACCGGAACGAAACCTTACCGCAGACCGTTGCCCGCGAATTGCAGGAAGAACTGGGCGTAACCGCCGATGTTGGAACGATGGTGCTGGCTGGTGAGATGCTACTCTCGCAACGAAATGACGATGTGCTGCACGTAGTTTTTGCCGCCAGCAACCTACAGGGTGAACCCGTGCTTAACCCCGCCGAAACCTCGGCTATTGATCTGGTCTGGAAACCGCTGGACGAATTAGATCGCCTGAATCTATACCCGAATGTTGGCCTTCATATTCAGCGGTGGTTCAACAGCGCTATTGACTTAGGCTATGTTGGGCGGATTGAACAGGCTTACTTTGACTAAGGCTGCCGCCAAACATACCGATGGCGCTGGCCAGTAGTCCGTACATCATCGGTGGGTATTCGGTTTCAACCCAAAGGCAGAGTAGCCACACCCCAAATCCGAGGCTGATGGATGCCAGGCAACCAATCAGATTGGCTCGTTTCCAGTAAATCCCGGCCAGCAGCGGCACAAACAGCGACACCAGACTGAATGCGGACGACTCGCCGACGAGGTCAAAAATGTTCATGTCGCGGGTGGTACTCATCCAGACGCAGATGACCGTAATGACCACTACTGCCCAGCGGATGGTACGCAGCAGCGCCTGATCAGTCAGGTCAGGCTTGAAAAACTTGACAATGTTTTCGCCGAAGACGGTCGCCGGTGCCAGAATCGCCCCGCTCGATACGCTCAGGATGGCTGAGGTAACCGCTCCGAAAAACAGAATTTGCAAGAACAGATTGCCGTGGCGCAAGACCATGTTCGGGATAAGAAGCTGGTTGTCGGCGGGGAGGTCGGGGTGCAGAATTCTGGCGCTCAACGCAATGAAAAGTGGCAACATGGCAATAGTCAGGTAAAGCCCTGACGCCAGATACGACGCCCGCACGGACGTATCTTCCGACTTAGCCGCCATCACGCGCTGAAAAATGTCCTGCTGCGGAATAGAGCCGAGGCCGATGGTAAACCAGGCGGCCAGGTACTCAATCCAGTCCTTAAACGTATTGTGGGGCAGGAAACGGAAGAAACCGGGTGGTGTGCGCTGTTCAATCGTTTTCCAGCCACCTACGTCCTGCCAGAGCATAACGGTCAGCACGATCAGGGCAATGACGATAATAAGATTGTGAAAAAAATCAGTGATCGAGATTGACCACATCCCCCCCAGCAAGGTATAGATCATAACAATCAGGGCACTGAACAGAATGCAGTACTCCCGCTCTATGCCTGTTACTACGTTCAGAACAATGCCGATGGCGATCAACTGGGCCGCGATCCAGCTGAAGTATGATGGAATGACAATGATCGCCGACAGCAATTCCGCCGACCGGCCGAAACGGCGGTTGAAGTAATCCGAAAAGGTGGTGATGTTCAGTCGATACAGCGGCCGGGCAAAGAATGCACCGACCAGGAACAGGCAGAGAGCCGACCCAAACGGTTCTTCAATTACCGCCGGAATACCATCCTTGACAAACATGGCCGGAGCCCCCATAATCGTCTCGGAGCCGAACCAGGTTGCAAACGTGACAGAAGCCGCCAGCACCAATGGCAGCCGTCGGCCCGCCAGCACAAAATCCTGCGAGGTCGTTACGCGCCGGGCCGCCCACGCGCCGATAGCGATGTTGGAAAGGAGGTAGAGGGTGATGAATAGCAGAAGCATGATGGCTGTTTAAACGCAGAGGAACAGAGGATGCACAGAGGTCACGGAGTTTTTCTCTGCGATCTTTGCGTCTTCTCTGTTCCTCTGCGTTTAGAAAAAATTATAACCGAACCGTGGCGGGTAGGTACTTCGCAATCAGGTCTTCGTAGTACGGTTTCAGTTCGCTGACAACCGGTGGTTTCGGGCTTTTGGAGTACAGATCATACGGGTTGAAGGCCTTCACCCACTTGAACATCGCCCGGTCATGATCGTCCATCAGGTGATCATACGCATGCTCGCGGTGCTGCGCGTAGAACGAGTGGTACCGGATCATGTACAACGCCGGCTCGGGCAGGTAATCTTTAGTGATCTGATAGAGGTACTCATCGTGTCCCCACGACATGTGTACGTTCTTCAACCCGCAGTTTGGCTCGTAAACACCGAATTTCGTGTTAAACCGTTCGTCGTACGTATCGGGGTTATCGGCAAAAAACTCCGGATACACAATCTTGTCTGAATGTGCGCAACCTACCGGAAACGTATCACCTACAACCGCCCATTGCGGCTCCCCAAATAAACACAGCACCTTACCCATGTCGTGCAGAAAGCCCGTAAGCACAAACCAGTCCGGATGCCCATCAGCGCGGATGGCTTCGGCGGTTTGAAGCAGGTGCTGGAGCTGATCGAGTTCAATGTCCGGGTCGGAATCGTCGACCAGCGTATTCAGGAATTCCATAGCGCCCCAAACCGGCATCTCCTTCTTGTCGAACTTGAGGAACTCGCGCTCCTTCTCCATCACGAAGTCGTAGGTCTGGTACTTATGATTGAGCCGGTAGAACTCACGTACCGTATCACGCTCAGGATTGTCGTAGTTACGGTATTCTTCCTTGGCTTTATGCTCCGGTTGGGCCGCGTTCGGTTCAGGATAGCGGATCAGTAGATCGTCTTCCCATTGCTCAAGGCTCGCCAGCGGGCTGTGTTCGGTTGGGGTATGTGCTGTCATAAGGGTCAATTTTTGTGTGTAAACTTACTAATTATCAATTGGTTTTTAAACGCTGAGGGGATAGAGCTTACGCAGAGGGCGTAAAGGCCTACCAGAATAGGGTATAAAGAACCGTTAGAATACCCAGGATTGCGACTGATCCGGCAACGAACGAGGGGGTGACGCGGAACATGTGCTGGTCGACGGCCAAGCCCCTGGCGCTTCGGCGACCGGCTGAATCGGTCAACGTGATCAGTACCATCACCGCTACGTCGATGCAGAATACCCACATGGTTCGGTGCAGAAACGGAATAGGATCGGCGTCGACACCAACGGCGGCCATGAGCTCCGGCCAAAACTTAAGCACTGTCGAAAACGGGATGGTCAATATGGCGACGGCCAGGGCTGCTTTGGTCGTTGTCCGCTTCCAGAACAGACCCAGCAGGAAAATAGCAAAGACGCCGGGCGTAATGAAATTGGTGTACTCCTGAATGTACTGGTAAACCTGATCGAACGAACGGAGCATCGGGGCCAGCACGACAGCCACTACAAAAGCAACGATAACGGCGATTCGGCCTACGTTGACCAGCTTTTGTTCGGACGCGTTTTTGTCGAAAAACTTCTTGTAGATGTCGAGCGTAAAAATGGTCGAGATGGAGTTGCACTTCCCGGCCAGCGACGCAACAACAGCCGCCGTTAATGCCGCAAACGCCAACCCTTTCATGCCGGTCGGAAGCAGGTTCATCAGTACCGGATACGCCTGGTCTGGCTTAACAGTGCCGTTTGCATCGGTCATGGCCTGCTGGAACGTACCATTCTGGAACAGCACAAAAGCGGCAATACCCGGAATGACCACAATCAGCGGAATCATTAGCTTCAGGAAAGCCGCGAATAGAATGCCGCTGCGGGCCGTCTTCAGATCGGCTCCCAGGGCCCGTTGCACAATGTACTGATTACAACCCCAGTACGACAGGTTGTTGATCCACATACCACCTAATACCAGCGACATGCCCGGTAAGTCGTCATAGTGCGGATGGCCTTTTTCAAAGTACATGTGAAAATGACTGTCGGCCTGCCGGTGCAGAGCCTGCAAGCCATCCCAGACGCCGTTGCCGCCAATTTTATCAGCCACCAGCTGCAGGGCCAGATAGGTAACAACCAGCCCACCGCACACCAGCACGATCACCTGGATCACGTCGGTATAGCCGATGACTTTCATGCCGCCCAGCGTAATGAAAATGGCGAAAACAGCCAGCGCGATGGTACACGTATTGAACGAAATACCCGCCAGTGATTCGATGGCAATGGCCCCGAGGTAAAGAATGGAGGTCAGGTTAACCAGTACGTAAACTATCAGCCAGAAAATGGCCAGAATGGTACTGACCGTATCATTATACCGCTGCGCCAGGAACTGCGGCATGGTATAGATGTGATTTTTCAGGTAGATGGGAATGAAAAATACGGCTACGATGACCAGCGTAGCGGCTGCAATCCATTCGTACGACGATATGGCCAGACCCATAGCAAAACCAGACCCGGCCATGCCGATGAAGTGTTCGGCCGAAATATTGGAGGCAATCAGCGACGCCCCAATGGCCCACCAGGTCAGTGAGCCCTCAGCCAGAAAGAAATCCTTAGTGTTTGTTTCAGCCGTTTTCCGGCGTCGATATACCCAGTAGCCGTAGCTGACAACAACAATGAAGTAAACGAGAAAAACGACGTAATCAGCAAAGGCAAGGTGGTTCATGGACACGGCAGGACTAATCTTCAGAACAAAAAGAAGATACTATTGCAATCTACCGTGTCTGCCCACAAAAAAGCCGGAGCCTGTCTGGCCCCGGCTTTTAGTAGTCTGGATTTGTTAAACGATCCTCAGTTTGGCAAAGCTCAATAGCAAGGTCCGCTCACCGGCCGTATCAAACTGAATGGTAGCCTTGCGCTCGGTGCCGTTGATGTCCATACTCTTTACAATGCCGAAGCCAAACTTCGGGTGTTCGACCTTCATGCCCGAAGCCAGCTTCGACGTATCGCTCGGAGCAAAGTCGGCAGAAGGTGTATGCGTTGAGGTTGGCTGCGGAGCCTGCCGTTGCGCCGTGCGCTGCGCCAATGAGCGCACGAAGCTCATCGAGCCGCCCGATGGCGTATCGTTGCGGTCACGAATTTCACGTTCCGGCCGCTCGTAGCCCGCTGATTCCTGTGAAACCGACCGCATCCGCGACATTTTCAAATAACGCTGGTCCATCTCCATCAGGAACCGGCTCGGTTCGCAGACCTTCAGACGACCGTAGTTATAGCGCGTCTCGGCGTACGACATCGTCAGGCGCTTCTCGGCGCGGGTGATGGCTACGTAGAACAGTCGCCGTTCTTCTTCCAGGTCGTTGCGGCTTTCGAGCATCATCTGGCTCGGGAACAGATCCTCCTCCAGACCAACAATATAAACGTACTTAAACTCCAGGCCCTTGGCTGCGTGGATGGTCATCAGCGTCACCTTGTCGTTGTCGCCGTCGTCTTCCTTCTCATCAGCGGTGGTCAGGAGCGATACGGTTTGCAGGAACGCGCCGAGGCTCTTGTCGTCGTTTTCGGGGTTGTCGACAAACTCTTTGATCGCATTCAGCAATTCCTGAACGTTCTCATACCGGGCCAGCCCTTCAACGGTCTTATCCTCGTACAGTTCTTTCAGCAAGCCCGACGCTTTGGCAATGTGAGAGGCTACCTCAAAAGCATCTTTCTTGTCCAGAAGGAGCATAAAGCTCTTGATCAGGTCGGCAAAGCCCTCGATTGCAATGCCGGCCCGGCCCGCTACGTGTTTGGTAATCTCACTGACGATCCCCCAGATCGATTCCTGTTTCTCGGCGGCCAATACGGCGATCTTCGCTACGGTCGTGTCGCCGATGCCGCGCTTGGGCAGGTTGATAATCCGCTTGAAGGCTTCCTCGTCGTTCTGGTTGACCGTAAAGCGCAGGTAGGCGATCAGGTCCTTGATCTCTTTCCGCTGGTAGAACGACAGGCCACCAATGATCCGGTACTTGATACTCACCTTCCGCAAGGCTTCTTCAAAAGCCCGCGACTGGGCGTTGGTCCGGTACAGAATCGCGAAGTCGTTGTTGATGAGCGAATCGTTCATCTTGGCCTCAAAGATGGATGAAGCAATCAGCCGCCCTTCTTCGTTATCCGACGACGCTTTAATGATTTCGATCAGCGGACCATCTTCATTGTCGGTGAAGACGTGCTTCTCCAGCTGGTTCTTATTCCGGGCAATGATCGAATTGGCCGCCTGAACGATCGTTTTGGTCGAGCGGTAATTCTGCTCCAGCTTGACAATCTTGACGTTCTCTTTACCGTAGTCGCGCTGAAAGTTCAGGATGTTTTCGATGTTTGCCCCCCGGAAGGCGTAGATACTTTGGGCGTCGTCGCCTACGATGCAGATGTTCTGGTGAACGGCCGCCAGTTTGCGCGTGATGAGGTACTGCGATACGTTGGTATCCTGAAACTCATCGACCATCACGTGCTGAAACTTATGCTGATACTTGTGCAGAATGTCCAGGTGATCGCGGAACAGAACGTTCGTGTTGAACAACAGATCGTCGAAGTCCATCGCGTTGGCCTGAAAGCACCGCAGGCTGTATTGCTTGTAGATCCGGCCAATTTCGGGCATTCGTGCCGAAGCATCATCAGCCTGAATGACCGGGTTGTTCAGGTAATCGTCCGGACCAATGAGCCGGTTTTTGGCCCCTGAAATCCGCCCGAAGACGTTGTTGGCCCGGTACACTTTATCGTCCAGGCCCATTTCTTTGATAATACTCCTGAGCAGCGACTTAGAGTCATCGGTGTCGTAAATGGAGAAATTACTGGTGTAGCCAATGGCTTTAGCTTCAATACGTAAAATCTTGGCGAACACGGAGTGGAACGTACCCATCCAGATATTCCGGGCTTCGGTGCCTACCACCTTTTCAATCCGGTGGCGCATCTCACCCGCGGCCTTGTTGGTAAACGTCAGGGCCAGAATTCGGAAGGGGTCAACGCCGTTTTCGATAAGGTACGCGATGCGGTACGTCAGCACGCGGGTTTTGCCCGAACCGGCACCCGCTATAATCATCAGCGGTCCGTTGCCGTGCATCACGGCCTCCCGCTGTGGTTCATTCAACCCCGATATATAATCAACCATAAGAAGACGTTAGACAATAGATGCTGGACATTGGATTGACACGCTACCGTTCAGAAATCCAATATCCAGCATCTATACAGATAACAATCAAAACTACGAAAAAATTTGCTGAAGGTCAGTAACGATTCCGGCCGGATGCTCCATTGAATAGGAACTGGCCGCGGGGTTCAGGTAAGTCCTGATGAGTGGCCCTAACTTTAAGCCTGAACGGACTAATGATGACAAAAAGTATGGTTTAGGCGATCAAGAATATACCTTGTACACGTTTTAGTCAGAGAGGTAATGCTATGAAGATCCTTATAATCGAAGATGAAGTTAAAACGCTCCAGAGCATTAAGCAGGGGCTGGAGGAGCATCAGTGGGAAGTTGATGTAGCCTATGACGGAACGTTTGGTTATGAGCTGGCAACCCGATCGCCCTACGCGCTGATCATATCCGATATTATCCTCCCCGGCATAAACGGGCTCGACCTGTGCCGGAAGCTGCGGGCTGCCCAGATCGCAACACCGATCCTGATGCTGACGGCACTGAGTACGCTTGACGACAAAATTATCGGGCTGGATGCCGGGGCCGACGATTACCTGATCAAACCCTTCGAGTTCCGCGAACTGATGGCCCGGGTCAGGGCCCTGACCCGTCGGCAGGGAGCCGTCGTTCAGAGCACAACGCTGCTTAAAATCGCGGATCTCGAACTGAATCCAGATACGAAGCAGGTGATGCGGGCGGGCAAAGAAATTGCGTTGACGGCCAAGGAATTTCAACTGCTCGAATACTTTCTGCGCAATCAGAGCCGGGTAATCTCGAAGGTCGAGTTAGCCGAAAAACTGTGGGATGTTACCTTCGACACGGGTACTAACGTTATTGAGGTGTACATTAATTTTCTCCGCAAAAAGATAGACAAGAATTTTGAACCCAAAGTCCTGCATACACAGATCGGCATGGGCTATGTTGTCAAGATTCAGTCGTAACGATGAACATACGCACCCGACTTACCGGCCAGTTTGCCTTTCTGGTAACGCTCATTCTTCTGTTCTTTTCGGCCGGGGTCTACTTCTTCAGTGAACTGTATCTGGAACAGCGTTTCTATAAACGACTTCAGGACCGGGCTATCACCACAACTACGCTGCTTTTCGATGTACAACAGGCCGATACTACCGTTATTCGACTCGTTGACGCGGCCGTTAAGAATCCGCTGCTGAACGAAACCATCTCGGTCTACAACGAAACCTCCAGGACGTTTCTGTTTACGACGAATCCGGCCAACAACCAACTGCACGAACGCATAATCCCGCTGCTGAAACCGGGCGTTGAAACGCAGTACGTACGACAGGATGATTACCAGCTTGTTGCCATTTATCTGACCAATTCGAAAGGCGGAAACTGGATCATTGTCAGCGGAATCGACCAGCCGGGAAACGACGCATTGAGCGACTTGAAGAAGATTCTGCTGGTTATGGTTCTGGCGGCAATTTTTCTGCTCGGGGTCGTCGGCTGGTTTTTCGCCGACCGCGCGCTGGCGCCCATGTCGGGGATCATTGAACAGGTGAATGCCATTTACCCAGCCAATGTTGAAAAGCGCGTTGAGCACCCTAACCGCTTTGATGAGATTGGGGCACTGGTAGCTACCTTCAATCGGTTGCTTGACCGCATTGAGCAGGCCATCGATACGCAGAAGATGTTCATCGCCAACGTATCGCATGAACTGAAAAACCCTTTGACCAAAATCAATTCGCAGATCGACGTAGCCCTCATTCAAAAACGGGAGCCGGATGCGTATGAACGAACGCTGAGGTCGCTGCGGGAAGATACGCGCACGTTGACGCAGCTGACCACTACGTTACTGGAACTGGCAAACGTCTCGATTCAGGTTAGCAACGTACCGCTCGAACCGGTTCGGATGGATGAACTGCTGTGGGAGGTTAAAATCAACTATCAGGAATGGCATCCCGATTGTCTGGTGCAGCTCAACTTCATTGACTTCCCGGACGATGAAGATGCGCTGCTTACCCAGGGGAATCGGCCCTCCCTACGTGTTCTGTTGATGAATCTGGTCGATAATGCCTGTAAGTTTTCGCCGGCCAGAACGGCTACAATTGATTTTCAGGCCAAAGAGGGCAACTTGACCGTTGCCGTTTTTAACGAGGGGCCACCCATCCCGGAAGCCGACGTACCCTACATCTTCGAGCCCTTCTTCCGCAGCGATGCAACGGCGCAGTCAGGCAAAGGACATGGTGTCGGCCTGGCCGTTGTCGCCCAGATAACCCAGATGCACCAGGGTACCATTTCCGTAAGCTCCACGCCCAGGGGTACTACGTTCACACTGACGCTGGCCAGCCTCGGGTAATTTTAAGGTAAATTTAAAGTGAGATTAAGTCCGCATTAAGTTGCGTGTTCTTGTTTTGTGCAGTCACTTTTGAAAGAGACAATGGGAGTAGGAGCAACCACAGCTAAACAGGGATTGGTAACCATGGCTATTGCGGCCCTGGTGGGTGTTACAACCCTGCTGGCTTACCTATTCATGGACTCCCGAAACGAAGCGCTGGAAGTCCAGAAGCTGCTGGCGGTGAAAGTTGAACAGTTTGCGTCTACCCAGCAGAAACTGGATTCTATTTCAACCGTGCTTGACCAAAAGCTGGTTGAGGTACGTCGGCTTGGCGGCAACGTCGCTGCGCTGGAACAGATCAAGTGGCAGTTGGAAAACGACAGGAGAAAGTTAAAATCTGATCTGACCTTTTCGATTCAACAATACAACCTGAAAATAAAAGATTACCGGAATTTTCTGGCTCAGAGCGAATCGGACCTGCAAAAGCTCCGGGATGAAAACGGCCTGTTGCGAAACAGAACCCGGGCGCTGGAAGAGGAAAAGCAGAACGTACTCAGCGAAAACGAGGGGCTGAAGACCGAACGAGCTGCATTGACGCAGACACTGGCCGACTACTCGCTTCAGAACGCGGAGTTGAAGAATCAGGTAACGATCGCGTCGGCCATGAAAGCGGTTAATGTGCAGGTAATTGCGCTGGCTGCCAATGGGAAAGAACGCCGGGGAGGCAGCTACAAAGCGTCGCGGATCGATCGGCTGAAAGTATCGTTCATTATGCCGGCTAATCCAGTAGCGGTGAAAAACGATAAAGACATTTACATACGCATACTCGATGCCAACGGGGCGGTCGTCAGCGAAAGCGGAGTAGGCGGTGTGATACCTTTCGAAGGTCGGGAAATCGGCTATACCATCCGGCAGACTGTACCTTTTGAGAATAACGACCAGGAAGTAAACATCCTGTTCCGTAAAGAGAGTGCCTATAAGCCAGGTGTCTACACCGTAGAGATCTACGCAGAAGGCTTCCGGATTGGCGATGGCCGCTTTGATGTCAAGTAGCTACGCCCATTGAACACGCAAACCAATTTTAATGTAAACCATAAATCAATCAAGTTATGAAAAAAGTAATGGCAGCCAGCGCGCTACTCGTTGCGCTCACCGCCTTCGCGGCCAACGCCCAATCGACTAACTCATCAAACAGCTCTACATCTGGTACTTCAACCGGTACGCAAAGCTCAACGGCTACGAGTGGTACTACATCCGGCAGCCAGGGCAGCTCAACGTCTTCAGGCACTATGTCGTCAAGCCCGACGACTACGGGTAGCACCAGCGGGTCAATGACGGCCACATCCGGTACGACGACGGGTAGCTCGTCAACAACCGCTACACAACAGCCAAAGAGCAGCACCAGCGGTAATCCTCCGCGTCGGTAATTAGTTGCCCTAGGGGCCTTATGTCAGGAGTTCGGTTGAAGACCACGAGTCTTCGCCGAACTCTTTTTTTATACCCTGGTGGGACTATTGCCAAACCAGCACGAAGACCACTGACTAGCGAGGGGGGAGAATGGTAAAGAGTTCTACGTTCAGGCTGGCCGTTTCCAGTTGTTTTGGGTAGAGAATAATGAAACTGTTGCTCTCGAAATACGTCGTCAGGTAGTAAGGCAGCTTATCGAGATGGCTACTGTAGGAAGGGTGCCCTTTGCGCGAGGAAATGATCATGAAGAGATCATTAGGTTTGATTTCGCGGCCCAGAATCAGAAAGTCGCTCCAGTTCTGAAACTTCCTGAACGTTTTCCGGATCGGGTTGGTCGTCCGCTGGCTGATTTTCTCCAGGTGGCGGATGGTGTCCGGATGCGCGTAGAACAGCATATCAAGGCCCGCTTCCTTCGCCAGGTTGGTGATTTTATCGTACCAATGCCCGAAGCCTGGCTCCAGTTCCGCCTTGGGCGGAACCGCTACTACCATCCGCTGAAGCGTATTGAGCGGTTGGGTGGTTTTGTAGATGTAGATGGTCTCGGGCACCCGCTTCAGAATCTGCTCGGCAATCGGACCAAAGAAATCAGTGGCCTCTGCTTCGTGATGCAGGCCAACAACGACGTCGGTGATATTCTGTTCCTTAATCGTGTAGATGATGCCGTTGCTGATGTTGGCGTCGAATCGGGTAAGCGGAGTAAGCTCATGATCCGTAGCGGCTGCGTGCCTGATAGCTAGATCCAGCATCTTTTTTCCGGCCGCGCGGCCATTCTGGTTGTCTTCATCATCAATAATGTGAAGGGCGTACAGGGATGCGTTGCTCTTGGGCGGCTTCAGCATCAGGCCCAGATTGACCAGGTCAGTTACCGTTTCGGGATAAGCCAGTGAAATCATGATCTTTTCCGAGATTTCGGTGGTGACACTGCCTTCTTCCTCGCTCAACAGGGCAATCCGGCCGGAAGCTTTCTCGACGGCAAAGGAGCTGATGGTACACGTAACGAGAATCATCAGAATTGTGCCGTTCAGTACGTCTTCGTTCAGCAGGCGGATGGGTTCGCCAGTGATCGTTTCGCCAGTGATGATGTTATAGCCTACCAGTACGATGGCCAGCGTAGCGGCTGCCCGGGCGTTGCTCAGGCCGAAAATTAGCTGACGCTCCTGCCTGCCCAGCCCGAATGTTTTCTGGGTCAGCCAGGCCGACAGGTATTTCGATGAGACCGCTACGGCAATCATAATCGCTGCTACCTTGAGCGCACTGACGCCGTTGAACAGTACCCGAATGTCGACCAGCATACCGACGCCAATCAGGAAGAACGGAATAAACAGGGCGTTGCCGACAAAATCGATCCGGTTCATCAGCGGAGACGAGTGCGGAATGAACCGGTTCAGGGCCAGTCCCGACAGAAAAGCCCCGATAACGGCCTCCAGGCCCGCTGCTTCGGCTAGAAACGCACCCAGAAACACCAGCGCCAGCACGAATATGTACTGCGAAATATTGTCGTTGTATTTTTTGAAAAACCACCGGGCAATCAGCGGAAAGATAAACAAGACGATAGCCGCAAAAATCACAAAGGAAACAAACAGCCGCAGCCAGAAAGCCGAACTGATATCGCCTTTGGTCATCCCGACGATGGTTGCCAGCACCAGCAGGGCCAGTACGTCGGTAATCATCGTACCGCCGATGGTCAGCGTTACGGCCGGGTTGCGCGTGATGCCGTAGCGGCTGACGATCGAATAGGCCAGCAGCGTGTGCGACGCAAACATACTGGCCAGCAGGAGTGAGGTAAGCAGCGAGTAGTCCAGCAGATAAAACGCGGCCAGCGTACCCAGAATCATTGGCGTCAGAAACGTGTACAGCCCGAAGGTGATGATCCGGTTGCGGCTCTTGCGAAATTCTTCCAGATCCATTTCCAGCCCGGCCATGAACATAATGTACAACAGCCCGACCGTGCCGAACAGAACGATACTACTGTCGCGTCGGAGCAGATTCAGGCCGTAGGGCCCGATCACGATTCCTGAGATGATCAGTCCGATGATGTGCGGAATCCGGATGCGGTTGAACAGAATGGGCGCAAACAGGATGATAAACAGCACCAGCGAAAATATGATGACCGGATTTTTTAGAGGTAATGAAAAATCCAGGTCGGTAAGTAGGATCATGCTGATTGGGCGGGGTTAAAACTCATAACTTGGTCAGCTCGAGTGCGTACACAATTCGACAAACGCCTTCCCGAACGATCTCGCGCTGGCCCTCCATGGTAGAAGAAGTCTTGAAGCGTAAACTGACGGTTATTCTGGTGTTTGGAGCCAGCGAATCCTGCTGAGCCGTCAGGACGAGGGCGTCCTGTTTGTAGGAACCGGTATAGACCCGAAACAGCTCGTTATTGGCTACAGCCTGGGCAAACACCCGATTGTCCCGGTAATTGATCGCCCACTGTTCCGTTTTGGTGTCACCGACAGCCGATCCCTCGCATGAGGTCTCGGTACAGCGCATCTGCACCGACCACCGGCCAACCAGATACGGATTATACACAACGGTTGAATCGCCGGTGGAGTCGACCGGGGCTGTGAGTGCTTTTTCGCGCCTGGTCAGATCAGCTTCCTTCAGGCTGAGCTGTTGTTCCCGCAGTACGAGCTGTTGCTCTTTTTGATCAAGCTCCTGGGTGCGACGGTCAAGCTCCTTTTCCCGCTCCTGTAACCGGCAGCCTGAAAGAGCGAGTATCAGCACGGCCGTGAGCCAAAACGCTAATCTCATTGGATACGAATGTTAACGGTCGTCAAAACCGGAATCTACCGGGGCAATTGATGAACTGGCACTGCGAACATACAAACACAACCTTAGAATCATATTAGATTTACCGGTTATACGCTGTAAAGCACACCGTTGTACCAGGGCTGTTTATCGTAAACAATTTTCCGGAGAATGTGGGCCGCAGGCAATCGGGACAGCTTCTTTGCGCAGGCACAGGGCTGGTTCAATAACAAGCTAACCGGTTATTGCCTGCCGATACGCGGTAAGGCTTTTTGGATACTGGTGGATTTACGCAGGAAATGGATAGATTCGTCTTTATTATCCAGAAAAACCGGGTTTGCACACATAGTCTGTTTGGCGCCGAAGCCCTGCCATGTAGTACATAATCAGGTAGTTCGGCGTTAAACGCTGAATTTGATGTCTTAGTATTTTATTTTTAAAAACGCGTGCAACGTTTTTACTTTCCGCTTGTCTTTGTTTCGACGTTCAACCTAAACCACCCGATACGCTGAACCTTTTGGAACCGAACCGATCCGTCGGACCGACGTACCCAGACCGACACGCTGATTTGGTCAAGCGCTGCCAAGCGGGCGAGCGTCGGGCGCAGTATGAGTTGTATCGCCAGTACGCCAAGGCGATGTACAACGTTTGTCTGCGCATTCTGAACCATGAGGCCGAAGCGGAGGATGTGTTACAGGAAGCGTTTCTGGATGCGTTCAACCACATTCAGTCGTTTCGGGGGCAGTCGACGTTCGGTGCGTGGTTGAAGCAGATCGTCGTCAACCGGGCGATTAACCACCTGCGCAGCCGACGGCTGGAACTGGTCGATCTGGATACCGGGCGGTTTGGGGAAGACGATGGACCAGATTACGCAGACACTGAACCTTATGATGAGGAGGGTGTTCAGCTAGAGGTAGAACGGGTCCGGCGGGCCATGCAGCAGCTGCCCGAAGGGTACCGTATAGTACTGTCGCTGTATCTATTCGAAGGGTATGACCACGAGGAGATTGGCAACATTTTGAAGATCAGCGAAACGACCTCGCGAACGCAGTATCTGCGGGCAAAAAAGCGATTGTTGGAAATGCTGACATAAACTGACAGGATGATGAAAAAAGATAACCTTGAGCGCTTCGTTCGCGACAACCGCGAAGCCTTCGACGATGCTGAACCGCCAATGGGTCTTTGGTCAAAAATCGAGTCTGGCCTTGGTGGGCCAGGTCTTGCTGATCCGATTGGTAACGAACGTGATGATACGTTAAGTGGAAGAGTTGTCCCGCTGAACGGAAACGCAGCGCGTGGTGCAGGAGGCTGGTTCAACCTGAACTGGCGGGTGGCTGCTTCGATAGCGGTGCTGCTTCTGGCGGGTACGCTGCTTTACAAAAATTACCAGCCAAAGACCGCTGCGCCGTCTGAACTGGTAGCCGCCGGCCCGGCCTATGCGCAGCAGGTGGCGCACTATACGCAGCTGATCGATAACAAACGCGCTGAGCTGAAACAGATGACCGGCAGTAACCCAGCGTTGTATGAGCAGTTTTCGGCTGATCTCGACCGGCTGGAACACAGCTACCAGGGCTTAAAAGCCGAATTACCCCAGAATCCAAACCAGGAGGTGTTAATCCAGGCGATGATTCAGAATTTGCAGCTTCAAATTAATCTTCTCAACGAACAATTGCGTGTGATAGAGCGCATTAAACATCAAAACCAGAAAGCGAATGAAAACGTGGTATAGCCTTTTTCTTTGCCTCCTGCCACTAACGCTGTTAGCTGGTACCGGAGAAGAAACAGGGGTGATTGAACGACGAAAGACAATTATCAAGCTCTACGACGTCTCCGAGAAAGATCATCTGGTTGTTGATAACCAGTTTGGCCAGGTGAGCGTTGAGCTATGGAACCGTAACGAAATTAAGGTACAGATCACCATCACGGCCAACGCCAATACCGAAGACAAAGTTGCTGAGTATTTAAGTACCGTAACGATCGACGAAAAGCGGGCCGGCGACCAGATTGTGCTCCGTACGAACATCCAGAAGCGTAATGATACGTGGACCCGGGAAGAAAAAGATGCGGAAAAGAAAAGTAATGTTCGCATTGATTACGTGATCTCAATGCCGCGTCAGAATCCGTTAACCGTAAAAAATAAGTTCGGCAATACGAACATACCGATGTTCCGGGCGCCGTTGAAGATTGAATCGAAATTTGGTAATTTCTATGCCTCGGAACTGAGCAATCCCGACACGGACATTAAAGTTGAGTTTGGAACGGCTTCCATAAAAGAAATGCAGAATGGCGACCTGGATATGTCGTTCGGCAGCCTCGACGTTATATCCGCCAATGCTATCAAATTGAATAATAAGTTCGGAAAGCTGAAGATTGGAGAGGCAAACCGACTAAATGCCAATGTGAGCTATTCTGAAACGGCTATCGGCACGCTACGTCAGTCGGGGCGGATAAAGATGAGCTTTTCCAAAGGATTCCGAATTGAGCAATTGCCCAAAACGGTCGACGATCTCGATATTCACGCTTCCTATTCGAGCGTTGTGCTGCCTCTGGCCGAAGGAACAAATTGCAATTTTGACATAATCGTTACGCACGGCGGCTTCAATTATCCAAGCAACAACCAGATCACGCTCGATAACCAGCCAAACGAAGGCGAACATCGCCCGGGTCCCCGCTTCACCAAGCAGTATTCTGGTAAAGTCGGTAGCGGCAACGGGGCTAAAGTTCGGGTAGTAGCCAGTTACGGAAACGTAAGTTTTAAATAGTTCTTTCATAGCTCGTCCGGGCCGCCCGGACGAGCTATGAAAGAAGCTCAATCACCGCCCGATGCTGCGGAAACTGCTGTAGCATCTCTTCTGGTTTTGCCAGTTCAAAATCAGCAAAGTCGAAGCCTGGTGCAACCGTACAGCCAACGAGCGAGTACGCCGTTCCGGCCGCCGGCTTTGAACCAAACCAGCTTCCGGCCGGCACAACCGCCTGAAACACCTCTCCCTGATCCGGATTAGCACCCAGCCGGATAATCGACAAGTTACCCGTAGCAGGCTCAATCACGAATACCTCCAGTGGGCCACCCGCGTAGAAATGCCAGACCTCATCCGACTGGATGCGGTGAAGGGCCGATACGTGGTGGTTCTCCAGCAGGAAATAAATGGCGGTGCTGACGCTGCGGCTACCCAAGAATCGGTCGGGCAGTCCGGCCTTCGGCAGTAGTTCCGACGAGCGATACGTTTCGGCGTAGTAACCACCTTCCGGATGCAGCTGCATCCGGAAAGCATTGACCCAGTAGGCAGCGTTCATAACGTTTCAGGGTTTTGTCTTGACGAACTGGTTGACTGATAGACTTACACCTGCTGGGTCCAAATCAATCAGTCAACCAGCAGAACTACTGCCGTGCCTTTACGATGTTGGTAAACTCCCGCGACTTCAGAGAGGCTCCACCAATCAGACCGCCATCGACATCAGGTTGAGCAAACAGGTCGGCTGCGTTTTTCTCGTTGGCGCTGCCACCGTAGAGGATAGACGTGTTCTGAGCGATTTCGTCGCCGTAGGTCGAGGCAATGTGCTGCCGTAGTTCAAAATGCATATCCTGTGCCTGACCGGCTGATGCGGTCAGACCCGTACCGATTGCCCAGATTGGTTCGTAGGCAATAACCACGTTCGAAAACTGCTCGGGCGAGAGGTGGAACAGGCTTTCGGTGAGCTGCGATTTGACAAACCCAACATAATCACCATTTTCGCGCTGATCGAGGGATTCGCCACAGCAGAAGATAGGAATCATGGAAGCCTCCAGTACACGGTTCACCTTCTCGGCCAGCTGCGCGTTTGTTTCGTTGAAGTACTGCCGCCGTTCACTATGGCCCAGAACGACGTATTGTACGCCGACCGACTGAAGCATTCCTGCCGAAACCTCACCGGTGTACGCACCTGATTCTTTTTCGTGGCAATTCTGAGCGCCAAGCGCCAGACGGCCCTCAGTTGGAATGTATTGCCGCAACGTAGTGAGATAAATGGTCGGCGGGCAGATTACTACGTCCACTTCCCCCGTAATTTCGTCTCTTACCATGTTGATAACCTCAGAAACCAGTGCTTTGGCTTCGTCGAGGTTCTTGTTCATTTTCCAGTTTCCGGCAACGATTTTTTTACGCATAATTGTGAATTAACATGTTCATAACCAGTTATCCGAATCAATCGGCTGGCTGGTTTGTTTATCAACCGCGGGCGAAAATAGGGCTTTTCGGATGAACTAGCCGAGGCTGTTTGGTTTTATTTCGTTCAGCCGCTTCTAGACGGACTACGATAGATGCGGGCTTACAAAAACCATTATTTACAATTTTGTGTTTTTCAGGTAAAAAATTAGTAATTTCAATGCTATAAAGAGCTCTACATGAAAACGTTTCTGGTGCTGATCGGGCTGATGTGTGCTTGCGTAGTGGTTTGTGCAGACGACCACGGCACGCCAGACAAGGATCGGTATGGCTTCTTTATTGCCAACAACCGCACCTGGACCCGCATTCCCTTTCAGCTTCATTCCAATCTGATCATTGTTCCGGTCAAAATCAACGACTCGGACACGCTGCAGTTTATTCTGGATACCGGCGTCAGCAGCACAATCATTACGGATCCGGCTGCCTTCAAAAAACAATCGTTAAAGATGGCCCGAAAGGTTAAACTGTCTGGTGCGGGCGAAGGCGGCAACCTGACGGCATCCGTAGCGATTGATAACCGGTTAAGCGTTGGTGGACTGCGGGCTTCCCACCACAACATTGTCATTCTGGACGAAGATATTCTCAAGCTTTCGGAGTACGTAGGTGTGCCGGTACACGGTATTTTCGGGTACGAGATCTTCTCTAATTTCGTTGTTACGATCGACTTTCAGCATCGCGAGCTGACGTTGATGCAGCCGAAAAAATATAAATACCATAAGCGCAAAGGCGACCGCTACCCCATTACCATTCAGGATACGAAGGCGTACACCGACGCTATTTCGATTTTCGATGGGGAGAAATCGTTGCCACTGCGGGTTGTGCTTGATACTGGAGCCGGTCATGCGCTGCTGCTCGACCGGTCGCGCAATCCGGCCTCGCTGCCGTTGCCCGAGAAGGTAGTCAGGGCGCAGCTGGGTCGCGGCCTGAACGGGGTAATAAACGGTAGTCTGGGACGTATCCAGAAAGTTCGCTTCGGCCGATATGAACTGGATAATATTCTGGCTTCGTTTCCGGACAGCACCTCGTTTGGGATGAAGCTGGTCAACGCCCCCGAGCGCCAGGGCAACGTAGGCTGCGAAATTCTGCGTCGGTTTCGCGTTACGTTTAATTACAACGACCAGTACGTAGTTCTTAAACCGGTGAAGCGGCTGTTGCGCGAGAGCTTTGAGCACGACATGAGTGGGCTGGAGCTTCGGGCTCGGGGAGAACGGTTCCGTAATTATTACATTGAAAAGATCATCGACAACTCCCCCGCCGATCTGGCAGGGCTCAAAGAAGGAGACGAACTGTTGTTTGTCAATAATACATCGACCAGCGAACTGACAATCAGTGATATCTACAAGCTACTCCAAAAAGGCGAGGGCAAAGAGGTGGCCATGCTGGTCCGGCGGGACGGCAAGATTTTTATCACTCAGTTTTTGTTGAAACGGCTTATTTAAGCATCGCTACAAACCAAAAAAGGGCACTTTTGCAAGTGCCCTTTTTTGGTTTGTATTGTAGATTAGTTAATGATTTCAAAATCATTATCCACAATGTCAACCAGTTTTACGCTACCAGTATCACCTCTGGGAGTAATAACAATGAACTGTGTTGCTCTGCGCTGTACTACGGCAAAAGGTACACCATTTACCACAAAAAACTCTTTCAACGTACCGTCATCCGTATTACCATTGGTTCTACCAATATTGTTCCAGGTTTGCCCACCGTTAGTAGTACGTTCGATGCGAACCCTGTTTCCGTCTTGTCTGGCTCTTAAGTCGCCGATGGTGGCAGCACCATTTACTACTTCAGCACCAGATAGGGTTTGGAACAAGTCTACCAGCTTTAAAGAACCACCATTGAATCGTGGCGTGTACACTACATTTCCTTTGCTGTAGTGCTTTCCATAGGCATAGACTACGCCTTTGTAAGAGAAAGCATCTGTTACAGTAGATGGGTTATCACCAGCCCCGTTTGTTCTGCCTATATTATCAGTAGTGTTTGCCAGGTAAAAATACAGTCTTCCAGTATCTGTAGTACGTACTACATCTGCTAAGGCATTGGCGTTAGTAAACTCGTTCAAAAAGGGTAAATTTTCAGCAACTACCGTTTCGTTAGCAGCAGCCACTCTGGCACCAGCATCATTAGATACTTCTTGTTGGGGCTGAACAGCTCCTTCTTTGTTACATGATGAGGCAAAGGCAAGCACAGCAGCCGCCGAAAGCAAAGTCAAACTTTTTTTCATGGGGAATTTTGTTTTTGAGATTAACTAATTAGAAATAAAGGCAAAGCAATTTTTCAATTGTCGACACGTGCTTATGAAAAGCGGTAGTATTAAGAGGCTGAAGGGATTGTGGGGGAGTGTTTTGCGCAATCTAAGGCAGCATAAAAAGTGGGGTAATACGATGGTTGCTTTAACCATCGTATTACCCCACTTATCGTTCAATTAGGGCTAGGCTGGCACGTGCCAACTTCATACATATTTCTCAATTTGGGTACGTTATTTCCGTTGTCATAAGCTCCGTTAACGGGAGCAGGATCACTATTGGGATTACCCGGGTTACCGGCAGCATCATAAAACTCCAGGCTGGTAACTATTTTTGTCCCGGCCGGAAAATCGTTCTTAAAGGCTACCTTGTCAGTTCTCGTACCACTATAGTTCGATAGTGAGTTGCTCACCACGTTCAATACAACCTGAATACCACTACCTACTTTTCTAACTTCGCTGATGGAGAAGGTCAGGTAGGCCCCATCTGGTCCACCTTTTTGGTAAAAGCCCAACAATCCTACTGTAGGTTTACTGACAGAAGTGCCTTGTACTCGTACTTCTAATCTGCGGTTATCGGTTCCTGATACAGCAGTCAACACTACAGTCGGTGTAATTTGTGTACCCGGAACAGAGGTTGCTTGGTCAACGAAATTATAATCGGCATCCTTCAGGCCTACTGGCAGCGTAATCCAATCGGTGCCGGAGAATTCATCGCTGACCACGTACATATTTCTTAGTTGTGGTAAGTTGTTGCTGCCGGAATAAGTGCCGTTTACACTCGCAGGAACACCGCTTGGATTGCCAGGAACTCCCAGGGCGTCATAAAACTCCAAGCTTACTAAAAAAATCCTACCAACTTGATTATTAGGGTCGTCTCGGAAAGTTTTCCTGCCTAAGTTGTTGCCGGTATAGCCTGACTGGCTGTTGGTTGCTACCTCCAACAGAACCTGAATGCCCGAACCTACGTTGATGGTATTCTTGATGTTGAACGTCAGGAAACCGTTTGCGGTATTAACTTGATAATTTCCAAGCTCTGCAACAGCACCGGTGGTGTTTGTTGATGTAACTGTCAGCTTCTTCTTGTCAAGGCTCAACGATGCATCAGCGTTAATCTGCATTCCAGGAGCACCTGTGTTTTGGTCAATAAAACTGAAATCGGTGTCTTTTAAGCCTGCAGGCAGGGTGATTTGCTGTGAGGTGGGAGCTGCACAGCTTGCTGAAGAAACCGATAATCGAGCAGCGCCGTCGGTAGCGTTGACATCGGGCTGAATTTCGTTTTTACAGCTAACTGCGAACAGCAAGGCTAGTGACAGGCCCGTACCGAGCATGAATTGTGGTGTACTTGTTTTCATGGTTTGTGGTGTAAAATGTGTGTGTTTGAGAATTATGATTGGGGACTATTTGCAAACAGAAAGAAAGATTTCAGCCGTCAAGCATGCTTCTGTCTGCTTCTTGAAAAGGGCCGTTTGATGAGAAAATAGTGTATTCGACATGACGTAGCTTGTCTAGACAAATCCATGACAAAACTATCCTGATTTGTGCTCCTCTGAAATACTGATTTTATAGTATTTTTAATCCGTTTTTAATGCATGATATTTTATTTACCTTCCGTTTTAATCTATTGAAAGTCAATCTTATAAGAAAATTTATTTATATAGAACATGGTTTTATTGTTCATAGTTAATGTGTAAATTATTAAAGGGTGTTGGATTTTGTCTGAGTTTTATGGTATTATATAAATAAATATTTAGTAACAACTTGTTCTAAAAGCATGAATTGAGACTACATAACAAAACAAATCTTTATTATATAAAGTATATAATCAGAATCTTTACGTAAGTTAGATTCAATCCACACCAGCAAGAATAATTATAATGGAAAATGTATCTGTTGATTCTGTCAAAAGAGCCGGCCTTCTATTACCAATAAACAGGCTGCATCTAGAACCCCACGTTGAATCAAATCCCCTTCTGGAGCATGTATACCGAGCGGCAAATGTGATACCTATCCTGGTCGATATACCGTTTAAGCGTATACGCTACCTTGGTATCAATTCAGTAAGCTGGTGCGGCTGGACGTTAAACGAACTTTTTGAGGAAGGCTACGAATCGTATACGAAGAAAATTCATCCTGATGATCAACTGGTATTAACCCATGCCAATGATGAATTAAATGCCTACTTAAAGGACTGTGTTGCCCTCAAGGATAAATTCAATTTGGTGAGTCTTTGTACGTACCGCTTTATGCATAAAGCGGGTCATTATAGGCTATACAAGGAACAGCTTCAGCCGATTGAATTTGACGTAGACGGAAACTTGTCAGCAAAGTTAATTCTACTGACTGATGTCACCGACCAGCTTCCGGTCCACACACACTATGTCCGTACGTATGGTGTAAAGGGAAAAGAAAAACTGGCGCAGATTGATACGAGTCAAAAACGGATTACAAAACTTCAGGCTTTGTCGGAGCGGGAACGAGAAGTAGTCAGGTATCTCATGCAGGGGTTTAACAGCGCCGAGATTGGAGAGAAAGTTTTTGTAAGCAAACACACCGTTGACACGCACCGGCGCCGGATCCTGCAAAAGCTCCGGGCCAACGATACGGTATCGCTCTACAACCTGTTTACGATGCTGCAACTGAACGGCTGACGTAGAAAAACTTCGTCGTTCGGTTAATCCATCCGGTCGAGTCTGAACCGGAACGTAGTGCCTTTTTCCAGCTTACTCATTACCGTCACTTTTGATTTGTGAGCGTTCAGAATGTGCTTCACAATGGCTAAGCCGAGTCCCGTGCCGCCCCGGTCTTTGGAGCGGCTTTTTTCGACGCGGTAAAAGCGTTCGAAAATACGGCTCAGGTGCTCGGGCGGAATACCGGGGCCGTCGTCACGCACGGATATTGACCAGTGTTTGCGATCTTCTTCAAACGAAACCAGAACGCGGCCGTTTTCATTGCCGTATTTGATAGCGTTCTCGATCAGGTTGGTCATCACCTGGGCAATGCGCTGGGCATCGGCTTTGACCCAGATTGGACCCGGCCGGTCGGCTTTAATTCGTAGCGTTGCGTGTTTGCTGTGAGCAATTTTCTCCAGTTGCTCAAAAATGTCTTCTGCAATGCCGCGGATATCGACCCGCTCGAAGTTCATCTTCACCTCACCCGTTTCGAGTTGCGAAAGCGCTACGAGGTCTTTCACCAGCGCATCCAGCCCGTCGAGACTTTTAGCCGCTTTGTTCAGAAACTTGTCCCGAACCTTATCGTCGTCGATGGCGCCATCGATCAGGGTGTGAATAAACCCCTGGGCGGCAAAAATGGGCGTTTTCAACTCATGGGAGACGTCGGCCAGGAACTCGCGCCGAAACTGCTCCAGCCGCTTCAGCTCGTCAATCTCTTTCTGTTTCCGGGCTACGTACACGAAGATCTCATCGTTCAGTTTCTTAAACGGATTCGTGTTTTTGATGATGCTCTTACGGGATATGGCAAAGTCGCGGATCTTCAGCTTGTGAATGGTTTTGTACATTTTATTCACCTCCCGGTAAACGAGCAGTTCAATGGCATACAAAACCAGAAAGAACGAAATGGCGAACGAAGAAACCGCCACCACAAAAATCATGTTGAGCGTAACGCCCTCGACAAACGTAAGGAACGCTACGGTCAGGGCCGAGATCAGGCAGGCCAGCAGCAACGCGATAATGCGGGGACTCAGTGACATAATACAAAGATAAAGAGTGAACGAACGAAAGAGTGAAAAGGCGAACCGGCTGATTACGCGCTTTCACTCTTTCGACCTTTCACTCTTTATTCCGGCTGGTCAGTAAACATGTATCCGACGCCCTTCAACGTACGGATGTGTGTGTCGCCGATTTTCTCCCGAAGCTTACGGATGTGTACGTCTACGGTACGTTCCAGGACGTAGATATCGGCCCCCCAGATTTTTTGCAATAGTTCTTCCCGGCTGAACACCTTGTTGGGGTGCTGAGCGAGAAAGAACAGCAGTTCAAATTCCTTTTTTGGAAGAATAACCGTCTTATCGGCCTGATTAACCGAATAGTTTTTGCGGTTGATGGTCAGCGTACCGATGTTGATCTGATCGCCGGGGTCAGCTTTCTGGGCTTCCCGCCGGAACAGGGCATTAATCCGGCTCATCAGCGCCCGCGGCTTGATGGGCTTGGTGATGTAATCGTCGGCACCCACTTCAAAAGCGGCCACTTCCGAGTACTCCTCCGATCGGGCCGTCAGATACAGAATGTAGGTCTGACGTAGCTCCGGAATATCGCGGAGCTGGCGACCGGTTTCGATGCCGTCCATCTGAGGCATCATGATGTCAAGCAAAACAAGTTCGGGCAAGTACGTCCGGGCTACTTCAAGGGCTTTACGGCCGTCGGTGGCTGTGCGGACTTCGTAACCTTCTTTGGTAAGATTGTATTCCAACATCTCGACGATGTCAAGGTCGTCGTCTACTACCAGAACCCGGTGTAGAGGTTGAGCAGCTTTAGCAGCACTCATGTGAAGCAGTATTGGTGAGTGACCAAAAATACGGTGGTCGCCCGAAATTACACTTCTTAGCCACTATGTTATGATGTGGTGGGATATACTTAACAAAAATTTAACAGTATAACGATTCACTTTCTGGTGATCAGGTACAGTTTCCCCCGTTCGTTGGTCACAACCATGTCAGTTTCGGAAACAAACGCAACGGCCTCCGTTTGTCCCCTTGGTAGCCGGATGCACTGTTTGGGATACCGAAGAGTCAGTTGATTACCCTGAATCGAGAACAGCAGAATTTTGCCGTAGGTAAGCAAGGCCAGCGTACGGTAATCCGGGCTCACTGCGGCTCCCGTAACCATCGCCCGGCTGTAGATTGAGTCCTGGGGTTCCAGGGCGCTTTTACCGGCTACTGCCGGTTCCGGTCGGCTGGGTAGTTTATAAAGCCGCACGAAGCGATTTCGTAACGATCTGTTCTTAGAGAACAGATGCAGACTGTCGCGGTACCAGACCATCGCTTCCATGTCGAAATTGCGCCGGCTGCGGGGGGGCGGAAAAGCGGTCTGATCGGCGAAATGAAAAGGCAGGGGGGTAACCTGTACCGTAGGCTTCAGGTCGATCCGATAGATGGACAGATCCCGGCGGGTGTTCTGATTATTACCAAAGTCGCCCACAAACAGAACCGTTGAATCCTGCTGGGCCATATCCTCCCAGTCGACATTGGCTGCCCCAGTCACCACAACCGAGTCCAGCAAGCGTCCCCGTCGGTCAATTTCATACAGTGTCGGTCGGCCTCCACCGTCGTTATGGGTCAGAAAGATGCCACGGGCCACCCGATACGTTAGTCCTGAGCTTTCGTTGACTACCTTTGGCAAACGTCCCAACTGTGTAACTTTGTACGCTGAGCGGGCCCGTTGAAACCCATTACGTTGCACGTCGGAGCGGCAGGAGCAGAACGCGGTTTTGATGGTAAATAGAAAGGCAATCAATGAATGCAGCATTGCTTAGCGTTTAAAATTCGTCATGGATAATCGAGCTCCTGAAATACAACTGCCATCGTACGCTAAAATTGCCTGCGTTCTGATTTCAATCGTCATTATCGTTTACGGCTTGTATGAGCTACGCGACCTGCTGATTCCACTGGTGTTTGCCATTCTGTTTTCGGTGTTGCTGTTTCCGCTGGCTCAGCGGCTCGAAAACTGGCGGGTGCCCCGGCTGCTGGCTGTTATTCTGTGCCTTATTATTACGCTGGCTGCGATCGTCGGCATTCTGTATGCCTTCTCTCTACAGATCAGCAACTTTGCCGAAGTTATACCGCAATTAATAGAACGGGGGAGCAACTACATCCGAAGCCTTCAGGCCTATGCCGACGAAAACCTGAACATCAACCGCCAGCGACAGGTTACCGAGGCCACTAAATACCTGAATCAGCTGCTGTCGGAGGCCGGAACCATCCTGACCACTACGCTGCTGGCAACAACCAGTACACTCACGGATATCGTGCTGGTGCTGTTATTTATCTTCTTCTTTCTGCTATACCGCGATTTTTTTCGCTCCTTTTTTTACAAGGTCTTCAAGGATGTCGGGCGTACAAAGATCGATGCCGTGCTGTATCGCATATACGCCGTCGTAAAAGATTACCTGGCGGGGCTGGTGCTGGTTATTCTGATCATCGGTACGTTGATGACGGTAGGCCTACTGATTCTGGGCGTAGATTACGCCGTTTTCTTTGGCTTCTTCGGGGCCTGTCTGGTGCTGATTCCGTACTTCGGTATCTCGCTCGGGTCGCTGCTGCCGGCGGCTTATACGCTCGTAACGGACGATAATCCACTGAAAGCGCTGGGGGCAATCGGTATCTTCCTTTTTGTGCAGACCATTGAGGGTAATTTCATCACGCCCTACATCGTCGGGTCGAAAGTGAGCATCAATCCGCTGGCGGCCATTGTTGTGCTCATCCTGTGGGAGCAGATCTGGGGGTTCCCGGGCCTGATTCTGGCCTTGCCGATGACGGCTATTATCAAAGTGCTGTTCGATGCCGTCGATGCGCTCAAACCCTATGGTTTTCTGCTGGGTGAAGCCGAAAAGCCCCGCCCACCGATCCGAAATCTGAATGAACTCACCAATCAATTGCCGAAGCGGGCCAAAAAGATTGGCGACATTGACGAAAAGGAATGAGCTAGAAATTCAGCGGATCCAGGTTTTTAAAATGCCCATTCATGCGGATACGCTGTTTTGTACGCTCTATATCCGACACCACCGGAATGACGTTGTTGAGGTGCTTGATCAAGAACTGCTGCCGTTCGGATTCCGTATCCAGCGTCAGCAGTTCATACTCCTGCTCAATCGGCAGACCAACTTTGTGCGCAACCCGGTACGAGAAGTTCTCATCGTCGGGGTTATAATCGGTCTCAAGCTGCAGCAGGTCGTAGAGCCGCTCCAGCCGTTCAACCAGCAGGTCGATGTGCGAACTGTACGTATCGCCGGGTTCAACCAGCTGCACTTCTCCGCCGGCGTATAATTTGCCGGGAACCGGGTTTTCAAAATTGATCAGCCGAAATACGCTCAGCCCTTTCGTTTTAATATCCATCCGGCCATCGTCGTAGCGCTTGTGCAACGTAGTCACGTGCATCTCTGTACCGTAGCCCGGGAGCTTGTTGTTGATAAACGCCGGAATGCCAAAGGTTTTTTCTTCTTCGATGCACTCGTTGACAAGCTGGCGGTAACGAGGCTCAAAAATGTGCAGGTTCAGGTCTTCACCCGGATACACAATGAGGTTGAGTGGAAATAAGGGTAACGTCTTCTCCATAGGGTCGAAAAGTACGAGTTTTCAGTCAACAAACACCTCCTGAGCGGTAGTAAAACGAACGCCCCGGGCCTCCGCTTCAGCGTAGATGGGATCGGCCAGATGACCCAGCCCCGTCACATCCGATGTGCAGTCGCTGACCAGTGTAATCCTGGAAACCAGCGCTGGCGCAAAATCCAGGATTTGCTTCAGGCTGTTGGCCACGCAGTGGGATTTGGCTTCGCCCATCAAATATACCGCATCAAAGCGATCCAGGTCAGCAATCAGGGACGTATTTAGCTGGGTTTCGGGTACCGCCGGATCAGGAACCTGCGCCCGAAAGATGCCAAAATGTTCCGACAGGGGGTGCAGGCCTTTCGGAACAGCGGTATAATCCAGTTCACGTTGTCTTGACCAGTCTTTCAGGGCGTCGAGCAGGGTGTCGTGCAGAGCCGCGCCCCGTGAACCGATCAGGCAGTGTTCAGGCCAGATAAAATGCTCAAACTGCCCGTCGTTTTCCAGGTCGCGTACGTACTGACGGGCTTTTTCGGCCGCAAACCGGGGAATCCAACGATTCGTCTCAACTTCGTGGGCAGTAATACGGGTGAATGGCGCGGGGTGTTGCCCATTGTCGTCCTGCCAGAACAAGGGGTGGGCAATATCGAGCAGATGATGCGTGTCCAGCGTTACGACAATATGATCAATCCGGTTGGCGTGTTGGCGAATAAGCTGCGCCATTCGCTCTACGTCCTGCTCGGCTCCCGGTACAAACAGCGCGCCATCGGGATGGCAAAAGTCAAACTGGGTGTCAATAATCAGAAAAGCAGTTTTCATACTATATCTTTTTCGGCAAAGAGGATAGAACGTAGTGACCCCGTTCGGTCTACGGTCTCAGAATGATTGATTGTCCAGCGCTTTTGTGCCGGCCTGCGCCAGGGACTGAACGCCGGTCAGCAGGTTGGCAAAACGCTCGTCGCTGGTCAGGCCTTTCTTGTACCGGTTGTAAATCTGCTGGACGACCACCGCATTTTTGAACAACCCAAAAACGTAGAAGTACAACAGGTTTGATACGTCGCGGCTGCTGCGATCGGCATAGCGCCGGGCAAATTCCTGGCGGGTCAGGTTGCCGGGTAACCACGACGGGTTCAGGGATTTTCGAAAATCGTCGTCATGCAGCTCCGACCAGTACGACAGCGACGTACCGACGTCCATCAGCGGATCGCCGACGGTACACATTTCCCAGTCCAGAACCGCCCGAATGTCTGATAAACCGTCTGGATTCAGTACTACGTTGTCGTATTTGAAATCGTTGTGTAATAACGTTGGCGGGTTATCGGCGGGCAGATGATCGGTCAGGTAGCGGGCCAGATCGGTCATCGCTGGTACGTCGTCGGTCTGCGCGGCTACGTATCGTTTATGCCAGCCTTCAACCTGCCGCTGAATGTATCCTTCCGGTTTGCCTAAACCAATCAGGCCGGTCTGGTAAATATCCAGCGCATGCAGATCCGCCAGCGTGTCGACCAGCGCTTCTGACAACCGGCGCATGGTGTCAGTTGAAACTCCCAGGCTGGCGGCCGATGGTGCCCGCAGGATAACCCCCGGCACGCGAACCATGATATAGAAAGAACTGCCGATTACGGATTCATCATCGCAGTAAAGAACAGGCTCCGGTATGCGTTGATAGCCGGCTTGACGCAGCATGGTCAGCACGCGAAACTCACGGCCCATGTCATGACCGCCCTTTATGTCTTTTGCGCCGAAGGGTGGCCGGCGTAGAACGAACTCGCGCTCGCTCGTCTTGATAAAATACGTAAGGTTGGAGTAGCCGCCGGGAAACTGGCCGATGCGCTCAATGACGCCAACATTGGAAATATTGTCGGCAAGATACGTCTGCAGCGAAGCCTGATTTACTTCCTCGCCGGGCCGTATTGCCGTTGGGTTGTCCATCATATCAGGCTCGGGTTGCTGCCAGATCAGCCGCTTTCTTTTTCGTATCCAATCCGTATTCTTTCAAAATGCTGCGAGCCAGCGCGGTTTTATGCACCTCGTCGGCCCCATCATAGATTCGGGCACCCCGTTCGTGCCGGTAATACCACGGCAGCAGTACGTCGTCGGTAATGCCCATTGCGCCATACACCTGAATGGCCCGGTCAACTACCTGCAGCATGATGTTGGCCACGAAAAACTTTATGGCCGAAATCTCATTCCGGACGGCAGCCGCCCCAAACTGGTCAATGTTGCGAGCGGTTCGCAAAACCATCAGCCGGGCTGCGTCGATCTCAGCACGGCTTTCGGCAATGAACCCCTGCACAAACTGCTTTTCGCCCAGCATTACTCCTTCTTCCAGCTCCCGCGTAGCTGCCCGGCGACACATCAGGTCAAAACACCGTTCGCTAATGCCGATCCAGCGCATGCAATGGTGAATCCGGCCCGGTCCGAGCCGTTCCTGTGCCAGAACAAACCCCATGCCTTCGCCCCCGATCAGGTTACCGACCGGAACCCGAACGTTGTCGTACCTGACCTCGGCGTGGCTGCCCCAATGGTCGCCGGCATCGCCCATGATGGAGATAGAACGTACCAGCTGGAAACCGGGTGTATCGGTCGGCACCAGAATCATACTGGCCCGGCGGTGTGGGGCTGCGTCTGGATTAGTAACGGCCATCACAATAGCGAACGACGCGCCGTCGGCCGAGGAGGTGAACCATTTATGGCCGTTGATTACGTATTCATCACTCGGTCCGGCGCCCCGGTCCAGAACGGCTGTCGTGCCCAGGCGGGTTGGATTAGAGCCGGCAAACTCCGGTTCCGTCATGGAAAAGCAGGAACGAATGTGCCCTTCTTTCAGCGGCTCCAGGTATTGGCGTTTGATGGCGTCCGACGCGTGTTTGTGCAGCAGCTCCATATTGCCGATGTCAGGCGCCTGGCAATTGAAGGTATAATGCCCGAACGGCGACCAGGCCAGTGCCTCACTCACCTGCCCGAACTCGCAGAGCGTCAGGCCCAGGCCTCCTTCCTCCACACTGTGTTGCAAGCCCCAAAGCCCTGCCCGCTTAACGAGTTCACGTTTTGCGTCCAGGTGTTTAGCAACCGTCGAGAAGTTACCGGTCAGATGCTCTGCCGTTTCGAGGGGGATCAGTTCATTCTGGACGAACTCGCGGATGCGTGGTACAAGGGCTTCTGTCCGGGCTGTAGCGAAAGGATTCCATAAAGATGTGTTACATGCGGTTATACGACCGGAGCTAATCGATATCAGCGTACTAAACGGACAAGCCTGCCGTTTTAGCTGTCTTTTCGATGCGGGATAACGGTCCAGTCTTTGGCATCGGAAGCGTGCTCTTTAACAAGTTCCTCCGCCACAACCTCCAGATTCTCTTCGTTTGTGGTGAAGAAATAGCTGTACGGGTGCGGGTCGTTGTTGTTGATTCGCACTTCAAAATATTCGTTGTGGTGCTCGATAGCGTGTTTCTCGACAAGCTGATAGTTAGCCATGGGAAATAGTTCGTTTGGTAGACGTAGAACTAATTTAAACGAAAAGTTACTGGAAAACGGTGATCAAAACTGCGCCCACTACCATAATGCCGGCACCAATGAGCTTGCGGACGATGTCTGTTTCCCGAAAAAACTGATAGCCAAACAAAACGCTGATCAGGGCCGAAGTCTGAAAAAGAGCCAGGGCGTAGCCAACCTGCATACCGGCTAGTGCCACATTGCTGGCAAGCTGCGTCAGGCCAACCGTCAGAAACAAAGCCAGGTACGTAGTTCGCTGAGAAAATAACAGCCGTACCTGTCCGGGCCATTGCCGACGAAGCGTCAGGCCAATCCAGACGAGCGAAAACAAAAACCCAAAAAAGCACCAATAGAAAAACGCCGTAGTGGGCGTGGATAAGACAATGGCTTTCTTTAGAAGTACGCCGTCAACCGCCGAAAAAACCAGGGCCGCCAGTCGTAAGCGTACTTCCGGCCGCTGAAATACGCCCCACGAGAAACCCTTCCGTTGTTGGGCGTTTCCCAGGACAACGTAGCTGCCGGCTAGGATCAGCAGAACCCCCAGCAGACCGAGCCAACTTGGTATTTCACGTAACAGAAAAATGCCAACCAGCATGCCCACTACGGATTTGTAGGCATTGATAGGGCCCAGCACCGAGAGATCACCGATTTGCAGGGCCTTTACCAGAAATACGTTGCCAATTAAAGCCAGTGCGCCAACCAGCACCATGCTCTGCCAGAACGCTGCCGGCAGGTTTTCAAACCGGAGCTGCGACCAGAACGCCAGACAAGACAGCGTAAGAAAGCCATACGTAGCGGCAATCACAAAAAGCGGATCGGCCGAACGCTGAGTCAGTTGTTTCTGAAAAACGTTGGAGAGAGGGTTGGCTACGATTCGTAACAGAACGGCAAGCGAGGTCAGGCTAAGGACTACGAGAAGCATAGGGCTCTGTGAGTAGGAATACCAAGTTTATAAGAAAGTTGCGGATCAGGTCATAGTCAACTTAATTTATCGCGATCACTTTCTTGATTCACAAACAATTCGTAATTTTGCGCTCTTATTTTTGAGGAGAGACAGAGGTGAACACATTACAGGCATACGACATCAATATCGTGGGGCTGGACAATAAGCGCTATGAATACGACTTTGTGTCGGACGATCCGTTCTTTGCCGCCCTCGATCAGGAACTGATTGAAAAGGGGTCTGTCCGGACTCATCTGGTGCTGGATAAATCGGAAACGATGATTCGGCTGGATTTTCATATTCAGGGTACCGTCGAGCAGGTCTGCGATCGTAGTCTCGACAGTTACGATGAGCCGGTGGATACGCGACACATGCTTCTGCTCAAGTTCGCCGACCATAACGAGGAACTAACCGACGAGATTGAGTTAATTGACCGGAATACGGTTACGGTTAACGTCGCTCAGTACATTTTTGAATTTATCAGCCTGTCGCTCCCGATGAAAAAGCTGCATCCACGCTTTCGGGACGAAGAGCAGGATGAAGATACCAATACCGACAACGGAAAAGTCATATACCGGTCTGACCCCGACGCCAGCGACGACGAGAATCAGTCCGGAACAGACCCCCGCTGGGACGCATTGCGGAAATTGAATAACAACTAAAAGTCGAACTCTGACAACTGTACATACGATATGGCACATCCCAAACGCAGACATTCTAGCACACGTCGCGATAAACGCAGAACGCACTACAAAGCGACGGCCGTAACGCTCTCAACCGACGCTTCGACCGGCGAAGTTCATGAGCGGCACCACGCCCACGTTTTCGAGGGCAACCTCTATTACAAAGGCCAGGTGATCATTGAGAACTACGCCAAAACGGCTTAGGGTACATACAATAGCACGAAGTATTTCGCCGACGTCTGATCGAAGATGAACGCGAAATACTTTTTTATTGCCCTCCGCCTACTATTTTTACACGAATTTTTCCAAATCCAGCTCTGGTTGGATATTGAACAAAACGAGTCAATGAGAATTGCAGTGGACGCTATGGGTGGCGATTTTGCTCCGGAAGCTATCGTTGAAGGAGTTGTAATGGCCGCTGCCGAATTACCCGAAGATGTGACTGTCGTACTGATCGGCCGACAGTCCGTTATTGGGGAATTACTAAACAAGCACAACTCCGAATCAGCTGCAACAATTGAAGTTGTTCACGCCGAAGATGTGATCGACATGGGTGAGCACCCCACTAAGGCGCTCTCGCAGAAACCCAATTCCAGCATCGGAGTTGGGTTTAAGCTTTTGAAAGATAAGCAGGTCGATGCGTTCTGTAGTGCTGGTAACACGGGGGCTATGCATGTGGGCGCTTTGTTTAGCATCAAAGCGATTGAAGGCGTGCTGCGGCCTTGTATTGCGGGCTTTGTCCCGCAGATCAACGGTGGGCATGCTATCATGCTCGACATTGGTGCCAACGCCGATTGTAAGCCGGAAATGCTGGCTCAGTTCGGCGAAATTGGCTCCATCTACGCGCAGTATATGTTTGGTATAGCCGCGCCCCGCGTAGCGCTGATGAACATCGGTGCAGAGGAACAGAAAGGTTCGCTGGTAGCTCAGGCCGCTCATCAGTTGCTGAAAGATAGCCGTCGCATCAATTTCATTGGAAACATTGAAGGGGGCGACTTTTTCGCCAGTATAGCCGATGTGATCGTTACGGATGGCTTCACCGGTAATGCGATGTTCAAGCTGGGCGAATCGTTCTATCCGCTCGCCAAGCAACGGGGAATTGACGATGAGTTTATTGCCAAAACCAATTACGAGTCAGTTGGTGGAAGCCCAATTCTGGGCGTGAACGGTAACGTGATTATCGCGCATGGTATCTCATCGCCACTAGCCATCAAAAACATGATTAATCTGGCTATTCAGCAAGTGAAAGCCGATGCTTATACAAAAATCGCACAAGTTCTCGCGTAAAGTCGGGAGTTTTGTCTTAACGCTCACGTATACCACCAACGCATGAGTAAAGCTGCCATAACGGGCGTCCACGGCTATGTGCCTGACTACGTGCTGACAAACGCCGAGTTAGAGCGCATGGTGGATACCAATGATGAATGGATTACAACCCGTACGGGCATTAAAGAACGCCGGTTGCTGAAGGGTGAAGGCCTGGGTACGTCGCACATGGCGGTTCGGGCTGTAACGGGATTATTAGAGAAAACACAGACAAAGCCTGAGGAGATTGATTTGCTGATCTGTGCGACTACTACGCCTGACTACGTGTTTCCTGCTACGGCCAACCTGATCTGCGATATGGTTGGCATTCGTAATGTTGGTAGCTTTGATATTCAGGCGGCCTGCTCAGGGTTCATTTATGCGCTGACAACTGGCGCCCAGTTTATCGAAACTGGCAAGTACCGTAAAGTGATTGTGGTAGGAGCCGATAAAATGTCGGCTATTATCGATTATACGGATCGAACAACCTGTGTCATCTTTGGGGATGGAGCCGGGGCGGTGCTGCTGGAGCCTGCTGAAGAAGGGTATGGCGTACAGGATTCAATCATTCGGTCAGACGGAGCTGGCCAATACCATCTGTTTCAGAAAGCAGGCGGTAGCCGATACCCGCCCACGCACGAAACGGTTGAAAAACGCTGGCACTACGCGTATCAGGATGGTCCATCTGTGTTTAAGTTTGCCGTGAAAAACATGGCCGACGTATCCGCCGAAATCATGGAACGTAACCACCTGACCGGCGAAGACGTTGCCTGGCTGGTGCCCCATCAGGCCAACAAGCGGATTATCGACGCCACGGCGCAGCGCATGGGTATTGGCCCGGAGCGTGTCATGATGAACATACACAAGTATGGTAACACCACGGCGGCAACTATACCGCTTTGCCTGTTCGACTATGAATCGCAGCTTAAAAAAGGCGATAATCTGGTGATGGCTGCTTTCGGCGGAGGGTTTACCTGGGGTGCCGTCTACCTGAAGTGGGCTTATTGACTATTAGGTATCAAGTGTATAGTTCGCTGTTTGACATTGTAAGCTGATGAACTATAGACGTTGAAAATCAAACTACAAACTGTAATCAAGGAATGGCAACGACCGCAGATATCCGGAATGGGTTGGTCATCAACTTCAACAACGATCTATTTCAAATCACCGAGTTTCAGCACGTAAAGCCTGGAAAAGGCGCGGCCTTTGTCCGGACAAAATTGAAAAGCCTGACTACGGGCAAAGTGCTGGATAATACATTCAACTCAGGCGTCACCATTTACCCGGTACGCGTAGAGCGTCGGAAATTCCAGTTTCTTTACAAGGACGAAGCCGGCTATAACTTCATGGATCAGGAAAGCTTCGATCAGATAAACCTGGACGAAAAACTCGTTGAGGGCGCTGACCTGATGAAAGAAGGGCAGGAGGTCGAAATCCTGATTAATGCCGAAAACGAAACTCCGCTGACGTGCGAACTGCCCCCCTTCGTGGAACTGGAAGTTACGTATGCTGAGCCAGGTATTCGGGGCGATACCGCCAACAGCCCCAAAAAGCCCGTTGAAGTTGAAACCGGTGCTCGAATCATGGTGCCGCTGTTCATCGAGCAGGGTGAGCGGATTCGGGTTGATACGCGTACCTACGATTACGTTGAACGGGTAAAATAAATCAGTTGATGAGTTGGTGAGTAAGTACACAACTGACGCACCGCATCGCTTTTGCATCGCTAGCTATACTTTCTTACCAACTTACTGACTCTTACTTTATGGATACAAAAGACATACAGAAACTCCTTGACTTTATTTCGCAGTCGGGTCTGGACGAAGTGAACATTGAAACGACTGACCTTAAAATCAGTGTGAAGCGGTATGGCTCGGGAAGCCCCGTTGTTTCTGCGCCCACGCCCGCTGCATCTGCGCAGGCAGTTGCGCCACCAACGCCGGCACCTGTTCCTCAACCTTCAGCGCCGGTTGCTGCTTCGGCGACCGCTCCCTCTGCTTCCAAAGTTGATACGTCGAATTACGTGACGATCAAGTCGCCGATGATTGGTACGTTCTACCGATCGTCTAATCCGGAAACGCCCTCTTTTGTAGAAGTTGGTGACGAAGTCCGCGAGGGTAAGGTAGTTTGCATCATCGAAGCAATGAAGCTGTTTAACGAAATCGAGTCGGAAGTTTCAGGTCGTATCGTTAAAGTGCTGGTCGAAAACGCGACGCCTGTTGAATACGATCAGCCGCTGTTCTTAGTCGAGCCAGTGTAATCGTTTACGGTTTTCGGTGTATGGTTCCGGCGCGAAGGTGCTGGAGTAACTGCCCGTATATCGAAAACCCAAACCGTAAACCCATTCATGTTCAAGAAAATATTAATTGCTAACCGGGGCGAAATCGCTTTGCGGATTATCCGGACGTGCCGGGAAATGGGCATCAAAACCGTTGCTGTTTATTCGACGGCCGATCGGGATAGCCTGCACGTTCGCTTTGCTGACGAAGCTGTCTGTATTGGTCCGCCGGTAAGCAAGCAATCGTACTTAAGCATCCCGAATATCATTTCAGCAGCCGAAGTAACCGGAGCGGATGCTATCCATCCGGGCTACGGATTCCTGTCTGAGAACGCTGAATTTTCACAGATCTGCGCCGATTACGGTATCAAGTTCATTGGTGCTACGGCTGAACAGATCAACGGTATGGGCGACAAGGCCACGGCCAAAGCGACTATGAAAGCAGCCGGTGTTCCTGTTATTCCCGGTTCGGAAGGCCTGCTGGAGTCAATCGACCAAGGGAAGTCGCTGGCAGCCGACATGGGTTATCCAGTGATCGTCAAAGCAACCGCCGGCGGGGGCGGTCGTGGTATGCGGATCATCCGGGAGGAGGCCGAATTTGAAAAAGCCTGGAACGACGCCCGGACCGAAGCCGGTGCCGCCTTCGGTAATGATGGATTGTATCTCGAAAAATTTGTTGAAGAACCCCGTCACATTGAAATTCAGATTGTTGGCGATCAATACGGTAAAGTATGCCACCTGTCGGAGCGTGACTGTTCCATTCAGCGCCGGCACCAGAAACTGGTAGAAGAAACGCCATCGCCGATTATTTCTCCCGAACTGCGTGAGCAAATGGGTGAAGCAGCTATCAAAGGCGCGCAGGCTATAGGTTACGAAGGGGCCGGAACGATCGAATTCCTGGTGGACAAACATGGGAAGTTCTATTTCATGGAGATGAACACCCGGATCCAGGTTGAACACCCTATTACGGAGGAGGTAACGGATTTTGACTTAATTAAAGAGCAGATCAAGGTAGCTGCCGGCGTTCCTATTTCCGGACGTAACTACACACCGAAACTCTATGCTATGGAGTGCCGGATCAATGCCGAAGATCCGGCAAACGGCTTCCGCCCATCGCCGGGTAAGATTTCGGTGCTGCATATGCCGGGTGGTCATGGCGTTCGGGTTGATAGCCATGTCTATGCTGGATACACCATTCCGCCGAACTATGACTCTATGATCGCCAAGCTAATCGTATCGGGGCAGTCGCGGGAAGAGGTAATAACCCGGATGAAGCGGGCTCTCCAGGAATTTGTTATTGAAGGAATCAAAACAACAATTCCGTTTCACATTAAGCTAATGGACGACCCACGGTTTCGGTCGGGACAATTTACGACGCGTTTTCTGGAAGAATTCGATTTTTCAACGCTGTAGTCTTGTCTTTCATTCAACAAGAAAGCCACCGTCGAATACGAATGGTGGCTTTCTTGTTGTGCTACCAGTTGTCGGCAGCGTCTTCATCCGGCTCAACCTGTTTAATTAGAAAGAAAGCGAAGCCCGCGAGAAACAACCAGCCCGCCGGGTTTTGCTGAACGAGATAAACAAGGCTTATGAGCAGACCGATCACACACAGGAGAAAGTTGCGCTTGGCTGTTCGGCGGTGCCGGTGGGTGGGATCTGGTGTTGAGGACGATTTAAGGAGACGAAATAAGACTTTCAAAGGCCTCATAATAGGTACGGTTATCAGACTCAGGTACGTTGGCCGCGAAGATAACCAACGATAAATCATATGCAGGTTATCAAATGATTTATTTTTAGCCCGAAAGTAACCGACGAAGGCACAAAATAGACTGACTTGTTTGGTCGTTACATACAGATGAATTCCCACGCTCCGAATGATGATGAATGCAGATAAGGCGGTACTCGCCAGTTTTTGTTTCCTGCTTTTCTGCAGTGTGCAGGCTCAATCTCCTAGAGATTCCCTTAAGGTTGAAAACCTGGGTAATCAGGTTAATTCAGAATACAATGAAATCAATCCGTTGATTGCGCCCGATGGACGAACGCTTTACTTTGCCCGGATCAGCCACCCAAACAATACGCATGGTACAAAGGGTAGTCAGGACATTTGGTATTCAGAAGCAGAGCCGAGTAGTGGACAGTGGGGCCCCGCACGCCGAATGGGCTTTCCGCTAAATAAAGACGAGTATAACTGCGCATATAGTATCACGCCCGACGGGAATACGATGCTTCTGAAAGGCGCTTACAACAACGGTACTTACGAAACGCGTGGCTTTTCGGTGAGCAAGCGTACAGCCAACGGGTGGTCGCCCCCACAGAAATTAGCTATTCCAGGCTATGAAAAAATGAGTCAGGGGCAGTTTGACTGCGGGTTTCTGTCGGCCGATGGGAAAGTATTGCTGATGGCGTTCAGCGAAAAGAAGAACAGCAAGGAAGACGATCTGTACATCAGCTTCCGGCAAAAAGACGGATCGTGGAGCAAACCCATGAATCTGGGCCCTGAAGTCAATACAAAAGCTACTGAAACGACCCCGTTTCTGGCTCCCGATGGCGCTACGCTCTACTTCTCCAGTAATCGGGAAGGCGGACTGGGTAGCAACGACATCTACGTTTGTAAACGCGTCGACCGAACCTGGAAACACTGGTCAAAGCCCGTTAACCTGGGACCCGGTATAAATACCGACGGGTATGATGCGTATTACAGTCTATCCGCGTCGGGGGATTATGCCTACATGACAACGTTTAAAAATACGTTAGGCAAAGGCGACATTGTTCGAGTTAAGCTGTTTGATAAGGACAATAACGCTGCTCCGCAAACGCCGGCTGAGACCCGTCCTGATCCGGTAGCCTTAATCAGTGGTAAAGTTGTTGACCAACGCACGGGGAAGCCCGTGGAGGCACGTATTATTTATCAAACACTGCCCGACGGCGCTGAAGCTGGTGAGGCTACGTCAGACCCAATCACCGGGGAGTATAAAATTGTGCTGCCTTACGGTCAGAAATACAGCATGCGGGCGGTTGCCAAGAATTTTATTGCCGAAGGCGACAATGTTGATCTGACGCAAACCAAGGCGTTTCAGGAGATTAAAGGAAAGGATCTGAAGATGGTGCCTATTGAAGTAGGACAGTCTGTCCGGCTGAACAACATTTTCTTCGATACCGGGAAGTCAGAGCTGCGTCCGGAATCAGGGCCTGAGCTTGATCGGGTAGTAACGACCCTGAACGAGAATCCCAAGCTGGTAATTGAGGTTGGTGGTCATACAGACAACACTGGTTCGCGGGAGATTAACGTCAAACTATCGCAGGACCGGGCCGATTCGGTACGTGAATACTTCATCAGCAAAGGCATCGAGCCCGACCGGGTAGCCAGCAAAGGTTTTGCGGATACAAAGCCAGTGTCGACGAACGATACCGATGCCGGGCGCCAGCAGAACCGGCGGGTTGAATTTACGATTGTTAAAAAGTAAGGTAGCATTTACCGGGCAATTCGAATCGCCCGGTAAATGCTGTGTTAATCCAAGCCCGGTCGCTGAAAAGCACGTGCTTCGGGTAGAGTGGCCTCCATTTCCCGGCGCAACCGACTGAGAAGCGCAAGCATATCAAGCAGGTCGTCGGTCTTTTCAGGGTAATGAGTCAGAATTGTCTGCCAGGCAAGTAGCGACCGATCGATACTCACCAGCACCAGCTTTGCTTTGCCCAGATGATACGTCAGTAAAGGCTGATCCATCGTAGTATCTGTGGCGGCCCGAAGCGCTGAAACTGTTTTCACTGGAATCAGCGTACGATACCAGCGGATCATCTCCCAGGCGTCTTTCAGGCCGTTGAGTTTAACCAAAGCCTCCTCCTGCGTATGAAAGCCTAATTGTACCTGTTCAATCTGCTGCCGACCCGCCTGTTCGAGTAAGTTTACTTCGTCCTTAAACCAGTCACCGCTTAGGCGCATGTACTGATCAGCCAGTCCGGCTACCGGGTGTTTGCTGGCCAGTTCGCTGGAAGCGTCGGTGCGTTTCTGAAGTGCTTCCTGTTCCAGCACTTCCGGCGACGAGGCACTACCTGACTGCACGCCAGACTGGCGCATCTTTTCTACGTACTGTTTTGTCAGATTCAGTGCTTCTGTAAGCTGCTGAATAAGCGATTCTTCCCGCGTGACAGAATCGTTGGAAGGCTGCGCTGCCTGAAGCCGGAAACTACGACAACGGCTTGTAAATAGACAGCGCTGACACCAGGAGTCGCAAAAGTTGTAGATTCCCGGAATAAGTTCAGGTTGAGTATTCATTGTGTTTAAGTACGGCTCACGGTTTGTTTTGTAAATATAACATATAACAAAATATTTGTTTTACAAATTGCAATCAGACAGTATATTCTACAAAATGATGAGCGATTAATAACTTATTGTTAATGAGTTGCGTTACGAGAAGAGATGCAGATATTTGTGTCTTACATTCCCACAACTCATTCGCAATGCAACTCGATGCCGGGTGTGAGCTGTCGTTCGACGCTCAGGGTCCAACGCCCTTATTATTGATGCTACGTCCTCGGTCGGGTGCCGGCCAGTGGGTAGTACGCGAGGAATACCAGATTAATCCCAGTGTTATTGTCACAGAGTTCACGGACCTCTACGGCAACTTGTGTCAACGGCTGGTAGCGCCCGAGGGACCATTCAGTATTCGGTTTATGGCTACCGTGCAGACCGCCGATACAATTGACGTAGCTCCCGGTGCGCCGTATACCCCTGTGGAGCAGTTGCCCGACGATGTACTGCATTTTACGCTGCCAAGCCGGTATTGCCAGGCTGACCAGTTAGGGCAGCTTGCCGCCGATATTACAGCTGGTGTCGAGCCGGGTTACGATCAGGCCGAAGCTATCCGACGCTGGATTCATGAAAACGTAACGTATCAGTATGGCACCAGCAATGCCAGTACGTCGGCTGTTGATACCGCAGCCAGCCGGGTAGGGGTGTGTCGAGACTTTACACACCTGGGCATTTCGTTATGCCGTAGTCTGAACATTCCGGCCCGAATGGTAGTGGGTTACCTGTATCAGCTTGATCCGATGGATCTCCACGCCTGGTTCGAAGCGTTTGTTGATGGCCGCTGGTATACGTTTGATGCTACGCAGGAAAAACCCCGTGGCAACCGAATCACCGTCGCCTACGGTCGCGACGCGGCCGATGTGGCTTTCACGACTCAGTTCGGGCCAATGAGCTTGGAGAATATGCACGTGTGGGTAAACGCAGCCGGAACAGACAATGGTGACGAAAAAAACACGGACGAGGTGACAACCTTTTCAGCGTCTGTTGGGTCTAACAATCAAACGGATAGTGAGCTGTGAAAACACAACTTCTTTTCTTTGTTTTGCTGAGTGGCTTGGTGGCCTGTCAGAACGATGGTGACATCCAGCCTACGACAACGTTGGCCAGCGAGGTCGTTGGTACGTACCAGACCAACCAGTTCATCGACGTATTGACGTTGCCGGTTCCGTCGGATAAGATGCCAACGGTTGAGTTGAAGGCCGAGTCAGCGAATGAAGTGACCCTGATCGTTACCAAACGGTTCCCCAGCCAGGAGACCTGGACGCTTACGCATGCCGTACTAAGCCGACAGCCGGACCAGTCAATTGCTATTACAGCTCAGGGTGTACCGGTCGGTACCCTCCAGAAGGATCGGGTGTTTATGGATAATGGGATGGAAATACAGGGCCGTGTGCTCCGGATTCGTCTCAGCGGTACGTCCGTGTCCGACGAGGAACTGAATTTCACCGGATTTGTGCGATAAAAAAAGCGCAACACCGTTGGGCGTTGCGCTTGCGTATCAATGAGGTTCTGTTTAGCGCACAGCGAACTCGCCGGCACCAATTTTATAACCTTCTGAAAAGAGTTCAATCGTGTACTTACCGGGCTTGTATGGGATGCCACGGGTGTACAGCAATTCGACATTCTGACCGTTGCTGTTGTAGTTCACGGTTTGCTTTGTGGTGTAGATCGTCTCATTGCCATCGACCGTGAACGTACCTGATCCGTTTGCCATATCCGAAACAACGGCACCGGTCGGATCAAGGACCCGAACATACACCTCTTTCGGCTCCTCTTTTGTCAGCGGGTTGTCCAGCAGCGTGTACACAAGTTTGATTTTGTCGAGCCGCTTCGCTTTGTAAGCATCATCGTCGCTTACTTTCCCTTTTCTGTTAACAGCAAATACTTTCACGTTCTGTGCTTTCAGAGCAGCCGCCCGATTCACTTTAGTAGACAGCTCCTGATTCTGACTCACAACGTTGGTCACTGAATCGGCCAGGCGCTGGCGTTCGGTTTTCAAGCCCGTATTCTCTTCGTTCAGAACCTGGTTGTTGGTTGCCAGCGTAACGTTTTCGCGCTGAAGCTGAGCAATCAGAGTATCTTTCTCTACCAGGAAAGCCTCGTACTGCTTGATTTTAGCGTCATATTTAGCGAGCGAAACGCGGTTGCCCCGGCGCAGAGCCGCCTTGTCGGCCTCCAGCTGAGTTTTCACTTTCTCCAGCTCACTAACATCACCGCCTAATTTCTGAACTTCTGCAATTTTTGCATCAAGGGCCGTCGAAATAGAATCCAGTTTAACCCGAGTGGTCGATAGTTCTTCTACACGCTCAGCGATGGTGACCTCCTGATTTTCGGACACCTTCTTCTGATCGAAATATAAATAACTTGAAACCCCGGCCAGACCTGTCATGATTATCAGAGCTGCCAGCAGGGCACCACTTGTTCTGGATTTTTGCGGATTGTTCTCCATAGCGATTAGATTAAATTAACAGTTAAACATGCACAATTTACTTGTGTAGAGGTTGCTTCATGCAAGGGTAGTTGGTGTAAGAAGGTAGAGTTCAGCTATGGATTTTATCTAAGGTGAAAACTTGTTCTGTAACGTACAAATAGGGTAAGATGTTGTGAAGGTAAGACAAAAAATAATAAGTAATTGTTCCATTAAATAAGTTGATTGACAAATAGTTCGGCCAGTTAATAAATACGACAAAGGGGCAAAAATCGGGAAACTAGGGGTCATGAAAAGCATTTTGGGGCCATGTAACAACATCAGTTTGGCGTGCGTTTTATAGGTAAAAAAACTTGTATGCCTGAGCTTCCCGAAGTTGAAATACGCCGTCAATACCTCGAAACATCGTCTTTGTATCAGACCATAGAACGCATTGACGTTGAGGATAAGAAATTACTGACTACCGACTATCAAATCCTTCTCGAACGCCTGACCGGCCGGCAGTTTACAGGTACCCGCCGGGTGGGTAAAAACTTATTCGTGCTGACCGACGCACAGCACGTAATTGTTCACATGCATTTCGGAATGACGGGCGATCTGGAGTACTACCACGCATCAGTTGATCGCCCCCGCTTTGCCCGCATCGTGTTCGGGTTCAGTAACGGCTTTAACCTTGGGTTTCTTTGCCCCCGGAAATTTGAGCGCATTGGCCTCGTCGATACTATAGACGCTTACCTTGAGCGGAAAAAAATCGGGGACGACGGTCTTGAAATTTCCGTGGAAAAGCTTGCAGAAGCAGTCCGGCGCAAAAAGTCATTGATAAAGCCGGTTCTTCTGGACCAGAGTACAGTGGCTGGGTTGGGCAATTGGATTGTTGATGAAGTGTTGTTTCAGGCTCATGTTCATCCCGAGCAACGGGCTAATACGTTAACGGATGCGCAGCTTGTCCAGCTCCATAGCTCTGTTCAGCTCGTTCTTCAAACTGCCATTCGCTACGAAGCAACGTACCGCGACTTCCCAGCGGACTTCCTTATTCACGTACGGGAGTGGGACGATTCGCCGTACGATGACGTAGAAGCCCACAAATTTTGCCCACGTTGCCGCACCCGGATCGAGCGGAAAGAAGTAGGTGGACGTACCACATTTTTTTGCCCTAAAGAACAGGTTGTGCCGGATTGAACGTAACTTAAAATTATGTGTTATTGTAGTAAATGTATATACACGTAATATATGGCTGCAACTCGCACAATTCAATCCATAAGTACCGCAACACCTAACCAAGTAGGCGACGGGTTCGTCGGTCTGAATGCCTTTCATCCACAAAACTCACGTCCCTACAATCCGTTCCTCCTGCTGGATCACCATGGTCCGATGCAGGTGAAACCGTCTGAATACCCCAGGGGAGTGGATCAGCATCCACACAGGGGTTTTGAAACCGTAACGATTCTGTACGAAGGTGCATTAGAGCATCGCGATTCAGCTGGAAACCACGGTAAACTCTTTGCCGGGGATGTGCAGTGGATGACGGCGGCTTCGGGGATTGTCCACGAAGAAAAGCACGAGCAGGAATTTTCACGACAGGGTGGTCGGCTGAATTTTGTGCAGTTGTGGGTAAATCTGCCGGCCAAAGACAAAATGAGGCCTCCGCGCTACCAGGATATAGCGGCATCAAACATAGCCAATGATACGCTGGCGGGTGGCGGTCAGCTGCGCGTCATCGCCGGAGAACTGGCGGGTCTGAAAGGCCCTGCTCACACGTTTAGTCCGGTTTTGCTCGCCGATCTGAGCTTGTCGGCTAATCAGACAGAAATCCTGACCTTCCCTGATACATTTAATCTGGCTCTGTACGTGCTCACTGGCGAGATTAATCTGGCTGGGTCAACGGTAAGTCGTGGGCAAATTGCACTGACTCGTCAGGATGGCGATATGCTGACTGTAACGGCACTCACGGACTGCAAAATATTGATTCTAGGTGGAGAGCCTATTTTGGAGCCATTGGCAGCATACGGTCCGTTTGTTATGAATTCCCGTGAAGAACTGATCGCAGCTTTCGACGATTTTAAAGCCGGTCGGATGGGTACACTGGCCTGATTTTGATGGCGATCATAAAGTATGATCCTGAAGACGAGCCGACATCACCCGTGTCGGCTCGTTTGATTTGTTGATACGTATAATTCTTAATTAAAATTAAGCATCCCTGGCCTATCTGTCGTACGATAGTTAGCGCATAAAAAGCTAAATTCTCGTACTGTATCTTCAGGTTTTTATTGTAGTTTTGACCTAATCAAATCGAAGTGTATTCTATTGGTATTATAAATAGTAAAAAATCATACCATAACAATGGAAAGGATTGCCGGGAAAATTGAAGATACGTTAAGTATACAGGAACGACTCAAGCAGGTGTTTGATGCGCTCGGGCTGACTATTTATCAAATTGCCAAGGAACTAGGCGAGAATCCGTCTAAGTTTTACAATATTTTGAATGGCCGGGCTAAGCCCTCGTATGATACAATTATGAGCTTGCTGGCCTGCTATCCTCAGATTAACGCTGATTTTCTGCTGCGGGGTCTTTCTCCTGTCCTCAATAAGCCGGAAACCAACGCCATGTTGTTACCTACGGATGAGGAGTTGATCGATGTACCCTTCGTACCCGTTAAGTTCTACGCCAGTTTTGTCGAAACATACACCGACGGTTTTGGGCTGAAAGAACTGGAATCGTACCGGGTCAGGGCATCTGTTGCTAAAGGGCACAAGCCGGCCGTTGTTATAGAAATAGCCGGTAATAGCATGAGCCCTCAATTGGTACATGGCGCTAAAATATTGGCGGTGCAGGTTGATCAGGGCGATTGGGAATATCAGTCAGGTGGTGTCTACGCCGTCATGTACCGGGATTTTTTCGTCGTCAAGCGAATTAAAGACAATGAGCTTATTACGCGCAAATACCTGACACTGCATTCCGACAACCCCAATGGCGGTAGTGTCACTGTTGCGTCGCAGGATATTCGGGGCTTGTGGAAAGTGGTCGGCATCGTAGAGGCCCCGGTGGAATAAAGAATTAGTGCCCAATAAGCCGAAGCCCGAGCCACTACGTAGTGGCTCGGGCTTCGGCTTATTGGGCTGAAATAATCTAAATGGTAACCTCTTCCTGATGCAGAGTGGCCTTCTGGTGGTTCCACATCTCCTGAAAAATCGCGTTGTCACGGCGAAGTTCGACGAACGTTCCCTCAGCAACAACCTGTCCGCTACGTAGAATATAGATGTAATCGAACAGCGGCAGCAAGTGCAACCGGTGCAGCGTTGATACCACTGCTTTATCCGAAAACTCCTTGAGCATCTTGTGATAGATCTCAAACTCTGTTTTCGGGTCGACGCTGCTCGTAGGTTCATCCATCAGGACAATGTCGCTCGTCCGGGCGGCTAACACACCCCGCGCCAGGGCAAGTCGTTGCCGTTGGCCGCCCGACAAATTAAGCCCTTTCTCCTGAATGCTGGTTTCCAATCCCTCGGGCAGATGCCGAACGATGTCAGCAAAATGGGCCGTATGGCACACGTGCATAACGTCGTTGTCATCAAAAGGCAGGCCGAGTGTAATGTTGTAGCCAATTGTATTCTCAAAAATTTCCGGCTCCTGCGGCAGCAGCGTTACCGTATCTGAAATCACACTTAGATCCGGGTACGCAACACCGTCAACATCAATTTGAAGCCCGGCTTCAGCAGGGTAAAGGCCGCGAAGCAGCGTCAGCAATGTGCTTTTACCGGAACCGCTCTCGCCAATCAGCGCGATTCGTTTGCCACGCTCCAGACTCAGATGAACGTTACTCAGACTAGCGGCTTTAGCGGTAGGCAAAGCCTCATCAACCAACGGAGCGTTAACCGTATGCGCGAAGTTTAAGCCGGTGAGTTGAATCTTCTGCCATGCGTCGGGCAGTCCAATGTCTGGTTTCTGTTGCTTATGCGCTGAAAAGGCCTCGCCAATACTGCGGGCCGTCTGAACGTCCGTGTTAAACTGGACAATCTGAGTATACTGATACGCTACGTCGTTGAAAACGCTTGTGAACTGGTTTACGTAGCCCAGTAATGTCACGAGACCCCCTACGTAAAATACTGTACCCGGTGTCCAGTTTTGGTAAACGTAGCCGGTGGCTACGACGGCATAGATCAGACCAATCAGCATACTGGCCACAAACCATTTCCATTCATTAATACGTACCTGCCGCATAAAAGGCGGGAATATATCAGCGATCCGGCTGCCGAAACCTTCTTCAATGCGTTTTTCGAGCCGCAACGTAATGACAGTACTAATATTGGACAGACTATCGAACAGCGTTGAAGACGCTACGTGCTCGCGCTCGTTGGTTTCGTCAAGCGCCTTAATAAACGGCCGGTCAAATCGAAGAATAATCCACACTGTCAAAACGCCCAGGGCCACACCAATAAGACCAAAGATAGGCGAGAAATAAAGCATTGCCCCGAACGAGAACACAAACTTCGACATGGCATGCAGGTACATGAAACCATTCTGGAAAAATGACTTCAGTGCGTCATACGCCTTACGGATACGGTTAATAGTCGCGCCACTGTGATGGTCTTTGTGCCAGCGTACCGGCAGATGCAACGTCTGATGATATAACTCATCGAGGAAGTTACGGCTAAGATTAAAAGCCAGCCGCCGTTCCAGCACACGAGCCGGACCGTGAAAAGCCCATTCGAGTACTTTTAGGCCCATGAACCCTGCGGCATACATCCAGACAACATCCACAACGGCTGTGTCTTTCCGCTGAATAGAATCGATAAACCAGCCAAACAGAATAGGGTGCAGCGCAACGACAATGTTCGCTAAGATGAACAGTACATATATCAACACATACTGCCGTTTTTCTTGCCTTGCATAGTGCCAGGCCGTACGGAGTAAGGATAGATACGGATTTTGCATGTTTTTAAGTTACGGTTTAGGTTTCAACGCGAAACCTGCTTACAAAATTGACAGAAAAAAAGAATTTTACATTCATGCTTTCTTTTCATATGTCGACTGTGAGCCTAGATTTAATATATTTTTCATAGTAAGCCGATGGAAGGCTTTCAGCGACGCTCATTTGCTTGATTGGTAATCTTTATTTAAGAGTGCTTCTTTTGTTTTTCGATTGGCTTTCAGTAATTTTGCGACCTGATTCGTAAAAAGCGTCGGAAAGCGAACTACCACTCCGTACTTCCCGTTTTAGAATTAGTAGAAACTTAGTATCAACAACATAATGGCTCGCGATTTAAGATTTACGAGGAACATCGGTATTGCTGCCCACATCGATGCGGGCAAGACGACTACTACCGAGCGTATTCTCTATTACTCGGGTGTAAGCCACAAGATCGGTGAGGTACACGAAGGTGCCGCTACGATGGACTGGATGGAGCAGGAGCAGGAGCGGGGTATCACCATCACCTCTGCCGCCACGACTGTTAACTGGAACTACCGGGAGCAGAAGTATCACATCAACATCATTGACACACCGGGTCACGTTGACTTTACCGTAGAGGTAAACCGCTCACTCCGCGTTCTCGACGGTCTGGTGTTCCTGTTCAGCGCCGTTGATGGCGTAGAACCTCAGTCAGAAACCAACTGGCGTCTGGCTAACAACTACAACGTCGCACGTATCGGTTTCGTCAACAAGATGGACCGCGCCGGCGCCGACTTCCTGAACGTTTGCCGTCAGGTGAAAGAAATGCTCGGTAGCTACGCAGTACCTCTGCAGCTGCCGATTGGTGCCGAAGATAACTTCAAAGGCGTCGTTGACCTCGTCAACTTCCGGGGTATCCAGTGGAACGAACACGACAAAGGTATGACCTTTGTTGAGGTGCCTATCCCGGACGATATGCTGGAGGAAGCGACCGAGTGGCGTGAAAAACTGCTCGAAGCTGTAGCTGAGTTCGACGAAACGCTGATGGAAAAATACTTTGAAGATCCTGACTCGATCTCCGAAGATGAAATTCTGGCAGCTTTGCGTCAGGCTACGATCAGTATGAAAATCGTTCCGATGCTTTGCGGTTCTTCATTCAAAAACAAGGGTGTTCAAACCATGCTCGACTATGTGATGGCTCTGTTGCCGTCACCGCTCGACAAGGAGAGCATCAAAGGTACCAATCCTAATACGGGTGAAGAAATATCTCGTCGCCCGAGTTCTGAAGAGCCGTTTGCCGCTTTGGCGTTCAAGATCGCTACCGACCCCTACGTAGGGCGTCTGTGCTTTGTGCGTTCGTACTCAGGTACACTGGAGTCAGGTTCTTATGTTCTGAACAACCGTTCGGGCAACAAAGAACGTATCTCGCGTATCTTCCAGATGCACGCCAACAAGCAGAACCAGATCGAGCGCCTGGAGGCAGGTGACATCGGTGCTGTAGTGGGCTTTAAAGATATCAAAACTGGTGATACCCTGTCGGACGAGAAGCATCCTATTGAACTCGAGTCAATGGTATTCCCCGATCCGGTTATTGGTTATGCGATCGAACCGAAGAAAACGGCTGATCAGGATAACTTCAGTAAGGCTATTACCAAACTGATTGAAGAAGACCCAACGCTCCAGGTCGAATCGAACGAAGAGACTGGCCAGACAATTATCCGTGGTATGGGTGAGCTTCACCTTGAGATTATCATTGACCGTATGCGTCGTGAATTCAAGGTAGAAGTAAACCAGGGTGCACCACAGGTAGCTTATAAAGAAGTTCTGACCAAGAAAGTAGAAGGTCACCGCGAGGTGTATAAGAAACAAACCGGTGGTCGGGGTAAGTTTGCCGACATTGTGTTTGACCTTGGTCCCCGCGATCCGGAAGAAGATGGAACGGTTAAGCCGGGCTTGCAATTTGAGAATGCTATCGTCGGTGGTGTGATTCCAAAAGAATTCATCCAACCTGTTCAGAAAGGCTTTGAAGAGTCGCTGAAGAACGGACCGCTGGCGGGCTTCCCGCTCGAAAGCATGAAGGTGCGGTTGTTCCATGGTTCATACCATGACGTTGACTCCGATTCGCTGTCGTTCGAACTCGCTGCCCGGATTGGCTTCAAAGAAGCCGCCCGTCAGGCTGGTCCGAAATTACTCGAACCGATTATGGCTGTTGAAGTAATCACGCCGGAAGAATACACCGGTCCGATTACAGGCGACCTGAACCGTCGGCGGGGTATGATGAAAGGTATGGATACGAAAGCTGGTTCGCAGGTTATCAAAGCAGACGTTCCTCTGTCGGAACTGTTTGGTTACGTAACCGACTTGCGCACAATGTCATCTGGCCGTGCAACAGCCAACCTGACGTTCTCACATTACGAGATTGTGCCGCAGAACATCGCTGACAACGTAATTGCAAAAGAAAAGGGCACTGGAAAGGCCTAATATATAAGCATTGGGCAGCAAGTTGAAACAGACTGCTGCCCATTTTTTGTGCCGTTCGGAGTAAATGGTTCTTTCGGCGGTATCTTATTTAAACACATAACGAACCAAGTATCATGAGTCAAAAAATTCGCATTAAGCTGAAGTCATTCGACCATACGCTGGTCGACAAATCAGCTGAGAAAATTGTCAAAGCCGTTAAATCAACGGGTGCTATTGTAAGTGGTCCCATTCCTCTTCCAACAGACAAGGAAATTTATACGGTCCTGCGCTCACCGCACGTCAACAAAAAGTCTCGGGAGCAATTTCAGCTTTGCACGTATAAGCGTCTGGTAGATATCTACAGTAGTAGTGCAAAAACTGTTGATGCGTTGATGAAGCTTGAGCTGCCCAGTGGGGTAGATGTGGAAATCAAAGTATAATAGGTTGACAGTTTGATGTAAATTGTAAGAAAAGTTTGGGATGATCCTAAACTTTTCTTACTTTTGCACTCCCAAACTCGGAAGTTGCACAAACGACATACGAAGGTGAAGGTCTGTTTTAGTCACTATGACTTAGCAGAAACCACATCTGACTTTCCGACAAGCACGGTTGCTTAAGCGCAGACGTATGCTGTCAGTTCAAGGTCAGGTGTAGTACGCCTGGCCTTTTTTGTTTGAATGATGCGCTTGATTAATAAGCAGATAGAGTTGCAAAACGCTTCTGTTTTACCTAATTTTGCGGCTCCGTTTTTACGGGAGTAGTTTTTCATTTACCTGCTTACTTTAAACAAACACAAATGTCTGGTTTAATTGGCAAGAAAATCGGGATGACCAGCGTGTACAATGCGGACGGGCAGGCTCTGGCATGTACAGTGATTGAAACAGGTCCCTGTGTCGTTACTCAGGTTCGTACTGTCGAAAAAGACGGGTACGAAGCCGTGCAACTGGGTTTCGGTGAGAAAAAAGAAAAGCACACAAACAAGCCTGAGCTTGGCCATTTCAAAAAGGCGGGCACTACACCAAAGCGGAAGCTGGTTGAATTCAAAGAATTTGAACAGGGATTAGACCTTGGACAAACCTTGAAAGCCGCTGACGTTTTTGTTGAAGGAGATTTCGTCGACGTTGTAGGCACTGCAAAAGGTCGCGGTTTCCAGGGTGTAGTAAAACGTCATGGTTTCGGCGGGGTAGGCGGTCAAACGCACGGTCAGCACAACCGGCAGCGCCACCCAGGTTCTATTGGTGCATGTTCATTCCCCTCTCGCGTATTTAAAGGTCTTCGTATGGCCGGGCGCATGGGTGGCAATCGCGTAAAGGTGCAGAACCTGCGCGTCCTGCGGGTGTTGTCCGATCAGAACTTGCTGGTAGTAAGCGGTTCGATTCCGGGTGCTAAGAATTCGTACGTTATTATTGAGAAGTAGGCCATGGAAGTAATCGTATATAACAGTAAGGGCGAGGACACCGGCAAAAAGGTTACGCTGCCAGAAGAGATTTTTGGTATTGAGCCGAACCAGCACGCGATTTATCTCGACGTGAAACAGCACCTGGCTAATCAGCGCCAGGGTACGCATAAATCAAAAGAGCGCGCTGAGAATGCTCACTCAACCCGGAAAATTAAAAAACAGAAGGGTACTGGTGGCGCTCGGGCGGGTAGCATTAAATCGCCCGTGTTTGTTGGCGGTGGTACCATTTTTGGTCCCCGTCCGCGCGACTATAGCTTCAAGCTGAACAAGAAAGTTAAAGCGTTGGCCCGCAAGTCAGCTTTAGCTGTAAAAGCGCAGGCTAACAACATTTCGGTAATTGACAACATTACCCTGGAAGCGCCACGTACGAAAGATTACGTGCAGTTTCTGAACGATTTGAATCTGACAGGTCGTAAAACACTGTTGATTCTGCCGAATGTTGATACAAACGTAGTGCTTTCGAGCCGGAACATCCAGAAGACGAAAGTAATGACGGCAGCGCAGGTCAACACGTATGATCTGATGAACGCTGATCAACTGCTTATTAGCGAAGAAGCCCTGTCGACCCTTCAAACTCTTTTTGACAAGTAATCATGAACGTTCTGAAGAGACCGATTATCACGGAAAAGATGACGGACCTGAATAAGCAGGGTAAATATGCTTTTGAAGTCGAATTGAAAGCCAATAAGCTTGAGATTCGGAAGGCCGTCGAGAAAATGTATGGGGTCAACGTTGAAACGGTTCATACGATGCGGACGCTAGGCAAAAAGCGAAGCAAAAACATCAATGGCCGCATTGTAACGGGAAGAACCTCAACCACCAAGAAAGCAATTGTGACGGTAGCAGAGGGTGAAGTCATTGACATCTACGCAGATCTGTAAACACCTGTTACCACACGTAATTATCAGTCATGGGAGTTAAGAAACTAAGACCAGTAACGCCAGGAACCCGTCAGCGCGTGGCTCCTGATTTTGCGGAACTGACAGCCTCCAGACCAGAGAAGAGTCTGCTGGAGCCCCTGAAGAAGACCGGCGGCCGTAATAACCAGGGCCGTCGCACTATGCGCTACATCGGTGGTGGTCATAAGCGGCATTACCGCATTATTGACTTTAAGCGCGATAAAGTCGGCGTTCCTGCCGAAGTCCTGACTGTCGAATACGATCCGAACCGTTCAGCTCGGATTTCTTTAGTACAGTATGCTGATGGCGAAAAGCGCTACATCATTGCGCCACAGGGTATCGCGGTTGGCCAGAAAGTTCAGTCGGGCGAAGGTGCAACTCCGGATGTGGGTAATGCGCTCCCGCTAAACATAATGCCAATTGGTACTATCGTCCACAACATCGAGCTACATCCTGGAAAAGGGGGGGCTATGGCCCGTTCAGCCGGCACGTATGCTCAGTTGGTAGGTCGCGAAGATAAGTACGCTATTCTGCGGATGCCGTCTGGCGAAACCCGTCGGGTACTAGGTGTTTGCATGGCTACGGTTGGATCTGTATCTAACCCTGATCACATGAACGTTGTGCTCGGTAAGGCTGGTCGTAACCGCTGGTTAGGTCGCCGTCCGCGTGTACGTGGTGTTGCGATGAACCCGATCGATCACCCCATGGGTGGTGGTGAAGGCCGGGCATCTGGTGGTCACCCGCGTTCACGGAATGGTCAGATTGCCAAAGGTTTGAAAACTCGTAAGCCAAACAAGGCATCTGATAACTTAATCATTAGCCGACGCAAAAAATAATAGATAAATGGCACGTTCACTTAAGAAAGGCCCCTATATAGATTTTCGTCTGGACAACAAAGTACAGACGATGAACGACTCGGGCAAGAAGTCGGTTATCAAAACCTGGTCGCGCCGTTCCATGATTTCTCCTGATTTCGTCGGTCATACGTTCGCTGTGCATAACGGCAACAAGTTTATTCCGGTCTACGTCACTGAAAACATGGTAGGTCACAAGTTGGGTGAGTTTGCACCGACCCGTAACTTCCGGGGACATACCGCTAAAAAGGATAAGGGCAAGCGATAAGCAAGTTTACGGTTTACGGATTCAGTTTCCCTAGTTGATTCAAACTGAAGACCGGTAACTGAAAACGGAAAACTTCAAAAAAATGGAAGCAGTAGCAAAGCTTAAAAATGTGCCCACTTCGCCCCGTAAAATGCGGTTGATCGCTGACCTAATTCGTGGGCAGCGCGTTAGCCGGGCGTTGGGTCTCCTGAAATATCAGCCGCAGGCAGGTGCCGCCATATTACAAAAAGTGCTTTTGTCGGCCGTTGCTAACTGGCAGCAAAAGAACGAGGACGAACGTATTGAAGACGCCGACCTCTACGTAAAAACGATCTTTGTTGATGGAGGGCCAATGCTGAAGCGTCTGCGTCCTGCACCACAGGGCCGTGGACACCGGATCCGCAAGCGTTCTAATCATATCACAATTGTGATCGACAGCGCTGCAGCCCCGGTATTGTCAGACAGTGAAGCAACCACGCAAACATCCGAAAACGAGTAACACCGAATGGGACAGAAAATAAATCCGGTTAGCTTGCGGCTTGGTATTGTCCGCGGCTGGGAATCAAGCTGGTACGGCGGTAAAGAGTTTTCTGATAAGCTCGTTGAAGACGAAAAAATCAGAAAATACATCGCAGCCCGTATCCCGAAAGGGGCAATTGCGCGGGTTGTGATTGAGCGTACCCTCAAACGCATTACGCTGACAATCCACACGGCCCGTCCGGGTATCGTTATCGGTAAAGGCGGTGGAGAAGTTGATAAGATCAAGGAAGAGTTGAAGAAGATCACCGGTAAGGACGTTCAGATCAACATCTTTGAAATCAAACGACCTGAAATAGATGCGAAACTGATCGGTGAAGCAATCGCCCAGCAGCTTCAAGCACGTATCTCGTTCCGGCGCGCGATGAAGCAGGCAATCAGTTCTGCTATGCGTGTAGGCGCTCAGGGAATTAAGGTAAAGGTATCAGGTCGTCTGGGTGGTGCCGAAATTGCACGTTCAGAGCAATACAAAGAGGGCCGGGTACCTCTTCACACACTGCGGGCTGATATTGATTATGCCATTTCAGAGGCACAGACCATCTACGGCAAGATCGGTATCAAAGTTTGGGTATTCAAAGGCGAAGTATACGGCAAGCGCGATCTGTCGCCGGCTGCTATGATGAGCCAGGCCCAGGCCAATGACCGTAATGCAGACCGGGGTGGTGATCGCGGTGAGCGTCGTCCGCGCGGAGATCGGGATGGTAATGATCGTGGTGGTCGCAACCGGAACGAGCGGGGTGGTGGTGATCGTGGTGGCCGGGGTGGTAATAACCGTGGCGGTGGAAACCGTGGCGGTGGAAACAGACGATAAATGTCAAGCAGTTGGTTGGCCCAGTTAGAAGACAGAAACTGACTAACCAACCACTGTCCGACTGACTAACTACTACTAAGTCATGTTACAGCCAAGAAGAACCAAATTTCGCAAACAGCATAAAGGTCGGATTCCGGGCATCGCTTCACGTGGCCATGAGATTGCCTTCGGTACGTTTGCGATCAAGTCACTGGAACCGGGTCGTATTACGGCTCGGCAAATTGAAGCAGCTCGTATTTCTGTAACGCGGGCTATGAAGCGTGAAGGGCAGGTCTGGATTCGAATTTTTCCAGATAAACCAATTACTAAAAAGCCTGCCGAAGTGCGGATGGGTAAAGGTAAAGGTGCTCCTGAATACTGGGTTGCTGTTGTTAAACCAGGAACCATCATGTTTGAAGCAACGGGTGTTCCCCTTGAAACAGGCATGGAGGCCCTTCGTCTGGCCGCTCAGAAACTGCCGGTACGAACCAAATTTGTTGTACGGCGGGATTACCAGGAAGGACAGCAAGCGTAATTCATAAGCGACTAAGCAAATGAAGAAAGAAGATTTTAAGCCCATGTCAGCCGACGAGTTGCGTAATGAAATTACTGCTGAACAGGACCGGCTGTTGAAGTTGAAGTTTGCGCATGCCGTTTCTCCCATTGAGAATCCTATGCGTATTCGCGAGAGCCGTAAGCGGATTGCTCGTCTGAAAACCGAGTTGACAGTAAAAACACGGCAAGCCTAATTATATAGTACGATGGAACAGCAGCAGGAGCAGCAGCCCGTACAAGGGCAAGAGCCAGCGGCAAGCGTTGAGCAAACCGCAACAGCTCCAGTACAAACTTCTCAGGAAGGAACTGGACGGAATGCACGGAAAGAGCGGATCGGTAAAGTGGTTAGCAACAAGATGCAGAAAACAATTACTGTAGCTGTTGACCGTAAAGTGAAGCACCCGATGTACGGTAAATTTATGCACCGTACTAAGAAATTTATGGCTCACGATGAAAACCAGGAGTGCGGTATCGGTGACACGGTTCGCATCATGGAAACTCGTCCGCTGAGCAAGAACAAGCGTTGGAGACTAGTCGAAATCATTGAAAAGGCGAAGTAAGCCATGGTACAGCAAGAATCAAGACTGAGTGTAGCCGATAACAGTGGCGCTAAAGAAGTGCTGGTTATCCGCGTTCTGGGCGGTACCGGTAAGCGCTACGCGACAGTAGGTGATAAAATTGTTGTGACGGTAAAGCAGGCTTTGTCGTCGAGCAATATGAAAAAGGGTACGGTATCAAAAGCTGTAGTTGTTCGCACTAAAAAGGAAGTCCGCCGGAAAGATGGATCGTACATCCGGTTCGAAGACAACGCAGCCGTACTGCTGAATAATAACGATGAGCCGCGGGGTACCCGAATCTTTGGACCTGTCGCACGCGAACTGCGCGAAAAGCAGTTTATGAAAATTGTATCGTTAGCACCCGAGGTACTGTAAAAAATGGAAAAGAAAGTAAAGCTGCCGAAACATAAGTTTCATATTAAGACCGGCGATACCGTATTGGTCATTGGAGGTAACTCAAAAGGTCAGCGCGGGGTGGTAAAGGAAGTCATTGTGGAAAAAGATCGGGCTCGTGTTGAAGGAGTCGCTATGATTACGAAGCACTTGAAGCCGACTGCTCAAAATCCACAGGGAAGCCTCGAAAAAACGGAAGGATCAATTCACATCAGTAATCTGATGGTAGTGGATCCGGCGACAGGGGAACCTACTCGTACCGGCCGCAAGTTGAACGAACAGGGTAAACTGCAGCGCTTCTCAAAGAAGACAGGCAATTTTATTCCTGACGGAGGTCGTAAGTAAACCAGAAAAGGTCTAAAGAGATGGCAACGCCAAGACTGAAAGAAAAATATTTGAACGAAGTCGTACCTCAGTTGAAGGAAAGATTTCAGTATAAGTCGGTTATGCAAGTACCGCGGCTGAGCAAAATCGTAATCAACAAAGGTATTGGAGCAGCAGTCGCTGATAAGAAACTGGTTGACGTTGGGGTAGATGAGCTGACAACCATCACAGGTCAGAAAGCTGTCGCAACCCTGTCGAAGAAAGCCGTTTCAAACTTCAAACTGCGCGAAAACATGCCAATTGGTGCGAAAGTTACACTTCGCGGTGATCGGATGTTCGAATTCCTTGATCGTCTGACTACGGTTTCATTACCGCGGGTACGGGACTTCAAAGGCGTTAATGACAAAGGATTTGATGGTCGGGGAAACTACACATTTGGTGTTCAGGAGCAGATTATCTTTCCTGAAATCAGCATCGATAAAGTAGCCCGTATTTCAGGCATGGACATCACTTTTGTAACGACGGCAACATCTGATAACGAAAGCTACGAGTTACTGAAAGCACTGGGTATGCCATTCGCTAACGCTGGTAAGAAATAACCGACAAAGGTTTAAATCATGGCAAAAGAATCGATTAAAGCACGGGAACGGAAGCGCGAAGCACTAGTAGCGAAGTACGCAGCGAAGCGTGCGGCCCTAAAAGCAGCCGGTGACTACGTTGGCCTTGACAAGTTGCCTAAAAACGCATCGCCAGTACGGCTGCATAACCGTTGTAAACTGACGGGTCGTCCGCGAGGCTACATGCGTAAGTTCGGCATCTCACGGGTAACATTCCGGGAGATGGCTTCGGCAGGTAAAATTCCAGGCGTAACCAAGGCAAGCTGGTAAGCCCAATCATCATTTTCATTTGTAATTCTGTTTCCGTAATTTTGCGAACTCTTTTGGAAACAGGGGTTTGCAAGTAACGCAACAACGAAATGAATACAGATCCCATAGCAGATTATCTGACTCGAATCAGAAACGCTATCCGTGCAAAGCACCGGGTTGTGGAAATTCCTGCTTCCAACATAAAGAAAGAAATCACAAAGGTATTGTACGACAAAGGGTACATTCAGAACTATAAGTTCGATGATAGTACACCCCAGGGCATCATCAAGATTGCACTTAAGTACAATCCGGTTACGAAGCAGCCTGCTATCGTAGATCTTCAGCGCATTAGCCGCCCAGGTCTGCGTCAGTATCGGGGTGCCGATCAGCTGCCACGGATCTTGAATGGTCTGGGCGTGGCTATCATCTCTACCTCAAAAGGGGTGATGACAGATAAAGAAGCCAAGACACTTAACGTGGGTGGTGAGGTATTGTGTTACGTTTATTAATCTGGATTGAACGATGTCACGTATAGGTAAAAAACCAATCGCCCTACCCAGTAACGTAACCTTGTCTTACGACAACAATATCGTTACTGTGAAAGGCCCTAAAGGTACTCTGACCCAAACGATTGATCCGGACATCTCGGTTGAAGTCCAGGACGGTCAAATACAGGTGTCTCGCCCAACGGAACAAAAGCGCCATAAAGCTCTGCACGGTCTGTACCGTTCATTAGTAAACAATATGGTGACTGGCGTAAGTACAGGCTTTAAGGTCGATCTCGAAGTAATCGGGGTTGGTTATAAAGCGTCTGTTACGAACAATGTGCTTGAATTGAATCTCGGTTATTCACACAATGTGTTCGTAGCTATTCCGCCTGAAATAAAAGTTACGGCGGTTACTGAAAAAGGGCAAAACCCGAAAGTATCATTAGAAGGCTTAGATAAGCAACTGATCGGCGACGTAGCAGCTAAAATTCGTTCCCTGCGTAAAGTTGAACCATACAAAGGAAAAGGTATTCGCTTTGTGGGTGAGCAGGTTCGTCGGAAGGCTGGTAAGTCCTCGTCAAAAAAATAATTAAACGCCTATTTGGTCGGAATCAAATAATATGGCAACGAATAAGCAAGCAAGAAGACAACGGATCAAATACAGCATCCGGGCAAAAATTTCCGGGACTGCTGAACGTCCGCGTCTATCTGTATTTCGCTCTAACAAAGCGATTTATGCTCAGCTGATCGATGATGAAGCAGGCCGTACACTGGCAGCCGCTTCTTCACTTGAGCTGAAGACTGAAATAGACGGCTTTACCGTCGACGCAGCGAAGAAAGTTGGTCAGCGGCTGGCTGAGAAAGCAACCGCTCAAAACATCAGCGCAGCTGTATTCGATCGAAACGGCTATTTGTATCACGGTAAAGTAAAAGCACTGGCCGATGCAGCCCGCGAGGGGGGCCTCAAGTTCTAAGCAAGCAATGGTAACGAACGCAGCAAGACCGACAAAGGTAAACGAAGCCGACCTGAAAGAGCGGGTGGTAGCCATCAACCGCGTTGCAAAGGTGGTAAAAGGTGGTCGCCGGTTCAGTTTCTCGGCGATTGTCGTCGTCGGTGATGGTAATGGAGTAGTAGGGTACGGCTTAGGTAAAGCAAACGAAGTAACGGATGCAATTGCCAAAGGCGTGGAAGATGCTAAGAAGAATCTGGTTCAGATTCCTCTGCTGAAGCATACGGTACCTCATGAAATGGAAGGTAAGTTCAGCGGTGGCTTTGTCCTGCTGAAGCCTGCAGCTCCTGGTACTGGAGTTATCGCTGGTGGTGCAATGCGCGCCGTGCTGGAGTCAGCCGGTGTGCGCGATGTACTGGCTAAGTCAAAAGGTTCCTCAAACCCACACAATGTGGTGAAAGCAACACTGGATGCATTGACCCACATGCGTTTGCCTCACCAGGTAGCTTTTCAGCGTCAGGTTAGTCTGGCGAAAGTGTTTAACGGTTAAAAGACAGCAACAGACATGGCACGAGTACGAATCACGCAGGTCAGAAGCACTATTGACCGTCCGCAGACACAGAAGAACGCGATAAAATCACTGGGATTGGGAAAGATCAACCGCAGCATTGAGTTGGAATACAACGACGCGCTGGCAGGTACAATCCGAAAGGTACAACACCTGGTGAAGGTTGAAGAAATTTAAGTATCTTTGCGATTCTTTTGATTCATTGGGCGCTGAAACGTATGGCTTCAGGGCAAAATGAGTCAAAAGAATCAGCTATTTTTAACGAAACAGAACAATGAATTTAAGCAACCTTAGACCGGCTAAGGGTTCCGTCAGAGAGCGAAAGCGAGTCGGACGCGGGCAAGGATCAGGGATGGGCGGTACGTCAACCCGTGGTCATAAAGGAGCGCAATCGCGCTCAGGCTATAGCCAGAAATTAAATTTTGAAGGTGGTCAGATGCCACTACAGCGTCGGGTGCCAAAGTTTGGCTTTAAGAATCCGACCCGCGTAGAGTACAAACCGATCAATCTAGACTTGATCGAGGCCCTGGTTAAAGAAACGAACGCTACTGTTGTTGATCTTGCGTTTTTGAAGCAACACGGTATTGTAGGCAACAAGGACCTTGTAAAGGTTCTCAGCCGGGGTGAACTAACAGCTGCCGTTGAGATTCATGCTCATGCGTTTTCAGTAAGCGCCAAAGAGGCTATTGAAAAGGCAGGTGGTAAAGCTGTTGTTCCTGTTAGAGAAGTTAGCGAGGGAGCGAATCAATAAGTGAGCACGGCAACGGCCGCAACTTTTTATGAACCGATTCATCACCACTCTTAAGAATATATTTGCAATAGAAGAGTTGCGGACACGTATTCTCAACACGCTATTGTTCATTACGGCTTTTCGTCTGGGTACCCAAATTGTACTGCCAGGCGTTGACCCTGATCGTCTGAACCTTCGCCCGCAAGGGTTGCTTGGTTTGCTGGATACCTTTTTGGGTGGTGCGTTCAGTAAAGCGTCGATTTTCGCGCTGGGCATTATGCCGTATATCTCGGCCTCTATTGCTATACAGTTACTGACGCTGGCTCTGCCTTATTTCCAGAAAATGCAGAAAGAGGGAGAGTCGGGCCGTAAGCGGTTAAATCAGATTACCCGTGTGTTAACGATTTTTGTGACGGCAGTACAGGCTATCACATACGTTCAGACAACTGTTCCTACCGAGGCTCTACTGATTGATCGCGGTTTGTTCACGATCTCATCAGTATTTATTCTGACGTCAGGCACCATCTTTTGTATGTGGTTAGGCGAGCGGATTACGGATAAGGGTATTGGCAATGGTATTTCGATGATCATCATGATCGGAATTGTATCACGTTTGCCGGGATCTATTTATGGTGAGGCCTTGTCGCGTGGATCAGCAGGTGCTTTGATTTTTGTGCTGGAATTAGTTGCTCTGTTCTTCGTAATCATGGGGGCCGTAGTGCTCACTCAGGCAGTCCGTCGGATACCTATCCAATACGCGAAGCAGGTGATCGGTAATAAAGTGGTTGGTGGTCAGCGCCAGTACTTACCGCTAAAGCTTAATGCTGCGGGGGTAATGCCGATTATTTTTGCCCAGGCGTTGATGTTCATTCCTACGTATCTGGCAGGGCTTTTTTCAGAGAAAAGCGATTTTGCCGCTGGTGTTCAGAATGCTTTTCAAAGCTATACGACCTGGCAGTATAACTTGCTCTTTGCCCTGTTAATCATAGTCTTTACGTTTTTCTATACGGCTATTTCGGTTAACCCGACACAAATTGCCGATGATATGAAACGTAGTGGTGGTTTTATTCCAGGAGTGAAGCCAGGCATTCAAACGTCTGAATACATTGGAACGGTGTTGGACCGGATCACGTTGCCGGGCGCAATCATGCTGGCCATTGTTGCAATTTTGCCTGCCATCGCTAACCTGTTAGGCATGACGAGTGGTTTTGCCCAATTCTTTGGCGGTACGTCGCTACTGATTATGGTAGGGGTAGTACTGGATACACTGCAACAGGTAGAAAGTTACCTGCTGATGCGCCGGTATGAGGGATTGATGAAATCAGGGCGGGTACAAGGCCGTGCCGGTGAGACTGTAGCCGCTTAACACGATGTCTGGGTCTGGGAAAGATAAAATGATTTTCTTCAGAAGTGATGAAGAAATCAACCTGATTAAGATTAGTGCACAGGTGTTGGGGAAAGCTCATGCCGAGGTCGCTAAACTTATTCGTCCCGGAATTACGACCAAGGAACTTGACGAGGTAGCCGAAACGTTTATCAGAGATAACGGCGGTGTTCCTTCTTTCAAAGGTTATAACAAGTTTCCTGCTTCGCTTTGCATTTCTGTCAACGACGTGGTAGTGCACGGAATTCCCGGGCGTTACGAGCTTCGCGACGGAGACATTGTGTCGATTGATTGCGGTGTGTTGCTAAATGGCTTTCATAGCGATAGCGCGTATACCTACCCGGTAGGTGAAGTAAGTCAGGCTGTACGCCGTCTGTTGTCTCGAACCAAAGAGTCGCTCTATGTTGGTCTTGAGAAAGCCGTTGATGGAGGACGTGTCGGGGACATTGGCTATGCAATTCAAACGTACTCAGAGCGCTTTGGCTATTCGGTGGTACGTGAATTAGTAGGTCATGGCGTTGGTCAGCATCTACATGAAGCCCCGGAAGTGCCTAACTACGGAAAGCGTGGCCAAGGTCCGAAGTTAAAGGAAGGAATGATTCTGGCAATTGAGCCGATGATAAACTTCGGTAAGAAAGGAATCGTTCAGGAGCGCGATGGATGGACCATCCGGACAGCTGACCGCAAGCCTTCTGCACACTTTGAGCATACGGTAGCAGTCCGTAAAGGAAAGCCAGAGGTTCTGACAACCTTTGAATACATCGAGGCAGTAACGGCAAACACAAGCCTGATGGTTGAAACGAGTGAACTGATGGCGGCTTAATGCGATTATGGCTAAACAGAATTCTATAGAGCAGGATGGTGTAATATTGGAGGCATTATCAAATGCAATGTTCAGGGTTGAACTGGCAAATAAGCACGAGGTAATTGCTCACATTTCCGGTAAAATGCGCATGAATTATATCAAGATTTTGCCGGGAGATCGCGTAAAGTTGGAAATGTCGCCTTACGATTTGAGTAAGGCACGTATTGTGTACCGGTATAAATGAGTTTGCAGTTTTTGGAATACAGTTTTCGGCTGGGTTGTTGCCGAAGACTGATAACCGAAAACCAAAGACCGAAACTTTTTGAATCATGAAGGTTAAAGCGTCTATCAAAAAGCGCAGCGAAGACTGCATCGTGATCCGTCGGAAAGGGAAGCTGTACGTGATCAACAAGAAAAACCCCAGATACAAACAAAGACAAGGCTAAGCAAATATGGCACGGATTGCAGGTGTTGATATTCCGGACAAGAAACGTGGTGAGATCGCGTTGACCTACATCTACGGTATTGGTCGGAGCCGGGCGAAGAAAATCCTGACAGATGCTGGTATCAGCGTTGACAAGAAAGCAAGCGAATGGACTGATGAAGAATCAAGTGCTGTTCGTAATGCGATCTCAAATGAATACAAAGTCGAAGGGGCCTTGCGTTCAGAAGTTCAGCTGAGTATTAAGCGTTTAATGGACATCGGTTGTTATCGCGGATTACGTCACCGTAAAGGTTTACCGGTACGTGGTCAGCACACGAAGAATAACTCTCGCACGCGCAAAGGAAAACGGAAGACGGTTGCTAATAAGAAAAAGGCGACTAAGTAACAGTAAAACGTTTACAGTTTCCGGTTTACGACTCGTCGCTTAGTAGACTAACGGCAAGTAAGCCAAGGGGCTGACAACTAAAAAAATGGCTCAAGCAAAACGCAAAGACAAAGCGAAAAAGCGGGTAGTTGTTGTTGAACCGGTTGGTCAGGTACACATCCGGGCTACGTTCAATAACATTATCATTTCGATTACCAACATGAATGGCCAGGTAATTTCCTGGGCATCGGCTGGTAAAATGGGATTCCGCGGCTCTAAGAAGAACACACCGTATGCAGCTCAGACGGCTGCACAAAACTGCGCAGCCGTTGCTCATGAATTGGGTATGCGAAAAGCAGAAGTGTTCGTAAAGGGCCCGGGTTCAGGTCGTGAATCAGCGATTCGGACCATCCAGAACTCTGGTATCGAAGTGACTACTATCCGTGATATCACCCCGCTGCCGCACAATGGGTGCCGGCCGCCAAAGCGTCGTCGCGTATAATACGGATGACATGAATAGGGGCAGGCGACATTTAGTTGTGTCTGTCCAATGTTTCACAATTATTCATTCATTAAAGAATGGCACGTTATATTGGGCCAAAAGCCAAAATCTCGCGGAAGTTCGGCGAACCGATTCTAGGACCGAACAAAGCGCTTCAAAAGAAAAACTACGCGCCGGGTATGCACGGCCGCGGCCGCAAGCGGAAGCAATCCGAATATGCGGTTCAGTTGACAGAGAAACAAAAAGTAAAATACACCTACGGTATTCTTGAGCGCCAGTTCCGAGCACTCTTCCACCGGGCGCAGGTAAAACAGGGTATTACTGGTGAAAACCTGCTCAAGCTTTGCGAAGCTCGTCTGGATAACACCGTGTACCGCCTGGGTATTGCTCCTACCCGTCGGGCAGCCCGTCAGCTTGTGTCTCATAAGCACATCATTGTTGATGGTGAAGTGGTGAACATTCCGTCTTATTCGCTCAAGCCTGGTCAGCTCATTGGTGTTCGGGAAAAGTCGAAGTCACTGGAAGCCATTGCAACAAGCCTCTCTGCCCGGAATGTAAAGCGGTACAATTGGGTTGAATGGGATGGTCAGCAAATGACAGGGAAGTTTATTAGCTATCCTGAGCGTGATCAGATTCCGGAAAACATCAACGAGCAGTTGATCGTCGAATTGTATTCGAAGTAATCAGGTTGGCAGGATCAATTAGATTCTGCCAATTTATACCATATATAGTTTTCAGTTGCCGGTTTCGGCTTGGGGTGAATAGCCTGCGAACTGTTAACTACAACTGAGGACGGAATTAGTCTTCACTCCATAGGCAGACGAACTGCTGTAAAAAATACGAAACGTATGTCAATTTTAGCGTTCCAAATGCCCGACAAGGTCGTAGTGGAGAAAGCCGACGACTTTCACGGGGTGTTTGAGTTTAAGCCCCTTGAAAAAGGATACGGTGTGACAATCGGCAACGCCCTTCGGCGTATTCTGCTGTCATCGCTGGAGGGATATGCTATCACCAGCGTAAAATTCCCCGGCGTGTTACACGAGTTTTCCTCGATTGAGGGGGTTGTTGAGGATGTAACCGAGATCATCCTGAATCTGAAAATGGTTCGGTTTAAGAAGATTTCGGACATGGTTGACAACAAAATTACGGTTACCATCAAGAAGCAATCGGTCCTTAAGGCCGGTGATATATCGAAGTTTTCGCCTTCGTTCGAGGTATTGAATCCGGAGCTGGAAATCTGTCATATTGACGACACCCGCGATCTGGAAATGGAAATTATTGTGGAGAAAGGCCGCGGCTATGTTCCGGCTGATGAGCCACGGGCCAACGAACTAGCGTTTGGTCATATTCCTATCGATGCTATCTACACGCCTATCAAGAACGTGAAATATAGCGTTGAGAATACCCGGGTTGAGCAGAAAACTGACTATGAGCGGCTGTTGCTGGACATTGAAACGGATGGGTCAATCCACCCGGAAGATGCTCTGAAAGGTGCAGCGTACATCCTGATTCAGCACTTCATGTTGTTCTCGGATCAGACGATGACGTTCGAAACAACCAAGCCGGAAGAAGAGAATGTTGTGGATGAAGAAGTACTGCACATGCGGAAGCTTCTTAAAACACCGTTATCTGATCTGGACCTATCTGTACGAGCCTACAACTGCCTGAAGTCAGCTGACGTACGGACGCTGGGGGATCTGGTTCGTCTGGAGATTTCAGATATGATGAAGTTCCGTAACTTCGGTAAGAAGTCGTTGACAGAACTTGAACAATTGGTTGCCGAAAAAGGGTTAACCTTCGGCATGGACGTAGCCAAATACAGATTAGACGAGGATTAAAAAACAAAGGAGACAGGAGTAAGGAAAACGGAGAAAAGAGATCAGTAAACTTTTCTCTTTCCTTCCTCCTCCCTTCACCAGACAATGAGACACGGTAAAAAAGATAATCACTTAAGCCGGACGCACGCGCACCGTGAAGCGATGTTGCAGAATATGGCTACGTCGTTAATCATGCACAAGCGGATTGAAACGACGGTGGCGAAGGCGAAAGAGCTTCGCAAATACGTTGAACCGATCCTGACGCGGGCCAAAGACGATACGTACCAGAATCGTCGGGTTGTTTTCCAGTACCTGAACAACAAGGAAACCATGAAGGAGCTGTTCGGTACGGTTGCTGATAAAATTGCAAGCCGGCCGGGTGGTTACACGCGCATCATCAAACTGGGTAACCGGTTAGGGGATAACGCCGAGACTTGCCTGATTGAACTGGTTGACTTCAACGAAACGTTACTGGCAGCTGCAGCTGAGAAAGCGACTACCAAAACTCGTCGGAGCCGTCGGGGTAGCGGTGCACGCCGGACTACCGGCGAAACTGCTGCTGCGCCTGTTGCGGCTGAAGCTACCGCTACTGAAGCGCCTGTCGCTGAAGAAGCACCGGCTGCTGAAGAGGTAACCGAAACGGCTCCTGTTGCTGAAGCACCGGAAGCTCCGGCTGCTGACGCATCGGCTGAGGATAATCAAACTGATGCAACATCGACTGACGAAGAGCCAAAGCAAAGCTAATGATCAAGTCGTTTGCAATACATCAAAAGGGTTAACCGTCCAGGGTTAGCCCTTTTTTTTAAGCTTTAACTAACGAACGAAAACGTATCAATGAAACACATGCAGCAACGTGAAGCCCTGCTGGTTTTACAGGATGGTTCGGTTTTTCGGGGCTTAGCCCTGGGAAAAATAGGTACTGCCGGGGGCGAAATTTGCTTTAACACCGGCATGACAGGGTATCAGGAAATTTACACTGACCCTTCTTATTATGGCCAGGTCATCATCAATACAACATCCCATATCGGTAACTATGGTGTGCTTCAAAGCGCTGAGCAGGAGTCGGGTGGTGTTAAAATTAGAGCCATGGTGTGTAATTTCTTTTCACAGATACACTCACGACATCTGGCCGACGGTTCGTTGCAGGAGTATTTTGAGAAAGCAAACATTGTGGGTATTCACGGCGTTGATACGCGGCAATTGGTTCGCTATATCCGCGATAAGGGCGTAATGAACTGCATTATTTCGTCGGAAATACTTGATCCTGAATTACTACTGGCGGAATTGAACAAGGTGCCGGATATGGAAGGCCTTGAGCTCTCATCGGAGGTATGCACGAAGGAAATTTACGAAGTGGGAAGCGAAGATGCCAAAGTTAAAGTGGCTGTACTGGATCTAGGGGTCAAGAAAAGCATTCTGAGCAACCTTACAGACCGGGGGGCATACTGTAAAGTGTTTCCCGCTCAAACGCCTTTTTCCGAGCTAGCTGCCTGGAATCCGGATGGTTTCTTTATCTCAAACGGCCCCGGTGACCCGGCAGCAATGCCGTATGCAGTTGAAACCGTTAAGCAGGCGCTGGAAACCGAAAAACCGTTGTTCGGTATTTGCCTTGGGCATCAGATTCTATCACTGGCCAGCGGCATTTCAACCTACAAGATGCATAACGGGCATCGTGGCTTAAATCACCCGGTTAAGAATCTGATCACAGGCCGGTGCGAAGTGACGTCCCAAAACCATGGTTTTGCCGTCAAAGGAGACGAACTGCAGGATCATGCTAACGTTGAAGTGACGCATTTGAACTTGAACGATAAAACAATTGAAGGAATTCGGCGTAAAGACAAACCCGCATTCTCGGTACAGTACCACCCGGAAGCATCACCAGGGCCGCACGACTCCCGCTACTTGTTTGATGAGTTTGTGAAGCTTATTAACGAATAAAAAAAGAGGTCGGACAGTGCTGTTCGACCTCTTTTTTGCCTAATCCTGTTTCAGAACTTTAACCGTGCGGCTTTCGGTAAGTGAGTTAATACGAAGCATAAAAAACCCCGGTGCCTGACGACTGAGTGGAATGCGTATTTGTTGCCGGGCGGCCGCCTTATTGACAGTCTGGTCTGCAACGACCCGGCCGTCGGTGGTCACTAAGGAGACCGTTAAGGGCTGTCCTTCAACACCAAGAATGGTAGCATCAATGTAGTCGCCTACGGCGGGGTTAGGCGTTACCTCGACGGATAGGCCCTTGCCCACTTCCTTGGCGGCAAGACGCGCGGCTCCGGTAAGTTGCCGGGCTGCTTCAACTGCAAAAACCGCATCGATAAGTCCGGTTCCTGTTGCGTCGTCATACCCTTTGTCATTTCCATTGCCATTGTAGGGATTATTCATGTCAATGGCTGTTTTTGCCAGGACGTCGCGAAGCATAGTAGGGGAGGGCCTGGGACCGTTCCATGCTTCCAGTATCAAAGCGGCTACGGCAGCCGCATTGGGGGCCGCTGCTGAGGTGCCAAAGAAATTAGGAATCGCGTCAGCGTCAATAGCGCTGTCTATAAAGAAGAAAGATGTGTTACCACCGTCAGGTGCTGTAAAGTCTGGTTTACGGGTCTTTCGGGGCGATTGGTAGCGATTACCGGCATCGTCAAAAAGAAGTGGCGTACCGCCCAGCGATGAGAAGCCTTCAACGATCGGCGGATTAACACCGTAAGCCGGCGTATTGATATAAGGGGCGGCTGCTACCGACATGGCGCCTTCAGCGTTGGCATGCCCCACAACCGTTGACGCCCCCAGCCCTGGGTAATCGGATGCATTAACGAACAACTCAATCCCATAGGAAATATACTTCAGACGTTTAGGCTTCGGACCTGCATACAGCCCCACAAGCAGAAAAACGAGTTGAGGCTGGTCAGTGTCATTGAAATAGAAGATTTCCTCAATAGGTTGTTTGGCACCAATATTATCAACCAGAGAAGCGTCCAGTACAGTGCCGTTCTGATCTACCAGCAGTACGTCTATATCAGACTGTACATTCCCAAAGAACGGATCATCCCATTGAAACCAGTCATCTATGTAGCCGCCGGGCGGTACAAGGAGCGGTTGAAACGGCTGTTGAGCGTTGAATTTATGTACTTCATACTCTCCTAAAAGCGGAATCGTTACGTTCCCCCCTGAGAAGAAAAACCGCTCATACGAGTAGTTGCTGTTATTACCGGCTGCCGTAAAATAGTAGACACCCGCATTACGTACCTCGTTGACTGCCTGAGCAATAATACCGTTCTGAAAGAAGGGTTCTTGTGGATAATACACATCGTCAACGATGATGTCGCAGCCGGCCTCCTTTAGCCGCAGGATGTTTTCAGCGAATCTGGCTTCTCCGTTGAAAGCGCTGGCAAAAGCAAATGTTGCCGAAGGAGCCACGTCGTGAATTAACTCGATCATCGCCCGACCTTCGTCGCTTCCGGGTATGCCAAAAATGTCAGGCAAAATCTCTTCTATCACCTCAACCGGTGTTGTATAGCCGTTAGGGTTTCCAACACCGGGTAGCTCATCGTTGGCAACCCCTGCAGCCGCACCACCCAGATAGTCGTAGCTATCAGACAGTACGCCAATCTTCAGGCCTTTGCCTGAATACCCCCGTAGTTGCCGAACAATGTTGGAGCGCATAGCCGTATCGCACTGGCCAATAATTGGATTGACCGCTCGCAAAGAAGGTTGAGACGCTGAAATAAGCCTTATACCTGGTAACGAGCCAGCTGCTTTGAGTTGGTTCGTTGGGATAAAGGCTGAAATGGACGAGCGAAAAGTGCCGGTAATGTCGGCCCCAAGTCCACGTAGTGAATTGGCTACGGCGTTGGCATCGCCCTCGGCCTGCGCGGTGACAAGTACCTTATCGCCCCGTACCCTTAATAGAGGTTTGCTGTTCTTCTTCAACCGGTCAGGCGATAGCCCATCGGCAATCTTTTGCAGCAGCCTGTCTAACCTGACCGATTTACTGCCAGCTAACGTACTGTTTTGAGCAAGCCGTACATGTTGAATTGACTGAACGTTGATTGGCATTTGAACCTGGCGGTCAACCTGGGCAAAGGTGGCTCCGGCAAAGCATCCGGTGAGTATCACTACGGAGGCTAATTGGCGGAAACAGAACGGTACATTAAAGGATAAGTTGAACATAACTAGTTGGTTTAAATTTATAAATAGTATTATTATCTAAAATACTTTAAAATCAATCTGACCGTAAACATATTGTATACGGTTATTGTAAATCTGATTTAGCGGTAAATGATCTGTTATGTGGTTGCGTGTTGCCAGTGCTGCCGACTCCAGATCCGTCGGAACGGCCAGCCTTTGGCCTGTAGGCCAAAGGCCTGATAGGCATGAGACTCTTTTACGGCTTGCTGGTAGTAGGCATCATCGTCGGTGAGGATGACCGATACATAGCGTTCGTTTGTGCGTACGCTTAAATCAGCAAAGGGTAGTTCCGGGCGCCAGTCCGGATTGGTCTGAGCAAGTTGATTTTTCAGGAAGTAGCCGGTTGGTGAGCCTTCGTATAGACGGGGCTGGGGGCGAAACCGGCCTTCTGCAACCTCGCGGGCGTAAGTCAGGTAGGCCTTCAAAAGCAAAGGACCTTCGTTGATCGTGTTTTCAACGTGCAATTGTTCGGGCCACAAGCTGGTAACAAGGTAGATGCGTTCCCGAGCCCGCGTAACGGCTACATTTAACCGGTTGGCTCCTCCGCGGGTATTCAGGCTGCCAAACTGCATGGATACCTGACCGCGCTCATTTGGCGCGTACCCCACCGAAAATATGATTACATCTCGTTCATCACCCTGAACGTTTTCTATATTCTTCACCAGAACCGGTGGATAGGGGTTGCGGCCTGTTTCCAGTAAATCCTGAATCAGTTGCTGCTGTGGGTAGTTGAACGTAACGACCCCAATTGAGAGGGCTGGCTGTTCAGTTTGTAGCTGATCAATAAGTCTGACAACGGCTTCGGCTTCAATGAGGTTGGTATGCTGTTGCCAGATACCGTTGACGTTCAGGTAGCGTATGGCAGGGTCGAAGCGGTTTATATCGTCGAAATGGGGAATCAACGACAGCCGGTTTTTATAAAAATGCTGATTGGAAAACGTAATCAGGTCCAGAGAGCGACTCCGGTAGTGTTCGGTCAACGAAACCTGCGGCAATTGCTGAGCTGCTAATTCGAGCAGGGATTCTACGTCGAGCGATACCGGTAACTCATCGGCAGGATCTTCTTCGATGCGGGTTCGGTACAGATCGCTCGGACGCAGCTGCTGATTATCCCCCGTAACAATGATCTGTCTGCCCCGGAATATGGCCGGAATGCCGCTCTCTGCAAAGCATTGAGAGGCTTCGTCGAAGATAACGAGGTCGAACAGGTCGGCGCGCAACGGAAATATAGCTGACACCGATTCTGGCGACGCCATCCAGCACGAGACCAGTTTTACGACTTCATCAGCAAACTGCTCCAGCAATTTTCTGACGGGCCAGATGCTCCGTTTCTTGGTTGTCTGATGCAGCAAATCACGGTAGCTCACTACGTTATTGAGCCGGTTGAACGTCAAATTGCGGTACGTTTGCTCCCGTAACCGAATCAGCAAAATATCACGGCTCAGGGCCTGCTTTTGTCGGATACTCTCCTGTAAAGCCTGCTCTGTTTGCTGCATTCGCAACGACGACACACTGCGCAATTCAGGATGTAGTTGCTCCAGATGCTCCAGCCAGGCGAGCCGCAGCGCGTTTTGAAAGACAGCCAGCCATGTGCGTGGCTGCGTGGACTGAAGGCGCTCAATAACCACGAGTTCAGGTTCGGAAAACGTATTATGAAGTCGGTCCGACTCCACCAGCAGCTCAAAATCAGTACGTAGCGACTGAACCAGTTCCTGAACAGCCACGTCAGCGGAGTAGATTAATCGTTCTATCTGCGTCTGAGTAAGGTACGTCAGCGAGTTGTTATACCGCACGGTTGCTGCCTGCAGCCAGTCTATGGCTTGTTGAAGGCCGTCTATAGCCGCACTTTGATTGGTTGTAGCTGAAAGCCAGGGTAGTAAAAACGAAAAATGGGCAGTCAGTTTTGTCCACGTATCGGTAGCGAGCAAAACCACCTGATAGAGCTGGTCAAATGTCTGTTGGGTTTCGTAGGGCGAATCGCCTATCTGAAAAGCAGAGTCAAACTGGCGGGCAACGAGTCGAATTTTCTGTTCCCACGACAGTCGGTTTACAAAACGTTGTTCAAGCTCGCGCAGGTCGCTCAGAGAAACGGTCAGATTGTGCTGGTGGGCGATGGTTTGTAAAAAATTTTTATCGCCGTATACCAGCCAGCGAAGTACAGAAGCCCGGGCCCGTAGGCCATCCCGTAGCCGCTGCCCAAACGCTGCCGACTGCTCCTGCGGAATGGGGCTATCTAACAGACCCTGCCCGGCCATTGCATTTAGGGCTGATTTTTCGGTTTCAAACAAGGCCGCAGCATCGGGAGGTAGTTCATTTGTGGCCAATCGGTGCAAGATTGACCAGACGCTTTTCTCACTCAGCTTCTGCCGGATAAACCGTAGTTCGTCGAGGTGTTTACCAGAATCGACGAGGGGTAGCCAGCCGGGTGGTTCGCCGAATACCCGTCGCCATTGGCTTACTTGCTCTTTCGCAAAACCGGGTAGTTCCGATACCAGCTGGCTGATTCTGGGTAAATCGCCGGCGGTGAAGGAAGCAAAGCTGATGCGATCGGCCCAGGGATGGTCGGGGCCAAGCTGTTCGGCGTATGCTGCGTAGTTGCTAAGCCGTCTGCCGAACGTATCTGATTCTGTAAATCTAAAATGAGCATAGAGGTCGTCAAGCCGTAGGGAGGGGTTGTTCGGGTCGCTCGTCAGATACAATTCTTTGGGGGATAAACCGCAGGCCGTGGCATCAAACAAAGCTTGCTTGAACGTCTGTAATTCAGCAACGGCTTCATCGATCCGACGGCTTTCGGCGTCGAAATCCCGCTCCAGCAACACGGCATTGAGACTGTTGTTTAGCTGGCGGTAGGTGTCGATCTGTTCAATCTGATTGGCTATCTGGGCGTACAGCGCTTTCCGGTCGTCCTGAAAGTCGTGGACCAGGGCCATAAACGGTGCCATGCCAACCTGACTCAGCCGTTCATGAACAACATCGAGCGCGGCCCGTTTCTGGCAAACTAACAGCACCCGTTTACCCCGGGCGGCTGCATCGGCCATCAGGTTGGCGATCAGCTGGGATTTTCCCGTACCGGGAGGGCCCTGAACCACCAGCGATTGACCACTCCGGACAGTCCGGATGGCGGCCTCCTGCGACGCATCCATGGGGAGCGGGGTGAACAGTTTATTCTCGTTTAAAGGCAGAGAAGGACTGGTAGGCGATGCCGGAAAATCGAGATAAATCGGCTCTTCAGTTTCACCGTCGCCTGTGCTGGCATCACGTTCCGTTTGTTTGATCAGCTCATCGTAGTCGGGAACGAGAAAGGAGCCCGCTTGTGGAAAAATGCCTAGTACCGCTTCCGGGTAAAGTTTAAGTTCGCCGGTACGTTCAAGCTGCTCCAGGCCCTTTACCGGCTCTTTGTCATAAAAGCGGAGCTGATCGATAAATACCTCCTGATTGAAATTTAACTCCAGGGGCGTTGTTTTCAGCCATTCGTACAACTGCGTGCGGAATACAAGCGAGTCTTTGTCGAAATCAATCAGGTCTTTATCAATTACCTCGTCCGGCAGTTTAACCTGATTGAAATGGCCGTAGGCTACCGCCAGAGTCGGGTTCAGAAAGGCCGGCTCATCGCCCCGGCGTAGCAGTCGCCAGTGTTTACCAGCCTGCTCCAGTTGAACCGGAAAGAACAGCAGAGGGGCATGAACCACAGAACCATCCAGAAACTTACCCCGTATGAACGGCCAGCCCACAAACAAGTCTTCTGTGCCCCGCTCCTCAGTAATAAATCGTGCGGTGCGGTCAATACGCCGGAGCCGGCGGCTTACCTCGTTACTACGTTGCTGGCGAGCGTCCAGTACGTCACAGAGGGGTATAGCAGATTTCCGGGCGATCAGGTCTGCAATGATTGAAAAGGAGGGTTTGTTGAGCAGAAAATCAGTTTCATGGAGGTCTAGAAACTGATCGAGGGGCAGGCTGGTCAGAATCAGCGAGCGATTACGGCGGCTCAGGTTGGTAAGTCGTCGGCGGAAGGTTTTTAGTGCGCGGGTAGTGAGCATTCGGAACCGGAGTTTGGCCTATACATGTAATTCCCCGGACTGTTACGAAAACAAGCCGGGGAATCAGTATTATGACGGTCAGCGTACCGCTCAGACTTCAACGCCTTCTTCTTTCTCTTTTTTCTTCTCCGGAATAGCCCAGGAGGCCAGAATACTCGTCGCCAGAATAGCGATGATGATGTACAGCGAATAGACGGGCTGGAAGCCAAGTTCTTCTAGGTAATGGTCCGTCAGCATTTTCACTCCGATAAACGTAAGGAGAACGGCCAGACCAACTTTCAGGAAGCGGAACTGGCTCATAATGCTCGACAGGAAGAAGAACATCGACCGTAGTCCCATGATGGCAAATACGTTCGAGAAAAAGACAATGTACGGGTCTTTGGTGATCGAGAAGATGGCCGGAATGGAGTCGACGGCAAAAATCAGGTCCGTAAATGCCACTACAATCACGATAATGAACAGGGGCGTTACGAACAGCTTGCGGTCTGACTTCCGACGGATAAAGAAATTTTCGGATACGTTTCGCTTGTAAACGTTCAGATAGCGGCTGGCAAACCGAACAACGGGGTGGCTGCTGGGTTCAATTTTCTCATCTTCTTCCTTCTGGAAGAACAACCGCAAACCCGTGTAAACCAGAAACGCACCAAAAAGAAACATGATCCACTCGAACCGCTGCAGCAGAGCCGACCCCACGAAAATGAAGACAAAACGCAGTACGATAGCCCCCAGAATTCCCCAGACCAGAATCTTTTTGTAGTACCGCTCACGCACGCCAAACGACGTAAAAATCAGGATAAACACGAAGATATTATCCGCCGACAGCGAGTATTCGACCAGATAGCCTGTGATGTACTCAAGAGCCATGTTGTTCTGAAATCGCTGAAGGCTGGCCTGAAAGTCACCCTGAACAAGCTGGACGTGATCGGCGTACAGATTCTGTATTTCCTGAAGATGGGCAAAGTCGGTAACGCCGTGTACCAGATACCCGTAGTTTTTCAGGAAAAAGTAGAACGCAATAGACAAACCCACCCAGATAGCACTCCAGGTAGCGGCCTCCTTAAAATGTACAACGTGGCTTTTCTGTTTGGAAAAAACGCCCAGATCCAGGGCCATTACCACCAGTACGAAGGCTGCAAAAGCCAGAAAAAATATAGTTTCGCTTGAGAGCATGATCTACATAAGACGGACAAAAAAATAACGTATCCGTTCCATAAAAGTTAACAACGGTTGTAAAACTACGTTCCAAATTGGGAAATGGGTGGGCTATACACTCAAAAATATTGTCATAGTGAAACAGACCCCGTAGTTTTGGCTTATGTTTAATGGTAAAAAAGTGGTTGTGGTTATGCCCGCCTACCGGGCAGCCTTAACGTTGGAACGTACCTATCGAGAAATTCCGTTTGATATTGTTGATGATGTTATCCTGGTCGACGACGCCAGCCCTGACAACACCGTAGAGGTAGCCCGCCAGCTGGGGATCCGGCATGTCATTCGTCACGACCGTAACAAAGGGTACGGGGGTAATCAGAAAACCTGCTATGCCAAAGCGCTTGAACTGGGGGCCGACATTGTGATCATGCTCCACCCTGATTATCAATATACGCCACTGCTGCTGACAGCCATGATTTCCATTATTGGCAATGATCTGTACCCGGTTGTGTTTGCGTCGCGAATTTTGGGGAAAGGGGCTCTGAAAGGGGGGATGCCGTTGTATAAGTACGTTGCCAACCGGTTTCTGACTTTCACGCAAAACCTGTTGATGAACCAGAAGCTATCGGAGTACCACACCGGCTACCGGGCGTTTTCGGGTGAGGTACTCCGCAGTCTGGATTTTACGCATAACTCCGATGATTTCATTTTTGATAATGAAATGATCGCCCAGATTTTCTATAAAGGCTATGAAATAGCCGAAGTGACGTGTCCAACCAAATACTTCGAAGAGGCATCGTCGATCAATTTCCGACGAAGCTCAATCTATGGGCTGGGCGTTCTGAAAACGTCGCTGTTTTATATGCTCACTAAGCTCGGGCTGATGCGCTGGAAGATCTTACGCTGACCAGCTCCGGCTCGGGCAGTACTACGTCCAGAATCATGGACTCCAGGGTCAGGCCGGGCCCGAATGCACAGCTCAGAATATGAGGCTTATGATCAGGAATGACCGCTTCGCCCAAGGCGGTCAGACTGCTGTCGGTACCCAGCTCCTGCCAGATTTCGTGCAGCACGAACAGAACCGTGGCCGACGACATATTGCCAAACTGACGTAGCACAGTATAAGCATGCCGATTATCGTGGGCTGTCATGCCCAGCTGACGTTCGATAACTTCCAGAATTTTACGACCGCCCGGGTGGAGCGCAAACCCGCCGATGTCGTCTATTGTCAGGTCGCTGCGTTCCAGCAACTGATCCATAAGCTGGCAAATGCCTTTCTCAATATAAGCCGGAACCTCCGACGTCAACGTCATTTCAAAGCCAAAATCGCTTACGTGCCAGGCCATTTCGGCTTTGCCCTCGGGAAGCAGATCACAGTAAAATGACCGGAGCAGCAGCGATTTTTCGGAGCGAGGCTGCCCTTCGACAAGCACGGCCGCGGCCCCGTCGGCAAACAGAGCGTTCGACAACAGGTGGTCGACTTCGGTTTTTTTCTGGAAATGGATTGTACATAATTCCACACAGACGACCAGCACTTTGGCATCCGGATCGGCGCGCACGATGGCATCGGCTGCTTTCAGGCCATTAAACGCCCCGTAGCAGCCCATGAAATTGATGGCCAGACGTTGGGTAGTTGTAGGTAAGCCAAGGGCTTCGATCAGTTCAATGTCGGGGCCGGGGGCGTACAGGCCCGTGCAGCTGACCGTGATCAGATGGGTAATCTGCTGCCGATCGAAGGGTTCGCTGTCATCCCCCTGCTGCCGGTCGTTGAGGCAGTGTTCGATTGCCCGCATCGCCAGTGGCACCGCTTCCTGCCGATATACGCTCATGCGCTGACTCACGGTCGGAAACGGCTCCATGCCGGGCGTATTGGGAAAGAACGCAAACTCGCCGGATTGCCGGTTAAAATCGGGGAGTACAGAATGGCGCTGATCAATGCGCGTCTGCCGGTACAGAGCCGACAGGCGCCGGCGGTCGCGCTCGTCAAACTGCAGGGCTTCGGTCATAAAATCGACAGCCTGTTGCTGCGAGACAATATGGTCCGGCACGGCTGTACCAAAGCCGTTGATATAACTATTCGTCTGTCTCATCTCTGGGTTAATTGATCATTAGTACTGCTATATGAAAGGTATAACAACTGTTTAATACGAAAGTTGTGTAAATTGTCTGCGTGCTATCCTATCCTTTCGTATGAACGCCCGAGCCGTGTGGTTGCACCTACGGGTGCCCTTTTCGTTCTTTCTGCTGCCCGTATTCTGGTTCGCACTCAGTCAATCGCCACAACCAGATTCCGGGCGGGCCGTATTGGTAGTACTAATCATTCATCTCTTACTATACCCGGCCAGTAATGCCTACAACAGTTATTACGACAAAGACGAAAAGAGTATCGGTGTGCTGGAAACGCCCCCGCCTGTTGACCGAACCCTGTTGTACGTCGCCTGGGGACTGGATTTGTTCGCGTTGCTGTTAGGGTGGTTTGCCGGCCCCCCATTTGTCCTGTATCTGTTAATCTACGGCCTGATCTCGAAAGCGTATAGTCACGATAAAATCCGGCTGAAACGCTACCCGGTCGTCAGTTGGCTGGTGGTAGGTTTGTTTCAGGGCGCGTTTACGTATCTGATGACCTTCCAGGCCATCAATGACCTGCCATTGGTAGCGCTTGAACAGCCCAGAATCCTGCTGGCTGCCTTGCTGTGCACCCTGAATGTATTAGCCATTTACCCGATCACCCAGGTTTATCAGCACGCTGAAGATGCCCGCCGGGGCGATTTAACCCTGAGCCGGCTGCTGGGGGTTCGTGGAACCTTCGTTTGTGCGCTAGCGGTATTTACCTGTTCTATCGCCGGGTTTTATGTGTATTTCTGGGGACAGCAGCCCTTCTACTGGTTGCTGGGATTCTTACTGCCTGCCATGGTCTTCTTCTTAATTTGGTACAGGCATGTTCATCAGGACAGCAGCCGGGCCGATTTCCGGTCGACGATGCGGATGGTGACACTGGCCGGTATAGGGCTGAACGGATTCTTTCTGACCCTGCTGTTTTTAAGCCGTTCATAAACAAGCCGTTCAGCTGAGATCTGAATTTTTTTGCAAAAACCTCTTGACAAACGACCGTAAAGCATTAATTTTGCATCCACAATTCGCCACCGAAGGCGAAACCAAAACGCGAAAGTAGCTCAGCTGGTAGAGCGCGACCTTGCCAAGGTCGAGGTCGCGGGTTCGAACCCCGTCTTTCGCTCGACAGAAAAGGCACCGCCCGTCGGTGCTTTTTTTGTAGGTAGCGGACCTCCGCGCCGGGATGGCGGAATAGGTAGACGCGCAGGACTTAAAATCCTGTGGGCCGTAAAGCCCGTACGGGTTCGATTCCCGTTCCCGGTACCTTTCTAAATAAAAAGCCGCTGATTATCAGTGGCTTTTTTGATTTCTACTCCTCCGGTCTGTTTCAATCAATCGTGTACTTCGCTATAAACGTCAGCTCATACGCTACGTAGTAAGCTCATTTTAATCCTTAGATAATGTAGGCAATTATATTAGTTCTATTTTTGCCGGCTCGGTAAGCTTTTTCCCGCGTACACTCAATTCAAAAACACACTATGGAAAAGTTAAAGATTGGAGACCCCGTGATGCTTACTTCCGATAGCCGGGTCATGACCGTTGTTGGTTTTGACCGGTTGACTGCGCTGAGAACTAAAGATCAGGCCATAGAAGATTTGCCGGAGGATCATTCGCAACCCATCTGTGAGTGGACCGATGAACAAGGCCGGCGCTTAAAGGCCATATTCACCCTTAACCAACTGTCAAGGGTTCATTGAAAGCAAAGGGACTGCCCGCGGGCAGTCCCTTTGCTTTTTCACTCCATCGAATAGCCGTTTCTTACTTTATCGCCAGTACTCTGAATTCGGTACGGCGGTTGCGCTGGTGCTCTTCTTCCGTGCAGATGATTCCGTCGGTGCAGTTATTGACCAGCATGGTTTCGCCCATGCCCGTAGCCGTCATCCGCCGGCGACTGATACCTTTTGACGCCAGGTAATCAACAACGGCTTTAGCCCGCTGAGTCGACAAGGCTTTGTTATAAGCCGCTTCGCCCCGACTGTCGGTATGAGATCGGATCTCAATCACCAGCGAGGGGTACTTGCGCATGGTCGCTACCAGCCGCTCCAGCTCGCGGGATGCGTCGGTGCGGATGCTGAAACGATCCAGGTCGTAATAAATGTTGTCTATCGTAACAACGTCGCCGACGCTCAGCATCCGCAGATCGGCTGATAACAGTTTCGGCTTGGCTTTTCTGGGTAGGCGTTTGATCCGGTTGGTGTTCGTGCCAAAAGCCGGCTTAGACGCAATCAGTGTATAATCGCACCCTTCGATCAGGTCGAAGAAGTACCGGCCATCGGCCCCCGTTACGTACTCGCGCTGAGTGCGGTCGCATTCGTTACGCAGGCGGACCGTTACGCCCTCAATCGGTCGGCGGGTAATCTCGCTGACAACGACGCCACGAATGCGTGAGCTGGTAAGTGAGCCGGCGTCGACGTCTTCAGCGGCTACAGTATCCATAACGATGGTCGGCTTGAACATGCCCATCTCCAGCCGGGTTGGCTGATCATCCGTCAGGGAGCGGGTCGTGAAGCCTACCGTACTGTTGACGTATCCGTCGCGGCTGGCCTGGAAAATGAAATCGTTATCGCCTTCCAGACACATCCGAATCAGGCCGTTTCGGTCGGTGGTGAGCAGTTGTTCATCCCGCCCTTCCAGACGTCCTTTCACCTGCACCGTAACGCTGTCCAGCGGCTGATCCGTTTCAACGTCGTAGAGCCGAAGAGTCAGATCCCGGCAAGTGTATTGAGCAGCCTCGCGGACAAAGCGGTAGATATCGTCGTTTCCGGCGCGACGGTTGCTGCTGAAATAACCGGCGCGACGACCAGGGTCGGTAATAATACCAAAATCATCTTCGGCGGAGTTTATGGGAGCATCAAGGTGTTCGATACGCTGCACCGTCTGGCCGTTGGACAAGACCGCGTAAAAGATGTCCAGCTTGCCCAGCCCCTTCATCCCGTCGGTCGAAAAGTAGAGATTGCCGGCATCATCGGCGAAAGGGAACAACTCATTGCCTTTGGTATTGATGTCTTTGCCCAGATTAACAGGCTGCGACCAGCGCCCGTTGACGTAGCGGCTCACGTAGATATCTGTTCCGCCAAAGCCTCCGGGCATATCCGAGGCAAAGTAGAGGAGCTGGTCGGGTTCGCCGGTACGGTCGCGGCCCAGGCTTGGATGCCCAACGGAGTATTCGTTGCTGTTGAAGGGGAGTTCTTCCACGTTTACCCACGCCCCGTTTATCTGCGTGGCCGTAAACAGCTTAAGCTTATTGACGCCCTCCGTGCTTTTGCCAGCTTTGCCGTCATTGTAGTTGTTTCGCGTGAAGATAATGCGTGACCCATCCCGCGAAAACGTCACCGGGCCTTCGTGGTAGCGCGTATTGATCGACCGGGTAAAGCGTTGGGCTGCGCTCGTGGGGCGGGCATCATAACCAAGACCTTCGGCGATGTTGATGCCCAGTTCGAAGCCGGGTACCGTACGCGAATCATTGGGCGTAGCGCGGGTATACGCGTCTGCTCCCAGGCTACGGCCGTCCTTCGATTGGCCAGCGCTGGTTCGATTGGCAGGTGGTTTGCTCAGGCTGCCGTCCGGATTGACAATGCCACTAACTTTTAAGGAGCTTCGATTAGGTACGTAGATCAGATCAAGGTAGTCGGTGCCACCTCCGCTCCCCGACGTTTCAATGGCGGAGCTGCCTTTTTTGCCGGCTACGTATACGAGGCCATCCCGGTAGAAAGCCGGGCTGAACTCTTCATTGGCTGTATTCAGTCCGAGGTATTCCAGCCGGTAGCGGCTGGGTACACCGCCACTACCCAAACGGGTTACGCCCGATTGGGGTCCAGACGGGGTCGGTACCCGCCGATCAGGCTGTTTATCTTTCTGGCTAAGGTACCGTTCGTATTGATGCTGGGCCTCCTGGAATTTACCGTTGGCAGCCAGCGTCTGGGCGTAGCGGAGCGTGAGTTGCGGATCGGTTGCCCCATCGGCGCTGAGCGCTTCGCGGTAGAATCGTTCGGCTTTCGGGTTGTCGCCAACCTGCTGATAGGCATAGGCCAGCTTACTCAGCGCCGTTACCTTCTGCGCCGGGGTTAATTGATCACGCTGTTCGTCCAGAATCTGCGAGTAGGCGTCAATGGCCCGTCCGTATGCTTTCCAACTGAGCAGCCGTTCGGCCTGATAGAGCAGCGAATCCTGCTGCGCCCAGGCCATCAGACTGCTTATCCACAGCAACCCGCCTAAAAGTCCCTTTAACCAATATTGGTTCATTGGTGTAAATCGTCAACACGTACCGTTCGCACAGATACCCATCCGGCAAACGAATTAGCTTTCGAATCATTGCAAAATAAGCCCGACGCTTAGCGCATCAGGGTCAGAAAACGAGTAAACTCCCGCCCGTCGCTGCGTACGACCCGGTAGAAATACGTGCCGTCGGGTAAGCCCTGCCGGGGTTCATTCGTTCGGATGCCCTGGTTCGGCGTACCGTCCCAGTCGTTTTTGTAATCGTCGCTACGGTACACCAGGTGCCCCCAGCGGTTAAATACTTCCAGGCGAAGGGTCAGGCCCGGTGGTATCCGCTGGATCACAAACCGGTCGTTGATGCCATCGCCATTAGGTGAAAAACCCTCAGGAATGAACATCGTCGTGTCCTGCTGCGGTCGGATGGCCGATAACGTCACCAGGGTGGCTTCTGTATTGTCGGCCGGATCGCCGTTCTGGTCGGGGTCAACGGTGGTTCCGTTGGTCGAGCGATCCTGACACAGTTTACCGTGTACATCGACCGCCCGTGCCAGGGCCGTATTGCTGAATGTCAATGTATTGGCCTGAGCCGGATCGAGCCGTACGGTCAGCCAGATACGTTTCCGCATCCCGGCGGGTAACTGACTCGCGGAAGCGAGCAGTGTCGTATCAGCCCCCCGTCCGGTAAAGGACGCGTTGACGTACAGACCTTCGTCGGCCCGCACCTTCGCTGAGCGTATCAGAGCCCCTGCCGCCGTAAAAGCCGCGTCCAGATCGTCGGAAATCTGCACCTGTTGTAGGGTATGATCGCCAAGGTTCTCTACGGTCAGCTGATACGTCAGCTCAACAAAGGAGCCGCTTTCGTCGGCCAGCCAGACCGGGTCGGCCACCTGCTTGCTCAGACCAATCACTTCGCGGGTTGGTGTAGGTGCTGCCACCGTAATGGTTGATGAAGCTCCCGCGCAGGGGCCAGTGCTGTCGGGGTCAGGTGTATGCAGCGTGAAGGCAACGGTTCCGCGCCGGTAATCCGCTTCGGAAAGCAGATAACGGGCGGCAAGGCCATTGGTCGCGAACAGGCCATTGCCGGCGCTATGCCAGCTGGCCTGGGTAGCCGAGCCCCCTAACCGACCGGTTAGCCGCACAACGCCTTTGGCCCAGTCTACCGAATCGATGCGGGCAACTACCGAAGCCGGATTGCTGAGGCAGGGGGGAATGCCATGTTCGCAGGGCGTAATCGTGACTGTTACCCGGGTTGGTTGGGTATAGCAGCCATTGGCGTCGCGTCCTGTCAGGTAATACGTACCCGCCAGCACGGCCCCCGGCGATTGCACCATTGGTACGTCCAGGATCGAATCGGTACGGAATTCATAGCGGAGCGCAGTGCCCGTATTGGCCTGAATCGCCCGCGTCAGATCTGCCGTCTGAAACGGACAGCCATTCGTGAGGGTATGAGCAATCTGAAGGGTCTGATCTGATGAACGAACGGTAATCGCTAAAGCCTGCGAACTGTCGCTCAGGCACGTACCAACCTGGCACACGGCCCGGTACTGCACAGTTTGATAAGGCGTGACGGTACGTTCGACGCCAGTGCCGCCGTCGGACCAGCGTACCGTACCGGTGCAGTTAGATGCCGTAAGCCGACTGCTTTGACCTGCGCACAGAGCTGAGCGGTCGGCGCTGATGACCGGAGAAGTTGGCTGGCCGATTTGCACCATAACCGGAGACGAGGGCGTACTGATACAGCCTTGTTGATCGCAAAGGGCCTGGTATGCTGTTGATTGAGTGGGTTGAACCGTACGGATCGATCCTACTGCCTGATCGGTCCAGCGTACGGTTCCAGCGCAGTTTTTAGCTGTCAGCGTAACGCTGTCGCCGGGACAAAGCAATGAAGACGTAGCCACAACTACGGGAGCCTCCGGGGTTTTAACCTCTATTTTCCAGACGTCGGCAAAGCAACTGATGCAGCCGGCCTGGGCGCGGCAGATGGCGGTGAAACGGCTTGTCTGCTGCGGCTGAACGGTGATCTGGTTGCCGGTTTCTCCATTCGACCAGACAACTGTACCGGTGCAGCCGGTGGCAGTCAGCGTAACGGATTCGTTGCGGCAGATCGCTCTGGCCGACCCGGTAATAACAGGCGGCTCAGGAACCCGGCAGGTGTCGATCTGACCTTCCAGGCTCGGTACAGTGTAAGGATACGCAAACGCGTCGGACGTAGACAGACCAGTAACTGTACACACAGTTAGTAGTAGTCTGATTATCCGCATACATACATGTACAAATCTATCCAGTAACCGTCTCGTCATACAGTGCAGAACATTGAGTAAAAACAGACGAATATCATGCCAACAACCCAATTTTGAGGAAACAACGGCTTTTTGACAATCTTATGTTAGCTTTGATGGGGGTCAGTACACTTAGGCAACCATTTACGAAAGATGTGTACAGCGTGGGTCCGCTCTGCACAAAGTATGCCAACGCCATACACCTTTACTTTCTTCGCTAGTTTTCAATATTGACGATTGATAAAACAATTGTTACTTTCACAACCCCTTGCTTTTCAGGTAAAAGGACACCGTTTACGGCCGGTTTTTCATCAGTTGACCCCGGAATTTGACCACTCTCACAGCAGGTGAATAAGGCCCGCAGAAGCGGCTCCGGTACGGCTGAGTTGAAAAACCCGACTGACACAATCGGGAAGTTCCCGCCGATCGTGCGTAACAAATAACAGGGTAGCAGACACAGGCAGGGCGTCGAGCAATTGTCTCGCCAATTGAATGCTTCGCTCGTCCAGCGCCTGAAATGGCTCATCCAGCAGCAGCAGGGGAGGGCGCTTAACGAATGCCCGGATCAGTAAAGTCAGGCGCTGTTCGCCGGCTGATAAGGTGCCGAATGCCCGATCCTGAAGATGGTTTATACCAAAGTAGTCAAACAAGCTAATGAGTGTTGCTTCGGCCTGTTCGGATATGGGTCGGGGGACTACCAGCGTGTCGGTGAGCCCCGTAAGAGCTACTTGCCGGGCGGTCAGATGGCCGGGAAAATACAGATGCAGTTCGGGCGATACAAAACCAATCCGACGCTTTACGTCCCAGATACTTTCGCTGCGACCGCCGGAGCGATTCCCCCGCCGGTGGCCAAACACCCGAACGTCGTTGGCATACGCCTGTGGATGATCGCCGTATAACAAGCTCAGCAATACCGATTTGCCCGCGCCGTTCGCACCGAGCAGCGCCCATTTTTCACCGGCCCGGACCTCCCAGCTCAGATTGTTCAAAATGCACGTTTCTCCGTAGCGAACCGTAACATGCTGCAATCGGAACGCTTCCGTAAAATCGGCGGGAGAGCTGCCTATCGTCGGCGGTTGCGGTTTTTCTGTGGACGGAACGGATGGCGTTGGACTGAATTCATGGCAGGGGCCGGCCCAGCGGAGTTGTCCCTGATCCAGCCAGGCTACGTGGGTGACAAAGGACGGTACTTTGTCGGGCTCGGCAACTAATACCAGGCTTAGGCCATGGCTGACCAGTTCGCCCAGCCAATCGGACAGATCCTGCCGAAAGCTTGCATCCAGGCCTACAAATGGATTATCGATCAGCAGGACAGAGGGTTGCTGCAAAAACGCCTTACCGATCCGTGCTTTGCGAGTCTGTCCGTTCGACAGTTTGAGCAGCGATACATCCAGCAATGGTTCGAGACCGAGCCGCTGAACGAGGGCCAGGGCTTCGGGCGTGTCCGGACATTGCAGAAAATCACGTACCGTTGGTGCGTCGTCGCCCATGGTGGCGTGGTAGCGCTGCTGATAAAAGTGGCCGTTGTAAGAGAATTGCCGGGAATCTTCTTTGAAGGAAACGAACAGTACGTTCTGCCGGAGCCATTGGTACAGCGACAGGCCAGTAGCTTGCTGAGCCGGATACACCGCCTGGCCTACCCGAACGGGTAATAAACCAGCGAGCGCCTGTAGAAAGCTGGTTTTGCCAGCCCCCGTGTTCCCCACAACGGCCCAGCATTCACCGGCTCTGAGCGTCCAGTTAATATTGGTCAGAACAGGGGTATGGCTTCGGTAGACAGTAGCTTGTTGAATTGTAATCAGTGGCTGTAACTCCATACTAAAAAAGCCGGATGACTAACTTTAAATCAAAGTTAGCCATCCGGCTCAATATCACGCTCGGTACTTACCCATTAGCTGGGTATAATCATGCCGGGTTTATTTGATCGAATCCCGACGCATGGTTGATGATGAGTTCCGGCGATTCTTCCGATTCTTCCGGTCGTTCCCCATCTGGCGATTCGTAGTCTGGTCGGTAGTACCCATAGTCTGTTCAGACGTACCCATGTTATTCTGACTGCCCGACGTTGATCCTTGCTGCATAGTACCCGTTCCGGTCGAATACGAACTATTGTTCGTAGTTGAACTGGTGCCGGATGTCGAACCTGAGGTTCCGTAGCCGGATGTCGTCTGTGAATTCGGATACGTTGTCGTACCAGTAGTGCCGGTTGAATACGTACCTGAACCAGTAGTCGTTTGCGGCTGGGTCTGATACGTACCTGTCGGCGTGTTCGTGTTCGATGGATTCGAATACGTACCGGTTGTCGTTGATGGTTGTCCTGCTGGTGTCGACGGCTGAGGTTGTGTCGTCGGCTGCGACTGGTACGTACCTGTCGTTGGGCTTGTTGTCGTTGTGCCCGTATTGCTACCTGTTGAGTTTGTTGTCTGTGCGTTGGCACTCAGGGTCATACCGGCTACCAGCATGCACCCCATAATCATTACTTTTTTCATCGTTGAGTTGAACTTAATATTGTCTATCGTTTAACTTGATAACCGAACCTATAACGCCGGAAAAGTGCGGGTTGTTCGCCGGAAGGGTTGTAGCTTCATGGGTCTCGACGGATCTCCCGCCTGAAGAATTTGTATTTTGAAGCGCTTTATGCTTATTTATTCATACTTTATAAATCGCTGAATTTCAATTATATATACTTGTTTAGTAGACTATACGTCAGAAGGTATAGTTTTTACTTTTGCGAAGAGGTTGGTACGGCGAAAAAAATCAAAAAAAAGATGCTTATTTTCTGAAACTGATGGTCAGACCATAGGTGTAAGGTCTTATTTTACAAAGATTTCTACGATCACTTACCGCGTTCAACCCGTACTGAACGGATGGTTCGATGCGGAGCCAGAGGTCGGATGTAAGGGGGCGTTCAATGCCGTACGACGCCTGAAGAAACGCGCCCTGTCGTCGAACTGGAGCTACGTATCCACCTACGGTAGCACCGGCGGTTAGGTAGTGGCTCCAAAGCTGTCCGCTGCCCAGCGAAACAATCAGATCGGTATTCAGGCCTACGTAATGATACCGGCCGGCAACAGCCACCGGGCGGTCGGCCATGGGCGTAAGGCGGACAGTCTGGTCGTTCACCCAGTTTACCTGAGTCGAATCGGTGGGGAGCGTGCGTAACCGGTAGCGCATCGAGGTTCTCAACTGACCGTATGTCAGGCCGGCCCGCAGGCCAATCCGTTGGCTGAGCCGCCACTCTTTCCCGATCTGTATGCGGGAGCCGATGCGATCGGACGAAAACGTTCGGCTGGACTGAATCTGTCGGATGTATACCTCATCGTTTGTGTTGGGGCTGATCCGACGGTAGCTGTACAGGGCCATTACCGACGCGTACACACTCGACCGGCGTCGGCGCGAAACCGCCGGTGAGGTCGCCAGATGAGTCTGTTGAGCGCTGATCGGCGCGGCAGGAGGGGCCATTTGTGGTAACCGCAACCCCAGGTGCTGAAGCCGGCCTATGGTCAATGGCGCAGGTTCAGCTACCGACGCTACCTCGGTTAAAACATTAACCAGGTCGGTAGATGAATCGTCCCAATCAGGATACGTCGCATCGGTCGGCCGGATACGCCCACGATACGTAGCCGGTTGGCGATACCTGACCGACCCGGCAACACGAGCCTGTCGGGACTTCCCGGGCGACCGGTACGAAAACGTATTGTTAGTCGGGGAGGTAGCTTCCCGCTCCCGGACAGACGGCTTATTGACGGCTACTGATTGATCCGGATTAACAAAGGCAGATGAAGGCGACCGCTCAGGCGTCGTTGGCGATGACGCTGAACCGGAAGGGAGAGCCGATTTCCGGGCGATACCAACCGGCGACGTTTTGACGGCAGCCGGTTGTTCCGGCAGCATTGGCCAGCGGTTGAGAGCCCACCAACCCATACCGATCAGCAGAAGAAGCGACACGGCAACCCGGCCGGCTACCCGACGTCGGTTGATGCGTACGGGTTTCGGAGTGCCCGCCAGAATACGGCCAAGCGCATCGGCCGCCGGCTCGGCTTCGTAGTGTTCCAGTCGCTGTCGGAACAGATCGTCCCAGGCCTGCTCATCCTCAGGAGTGTTCATAGCGAACGATACCCAGTTTTTTTAGTTTTTCTTTTAAAGCCGCTCTGGCGCGGGCCAGCTGCGATTTTGACGTTCCCTCCGAAATGCCCAGCATCTGGGCAATCTCGGGGTGGTTGAATCCATCGACCACGTGCAGGTTGAAGACCATGCGGTAGCCATCGGGAAGGTCCTGCACCAGGAGAACCAGTTCATCGGCCGACAGCCGGGCCAGCGTGTCGAGATGATCGTCGGTGCCCATATCCTGAGCGGCATCGTAGTCGGTTTCGGCTAGTAGCCGGTGGTTTTTGTGGTAGATGTTGATGGCCGTATTTACCATCACACGCTTCATCCACGGCAGCAGCCGGTCGGGTTGTTCGATGGTGTGGAGTTGTTGAAAGATTCGGATAAAGCCTTCCTGAAACATGTCTTCGGCCTCCGGGCGGCTACGGGCGTACCGCCGACACAACCCCATCAAACGCCCCCTGAACCGATGGTACAGGGCCGTCTGGGCTCGAGGGTCATTGCGTTGGCACGCCCGCAGGAGATCGAGGTCTGTCATAGTTGAGTAGGCCACCGGCCGTTTGCAGCAGGTTGTCTACTGCAGCCGTTTGCCTATTCGCTCCTGCCCGTGACCAACCCTGCGTAATATACTGCAAACTATTTACTCTTTAATCACGACCTTCACTTCAGCGGAAGATTTATTATTGAGTACATCAGTTACTTCGTATGAAAATTTGGTTTCGCCCGGTTTCGGGTTCTGATCCAGGGTGTACAGAATGCTGCCGTCGCGGAGTACGTCGAGCTTTACACTGCCGGGATTATTATTGATCCGTACGTCTTTGATACCAGCGCAGATACGGTCGTTCAGTAACACCGACAGCAGGACCACGCCCCGTTTTACGTCCAGGGCCGGGCGGCTCAGCGAAATGGTCCGTTCGTCGTTGACGGCCGTAAGCTTGCAGTTCGGATCGGCCGATTTAACCTTGATCCGTACGACCGCCTGCAGGCATTCCCCGTTTTCGCAGCGCTGATACGTTAGTTCATCATCACCATTGTATCCCGGATTGGGCTTGTAGACGATTAGCTGGCCGAACTCACTCCAGCGCGTTGGAGTCAACAGATAAGCGGTTCCGTTGGCCGGCTTTTGCGTAATCGTGAGAGGAACCTGCCGACTGGCTTTGCACAACTGATCGTTCAGCAGCGGAAACATAATCAGCGAATCACTCAGCAACCGCTGGCGGAAGCTTATCTGATCGTCGTTCAGCTTGAGTTGGCAATCTTTGAACGGGTCGCCAACCACAACCTTGACCGGCGCGAGGAGCGTACGGACCTGACCACCTTTGAGCGTAACGGTAATTTTGTAAAAGAAGTCGTCGTAGCCGTTGAAGTTGTCGTTGGGTTTATAAACCACCTTGTCTCCCTCGATGGCTACCGTACCATTTTTAGGCGCACGCAGGACGCCCAGTGAACTGGTGTTGACCGTAGCCGTACAGAACCGATCGTTTTTGAGCACGTCGATGGTCACGGCCGTGTTGGCGGCCGTCCGGACAACATCGGCGATCGTACCGGCGTAGCAGGGAATCCGGCTCGTGTCGGTCGTTACGTTAATGGTAAAGGGACGAACGGGTGCGCCCGCTTTGTCCGATGAAATGAGGAATTGATCGGAACCGTCGACGAAATCAACGTTGGGCGTGTAAATCAGTACGCCCTCTTTGCTGAACGACGCTTCTCCCTGCTGGGGTGCTTTGCTGATTTTGAACGTAGTGGCCGATGTCAGATCAACGTATGATTTCAGGTCGATGGCGACCTGCTGGGTGGGCATCGTGTAAAATTCAACCCCGGTGTTCGGCTCGTCGCCGGGGCTGACCTCCTGCCCAATTCGATCACAGGCCAGTATGCTGGCCGTCAGAAGTATACTTGTTAGTAAGCGAGTGTTTTTATAGAGGTATAGCATAAATGGGCGCATATTTCAGACCGCTACTGGCCGGATAGACACGCCCTATCGTAAAAGGGTTGCATGCAGCATGTTGAAGCAACGTAAAACAAAACGCAGGGATGATTACCCTTGACTGGGTGGACTTGTCGCGGGGGTATCTCGGGGTGGTTGTGATGCAGCAGAGCGGCTGGGTGAATTGCCAACGGCAACATTTCTGAAAAACTCCGGATCGCGCTGATAGGCATCCCAAAGCTGCCTGGCTCGCTGCTGAACGTCGGCCGAGCGGGACCCGGGTTGGGGCGGGCGCTCTTCAAACTGCCGCAGCAACCGGTAGCACAGGGTCAGTTCGGCGCTGGCGATGATCGCATCGAGCCGGAATTTGTCATTCAGCCACCACAACGTAGTACCCATCGAGCGGGCCTGTTCAATCACCGGCTGGATCGTACGGAGTTCCTTTTTCCACTGCTTGGGTGTGTCCCGATCGTTCTCGGCCCGAATCAGCCGATCCAGTACGCTCGACAGACGTTTATATTCCCGACCGGCTGCGGCAGCGGCATATCCCTGGCTCCGGATCCGGCGCAGAAAGATGGTGTCGAGCAAGGTCATAACGCTCGTTAGCCGGATGGTCAGCAGGTAGACGATCTGCTTGATCGACAGTTTGCGAATGGGCAACGTAGCCTGGCCATAGATGGGATCGAAGGGTTTGCCCGTTTCGTTCAGTTTACCGATGGCCCAGCGTACAGCCCATTGCAGCCCAAACCCGACCGTAAGCGCTCCGCCGGCCAGCATCCCGAGCAGGAACCCTTCAAAGGGCGGATAACGCAGAACAAACAGGTGCAGGAGGTAATATCCTAGTGCTACACCCGCCACACCCACCGCCCAGCGGAACCAGTTATCGACCTTACCGGGCAACGATTCCAATCGGTCGCCCTCGCCGGCGCTGGGGCCGGGTTTAGGAGCCTTGTACAGATTAACCCCGGCGCTCGATACGTCGGAAATCAGCAGCAGCGACATGGGGCCGATTTTATCGTAGATCGGATCACCGGGCTTAATATCGTTCTTTTCGCAGTAACTGGCGTTGCGGTCGCTGGCGATCAGCAGGCTCTCGGTACCCTGGTTGTCGTAAACACCACCATCGAGCAAAGCCAGCCGGTCGATGGGTAACCGCCCGTTATCGTAGTCATAGAACAGCATTTCGCCAAGTTGGCGCTGGCGCGGAAAATCATCCGGCATTACCAGCGGTTCGAAGCCACCCGGGAAGCAGGACGAAGCCGCCACGATGTCGGCCAGCCGGAGTTGCCGGGCGTCGTTGGGTTGAACGAAAACGTTTCGATTGCCGATCAGGTAACCGTCATCAATGCCCGATGCGTGCTGAAACCGGAACGCAAGTCCTGAATACAGCTCGGTGGCGTTGAACACCACCGTTTGCAGCGGGAAGCTGTCCAGATCGGATTCATTCCAGAACTCCCCGAACGTAGCGCCGTCAAACAAATCGCTGTCGTATACGTCGGCAAATGCCCGGATCAGCTTGTAGTTAGGCGAACTGCTGCCGGCCAGCGTTTTCTCCCACTGCTGCAGCGCTTTCCGCAGGAGCGTATCGTCGTACAGAATGGCGTAAAACGATTCGTAAATCGTATCGAACGGAACGCCCTGTTTGCGTTTCAGCGCGTAGTAGGCGCCCACGATCGTTCCGCCCGATACGGTCGAAATCATCCGAACATTATCGAGCAGGCCAAGCGTATTCAGGGCTCTGAGGGTGCCGAGGTGGTAAGCGGCAGCCCGGAAGCCGCCCCCCGATAAAGCCAGTGCAATGCGGTCGAAATCAGTATCCGACTGGATGCCGTCTGAAGCAACTGTTTTTGGTGTAGGTTCCGGCTCCTGATTGGCAGGCGTGACTAGTGTGGTCATTGATAAGGGTGGTTTAGGCAGATGCGTCTCGGGGTGGTGTGATCGTCAGGTCAACGTAGTTGATGGTTCGATCGTCGACCGGTACGTCGACCTTGAGGCTGACTTTGAGTTTCGACTTGATGAGCTCGTCTTCCTCCGGCCAGTTCTGGGGCAGGGTGAGGTCATCGGCCCGCAGGAACCGAACCGGTGCCTGACGACGCGAATCGGTAGGAATGTTAGCAAACGCATCCAACAGATTCTGGTACGGAATGTCATTCCAGCGATACCGCCGGGCAGTCTGTGCGTCGACCGGGATCAGGGCGCAAAGCTTCGGACTGGTCATCTTCTGCAGCCCCGTTCGTTTCGGCGTGGCGTTGTGACTGCCGTGGTGCCCTACTTTATAGAAGACCGTTTTTTCCAACAAGGTCTCCGGCGTTACCGTACGTTTTTTCCCTTTCTTGTTTCCCGGTACCCGCCATACAAACTGACGTTTATACTGAGGATTATTGCTGGCGTTCGTAAAATCATCGTCCCAGGCCGACCATACACCGTATTGCGCATCGCCGGGAAAGAACAGCACCTCGCCGGTCTCGATCAGTTCAATGGCAAGTACCAGACTGGTGTTGTTGGTATACTGGTTTAGTTTCAGCGCCAGACTCTCGGCCGAGTTACGCCAGTCAGTATCGATGCGTCGCCAGTCATTTTCGTCGTCGAAATATTGATGCAGTACGCTACTGTCGCGTCCACCGCCTTTCATCTGCTGGAACCGGCGTTCGAGCAGCGACCTCTCGTAGCTGTTGCTGTTGCCGTTGAACAACTTAGGCGACAAACGCTGGTAGTCCGAGCCCGGCTCCAGCCGAACCGGGACAATGTATTCCTGGTCAAACGGCGCTTTTGATACGTATTCCGCAAAGGTTGTGGCGGAGTCAAACGCCCGACCGAATGAGTAGGTGTCGGCTATGTAATCGGCACCGATGTACAATTCGCCGTGGACATGGCTCTCTCCGCGTCGAATGTATTCGATGGGCGGTGGGCCCAGCACATAAATCCGGACGCCGGGAATGTCGCTGCAGAATTCGCCGGGCATGAAGTAGCGGGTCTTCTCAGCCTGGCCAATGAGCCGATCATAAATCGGATTGGCATGATGCTGCCTTTGATCGGGTTCGTCGGTTGCGTCTACGTCCCGCTCAAAGCGAAACAGCTCGCTCAGCAGGTTGCGGGTCCCCTGACTGTTCAGGCCGAGTTCCTCCCGTTGTTCCGGGGGCAATAGCTGAAAGGCAGCCTGCAGTGTAGCCCGGGTTTGGTCTTTGTACTGACGCCAGTCTTTAGCCGGGTCATAGTCGGGGCGCTCGGTCCAGCCCAGCCACAGTTCCCGGATACTGAGCTGGTCAATAATGTCTTTGGCCTGGCGGAAGCCCGAAATGTGATCTTCGTGCTCATGCGTAATGACGAGGTAGTCGAGGGGTTGCCTGTCGAGACCGTCTTCGTGCAGGTGGCGGGCAATGGCCTGCATGTGTTCGGCCTGCCCGCCCCGAACCCCAAAATCGATGAGCATCCGGGTCGTTTTGTCGGGGTGCCGGAACGTCAGCAAAAAGCAGTCGCCGAAGCCAGTGCAGTACATGCGGATGGTAACGTCGTTGAGCATGCGGTTGAGGATTAATGGCCCTGGTGGAGAATGGCAAATGCTTCCGTCGCCTGATGCGGCCCAACGAGCCGGGGCGCAAACGGCGATTCCGTTTCTGACGGTACGTAGCAGTACAGGCGCACAATTTCGGCCGCTGCCCGCTCCGCGCTGATGACGTGCCGGTTGTTCTGCAACCGGATCATGTCCTTTCGAATAAAACGGGTTGTGCGCTGATCAATGTTCAGGACAATGGTACAGCCACCTTTGAATCCATACGGTTCATCATAAGCGGCCAGCTTGATCTGACAGGTCTGCATGATGGTCATGACGACCTGGTTGATAACGTTCATTTCCGGCCCTATGCGCTGGGCCCGGCTAAGCGTATAGACCCCGTAGTTTGGGCAACCGTCCAGTTCGTCGATTGACACCCACTCAACCATAATTTCTTTCATCCGTTCGGGCATCCCGAGTCGGTTCAGTTCGGCCAAGAGTGCGTTGTTGAGCAACGTCATACTGAGGTCATTGCAGATTTTCAGGTCCGCCGGATTCAGCAGAAGGCCCATTAAACCCTGGAATCGTTTCAGCGAGTCGCCGTCAAATTCCCGAATGGCCTGTTCAATCCGGCGTTTATAGTCGGTCGTCAGGTTAAACAGAGCCTCGCGGTTCTGAAGCATGAGCGCCGTGTCGTCGAAGTATTTTCGGACCAGGTATTTAATCGTAGCCAGCGAATCATGCCCTGATGTCCGCATTCGTTTTGGATTGAGCATTGCGGGTTGCTGCTCCGCTGTGGTGATCGGCTGAATAAGCTGAGCGTACAACGGCCGAATGGTATCCAGCCAGACATGCCAGGTGTGGGGCAGGGCCTGCTCCGGCGTCATGTCGGTTTTGGGCTGCAATCGCAGCCATTCGGCGGGCAGGTAATAGATTTCATTAAGAAGATCGTCGACCCGTCGTTTGAATCGTTCCGGCTCCGATGCTTCCAGGCTTTTGCTGTTGAGGGCAGCAGGCGCCAGGCTGTTCATGGGCAGCAAATCACTTTCCTGGAAGCAGGAGTGCGTCAGATTCTCGACCGACAGCGTGCGGATACCGGTCGGATAAATGCCCCACCGCTTGAACGACTCCACAAACGCTACCCGGTAGCCCATCGGATCGTTGGGAACGAGGTCGACATCGGCCGTTATGACACCCCTCAGAAAGTCGCCGAACGTACTACCCACCGGGGGGCAATAGTCCAGCGCCCGGATACAGATCGTCAGAAACTGTTTGGCCGTTCGGGAGGCTTCGCTGGCCAGTCGACGTACCAGATCGGGGTGCAGATCGCCGGCCGGCATAACCCCCGTGCCGTTGGTAGCGATGCGGTACAGATCGGCAGTACGTTTGCGATAAATATTCAGGAATGCGTCAAATACGGCCGCAACCAGAATACTGCCACGGGCGTGGGGTTCGGTCTCTTCCTCGTAAAGTTTCGGATTGGGTGTGACGGGGCGCCATTCTTTTTTCTCGTTGTCGGCGTTGCCGATGGCGTTGCGCAGGGATCCATGATTACCCACCGCCAGACCCATCTGCTGCGCCAGTTGAGCCAGCCAGTTGTCGCTTCGGAGATCACCCCGCGTCCGGGCGATCTGGTTTTCGATCAGGTCGGTAAACGTAAAATGCTGAAACAGGGCGACCAGATCCGAAAATGCTTCGTGGATGGCCAGCGTATCCCGGTGCAGCGGTACGATGTAGCCTTTATGAATGCCGTCGATCAGGGCGTGGGTGACCTCATGCGTAATGATGTCGTGCGACAGGCACGTAAATACCAGACTGCCGGGCATCAGGGCTGTTACGTCGCTGGGGCGGGCCGGAAAATACCCGAACAAGACGGCCTTACGGGAAGGGCTGTAGTAGGCGTTGGCGTCGCGCAGGGCATGCGGATACAGCCGCAACCGCTGAACATAGGTTTCGGTTGGCCAGCCGTCGGCATCGACCGGCCCTTCCCGCGACGACCAGAGTACGGGGCGGCCCAGTGCTTTCTCGAAGTTCTGAATAGTCGTCATCGCCACAGCGTACACCATCTGCTGATGGAACTGCGGATTCCCTTCGGAGGGCGGCAGTCCATCCTGCGCCAGCAGAATCGGGTCGTTCAGGTCAAGAGGAGGATAGAAAGCGCCACTGGCCGGGTCCACATCGATTACCTCAACGTATTCGCCGATTGGCCCTGGCTTCAGGTCGCTTTCCCAACGTACCGGATAAACCAGCGTGTTAATACCTACCGAATTGAGCTGAACGGCAAAACTGGGATCAAAGGCATACCCCCGCAGACGCCGGAATACCGGCTGCAGGGATGAATCCATGATGTTGTGCGAGTGACCAACCGGCTGCGGTTTCATGAGCGTACGTATTGGAGTAAATTTATACGCTTTGTAATAATTTATAGCTTATCGAAACGTCTATCTTGAGTAAACGTAACAGTGATTGATTGATCGGTAGCTAATCCGTATGAGTTTATTAATTAAAGTAAGTTATGAAGCCTGATTGGAATATACACCTGGTGTCGAATACATAGGCAATTGATTTAAGTCGTCAAACTGACTACTTGCCGTATTTTGTATTGATTTATAATTATGAATTTACGTAAACAAATATATAAGTTGTTTCTTTTTTAAGTTACTTATAACTTGCGGTCAGTCTTTACAACAATACAGATTTTACTCATGTATTGTAACCACCGTAACAAGAGCATTTCAGGCTTGCAGACAGGGCCGTTTTCGCCGGAGCGCCGAACAGGCAATGCGTTCGGCCGCCCCTGGTTTGATAGACCCGGTACCGTTCGGAATGCCTGTAAATCGAGGAGCCTGCTGTTTGTTCTGCTTTGTTGCTGTTTCCTTCAGGGGTATGCCAGCCAACCTACGGCCGTACGGGGCGTACTGGATCTGCGCAACACAGATTTGTCGAAGAACGTAGTGGCGTTGGATGGCGAGTGGAGGTGGTACTGGCACCAATTGCGCAAGCCTGAACAACCTGATGCCGGATTTGAGTTTATTCGGTTTCCGCAACTGTGGAACGCAGCCACCTGGCAGCGGCAGCCTGTCTCGGCCCAGGGTTATGCGACCTACTCGCTAACCGTCCTGTTGCCGGCCCATTCGGTTGGGCTGGCGCTGGAAGTGCCGGATCAGTACTCGACCTATCGGCTTTTTGTGAATGGCAAAGTGTTCGCTCAGGATGGCACCCCCGCCACTACGCTGGCCGAAACCCAGCCTCACTGGTCAACCCAGCTGGTCGAACTGCCCGCTACAGGCGATACGCTTCAGCTACTTATGCAGCTGGCTAATTTCCACCACGCGAAGGGCGGAACGGCTCAGGCGATGCGGCTGGGCGAGCGAACGCGGCTCGCGGCCGTGCTGACAATGGATCACGCCCTCGATCTGTTTCTGACGGGCTGTCTGTTCATGAGTGGGCTGTTTTTTCTGGGTCTGTTTGGCTTCAGCCGTACTGATCGGGCCATACTCTACTATGGCCTGTTCTGCCTGATCTATTGCTATCGGATCGTCGGCACCCATCCTTACGTACTGCATACGATCCTGCCCGATCTATCGTGGCAACTGACGGTCCGGTTCGAGTATCTGTCTCTGTACCTGGGCGTGGCCATCTTCGTAGTTTATACGCACACACTCTATCCACAGGACACGAACCGCAAAATCAGCGCCGTGATGACCTGGCTGTGCGTTGGATTTGCCGGCACCGTGCTACTACTGCCAACGGTTCTGTTCACCAAATTCATGAATCTGTTTCTGGCGCTCATGGTCAGCTACATCGGGTATGCGTTTTACGTATACTGGCTGGCGGCCAAACGTCACCGGCCCGGAGCGCGCTATTCGCAGATGAGCACGGCCTTGTTGATGGTCGTTTTTGGCCTGATCATCCTGCAGTACTTCGGGGTGGCGATGCCGGCAAAAGCGATACTGTTCATAGGATATTTGGGTTTTTTCTTTCTTCAATCGCTCGTGTTGGCCTACCGCTTTGCTTTTGCACTCAGCGAAGCCCGCCATACCGAGAAGCAGTTTCTGGCCAACATGAGCCACGAGATCCGGACCCCGCTCAATGCGATCATTGGTTTCTCGAACCTGCTCGATACGGCCGCGTTAACCGGACAGCAGCAGGAATTTGTTCGTTACATTCATACCGCCGGCAAAAACCTGCTGACAATCGTTAACGACATCCTCGACATCGCCAAGATTGAGGCCGGTAAGCTTCCGTTAGAAATTATTCCCTTCAGCATCCAGTCGCTCAGTGATTCGATCCGAACCATGCTGCTGCCGACGGCCGTCGATAAGGATTTACAACTGGTTGTCGATGTGGACCCAACCTTGCCGCCGGTGCTGCTGGGCGACCCTACCCGCCTTACTCAGATTCTGCTCAACCTGCTGAGTAATGCCATTAAGTTTACCAAACAGGGGCGCGTAAGCCTGCGCATCGACCAACGGGACGTATCGAATGGGTTTGTACGGGTTCGGTTCGTGGTGCAGGATACCGGTATTGGCATCGACCCCGGGGTATTGCCTTATATCTTCGAACGTTTCCGGCAGGCCAGCGATTCAACCACCCGGTTCTACGGCGGTACGGGCCTCGGTCTGAGCATTGTTAAATCGCTGGTCGAACTACAGGGTGGCTGGATCCGGGTGTCCAGCGTACCGGGTGAAGGCTCTTGTTTCACCCTTGAAATTCCGTATGAAATCGGTAAAGGCGAGAGTGACCAGGCGGCTACAAAAAGCCTAGCAAGCTGGAAATCGACCGGGCAGACCTTACGGATACTGGTTGTGGAAGATAATCCCATGAATCAGAAACTGGCGCTGAGTGTACTAAGCCGCCTGGGTCATTCGGCCCAGGTTGCCGAAAATGGGGAACAGGCCCTTGAATGGCTTCAGCGCAGTACGTTCGATTTAATTCTGATGGACATTCAGATGCCGGTGATGGACGGCTATACCACAACGCGCCACATCCGTACTACGCTGCGAAAGAAAACGCCGATCATCGCGATGACTGCCCATGCCCTGGCAAGTGAACGGGAACAGTGCCTTCAGGCCGGCATGAACGACTTTTTATCGAAACCCTTTCTGCCCAACGATCTCCAGCAACTCATTCGTAAGTACGTGCCCAGCGGACCGGAGCTGGAGGTGGCTGCTGAGCCGGAACGCATCCCGGTAGCCGATGCGGCCAGTTTTACGATGGAACCCCTGCTGAAGGTAGTCGAAGGCGATTTGTTTCTGGCAACTCAACTGCTGGAGTTGTTTCTAAGTCAGACCATCGAGCAACTGCAGCAGATACGTCAGGCGATGGCTGTAAATGAACTGGATGTCATTAGTCAGGTACTCCATAGCCAGAAAGCGTCCATAAAGATGCTAGGCTTAGACAAGGCTAGTCTGCAGTTGGAAGAGATCGAAGCGCTGATTGGTGCAAAAGCGGCCCCGACCTTAATTGTCGCACGTGTTCAGACCTACACGCTGACGCTCGAAGCCGAACTACCCCGCATTGAATCGGTCATGCTGTCGGCGGTGCAGAAGCTGCCATCTGCCTAAGCGCGCTCTAGATCGGGATTTTCACAAAAATAAAAGCAGCCGGCCCCAGGGCCGGCTGCTTCGTATCTAAGCGCTACTGCTTACAGATTGCCTTTCTTCATTTCCTTCACGGCGAAATCGGCGGCACGGGCCGTCAGGGCCATGTACGTCAGCGACGGGTTCACGCATGAAGCGGACGTCATGCAGGCACCGTCGGTGTTGAAGACGTTCTTCACGGTATGAATCTGGTTGTGCGCATTCAGTATCGATGTTTTCGGGTCGCGACCCATCCGGGCCGTTCCCATTTCGTGGATACCGATACCGGGGTGCTTCGATTCGTCGTTGTATGGCGTTACGTTCTTGCAACCGGCTGCTTCGAGCATTTCGGCTGCGTCGTTCATCATATCCTTCCGCATCTTCTTCTCGTTCTCGCCGTAGGCAGCATCGAACACGATCAGCGGCAGGCCCCACTTGTCTTTCTGATCCGGCGACAGGGTCATGCGGTTGTTCGGATCGGCAATCATCTCGCCGAAACCACCGATGCTCATCGTCCACTGACCGGGGGTAGTCAGGCTCTCCTTAAAGTCGGCACCGAAGCCTTCAACCCCGTTACCGCGGTTCCAGCCGGCCCGGCCTGCACCACCCTGGTAGCCGAAGCCACGCACGTAGTCGCGCTTGTCATTGCCCCAGTTGCGGTAGCGCGGTATGTAGATACCATTGGCCCGGCGACCGTAGTAATACTGATCTTCCAAACCTTCGTACGTACCGGAAGCACCAACGGCCAGGTGGTGGTCCATGATGTTACGGCCAAGCTGGTCTGAATCGTTACCCATACCGTTCGGGAAACGCTTCGACTTCGAATTCATCAGAATGGCCGTGCTGGCAAAGGCCGAGGCATTCAGGAAGATGATGCGGGCGTAATACTCACGTACCTGCTTGGTGTTCTGATCAATGACCCGAACGCCGGTTGCCTTCCCTTTCTGCTCATCGTAAAGGATCTCCGATACGATTGAATCAGGGCGTAGCGTCAGTTTACCGGTCTTCATAGCCGCCGGCAGCGTAGCCGCCTGGGTGCTGAAGTAGGCACCGTACGGACAACCGCGCATACACTGGTTCCGGAACTGGCAGGCCGCCCGACCCAGTTCGTAGTGGAATTGTTTCGGCTCTGTCAGGTGCGCCGTACGGCCCATGATGATATGGCGACCGGCAAACGCCTTTTCCACCCGCTTCTTTACTTCCTTCTCCACGCAGTTCATCTGCATCGGCGGCAGGAAATTACCATCGGGCAGTACGTCCAGCCCATCTTTTGCTCCCGAAATACCGGCGAAGCCTTCTACGTAGGTGTACCAGGGTGCGAGGTCTTCGTAGCGGATCGGCCAGTCAACGCCGATGCCTTCCTTCGCATTCGCCAGAAAGTCCTCTTTGTTCAAGCGGTAGCTCTGCCGTCCCCACATCAGCGACCGGCCACCCACGTGGTAGCCCCGAATCCAGTCTACCTGACGCCCTGGCTTTTCGAGGTACGGGTTTTCTTTATCGTTCTCGAAGTGGTGGCGCCATTCTTCGTTGGCTGTGTAGCCGGTACGCATGTTGGCCCAGTACTCCTCGGCAGCCAGCGTCGTAACGCGGCCCCGGTGGGGGAAATCCCACGGATTTTTAGTCGCTGTTTCGTAGCCTTCAATGTGCTTAATGTCGCGGCCCCGCTCCAGCATCAGTACTTTCAGGCCTTTTTGAGTCAGTTCCTTTGCGGCCCAGCCCCCTGAAATACCCGACCCAACGACGATGGCGTCGTAGGTCATATTTTGTTTAGCGTCAATATTGAGATTCATTGTTAGCAGGTTTTCTGTTTCGGTTTACAGCGGCCGGCGCCCCGGTATTTCGTACTGGTGTAGTACGTTCGGAGTGCAAAACCGAGAACTGTAAACAGTAAACTGTCTTAAATTGCCCACGCCTTCTGGCCGGGCTTCAGCGGCACGCAGCCTTCGTACCGACCCGGAACGGCTACGTACTCCAGTGCCTGTGTGCAGCCGATTTCGGAGGTGAAATACCCAGTCAGCGTCAGGTCCTTCATCATGGTAAAGAACGGCGTTGCACTTTTACGTTTCTCGTTCGGCATCTGCACATCCTGCTGACCGCTGGCATTCTGCGCCCTGGCTTTGGCCATGTCGGCGCGTTGCTGCTTGGCATCGGCTTCCAGCTTCTTCACAATCTCAATGCGCTGCGCCGGATCAAGCTGAACGAATGCCTTGCCGTAGGCGTCCTGGCTCAATTTGTTGGTCTGCGCCAGGCCTTCCAGAAACTGCTTCTGGTCCGCTTCTTTGTAGCAGTCTTTCACTAAAATATCAATGATCTCATTGACCTTAGCTGCTTTGGCACCCGGCGTTTTTGTGGTCGGTATGATTGTTTCAGCCAGCTCGGCAACGGTTGCATCCTGGTCGGCCGTGAAAAAGACCGGCTTACCGGTCGTGGCCCGACGGATGGCCGACGCTTCGAGCGTATCGGCCAACGCAGGCAGCGACACCGTAGTGCCGACCAGCGCGGCAACCCGCATGAGGGCGTCTCTTCTGTTCATGGAATTGAGCGAGTTAGTCGTTTCAAATAGAACGATGTAAGGAAATACAAATGTATAAAAATCAAGGATTGGATAGGAGGATTTAGAGATAAATTCAGAATGGTTATAAAGAGCATGGCACTCCGTATCTAAGCCCTTCACAACCCGTTGGTTATGCTTTGAAAAAAAAGTGAAATTTTCTCTTGACTCTCCCCTTACGTCATAGGCTACTTTTACCGCGTCGACCACAACCACAGCCACGTATGAAACACTATTCTGTCAGAAAACTGGCGAAACTGGCGGGGGTGAGCGTGCGCACGCTCCACCACTACGACCGGTTGGGGCTTTTGAGGCCATCTGTCCGTACCGAGGCCAGGTACCGACTCTATGGCGAAGACGAGTTGATCCGGCTGCAGCAGATCCTCTTCTACAAAGAACTGGACTTTCCCCTTACGGAAATAAAGTCCATTCTGGATGCCCCTGATTTCAACCTGCTGACGGCGTTGCAAAGCCATCGGCAGGCGTTGGAAGTTCGCCGGGACAGGCTGTCGGTGTTGTTGGATACGATCGATAAAACGATGGTAAAACTTAAAGGAAAAGAAGGTATGCTTACAGACGAAGAATTATATGCGGGCTTCCCCAGAGAGCGGGCGGAAGCCTACCGACAGGAAGCCGTCGCCAAGTACGGCGCTCGGGTAGTCGAGGAATCGGAGAGTAAACTGCGGCAGATGGGTAAACTTAATTTTGACGCCCTGAAAGCCGACGCTTCGGATATTGCTCAGTCATTGGTTCGTTTGCGGGACGCTGACCCAACCAGCCCGGCAGTACAGGCGCAAATTGCTCGCCATTATGTCAACATCCGGATGTTTTGGGGGGACTCCGTCGGCGGGGGGAACGTAACGGAAGCCTACAAGGGCTTAGCGCAACTGTACGTGGACGATCTCCGCTACACAGCCAGCTACCTCGGACACGAAGACCCTGCTTTTGCCGCGTTCCTGAATAGGGCGATGGTGTATTTCGCCGATACGCAACTTGCTCAATAGTGGGGGCCGAACCCGTTGCACAACGGGTTCGGCTTTGCTTAGAACAACTACGCTGTCGTGCGCTTAAGACTCCAGTGTTCGACGATTTTGCCGGCACTCAGACGGAAAATGTCGTAGTACGTAGTCGGTTTCTGCTCGAACCACCCACTCGCCTGCACGACTACAAAATCGCCTTCGCCGATGATCCGATGTACCTGATCGACAGTATGGTTATTGTTCGTTTGGTGGAGGTAGTTTTCTAATCCCGCGAGGCCATTAGCGATTGCCGGGTTATGCTGAATCAGATCCTGCGACACAAACCGCGGAAGATCGCCAAGTTGCCGGTTAACGTAAACAAGTTCGAAGAACGTATTGACCATTCTCTTGTTCGCCGTCGCAAGGGCGACATCCTCAACTGGCATTGGTCCATCCATGATCAGGTGTCCGTTGGCCGTTGCTGCTGGTTCATCTTCAACGGCGTCCCAATGCTCGGCCACTTTACCCTCTTCAAACCGAAATACGTCAATAACGGCTTTTCGCTGCCCTCCCCAGTCGAAGCAGAGGTTTGTCACAACGTAGTCGCCGTCGGCGATCAGGCGCATGAACGGCTTAGTGGCTATGGCCGGCTTAGGCATCTGCTTCATGTATTGAAGCGCTTCAAGTACACCGGCTTTGCCCGGCTTCATACCCGGGCTGTGTTGAATGTAATCATCAGCCAACACGTGTTCGGCAAAAGCTATATCGCCCTGTCCCATCGACCGGACGTAAAAATCACGGATAATTGATTTGTTGAACGCTTGCTGTTGCATGGCTTGGTTCTTTTGAAATGATGATTGGAAACCTTCAGGCGCTACTAGCCAAGGCGTCGTTGACAGCAACTGTTTTTCGCGACGCCGTATCAGCTATAAGCCCTGAAACCTGGAAAGTGAAAGATGACAGACGGAGTGAGTCTGCCTGATATGCAGCGTAAGAGGTGATACTAGCCTACCTACGCGGAGAGGAAGGCGTTTTCAGAAAACGGCTGCGGTATGTATTGGAGAGGATTGTCAACAGAGTAAATGTAAAGACTTTTTCGTTACGAGGAATCATCATCTCTTTAGCAGACAAGGCTGGTAGTCGATGATCTACGATTTATAAATCTCTGTACATCGGTTTATTGATACTGTCCTGTGCCGCCAATGTCTATACCCTTAGAGGTTGTTTGGGGAAGGCGCTTTCAATCATAACGGAAAGCCTGATGAGCCGTCAGTAATTAGTTGGTAAATAGCGTTCAGCGAACAGAAAGGTACTGGAGCTTCAGTGTTCACCGGGATTTGTTTTGTATTAGAATCTTTTCGTATTAACATCTAATGAACATAGCTATGATCATGAGTTTTTAAAAAAATTTAAAATTTGTTTTAAGCAGGATATACTCATAAATGGTGAATCGGTATTAGTTAAAAACACGACTCCGCTATACGTGTTTAGTTAATGTAATTTTTGAAACAAGTATCTGAAAATAAGTAAGTTAATGGTAAATCTTTCGAATAAATAGCGCTAAAATAAATATAAATACTTACACTATTTTTGGCTCGTTTGGCTTCAGTTTATACTCATAGTATTCGGGATTTGTGGCAACCGCTTAGTTAATTATTTAACTATTCGCATCGCTCTAATACTAAGTTTGTTTAGTACCCTAAAAAAAGCGTACTCACCTTGTAACTAACTACTTAACTGTGTCTACTTCTGGAAAAATGCGTTATTACGGCCTGGATTCCGTGCGGGTCAGTATGATGATGCTGGTTCTGATTGCCCATGCCGGGGCAAGTTACGTTGACAGACCTAGCCAAAATTGGGGGAATTTTCATGACGCCAAATACAACCACCCCTTTTTCGAATACCTTTTTCTTGTAATCAATGTGTTTTGCATGCCGGTATTCTTTGTGTTGTCCGGATTTTTTACCGCGCTGATAATACAACAGAAAGGAGTACGGTACATGATTAGTAATCGGTTCAAGCGGATCTTCCTGCCGTTTGTAGTTTTTTTAATCCTGATCTTCCCGATTGCATACGTAGGGTTCCGGGTTGCAGCCAGTGGCTCACTTCAACAGGGAGAAGTAGCCATCCGGGCTTTGCTAAATGGACAAGTGTACTGGGGACTGATTCACCTTTGGTTTATGTACTACCTATGGTTACTGTGTATAGTAGCCGCAGGGGTACTGTTTGTCGTAAACAAACTACCTGCACAATGGAGACAGGCAGGTATGGCGCTATTCGAGCGGGTAGCCACCAGCCGGTTCTATTTGTTAATTCCGGGCTTCATTTCCTATCTGGCCCTATTGCAGATGTACGGACCATGGACTGAAACGCCCGCTTCTTTCAAGCCATCGCCCCGGATGCTGCTATTGTTCGGTATATTTTTTGGGTATGGCTGGCTGTTACAGCACAGCAGACACCTACTACAGCGCTTTACGGTGCGGCCCTGGTTGAATACAGGCTTGGGGTTAATATTCGGGATCGCTTATTTGCTGGTCTTGTTCAATCCACAGGTCTTTCCAACGCCAGCTGCGTATTTTGCCACAGCCATGGCCATGTCGGCTAGTTGTATGTGGACGTTCATTGCCGGGTTGATTGGCCTTGGCCTTCGTCATAACAACCCGACTCCGTTTAATACAGTACTCGCTCAGGCCTCGTACTGGATTTACCTGGTGCATCTTCCGCTCGCGATCTGGATTCCCTACGCACTGCTCGACTGGCAAGTGTCTGTTTTTATAAAGTTTGGTGTAACCCTCACCGGTATTCTGCTGCTCACCTTCGGCTCATACCTACTGTTGGTACGCAGTACATTTATTGGCCGTTTTCTGAACGGCCGAACGTACCCACCCATCGCCCTGAAGTGGCTTAAGTTGCAAACTCAGTCGGCGTAAAACCAGCAGTTAAACAAACGAAATAAAATGAACACCGACCTTACTATCAATTCTGTGTTAGCTCAAGAGCCGGTAGCGGCAACTAAACTATCGGCAATCAGTATTCCATCAACGATCTATGCGGTTGTGCTCTCCTCGCTCCTCATTGTGTGGAGTATTGTCTGGGACATTATGTGGCACATGAGTATAGGTCGGGACGGGCTGTTTTCACCGCCCCACGTCGTGATGTACGTTGGGGCCATCATCGCTGGTTCCTTCGCTGGTTATACCATTCTTGCCCGAACGTTTAAAGCGGATCATCCGGATCGGATTCAATCGGTCCGCTTCTGGGGGGTGTTCTACGGCTCCACCGGTGCCTTATTCTGCGTGTGGGGGGCCGTAGCGATATTAACGTCCGCGCCCTTCGATAATTGGTGGCATAGCGCCTATGGCCTGGATGTACAAATTCTTAGCCCACCCCATGCGCTGGGTCTGATAGGTATGACGTTGCTTCAGTTTGGAGCTTTGGTAAGTGTACTGACCCTACGCAACCAGCTTAAAAATAAGACAGTTACCAAAGTCGTACAAAAACGTCTGGAACTCCTGTTCATCGTGTCGGCAGGGTTTCTGATGACGATGATCTACATCCTGTTTTATGAAAAGTTCATGGATGGGCAGGGGCACAGATCCCAGTACTACATACTTGCCAGTCTGTTTCTGCCGATTTACATGATGGCAATTGGCCGCACTTCGGCAAGCTCATACCCGATTACAAAGCTGGCTGCCATTTACATGCTGACTATACTGGTGCCTAGCTGGATACTTCAGTTTTTGCCGGCTACGCCCAGATTGGGGCCGGTGTTAAATAACGTCACTCATTATCAGCCGTTCCAGTTTCCGTTCCTGCTGGTCATTCCGGCCTGGGTGCTTGATACGGCCATACAGCGTTATCCAAAACGCTGGAACGACTGGAAGCTGGCTGGTTTAGTGGCCCTGTTCTTTCTGGTCACGTTTACAGTTGTGCAGTGGCCGATGAGTGAGTTTATGCTTACTTCTCCCTGGTCGCGAAACTACTTTTTCATGAGTTACACGTGGCCATTCAACGCTCCGTCCGATTATCCGTATCGGTATCAATTCAATCCCGGACTACACGAAACCATGCCTCAACTGCTACGTGGATGGGCAATCGCCCTTGTCGCTGCTTTTTTGTCGGCCCGGGCCGGTCTATGGATCGGTGCCTGGATGAGAAATATATACCGGTAAACGTGCCCGAAAAATGCGCAAAACAACACTCCATTTATTTCTGATTTTCCTCTTCTCAAGCTGTTTGATTACGCTCCAGGCTCTGGCGCACGTAGGCAGTCCAGGGGTGGTTATGCAGCGGTCGGCGGGGCCTTACCGGGTTCTGATTCACATTACACCTCCCGATGTGGTGCCCGGTACTGCCCAGGTTTCGGTATGGGTAGAACAAGGGCGCGTACGGACCTGCACAGTACGGCCAATTTACTTCGACAGTGGTGACGAAGCGTCGCCGACTCACGATGAGTTGAGTCCGACCGACCAGCAGCTGACCCGCTTTGACGGAATTGTCTGGCTGATGGGTTTGGGGGCCACCAGCGTTGAATTGCAACTAAGCGGCCCCGATGGCTCCGCCAAAATTGAGGTTCCCGTTATGTCTATAGCTACGGCTCAGCGTGATATGCCAGTAATAACCGCTCTACCGCTGGTGCTGCTTGGGACGTTCCTGTTCGTTTTGATGGTCACTATTGTTGGTATTTGCGTAACCCAAACCCGGTTGAAGGTTGGTCAGCAGCTACCCACTTCCTGGCAGCGCTCACGATGGATGGCTATGGGGCTAAGCTCGGTGCTATTACTGATTTTGTTAACGGGAGGACGTTTCTGGTGGAACAGCCGGGCTCGCTTCTATTCCGATATTGTCCTGTACAAGGCTCCTAAAATCCATCCGTCGGTTAGGTCATCAGAGTTGGGCAATCAACTGACAATTACTATTGATTCAACCAGTATCAAGCAACAGTCGCGACCGTTGAGTTTTCTGGTGCCAGACCACGGGAAGCTGATGCACGTTTTTCTGGTTAAGCTGTCGGATGCGGGCGCGTTCGCGCATCTGCATCCAACCCGGCTCGATACGTTGAATTACCGGGCCGCTTTACCAGTGTTGCCCAGTGGGCAGTATCGTTTGTATGCCGACATTGTATACCGCAATGGGTTTGCCGAAACACTTACAGATACGGTACAAATTCCCTCGTTGTCAGCATCTTCATCGACCCGGTTTTCCAGTGATGATAGCTGGCTGATCGGCCAGCCGGCCAACGCGATTCGTCAATTACCCAGATTGGATGCGAGTATGGCACCTTGTGGTATACCGGCTGTACGGGTGCCTCTGGCCGACGGAAGTTCGCTGGTCTGGACGGATAAACCTGGTCAGACACTGGAAACGAATCAAATGTATCGACTACGATTTGCTGTTGCCGATAAGGCCGGGCGCCCGGCTCCACTGGAACCTTATCTGGGTATGACCGGTCACGCAGTTATTGTGCAGACCGATGGCCCGGTATATACGCACCTCCATCCAGTCGGTACGTATTCAATGGCGGCCGAAGCCTCTTTGGTTGAACGAATTGAAGATACCGTCCGTACATTTTACTATCCTGACCCTCGGCAGTTCCGGGATAGTATCGACCGGTACTTGGTTAGTTTGCAGGCGCTTCCAGACGCTGAACGAAACAAAAAACTGGCCGGAGCTATGCAGGGCATGAGCCATCCGGCCAGTGGTGGACTTCACTCAAACATGGTCGAGTTTCCGTATCAGTTTCCGCAACCTGGCAACTACCGGATTTGGGTGCAGGTTAAGCGAAATGGACAGGTGCTAACCGGTGCTTTCGACACAGTTGTCAAAGCCGATTAAACAGACTCAGAACGTTACTTCAGCGGTTGCCGCAACGTAATGAAATACACGCGGTTCTTGTCGACCGTACCGTTGGCGAGCAGCTTTTGCGTGTACTGACCCGTACCGAGGATGCCAAAGTCGTCGTCGTTGCAGATGGCCAGCGTCTGAGCACCAATCAGCGCAATTCCTTCGGCTTTGTCGTGTGGATAAACCGGCGTTACGTCCGTTGCCAGGTCAAGCACCAGCTGCTTGCTGACCGGCACGATGCCGTTGGCCTGCAGGTTGGCCAGCGTTTTCAGTTCTTCGACCGTTTTGCCGCCGTACAATTTGCCGTTTGCGCCGTTGGCCGGGTCAGAAATATCGGTCGCTCCGGTCAGGTCAATTTTATACACCCGCTTGAACAGCGTGCTTTTGTTGGCTTCGCTGCCGAACTCCCCGTCGCGCTCCAGTACCAGAAATGTCGTGTTCGTAATCGCGGTGATTTCGCTGTTGGCCTGCAGATTAGCCCGTTCGATGAGGTAGACGTACTGTTTGGTAGCGCCCGTTGCGATGTCGAACGTCAGGATGCGGGTAACTAGTGAGCCGGAAATGGCAGCCGCCGACGGGTTGTACAGCGGAAACTGCATGATGCCGACGAGCGTCTTGCCGTCGGGTGTAATGGTCAGGCCTTCCATGCCCCGGTTAGCCCGACGTGTGGCAAAAACGGCCGGAATCTGTCGTCCGCCGGTGCCATTGTTAAACGGGCTTATGCGCTCGATAGTCCGCCCCGTGGCATCCAGATGAACCAGGTGCGGGCCGTACTCATCGCTGAGCCAGAACGTACCGTCCGGGGCCAGGGCCATACCTTCGCAGTCGATGCCATCCGCGCTCGGCGTAATGGTATTATTCTCCAGGTCAAGGGCCGTTTCGCCCGTACTGCCCTGATTGGCTGGGTTGGGCAGACCGTTCAGTTTACCACCGGTGCTGTTTTTCAGTTCAATAATCTGCTCGAGTACCATCCTGCCGTCTGTACCGACCCGGAACTTGCCGATCTGCGGAGTGAAGTCCGGCCGGGCGAAAATCTTGATGTTCGTTGTGCCGACAGGCCCATCAATATTAGGCCCCCGGTCGGTGAGCATGTAGAACACGGCCGGATCATTCGGATCCCCCACGATGGCTGAGCCAAAACCGCCGTTGAATACGTTCACGCCGTTCACGTTCGCCAGGATTGTCGGCAGGAACGTACCCGGATTAATGGCATCCGTTACGGCCGGATAGCCCGGAGGGGTTGGAAACCGGTGGTCATTACAGCCTGCAGCCAGCAGGGCAACAGCCGTTGTTACGCTGACGAGCGCGGTCAGAGAAGTAAAGGATTTGGACATAGCAGGGAGAGGTTGCGGTAAAAGCGCAAAATTCGGCTTGCTATATTACCTGACTGTGAAGGAATTGCTCGCTGGTATAAAGCGATTGTTAAGCTTCCGGGCTCCGCTGCTCGCCTGTTGCCCGACCGCTACGTCGTAATTGCTGTACCGTAGCCTTAATTCTACGGCCATAACAAACTCTTTATTGTTTCATATATGAGCCAGGTGAGTAAAGCAACTGGTTCATTCCGAATGGCTTAATTCATGATACAATCGATATTTGTATGTCCGTAGGTGTTGTTTCTTCGCACGAACCTGCTCAACCAGACGTAATTTCACAATGGGCATCGGGCCTGAAGAATTCGCTCGGTCAGAACAGGAACCGGACGGTCGCTGCTCTTCAGTTTTCGACCGGTCTCCTGGAAATCTGCCTCGATACAACTTCGTTCTGGATTATATACAGCTTTCCGACCGGTGGCAAGGTGGCCATCCGGGCCTGTTATGATCCTCAGGCGCTGTATGACTACACCAGTCAGGAAGATGGCGACCGCGCGCTGGGTTTTCGGATTAACGGGGCGCTTGGCCAATTTCACGTACGGCTCGAACTGCTCGACAACGACCGGCCTTTTCTCCGCTACACGACGTCGCTTCGGCCAGCGAGCGCGTTTACGGTGCAGTCGTTTCCGCGGGATGTGTACCTGCTCGACAAAACCTACGATCCGCTGAAAACCGAGGGCGTGGTTCATATTACGCAGAATGGCCCGACATCGGGGCTGGCGTATGTGTCGTGCCTGAAACCAAAAGGCCCAACGCTTTTTTACTTCCAGAACCTAACGGCGCTCAACGACTTTTTTGAACAGACCCGGACCGAACCGAGCAGCGTAGTCGGCGCGAAATGGCCGGAACTGGGCTTGTCGCTCCCCTCGTCGGATACGCCACTGGCCAAACACCGGGACGTTGTTATTTCGGACGCGTTTCTGACGTTACGTGCTGATACACCTAAAGACGATTACCAGACAGCCGACTGGTTCATTGATGAATTTGCCCGCGTGTACCGGCTGCTCGACAAACCGGCGACAGCGTATTACGACTGGCCTCAGGCGGCCGACAAAACCATCCGGTCGCTGAGCCGCTCATCGGCCTGCTATCAGCGGATCAACAACCGCTTTTACCTCAATGCCTACGTTGGCTCTTCGGAAAAACCACCCGAAAGCATGGTGCAATTGTGCGTGCTGGTGCCGATGCTGGCCTACCAGGCGTGGAAAGGGCGTCCGTCAAAACTGGCCGAACAACTGCGCCAGAACGTACCGTCCTTTTACCGTGACGATCTGAAAACGGTGGTTCGGTGGTTGCCTGGCCGGCCATTTCGGAAGTCGGACTTGAGCGAGGAAGAAGACCATAATAAAATGGACTCCTGGTATCTGTTTCATATCCTGATGAACCTGGGGCGCCTGGCGCTGCAGGGCGACGAAACAGCCAGGGAAATATTCTTGAAATCCCTCGATTTCGCCATTGAAGCTGCGCATCGATTCAAGTATGAGTGGCCGGTTTTCTACCACGTGAAAACGCTGGAAATCTTGAAAAGTGAAACCAAACCCGGCGAGAAAGGTGAGCAGGATGTGCCGGGGGTGTACACCTACGTAATGATGCAGGCCTTCGAACTAACGAACGACGACCGCTATTTACGCGAAGCGGAACTATCGGCGGGTAAGCTGGTCGGCAGTGGATTTAACCTCCTCTATCAGACGAACATTACCATTATGAGCGCAGTGGCTCTGGTCAAGTTGTGGAAAACGACCGGAAACCGGTTGTACTTCGACCTGAGCCGGCTCTGTATTGCCAACACCATCGCCAAGATGTGGGTCTGGAACGGTACGTTCGGCTTCGGCAAAAATTACAATACGTTCATGGGGGTTTCGTGCCTGAAAGATGCCAGCTATATCGCGGCTTATGAGGAAGGGGAGTCGTTTGCAACCGCGCTCGACTACCTGCGCCTTTTGGGTCCTGACGCGTCGCCTTCGCTTAGTCTGATGCTGGCTGAATACATGAAGTACCTGATCAACCGGGGCCGGTACTACTACCCGTATGAACTCCCCGGCGAGGCCGTGGCCGACCAGTCCAAAGAAGGTCAGATTCGTCGTCAGCTAACGATTCCGCTCGAAGATCTGCGCACCGGCTGGCAGCAGGCCGGACAGGTTGGCCAGGAGGTATACGGCAGTGCGAGCGCTTTTGTGGCCGCGGCCTATGCCTACCAGCGCCACGAAAAAATGCCGCTGACGATCTTTGTTGAGTACCCCGTTATAGAATCCGGCTTTCGGGATAGCCGACCTGATACGGGCGAATACTTTATGCACCTCGCTGGTGTGCCTGAGTTGGCCTGCCGGTTACGAATTTTTCCAAACCACGGGTCCCTGCCTAATGTTCGGGTGTTTACCGACTCGGAGACACCGCACGAAATCCTACAGAAAAACCGAACCCAAACCTACATTGACTATGAAGTCGTGGGTGGAACGCGGTACCGCATCGAATGGCAAACAGGTCGGCGCAAACGCTCAACCAAGAAATCCTAATCAACCAGAAACACAACGTTATGGAAAGTCAGCACATACACACGAAGACAGAGTCCCTGGAGGGCAAACGAATTCTGATTACGGGTGGCACGACGGGCATCGGCCGGGCCACGGCGATTTTGCTGGGTTCGTACGGCGCTAAAATTTTTACGCTGGGGCGGCATCAGGAGCAGCTGGACGAAGCGCTGACGCAGATCCGGCAGGCGGGCGGACAGGCCGAAGGCATACTCGCGGATATGTCGAAGCAGGCCGATATCGAGCGCGTTTTTCAGCAGGCAGACCAGACGCTGGGCGGGCTGGATATTCTGATCAACAACGCAGCCCTGGCCGCTGAAGGCATCGGCGATATGGAAACCGAAGATTGGCGGTATGCGCTCGAAACCAATATGCTGGGTTACATCGGCTGCACCAAGGAAGCCGTTACGCGCATGCAGCAACAGCAGAAAGGCCACATCGTTTTCATTGGTTCAATGAGTGCCGTTGGGCGCGAGGCCGGAAGTTCGGTGTACGTGGCTACTAAAACCGGCATCCAGGGCTTCGCTGAATCGTTGCGCAAGGAAGTGAATGAACTGGGCATTAAGGTCAGCCTGATCGAACCCGGAAAAGTAAAGGCGGATATTCACGGAACAAGTGCCGACGAGCAGGAAGAGGAAATTGCCAAAGAGCAAATGCTGCTGGCCGAAGACATCGCCGTTGCCGTCCACTACATCCTCACCCAGCCCCACCGCTGCGACGTGGTTGGGCTACAGATTCGGCCGCATAAGCAGGCGATTTAAGCCCATACATTGTTCCAATTTTGCTCAGGTGTACCGGGGGTTGATAGGTTGTAGTAGTGTCAGGTTCAAAACCAATCACTACGTCACTCCATCAACCCCCGGTGCGACCGCTTGCTGTCTATGAACTTTTCAACCGATTTTATCATTTTTGGCCCCAACGACGTTGAGCTGCAGTATTCACCCCTGCGCCGGACGATTCAGGCCGATACGTATGTGCTGGGGGCGTTTAACCCCGGTCTGACGCGGTTGCCGAACGGGAATCTGCTCATCATGATCCGGGTCGCCGAAGCCCTGCGTCAGCCGATTGTCGGGACGCAGATTCATAATATCCGATGGGACGTTGAGCGTGGCTATGTACTGGATGCGTATGACCTAAACGCGGTTAATGCCGCCGACCCCCGGAAGTTTCAAATTCTTGATTACCCCTTCAGGGTGATGGCGCTCACGTCGCTGTCGTGGCTGCTACCGGTTGAACTGAATGAAGACGGTACCGAAGTGCGGCAGATTCACTACGACAAGATCATCGCACCCCAGCGGTCGTATCAGGAGTATGGTGTCGAAGATGCCCGCATTACCAAAGTTGATGATACGTACTACATGACGACCTGTTCGGTCAGCGCCGAACGACACTGCACTACGTTGTATACGTCAACCGACGGACTGAACTACACCTTGCAGGGTATCATCCTTGACCATCAGAATAAGGATATGGTACTGTTCGAGGGTAAGGTCGACGGGATGTTCTACGCCCTTACCCGGCCGCTCGGCGACTTGTACTTTGCCTATGCACCCGATAGCCCGTATCTGCCCGGCCCGGCCATTCACCTGTCGGAGTCGCCTGATGCGCTGCACTGGAAACCCGTCGATGAGCCATTTATCCGGGCGCGTAAAGCGTCGTCGTCTACCTCGAAGATTGGCGGAGGCACGCAGCCCATTCGAACGGATACGGGCTGGCTGCTGCTGTATCACGGTGTAGAGCGGCACGGCGTTGTTGGTATTTACAGTACGTTCTGGGCGTTGCTGGACGCCAACCAGCCCGCCCGAATCCTGCGACTGGAGGATCAGGCGCCCATCCTCTCCGCCCGGCCTGACCTACTGGAACACCTGAAGGACCAGATCTACGTCACGGATGTCGTGTTCACAACCGGCATCATCGACGCGGGCGATTACTACGTGGTGGCATCCGGCGAAGCGGACTTAGCCTGCCGCATTACGCATCTGCCGAAGTCGGTGTTTGCGTAGGAAGTTATTTCCGTTGCGCTTAAAAGTGCGCTTGCAAAACAGGCAGGCGAATGGTAAATTCTGTTCCCTCGCCTTCCTGACTGACTACGGTCATCTCGCCACCATGCCCTTTTGTGATGATGTCGTAGGCAAGAGATAAGCCAAGCCCCGTGCCCTGTCCGGTAGGTTTTGTGGTGAAGAACGGCTGAAAAATTTTGCGCTTAACCGATTCTGGTATACCTGTACCATTATCCTGGACGCAGATAATTACGTTGTCAACGTGGCGCTGGGTCTGTACCGTGACCGTTGGCTGGTACTCGGTATTCCGTTGCTCACCGTTTGTACGAGCCTTTTCCTGTACGGCATAAAAGGCGTTGTTGTACAGATTGAGCAGCACTCGGCCAATGTCCTGGGTTACTACCTCTACGTTCGGCAAGGAGGGGTCGTAGTTTGTAACAAGCTGGCAGTTGAACAATTTGTCTTTTGCCCGCAGACCGTGGTAGGCTAACCGCAGGTATTCATCGGCGAGGGCATTAATGCGGGTGACCTGCTTTTCGCCGGTGCTGGCGCGGCTATGCTCAAGCATTCCCTTCACGATGGCATCAGCCCGGCGACCATGGTGGCGAATCTTGCCCAGGTTTTGGTGCAGATCAGCCAGGATTTCCTCTTCTAACGCTTCGTCACGTTGGCCTTTGTGTCGTTCTTCATTTAACTCGTCCAGCAATTCCTCACTCACTTCAGCAAAGTTATTAACGAAGTTAAGCGGGTTCTGAATTTCGTGGGCGATACCGGCCGTCAGTTCGCCCAGCGATGCCAGCTTCTCTTTCTGAATAAGTTGATCCTGGGTAGCCCGCAGCGTTTCGAGCGATTGCTGTAGTTCGGCCGTACGTTCTTTAACCTGCTGCTCCAGTCGTTCGTTCTGGCTGGCAATGAGCCGGCTGCGCTCAATCTCGCGTTCCTTTTCGAGCTGTTCTTTTTCGATAGCCTGCTGCACTACCTGCCGGCGCGTCATATTGTAGCGGTTGATGAGCGCTCCCGAAAAGAAAATAATCATCCAGGCAAAGCAGATCGTCTCGGCGTATTCAAAGATTGGCGGTAGATACCGGTTAATATTGATCTGATAGTAGATGCGAGCAAAACTTCCTACCAACGTATAGCTCCACCAAAAGAACAGTTGTAAAATGGCGATGAACACGTAGCGCGCATCCGCTACGTCTCGTTTCATCATTCGATACGTCAATACTAGACAGAGAACATAGACCACCCGAATAATTACCTCCAGCGCCAGGTACATTTCTATCTGCGGAACTAAGGCGTAGCGATAAGAGAAGATCTGGAAAATATTCATCAACACCGTTAGCACCAACGTAACGGTTATAGCTTTGCTTAGTGAAGCGAGCTGGGCGTCAGGCTGTACAAACTGCCGGATCGATTGAACGAAAAATACAAAGAACGTAATGAAAAAGAAGGTGGATACAAATCTGAACGCATAAGGATACTCGCCGAAAAAAGTGGCCTGGATATAGCTCGAATTACGGTCCAGAACAAAGAAGAGCAAACAAACGGCAAAATACAGGTATACCTTCTCTTTCGTAGAGTAGAAGATAGTCAGATTATAGATTGCGGCTAAGAGCAGTATCCCGATCGCTATTCCTGCAAACCAGAAATCTTTCCACCCGTCTTGTCCCCGAAAATAGCTGACAATGTTATCCTTATAGCCTTTTTCGGTTTGAAAATAAGCTGATAAATACGTTATGGGTTCGTTCCATAGGGCAGTTTCGGTACGTTTATAGATAACTGTCTCCTGTCCCGGCGCAAGGGATAACGGCAAACGGCTCTGCTCCTGCAAACCTTCATAAACCGGTAGCTGGCTATCGGGCACGAGGTAACCCGTACGTTGATGCTGCCAGCGATTGAGGGAGTCGCGCCAGTACATATCGAAGTAATCTGCGACGCCCGACAAATAAAGATGAACCGAATGGGGGCGATCGTTCTTTAACCTCATCCGCTGCCAGTAGACATGCGAGACCCGGTACTTGTCGTATAGCTTCGCGTATCGAAACCCGGTACTAAGTTGCGCCTGATCGAAGGTCAGCGTTCCTCCTGGGTCTTCCAGCACCTGAAAATGCGCCGTATCCAGCGAAAAAGTGGCTGTATCGGTTTTTATGGTATACACCGGTGGCCAGCCGCGTTGTGCTAACGTACTGGTCAACAAACCAAGCCAAACAAACAGACACAGACCAAATTTTTTCACGCAATACGCTATGTTAAAGGGCTTTCAACTCCCGGACAGCCAGCCAGCTCATCAGACCAGCGCCCGTTTCCAGGGCCGCTTCGTCGATGTCGAAGGTTGGCGTATGAACGCCCGAGATGATGCCACGCGCTTCGTTGCGGGTGCCGAGCCGGTAGAAGCAGGAATCGACAACCTGCGAGTAGAACGCGAAGTCTTCGCCGGCCATCCAGAGATCAAGGTCAATGACGTTGTCGGCACCCATGTACTCAACGGCCTGCGCCCGCAGCCGACGGGTCAGTTCGGGGTGATTCTTGAGGAAGGGATAACCGCGAACGATGGTGAACTCACAGCTTCCGCCCATGGCTTCGGCCATACCTTCGGCCAGCTTCTTCATGCGTTCCAGGCCCTTCTCGCGCCATTCCTCGTTCATGCACCGGAACGTCCCCTGAATCGTTACCTCGTTGGGAATCACATTCGTAACACCGTCGGCGATGAACCGACCAAACGACAGCACCGATGGGCTGGCCGGGGGGCGGTTACGGCTGATGATCTGCTGCAGGGCCACGATGATGTGCGACGCAATCAACACCGGATCGACCAGCGTGTCGGGCATGGCACCGTGCCCGCCTTTGCCTTTCACGGTCAGGTACAGTTCGTCCGTGCTGGCCATGTACATACCCTCGCGGAAGCCAATTTTACCCACCGGGATGTTCGGCGCTACGTGCTGGCCAATCATGCTGATCGGGGCCGGGTTTTCCAAAACGCCGTCTTTAATCATCAGGGAGGCCCCGCCCGGTGCTTTCTCCTCGGCCGGCTGAAACACCAGCTTCACGGTGCCTTCGAACTGGTCGCGCAGGACGTTCAGGATACGGGCCACACCCAGTAGTGACGCCGTATGTGCATCGTGTCCGCAGGCATGCATAACCCCCTCGACGGTCGATTTGTACGGTACGTCGTTGGCTTCGTGGATGGGCAGGGCGTCCATGTCGGCCCGTAGCCCAACGACTTTGCGGGTAGGGTTTTGGCCTTCGATGATCGCCACCAGCCCCGTACCGGCGATGCCTTCCTGGGGCGTCAGGCCGATGGCTTTGAGCTGGTCGGCTACGTAGGCCGCCGTATTATGTTCATGAAACGATAATTCGGGGTGAGCGTGCAGATGTCGACGGGTAGCAACAATGTCGGCAGCGTATTGACGGGCTAGCGATTTTATGGCGTCTTGCATAAGTGGCTGGGCCAAGCTCCAGCTTGGCCGTGAATATCTTGACAGGCCAAGCTGGAGCTTGGCCCGGACAAATTATTGCGTTGTTAAAAACTGATAATCACTGACAATCGTTTCCAGAAACGCACGGTTGTGTAAGTCGCTCCGGATGCCGGTCACCTCTTTGATCTTTTCGGCGGTACGATCCTGTACGGTGGCGTCGCCCCGGCGCAGGGCTTCACGCACGATGGCAATGTCGCGGTCCGACAGCAGCCGGACATCCGGAAACTGCACGTAGTAGTCCGTTCGCAGGGGCTGATACACAACATCGCTGAGCGATACCGCCGGTTTTAGTTTAACGACGGTTGTGCCGGCGGCAATATCCCCAACGCGCTGTCCTTTACCGTTGGCTGCGATGGCAATGACCGCAACGAGCCCACCGAAGAGCCGCGTATCGACAATGCGCAGCAGCCACCGCAGCAGATAAGCGCCCAGCCCGGGCTGCGACCCGTCGAGCATTACAACGCGGATGCCCAGGGCAATCTTACCGACACTGCGGCCATTGAGCAGCCATTCGCAGACCAGATCATAGACGAAAATGGGCAGGATCACAATGAGCCCTACGTAAAAATTGCCCGGCCGGATACTGAGCGCGGCCGGAATGCCCAGCGTCACGGTCAGCCAGCCCAGAAACACCACGTAATCCAGCAGCGTGGCCAGGATCCGGTCGCCGACACTGGCCGGTTCGTACTCTAACAGAACGTTTTGGGAGGTCTGGATCGCAACGGACATAGAACGCGGTATGAGTTGGGCAAGTGACTGTCGGCAACGGTTCGTTGGCTGTGGTTCACCGGCTTTACAAAATTAGTACGCATATACTTTGCCGTTCGCATAAAAATCGCCAATTTTTCAATCGCAGTCCAGTAACTAGCCGTTGATACAAACTGTACGGGCCAACTCTCAACCAACTTACCCATGCGCGAAGCTGCTTTCGTTAAACGCAACACGGACAAATGGCGCGATATTGAGCAAAACCCGACCAACGATCCGGACGAGCTGACGGCCCGTTACGTAGAACTGACCGACGATCTGTCGTATGCCCGGACCTTTTATCCCGACTCGACCGTAACCCGTTACCTGAACGGACTGGCCGCGCAGATGCACCGGGGGCTGATGCAGAACCGGCGCGACGACCGCAACCGGTTTCTGACGTTCTGGACGCACGAACTGCCCTTTCTGTTCCGGCAGTCGCACCGGCTGCTGTTTATCTCGTTCCTTATATTTTTTGTGGCCTGCGTGCTGGGCTGGGTGTCGGCCGCGCACGACAATACGTTCGTACGGCTGATTCTGGGCGATCAGTACGTGAACATGACGCTGGAGAACATCAAAAAAGGCGACCCGCTGGGTGTTTACAACAGCGACGACCAGGCAACGATGTTTTTACAGATCACCCTCAACAACATCTTTGTCTCTTTCCGTACGTTCGTGTTCGGTCTGTTTGCATCGGTTGGCACCATAGCGATGCTGTTTTTCAACGGCGTCATGCTCGGATCATTCCAGTACTTTTTCTACGAACGGGGGCTGCTGCTGGAGTCGGTGCTGAAAATCTGGATACACGGAACCCTCGAAATTTCGGCGATTGTCATTGCCGGTTGCGCCGGGCTGACGGTAGGGAATAGCCTGCTGTTTCCGGGGACGTACCCGCGGCTGGTATCCTTCCGGCGGGGCATCAAGCAAGGGCTTAAAATTGCGGTTGGCCTGGTACCAATCTTCATCATGGCTGGTTTCCTCGAAAGCTTCGTTACCCGACTAACCTTACCACCGCTTGTCAGCGCCAGCATTATTCTGATGTCGGCGGCTTTCATCATCTGGTATTTTATTCTCTATCCTATCCAGCTTAATCGTCGTTCCCGTTTATGAATCAGCTTGTTGTGCTGCATCGCCGGCGAAATTTTACGGAGATTCTCAACGTATCGTTCGAGTACCTCGTCCGGCATTACCGAACCCTGCTGACGCCCATGCTGGTTGTCGCCAGTATCATGAGCTTGCTGGTGAGCATTGCCACGCGGGTATTCCAGATGGGTTTGCTGGTACGCGCCCGAACCACAATCTCAATGCCGACGGGTCGATCCTCTTACTGGAGTTTGATGGCACCAATCGTCACCCCTTCGTATTGGATTCTTCTGGGGTTGTCTTTGCTGAGCGGGGTGCTGGTGAGTATGATTGTGTACAGCCACGTACTCAGCTATGAAGAAAATCCGGATGAGCCCATTACGGTCGGCAGCGTCATGAGTTGGTTCGAGGCCAAATGGTTCAGGGTGGTGCCTGTTGCGCTGGTCAGTGGTTTGCTAGTGATGACCGGCCTTCTGCTGTTTCTGATACCCGGTATCTATTGCGCCGTTGCGCTGAGTTTGATCACTTTTGTCGTGATGCGCGAAGACCTGGGGCTGGTTAGTGCCATACGCCGTTGTTTTGCCCTGATCGTCGGCAACTGGTGGCTAACGCTGGGCGTTATCCTGATTATGTGGGTTATTAGCTTTGTTGTGCATACGGGCACGAACGCAATCGCTCTGGCTGCGCTGGGACGTACCTATCTGGCTAATCCAATAATTCAGGTGATCACCAGTACGGTGATGGGTGTGTTTGGGGCGTTGCTCAGTGCTCCGCTTTACCTGGCCCTGGCGTTCCAGTATTACAACTTGCTGGAACGGAAAGAAAGTATCGGCTTGCTTAATCAGGTGGAAGCCATCGGCATCGCGCCGGATCGTCAGCCTCATCCGGCCGACGAATGATTCATCCATCAACCTTAGTTTACCATGATTCAGCTTTTTCAACAACGTGACTTTGGCGATAAGATAAATGCCACTTTTACGTACCTGACCCAGCAGTTTCGCAGCCTGAGCCTGGCGTTGCTGTACATTGCCGGCCCGGTGGCGCTGGCGTCGGGAATTATGGCGGGTGTTATCCAGTCCAACATCCTGGAGTTTTCGCGACCGTCGGACGAGGCTGCCGGCAGCTTTCGGTTGATTGGTCTTACGAGTATGATCTTCTCGCCGGTGTTCTGGTTGATGGTCCTGGCCAGTGTGCTGGCTAATCTGATGGTGGCGCTCATCACCTACGCGCACCTGAAACTGTATGAGCGGACAAAAGGCGGGCCGATAACCGTAGCGGATGTCTGGACCGAGGTGCAGCCCGTGCTCGGACGTGGACTCATTATTTCGGTGCTCGGGTCCATCATTACGTTCATCGGCTTTTTGTTTTTCTTCATTCCCGGCATCTACGTCGCGGTTGTCTTTTCGCTGGCCTTGGCCGTTACGTCTTTCGAAGGCACTGATTTCGGCCAGACCTGGGACCGGTGCTTCAGACTGATTCGGGAAAAGTGGTGGTCAACGTTCGGGCTGCTGGTTGTCATGGGTATTATTGTGGGCATCATAGGGCTGTTGTTTTCCATGCCAAGCACCATCATCGGTGGATTGGTGGCGGCTGATCTGCTGCCCGACCTGTCGCGCGTGTGGGTGGTAGTGGCCAACGTAATCAGTACGGTTGGCCAGGCTTTGCTGAACAGTTTGGTTTTTCTGGCGGTAGGATTTCAGTATACAAATCTGGTTGAACGGCAGGAAGGGCGGGGATTGCTGTCGGCAATCGACTCCATCGGTACTTCACCGGCTCAACCGCGTGCTAACGATGAAGGTGACTTTTAAGGCAATAGCCGGCCTGACCGGCCGGCGGTTTGTGCTGTACGCGCTGCTGCTGGGCTGGTTCGTGGCAGCAGCACCCGCCACCGCCCAGACCACACCGCCCCGGCCACAACGCGCTGCCGAGGGCCGGGATGATCGGGCGCAGAGGCCGCGTGTTCGGTATCCGTCCGAGGACCGGCTGAGCGACTACCGCGACGACCGTGACTACCAGTACGGCCGCGATCCGGCTCCACCCGACAATCCGATCGCTCGATTCTGGCAGTGGATACTGGGAAAAATCACTGATTTTCTACGTAGTGATTCGTACCGGAACGTCTGGCAATACGTGATGCTGGCGGTCATTGCGGCCCTGGTCATCTACCTCCTCCGGAAGGCCGAGGTGCTGGGCTTTCTGTTTCCCGGTAAGGCGCAGGCCACGGAGCTGGATTATGAAACGCTGACCGAAAACATCCACGCCATTCCTTTCGACGAAGCCATCGACGAAGCCGTGGCCCAGCGAAACTTCCGGCTGGCAGTGCGGCTCCTGTATCTGAAAACGTTGAAACAGCTGACCGATCAGGAACGTATTGCGTATAAACCCGACAAAACTAATCGGCAGTACGTCTACGAACTGGCCGGGTCCCCGCTTCAGGCTGACTTCGAAGCCCTGACGCAGCAGTTTGAATACGTCTGGTACGGCGACTTTCCGGTAGATGAAGCCAGATATGAACAGATAAGCCATAGTTTCCGGCAATTTTTTGCGGTGAAGCAGCCGGTACGTGATTAACCAACCAGACCGTTGAGACCGAACAAATACCTCCTTATCCTGCTGGCGACTATAACGGTGTATGCGTTGTTCGAGTATTACCGGCCGAAGCCGATCAACTGGCAGCCGACGTACGAAAACGACGACAAGATTCCGTTTGGTACCAAAGTATTGTATGACCTGATGCCGGAGGTTATGCAGCCAGACGTCCGTACAGTGCGACTACCGGTATATAACCACCTGACCGAAACACCGTTGCCCGGCCGGAGTAATTACGTGTTCATCTGCCGCGATTTCGATGCCGACGGCAACGATCTCCGGCAACTGTTTGCCTATGTCCGGAAAGGTAACAATGTGCTTGTCTCGGCGTATTACGTACCCGACAGCCTGAGCCGGGTGCTGGGCTTTAAAGCTGAAGTGAAAGCCCCTATTCTGAGCGACACGACGCTGGTCAATAATTTTGTAAATCAAAACCTGCGCAAACCGGGGGGCTATAACTTCTTCCACGACGACGGCCGGAACTACCTGAAGCTACTAAAGCCACAGCAGATAACCGTTCTGGGCCGTAATGCCCGTGGGGAGCCGGTGTTCATCCGGGTACCGTATGGAAAGGGGCAGTTCCTGATTCATAACCTGCCACTGGCGTTTACGAACTACTACGTACTGAGCCCCAAAACGTCGGACTACGCCTTCAAGGCCCTGTCGTATCTGCCCACCTTGCCGACCTACTGGGACGAATACCAGAAACAGGGGCGCTTCGATGAGGAGCAGCAGTCGATTTTACGCTACGTCCGAACGCAGCCGGCTTTGAACTGGGCGTATTACCTGGTCGTTGTCGGCCTGATCGTGTACGCCATTTTTGCCGGCAAGCGGACGCAGCGGGTGATTCCGGTGGTGGAGCCACCTCAGAATACCTCACTGGATTTTGTAAAGACGGTCGGTCGGTTGTATTTTCAGCAGGGCGATCATGATAACATGACCCGCAAAAAAATACAGTACTTTCTGGCCGAACTGCGTGAACGATACGGCCTGAACACAACCGTACTGGATCGGGAGTTCACCGAAACACTGGCTCGGAAAAGTGGTGTCTCGACGGAGGAAGCCGCCGAACTGGTACGACTCCTGCGCAACACCCAGGCGAGTATTTCGCTGTCGGAATATGATTTGCTTACCCTGAACCGGGCTATCGAAAAATTCAACCAAACCATCTGAATCGGGCTTCCGCTGCTTTAATCTAATTGTAAACCGCAAAGCGTTCATGCGTACAAAATCAGGTTAATCAGCCAAATCCTAGTCTGAAAACACTTTATGACTCCGCTTGAAACTCGTCTGGATTTAACCAGTTTAACCGTCGCCGTTGATGCCATCCGCAGCGAGGTCAGTAAAGTTATTGTCGGTCAGCAGCAGACCCTTGACCTGTTGCTGACGGCCCTGCTCGCCGATGGCCACGTCCTGATCGAAGGCGTACCGGGCGTTGCTAAAACCCTTACTGCCAAGCTGCTGGCCAAAACTATTTCTGTGCAGTTCAGCCGCATTCAGTTTACGCCTGATCTGATGCCGTCTGACGTGCTGGGTACGTCGGTTTTTACGCCCAAAACCGGCGATTTTACGTTCAAACAAGGCCCTATTTTCGCCAACATTGTTCTGATCGACGAAATCAACCGGGCTCCGGCCAAGACCCAGGCCGCCTTGTTTGAGGTCATGGAAGAGCGACAGGTGACTAACGACGGCACTACGTACCGGCTGGATGAGCCGTTTATGGTGCTGGCCACGCAAAACCCGATTGAGCAGGAGGGAACGTACCGCCTGCCCGAAGCGCAACTGGACCGGTTTCTGTTCAAGATCGTGGTGGGTTACCCAGCCCAGGCCGACGAAGTGAACATCCTCCGTGGCCATCACGAACGCCGGAGTGCCGGCTACCGAAACCTGACCGATGCGGTGGAAGCGGTCACGTCTGTGCTGTCGGCCGAACAGTTGACAACGCTGCGCGGCCAGGTTCACCAGGTCCACGTTGAAGATAAGCTGTTTGATTACATTGCCCAGATTGTGCAATCGACCCGGGCGAATAAATCACTGTATCTGGGCGCATCACCGCGGGCGTCGGTGGCGTTGCTGAACAGCGCCAAAGCGCTGGCTACGCTCCGGGGCCGCGACTTTATCACGCCCGAAGATGTTCAGGAACTGGCTGCGCCGGTGCTTCGTCACCGGGTGCTGCTGACGCCCGAGCGCGAAATGGAAGGGGGTACCGCCGACGACGTGATTGCGCAGTTGCTGCAAAAAGTGGAAGTGCCGCGATGAAAGTTGTTCGGTCAGTCCTGGTACTTTGGTTGACGACGGTTGTCAGCACTGGATTTGGGCAAACGCCGATACGGGAGCAATTGATAGGGACGTGGATTGGTCTTGGTGTTCAGTACGACGACTCCTTTTACCGCCCGTATCCGATCAGTATGACACTGACGGCCGACAGCAGTTACGTGCTACGTCTGATTGACCAAAATCCGCCAGCGCGACGTGCTACCTGGTCGTTCGGCAACCGGTCAATACGGTTAGATACCAGCACTTACAAGGTTGGTCAGTGGACGCTGACCGCTGATACGCTTCGCCTGACGGGAATCTATCCGCTTTCGTTTCAGCGGCTAACCGACATAGCCATCGATTCCGTGCTGGCTTACCAGACACTCCTCGGCCACGTCTGGACAACCGACAGTTTGCGTTATGCGCTGCATGCCGGCGGGTCAGCCTGCCTTGAGAACACCAAAACGGGCGATATTGCCATCCACTGTTGGCGATTGGCGAAGGTTGGGCAATCTGTTTTCCTGGTTATAAAAGGCAACCAGCAGGGTTGCGAGGGCAACTTTCAATTTCCCCTTCAAATCATGCAGGTTTCGCCTGAGGCTGTGGTGTGTATCGGCGGAAACGAACGAGGGACTGACCGGCTTGTGTTTCGACGGGGTGCCGCTTTGAAAGCCGGAGAAAGCTGTCAGCCCAAAGGCTTTCAACTGTGTAACAGCTACGCTTATCTCCCTTTTCATTTGTATCCGTATTACACGTACCGGCGCGGACGGCTCCATGCTATTCGCCAGGTAGTCGAACGGGAGTATAAGCCGATTAGCTTGCCCGGGCAATCAGGGCTGATCCGGTTTCGCTTTATGGTCAACTGCATGGGCGAGGCAGGGCGGTTTGAGGTGCTTGAAGTCGACGAAGAGTACAAAACATCTCAGTTCGATACCCGCATTACAAGCCAGCTAGTAGACATCTGCCGCAATAAGTTAACCGACTGGGAAGCTGGCCATCCAAATGGATATCCTGATTCTCCTGCTGCTGATACCGTATGCCTGCTCACGTTCCGGCTAAAAGATGGGATGATAACCGAAATCTTTCCATGAAATTTATCTTTCTCATGTCAATGTTTCTGATACCCGTTCTCGCTTCGGCCCAGGACGAATCATCATTTGGCTGGATGAGTTGGACACTGGCCGTCAATGCCAAAGACACGGTGCCCGGCCAGTGGGAGGGCAGTGATCGGCTACGAGCTTGGCTAACGAAAAACAGTACAACAACGAAAGACAGCATCAGGAAAGCAGACCTTTATGGGTCTCGGGCGCTAATGGCCCTTAAACATGGTTACTATGACCTTGCCTTTGCTGATTATGAAATGTCGGCCAGACTAAATCCTAAAAGCCGGGGGCAAGTGGGGTGGCGCTACGTATTTCTACTGCGTGACTACGCACGCGCCCTGGCACACCTGGAAGCATTTGACGCGTTGACGCCCAACATCGACGATCCTATTGACGATTATTCGGTTAGTTATCTGAAAGGCCGGGCGCAGGCAGGTTTAAAGAACTACGAACAGGCTATTAAGGAGTATACTGTCGCCATTGCCAACCGCGAAAATCGGCACGGTCCTGAGTGGGTAGACTACCGCTATTCGGTCGCCCGCGCTGTCTCGTATCTGGGATTACGACAGGCTCTACATGCCTTAGTTGACTTGGACAAGGCGTTGAAGAACAACCCAAAAAGTGCCATGGCTCATTACCACCGAGGACGGGCACTACAACTACTGGGCCGCAACTCGGAAGCGCGGGAAGCGTACCGGGATGCCTTGTTTTTCGTCCGCAGCCAGCCGTTTGAACGGGATTTTTATTACGAGCAGCCCGACGCAGCTTATGAAGGGCAGATTGAAGCCGCTTTACAGGCCTTAAAACCGTAACGTAACATGGAAACAGGCTTTCAACGCATTCGGCAGTATCATTGCTGACAAAGAGCAGTCCACCATCGGGCTGATTGTGGTAGAAGCATGAAGCGGTCGGGCAAAACTGGAGTGGCCGGGTGCTGGAACGGCAGATAAATGCCTTATACTACGGACGTCAATGTGATAAACTGCTGTTAAAATAAAACCACCGCATTTCTTGAAAACACTTCGCGCTCTGTTCATTTCCTCCCGCACCTGGTCGATTCTTATCGGGTTTGTGCTGTTGTTTGTAGCGGCCTACGGTCTGCCAATTTTATTTCCGGTGGCTCAGGTAGGATTTGCGGTATTCGTACTCCTGTTGCTGCTGGATGGGATGGCCCTGTTCCGTTCCCGTACTACGTCGGTTTTCGCCCGGCGCGAAGTACCCGATCGGCTTTCAAACGGGGATGAGAATCCGCTTACCATCTACGTCGAAAACCGGTACCCGTTCCAGATCGACGCAGACGTAATCGATGAAATTCCGTTTCAGTTTCAGCGCCGGGACGTCCTGTTTCGGGTTCGGCTGAAGCCCCACGAAACCCAGGCTATCCGCTACGAGCTCCGCCCAACGCGCCGGGGTGAATACAGTTTTGGGGCGGTCAACGTTTTTGTGCTTACTCCGCTTGGCTTGCTGAAACGGCGGTTTAAGTTCGAAAAAGAAAAGATGGTAGCCGTGTACCCCTCGTTTCTGCAAATGCGCCAGTATGAACTGCTGGCGGCAACCAACCGCCTGAACGAAGTAGGGATCAAGCGCATCCGGCGTATCGGCCACAGCATGGAATTTGAGCAGGTGCGCCCTTATTCAACCGGCGATGATGTCCGGACGGTAAACTGGAAAGCTACGGCACGTCGGACAGATGCCGGTGGGGCTACGTTGATGACCAACGCCTATCAGGATGAACGTTCGCAGCCGGTGTATTGCCTGATCGACAAGGGGCGGGTGATGCGGTCGCCGTTCGAAGGACTCACTCTGCTAGATTATGCCATCAATGCGTCGCTGGTGCTGAGTAACATCGCTCTGATCAAACAGGACCGGGCCGGAATCCTGACGTTTTCGGATCGAGTTGGCCAGTTGCTGCCCGCCGACCGTCGTACGGGCCACATGCTGAAGATTCTGGAACTGCTGTACCGGCAAAAGACCCGCTTTCTGGAATCAGACTACGAAGCCTTGTACGCGGCCGTTCGCACAAACATACGCCAGCGAAGCCTGCTGCTGCTGTTTACCAACTTCGAAACGCTGAGCGCAATGCACCGCCAGTTGCCTTACCTGCGTCGGTTAGCGAAAGACCACCTGCTGCTGGTTATTTTCTTCGAGAACACGGAACTGCGCAGCCTGCTGGATCAGCCCGCAACCGATACGGAGCAAATTTACCTCAAGACAATCGGCGAGAAGTTCGCGTTTGAAAAGAAGCAGATCGTGAAGGAGCTGCAGCAATACGGCATCCAGACCATCCTGACGGCACCCCAACATCTGACGGCCGATACGGTCAATAAATACCTGGAACTGAAAGCCCGGGGGATGATCTGATCAGTTGCCGGTGTCGGAGAGGCCACCTTTCACGCTCTCGTAATCGGACTTGATCCGGCCCACTTCCCGCGCCAGAAACGCTTGCAACTGCTCGTTGAAGTCAGCTTTGTCGGCGTCGGAAAGCGATGCGTATAAATCCTTCAGCTCCTGATTGATTGCCGCCCGTTCAGCATCATCGGCCGCATTGATGGAGCGAATGTGGTATTTTCTGAAATCGAATTGCATTGAGTAGGCCCTGTGATCGGCCGGTCAGTTCTGTATGGTAAAGATAGCCATTGAAGGCTAAGTAGGCCAATAGATTTATCCATGTAGCTGCCTGCGGGCTCTACGTTCGGCCGAATCGGGTCGGGCTGAACGGCTCCAGCGGCTGGCTGACAGGCTGGTTGCTAATGACTTCGGCCACCAGTTTGCCCGTAGCGGGCCCCAGACTGACTCCCATCATACCGTGCCCCGTGGCCAGGGTAACATTGCGCAGGTGATCGACCCGACCGATGTACGGCAGACCATCCGGCGAACAGGGCCGCAGACCCCGCCAGACGGTTTCGATGGCGGGCATGGCTACGGGTAAGTCAGGATAGTACTGATTGACGGACTGCACAATACCCCGTACGCGGTTTGGATTCACCGACAAGTCCGTACCAGCAATTTCGAGCGTACCGGCAATGCGCAGATGACCGTTCATGGGTGTGGCCGTAGCCCGGGCTTCCAGCATGATAGCCGGTATCCGAACCGTTGCAGGAGGCTCGGTAAGCATAAAGCTGTATCCTTTTCCACCCTGAAGCGGCAACGACAGCCCCAGTTTTTTGGTCAGCTCCGGCGACCAGGCTCCGGCCGCCAGTACTACTTCGTCAAATTCATACGAACCTGCGTGCGTAACAACTGCCTGGATCGCTCCCCGATCCAGGCGAAAATCCGTAACCGGTTCCTGCTCCCGGATTGTTACGCCCATCCGACGCAACTGAGCGATAAGCCCGCTAATGAGTTGATTCGGGTATATGTGCGCGTCGCCGGGGTAGTATACGGCCCCACGAACCGTTAGGCGCGTTTCCGGTTCCAGATCCTGCACCTGCTGAGCCGACAGCACCTGCGCATCGATCCCGGCCCTGTTGGCTACGTCGGCTTCTTCGGCCATCTCGTGCTCGGCCTGGGGCGTTTTGTAGAGCATCAGTAATCCCCGCTCCGCCCAGCCAAACGCCATGCCCGAGTCAGTGGCCACATCCTGGTATAATCGTTTGCTCAGCAGACTAAGGTCACGGAGGATAGGTATTGAGCGCTCTACGTGTCCGGCCGTCGCGTTCTGACGGAAAAGCCAGCCCCAGCGGATCAGGTCGCGGTTAAGCCGGGGCTTGACGTAGAACGGACTGGTCGGACTGAGCATCCAGCGAACACCTTTGGCAATCATGCCCGGAGCCGCCAGCGGAATGATGTGGCTGGGCACAATCATGCCTGCGTTGCCGTGCGAACAACCATCGTCCAGGCTGCCTTTGTCCAGGAGAGTAACCTTGTGGCCTTCTTTTTGCAGGTAATACGCCGAAAACAACCCGCTGATCCCTCCGCCAATGATCCCAATCGTCATCATTCAAATTACTTGAAAACCATGTACGTACGGATCGTCCTCGTCTAGCAGAATCTGGTTGTATCCGTGAATAATTGCCCAGCCTTCGATACTCGGCACGATGGCTGGTTTTCCGCCCAGCTCCGTTTCGGCTTCGATCCGGCCAATAAACCTGGAGCCGATGATGCTCTCGTGAATGAAGTCGTCACCGGGTTTTAGTCGACCTTTGGCGTACCACTGGGCCAGGCGGGCCGAGGTGCCGGTTCCGCAGGGCGAACGGTCAATCGCTTTGTCGCCGTAGAAGACCGCGTTGCGGGCCGTTGAGGTTGGGTCCAGGGGCTGACCCGTCCAGAGGATATGACTCAGCCCATTGATCGTCGGGTTCTCGGGGTGCGTGAATGTATACAGCTCATTCATTCGCTGCCGCATGGTCCGCGCCCAGGCTATCAATTGCTCGGCTTTGTAGTGCTCCAGTCCGGGGAAATTCGGCTGCGGATCAACGATGGCGTAGAAGTTTCCACCGTAGGCCACATCGACGGTCAGCTCGCCCAGGTCAGGGCATTCGACGGTCAGGGCTTCAGCCGCCAGGTACGACTTGATATTGGTGATCTTGACGGACTTGACTTTTTTGCCTTCCTGCCGGTATTCGGCCCGCACCAGGCCCGCCGGGACTTCGAGGTTTAACACGCCCGGCGTTCGGGGTTTGACTAGCCCCTGCTCAATCGCCACCGTTACCGTACCGATGGTGCCGTGGCCGCACATGGGCAGGCAGCCCGACGTTTCGATGAACAGGACGGCCGCGTCGTTCGCCGGATCGTGTGGGGGATATAAGATGCTGCCCGACATCATGTCGTGGCCCCGCGGCTCAAACATCAACCCCCGGCGAATCCAGTCGTATTCGCGCAGGAAATGCTGCCGCTTTTCGCTCATCGTAGCGCCCTGAAGGTGCGGGATACTACCGCCCGTCACGACGCGAACGGGATTGCCGCAGGTATGGGCGTCAATGCAGAAAAAAGAACTGAACGACATCAGACAACCGATTAATTGGCCAGCACCAGCTCCTCCGGTAACGTAGGACGGTTAGCCAGGCCGTCTTCAATAAGGCTGAGTATCCGTTGCCGCTCGGGATCGATGAGCGGAAGCCGGGGCGCCCGGACGTGTTCGGTACCGATGCCGGTGGCCGTTTCAGCGAGCTTGATGTATTGTACCAGTTTAGGGTGAATGTCCAGTTCGAGCAACGGCAGAAACCAGCGGTAAATAGCCCGGGCTTCGTCGAAGCGACCGGCCTTCACCAGACGATACACGGCGACTGTCTCGCGGGGGAATGCGCACACCAGACCGGCCACCCAGCCATCGGCACCCATCACCAGCTCTTCCATCGCCAGCGTATCAACACCACACAGAATTTTGATTCGGTCGCCGAAGCGGTTGCGCAGCCGCGTTACGTTCGATACATCACGGGTCGACTCCTTCACGGCCTGTATGTTCGGGAACGCCAGCAATTCGGCAAACATGTCGAGGGTCACGTCAATTTTATAATCAACCGGGTTGTTGTAGATCATGATCGGCAGATCGGTTGACTGCGCGATGGCTTTGAAGTAGGCCGTTGTTTCGCGGTCGTCGGCTTTGTAGCGCATCGGAGGCAGTGCCATCAGGCCGCTGGCGCCCAGATCGGCCGCTCTTTCGGCAATCCGGATGGCATCGCGGGTGGCACCTTCGGCAATGTTTAAGACCACGGGAACTTGTCCATCAATGTGCTCGACGGCCGTCCGGACCAGGGTTTCCTTTTCCTCGGTCGTCAGCGTACTGGCTTCTCCGAGCGATCCGCCCAGAATAACGCCATCCACGCCCGCGTCGAGCTGAGCTTGCAGATTGGTCCGGAACATCGGAATGTCTAACTGGTCGTCGGCGGTGAACTTGGTCGTCAGCGCCGGAAATACGCCCTGGAACGTGAACGTCATGCTGAGAGAGGTTTAAGCGGTCGGTTTGAGCTAATAAAGAAACAACATTGTACGTATAGAAACACGTCATTGCGGCATCACCTGCCGAATGTAAACGTAATAATCAGGGTCGATCGTTAGCGTCCTGATTCCCTTCGCCGGCATGCTTTGCCAGCGGGTCGTTGGCCGGATCACCGGCGAGGGGCCGGTTTCATTGGTGCAGATCTGCACCGGCATATCGAACCCGGGCACGCAGTTTGCCCAGCGATAGTGCAACTGACTATTTACAATCTGGTATTCCAGAACCGGTATGCGGGTGTCGCGCAGGTACTGATCAAACACTTTTTGCAGATTTGCCTTTACGCCTGCGTGTTCGATGATGTATTGTTCAATCTGCCATCCCTCTACGGTCTGGTGGTAAAAGGTTTCGTTCAGGCCGCGCAAGATGTTTCGCCAGCGCGTATCGTCGTTCACCAATTGCCGGATCGTATGCAGCATGTTCCCGCCTTTGTAGTACATATCGCCTGAGCCACTATGGTTCACGTTGTACGTGCCGATGATCGGTTTGTCGTTGCGGATTGCCTGCCGACAACCGACTACGTAGGTGGCACCGGCGTCTTTGCCATAGAGATACTCGATGAACAGGTTTTCGGAATAGTTGGTGAAACTTTCGTGGACCCACATATCTGCTACGTCCTTGTAGGTGATGTTATTGGCAAACCATTCGTGGCCGGATTCGTGGATGATGATAAAATCCCAGAGCAGCCCCCAGCCCGTACTGGATAAATCGCGACCCCGGTAGCCATTCCGAAAGCCGTTGCCATAGGTGACCGAACTCTGGTGCTCCATACCCAGATACGGCGTTTCGACCAGCTTGTACCCATCTTCGTAGAAGGGATACGGCCCAAACCAGTGTTCGAAGGCTTTCAGCATCGGCTTGACCTGTTGAAACTGCTGCCGGGCCGAGTCCAGGTGCTCGGGAAGCGCGTAATATGTCAGGGAAAGCGGACCCTTAGCGCCCTGGTACGTTTCGGACCACGTCTCATAGTTGGCAATGTTGAGGTTGACGCCGTAGTTATTGATCGGATTGGTCACAAACCAGTCGAACGTACGCGTGCCATCGTTGTTGTCGACTACCCGACGGAGCCGCCCGTTCGATACGTCGGTCAGCGGTTTTGGTACCGTTACGCTGATGAGCATGCTGTCCGGTTCGTCGTACATGTGGTCTTTGCAGGGCCACCACGAACTGGCCCCCAGCCCCTGGCAGGCCGTAGCGGTGAACCACTGCCCGGCCCGGTCGCGCGACCAGACGAAGCCGCCCTGCCAGGGGGGAAGCTTGGCTACGCGGGGTTTTCCGGCGTACTGCACCGTTATGGTTTCGGTCTGGCCGGGTTGTTGCAGTTTGGGCAACGTAACGAAGTAGGCGTTGCCATCCTGCCGGACGGTAAGCTTCTGGCCGTCCTGCACGACGGAGACAATTCGCAATGGCCGCTGTAGATCAACCTGTAAGGTTTGCCCCGGTTTGAGCACCCGGTAGCGGATGGTCGTGCTGCCGCTCAGGGTACTGTCGGTCGGGTTGACCTTTACCTGAAGGTGATAAAAGGCAAGGTCCCACCAGGCTCGTTCCGGAGTGATTGAACCCCGGAGGGTATCGTCATGCGTGAACACATACTGCTGCGCCGATGCAGACCCTGACAGGATCAGAAAGGCTAAAAAGCCCATTAACGTATTCTTCATACAATCCATAAAAACACCGAAGCGGTGAAGTTACTTAAACTTCACCGCTTCGGGTACTGTGCCGGGCCGTTTTAAGCCAGGCAGAGGATTAATCGCGGGTTGTCAGGGCTCGTTCTTCCTTCAGCCGGGCCCGCTCGATGGAGCGTGATACCAGAATACTGACTTCGTAGAGAGCAGCCAGCGGCAGCGCCACCAGAACCTGGCTGTAAATATCAGGCGATGGCGTGATGATACCGGCTACCACCAGAATCACAATCCAGGCATGTTTGCGGTACGTCTTCATAAAGGCCGGCGTCAGAAGGCCTACCTTCGACAATACAAAGGCTACCATGGGCATCTGGAACACAAGTGCGCAACCAAGCGAAAGCGTTGCCAGCGTACCTACATACGACGTTATATCGAACTGGTTTTTGATCTCGGGCGAGATTTGATAATTGGCCAGGAAGTTGATCGCCAGTGGGGAAACGATGAAGTAACCAAAAAGCAATCCCATCAGAAACAGCAACGAGACGTAGAATACCGCTCCTCGGGCGGCCCGCTTTTCAACAGAGCGCAGACCCGGCTTGATGAAGCGCCACAGCTCCCAAAACGCGTAAGGAAATGCAAAGCTTAACCCAATGATCAGTGACGAAGTTAGCGCCATGGTAAATGGATCAGCCATACCAAGTGCCTGCAACTGAAAATTCAATTCCTTTACACACAAGTCGTCGTAGCCCGTTGCATCGGCTAGCTTACACATCATCCGGTACGTCCAGAAATCGGGGCGTTTTGGAGCAAGTATAACTTTGTCGAATATATCCTGAATAAAAATGAAGGCAATTATCGCAAACACAAAAATTGACCCGACCGCACGAATGATATGCCACCGAAGCTCTTCAAGATGCTCCAGAAAGGTCATCTCTTTCCCTTCTTCATTGTCAATGTCCTGCTCCTCGTCCTGCTCTTCGTAGAAATCCTGATCTAATGGCATAACTTCTAAAGGAAAAGAGAACGCAGATGACGCTGATTAAAAACTGGTTACTGGTGTATCAGTATTGATTTGCCTAATCAGCGAAACTGCGTTCTATTATTTTATTCTACAACAAAAAACCTACGCGTACAGCGGAAATGCCTTCATCCATTCGTTGATTTCTTCTTTAACGGTCGCCAGCTCACTTTCGTTATCGTGATTCATCAGTACGCGGTCAATATATACGACGATCTGCTCCATGTCCGATTCCTTCATGCCGCGGGTTGTCATGGCCGCCGTACCGACGCGCATCCCTGAGGTAACCATCGGCGACTTATCGTCAAACGGTACCATGTTTTTATTGATAGTAATATCGGCTTTGATCAGCGTGTTTTCGGCCAGTTTACCCGTCAGGCCTTTTGAGCGCAGATCGATCAGCATCAGGTGGTTGTCCGTACCGCCCGAAATGATCTGGTAGCCCCGGTCAACGAACGCTTTTGCCATCGCCTGTGCGTTGGCTTTCACCTGCACGGCATAGTCGTAGAAATCCTCACTCAACGCTTCGCCGAAAGCTACGGCCTTGGCCGCGATAACGTGCTCCAGCGGACCGCCCTGCGTGCCCGGGAATACGCCCGAATCGAGCAGCGACGACATCAGCCGCACTTCACCTTTCGGCGTTTTGATACCGAATGGGTTCTGGAAGTCGTTCCGCATCATAATCAGACCACCCCGCGGACCACGCAGCGTTTTGTGCGTTGTCGTCGTCACGATGTGGCAATGTTCGAGCGGATCGTTCAGCAGCCCTTTGGCGATCAGGCCGGCCGGGTGGGAGATGTCGGCCAGCAGCAACGCACCGATTTCATCAGCAATGGCCCGCAGCCGAACGTAATCCCAGTCGCGGCTGTAGGCCGACGCACCACAGATCAGCAGCTTGGGGCGCTCGCGCTTGGCGGTTTCTTCAACAACATCGTAGTTGATAACGCCCGTTTCCTTCTCAACACCGTAGAACGTCGGACGGAAGTATTTGCCGGAGATATTAACGGGGGAGCCGTGTGTCAGGTGACCGCCGTGCGACAGGTCAAAACCAAGAATGGTGTCGCCCGGTTGCAGGCAGGCCAGGAAAACGGCCGTGTTGGCCTGCGCACCTGAGTGCGGCTGGACGTTCGCCCACGACGCACCGAACAGTTCCTTGATGCGATCGATCGCCAACTGCTCGATCTGGTCCACTACCTCGCAACCGCCGTAGTAACGCTTGCCGGGCAGGCCCTCGGCGTATTTATTGGTCAGTACGCTTCCGGCGGCTTCCATCACTTGCGGTGACACGAAGTTTTCGGAAGCAATAAGTTCAATACCCGACTCCTGGCGGTGTTGTTCTTTGGCAATTAAGTCAAACACCTTGGTGTCGCGGGCGGTGGTTGTTGCAGTCGTCATAGTCAATTGGCTAAAAGCAATTTTCGCTGTACAAAAGTACGGCTAAATTGCATAAGACGCGTAGATTTTTGACGACGTCCGGATGCTTACTGCACCTCAATCAGCCGTTCCAGCGGTTCGCCTTCAATGATGCGGCCGTCGGGGTACTCGACAAACACTGACAGCACGTATCGCCCCGGCTTTATTGACTCCGGAATGCGTAGAATTGGTGGATAATCACCATTGTAAATGCCTGTAAACTGAGCAATTACAACAGCCTCGCTTGCGTAGTTGGCCGCCGTAAGTTTGAACTTAATAAGCGCCCCGTCGCCATAATCTGGCCGGACAATAGCTCTGTACCCCTTATTTCGTTGTAAAACCAGCGGGTTTGCGGTTATTGGTTCCAGCAAATTCGTCCCCGTTCCGCCCGGCCATGGACCCAGCGTGACCAAAGCGGGCTGGTTAATGTGTCCGACGATCGGGTAGCGAAAACGATCGTCGACAGGCCGGCCCTGAACAAGTAGTTGAACGTCATAATAACCGGCGGTTACGTTACCAGGCAGGTCAAAGGTTACTGTCCAGCCATAAGGAGAAACGGCGGTGGGTTTCAGTCGAAACGTCTCGCCGGTAGCTTTACTAAAAAGCAGCTCCGGGTTGTCGTCGGCAAACAGGTTTTCGCCCCGGAGGACACTGTTTTTACCGGCTGCTACCGTGAGCCGGTCGAAAAAAGAGAGTCGTGTTAACGAAGGCTTTCCTTTTAGGAACAGCAGTTTCTGCTGCGCTACGGCCCGCCGACCGTTCCCTTTTTGGATTTCGACCGTGTACTCTCCCGGCCGAACGCGTTGCGGCACTTGTAAGTCGAACTGATTCATAGGTAACTCATTTCCATACGCACAATGAGCGTTAAGGGTATCTCGCTCCCCTGTATCGGTTCGGGTCAGAATAACATTGCCTTCCGGTACGCCGTCGACGAAGTTGTCAATACGTACGTAGAGCGGGCGACCAATGGTAGCCCTTGTCTGGTTGTCAATAAACCCGATCTTCAGCGGTCTTGGCTGCTTTACCGTAAACCTGAAAATTCTCAGTTTACCGGTACTGCCAAGTACGTACACACCCCCTACGGATGGGTCGTTGTCACAGACCTGGATGCGATACCAGTCCTGCTGCTGCCAGATTGAACAACCCGGCGCCAGTTTAAACGACGTAGCTTCGTAATCGACTTTCGTTAAGGTCTCGGGGAGAGTCAAACTAATTTCCTGCTTTGCATTGTCGATGGTAATGTTCCCGGGTGGAAAACCCGGAATGGTAACCTCCAGAATGCGCGGTTCGTCCGATGGCGTAATCTCCTGCTTTTTCGGGCGGCAGGTAACCAGTAATGGTACGAGCAGCAGATATAGAAATGAACCGAACCGGTTGAATGGCCGTGTCGGGAAGGGTATGAAATAGGTAGTCAGTATGTTCATCAATTCACTTATTCGCGCAAACCGCCAATCTTAATCACTTCCGGCGCTGAACCGTCTGATAATTTAAGGGCGTCAGGCCGGTATGCAGCTTGAAGAGCCGGTGGAAATGAGAAATGGTGTTGAAACCGCACTCCAGACCCACCTGACTCACACTAACGTCGCCCGTAGCCAGAAGTTTACGAGCGTGGTTGACGCGAAGTTCGTTCAAATACTCAACGAAGGACTTTCGGGTACGTTTTCTGAAATACCGGCAGAAAGCGGCCGGAGCCATCCCGGCTACTGACGCAATCTGCTCAATCCGGACATCCTCCTTGAAATGAGCCAGAACGTACTCCAGCACACGTTTCATGCGCTCGGTTTCGGCTTCGCTCGGAGCGAGTTGGTAGCCTTCGCTGGCAAGCAGTTCAACAGCCATGTCGCGGGTCAACTGATTCAGAATACCCAGAAAAGCCAGCAGTTGGTCAAAGCCCGAACGAGTCACCAGCCGGTTCAGGTCATCGGCTACCTGTCGGCTGGCGGCCGGACTGAAACGCAGGCCGTAGCGGGCTCGGTGCAGCAGTTGCTGTACCGGCTCGGCTTCGGGCAGGGCTGCCAGACCACGTTGCTCGAAGCCGATTGGAAACTGAATGGCAATGGACTCCGCCGGATACGGGCGGTCAATGCGGTAAAAATCATCGTCACTACGCCAGAAATGGGGCATGTTCGGCCCAATCAGAACCAGATCACCGGCCTGAAACGGTTCAACGCTATCGCCCACAAATCGACGGCCATAGCCCGCTGCGATGTAGGTGAGTTCGTATTCGGGATGAAAATGCCAGGGAGCGTCAAAGTAGGGTAGTTTGAAACGCCGGACCAGCAGCGAGCTTTGTTCGGCAATGGCTACTTTTTCGAATAAAGCTTTCATCTGTGCGGTTTCTTAACTGGATGGTGCCCTCAAAAGTAGTATATTGATCAAAATTGTCTATAAATTGGTGAAATATTCTGACTTTCAGCTACGTGTGGTGCACTACTTTTGTCATGATGATTCGTACTAAACTCAGTTAAACCAGTATCGACCTCAGCCAATGGAAGCGCTTATTGATAAAGATCAGTTGCTCGATGAGTTAGAAAGCCCTTATACCGTCAGTCCGGAAGCGATTGCGTTTTACCGGGAAAACGGGTACGTAAAATTGAAGCAGGTGTTGAGTCCGGCTGTGCTGTCGTACTACGGCGACATCATCACTGATCTGGTGTTTAAGCTGAACACGCTGATCAAGCCGATGGAGGAGCGCACAACCTACGAGCGGGCATTCCTGCAAATCATGAACCTCTGGCGGGAAGACGAGTCGGCCCGTGAGTTCGTCTTCTCGAAGCGTCTGGCCAGGATCGCTACTGACCTGATGGGCGTTGAGGGCGTTCGGCTATACCACGACCAGGCGTTGTACAAAGAACCATCGGGCGGCATCACGCCCTGGCATGCCGATCAGTTCTACTGGCCGCTGGCGTCGCCGAATACCGTAACGGTCTGGATTCCGTTGCAGGAAACGCCAATGAATATGGGACCGCTGGCCTTCGCCGAGAAAAGCCAGACGGTTAGTATTGGCCGCGACATCGAGATCAGCGACGAAAGCGAGCAGATTCTGTCGGATGCGTTGCAGAAGAAAAACTTTGCCGTCAACGATACGCCCTTTGAACTCGGAGAAGTGAGTTATCACGCCGGCTGGACGTTCCACCGCGCTGGTCCGAACGTATCGGATAAGCCCCGTAAGGTCATGACCATGATTTATATGGACAAGGACCAGACCATTATGACCCCGCGTAACAGCTACCAGCAGGCCGACCACGCCAAGTGGCTTGACAGCTTCCCCATCGGCGGCAAACCGGAAAGTGAGTTGAATCCGGTTTTGTTTAGTTATTAGACGTGTTGAGTCGGTGATAAAAGGCAAGGACTGCTGGTCAGACGTACCGTCAGACCTGAAACGCACTAGGTCTGACGGTACGTCTGACCGAACGTAGCTTTGTACGTTCTTGTACATAATGATCTATTCTTGGCTGGTTGTTGAGCCGGTCAGACGTAGCGTCAGACCTGGGTGTTTCGGCCTGACGCTACGTCTGACCGGCGGTCCTTGTACGCTTCTTTTTGTTTACCGCGCTGAATGGAAATATTTTTGTGGGAAAACTGTTGTATCAGTGACTACCAAACTACCCCACGCGGTATGAAATCATTTTTCGCGCTCGTTGCGTTGTTGTTGCTGCCGTTTGCAACGTTCGCTCAAATTTTGAAACCAGCTTCCTGGTCATTCAAACCGGCCCAGTCGTCGGTTAAGGTAGGAGATGTTGTTGAACTGCGTTTCACGGCCAATATTCAGGATGGCTATCACATTTTTTCCTCAAATGTCAACCCCAAGATTGAGGTTGGGCCCCTGCCAACGGAAATTAAACTTACCCCGAATGCTACTTACGAGCTGGTCGGAAAAGTAAAACCTGTTAGTAAGGTCGAAACCAAGTATGAAGAAATCTTTGAGGGCGACGTTTACGAGATGCGCGGGCGAGCCCAGTTCGTGCAGAAAGTAAAGATCCTGAAAGAGAATCCCGTTCTTTCCGGCACCGTTGATTATCAAATCTGTACGGATATAGACGGGCAATGTATACCTGGTAATGAAGATTTTACATTCGACATTACGGCGACTGGCACACCGGACAAAACGGCGGCTACAACTTCATCACCTCAGGCCACATCCACTGCAACAAAACCAACTCCTGAAACCGCCGTTGCCACGACTCAGGCCCCCGCTTTAACAGCCACCGAGGCCGTTGCGCAGGAGGCACCGACTGTCAAGGAAGCGGTTAAAGCACCGGAAGAAATCCTGGCCAATTCAACCAATACACCAGCCAATACGAGTGATGGCTCTATGGCCGGATTCATCGTCGCTGCTTTTTTGTCGGGTTTGCTGGCCCTACTGACACCCTGCGTCTTCCCGATTATCCCGATGACGGTCAGTTTCTTCACGAACCAGCCGGGCGGGCGGTGGAAAGCCATCCTGTACGGCGTGTCGATTATCGCCATCTACGTATTGATCGGTACGCTGGTGTCGCGCTTTAACGGTCCGGCTTTTGCTAATTTCGTCAGTACCCACTGGCTGCCGAACGTCCTGTTCTTTGCCATTTTCTTTGTTTTTGGCCTGTCATTCTTGGGGCTGTTCGAGATCGTATTGCCCACTTCGCTGGTTAACCAGGCCGACGCCCGTTCGGAGCGCGGTGGTCTGCTCGGTATCTTCTTCATGGCCTTTACGCTCGTGCTGGTGTCGTTCTCCTGCACGGGTCCGATTGTGGGTAGTTTGCTTGTTGCCTCGGCGGGGGGCGAAGTAGTGAAGCCGATTGTGGGTATGATGGCTTTTTCGTCGGCCTTTGCCGTACCGTTTACGCTGTTTGCTGCTTTCCCGCAGTGGCTCAAGAGTCTGCCCAAATCAGGTGGCTGGCTGAACTCGGTAAAAGTCGTGCTCGGTTTTCTGGAGCTGGCGCTGGCACTCAAATTCCTGAGCATTGCCGATCAGGTTTATCACTGGGGCCTGCTCGACCGCGAAATTTTTCTATCGTTCTGGATTGTGATCTTCGCCCTGATCGGTTTCTACTTTCTGGGTAAAATCCGGTTGCCGCACGACAGCGAAACCAAGACGGTGAGCGTACCGCGTCTGCTGATGGCCATCCTGACGTTCGCGTTTGTGGTGTACATGATTCCGGGGTTGTGGGGCGCACCCCTGAAAGCACTGTCGGGGTACCTGCCTCCCGAAACCTCGCAGGATTTTAACCTCACGAACCGCCAGACTGCCGCAACCTCGGCATCTGATCCCTTGTCGGTGACGCCTAAGTACGGTAATCTGTTCCGTTTACCTCACGGCCTGCAGGGTTTCTTTGAGTATCAGCAGGCACTCAACTACGCCAAACAGGTCAACAAGCCGGTATTTATCGACTTCACCGGCCACGGCTGCGTGAACTGTCGCGAGATGGAAGCCCGCGTCTGGTCTGATCCGGCCGTCCTTCAGCGACTCCAGAACGACTACGTTGTGGTGGCGCTCTACGTCGACGACAAGACCGAGCTGCCGCAAAGCGACTGGTATACTTCAACCTACGACGATAAGGTAAAGAAGACGATCGGTGCGCAGAACGCCGACTTGCAGATTGTCAAATACAACAACAATGCCCAGCCGCACTACTGCCTCGTCGACCACGACGGGAAGCTGCTGGTAGCCCCCAAGAACTACGACCGTAGCATCGACAGCTTCGTGCAGTTTCTCGATGAGGGCAAAACAAAGTTTAAAGGTTAATTGACAGTATCAGTCACAAAAAAAGACCCCGGTCTGCCGGGGTCTTTTTTTGTGACTGATACTGTACTAGACCGCTGCGGTATTCGAGTGAATGGCCTGCGATTGCACAAGTTCCAGATCCGGCTTCGACTCGTCGATGAGCGATACACGGCCCCGGTCTTTCCGAACAATGCGCGAAAACAGCGAAATCTCCTGGTCGAACAAGAAGCGGAAGAACAGCCGGACGTAGGACGTGTGGTACTTCAGCGTATCATAAAACTCAGGGGCTTTGGCTTTAATTTCCGGGAGCTTATTCCAGGGAATAGACGGGAAATCATGGTGTTCGTTGTGGTAGCCGACGTTCAGGTTAACCCCATTCAACTGACCGTAATAACTGTACGTTTCCTGATTCGGATCGAGCGTCAGATAATGCTCCTGAATCCAGCGGGCGCCCAGCGGATGCAAACCCACCGAAAAAAACAGGCAGAGCGTCAGGAAAGCCAGTGCTTTCCAGCCCAGCAGCGCGACCACCAGGACATCGAATACCAGTTGAACCACCAGATTGGCAATGACCCATTTGTCAATTACGGCCAGTTCGCGGCACCGGATCGTCCGAATGCCCTGAAAGATCGGGAACAGTAGCAGCCAGATGGCCTTCCCGATCGCGTAGTTGTTGATCAGCCGGGCTTCGTACCAGTCGGGCAGATCGGCATCCAGTTCATGAATACCCTGGAACGAGTGGTGCTTGAGGTGGAAGTTTTTAAACGAAATAGCCGTAGGGAATACAGTCGGTAGGTTTGCGAAAATGCCCGCCCAGGTGTTATGCGACGGTTTCCGGAAAATCAGGTTGTGGGCGGCTTCGTGAATGCAGACAAACAGTGTATGCGCCGGAAAAGCACCGATAAACCAGGCCGCGGCCACAACAACCCACCACGACTGATCGCGCACGAGGTAGGCCATCGCCACCATCAGGGATACACAACCCAGAATGACCCAGAACGTAGTGGGGTTTTTCTGGCCAATCAGTTTTTTTAAGTCGGGGTGAGCTTTCAGGATTTGGCGGGTCCGGATGCGGTGAGGTTCGGATGCCGTAGAATAGACAAAGTTGGTCAACCGGTTCATACAGATGTCGTGTACGCTAAATTTTACGTAGGCAAAGGACAGTAAAAGTAACCAAAAATTTTGATTTGTATGATTCGCGCAAAACGTATCTCTACAATATTAGCGGTCGGGCAACAAAAAGAAAAGCGGAGCCAGGCGGCTCCGCTTTTGCTATATTCAGGTTGATTCAACAATGTATGAGTGAATGATGGGGTAGTAAAGAAACGGTGGGTACTGTCAGTCAACTTTCAAATTAAACACCCCATTTTCGTTGACAATGTGTTTTAGTAACCGATCGGGAACGAGTAGCCCAGCGATACGCCAATGCCCCGGTTCCGGACGTTTACGTTCACGACCGGCGTCTGTACCTGCCGGGTGAAACCGTGAGTGTAGCGTCCTTCGACAAAAAACTTACCCGCCCCGGCATCAAAAGCCAAACCAAGTCCGCCGACACCACTAATGTCCCAGCGGTTCATGCCTCCGCCGTAATTTATATCCACGTCGAATGGCTTCGTGGTAAACAGCGCCGTTGCCCGCGTCCGGACGCGTCCGTTCAGGGCGTAACCTACCGATGGGCCGGCAATCAGGTAAGGCTGAACTGCGCCGTCGCTCAGGTTCACTTTCAACAGCAGTGGTACGTCGAGGTTCCGCGACTGGTACGAGATACGAGCGCCGATCGGCAGTTCAAAACCACCCAGGTTGAGGTCGAGGCCTTCTTTCACGACAAAGCCTTTCTGTACGTAGCCGATCTCCGGACGGAACGATACCCGCTCACTCACCGGAATATCCAGGAACAGGGCTCCCATCGGTCCGGGTGAGGGATGCAGCGTAGGGGTCAGATTGCCAAGGAACTCCGGTTTTGAGGCAAAGCCCCAGTTCGCACCGCCCCGGATGCCGAGCTGCACCTGAGCAAAAGACGTTTGAGCAGTCAATAAACCAAACGCGACGGCTCCAGCAAGCAAAATTCGTTTCATGGTGTTGGTTGTATTCATTTAGTTGTTAAAACCCGATAGTGGGAGCGTAGAACGTCGGCAATAGGCAGTCAACTGGTCTTTTTGTGCAAACTTGTTAGTTAGACATGGCGTTACTTGAAAAGATTAACCAACATCAAAAAAAATATGCAACCCACTCATAACGAGCAGTTAATCAGGCTTTCAGAACGAATTGAACCCCTGCGGCAGCAGCTTGTAGCTCACCCACTTTATGAATCTGTCCAAGATTTGTCCGGCTTGCGCGTCTTCATGGAGTCGCACGTCTGGGCTGTCTGGGACTTCATGTCGCTCCTGAAAAAACTTCAGCGTGACCTGACCTGCATAGATGTGCCCTGGCTGCCGGTCGGCAATCCGGAAACTCGCTACCTGATCAACGAGATTGTAGTCGGCGAAGAAAGCGACGTAGACCCTGATGGCAATCGGTTAAGCCACTTCGAATTGTATCTGAAGGCCATGCGGCAGGCCGGAGCCGGTACGGGGGCCATTCAGCGCTTTATCGACGAGCTTACGGACAGACGCTCGGTGCAGGATGCGCTGGACAACGCCGAACTGCCCGAAGGTAGCCGCGCTTTTGTAAGCTTTACGTTCGATCTGCTCGGCCATGGAAAGCTGCACGAGATTGCAGCCGTGTTCACGTTCGGCCGGGAAGACCTGATTCCGGACATGTTCATCGCGCTGGTCCGGCAGCTCCGCGAACAATCGCCCGAACAACTGGCGCTGTTTACGTACTACCTCGAACGCCATATTGAAGTGGATGGCGACCACCACTCGCACCTGGCCAAAGCCATGACGGCCGAACTTTGCGGGCAGGATCCACAACGCTGGGAAGAAGCCGCTCAGGCGGTGGAAGCTGCCTTGCGCACCCGTATCGCGCTGTGGGATAGCGTCCATCAGCAAATCACCATACCAACGCCGGAAATGGTCTGATGGTCTGAAAATCAGCTTTTTTGTACCCGAGTTTGCAAACAGCAGGCTCGGGTATTTTATTTGCGCTCTTGTCTGTAGGATTTTTTCCCGAAAACATTGAAGCGGTTTTGTAGCTTTACTGGTTGCGCGACCCTAACCGTGATGAAATACATTCAACCAACTAAATACAGTTATCTGCCAAAATTCCTGGCACCACTGGATGTACTCGGCCTGTTTGAATGCGACCCCTTCGGCAATTCGCTCCTGATCCGACGTATGCTGATCGGCATCGTCGGCTGGCTGACCTACGCCCGCTACACCGTTGTGAACCGGATTCAGATTGAGGGTACCGAGCATCTGGAAAACCTGCCGATCAATAACGTCCTGTTCTTATCGAATCACCAGACGTACTTTGCCGACGTTATTGCGTTCTTCCACGTTTTCTGCGCGGTGAAGTGGGGCTTTAAGAATACGTTGCTGCCCCCTATGTATCTGTTTGGCCCCCGGGCCCGGCAGTACTACGTAGCCGCTTCCGAAACCATGAAGAAAGGGTTTGTGCCCCGGGTGCTGGCGCAGGCCGGCGCCCTCACCATCGAGCGGTCGTGGCGGGCCGATGGCCGGGAAGTAAAGCGGGAGGTGGATACATCAGCGAACGACAAAATCGCCAGTGCGCTCGCCCACGGCTGGGTCGTGAGTTTTCCGCAGGGTACAACGAGCCCCTACGCACCCATCCGTAAAGGAACGGGCTACCTCATTAAAAACAATGATCCAATCGTGATTCCCGTGGTGATCAACGGATTCCGGCGGGCGTTTGACAAGAAAGGCCTGCGCTTTAAGAAACGGAACACGTTGCTGACCATCCGCTTTAAGGAGCCGCTTCAAGTAAGCCCCGACGATACCGTCGACGATCTGGTTGCTAAAGTCCGCCGTGCCATTGAGCAGGACGTACCGGCCTGGGTAAAACAAGAATAGCCCGGCTCGGAAGTCGGGCTACTACGGCCTGGCTGAACCAGACCACTCGTGCGGTCACGGCTACAGGAGCCAGCGGAAGAAAATATACAATGTAAACGACAGCAGGATCGACACCGGGAGGGTCAGTACCCAGGCCAGGGCAATGTTGCGTACCGTTCCGGCCTGCAGGTTTTTGATACCCCGATTGGCTACCATACTCCCCGCAATACCCGACGACAGGACGTGGGTTGTACTGACCGGCAGCTTGGCCCACGAAGCCAGACCAATCATGCTGGCCGCGACCAGCTCCGCCGAAGCGCCCTGGGCGTAGGTGAGGTGCTGCTTTCCGATTTTCTCCCCAACCGTTACCACGATCCGACGCCAGCCGATCATTGTACCAAGACCCAGCGACAGGGCAATCATCAGAATAACCCAGAACGGGGCGTAGTCCGTAAACCGGCGCAGGCCCTTCTCTTCACTCAGGCTTGTTTTCAGTACCGATAGTTGATTCGAGCTCAGATTGGCACCCTCATCTTCGGCAATCTTGTTCATGTTGCTGTTGATCAGCAGCAGATCGCGACGAACCTGCATCCGCTGTTCCTGCGGAATCTGGTTGTCGGGCAGGCTGCCGCTTAGCATTGACTTGAGTTCAGCCAGCTCCGTGCGGGTGTGCGCCAGGCGGGTCTGGTTGGCGGGCGACAGTTGACTTGGGTTCAGTGCGCCAATGGTCTGCTCAATTCCGGCGATGTTGGTCTGCATGGACCGGGGATCGACATCCGATTTAACGGCAAACTGGAACGGCACAATGCCGATCAGAATCAGCATTACCAGGCCCACGCCTTTCTGGCCGTCGTTGCTGCCGTGAAAGAAGCTGACCAGTGAACAGGTCGTAATCAGAATTCCACGAATCCACGACGGCGGAAGCATGTGCTTCTTGGGTTCCTTGAACAGTTGATCTTTGGCTTCTTCCGGTACGCTCCGGCGCAGCAGAAACATCAGCACAATGGCTAAGCTGAATCCCAGCAGGGGCGACAGTAGCAACGCCTGCCCCGTTTCGATGGCTTTTTCCCAGTTAACCGCTGATCCCTCCGTATTTTCCGGCAGGGTTGAGAACGCCAGTCCGACCCCCAGAATAGAGCCAATCAGGGTATGGGAACTGGAGCTGGGAAGGCCAAAATACCATGTTCCTAAATTCCAGATGATGGCACTGATGAGCAATGCCAGCACCATGGCTATGCTGTGGTAAACGTTCTGATCGACGAGGAGTTCAACCGGCAGGAGGTTGACAATACCCATTGCGACGCCAATACCACCGAGCAGAACACCGGCAAAATTGCAGATGCCCGACCAGACAACGGCAACGGTGGGTTTTAGGGAGTTTGTATAGATAACAGTTGCCACTGCATTGGCGGTGTCGTGGAAACCGTTGACAAATTCAAAAGCACAAGCGGCAAATAAACTTAGAAAAAGCAGGAGAAAAACATCCGTTTCTAAACCAAACATAGGTGGGTGATCTTCTGTGATATAGCTCGTACGTAAGGTCGTACGTCACCTTTGGCCACAAAAGTACAGCAAACTTTCGTAGCGGATTGTTACGGAATTGTTAAGAGGAAACGGGCGTGTATTGCTAACAAGGGCACTCTGATAAATTAACTTACTGCTTGCCAGCCAACTGGCCGCAGGCTGCATCAATGTCCTTACCCCGGCTCCGACGTACGTTTACCGTTACGCCCTTGCTCTCAAGGAAACCGGCAAATTTGTCGAGGGTTTGTGGATCAGTATTCCTGAAGTCAGCCTCAGCGATAGGGTTATATTCTATAATGTTCACCTTCGCCGGAACCCGCTTCGTAAACGTCCAGAGTTCTTTGGCGTCCTGCAACGAATCATTGAAGTTGTAGAACAGGATGTATTCGAACGTAACGCGGGTTCCCGTTTGTTTGTAGAAGTAGTTGAGTGCGTCGCCCAGTGCTTCCAGCGTATTGCTCTCGTTGATCGGCATGATCTGGTCCCGCTTCTGGTCGTTGGCCGCGTGGAGCGAAAGCGCCAGGTTAAACTTGACCTGATCGTCGCCCAGTTGCCTGATCATTTTGGCAATACCGGCCGTTGACACCGTAATGCGCTTCGGCGACATGCCCAGGCCCTCGGGCGACGTAATGAGCTTTACCGACTCCATCACGTTCTTGTAGTTCAGAAGCGGCTCACCCATACCCATATACACGATGTTGGAGAGTGGGGTGCCATAGGTTTCTTTCGCCTGCCGGTCGATGGCTACGACCTGATCGTAAATTTCGGCGGCATCCAGGTTACGCTTACGGTCCATGTAGCCCGTCGCGCAGAATTTACACGTCAGGGAACAGCCTACCTGACTCGATACGCAGGCCGTCATCCGGTCGGACGGTCCCGCACCGGCGGACCGGTCGTCGCTGCGTAGCGCCGGAATCAACACGCCCTCAACCAGATTGCCGTCGAACAACCGGAACGACGACTTGATGGTACCGTCGCTGCTGCGCTGCTGCGTCGCCACGTTCAGCGGTCGAATCTCAAAATGGCTGTTGAGCAGCTCACGCATCGACAGCGACAGATTCGTCATCTGATCGAACGACAGCGCCGATTTTTTCCAGAGCCACTCCTGTATCTGCTTCGCCCGAAAACCTGGCTCACCGTGCTGGACGAGCCAGTCCTTCAACTGCGCTGCAGTCAGTTTACGAATATCCTGTTTCATACATTTAAAGAGTGAAAGAAGGAAAGAAAGCGCATGGAAAACCACTCAGTCATTCTGTCGCTCTTTCACTATCTATTATTTCTGCCCGCCACTTTTTGCCGGTTTCCAGTCCTTTGGGCACCCAGACGGCCGCTTTATCCATCACCTTTGGGGCCACCGGGAGGATGTAGGGGTAGAGAAACGTACCGTCGGTCTGGCGGGCGGGCACTTTCACTCCCATATAGCTGAACAACCAGAACAGCACACTAATTCCAAAGACCCACGTAAATAAACCCACGGCGGCTCCGGCCACGCTGTCGAAGGTACCCAGCAGCGTATATTTCAGCGAGCGACGCAACGAATAGCCGATCTGGTTGATCATGAACACCACCGGGAAGAAGATGATCGAGAAGCCCAGCCAGGGCAGAATCTTCCGGGCTAGTTCGCGGCTGATGTACGGACTGAGCAGATCAATGCCAAATCCGAGGAATTTCAGGCCGATAATCATCGCTACCACAAAAGCAATCACCGCAATGACCTCAATCAGCAGACCCTTGCGGTACCCGTTGAAAGCGCCCCAGGCGAGTGGTACAAGAATGAGCAGATCAAGGGTTTTCATGGGAGTATGCATGGTGCTGGAACGTAGAGAAAAAGGGTTACCCCTGTGCCCTAAGTCCCATGCCCTACGCTAGTAACGATTTAACCATGGCCGAAATGGCCTTTCCATCAGTCTGGCCGGCTAGTTCTTTGGTGGCCACGCCCATGACCTTCCCCATATCCGACGGCGACGAAGCACCGACGCGGGTAATGATGTCCTGTACTTTTGCTTTTAATTCATCTGGCGACAGCTGCTGCGGCAAATACGTTTCGATAACGGCAATCTCGGCTTCTTCGGTGTGCAGGAGGTCTTCGCGGCCCTGCTGCCGGTAGATATCAGCCGAATCTTTGCGCTGCTTGACGGCTTTGGTCAGAATCTTGATTTCATCTTCGGGTTTCAGTTCGCCGGAGCCACCTTCCTTGGTCTCTTCCAGCAGAATCATTGATTTCAGCGCCCGTAGTGCCCGCAGGCGGTCCTGATCTTTGGCCAGCATGGCCTGTTTGATATCGGCGTCGATCTGTTGCTTTAATGCCATAAATTTTAAAAGAGAAATAGTGAATGAGCGAAAGCGCAAAAATATTCGGCTCGCATCCCTGAACCTTCGTTCTTTGGGCAAAGTTACGAAACCAGCGGGGCCTTTCGCTCGTTCACTCATTCGCTCTTTCTTTCTTTACTAAAATGACCCGACTCAGTGTTAATATCAATAAAGTGGCTACCATCCGTAACGCCCGGGGCGGCAACAACCCAAACCTGATCAAAGTAGCGCAGGACTGCGAACGCTTCGGAGCGCAGGGCATCACGGTTCATCCCCGGCCCGACGAGCGCCATATTCGTTATCAGGATGTGCTGGACCTGAAGGAGGTTGTTACAACGGAGTTTAACATTGAGGGCAATCCCGACGACCGCTTCATTGAACTGGTCAGACGCGTCCGGCCGGAACAGGTAACGCTTGTTCCTGACGCGCCCGACGCCATTACGTCCAACGCCGGCTGGGACACCATTCGGCACGCCGACCATCTGCGCCGTCTGGTCGATACGTTCAAAACCGATGGAATTCGTGTATCAATCTTCGTTGATGCCGACGAGCGGATGATCGAAGGAGCCAAAGCGGTGGGAACCGACCGGATCGAGTTGTACACAGAGCCCTACGCGGCTCATTTTAGTGACGATCAGGAGGGGGCCATTGCCCCGTTTATCCGGGCTGCTGAACGGGCGCAGGCTGTGGGGCTGGGCCTCAACGCCGGCCATGACCTGAGCCTGGACAATCTGCGGTACTTTGCCGAGCGTGTTCCCGGTTTGCTGGAGGTCTCGATCGGTCATGCGCTGATCTGCGATGCCCTGTATTTCGGCCTGGAGAACACCATTCAGATGTATTTGCGGGAATTGATGATAGCCTAGCCGGTTTCGCCGAATTTATTGCGTAAATTGATTATCTAATTCGCGACATCCGTGGCATGGTACGCCAGTTGACAATAGATGAATTTTTAGGAAAGGCCCAATCGCTGCCGGTCATCGACGTACGGTCGCCGGGCGAGTTTGCCCATGCCCACATTCCGGGGGCGGTCAATATTCCGCTGTTTGATAACGACGAGCGGGCGCTGGTCGGCACCCGCTACAAGCAGGCGGGGAAAGATGCGGCCGTGCTGCTGGGTCTCGATCTGGTAGGGCCAAAACTGGCCGGTTTTGTTAAAGAGACAAAAAAGCTGAAGCCCCCTGCGGGCGAGGTACTCGTTCACTGCTGGCGGGGCGGTATGCGGAGCGGGAGCTTTGCGTGGCTGCTGGACACCGCCGGTCTGACGGCTTCGACGCTGGTTGGGGGCTATAAAACGTACCGGAATGCGGTGCTGGACGCCCTCACCGAACCGCGGCAACTCATTATCCTCGGCGGCAAAACCGGCAGTGGCAAAACCGACATCCTGAAAGAACTGGCCCGCCAGGGCGAACAGGTGGTCGATCTCGAAGGATTAGCCCATCACAAAGGATCGTCGTACGGGGCCATTGGGCAGCCTCCTCAACCGAGCAGCGAACAGTTCGAAAACCTGATTTATCAGCAGTGGCGCACCCTCGATCCGACCCGGCGGATCTGGCTTGAGGACGAAAGCCGCAACGTCGGTACGTGCTTTATACCCTTACCGCTCTGGCACCAGATGCGGAAAGCGCCGGTCGCTTTTGTCGACGTACCGAAACCAGTACGCGTCCAGCGGCTTGTGCAGGAATACGCGGGCATTGATCATAACCTGCTGGTCGAGGCCACCGAACGCATCCGCAAACGGCTTGGGAGTCAGACTACGCAGCAGGCGCTCGATGCGCTCGCTCAGGGCGACTATGCACACGTAGCCGACCTGACACTGGCGTACTACGATAAAGCCTACCTGCATGGGCTTTCGCAGCGCGATCAGACCCTGGTTTACCCGCAGGTCGTCACGACCGATTGCCCCGCCGACACGGCCGGACGACTCATCGCCTGGGCGAACGAGCTACACGACGTACCTGCCCGGTAGCTAGGTCTTCTTTTTGGAATTTATCCGGCGAATCACCTCCCGCTTGCTGAACGCCAGCCGCCAGACCGCTAGTTTTTCTTTCTGATTGCTAAAGCAAGTCTGACAAATCGGATTGCTTTCCGGTATGGGGTTGTTGTAGATGAACAACGTATCGTTGATCTTCTGGATATTGGAAATTTGGGGCAGGTTCTGTTCGGCATTGTACAGATACGCATCCAGAACCTCGCGCTCCTTCGGACTCAGGGCCTTGTTCTGCACATCTGCCTCGCCCAGCAACTGAATAGTTAGCCCGTAGTTCTTGGCGATTGCCTGTGTTTTTGGCAGGTTCTGCAACGCACAGAATGCTGCCTGCCTGGCCGGATCGGTTGTTTTTGCCAGTTGATCGGCCAGTTCACGCTGGGCTACAGCGGTGATTTTAGCCCCCAGGTTATCGACCGTCGATACCAGGTCGGCGTTCGTGACCCGCTTTATTTTCATGTCGGCCATTTCCTGCTTTAACTCTTTCGTATACTGCACCCGCTCGGGATTGCACGACAAACCGACAAATACAAGAAACAAGGAAAGCAAACCAAAACGATTCATACCTGAAAGCCTGATGGCTGAAGATGGGTTGTTAGGTGAAAAACAGTTGGGTCTGCCGCTTGGTTGCACATTCGACAAGGAAACTGCCAACTGGCCGAAATTTCGTAATTTTGCTTTTACGTGGCGGTAGGCTTGTTTTTACGTTAAGCGGTTCTAACGTCCAGTATCTAACGTCCCTACAATTATGCTTGATCAGTTAGAAGCCATTCGTGAACGCTTCGATGAGGTTGCGCAGCAGATTGTGCAGCCTGAGGTCGTATCCGACCAGAAGCGGTTCATGAAGTTGAGCAAAGAATATAAAGATTTAGAAAAGATCGTTGTTCAGTACCGGGCCTTTACCCAACTGCTGGAAGAGATCGATAATGCCAAAAAAATTATTGCAACGGAGAAAGACGAGGATTTTCGCGAACTGGCCAAAGCGGAACTGGACGAGTTGATGCCCCGCCGGGAAACGCTGGAGGAAGCGCTCAAGGAGATGCTCATTCCGAAAGACCCGAACGACAGCAAGAACGTCATCCTCGAAATTCGGGGCGGTACCGGGGGCGACGAAGCAGCTATTTTTGCCGGTGATCTGTTCCGGATGTACCAGCGTTTCTGCGACCGGATGGGCTGGCGGATGTCGCTGGTGGATTATACCGAAGGTACGTCGGGCGGCTACAAAGAAATCATTGCCGAGGTGGAGGGAGAAGACGTGTATGGCAAACTGAAGTTTGAGTCAGGTGTTCACCGGGTGCAGCGCGTGCCCGCCACTGAAACCCAGGGCCGGATTCATACGTCGGCAGCCAGTGTGGCAGTCCTGCCCGAAGCCGAGGAAGTAGACGTAGAACTGAATATGAACGACATTCGGAAGGATACGTTCTGCTCGTCCGGGGCCGGTGGACAGTCAGTTAACACGACGTACTCGGCCGTGCGGCTTACCCACATTCCGACGGGGCTGGTTGTGCAGTGTCAGGATGAACGCTCGCAGTTGAAAAATTTCGACAAAGCCCTGACAGTACTCCGTTCCCGGCTCTACGAGATTGAATTGCAGAAACACAACGACGCCATTGCCTCGCAGCGCAAAACGATGGTGGGCAGTGGCGACCGGTCCGACAAGATCCGGACGTACAACTACCCGCAGAGCCGCGTAACCGATCACCGGATTGGCCTGACGGTCTACAACCTGTCGGCCGTTATGGATGGCGACATCGACGAATTTATTGAACAGCTACGTATTGCCGAAAACGCCGAACGTCTGAAAGAAGGCGCGACGGCTTAATCAACCTAGTTGTACATCACGAACAACGCCCGGTTTTGTAATAAAGCCGGGCGTTGCGCTTGTATGACGTTGATGGGTAAGGTTATCTTCGTTTGGGAGACGGTATTTGTAAGTTTTTTGGCAGTAAGTCCTTCTGATCGCCCGGCGGACTGGGGTGCCGGTTGTACGGATTCGGCATTTTATACTGCTGGGACAGATCCGGAGTTTTAATGGGCATATTATCCAGCTCAGCCCGGACTACGTTGGCAGGATCTCCCGCGTTTCGGTAGAACTCCGTACCCATGGGTAATATCGGTGGTTGAGGGCGACGCGTCGAGTCGGACAGGGTGGGTTGCCTGGGCGTGGGCCTTACTGACTGAGCGTTTGCCAGACCGCAACGTAGAGCCAGACAGAGGAGCAGTATACCGAATGTCTTCATAAATCAGGTAAGGTTTTATCTGTATGATGATAAGGATTCTATAAATGCATAAACCGTTGCGTACTGATTATCAAAATAGTGGATTTGGATGTAGAAGCCTGGGGTGGGAGTAGTTACAACCCCTGTTCAGGGCATAAAGATGAGATTATGACGTTTAAGAGCTTTTGACAGAGTATGACTATCTTGAAGAACGGAACGTTGCTGCTGGGCCTGTTTATTACTCTTGTCATTACGGCTACAGCACAAAACAACACGCCCTGGAAGGGCAGGAAGTGTGCGGTTGTGCTGACCTACGACGATGCGTTGACTGAGCACATCACCAAGGCCATTCCGGCCCTGAACGTACTTGGCCTGAAGGCCACGTTCTACATTACTGATTTTGGTGGGCTACAGGCGCAGATTCCGGCCTGGCGGTCATCGGCCGCAGCCGGCCACGAGTTAGGCAATCACACGATGACACACCCCTGCGAAGGTGGTCGGCCCGGCCGCGAGTTTGTGAAACCGGACTATGATTTGACAAAGTACACGCTGCGCCGAATAACCGATGATATCCGGACAATGAATACGGTGCTGACGGCCATTGATGGAAAAACCAGGCGAACCTTTGCTTATCCCTGCGGAGATACCAAAATCGGCGGGGTTCCCTATATCGACGGAATGAAAAACGCGTTTGTTGGCGCAAGAGGTGTATCTCCAGCCATAACCGGTGCCGACAAAGTTGACCTCTACAACATCAATAGCTTCATGGTAAACGGCCAATCGGGTGAGGAACTGATTGCGCAGGTTAAGCAGGCCGAAGCGAAGCAGGGCGTATTGGTATTTCTGTTTCACGGCGTAGGAGGTGGGCACAGCCTAAACGTTTCGCTGCCCGCGCATCGCCAATTGCTGACTTATCTGAAGCAGCACGAAAAAGATATTTGGATAGCCCCGATGGTCGACGTCGCTGAATTCATAAGGGTTCAGCAAGCCAGACAATAAAGACCTGACCGGCGATACCGGCTTACGCGTTTGGTTAAACAATTATTTTTAGCTAGTTTTAATTTTTCCTGTCACTTTTTTAATATATTTTCAATCTCTGGTGGGGAAAGCAGCTATATCTTTGTAATAAGGTTTTAGACCAATAACGATCGATTTAGTAGTAGGCTTTCCGGTCCCACCGTTTACCAGTAGCCAAAACACGATATAAGATTTTTCATAACGTTGAGTAAATCAGACAGCCCCCATCACTGATGGTGGGTTGTTTTGTTTTTAGGCAAACTGAAAGCCCGGCATTGCCATTTGGTGGAAGTGCCGGGCCTGATCGTATAAACTAAAGTCAATTACTGATAATTGTTAATTCTGACGCGAGTTACTCATAACTCACTACCAGGCTAATTGCTTACCATTTGTAACCCACGTTAAACGACCATCTGTAAGCCTGTGCCGTATTTGACTGAAACGGCTACTGTTTCCGAAGGCGCTTCACCTGAACAGGCTGATCCGGTGCCGTTTGTACGGTCACGAAGAAAATACCGCCGGGTAAGTCAGCTACCGATAGCTGGGTGGCGTAAACTGTCCCATCCCGTTGCAGGGGCGCGGTTCGGATCAGGCTGCCCCGGCTGTCAATCAGTTGGAGTGTGGGTGGCTGCTTCAGGACGGTTGGGGTTGAAAACGTTACGGTCACCTGATTGGTGGCTGGGTTTGGATACACCGTCAGGGAGCCGCTTTCGGCATCGGGTTCCGTTGCCAGAATCGCCAGGTACACTTCGTTGGAAATGCTTTCGCCACACCCGTTGACATTACCCCGAACGGAATAACGTCCTGTCTGCACAACTACGTAGGTTTGAGCGGTTGCCCCCGGAATAGGAACCCCATCGAGGAACCACTGATTGCCCACCGTAGCGTTAGATACCAGCGTGAAGCCATCGACCGTAATGGTGGGCGTCTGGGGTGTACGTACTGACACCGCTACGGCTGTGGACGTAACAGGCAAACAACTGCCGGCTACCTGTACAGCATAGCTGCCCGACGTAGTGGCTCGCAGCGTGCTGCCAGTAGCTCCCGATATGGCCCGTCCGTCGCGAAGCCACTGGTACGATAAGCCTTCGCCGGTGTTGGCCTGGAGGGTTACGTTGGCTCCCTGACAGATGGTTGTTGAACCGTTGGCCGTGATTGACGCGGTTGTCAACGCACCCTGGCCGACGGCTACGGCTACGCGCTGAGGTGCCGGGCAATCAAGCGAGCGAACCCGCAGGTTATAGAAATAGTACCAGGCGCTCTTGAGCGTATCGATGCCCGTGCCGGTATTGAACAACGCGCCTTTTATGGTCACGATTGGGGTACCGTTGCTGGTAGTCAGGCGGTACGGAAACCCATTGACGCCCACGTTGCTGCGGAAAATGGATGCACCCGCTTCGTAATCAACCGTGATTTTATACTCTCCAGCCGACGGAATCCGTAGGTTGAGCGGGTACTCAGCACCTGGGTCGTCGGGATCATCGACCAACTGCCCGTTGGAGGTGGCGGTCAAACTTTGGTTGCGCGTAGGCACCACGTCCAGCGTAACGCTCGACACCACCGTTTCGTCATAGCGACGGACCGTAAACGTCAGGCGGCCGGCCGACCCGATGTACAGGCGGGCACTTTCAAGCAGAAGCGGTACCTGCGTCGAGAGGAGAGGAGCCGGGCCAAAGTTGCCGGCGTACGAACCACCCCCGAACGCCTTTTTGTCGACCGGGCCAATTGTTCCGCCAAAGTCGTTCAGCACGGCATAAAACTGCCCGCTGGCCGGTAGCTGCCGAATCCCGACCCGATTGCCGGCCCCGAGTAAATTACTGCCTGTAGCGGCATCGTACCAGAAAGCCGTACCTCCGCCGGTGTTGCTGAGCACGAAGGCCGTGTCGCTGCCGCAGCGGGTTACCGTAAACTGACCGTTGCTGGGAGCTGCTGCGGTAGTCCGGATGTCAGTGAACGTATTATTGGTGTTGTTCTGGTCGGGACTAAGGCTGGTTGTAACCGTAAACCGGTACGTCTGCCCGGCAACCAGGGGAGTATTGGCCGGAACTCTCAGGGTCAGGACGCTTTCGCGAAAGGCGGCCACCGATCCAACCGTACCCGTCAGGCTGGTCACTTCGGTATTCTGGGCGTTGGTGATGCGAACCGTAACGGGAACATTCCGCTGTTCGGCCGTTCCAAAATTCCGGATTCGCACGGCAACTGATACGTCAGAGTTTGTCTGGCCGCAAAAACTGGCTTCAGGCGAAACCAGCGCCACAGCGCCTACGTCGTTGGCGGTTTGCACCACCCGTAACAGATACTCCTGAATCTGCCCGCTGGCCACTGAACCGCAGGCGCTTACGGCACCCGGGTTGTCGGTATTGGCAGATACTAAACGAAACCGGATAAACTGCCCGGTCTGCACCGACGATGGAACGGTTACTGCACTCGTGAACGGAGCCGAACCGTTCAGGACCCCCGATGTTGCCAGAGTTTCGTCGGCGTCGTCAAAATCGCCGTCCAGATTCCAGTCGGCAAAAGCTTTAACAACAGCGTTTCGGGCCTGACCGCATGTACCGAGCGTCAGAGAAAGGGGTAGTTGCTGACCGGCCTGAACACTGGCTATGGTTTGCAGAAAATCACCGTAAGTTGTGCAGTTTTCCGGGCCCCGCTGATCTACGTTGCTGAATTGAACCCGGTCAATCCGGCTACCGGTCGCGTTGGGGGCGACTGCGCAATAGGCTTTGCCGCCGATGCCGCTAACGAGCAGCGCAAGGTCCTGTTTGCCGCCCTGCAACGTACCTTTGTGACCAATGGTAAGGGTATAACTTTTTCCTGGCGTTGGATTGTCGATGATAATCTGCTCTACGTTATCGCGGATATTGTCGCCACGGGTCGCGGCCTGATTTGGCTGCTCAGGATTCAGTATCCAGGGCAGAATGGGCTGTTTGCCATCGCTCACGCGGATGTCGAGATCGTTGACCAGTTTAATTGTCCGGTCGTTCAATGTGGCAGAAGCGACCGTCCCGGCCGGGTCTGTCCAGCAGATCGTTACAACCAGCGGTCCACGGCCCGAAGCCACCACCGGCAACGTATACGTCTCGCCCTGGTTCAGCGTCCGTTCATCAATCAGGTGGCTGGCATCCGTGTTCAGAATGACCCGACCCGCTTTTTCGTCGTTGAGCAAGCCCCAGCCGTTGCGGTAATCCGGGCCGGGGGCATCACCGGCTTCGTCGGCCGTGTGGATAGCCAGCGCTTTCAGGGTAGACGAGCGCATGAACCGGCCGCTGTTCCGCTGCGAAAACAGCTCCTGAAGCAGAAACAGCGACCCCGCTACGTTCGGCGACGACATGGACGTACCGCTCAGGGTTGTGTAGGCCGAATTGCCATTGGCGCTCGTCGACAGTACGCTTACCCCAACGCCGACAATATCCGGCTTGATCCGGCCGTCGTCGGTTGGGCCCCAACTGCTGAACGATGAAATAGCCACGTCCGACGGCTGGTTATATCCAAACGACAGCGTGCTGATGGCTCCGACGGTCAGGATATTTTTAGCACAGCCATACGTACTGATCTGGTCGTAACCGTCCTGGTCTTTTCGCGGATTGTAGCTGATCGTCCGTCGGCTGACGAGGTAATGCGGCTGGCCCGAAACGGGGCCATTGCTGCCGTGGCTGTTGCCGGCCGACTTGACAATCAGGTAGTAGGGGGCATTTTGAGCGATCTGATCCCAGCTTCGGGCGTCTTCGTTGTAGAAGCCGAATTTGTAATCGTCCGTAGCGCTGATAGCCGTGTCGCCCCACCATTCCCACTGAGCGGCTCCCAACCGGCTTGAGTTGAAAATCCAGCCGGCCTGAGCGCCATACGAATGGTTTGAGACCAGCAGGTTAGGGGCGGCCGCTACCATCTCAGCATCGTCGTTGTTGAAGTCATACGCCCTGAGATCGGCCCCGAAAGCCATACCTTTCACCTGCGTATTTTTACCGGCGGCTATCAGGATACCGGCCACGTGGGTGGCGTGAACGTCGCTGCTGCTGGCATTATCGGCCTGCGCTACGCGGCTGCCGGATTCACTGTCGTTGAACTCAACGTGCGTATCCAGCACCTTACCGCCGTCCCAGATGCCCAGTTTGCCGGCGAGGGTTTTGCCCGATAAAGCGACGCCTAACGTACCACCTTCGTACAGGGCTGATGTCCGGGTGCTCTGGCCCGCCCGGGTTGTGCTGTGCGTAGCGTCGTAGAGGAGTTCGCCGTGGGGGCTGACGCCCCTCAGTTTCAGCGTGGTACCATCGGGGCGACGTTCTTCGATCAGGCGGTTTCGTTGCCGGGCCAGTTCAACTGCCCGCTGGTAGTTTGCGTTCCGATACCGTTGAATTGTTTGTTGAAGCGTGTTTATCTGCGCTTTTTCACGGGCGCTGTACTGCGGCAGGGGCTGCGCGTTGAGTGCAGCCGGAAGCCCTAGAAGCAGACCAATGAATAAGGGTACACATCGTTGCATAATACAGAGGGCAGGTTGGATTCTGACCCGACAACGAATGTACGAAATGAGCCAGATAAATAGCTGATTGGACGATAAAAGTCAGGCAATTAGCGACGGGTCTGGTCAGTTAGACGACCGTTGCCGAAAAAGCAGTAACTCTGGCGTTTGAGTAGGGTTCAATTCCGGTTTTTTTGAATAATTTTTGGGGTACCTCCACCAAACTATGCGGTAAACTGCGTTATTTCGCATATAGTCATAGTTACCAGATCGAATGGTAGGCATTATCATGGGTAGCCTCTCCGACCGCAGCGTCATGCAGGAGGCCGCCGACATCCTGACCGAGCTGGGCGTAGCCTGGGAAATGGATATAGTTTCTGCGCATCGCACGCCCGAAAAAATGGTCGATTACGGCAAGTCAGCCCGCGACCGGGGCCTCAAAGTTATCATCGCCGGGGCGGGTGGGGCGGCTCACCTGCCGGGTATGGTGGCGTCCCTGACAATCCTGCCCGTGATCGGTGTACCGGTCAAATCAAGCAACTCCATCGATGGCTGGGATTCGGTGCTGTCTATTCTGCAAATGCCGGCCGGTGTACCCGTCGCTACGGTTGCGTTGAATGGGGCACGTAATGCCGGTATTCTGGCCGCTCAGATCGTTGGCACGTCTGACGAAGCCGTGGCCCGGAAACTACTGCAATACAAGGAAGAGCTTAAAGATAAAGTAGCGGAGATGAGTCGTCAGCTAACCGCTACCCCTAACCTATAAACTACATGGAAGCCGAAAAACGAACTTCTGACTCACGTTCAACCGGAACATCAACGCTGCCCGCTATTACGCTGGTTGTGCTGGTTGGCCTGATTGCGGCTTTGCTGTACATTGGCTATGAGTACATTGCCGATGATACAAACGGCTCCGAAGAGCTAACCAACGTAGCGCTCGATACCACGCAGCAGCCCCTGGCTATGCAGAATGAGCAGGAAATGCTGATGGCACCCGAAGAAGTCGATACGTCGTCGCAGCCGGTTCCGGTCGATCTTTCACAGGCTGAACCACCCGCCGAAGCACCGGTAGCCACAGCCGAAGACATCGCCGAAGCCAACCGTGAAACCACCACCGCAAAGGCGGCTGCAACGGTGAAGCCCGACGAAAAGCCCAAGGCCGAAAAAACCGAGGAGCGACCGAAAGAAGAGAAACCAAAAGCGGAGAAACCCGTCGAGAAGAAAGAGGAGCCGGTTGCCGAGAAGCCGAAGATCAAACCCGGTGGTGTCGCTACGTCGCACACGGTTGGTGCCGGCGAAACTTTTTACGGGGTGGCCAGTCGGTACAACATGAAAGTCAGCACGCTGAAAGAACTGAATCCGAACGTATCGGAAACGGATGTGAAAGCGGGCGTAACGAGGCTCAAGGTTAAGGCAATGGCTGTTCATACCGTTGGGCCCGGCGACGTACTGCGGGTAGTGGCGCAGAAGTACGGGGTCAGCAAGGAAGCCCTGATGCGTGCCAACGGCAAAACCAAGGACTTCGCAGCCCGGGGCGAAAAGCTGATCATTCCCTACCCCGACAAGCAATAATCGCCCGGGCTATTTCTTCTCAAAAACAAATCCGCCGGTGAGCCGAAAATCATTGTTTTTCCGGCCCGGTACGACTACGCTCTCGTAGGCATTAGCCACGGTAGAACGCAGGCTCAGTAGCGCCGACAGCTTTACCTGAACGCTCAGCGTAGCATTCCAGCGGATGTTGCGCCGGCCCAGAGCGGGCTGATAAAACGCCGTGTGGGTAACTGTCCAGCGGTCTCCGCCAAAGGTATATTCCCCAAATAGTCGGGCCGAATTCCGGAAAATGTTGATGTCGTTCAACTCCGCAAAGTCGGTACGTTCCTGCAAAATAACGTTCGTGATGGACAGGTAAGCCCGTTTGCGGTTAATCAGCTTGTAGCCAACCCCGGCCGCGGCCGTCCACCGTTTCAGAATCTGGCGCAGGTTACTCCGCTCAAACGACCCGAACGCCAGGTAGTAGAGCCGGTCTTCGTACCGGAACGTAGACCGCAGGTCGCCGAGCCATTCGCGTTCGGCCAGGATTCCGTTCTGCTTGCCAAACACAAACGAGGGCGTAGTCGACAGCTTGATCTGGCGGCTGAGTTCGTAGTCGATGGCGCTGCTGAGTTGCAGCAGGGTACGCGTTACGTTCCCGGCCGTAACGGTACCGTCGGCGGTCAGGCGGTACCGAAAAATAGGCGTCACCGGCGCAACTGCGGGACTGGTAAGCGAATCGGTGGCTGTGCTGTCGGGGGTAGGGGTAGAGGGACGCAATGGGTCCGGCTGTTCAACAATCTGAGCCGAAGCGACATGCACAAAGCACCAGAGACAAAGTAAAAACGAAAGAACCTTCATAACGTACTGCTAACGGATACTGGCTGGCAAATAGGGGAAAAATGCCGTAAGTTGCCACCCACATAGTAAGCAGACATACTAACCACTCAGGATCATGCCTATTCGCTGGGGTATTTTAGGGGCCGGTCGGATTGCCCATAAGTTTGTGCAGGATTTGCTGACGCTGCCGGGAATAACGACGGGCGAAGTGGAGCTGTATGCCGTTGCATCGACTTCGGCAGAACGAGCCGCTGAATTTGCTGCGCAGTACGCCATTCCTCATCAGTTCAGTACGTACGATGGCCTGCTGAGTCTGCCCGACCTGGACGTTGTGTACGTTGCCACTCCGCACGTGCAGCACCACGAAAACGCGCTGATGTGCCTTCATGGCGGCATTGCCGTGCTGGGCGAAAAACCGTTTGCGATGAATCTGGCGCAGGTACGTGATATGGTCGACACGGCGCGTTCCCGAAAGGTATTCCTGATGGAAGCCCTGTGGAGCCGTTTTATGCCGGGCATCGTGTCGGCACTGGAACTGATTGAATCGGGTGCTATCGGCAAGGTCACGTCCGTGAAGGCTGACTTTGGGTTCAAAGCACCGTTCCTGCCCGAACGCCGGCTGTTTAACAAGGCGCTGGGTGGTGGCGCCCTGCTGGATATCGGCATCTACCCTCTGTTTCTGGCGTACCTTGTTCTGGGAAAACCCGCTACGTTGAAAGCATCGGCAACGTTTGGAACAACCGGCGTTGATGAGCAGTGTGGCATGGTGTTGACGTACCCGGAGGGGCAACTTGCCCTGCTGGATAGCACCCTGATTGCCCAAACCGAAACTGCGGCCGTGATCTACGGCGATAACGGGTACATCAAACTGCACAGCCGTTTCCAGGATACGCGAAGCGTGACTGTCAAAAGTGGAGAGGAAGAGCCCCGCACGCTGACCTTCGACCGCAATACGTTCGGCTACGCCTACGAAGCACAGCACGTTGTTGACTGCCTGCGCGACGGCCTGACGGAAAGTCCGGTCTGGTCGCTCGAAGATAGCCTGAACCTGATGGAACTGCTCGATGCCGCCCGCGCTGAGGCCGGTATTACGTACGAGTACCAATAGAAATAGCAGCCGGGGTTATCGTTTGGCGAGGACAATCCCTACTTTTGTGGCTTTTAACCATACGGGCCCCGCCCGTTCCCGGATGATGACTGACCGCTATGCCCAGCGCGGAGTTTCGTCGCAGAAAGAAGACGTTCACCGTGCCATTGCCCAACTCGATAAAGGCCTTTTCCCCAAAGCCTTCTGCAAGATTGTTCCCGATACGCTGGCGGGTGATCCTGATTTCTGCACGATCATGCACGCCGATGGAGCCGGTACCAAATCGTCGCTGGCTTACCTCTACTGGCGCGAAACGGGCGATCTGTCGGTCTGGCGGGGCATTGCGCAGGATGCGGTTGTGATGAATACCGATGACCTGATCTGCGTAGGCGCTACCGGCCCGATGCTGCTCTCGTCGACCATCGGACGAAACAAGGGGCTCGTTCCGGGCGAAGTTATCGGCGAAATTATCGCTGGAACGGAAGACGTACTGGCCATGCTCCGGGAACACGGCATTGCTATCTACAGCACGGGTGGCGAAACCGCCGATGTCGGTGATCTGGTGCGGACGGTGATTGTCGACAGCACCGTGATTGCCCGGATGCGTCGCGATCAGGTCATCAGCAACGACCGGATTCAGGCCGGCGATGTGGTGGTTGGACTGGCGTCGTTCGGGCAGGCGACCTACGAAACCAGATACAACGGCGGGATGGGCAGCAACGGCCTTACTTCGGCCCGCCACGACGTACTGGCGCATTACCTGGCCGAGAAATATGCCGAGAGCTTCGATCCGGCTGTCGACCGTTCTCTGATCTACAGTGGGTCAAAACAGCTGACTGATCCGGTGGAGGGTACCGGCCTGAACGTAGGTCAGCTGGTGCTGTCGCCCACGCGGACGTATGCGCCCGTGGCCAAAGTGCTGCTGGATGAGCTTCGGCCACACATTCATGGGATGGTACATTGCTCGGGCGGGGCGCAAACAAAAGTGCTTCACTTCATCGACGACCTGCACGTGATCAAGAACAATCTGTTTCCGGTACCGCCCCTGTTCCGGCTCATTCAGCAGGAGAGCGGAACAAGCTGGCAGGAAATGTACAAGGTCTTCAACATGGGACACCGGCTGGAAATTTACCTGCCCGAAGCGTATGCCCAGCGTGTCATTGAGATTGCCGGCTCATTCTCTATTGAAGCGCAGGTAATTGGCCACGTCGAAGCCTACGAAGGGAAGCGGGTAACTATAGAAAGTGAAATGGGCACATTTTCATTTTGATTTAATGAAGGGCCTTTCATGAAACCGTAGCTTGCGGGCGAAATAGAAAACGCCCCACCGATGAAAAAGCTGTACCTCTTCATTGCATTCGTTACAAGTACCTTTTGCTTGTCAAAAGCGCAGACAACCTACTTCCAGCAAAACTTTTCTGCTGGAGGCAATACCAGCGATTACGTTAGTACGTCGCCCAACACGGGTCAGTTTAACGGATTAGCAGGACTGAGCGCTACCATTACAAATAACGCTGTGCAGTTTACCCGGCCAACGGACAGCGGAACCGGGCATATGTCCCGATCAACCAATTTCGCCGGGCCGCCTACTTCGTTGCATGTCCAGTTTAGTTTCGAAGTGATTTCGAACGACTTAACCGCAACTGGTACCAGCGCTGTCATTTTCTACGTTGGGAGCGCCTTTAATTCGGGGCCTCAGAATCCTAGTAACGCCGAAACGTATGCCCGCATAGGCTTTAATTTTTCAAGCACCACATCAGGACAGTTCCAGGTACGGACGATACCCGCCGGGGGTGGGGGCGCCAATAGCGCTTCGTTCTCGGGTCGGCAGACCATTACGTTTGCCATGAACAACACAGGAAGCAATAATGTCAAGTATGTTTCGCCCACGGGGGCAATGGAATCCCTGGCCGACGATACGTATGATGTTTGGGTTGGTACTACAAAAGTTTTTAATGACCAGCCTGTTATAACACCTACCCAAAACATCAATAATTTCAAATTCAGAATCAACAACGGTATTGGTGTTGTGCAGATCGGTACCCTGCTTATGCGCGACATCTCCGGAACGCTCCCTGTCGAACTCGTCTCGTTTACGGCTAAGCCGGCCGGAAAACACGTGCAACTGGCCTGGTCTACAACCTCCGAGCGTGATGCCGCTCGGTTCGTTGTTGAACGTAGCAGTGATCTGAAGGAATATACAACGGTCGGGGAGGTCGCTGCTAAAGGAACCACCGACCAGCGGCAGTATTACGGGCTAACCGATGAATCACCCCTCACCGGAAACAATTACTACCGGCTCAGGCAGGTTGATACCGACGGGTCTATGCAGTACAGTAAGATTGTAGCGGCCGTCATGGATGATGAAACGCCTTCTTTTGAGCTGAGGGGTAATCCGGTCGACCGTAATGCGATTCAATTGGTATCGCGAAATCTGACGAATGCTACTTACCAGCTTACCACCCTGACCGGGCAGGAACTGGCCGTTCGGGCAGAGCCGCAGGCCGATCAATCGTTGTTGTTGACGCCTGCACAAGGATTAGCGCCCGGCGTTTATCTGCTTCGTGCCCAGCAGGGCGCTACCCGGCTGGTTCGAAAGGTCGTAGTGCGATAACGCGATTACAAAATTGACAGCCCCGGTTTGCAAGTTGTGTTGCAAACCGGGGCTGTTGACGTTTGGGCCTAAGCTAGCTTCAATTTACTACTGCGCTTTACCCTAACTTCCTGAAGAGGCTTAGCTCCGCCATTTCAAATGCTTGGCTCAGCAGCGCCAAGTCCCTTCAGGGATTTGGGGTGAGGATACAGCTATGCTAAAGTAACACTAAGCTAGCGCCGGCTCGATCTCTTCCTCGGCCGGGGCTTTTACCTCCACCCGGGGAGGCAGCAGCTTGTACAACACCGGCGTTACGATCCGGGAAAGGATTGTACTCGAAATCAGTCCGCCAATCAGTACCCACGCCAGAGGAGAATACAGTGGATTGCCTTCAACAGCCAGCGGAATCAGGCCGCCAATGGCCGTAAGAGACGTCAGGACGATGGGAACGAATCGGACCTCTCCAGCTTCTTTGATCGCGTCAACCAGCGGCATACCCTGTTCGCGAAGCTGGTTTGTAAAATCAACCAGCAGGATGGAGTTTTTGACTTCAATACCGATGAGTGCAATCAGGCCGATAACCGCTACGAACGAGAAGGGATTACCCGTCAGGAGCAGGGCAACAATGGCTCCGATGATACCCAGCGGAATAACCGACAAGACAATCAGCGTACTCTTGATCGTACCAAACTCCAGAATCAGCACCGCCAGGAAGCCGAACACCGTAATCATGATGATGGTCCCCAACCCCCCGAACGACTGCTCCCGGCTTTCCAGTTCACCGGCCGCTTTGTAGCGGAAACTAGCCGGAAATTTCATGGCGTCGAGTTGCTTCAGGACGTCGTTGTACACGTTATCGACCAGGTAGCCGGTTTTGACAAAGCCCGTAACGCTGACGTACCGGTCTTTGTCGTAGTGCCGGATCAGGCTGGTGCCGGTTTCAAACTGGATGTCGGCAACCTGCCGTAGGGGTACCGCCCCGCCCGTTACGGTATTGACGTACAGGTTATTCAGTACAGACTGATCCGATACGCGGCCCTTAGGCAACGTTACGTTGATCGCGTAATCATCGTCTTCAGCGTCGTTCTTGAACGTACCAACGTTCAGCCCAGCCACGGCCAGTCGGATGGTACGGTTAACATCGGCAATGGATAAACCCAGCAGCCCGGCTTTTTCTTTGTTGATCTTGATGCGCAGATCGGTTTTTCGGTTCGCGAGTGGGTTATTGACGTAGATCAGGCCGGGTGTCTGCTTCAGCACCGTTTCAACCCGGGCGGCCACTGTCCGGAGCGTATCGAGGTTTTCGCCGAAAATCCGGATGGCAATCGGTGCCTCCTGAGCCGGCCCCTGTTCAAAGTCTTTCACCTCAATTCTGGCGTTGGGGTAATATCTGAACCGCTCCCGGTATTTGTCGATCAGGGCGCGTTTCTCAACGGGGGACATATCTGCCAGCTGCACAAAAAACTGCGAGAAATTGGCCGATTCGCTTCGTTGGATGATGTTGTAGTAGATACGCGGGTTTCCTTTGCCAACGTTGGTGGTGAAGTGCCTGATGGCTGGTTCGCGCTTCAGTTCGCCTTCGACGTAGCGCGCAACGCGGTTGGTTTCCTGCAGGCTGCTGCCTTCGGGTGTTTCGATGTTGATCAGAAACTGCGGTTTTTCGGAAGCCGGGAAGAGGCCAAAGCCAACCTGCGGCACCAGCGACAGCGCACCTGCGAAGATAGCACCGGCTACCAGCAGAGCAACGACCGGCCGTTGCAGGGCGGTATTGAGCAGGCGGCTATACGACCCACTGATGAGCCGCTTCAGGGCACGCATGAAAATATTGCCCTGGGGGTTGTGCTCTTCTTTCAGCAGCCGCGACGACAGGAACGGCACGATGGTGAGCGATACGACAAGCGAGGCCAGTACGGTGAGTACGACGCCCATCGGCAGCGAACGAATGAAATCGCCGGAGCCCTCGGGCAGGAACAGCAGCGGCAAAAAAGCCAGAACGAGCGCTGTAGTACAGCCAATGACGGCCAGGGTGATTTGCCGGGTGGCTTTGATGGCGGCTTCGCGTTTTGAATACCCTTCGCGCAGGTATCGTTCAATGTTTTCGACCACTACAATGGAGTCATCGACCAGAATTCCCAGCGCGACAATCAGGCCCACAATACTTAACTGGTTGATGCTGAAGCCGGCGAAGTTGAGGAGGGTAAGACCAATGGCCAGCGACAGCGGAATGGAAATCATGACGACCACAGCCGCCCGGAAACCCAGCGGCAGCAAGGTCAGCGATACCAGCAGGATGGCGATCCCAAAGTCTTTGGCAAACCGCGACAGCCGCTTACCAACGCTGGCGGCCTGGTCGAAGTTTTTGACGAGTTTGATGTGGGGCGGCAGTTTTTTAGCGAAGTCGTCAATGATTGGGTTTATCTGCTGACCAACCTTATCAATGTTCTCGCCCATTTTCTGCCCGGCCGTAATCAGTACCGACCGGTGACCGTCGAGCCGGGTGATGTGCGTTTCATCTTCGAGGTTGAAATCCACGTCGGCAATGTCGCGGAGGTAGACAATTTTCTGACCGTTGGTCGAAACGATGGTGTTGCGGATCTCATCGAGCGATTGGTAGTCGCCGGAGGTTTTGACGTTAAATTTGCGACTGCCCGCCTGGATGCTGCCACCGGGAATATTCAGGTTTTCGGCTTGCAGTGCACCGATGACGCGATTGGTTGGGATGCCTTCCTGCGCCATTTTCTCGATGTTCAGCGACACCCGCACGATGCCCGCCGGATAGCCCCAGTCTTTTACGTTCTTTAGGCTGGTCACTTTCTCCAGCCGTTCCTTCAGCGATTCGGCGTAATTGCCAAGTTCCTTATCCGACGCCACTTCCGATTGCAAAGCAACCTGAACGATGTTCACATCAGAGGGCGAAAACTTCCGGATTTCGATGTTGAAGATATCCTGCGGTAGTTCATTCCGAAGGGCGTTGACTTCCCGGACCACTTCCTGATACTTCTCGTCCGGGTCCTGGCTGTATTCGTATTCAACCTGAAGCACCGCCACGCCGTCGTTGATGTCGGTAATGAGGTGTTTAACGTTGTCGAGCTCGTTGAAGCGTTTTTCGGCCGGGTCAACGACCAGTTCTTCCATATCCAGCGCGTCGGTGCCGGGATAAACAAAAACGACAGCAAACTGGGGAGCCGTAAATTCAGGGTCTTCGCCCCGCGGCATATTCAGCAGCGAGTTGATGCCCAGCGCAGCGACGCCGATAAACAGCACCAGCATAAACTGCCAGTTTTTAACGGAAAATTCGGAGAGGTTCATGGCTGTATGGGATAGCCACTGATCACACAAATCAGTACCGTTGGCTTACTAAAATCCACTGGCTTAGTAAACCAAACTGGGTAAATCTGCGCAATCAGCGACAATTAGTTGAGAATGACGGTCGATTGCTCAGTCAGAAAAGCCGACCCGGCCGTAACGATTTCCGTTACGTTGCTCAGGCCGTTGGTCAGCAATACCTTGCCGCCGTCGAGGAAACCAATCTGTACGGGTATCTTCCGGACGTGCTTCCGGTCGTCGGCGAGGGTATATACAAAGCCGTCTTTACCGTTGCCCTCCACAATCGCTTCGACTGGTATCACTGCGTACGACCGGCTCTGAGCAGGCTGCAGCGTTACTTTGGCAAATAAACCCGGAGCCATCTTCACGCGCCCCGGATTGATGCGTACCTCCACTTCATACAGCTTGTTCATTGGATCGGCTGCCTGCGCCAGTTCACTGATAGTGCCCGTAAACGTGTGATCGGGGTAAGCATCGAGGATGATGCTGGCCCGGTTGCCCAGCCGCAGCCGCGCCCAGTCCTTGTCCGACACGCCGACCCGAACGACCCAGTCGCCGGGGCGGTTCGACGAAATCTGGAAAACGCCCGCTCCTGCTGAGGCAAACTCGCCTTCGTTCATGAGTTTACGTATTACGGTACCGTCGACCGTCGAGTGAATCTGGGCGTAGGACCGGTTGAACTGCGCAATGGTCAGGTTTTGGGTGGCTACGTTCTGGCCGGTGGTGGCGTTCTGGAGTTGTTCGAGCGTAGCGGCCGTGTCGGCGTAAAGAGCTTTTACCCGGCCGAGGTCGCGTTCCGCTTTTTCGGTAGCCAGTTGGGCCTGACTTACCTGCGCGTTAATTTCGGTGAGGTCGAGCGTAGCCAGCAACTGCCCTTTGCGGACAAACTGCCCTTCGTCGACGTACAGCTTGTTGATAATGCCACCAATCTTGAACGACAGGCGCGCTTCTTCGGCCGACGAAACAAGACCAGAAGCCGTTACGGGTTCTGCCCGCACCACAGTAGTTACTTTCGTGAGTTTCACGGGAATGACCGATTCATCGGCCGTAGTGGATTGGTTCGCTGAGCCCCGTTCGGACTCGGCTTTGCTGCTGCAGGCCCATACAACAACGGCCAGCAGGAGGGAGGCAAGCATGTGTTCTAATTTCATGGTTGAAAAGTTGATTAATGAGGAATGTCAAAAATTGGTTGGCGTGGCTTATTGCACGGCCACGGCGCGGTCGAGGGCGGCCCGTTTCACCAGTACGTCCATGCGGGCCAGCGACAGCTGCAGTTCGGCCGTCAGCCGGTCGTTCTGGTAGCGCAGGAACTCGATTAGCAGCGCCTGCCCGTTGCGGTATTTACTGTCGATCGTCCGGAATGTCTGATCGGCATTGACCAGGCCACTTTGCGTAGCCGCCAGGCTTTCGGTAGCCGCGTCGAGGTCGTAGTAGGCTTGCAGCACCTGAAGCTGGATCTGTCGCTGAACCTCTGCCAGCCGGGTTTGCAGGACATCGGTCTGAATTTTAGCCTGTTGAATTTTTGAGCGTTTTTCGTAACCCCGAAACAGATCCCACTGCAAACCAATCTGCGCTACGACATAGGCCTGATTCGCTAGTGAATACCCAAAGCCCTGGAAACCCGTGGAGCCGCCTACGTACAGATTCGGAATTCTGGCGTTCGCTTCGTTCAGTTTGACCGCCGTTTGAGCCGCCCGCAACGAACCGCCCAATTGGGCCAGTTCCTGCCGCCCGCGGAGGGCCGTTTGCTGTAAGTCGGTGAGGTTTTCCTTCGATTCGGGCAGAATGCGCGTCAGCGATGAGTCAACGTCGATGCTGTTGGTCAGGTCGCGGTTGAGCAGAAAATTGAAATAAGCCCGGGCCGTTTCGCGATTTTTCTCCGCTACGGCCAGTTGCTGATCCAGCTTGCTGACCTCGTACCGCGCCGACGTAACGACCTCTTTCGTCGCTACGTTGTTGTTGACCAGTTTTTCGTTGAGCCGGGTCAGTTCGCTGAGCACTTTTCGCGAATTGTCAAAGATTCGGATGGCGTCGAGCGTTTGCAGGTACTGGTAATAGGCCGTAGCGATGTTGTACCGCAGTTCATTCTCGACCACGCGCCTGCGAGCTTCCTGGGCTGATACCAGTTGTTTGTTGATCAGGTAGTTGTATTGAATATCCGTGTTGAAAATAGCGTAGGAGACAGAAACTTTCGTATCATGAAAATTGTGCGGAGCCAGCAGCTCGTTGACGTTCGCAATGTTTGTCGGAAAGCGATCAACGCCGGTTAACTGATTCAGGGTGCGGTAGGCCGGATTCAGCAGATCGCCGACCGGAAATTCAAGCCGCCGACCCCCGGCGGCCACCGAATACGTTGGATTGAAGGCTACGCGGGGATAAAACAGCGACCGAGCCTGATTTAACGACTCGCTTACGCGACTGATCTCCAGTTTCTCCTGCCGGAGGGCCAGGTTATTCGAAAGGCCTTCGCCAATGTAGCGATCTAAAATGGCTGACCGGGGCTGAGCAAAACTGGCCTGAGCGATCAGGACCAGCAGAAAAACGAAACCCAGCCAATGAACGATTGTTAAGACTGTTTTCATGATCGTTTATTAGTTTATGAACAGTGTTTAGTGATGTGGTAAAAAAAAGTGGCCCCTCCTCAGAGGCCACGACGTATTGTATCGCAAAAAAGCTGAAAGGCATCTTCCATGATCTGCTGACGGTCACACTCGGGAAACATGTGCATCCGTTTGCGCAGAAACAGAGCTGTATACCCATGAATGCTGCTCCAGATCATCATAGCAGCCACCTGCGGATCCTGCTTACGAAAAACGTTGGCATCAATACACTCCTGAACCACCAGCATCAGCAGGTTGAAAGCCCGATCGCCTTCTTCCCAGTCTTGTTTTTCCAGCGTTTCCATCGGAGCCGTCATGATAAACATAAGATCGAACAACTCCGGGTTGTCAATTGCAAACTGTATGTAAGCCCGACCCATGGCAACCAGCTTCTCAAATGGATCTGTAAGCGTCAGAATAGGCTGAAACTCGTCAACCATTTTCTGAAATCCCAGCCGGTGCAGGGCGTATAACAGTTCGTTCTTGTCCTTAAAATAGAGGTAGATCGTAGCCGGGCTGTATTCAATTTCATCGGCAATGTTTCGGATACTTACTTTTTCGTAGCCGTTGGCGATGAATAGCCTCTGGGCTGCTCCCAGAATGAGCTTCCGCATCTCCTCTCGTTCCCGTTCCTTCCGTTCTACAATTCCCATAACTCAAAGTTAACAGTACAAATATACTGAACACTGTTTAGTTTGCAAGAGGTGTTTATAAATAGAGTCTGATAATTGATTAAACGGTAGTTGTGAACTTTGGAATGAGAATCTGGGTGGTTATTCGATTTATACCTGACAAACGACTTTTGGATTTGAAAATAAAGGTGTTGGCTGACTCGGTGGGTGTTCACGGCGATACGTACCAAGTCTTTGTACAACTGATTAATCTTTCCGGTATATTCGTTATCTAAGTAATACATGCAAAAGCTACTACGCATAAACTCGCTGGCAACTGGTGCAACTCTACTGGCCCTTATAGGCTGGCTCGTTGCTCCATTGCTTCATGCCCAGTCGCCTAAAGGATATGCCATTGGTGATCCTGTGGCTGACTTTCGGCTTAAGACCACGGATGATCGTAGTATCGGGCTGGGCGATTACCGGAGCCAGAAGGGTCTTATCCTTGTGTTCACGAGCAACCATTGCCCTTTTTCCAAAGCGTATGAAGATCGGGTTCTGGCGCTTGACCGACGATTTGCTTCTCAGGGCTACCCTGTGCTGGCTATTATGCCGAACGACCCGGCCGCGTATGAAGATGATTCGTTCGATCGAATGAAAACCCGCGCCCGTGATAAGGGGTACACGTTTGCTTACGCCATTGACGAAACCCAGGCGGTGGCTCATGCGTTCGGTGCTACACGGACCCCGCAGATTTTTGTGCTGAAGCAGACAAACGGGCAGTTCACGCTACAATACATGGGGACAATTGACGACAGTCCACAGGACGCCGGTAGTGTGCAGCGCCGGTATGTAGAAGAGGCCGTCGGAAATCTGCTGGCTGGTCGCCCGGTTCAGACACCGGTTACCAGGCCTATTGGCTGCATGATTAAGTGGAAGGGACTGTGAGATACCTGTTGTCAGTACTCAGGTGTGTGTAGGTTGGCACGGCGTTTGCCAAGCGCTTCCCAGAAACAAACTACACACGAAACGCTATGAAAAAGATCACCTTATTACTGCAGAAAGTTGCTGGTACAACAATGCTCGTAGCCTCACTGGCTCTGTTGCAGGCTTGTGGTTCTGATAATAAGAATGAGTCCCGGACTGAAGACGCCCTGGAAAACACCGGTGATGCGATTGAAGCTGATGCGAAAGATGCTTCGGCCGAAGCCCGCGAAGACCTTGACCAGGCTGGTGATAAAGCTGAAGCAACCGCCGATGAGGCCGCTGCCGATTTCCGCGAGGAGCGCGATAAGGCGGTAGCCAATATTAAAGAGCAACAGCGCAAACTGGATACCCGCATTGATGAGTTACGTGCTGATATCAAACGTGAAGGCGCTCAGGCTAAGGCCGAAACGAAAGAAGAACTTGCTGAACTGGAAGCCGAGCGGAAAGAACTGGGCGACGATCTTCGCGAAGCTCAGAACGCTACGGCCGCTGCATGGAAAGACGTAAAAGCGGGTTTTAAACGGGCTGGTAAAGAATTAGGTAATGCCTTCGACCGGGCCGGCGACAAGCTCGATAACGATAATAAATAATACCGATTACCCTTTAGTGGTGTTAAAACGCCGACCCAATTTGTGGTCGGCGTTTTTTGTGGAAAGCTGTGGTAGATTTTCCACGATGTCATACTAATAAATGCACACAACGTTTAGGTAGTAACTGCAGGAAAAACAGATAAAGAAAAATTTCTGAAAGACGTTTATGGCTCTGATAAAAGCGTTCGGGCACTGAACAAACGAACAAATTTACGTGCTGATAGAACAAGGCGTTTGTCGGCCTGTTTATACGTATCATGCCCCTTGTAACGGTTACGATTCTACACTACGCTGCCCTGGCCCGCTTTCGGGCGTTCGCAAACATGGGCCGCTTTCTGATGAAGCCCATTCAGGCCGACGGGCTGCGGTTTCAGAAGCTGCTTGGCAGTGGTCTTAACTTCGGCCTCGTTCCAGATTTTTCAACGTACGTATTTTTAGGCGTCTGGGAAGAACAGGCTGCCGCCCGGCATTTCTTCCAATCGGATGGGTATCGGGATTTACAGCGCGGCACAACGCAGGTCGGGACGCTTTATCTGCAACCCCAGCGTTCCCATGGTCTTTGGGATGGACAAAATCCGTTCATGACTACGAAGCCGGAAGCCGCTTCATCACCCGATCCCACGGCTCCGGTTGCGGTGTTGACCCGGGCCACCATCCGGCCGCGTGCCCTGCCTGATTTCTGGCGACACGTACCCCAGGCCCGGCAGCGCCTGAATGACCACCGCAACGATCTGGTATTCGGAATTGGCGTTGGTGAAGTGCCCCTTGTGCAACAGTGTACGATTAGTGTCTGGCGTAATCCGGCGGCTGTCGATCAGTATGCGTACCGGCAGAGCGGCCACAAAGAGGTCGTGCGGTTAACGCGCCAGCGACGCTGGTACAGCGAAGAGCTATTTGCCCGCTTCAGCGTATTACGCATCGACGGTCAGCTGCCAGCATAAGTCGAGGATTCGGCATCGTTCCGGTCGTGTTAAATCATCTTAAATACACGATTATATAGACAGTATGTCGAGGACGAAGCTAAACTAACCCTGCTTTGCCAAACTTTTGGCTGTCAACTGCTTACAGATGATTCGAACGCTAGCTCTCAATCAGGTCGCCTGTACGTAGCAAAGGTAATTCAGGAGAAGACCTCTGTATCAGTTGCGTTCTCTGATTTTCCACTTGTAATCCAGCAGGAAAAATTGTTATTTTGCGGGCTAAATATTGCGCAAAAAGCGAAATGTCTGTCATTAACAAAATCAGAGAACGTTCAGGCTGGGCTGTCGGTGTTATCGCTGTCAGCTTGATTCTGTTCATTGTGGGGGGCGATCTGCTGGGTAGCCGTAGCCTGTTTGGTGGTAATAATCAGGAGGTTGGCGAGATTGCCGGCCAGTCGATCAATTACCAGGATTTCAACGCCAAAGTCGATGAACTTCGGGCGCAGTTTGAGCAGCAGACCGGACGCGCTCCGTCTGAGCAGGACCTGGCTCAGCTTCGTGAACAGGCCTGGAATCAGTTCGTATTCGAAATTGCCTATCAGGAGCAGTTTGATAAGCTCGGCCTGGAGGTGTCGGAGCAGGAACTGGTTGATATGGTACAGGGTAACAACATCAGCCCCGCCGTTCGGCAAGCCTTCACAAATCCGCAGACAGGTGTTTTCGACAAGAGCGCCATCATCAATTACCTCAAGGGACTCCGGAATCTGCCTCCGCAGCAACAGGCCGCCTGGGCTAACTTCGAGGCTAATCTTAAGCAGGATCGCCTGCGGGAGAAATACGAAAACCTGATGCGCCTGTCGGTGTTCGCAACGACCGCTGAAGCGCAGAAAGAATACCAGGCTCAGAATTCAAAAGCTGACATCAAGTTTCTGTTCGTGCCGTATTACACCATCAACGATACAACCGTGAAGGTGACGGATTCGCAGCTTCAGGACTATCTGAACAAGCACAAGGATGAATACGTGGGTGCCAATACCCGCACCATCCAATACGTAACGTTCTCGGTTGCGCCGTCAAAAGAAGACAGTGCTGGTCTGTACAGTGAAATCAAAACCCTTGCACGGGGTCTGGGAGCCGCCAAGAACGACTCGACTTTTGCTTTGCAGAACAGCGACGTTCGTGTACCGCTTTATCTGACAGCTGGCGAAATGCCGGAACAGCTCCGCGCATCGATCCCGACGTTCTCGGCGGGTGGTATCTACGGTCCGTTCCGCGAAGGCAATACGTATTTTATTTATAAATACGGTGGTACCAAGCGTGACACCAACTTTACGGCCCGGGCCAGCCACATCCTGATTCGCCCGACGGCGCAGACCGATTCTGCGAAAGCCGATGCTCGTCGGCGGGCCGAGGCCTTGTTGCAACAGATTCAGGGCGGTGCCAGTTTCGAAGCCCTGGCGCAAACCAACAGTGCGGATGGGTCAGCCCAGAACGGTGGCGACCTCGGCTATTTCAAAGATAACGGCCAGATGGTGAAACCATTTGAGTCGGCGGTGTTTGGAGCTACCAGCGCCGGTCTTATTCCGCGGATTGTTGAAACGGATTTCGGCTACCACATCATCAAAGTAACTGAGCCGAAAACGAACGTACTGTACCGCATTGCGGCTATTGGTAAAACCATCGCCCCGAGTCAGACAACCCGCGACGAAGCCCTGCGGAAAGCGGATGAGTTCGCGGCCAGCGTACAGACAAAGGAAGAGTTTGATGCCAAAGTGAAGGAAGATAAATCGCTGGTCGTTGCTACGGCCGAGCGGATTCCGGAAGGTGCTAACCAGATCAACGCCCTGACCGGCTCAGAAGTGCGTCAGGTAGTGCGTTGGGCATTTGACGACAAAACTGATCTGAACAGCGTATCCGAGCCGTTTGAGGTGGGTGACCAGTACGTGATTGCGGTCCTGACTAACAAGACGGATGAGGACGATGTTAAAGTAGACGACTATCGCAGTGAGCTGACGACCAAAGTTCGCAACGAACTAAAGGCCGAGCAGATTCTGAACAAACTGGGTAACGCCAGCGGCTCACTGGAAACTATTGCACAGAAGTACGGTGCGGGCGCTCTGGTCGAAACCGTAACGGATGTTAACCTGGCTACGGGCTTCCTGCGCAGCGCCGGTGTTGATCCGGTTGCGTTGGGTAAAGCCTTCGGTCTGAAACCGGGCAAACGGTCGAAGCCATTCGCTGGCGATGGTGGTGTGTTAATCGTAGAAACATCTAAGCTAACACCGGCTCCTCCGGTTGCTGACTACGCACTCTACAAAAACCAGATTCAGCAGAACACTTCAGCACGGACGAGCTTCTACATCAACGAAGCGATTAAAGAGGCCGCTAAGATCGAAGATCGCCGGGCGAGGTTTTATTAAGCATATAACGTAATGTAAGAATCCCCGCTGGGTTTACCATTTTGGTAAACCCAGCGGGGATTCTGCTATTTGACCTGTTCCTTCAGGTACGTGACCATCTTCGCCAGCGCCCGCGACCGGTGGCTGATCTCATTCTTTTCGTCCAGGTTCATCTCGGCAAAGCTCCGGTCGTAGCCTTCTGGTTGAAACACCGGGTCGTAACCAAAACCGCCCGTACCGCGTGGCTCCGTCAGGATATGCCCCTCGATGGTGCCTTCAAACTGGTGTTCAACGCCATGCAGAATCAGGGTAAAAATCGTTTTGAAACGGGCCTTGCGGTTCTGAAAAAGCTGACCATCCAGGTTTTCCAGCAGCTTTTCGATGTTTTTGGCGGCATCGCGTGTTCCCGAATAAAAAGCCGAGTCGACGCCCGGTTCACCGTCGAGTACGTCAACCTCCAGGCCCGAATCGTCGGCGAAGCAGGAAATACCGAAATTAACCCATACGTATTCAGCCTTCTGGCGTGAGTTGCCGGCAATGGTTCCACTGGTTTCCGGTAGTTCATCCGTACAGCCAATATCGGCCAGTGTTTTCAACGTAAAGGCATCACCCAGGCGAGCCGTTACTTCCTTTAGCTTGTTCGTGTTGTTGGTGGCAAAGCAGAGTTCCATAGAGTAAATAAAAAAGCCGTTCATAGTAAAACTACGAACGGCTTAAAAGAACAATTAAATCTTATTGAATTCTAACAACTGTGATTTCAAATATCAAGGGTGTATAGGGTAAAATTCTATACGTATTAGTTGTTTGATCAAAGCTACCTGTAGCGCCATAACCAAGCGCCGATGGGAAAATCAGGGTCGCTTTTTCACCAACCCGCAGTTTTGTCACGCCATTCTCAAACCCCGGAACCACAGCTCGGGTACCTACCTGAAACGAAAAGGATCCATCCGATCTGGAGTCAAAAACAGTCCCATCAGGGCGCTTACCCGTGTAATTAACAAAAACAGTTTTACCCGTCGTTACCTGCACTGAATCCGGGCGCGATTGCGTGACGGCTACCCGAAGTCCATCGTCCGTCTTCTGAGTGACGTTGATCTTATTCGTACTAATGTATTCTTCAATCCGTTGTTCTTCGGTCCGCACGCTGACAATACGCAAATCATACCGTACTGGTGCGTATTGAGGTAATAAAAGTGTTCCTTCACGGTTGCCGTCCTGCGCTGATGGCACCAGCAACGTAGCTTCTTCACCGGCGCGTAGTTTCAAAACACCAGCGTACAGGCCGAGCGTGATACCAACGGTGTTAGCACCGGCCAACGCCACCGTTCTGGGATTATTCGCAGCAATGTCGGTGCTATCGACAATCACATTATCCAGCCGACGGGCAATGTAGTGATACTTCACCTGATCGCCTACTTTGGGCTCCTGACCGTTCGGCACGGTCTTGGTTTTGACAAAGTAAATGCCCTCGGCTGTTTTTTCTGCGTTCAGGTTATTCTGCGTGAGATACTGTTGAATCTCCGCTTCGTTTTCGCGCTGTTTGCGGTCGATCAGGGCTTCGCCGGGCTGCTGGCAGGAACTTACCAGAATGGACGAACCCAAAAATAAAACCGATAATGTCTGCAGAGAATTTAATCGCATTGTCTTACGCTGCTAAATGCTTGTTTACCAAAGCGGGCGATACGTATCGCCCGCTTTGAGATAACGAAAAAATAGGAATTCAGGTGCCCGGAACGAGCCAACAGATTAGTTAGCCGTTGGGTTTTTCTGAATGTCGATCAGTTCAATGTCGAACAGCAGCACCGAGTTTGGCGGAATGCTCTGGTTGCCCTGCGGACCATATGCCAGTGTCGACGGAATGATCAAGGTTGCCTTCTCGCCTTTGTGCATTTTCATCACGCCTTCTTCCCAGCCCGGAATCACCTGGCCTACACCAATCGGAAACTGAGCCGGTTTGCCCTGCGCCTGGGGGTTCGTACGTGAGCTGTCGAAAACTTTACCATTCAGGAGCTTACCCGTGTAATGAACCTGCACGATGTCACCCCGCGACGGCGTTGGGCCTGAACCCGGCTGCGTCACGACGTAGTAGACGCCAGAATCTGTTTTCTGAGCTTTGTCGCCCAGGTTCTGCTTGGCGATGTAGTCGGCGATGGTTTTTGCATCAATGCCTTTCTGTTTCTCAAAAGCACTGGCCTGCGCTTTCTGGTATTCTTCCTGCGATTGGATATCAACCACTTTTACGGCGATACCGATGTCCGTACCTTTCTGAACGCCCGGGGGCAGTGGTTGCATAGCCCGCGTAAAGAGCGAATCGGCACTGACGTAGAACGTAGCGCTGTCGCCTTTGGTGAGCATGGTCAGACCTTCTTCATAGCTGCCCTTAAACGGCGGAACCTGGAGCAGCATCTGGAACGGAGCACCTTCTTTGTGCGTATCCCGCAACACCGAATCCTTGCTGTTCAGCAGGGTCAGGTGCATGGTCATAATGTCGCCGACTTTTCCTTTGCGGCCACCTTCATTTTGCTCGTGAATCTGGTATTTTAAGCCATTTTGCGTCACCTCGACGCGGTTTTTCCCGCAAGCAGCTACTACGGCGACTAAAAGGGCGGCTTTCCCGAAATTTTTGAAAAACATGAGAGAGTTACTGGGTTATAACACTAATCTAAAAAACGTCAGAACATACAGTAAAGGTACAGACCGACAAGGATTTAAGTTCAATAGCAATCGCTTACACCGTTTCCAGTAGCTGTTGCTGATACTGCGGCAGTACGGCCAGCAGCCGACGTTCGGTTTCTGCGAGCGACTGTCTGGAACGGCCACCAGCCGCGTTTTTGTGGCCACCGCCCTCAAAATGACTACTGGCCAGTTCGCGAACCGAAAAATCACCCACCGACCGGAACGACAACCGGACTTCATCACCCCGATCGATCAGAATAGCCGCCATGACCACACCTTCGACCGAAAGGGCATAGTTGACCATGCCTTCTGTATCGCCGGTTTTGGACCGGTATCGTTTCAGTTCGCTGTCCGTCAGGGTGATGTAGGCAAATTTGTACTGAGGCAATACGTTCAGTTTCTCGTTCAGTACGTAGCCCAGCAGGCGAAGTTTATCGAGCGAAACGTTGTCGAAAATACGCCGGTGAATGCTGCTGACATCAATACGAAGATCGACCAGTTCGGCAGCCATCCGGTGTACGTTGCCTGTGGTAGTCGGGTGCCGAAACGAACCCGTGTCCGTCATGAGGCCGGCATACAGACATTCGGCAATCGGAACGTCGATTTCGTCTTTGTCGCCCAACTGAACGATCAGCCGGAAAACGAGTTCAGCCGTTGCAGCCGCCGTTGAGTCCCACAACGCCAGATCAGCAAAGGATTCGGGTTCGAGATGATGGTCAATCAACACCTTACGGGCGCGGCTTTGCCGGACCATAGGGCTAAGTTCACGAATGCGGTCGAGGCTCGAAAAGTCCAGGCAAAAAATAACGTCAGCTTCTTCGAACAGGCGGGCAACGGTAACACGCACCTTTTCATCAAAGGCAATGACTTTATCATTACCAGACATCCATTGCAAACTCAGTGAATAATCGGTCGGCGTAACAACGGTTACCCGGTGGCCCCGTTTCCGGAGGTAACCAGCCAGGCCCAGCGACGATCCCATCGCGTCGGCGTCGGGGTTTTGATGCGTTGTAATCAGCACCGTTTGCGGCTGATCAATCAACGCGCCAATCGCTTCAATATCCTGCATACATAAACAGCCACCCGGCTGTAATCAAAATTCAAAAATACGAATAATTTGGATATCAAGCGGGTAAAGCTGAACAGTCGGGCAGAGGTTAGGTGCCAGGAACGGCGCCATCGGCTGCACACGTGGCTTTGTAGCTGAAAGTTAGTAGCTTTGCACCCAAATAAAATTTGGATTATACCCCTAATGGCGACTAACCGTACGTTTACCATGATTAAGCCCGATGCCGTAGAGGCAGGGTACACCGGTGCAATTATAAAAATGATTGAAGAAGCGGGATTTCGGATCGTAGCAATGAAGAAAACCCAGCTAACAAGTGAGCGGGCCGGTCAGTTTTATGCGGTTCACCGTGAGCGTCCTTTCTACAATGACCTGCGTACATATATGTCGTCCGGAGCCATCGTTCCGATGATTCTGGAAAAAGAGAACGCAGTAGCCGACTTCCGTAAACTGATCGGAGCCACGAACCCCGCCAATGCGGAAGAAGGCACAATTCGCAAGCTGTACGCAAAATCGATTGAAGCCAACGCGATTCACGGCTCCGACTCAGACGAGAACGCCGAGATTGAAGGGAATTTCTTCTTCTCAGGTTTAGAGCAGTACTAACCTCGTATAAAGCCTGTTGTTCGGGATTCACTGCTGTTCAACCCTGCTGGGTAGTTCAGCCGCTGAACCTCCAACTACAGGCTTTACTCTTTTTTCGTAATACTTACAGAAATCCCGCAGGTCGCATACCTCACACTTCGGCGACCGGGCCAGGCAGACGTACCGGCCGTGCAGAATCAGCCAGTGGTGCGATTTGTAGACGTATTCTCTTGGAATATGAGCAACGAGGGCTTTCTCGACGGCCAGTGGGGTAGTGGCCGTTAACGGGGCCAGGCCCAACCGGTGCGATACCCGGAATACGTGCGTATCGACCGCCATCGTCGGCTGGTTGTATACGATCGATAAAATTACGTGGGCCGTTTTTCGACCAACGCCCGGTAGTGTCTGTAGTGCTTCAACCGTCGACGGAATCTCCCCGCCAAACCGTTCCATTAGCATCCGGGCCATACCGACCAGGTGTTTGGCTTTATTGTTGGGATACGAGACACTTCTGATGTAGCTGAATACCTCTTCAACCGAAGCCGCGGCCAGTGATTCAGGCTCCGGAAAACGGGCAAACATAGCCGGAGTTACCTGATTGATACGTTTGTCGGTACACTGAGCCGACAGAATCACCGCGACCAGCAACTCGTAAGGATTGCTGAAAGTCAACTCCGTTTTCGGTTCCGGAAAGTGCTGGGTAAAGTAGTCAAGAAAACGGCGGAATCGTTCTTTTTTCTGCATAACAAAACGGACGCCAAACGCTGGAACCGGACTTTCAATACTGAATAAGTCCAGTTCCAGCGTTTAACGTCTGGGAAAACAAAACCCAACGGCTTGCTACGACTGTAGCTTCGCTGCTGGGTTTGGCGGATAATTCCGGGAATAGGCAAGAATGGACTCAACCGTGCTGGCGCGTGGCTGGCGTTCAATCTTGTTCATCAGCGCCCGAAGTTCGAGGGCGTCCAGGAAGAAGGTCATTAACTCCGGTTCTGACATCAGAGCGTCTTCGATGAGTACGTTTTCCTCTACTGAGGTTTCCTCATAGACGTACCGGATTACATCATCTTGGGTAAAAGTTTTTATCATAGCTCGGCGAACGTTTGCTAAGTTGCTTGCGCAGATTAATCAGCGCATAACGCATACGTCCCAAAGCCGTGTTGATACTTACACCGGTCGCGTCGGCAATTTCCTGGAAACTCATTTCCTCATAGTGCCGCATGATAAGCACCTGTCGCTGTTGCTCCGGCAACCGCTGGATCAACTCGCGCAAATGCTCGTGTGTCTCCTGCCTGATCTGAAGTGATTCTACTGAATCTTCTGCAAATTCGAGCGTGTTGAACACACTGCTTCCGTCTTCAAACACCACATTGGGGTAGCGTTTATCTTTTCGGAAATAGTCAATGGCCAAGTTGTGGGCGATCCGAATAATCCAGGGCAGAAACTTGCCTTCTTCGTTGTATTTACCAGACTTGATGGTTTCGACCGCTTTTATGAACGTGTCCTGCATCAAATCTTCGGCTACGTACTGATCTTTAACAATCAAATAAATAGTCGTGTAAATCTTCGACTTGTGCCGTTGCAACAACTTTGCAAAGGCCTTTTCATTACCACGGATGTACAGGGAAATCAGCTCACTGTCGTTTACCTGGGCTTTTTCCATTTTCAGTAAGACAATTAGGTAACGTAGAGCTTTGCTTCGATAGTGTGTGATGGGGTTAAGTTTTTTCCAATCGTGGTAATCCGGGCTATAAAAATAAGAGATTTAATGCCTCATTTGCAAACCTATAGGCAAAATATTTGCCAAAAAATGCAATACTACCGAAAAATAAATTGTCGATCACGCAAAACAGCATTAAAATGAGCTATTTTGGAATAGCCAAGTTTTTTCGCTGAATTGTTCTATTTACGGCTTATTCGTTGGTATAGATTCTAAATAATCGGTAATCGTTTAAATTGCTTGAAAAATTTTTTGAACGGTTGGCAGACGATTCGTCACTACTGGTGCGCAGTTCATACGGCAAAACTAACAATTCATTCGGATAACCAAAGATTTTGACCGTTAAACAATTGATAATCTGACTACAGTGTTTACTTTTAAGCTTCGTATTAACGACTATCGTTCAATACGTAACCTGATGAGATCACTGGCGCTTTGGATTGGTTTGCTGATGTGGTGCACAACTTGTTTTGCACAGCGCTCAGTATTGCCCGAAGTAAACTTCGACCGCCGGGGTGATCATCACTACATGGATAGCCTCCGAACACTGGGCCATCAATATTTGCGATCTACCGAATCGGCTACCCCCCGGCGTCGTCGGGATACGCTGCAGCTGGAGGGCCTGCGCTACCTGGCCGTCGTCTTCAAACAGTGGGGGACTAATCCAAACGACAGCAGTTATCACTACGCCCACCGGCTGGTTCTGCAGGCTCAGCAGGCTGGTCATGTATTGTACCAGGTGCGCGGGCTGATGCTGGAGGAATTCTACTTCCGCATTCGGAAAAACGATTTTCCCAAGGCACTGCAAATTAACCAGCAGGCGTCTGCGCTGGCTGCAACGCTTCCCCATGCTACGTCGCCCCTGTGGCAGGTGAAAATGAACATGGGCGACATTTATGCGTTGCTGAAAGATTACCCAAACGCGTTGCACAGCTACCGGGCTGTGTTGACGCTACTGCCCCAGAATACGCTCGTATCGAAGCAGAATCGACGATTACTGCTGGCGCAGGCTACCAGCCAGATTGGGGAGGTGTTTGAACGGCAACAGCGCTACGATGCCGCTCAGGCCCAGTTTGAGGAAAGCCGGCGTATTACCCGCGAGACGACGTCGCAGACCAACATTGCGTATGCTGAAGAGCGGCTCGGTGATTTTTACATAGCTCGCCAGCAGTTTACCAGAGCCGTTCCTTATTACGACAATGCGCTGGCCGTCTGGAAACGGCTGAATAACGTGGTGGGCGAAGCGTCGGTGTGGGCGCGTCTGGCTGAGTGTTACGCCCAGACGGGGCAGCCTGCTCTGGCCATCAGCTACGGTGAAAAGGCGATGGCGGTTGCCCGGGAGCGCGAAAACCTGAGGATCCGGCAAATGGCCAGCCAGGCGCTCTACCGGGCGTATCGGGCCGATGGACAAACCGAAAAGGCACTCGCTCAATTTGAAGATTTTAACATGGTTAAGGATAGCCTGAACCGACAGAAACGGATCGAGGAGATACTGGCTATGCAAAATCAGTATGCGATCAGTAAGGTTCGGGATGAAGCCGAAAAACGGGAGCTTATCCAGCAGAAACAACTGATTAATATTCGGCGCCAGGCTGAAATTGCGCGGTTACGGGCCGAAGCGGAGCGGGAACAACTGGCCGGTGAAGCCCGCATGAGCCAGCTGCAGCAACGTATTGAAACTGAACGGCTTCGGGCCGAAGCCGAAAAGAGCCGGATTGAACACCGGGCGCGGATCGATACGCTGAGCCGGGATATTGAGCGGGAATCGCTGATGCGGACTTTCCTGACCATGGGGTTGGTGATGTTCCTGATTTTCGCCATCGTTTACTTCCGTAAGAGCCGGCTGATTGCCCGTCAGAAACAGCAGATTGAAGAACTGAACCGGGGCCTGGAGGATAAAGTCGCCATCCGGACGGCGGAGCTGCAACTGGCTAACGATCAGCTCCGGGCCAAAAACCGTGAGATTCAGGAAGCGTTGCTACGCGGGCAGACGCTGGAGCGGAAGCGGATGGCGGCCGACCTGCACGATAGTCTGGGAGGGTTGCTGAGCGCCATTCGGGGGAGTTTGTCGGCGCTGAATCCCACCCGGCTGTCGGAGTCGGAGCAGCGGATTTATCAGAATCTCCAACTGATGACCAAAGAAGCGTTTGCCGAAATTCGTTACCTGTCCCATAACCTGCAGCCCGATGAGCTGGAGAAGCAGGGTTTGTCGGAAGCGCTCGTTCGGCTCACCGATAAGTTAAATCTGATGCAGCAGATTACGTTCCGGCTCGATACAACCGAACTGACGCGCCTGGATAAACTAACCGAATTCAACCTCTATTCAATCTGTATCGAACTGTGTAGCAACATTCTGCGCCATTCAGAAGCCACAGAGGCCGACATCCTGTTCCGGCGTTTCAACGGTGAACTGAACATGATCGTCAAGGATAATGGGCGGGGACTGGAGCGGGTCGATGCATCGGGTATGGGGCTGCGGAACATTCAGGCCCGCACGGAAGCCATGAATGGCCGCTACGAAGTGCATTCGGGCGCTGGCGAAGGAACGACCTTTATTTTTATCCTGCCTACCTCTTCGGATATGGCAACGGTTTAACGGGGCGGTGTTACCTTTGGCCCTGAATTCAATCCGTTGTCATGAAGTTCAAAAAGCACGTTTTTATCTGTACAAACCAGAAACCGGCCCCTAAAAAGTCCTGCGGGGAAGAGCATGGTCTGCAATTGGTTGAAGCCTTCAAGCAAGCCCTGAAAGACCGGGGATTGCAAATTGAGATTCGCGCCCAACGGACCGGATGCCTCGATGCCTGTGCGTTTGGGCCGGCCCTGGTGGTGTATCCTGAGGGGACTTATTACGGCAATGTACAATTGTCGGACGTAGAGGAGATTGTCGAAAGTCACCTGGTGAATGATCAGCCGGTGGAGCGGTTGAAGCTGCCGGTTTAAGTGTAGAAAGTTCAGGTTTCAGGTGTCAGGTCTGCGCCAAAGTCCAGCCGCTCCGGACTTGATACCTGGAACAATTAATGTCCTGGGTCGTAACGGTATGTATAAGCATCTTTTTTTCGATCTGGATCATACGCTGTGGGATTTTGACCGTAACTCGGCCGAATCGATCGCGGAAATCTATGATTCATTTGGGTTAGTTAAGCTCGGAGTTAGTTCAGCCGAGGAATTTAGTCGTCACTTCATTGAAATTAACCACAAGCTCTGGGCCGATTACGATAAGAACATAATTACTCATTCGTATATCCGCGAGAACCGCTTTCCGCTCGTGTTTCAGGCGCTGGGCATTGCCGATACGACCTGCTGCGCGGATCTGAACGATGAATACCTGCGGTTGCTGCCCCGTAAGCCACACCTGCTCGACTCGGCCCGGGAAGTGCTGGACTACCTGACCGGCCGCTATACCCTGCACATTATTACCAACGGATTTGCTGAAATTCAGGCCGTAAAGCTCGATAGCGCCGAAATTGCCCACTACTTCACCTACGTAGTAACCAATCAGGAAGCGAACGCCAAGAAACCTGATCCGCTTATTTTTCAGTACGCGCTGTCGGTCAGCGGGGCGGCCCTGGAAGAGAGCCTGATGATCGGCGACAACTACGAAGCGGATATTCTCGGCGCAAAGGCGGTGGGTATGGATACCGTATTTTACAACACCCGGGGTCAGATTGTGCCCGATCCGCCGACATACACCATTCAGCACTGGAAAGAACTGATGGCTATTCTGTGAGTCAGTAAGAGCGATACCCACGCGACTTTTGCAGGTATGAAGCTACGTAACCCCACCTTTTTCTGTTGCCTTTTTCTGTTGTCGCTTGTCTCGCGGGCGCAAACGGTCGATGTCTGTGTATACGGCGGTACGTCGGCGGGCGTCATGGCTGCCTACGCGGCCAAAAAAGCGGGAAAGTCCGTCATTCTGATCGAGCCGGGACGGCATCTGGGTGGGTTGTCGTCGGGGGGACTCGGTGCCACGGATATCGGCAATAAATTCGCAATAACAGGACTGGCGCGTGATTTTTACCGCCGGATCGGCAAACACTATGGTCGGCTGGAGCAATGGACGTTTGAGCCGCACGTGGCCGAAAACGTGTTCGGGCAATATCTGAAAGAAGCCAACGTACCGGTGTTAATGAACTACCGGCTGGCGGGGGGGCGTAAAGACGGAAGTAAACTGCTGGCCATTGAACTTGAGCAGTCGGATTCGCCCCGCAAACAAACGAACCGAACCATACAAGCCAGGCAGTTCATCGACTGCACCTACGAGGGCGACCTGATGGCTTTTGCCGGAGTTAGCTTCACGGTCGGGCGCGAAGCCAACAGCCAGTATGGCGAAACCTGGAACGGCGTGCAGTATCTCGACAAGCACCAGTTTCCTGATGGGGTGGACCCGTACGTTATCCCCGGCAAACCCGAAAGCGGATTGCTCTACGGCATCAGCGACACCAAACTGACTCCCGACGGCTCGGGTGATGCCGCTGTGCAGGCGTATAACTACCGCCTGTGCCTGACCGACGACCCCAAGAATAAGATTGACATTACGCGACCGGCCAACTACGATTCGACCCGCTACGAGTTGCTGCTTCGACAGATCGAGAAAAAGGTCCCGAAGGAACTAACCTGGAATCTGATGCACTTCGTGTCCATGCCGAATCGCAAGACGGATATTAACAACTGCGGTGGTTTTTCGACGGATATGATCGGTGCTAACCATGACTACCCAAACGCCAGTTATGAGCGTCGGGCTCAGATCATCAACGAACACGAAGCGTATACCAAGGGGCTGCTGTACTTCATCGGCCACGACCCCAGGATGCCGAAACACCTCCGCGACGAGATGCGTCAATGGGGGTACCCTAAGGATGAATACGTGGATAATGGGCACTTTTCCCACCAGTTATACATCCGCGAAGCCCGACGGCTGGTGGGTGAGTACGTTATGACCCAGGCCAACTGCGAGGGGAAAGCGAAGGTGGAAGACGGCGTTGGAATGGCGGCCTATACCATGGATTCCCATAATTGCCAGCGCCTGATCGTCGAGAAAAACGGCGTAAAAATGGTTAAGAATGAGGGTGATGTTCAGGTAGGCGGCTTTCCACCCTACCCGGTCAGTTACCGGGCGCTCGTTCCGAAGCGAGGCACCGTCCAGAACCTGCTCGTTCCGGTCTGTTTATCGGCCAGCCATATTGCCTACGGATCAATCCGGATGGAGCCGGTCTTCATGGTGCTGGGTCAGGCAGCGGCTTTGGCTGCCTGCCAGGCCATTGACGAACAGAAAGCCGTGCAGGACATTAACGTAGCGAAACTACAGGCCCGGCTGGCAAACGATCCATTGTTGACCGGCAGCCTTCCGGAGATACTGATCGACAACGACGATACCGATCGGGTCCGGTTAACGGGCCAGTGGAAACGTGAGACCCAGGGCGGCAAATACGGTACGTCGATGCTGGTGCATAGCGCAAAAGATAAGTCTGGCTCCGTTCGGTTCATGCTGCCCGATAACCGCCCTGGCCGGTACGCTGTTTACGTGTACAATCCGGTTTTGTCGGGCGGAGGAGGAAACCCCGGCGAATATGGACTACAAACGGAGAAGGCCAGCCGGGTAACGATACGTCTCCACGATGGCCAGTCGGTTAAGCAACTCAGTTTGAATCAGCAGCCACAGGCCAACGACTGGATCAGCCTCGGCGAACACCGGTTACAGAAAGGCTCAGCCCCGTTTCTGGAGCTTAGCAGCGACGGAGCAAACGGCGTCGTTGTGGCCGATGCAATCTTATTTATTCCTGTCAATTAACTGATTTCATGCAACTTCAACAAACTACGGCCATCGTCACTGGAGGGGCCTCCGGCTTGGGCGAGGCTACCGTCCGGCTTCTGTCCCAGCATGGGGTAAACGTCGTTATTCTGGATCTGAACGAACAACGCGGCCGGGCGCTGGCCGAAGAACTTGGATCAACTACGCGCTTCATCAAAACGGACGTAACCAGCGAAGCCGACGTACAGGCCGCCGTTGATCTGGCCGTTCAGACGTTCGGCGGGCTGCACATCAACGTCAACTGTGCGGGGATTGCCGAAGCTCGTAAAACCATTGGTAAGGTCGATGGCGTGTATGGACCCCATGCACTGGCGGCTTTTGAGAAAAGTGTCAAGATCAACCTGATCGGAACGTTCAACGTTATCCGGCTGGCGGCTTTCGCCATGGAAAAAAACGAGCCGAACCATGAGGGCGAACGGGGGGTCATCATCAATACGGCATCGGTAGCGGCCTACGACGGTCAGATCGGACAGGCGGCCTACTCGGCGTCGAAAGGCGGAATCGTCGGCATGACGTTACCCATCGCCCGTGATCTGTCCCGGTCGGGCATTCGGGTCATGACGATCGCCCCCGGTCTGTTCGAAACGCCGTTGCTGGCCGGACTGCCCGAAGAAGCCCGGTTGTCGCTGGGCCAGCAGGTACCGTTTCCTTCGCGACTCGGCCGACCGGCCGAATATGCGCAATTGGCAAAGGCCATTATCGAAAATCCGATGCTGAACGGCGAAGTCATTCGCCTGGATGGGGCTATTCGAATGGCCCCCAAATAGAATCGGGTTACCGGAGCTCATTGGAGTTATCACACTCCCTGGAAAAACTATCATTTTTGCCAGCTTTAGCAACCGCCTAGTAAATGCAGCAAGAATAATTGGTGGTATCCTCTAATTTGTCGTTACGTAATCAGGCGGCTGTTAATCAGTCTCTTGTAACAGATTCCCGTTCGATTGCCGATTGGTGCGATCTGGTCCCGTTTAACTATCGAGACGCCGATGATGAACCGATTTAGAAAAACACTACCAATGAACGCATTTGCAGCCCTTCTGCTGACGTTGCTGCTGTCCAACTGCAAGCCCGCAGAGGACAAACCAACTGCTCCCGCTCCGACCCCTCAACCCGGGTCAAGCGTGTTCAAACCTAAGTTTATCATTGATAAATCAGGTCTGCACGATGGGGTAGCGATGGGCGTTAAGCCCGGGGATACCATTGGAATTAAAGCCGGCGAATACACGTTCTTCCGATTTCGGAACTTTACGGGCAGTGAGGATAAGCCTATTGTGTTTATTAACTACGAAGGGCTTGTGCGGGTGTACTCGACCGAGGTTAATCAGAGTAACGTATCGTTTTCTTCGTCGCGCTATTTCGTCCTGACGGGTCAGGGAGCCGCTAACATTCCCTATGGTTTTAAAATTGGGGCTCCTTACAAAGATGTAAGTGCCCTGGTTATTGCCGGCAAAAGCTCCGACGTAGACATCAATCGGGTAGAGATCGACACGGCTGGTTTCGCCGGGATCATGGCCAAAACCGACCCCGCGGCCAATGACCCGACTACCTGGCGCGGTAACTTTACGATGTACAACGTCAAGGTTCACCATAACTACGTCCACGATACGCGGGGCGAAGGTCTGTATATCGGCAATTCCTTCTGGAATGAGGGCGTGAATAAAACTCTTTTTCCGCACGAGATTCAGGGGCTGGAAATCCACCATAACCTGATTGAGCGGGCGGGCTGCGAAGGAATCCAGTATGCCTGTGCAGCCAATAGTTCAGTGCATGACAACAAAGTGAAAACGTCGGGTTTATCGCCGTTTGCCGCCTATCAGGACAATGGCGTGCAGATTGGCGGGGGCGTTTCGGGCGAGTTTTACAATAATGAAATCGATAAAGCCCGCAACATCGGACTAATCATTGTCGGGCACCGGGGGCCCCTGAACGTGTACAATAACCTCATCACTAATTCGGGCACCTGCGGTGTCTTCGTCGATGAACGGGCTAACTCAGTACCTGGTGTTAGCATCAAATTCACGAACGTAACCGTCGACGGTGCTGGTGAAGACGCCTTCCGGTTTTATAACGAGACCCAGAAAAACGAGGTGAGTAAGACGGTCACGCGAAATTATAAACGGTTTCTGTTCGACCGTTCTCCCAAAACGGTCCCTCTCGTTGAATCCGGCAACTACGACGGCACCGGCGCAGCACCCAAAGGGGTTGGTTACCAGCCATCGAATTGATACTGGGTATTACCCCCAACCCCCTGAAGGAGGCTAAACCATCCGGGTCTTTCAGCCCACTTCAGGGGGGTGGGGGTAATACATGAATGACACGGATATGAGTAGCCAGCCAGGCCTACAACAGAAAAGCCACTGCTTGAGCAGTGGCTTTTCTGTTGTAGCACGTCGAGTCGATCTATCGCGCCGAAACCAATTCAATTTCGAAAACGATTGGTGCATAGGGAGGGATGACGTACCGGCCGGAGTTTGGCGGATTCTGCGCGCCGGCCGTTCCGTAAGCCAGGGACGAAGGCAGAATGATGATGGCCTTTTCACCAACGTTTAGCCGGGCTAGTCCTTCTTCAAATCCTGGGACAAATTTGGTCTGTCCAACTACTTTATCCGTCAAACCACTGTCGAACGGCGCTAAGCCACGTAGTAATTTTCCCGAATAACTGATCTGTAAGTTCTGTCCGGTGTTTGGGGCTGCAGCCGAAGGTACCGTTTTGGTTTTAACAAAACGGAGCCCGCTGGCCGTTTTTTCGACGTTTGTCAATTTAGCCCGCTTGATGTATTCATCGATCTGTTCGTCTTCGGTGCGCGACCGCAGGAACGTAACATCAAACCGAACGGGTGAATAAGCGGGTAATTTGTCGCCAACGGCCTGATTGCCGTACGCCAGGTTATACGGCACCAGCAACGTAGCTTTTTCACCTTCGCGCATCAGCCCGATGCCATCCTGAAGCCCCGGCAGGAATAGATATTGATTCGTGAACTGGTAGTAAACGGCCGAGTCTTTACGGGTACTGTCCAGAAACTCGTCATTCAGATTATAGAGCTTAAACATAAACTCGACTTCGTCTCCAATCTGAGCTTTCTTTCCGTTGGGATTGGGCGTAGTAATGACGTAATACAGGCCTTTATCGGTACGCTGTACTGTCAGGTTTTTCTTGGTTGCGTAGGTCTGTATCTGAGCATCGTTATCCGGAATCTCTGTTGAATCGAGCGAATTCATACAGCCAGTCAAACCTGCCAGTAACAGCGCGCTACCAATTAAAGCTTTTGATGTACTCATGAAATGAAGTTATCAAACAAATATGTTTCTCAACACGTATTGACCCCTTAAGGTGCGAAAGCGTTGGTAGGCTTCTTAAATAATTTTAATTTATCACCAGACTTTCGCCATTTTTTAACGCCCGAAAGCGCTCGGCAGGTATCCCCCTGGCGACCAAAGCTTTCGATAAATCGACGACTGGCTCGTTTTCGCCGTCGTCGGCCAGCGGGAACGTACCGAAGTGAATGGCTACGGTCCGCTCCGCCCGCACATCCTCATGAATCTGTACCGCTTCGGCCGGCGAACAATGCACCGGCGACATGAACGAAGGCGGTTTGTAAGCACCGATCGGAATCAGAGCCAGACGGAGTGGACCGAATTGCCGGCCAATATCCTTAAAGAATGCTCCATAACCTGAGTCGCCGGCAAAATAGATGCGCCCGGCCGCTTTGGTATCCAGCACGAATCCGGCCCATAACGTAGCGTTCCGGTCAAATATGCCGCGGCCGGAAAAGTGCTGCGCCGGTACGCAGTGAACCGTAACACTGTCGTTGTAGACAGCCGACTCGCGCCAGTCGAGCTGCGTTACGTTCCGGCAGCCCTGCTGATCCAGAAACGTCTTGACGCCAAGCGGACAAAAGACCCGTGGCTGATCGCGGGCGCAGATTTTCTGCACGGTGCCGATATCGAGATGGTCCCAGTGGTTGTGGCTCAGCAGCAGGATGTCGATGCGGGGCAGCTCATCGAAGCGGATACCGGGTGGCTGATTCCGCCTGGGGCCCGCAAACTGAAAGGGGCTCACCCGTTCGTAGTAGATGGGATCGGTCAGGATATTCAGCCCTTCCGTTTGAATCAGTACGGTCGAATGGTTGATAAACGTCACCCGGATCGACTGGTCATGAACCCGGTCGGGCGGGGGAGGGCCCGGCGGCTCATTATGATAGGATGCCCATTGGCCCTGCTCACGGTTCAGCAGCCAGCCAAGCAATTCCCGAAACCCTTTGGGCTGGGTATCGCCGAGGTTCCGGAATACCTGCCCGTCGAAGTGATCGCTGACAGGACCAACGTAGCGGGGAGCCGAAATCAGGTAGCCGATCAGCAGGGCTGTTGCAACCAGCAGTACGGCGAAAACGCCAATGATCAACAAAAGTTTGGACGGCATGGCTTAAGGGATCAGCACCTGGTCTATGACGTGAAGAACCCCGTTGTTGGTCACCTGATCGGCCCGTCTGACGGTTGCCGGAATGGTGTTCCCATTGCCTTTTACGGTGATTAAACTACCCGATACGTTGACCACCACCCGGCTGTTGGCCAGCAACGTATTGACGCTGCCCGGCTGGAACTGATACGACATCGTAGCACCCGGCAGTACGTGGTAGAGCAGCACACTCGCCAGCGCCTGCGGATTGGCGGCCTGTATGCTCGCCAGTGTGCTGTACGTCCGCGACGCCCGGAACGCATTGTCGTCGGGGGCCAGTACCGTTACCGGCTGGCTGCTGGCGCTCGTGCTGCTCAGCGTGGCCGTTATCGTTGGATTAACCGTTTCGATCCGGCGGATGGCGGCCGTCAGAAACGTCAGGTTCGGGTTGGTCTCGATGGCCTGCAACGTAGTACCGGCCGAGGGAGTAAGCACTTTATCGATGACGTGAATGATACCGTTAGCCGTCTGCACGTTGGCCCTGGTCACCCGGGCGCCGTTCACGAAGAGGGTGCCGTTGCTGGCGTTGTTAATGTACAACACCCCCCGACTGGCCGTTTCTACCTGACTTTGTCCGGCTGGGATGTCTGCCGAATTAACCCCGGCCGAGAGCACATGGTACAGCAGAATACTCCGCAACTGATCTTTCGGTACGCTCGTAACAGCCGCTTCGTCGAGGAAGCCCGACGCCTGGAAGGCGGTGTTGTCGGGGGCGAACAGGGTCAGGTTGCCACCTTTCAGGTTATCACCGACGCCCGCATACGTAATGGCCGCACGGAGGATACTGAACTGAGGGTCTTCCAGCACAACGTCGGGTATGGTTTTCGGGCTGGCGTCTTCGTCGGTCTGGCAGCTAACCACTGTCAGCATCATAACAAACAGGGCACTGATCCGGCAAAACAGGTAAGAAAAAGCCTTGTGCATGACTAAGGAAAAACGGTGTATGTGAGTTGGTTTAAAAACGTAAAGACCCGGCTTATGTTTCTTCCGGACAAATATAGTACGCAACAATGGGTAAGTAGCCGGAGCCAAAAGAATGCAGGCTGTGATCTGATCGGGATGATATAACAACCGAGGGTGATTACCTTGAATCCCAGTCCTGAATTGTGTAACTTCGCAGCCTTGTTGCTCTGTAACAGAGATTCTCTTAATTATTGTTAAAACTATCCCCCTGGGATGAAGGAACACATTGACCCGAGCAATCTGCCCCAACATATTGCCGTTATCATGGACGGAAACGGACGCTGGGCCAAACGGCAGGGAGCTGCCCGGGTATTCGGTCACCGAAACGCCATCAAGGCCGTACGGGAAGTAACGGAAGGTTGTGCAGAACTGGGCGTAAAATTTTTAACACTTTACGCCTTCTCGACCGAGAACTGGAATCGTCCCAAATTTGAGGTGGATGCGCTCATGCAACTGCTGGTGCACACCATCCGGGGCGAAATCAAAACGTTGATGGACAACAACGTTCGGCTGGCGACCATCGGCAACACGGAAAGCCTGCCTATCGATTGCCGGCACGAACTGGCCGAGGCCATGCGCGAAACCGAACAGAATACCGGACTGACCCTGGTGCTGGCCTTGAGCTACAGCGGGCGCTGGGAGATTCTGGAGGCTGTGCGGCAGATCTCGGCCGAAGTGCGCGACGGACGGCTTACCCCCGGCGAAATCGATGAGCAGGTGTTTGGGCAGTTTCTGAGCACGAAAGGCATTCCTGATCCAGAATTGATGATCCGCACCAGCGGAGAGATGCGCATCAGCAACTTTTTGCTCTGGCAACTGGCCTACTCGGAACTGTATATGCCGGATGTGCTCTGGCCTGATTTCCGCAGAAAGCACTTGTACGAAGCCATATTGAGCTATCAGCAGCGCGAACGCCGATTCGGTAAAACGAGCGAGCAGTTAGTAAAATAGGGGAACGGCATACAGTATCTGGCCATTGGAGCCACAGCGACGCTGCCTGAAAGCTGCCCGCCGGATGCCGAAAACCGTAAACTGAAAACTATCTAGACACGTACCACACTTGGAACGATCTGTAAAATGTATTTTAGGGGCCTTGCTGCTCCTCTGTCTGGGGTCGGGCGTAAGCCGGGCACAGGTACGCGTGGGCGTAGGCGTCGGTCGGGATGATGCGACGACCTCAACCAGTTCTACCGAACTGAGCGATTACGCCAATCCAAAAGAATACGAAATTACCGGCCTTACCGTAACGGGCACCCGCTACCTCGACCCTAACTCCCTGGTGTCGCTGTCGGGTCTTAAAGTAGGAGATAAAATCCGGATTCCCGGCGAGGCCGTCGGCTCGTCGATCCGCAAGCTGATGGACTCCGGCCTGCTGGATAACGTCGAACTCTTCGCAACGAATGTAAACGGCGATAAAATTGCGATGAGTTTCCGGGTGCAGGAGCGGCCCCGGTTGTACCGCGTTAACTTCCTCGGGGTTAAAAAAGGTGAACAGGACCAGCTAAAGGATAAAGTAAAGCTGAACCTGGGTAAGATCGTTACCAACACAGTTACCAAGAACACCCAACTGGCCGTTCGTAAGTTTTTTGTGGATAAGGGCTACCTGAACACGAAAGTGAAGATTACGACCGTGCCCGACAGTACGCGTAACAACGCTACAATGCGCGTGCTGGTCGATAAAGGCCAGAAAGTGAAAATTAACAAGATCACCTTCGATGGCCGTTCGGAAGTGGAGGAAGCCAAGGTCCGGATGAAGCTGAAGAGCACAAAGGAGATGCGCTTCGGCCGGTTGTTCACGCCGTCGAAATTTGTACCGAAAAAGTACGAAGAGGATAAGCAGAAGCTTATTGAGTATTACAATAAGCTGGGTTACCGCGACGCGATGATCGAGGAGGATACGATCATCAACAACGGCGGTAAAACAATCGACATTGTGCTGCGGATTAATGAAGGCCGCAAATACTATTACCGCAACATCGAATTCTCGGGAAATTACCTGTACACCGACGCCCGCTTGCGGGAGGTGCTTGGGGTTACCAAAGGCGATGTCTATGATCCGGAGGACTTGGAAAAGAAAATGAACGGCAACCCCGGGCAGGACCTGAGTTCGCTGTACATGGATGATGGGTACCTGTATTATAATGCCCAGCCGGTTGAGAAGACCATCGAAGGCGATTCGATCGACCTCGAAATCCGGGTTTTTGAAGGTAAACAGGCGACCATCAACCGGATCGTGCTCAATGGTAACACGAAAACCAGCGACCACGTAGTGATGCGCTCCATCCGGACGCTGCCCGGTCAGAAGTTTTCCAAGACAAACCTGATCCGGACGCAGCGCGAACTGGCTACGCTCGGCTACTTTGACCCGGAGAAAATTGGTATCAATCCGGTGCCGCAGAACGACGGTACGGTTGATATTGAGTACAGTGTTGAAGAAAAACCAAGCGACCAGATCGAACTGTCCGGTGGCTGGGGCGGCTACGTGGGCTTTGTCGGTACGCTCGGTCTGACGTTCAACAACTTCTCGGCCCGCAATATCCCGAACTTCAGTGCATGGCGGCCGCTGCCGGCCGGCGATGGTCAGCGGGTTTCGCTACGTTTCCAGGCCAGTGGTAAGCAATTCCAGGTGTACTCGCTGTCGTTCACGGAGCCGTGGCTGGGTGGCCGGAAGCCTAATGCGCTGTCGGTGGGCGTCAACCATACGGTGTATCGGTCGTACAGCTTTACCGATCTGTACAGCCGGTCAACCCGTGGGGCAGTACCAATTGGTTCGTACGTTAATACGTCGTTCAGCGTTGGTCTGGCCCGTCAGTTGAAAGTGCCCGACGACTACTTCTCGCTGAGCCACTCGCTGTCGTACCAGCGCTACGATCTGAATAACCTCGATATTTTCTACATCGGCTACCGGAACGGTATCTCGAACAACATTACGTTCAATACCACCCTGTCGCGCAATAGTATTGACAATCCGCAGTTCCCCCGATCGGGGTCGTCGTTCTCCCTGAGTGGTTCATTCACGCCCCCCTGGTCGGCCTTCCGCTCGGTTGAAACCTCAACGCCCGAAGACAAGTACAAGCTGGTTGAGTACCACAAGTGGATGTTCGATGCGAGCTGGTTCCAGACCGTATTCGGCAAGCTGGTTCTGAATGCGCGGGCGCACATGGGTTTCCTGGGCAGCTACAACAAGCGCACGCAGATCGGTCCGTTTGAGCGATTCGTACTGGGTGGATCGGGTCTGGCCGGTCAGGGACAATTTGCCCTGGCGCAGGACATCATCGGTCTGCGGGGTTACGACGATCGCTCTGTGTTTACAGCTGACTATGACCGGGCTACCGATGCTACCGCACGCAGTCAGGGCGGGGTTGCCTACAACAAGTTCGTCGCTGAACTTCGCTACCCGGTATCGCTGAATCCATCGGCCACAATCTTCGTACTCGGCTTCCTGGAGGCTGGTAACAACTGGGGAAGCTACAAACAGTACAACCCGTTTGACCTGAAGCGGTCGGCTGGTTTTGGCGCCCGGATCTTCATGCCGGCCTTCGGCCTGATCGGTATTGACTATGGCTACGGTTTCGACCGGATCCCGGGGGTTAAGAACGGCCCTGGCGGACAATTCCACTTCACAATTGGTCAGCAATTCAGATAAGATTTCAGGTTGTCAGACGTTAGAGTTTGTATAGTAGACAAAAAAGATCGACTATAATTCCACCAACTCTAACGTCTGATGTCCAACCGGTTGATTATGAAAAAAGCTATATTTTTCGTACTTTTGTGCTTTGTTTGGCTGGCAGTTCCAGCACGGGCGCAGAAGTTCGGATACGTTGATACGGAGTTTGTATTCAGCAAGATGCCGGAGTACCAGAAGGCACTGGGCGAAATAGACAAGTTCACCGATAAGTGGTCGAAAGATATTCAGGATAAATACCTGGAAATCGAGAAACTACAGAAAGCGTATCAGGCCGAAGAAATTCTGCTGACCGAAGATATGAAACGCGAACGGCAGCGGGTGATCAGTGACCGGGAGCGCGAAGCCCGCGAATACAACAATAAGGTGTTTGGGTATGAAGGCCTGCTTTTTCAGAAGAAGAAGGAACTCATGAAGGCACCGATGGAGTTGGTAAACCGGGCAATCGAGAAAGTGTCGTTGCAGAGAAAGCTGGATTTTATGTTCGATAAAGCCAGTGACTTTGTGATGTTGTACACCAATCCGCGCCACGATTACACCGACTACGTTATGGAAGAATTGGGACTGGATGCCGACAGCAAAGCCAAAAAATCAACAGCCGTTAACACTAGTCCCACAACGACAACACCAGCTGCTGGTTCTGGTACGCCAGCCCCCGGTGACCCTGCAAACAAAACAACCACAAAACCAAAGTAAGTACTAACAACTAATTCGAAATGAAAAAAACTCTCGTCATGGCGTTCGCAACGGCTCTGCTTGCAGGTGGTTTGAACGCACGGGCACAGGCCCAGGCTTCTACGCCGGCAGCGGGCGCCACAACCGCGGCAGCTCCGGTGAAGCTGGGTTATACGAACATTGATTACATCCTGGGTCAGACGCCCGAATCGAAAGATATTACCAACCAGTTGACCATTCAGCGGACGCAGTCAGAAAACGAACTGAAGCGGATGCAGAAAGAACTGGAAGATAAATACAACGCCTACGAGAAAGGGGCCGCTTCGATGACCGACGTGATCCGTAAAGATCGCGAGACCGAGCTGCAAAGCCTTCAGGCACGGATTCAGGAATTTGGCCGGACGGCTGAGCAGTCATTACAGACCAAATACCAGCAGCTGGTGAACCCTGTGGTTCAGAAGATCCAGAAGGCTATTGACGCCGTTGCCGCAGAAAACAGTTACACGTACGTGTTCAATCTGGATGCGGGGGCGAATACAATTCCTATTTTGCTGGTAGCTCCTCCGCAGGATAACATCACGGACCTGGTACTGAAAAAACTGGGTATTGACCCGTCGAAAGCAGCAACAGCCAACAAGCCCGCTAATGCAGGTGGCTCTGCTCCGGCGGCAGGTTCTACAACGACTCCGAAGAAGAACTAAAAGTCATTGCTATAATGAAAAAGCCGCCTTATCCGGGCGGCTTTTTTGTTACGAATTTTCTTGGAAAAATTTAATATAATAACAGCAAATTTCTTATCTGGCTAAGAAAAGTATCAAAAAGAGCCGATTTCAAGCCTGTTGACAAAATCTTAGCTTTACTTTTACGTTTCTTAACGTAAACTACTATCTAACCTGTCGCTCATGATTCGAAACGCTGGTAGTATGACGTGGCTGCTGATGTGCCTGTGGGCAATCGGTAGCAGTTATGCTCAAGATACGAAGTCATTACAAATAGTCCTTCCTACACAAACCGATTGGAACGTTATACCCGAAGGAAACTCTGTACGCTTCACGATCAAAGCCGTTGGGGCTCCTGATGATACCGTGACCTTTTCGATTGCTCAGGGCCGGCAACATGGTATGAATTTCGATTCCGTAGGCTCTTTCAGTTGGACACCAAGCTTTGACATAGCCGACCGGATTCAGACAACAAAAGTAATTTCAGTGATTTTTGAAGCCCGCAATCAGCGCGGGCAAAGCGTTACGCAGTCCGTTGATTTTAAGGTGCTGCACGTCAACAGACCGCCTACCATCGGTGATCTGCGGCCTTTCTACGTGCGTTACCGCGCCCAGAACACGTACAAGATGGATTCCGCTATGATCCGCGACGAAGATGGCGACCCGATTGTGTTTATTCCAGTTCTGGACCAGATGCCCGAAGGGAGTAAGCTGACAAGTCAGGGCGAATTGACGTGGACATTATCATTGAGTCAGTTCAATAAGCTTAAAAAATCGCCCCAGTACATTGAGTTCTGGGTAGAAGACCAACCCGCCAAGTCGAGAACTAAAGGGCGTTTGAAACTGGAAGTGACCGAGATGGACCTGCCGCCCGACATTGCTATCATTCCGAAGGAAACGCATTACCGGCTGCGTGAGAACCAGACCGTTAACCTGAAATTTTATCTGTCAGATCCAAACGGGGACGATGACATCACGACATTTGACTTTCTGGCCGACAATCAGCAGATTCCCAAACAGGCCTTAATCAAAAATACAGAGAATCAATACGAATTTATCTGGCAGCCAGGCTATAATTTCGTCAAAGACCCGTATGACTCATTACGGACGGTCTTGACTTTCTACGTGCTTGATAAAGCCCAGAACCGGGAAGAACGTAAGGTTTCGTTTACAGTATACAATACCATCAATGAGGGAGAGAAGGACCGGTATTACTACACGCAATACCGCCAGGCGCTGGTGAGCGCCTGGAACCTGGTTGAGCAACTGGCGGATAAGGAGGAAGAGCTCAAAAAAGACTACAAACGAGCCAAAAAGGGGAAACGTAATCGATCGGTGGCCAATGCTTCACTGGGGGCCGTGACTGGCGTTACGCCGGCCGTAACGGGAGCGAGTACGAGCCCGGAGGCTCAAAAGAACGGTCGCCTTATTTCAGCCATTGGCGGAACGGCCGTAATGACGATGGGTACGCTTGAAGCAACGGAAGTTGTCGGTAAGTCGATGAAGGACTTGCTGGATCGGTACAACTACGTGCTGAACAAAAAAAGCGAAATTCAGAACCGAGGGAACGTATTTGCCCGCGAATTTGCCTTGAAATCATCCCGTCGTAATGGTGAGTTTATCAAGAAACTTGATGAGTTTCGAGGTTCAATGAGTCTGAGTGGTCTGGTTGCCCTGGAGTTGGATGCAAACTGGCAGAACAAGAAAGAAGCCAGCGACAAAGCGATTAAGCAGACCTTCAAGGATTTTACCCCGCTGGAAGAAACCCAGTAGATATCTTAAGCTATCGTGTACGTAAAACGGCCACCGTCGCGCGACGGTGGCCGTTTTCTATCGTTTCAGATCTCAATTCTATTGATTCGTTTCCTTGGGGGTATCGGGAAGAACGGGCGCCGGCGATGGCCGGGCATCTTCATCCGATGATTGAGCCGCGTCGGCAGAGGGATCCGTTTCAGCAGACGAGGTGGCTGTATCATGACTGAATTCGGCCGCGGGCAGAACGGCGGCTTCGGTTGCGTCCGGGCCGTCGGAGGGCAAAATAGAATCTTCAACTGGTGGCTCACCAAAGAAACGACGCTGAAACAGCAGGATCAGGCAGACGCCAACAAAAATGCAGGAGTCCGCAATATTAAAAATCGGTGTCGAATAATATTGACCACCCCACACCGGTACCCACTCCGGAATGAAGCCTTCCCATACATCGACAAAAATCATATCGATCACCTGGCCATGAAACCAGGGGGTGGGCGATCCGTAGGGCGCATTACCCAGAAAAACGCCGTAAAACGTACTGTCAATAACATTGCCGACCGCCCCAGCCAGAATCATGGCCATGGCCCAGAGCAGCCCGTCAGGGGCGCCCCGATGCGCCAGATTCACCAGATAATAGCCAATGCCGACCATAGCCAGCAACCGAAATACGCTCAAAATTAATTTACCGTATTCGTAGCCTAGCTGCATACCAAAAGCCATGCCCGGATTCAGTACGTAATGCAACTTGAGCCAGTCGCCGATTACTTTAATCTGGCCCGCAAAGCCAGGAGCCATGTAGAAATGTACAGCCAGCTTTACCCCCTGATCCAGGACAATTAAGGCTAAGGTCAGCAAAAAAAACTTGAGGGGACTTTTCCGAATCATATCACAAAGATAGCTGCCCTACGCATTGGGCTTATCATATAAACGCGGATTGAAACAAATTGGGACGGATTTGTACGGAAAAGTCCGTTTAATCCGTCCCAATGTATAAGCTTATAATCAGTCGGCCAACGCCTGGTTCTATCGGCGACAGCCTTTCCGGCGAGCCAGTTCGTTGCTAACCAGCGTAAATTCCCGGCTGCTCTGCCCGGCAATAGACTTATTTTCGTCGGCCCGGCGAAACAAATACGGCATAACAGCCTCAACCGGGCCGTAGGGCACGTATTTGGCTACGTTATAGCCTGCATTTGCCAGATTGAACGAAATATTATCACTCATACCCAGCAGCTGAGCAAAGTAGATGTGCGGGTCGCCCGGGGCAATACCGAGTTGCTTCATGCACTGAATGCAGTACTGGCAACTATACTCGTTGTGCGTACCGAGACAGATTGATACTACATCGCGATTCTCCAGGCAGAAATCAATTGCCAGGTTAAAATCACGGTCGGTGTCATCCTTCGTAGGCTGAATCGGGTCCTGGTATTCCTCCTCATGAGCCCGCAGGCGTTCTTTCTCCAGATACGCCCCACGAACCAGTTTGGCCCCCAGGAAATAACCTTTAGCCCGCGCTTCCTGCACATCCCGGCGCAGATGATCCAGGCTTTCCCAGCGATACATCTGATACGTATTGTAAACAACGGGCCGTTCGTGGTTATACCGATCCATCATCTCATACGCGAGTGTGTCGATCGTATCCTGGATCCAGCTTTCCTCAGCATCGATGAAAATCCGGACGTTCCGTTCATACGCACGACGGCAAAGCGTATCTACGCGCTGAAGAACCAGCTCAAACTGGGCTTTCTGCTCTTTGTTGAGCGAGTCGCCAATCTGAACGGCTTCGAGGAGTTCTGTAGACGCGATGCCGGTTACTTTAAAGACCGAGAAGGGGATTTCGCTGGATTCGCTGGCCCGTTCGATGGTGCGCAAAATTTCGAGGGTCGTATCGTCGAAACATTTTTCACTTTCCTCACCCTCAACCGAATAGTCGAGGATGGTTCCGACGTGGGCGTTATGCAGATGCTGGATTGTCTTCTCACAGTCGCGGATGGTTTCCCCACCGCAGAATTGTTCAAAAATCGTATTCTTTACAAGCAGTTTGATGGGTAGTTTGAGCTTCAGCGCAATTTTTATAAAAAAAGTGCCTAAATTTACCAGCCATCCCTTATTCATCAACGCAAATAACCAGTACGTTTTTCGAAGTTTTGAATTCGACTGGGAAGAGAAAGCAATCGAAGTGTCCTCGAAGGAGACGGGTTTCACCTCAATCTCTCGGAGTGCGGTCACCCGCTGGACAGTACTTGGCATAGGATTACTTCGGTTCGACATATCAGTGCTCCGTTCTGACGGTGCTACTTCCATAGCATTAGTGCGTTGCTTGGTTAACACGAACTGCCTTTTCTGGCCGAAATATAAAACGAATTTTCGGCACATTCGGTTAAGCGGGCAGACGCAGCTACTGAAAACAAGTTTAAAACCCGTTAAGACAAATGAAGGAACCGGGCTGAAAAACAGTCGATTCCTCTTGCAAATATACTACAAAATTGAATTAAAAGTTCCCTATAGAATTGAGGTGTTATTTCCAGATTACGCATACATATGAAAGTTGACTTAGCCGTTGAGCCGCTTGGATCGTGGATACAGACCGACGGCAAACCTTTGATTATCGCTGGTCCGTGCAGTGCCGAGACCGAAGAGCAACTCTGTGAAACGGCCCGCCAGCTCAAAGCGCTGGGTGCCGTACATGCCATCCGTGCCGGTGTATGGAAGCCCCGTACGCGCCCCGGAAGTTTCGAGGGAATGGGCGAAGCAGCCCTGCCCTGGATTCAGCGGGCTAAAGCCGAAACGGGGCTGCCGTTCGCCGTGGAAGTCGCTACGCCTGAACACATTGAACTGGCGCTTAAATATGGCGTCGATATCCTGTGGGTGGGCGCTCGTACGACAGTAAACCCCTTTAATGTGCAGGAGATCGCCGATGCGCTGCGGGGTGTCGACGTGCCGGTACTGGTCAAGAACCCGGTGAACCCGGACCTGGCTCTGTGGGTCGGTGCGTTTGAGCGTCTGGCTGGTGCGGGCATTAAAAAACTGGGGGCAATCCACCGCGGGTTTGCTACGGGCGAAGCGACCAAGTACCGCAACGTACCGATGTGGCAGATGGCCATCGAGCTCAAGTCTATTTTCCCGCAGTTGCCTATCATCGGTGACCCGAGCCACATGGCTGGCAAACGGGCTTACCTCAATGAGCTGGCACAAATGGCGATGGACCTCAACTACGACGGTCTGATCGTTGAATCGCACATTGACCCGGATAAAGCCTGGAGTGATGCGGCTCAGCAACTGACGCCGGCGGCCTTCGGCGATATGCTCGATCACCTCCAGATTCGTCAGGTTGAGTCAGAAAACCTCGAATTCCAGGGGGTTATGGATCAGACCCGGCGCAACATCGATAACGTTGACCGGCAGATCGTTGAGATGCTGGCAGCCCGGATGGCGCTGGTTGAACGGCTGGCTGAATACAAGCGCGACAATAACGTAACGCTGTTCCAGCCCGACCGCTGGAAAGAAATTCTGAAAACCCGTACTGAACTGGGTCAGCGCCTGAATCTGTATCCTGAACTGGTGGAGGAGATTTACAAGATCATCCACATGGAATCAATCCGGAAGCAGACGGAGGTAATGAACAACCAGCCGGCGGTTTAAAAATAAGGAGAAAAGGGAGGCAAGGAGAAAGGAAGTTGCAACCGTGCAACTCTTTTCTCCTTGCCTCCCTCTCTTTTTGCCTGTCTTTACTTCAGCTCCATCGTCAGCGATGAGCGGTTATAGGCCCCGAAGCAACCCAAACCGCCCCGGATGTTTGTCGGAATAGGCACCGGCTCGGCGAAGGGATTACCATCCGTGCCGGCCTGCCGTTCTATGGCGTCGTGATAGCGATAATAATTTTCGTCGACGTTGAGCAGATACACAGCTACCCGACCAGCCGGGCGAATCGACTGCCTCTGTCCGGTTACGAAAGAAGAGGACGCAACCAGCTGGCCACGGCCGGAAATCATATCCTGCCCGTCGCGCCCGGCATCGTTCACGGTTAAGTTATTACCAAAAGAGATTTGACCGATTTGCCGGATTGTTGTGTCCCGTGGGGGCCTATTAGGCTGGGTATACCTGGTGGTAAAGGAATATTCATTTGAACCAGCCACCCGGTAAAAATTAGCCTGACCAGCCGGGTCGGTCCAGCGCAACCGAACGTAATATTCTGTGCTGGTAAAGCCAAAATTGTTAATAACGGCCGAGTCTACTGTAAACGACGAAAGTGCCACCGGTCCCGGCACGGTACATTCAGCTTCGACGGCCGGGCTACCCGGAGCTTCAACCCGTAATCGGTACGTTTGCCCCGCTCGGATGGGTATTACTGACGTTTTCGCCCAATATTCACTGAAGCCACTGAGTAAAATCCCATACATGTAGGTTTGACTGTCCCGAACACGTAACGTAACGGACTGGGTGCCGTCCGAAAATGTGACGAGCGCATTGGCAACCGTACTGCTGGCGGGTGTTGTCGTTCCCACGACCGACTGGGAACGGGATACACGCACCACAACGGCCGTATCGCCCGGCGCGATGAAGCAACTCACGACTAATTTCTGGGGTTCAGTAGTCAACCGGTCGGGGTTTATTTCCTGTCGCAGACTATCACAAGCCATTAGGAACAGAACGCCAGCAGCAAAAAGTAACAGACCAGCTATTCGTTTCATAGTCATAGAAGATAAAGTCAGTTGCTCAAAATTTGAAATTGTAACTGAACGAGGGTACCACCGGAAACACCGAGTACCGAAACAGAGCTGTGCGGCCGGGCTGACTACGGTCCTGCGGAGCAATGGTTTCTAAATTATAGAAAAACGGATTTCGGCGGTTGTAGGCATTGTAGAGACTAAACTCCCAGGTCCGCTCATGGCGTCGTTTCTGTTTGTGGAACTGAATACCTACGTCGAAACGATGGTACGCTTCTGCCCGGAAACTATTTCGCTGCCCACCGTAATCGCTAACCTCGCCCGGGTAACTGAACAACGGAGCAATTATCGAATTCATCCCATTGGCATAGACGGTACGCAGACCGGGGTCATGCAAAAACGCCTGGTAATTCGCAACCGGCACCGTCAACGCCTGACCCGTACCGTACACCCACGTACCGGATAGGGTAATGCGCTTGCTTAGTTCATAGATGCCCACCACCGATACGTCGTGCCGCCGGTCGTAGCGGGGAAAGAACGGCCGCCCGCCGTTTAGTTCGGCGAACTGCCACTGCGTCCACGACAGGGTGTAGCCCAGCCAGCCCGACAGCCGACCGACTTTCTTTTGCAGCAGCACCTCCGCGCCATAGGACCAGCCCCGGCCCGCCGTTACGTTGTCTTCCCAGCGCACCCGCTCGGCCGACGTCGGGTCGTCGATGAGCAGAAAGCTGGCGCCCTCGCGGTAGTTGATGATATTCTGCATCTGCTTGTAATAGCCCTCCAGCGTCAGGGCGAAGCCTTTACCCAGCACGAAATTATCCGAAAAATCCCGCGCCAGCCCAACGGCCACCTGCCGCGACTGTTGTGGAGCTACGCGGTCGGTAGTCGGCACCCACAGGTCGGTGGGCAGGCCGATGCCGGTGTTGCTGAGCAGGTGAATGTACTGGTTCATGGTGGCATAAGACGCCTTGGCCGACAGCCCCGGTCGCAGTTGATACGACGCCGACAGCCGCGGTTCGGGGCGCAGATACGTAACGCTTCCCTGCTGAAATGCGCTCAGTCGTAAACCCGCGTTGATGCGCCAGCGGTCGGTGGGTTGCCAGACATCTTCGGCGTACAGACCCGCTTCGACGGCGTTGATCGCTTCAACGTTGCGCGTGAACTCGTCGATCAGCCTGTTCTGTACTACCAGCGCACTGGGCGTAAAGCGGTGTGCCGTCGCCTGCCCGCCCATCCGAAACGAATGGCGGGGCGTTGGGTAGTAATCCAGGTCAAATTTTACGCCCAGATCGCGGATACCCGATCGGTATCGTAACGACGTAGCGTTCTGGCCGGTCCGGTCCGTTTCGTCCGACGAAATCCCGAAATCGTAGTTGCTGTAAATCAATGATAAATTGGCGAACAGTTTCTGGCTGAACAGGTGATTCCAGCGTACTGTCCCCGTCGCATTGCCCCAGCCTAAGCCAATATCAAAAGTTCCGCCGTCTTCGCGGGAATAAAACCGGTCGCGACCGAAGTAGCCGCTCACATACACCCGGTTCTTGGGACCAAAATCGTAGTTGGCTTTGGCGTTTAGATCGTAGAAATAATAGCCGGCCGTGGTTTCGCCGTTTGTTGACGCCCGGATAATCGGGGCCGTCAGCACGTCCAGATACGTCCGCCGGCCCGACACCAGAAACGAGCCTTTCTTGTTTTTAGTAAACGGTCCCTCCAGCGTTAGCCGCGAGGCAATCAGACCGATGCCGCCTTCGCCGTGCAGCTTCTCGCGGTTGCCGTCTTTCATGTTCAGCTCAATGACCGATGAGAGTCGCCCGCCATACCGGGCCGGGAAACCGCCCTTTGTGAGCTCCACACTCTTGAGCGCGTCGCCGTTGAAGACGGAAAAGAAACCGAAGAGGTGGTTGGCGTTGTAAACGACCGCGTCGTCGAGGATAATGAGGTTCTGGTCGGGGCCACCACCCCGTACGTAAATGCCGGTCTGCCCTTCGGAGCCTTTTTGTACACCCGGCATAAGCTGCAGGACTTTCAGTACGTCCTTCTCGCCCAGTAGCGTCGGAATTTTCTTGATCTGCGCCACAGGGATATCAATCTGGCTCATCTGCGGGCTTTCGCTGACTTTTTCGTCGGTTCGGGCTCCTCTGACCTGTACTTCACTCAGTTCGCGACCGGGCGTCAACGTAACGTTGAGCTGGGCGTTCCGGCGGAAGCTGACGGTTCGGCTGACGGTGCCGTAGCCGACGAAAGAAAAGGCGAGCGTGAGGGAATCAGTGGCGGGTAGGGTCAGCGAGTAAAAACCATACGTATTGGTCGTCGTGCCGGTCGAGGTACCGGGCAGGTAAACGTTGACGCCGATGAGAGCCTCCTGACTGGCAGCCTCGCGCACGTAGCCACTGGTCGTAACGCGTGTGGACTGGGTTTGAGCCTGGGCAATCTGAATTAACAACGAAACGAGCAAGGGGTAGAGGAATAATCGCATAACGTAGAGTCTACTTAGAACTTCGGAGTACAAGAATATAAAAAGGGTTGGAATGTAACGGCAGTGTTCTGAGCAATTAACATTCTTTAAAGGAGTACGCGTATAATAAAACCCAGTGTGCGTGTAGGATAAGCTCAGTTTTCGGGAGTTACGGAAACAAAAAGCCGTAAAATCAGGTACTGTATATAGAAGGAGAATGCGTTTTAATCGCTTATTCGCCATGTTACAATACGACAAACTTTCCCTGAATATACCCGAAACAACCAAACCTCGTGTCGTCATCATCGGCGGGGGCTTTGGCGGAATGAATTTGGCCAAGAGCCTGCGCGGCTCAGGCATGCAGGTTGTGCTATTTGACAAGCAGAACTACAATGGATTCTGGCCCCTGCTCTATCAGGTGGCGACCGCAGGGCTCGAGCCCGATGCCATCGCCGAGCCGTTTCGTAAGATGTTTGATGGGTACGAAGACTTCCATTTCCGGATGGTACGGGTCAACAAGATTGATCCGGCGGCCAAAACAGTCTCAACCCTTATCGGTGATCTGCATTACGATTTTCTGGTGATCGCCAGCGGTTCCAAGTCTAATTTCTTTGGCAATCAACAAATTCAGAAATACTCGTTTCCGCTCAAAACTGTTCCCGAAGCGCTGAACATCCGGAGTCAGTTTCTTCAGTGCTTTGAACAGGCCAGCATCACCCGTGATCCGGCCGAACGGGAGGGCCTCCTGACGTTTGTTATTGCCGGGGCCGGACCTACGGGGGTAGAAATGGCGGGTTCGCTGGCCGAGATGCGGAAGCACGTATTGCCGGCCGACTACCCAGGGCTGGATTTCAGTCAGATGAGGATTTACGTAGTGGAAGGTCTGGGTAAAGTCCTGCCACCCATGTCGGAAGAGGCCGGCCGAAAGGCACAACAGTACCTGGAGGAACTGGGGGTTATTGTCAAGCTGAATACGCTGGTCGAAAACTACGACGGAGAAATCGTTACGTTCAAAGGCGGTGAGCAGATCAAAACGCAGACGTTGGTCTGGGCCGCGGGTGTAACGGGCGTTATGATCGACGGTATTCCTGCCGAGTCGACCGAACGGGGCCGAATCCTGGTCGATCCAATTAACCGGATTCAGGGGCTGAACGACGTATTTGCCATTGGTGATATTGCGTTCATGAAAACCGAGAAGTGGCCAAAAGGACACCCTGGCGTAGCGCAGCCGGCTATTCAGCAAGCTAACCAACTGGCAAAAAATTTACGCCGGATTGTGCGCAATGAGCCAACTCAGCCCTTCGAATACTTCGATAAAGGTTCACTGGCCATTGTAGGGCGTTCCAGAGCCGTAGCTGATTTGCCCAAGAATTTACACCTGAGCGGATTCATTGCCTGGATGGCGTGGCTGTTCGTGCACATCTGGTACCTGGTTGGCTTCCGGAGCAAACTGATTGTATTCAGCAACTGGATGTACCGGCTCTTCACTTACCAGCGCGGTACGCGACTGATCATCCGGCCGTTTATTCGGAAAGACGATAAGGTGGCCGAGGAGATTATTCTCCGAAACGAAGCGGTCTGAACAGATTGAACGTCAATGCAGAACGGCAGGGCTGTGACGCGGCTCATAAATCAGCCGGATAAACGAGCTCAGCCGTTCTGTATCCCGCTGCGTCGGAATACCGGCTACAATCCCCACCAGTAAATTATCGGCTACCCCGACCCGTAGCTGAGGCCGCATGACCGTGTGCATGGTGTGGCCGGATATTGCTTTGTTGATCTCAAGACCCAGGAAATTGCGCGTACCCGGAATCATGTAGTGCAGGTTCGAATTGATTTCGAACGATCGCTTCCAGTGGTGGTGTCTGAAACTACGTTCAAATTTCGGTCCTGTATAAACCAGGGTGTGAAAGTTCTGCCCCCAGCGACGGGCCGCCACGAAAAACGGGTTAAACACGTTCCCTTCAATCATGCCCTGTTGCCCCAATCGCTTCAGATCGGTTAGTTCAAGCTCATTGATGTAGCCAATGGCCATGGAGGTCTGTAGGCGCTCGGACACAAAAAAGGACCACTGAGCTGCCAGCTTGAGGCTTTCGAGCCGATTGTCGGGTTTCTGGCGGTTCTGGTTCTGCGTATCAATGCCGTTGGTCATGTAGAAGGTCATCGGCAATTCGATTTCCAGTCCTAGCCGGTCTGCGGGCGCAAACTCGTACTCAATCAGTGCCTGATAAGTATCGTAATTCAGATTGTCGGTCAGGCCAAGGCCAATGTTCCATTCGCGTTCACCTTTACGGGCACCCAGGTCGCGGATCAGATCGATGTAAAGTGGCTCGGCATGCAGTACCTTATCGGGATGTCGGGCGTCTTCTACTTCCCAGATGGCCAGGCTATCGAGAGTACGGTTACTTACAGTTGAGTCTTCGGCAAACTGTTGTGCGTGGGCACCAATCGAATACATACCCAGCAACACCAGGGTACTTAACCACTTCATAAACATATAACGGAGCGTAATTAGCCTCTGCGTTAGGAATCTTACGCAGAGGTACTTAAGAAAGGTGGGACGGATTTTGCTCAGACCTCCTGCATGCGATTGCGGTAACGTACCGAATTCAATCGCTGAGCGGTAACGGCCAGTTCGGATGCGGTGGGCCGACGAAAGATGAGTTGGATGTTCCGGGACTGTGCGGTCGACCGAAAGTTACGAATCGCATCCAGTACATCACGGTCGATATACGTTGACTGAGTGCCGTCGATCTCAATAGTTGAGTTGTCGGGCGCATCCCGCAGGAGGCTAACAATTCCCGCTTTGTTCAGAAACGATACGTGTTCGCCGAGCCGAATCCGAATCAGAGGGCGGCCGTTTTCGGTCTTGATCGTATCGGTCTGGTGCCCTTTGCGGTAGTTTTCGCGCAGGATGAAGAAGAGTCCGACAGCCATACCAATGGCAATACCTGTCAGCAGATCGGTGAGTAAGATAGCTGCAACTGTCGTGACGAACGGCAGAAACCTGACTTTACCAAGACGGTACAGTTGTCGGAATGTGCTAACGGGTGCCAGTTTGTAACCCGTTATTAAGAGAATAGAAGCCAGCGACGCCCACGGAATCATGTTCAGAACGCCCGGAATTGCCACCACGCAGACGAGCAGCAGGGTACCATGCAGCAGAGCTGCCACTTTGGTTCGGGCACCGGCATTAATGCTCACGGAACTCCGTACGATGATCGACGTAACCGGTAGCCCGCCCAGGAGTCCACTCAGGATATTACCAATACCCTGGGCTTTCAACTCCTGGTTGGTGGGTGTCCGGCGTTTGAGCGGGTCTAAATCGTCAATGGCTTCAATGGATAAGAGCGCTTCCAGGCTGGCTACCAGCGCAATCGACAGAGCGGCTGCATACACCTGCGGATTGGTGATCTGCGTGAAATCCGGCATGGTCAGCAACTGCATGAAAGCAGCCGGGCTGTCGGCAACCGGCAGTTGCACCAGATGATTACCGCCCAGTGCCCACTGCGGATACGCCACTTTTAAGAGTTCGTTGATGAAGACGCCCAGGACAACAACTACCAGGGCGGCTGGAATATTTTTCAGGAGCCGGTGCTTTTTTACCCACGGCTGCTCCCATAAAACCAGGAGGCTAAGCGAAAGAATGGCAATGAAAATAGCCGCTACGTTGAACTGACCGAAAGCCAGCCGAAACTGATCGATAATATCAATGCCTTTGTTCGGTAGCAGCACAATTTCTTCGGCCGCGTCAGCATCGTAGCCAACCAGGTGAGGAATCTGCTTAATAATTAGAATGATACCGATACCGGCCAGCATTCCCTTGATCACGGATGAGGGAAAGAAATTGCTGATGATACCTGCCTTTGCGTAGCCGAAGCCAATCTGGAACACACCGGCGAGACAGATTGCCAGCAGAACGGCGGGAAATGACCCCAGGCTCTCGATAGCGCCGAGAACGACAACAATCAGACCGGCCTCAGGTCCTGAAATACTTAACGCCGACCGGCTGAATATACCAATGACGATGGCACCGATGATGCCTGCAATAATTCCCGAAAACAACGGAGCGCCCGAAGCCAGGGCGATGCCCAGACACAGGGGAACTGCCACCAGAAATGAAATAACGCCCCCTCTAATATCTCCCTGAAGATGACCAAAATCAATCACCTTACTTTTTTGAATATTGCCCATTAGCTGTTGGTTGATCCGTTGATGCGAATACATGAAAACCGGATTCACACAAGCCGGTCGAGCACCTGCCAATTGTCTGAATCCGGTTGAATGCGTTTTAGAAACCGCGGGTAGCGACAGTCTGCCGGCGGTCAGTCATTGCCGAAGTCTGGGCCGTTTCGCATTGGTCCAGCGCCGAACGTATCTGATGTAATTGATTATCGAGTTGATACTTCACTGTTTTCAGCGAATCCAGCTCGCGAGCACGTTGCTGGAGCTGTGCCTGAAGCACTTGCTTGTTCGTATCTTTCTGCTGGTAGGCCGTTACTACGTTATAACCAATCGTCAGGAAGATGAGGCCCCATACGGTACCCCAATTGACGACACGGCTCATAGCCGAGCGGTTATGTGTTTCATCACTGATCATGATCTTCCGGTTTAATTGATGAAATTGGCCATTACAAAGGTACGGCCCGGCAGAAAGGAGCTAATTAGAGACCGGTTAGAAGGCAATGAGAGGGCGATTAGATGTCGATTAGAGATCGATTAGAGTCAGGGCAATATGGGAAGCCGGATCGTAAAAATGGTTTCCCGGTTCACTTCCGATAGGACTGTGATCCGGCCAGAGTGCAATTCGACAATGCGCTGCGTCAGGGGCAGGCCAATGCCGTGTCCTTTGATGTGCCGCACGCTTTCGGCCCGGAAAAACGGCTCAAAAATGTGCGGTAAGTCTGTCTTGCTGATGCCTATGCCCTGGTCTTTGAACCGAACGCTAACCCACCGGCTGTCGGCCTGGAGGGATACTTCCACCTTTTTATTGGGCGAAAACTTACAGGCATTTTCCATCAGGTTCAGAAACGCCGTGGTCAGGAGTGATTCATCACCCAGGATGGTCAGGTCGGGCGGTTCAGACTCGGCGTCGTTATGAATCAGCAGTGCCACCTGGAAGTCGGGTTGCCGGGTGGTCAGCAGCCGGGTGGCCTGATACACAACTTCATCCACCGGTACCTCTCTGAACGTTTTGCTGGCTTCGTCGACGCTGACCTGAGCGAGCTGGAGCAGACCGTTGGCCAGTTTGTTGATCTGGTGAATGGTTTCGAGGACCGCCCGCCATTTTGCCTCGTGTTCTTCAACCGTCCGGTGCCTGATGAGGGTCGTTTCGATCTGCCCCGTGATGACCGTCAGCGGGGTACGGAGTTCGTGCGATGCGTTGGTAACAAAGCTCCGCTGCATGTCGAGTGCCGACTGAACCCGGTCGAGCAGGCGGTTGAAAGTACTGGCTAACTGCGCAATTTCATCGCCATCATTGCCCGCCCGAACGCGCTTGTCAAGTTTGGAAACGGTAATGGCATCCACCTGTTTCACTACGTCCTTGATGGGCTGAAGGGTTCGGCCGGCATTGAACCACCCCAGCGCGCCCATCAGGGTTAGGCTCAGCAGTGAACCGACGATCAGGATGGTCCGTAAATGATACAGCTCCGCCAGGCCGTATTCATCGTAGGCAGACGCAACGATGACCCACTTTTTCGACTGATTGGGATAGGTTAACCCCACAATCTGCCGTTCGTTGTGCTGCATCCAGATAAGCTCCTCCGCACGGATACGGTCGAGCAGGGCCGATGTTTCCAGCACTTCATCCGGGCGCAGGTCGCTCTGGTATACCATACGGTTGTCCGCATCGAACACGGTGATTTGTTCTTCGGGCAGGGCCGTCAGGTTGTAACGATCAATGATACGCAGGAGCCGTTCGTTAATCTCGCTGACCTCGATCAGCAACCGGGCGGTTGATCTGGCTTTATCAGCCAGCCGGTTATAAAAGTCGACCCGGCGGTAATAGGCCGATGTTGCGTAGATAGTAAGCGACAGCAGTACAACATTGGCAGCAACAACCAGGAGAAAGTTGACCGAAAGCCGGGTGCGTATGTTCATGCGTCAGTTTTCGTCCTCTTTCATGATGTAGCCAATGCCGCTTATGGTGTGAATCAGCTTCGGCAGGAAATTTTTGTCGACTTTCTTGCGCAGATAATTCACGTAAACATCCACGACGTTTGTGCCCGTGTCGAACGTTACGTCCCAGACGTTTTCTGCAATTTCAGACCGGCTCAGAGCCTTGTTGGGGTTTTTCATGAAGTATTCCAGCAGGGCCAGTTCACGGGCGGTAAGCATAATTTTCTGATTACCACGGCGTACTTCCTTGCTCATTACGTTCAATTCCAGGTCCGCCATTTTCAGTAAGGCGGGCTCCGCTTTAGCCGAAGAACGTCGGCGGTTCAGGGCTCGCAGACGGGCCATTAACTCGCGAAATTCGAATGGTTTAACCAGGTAATCGTCGGCGCCGACGTCAAATCCCGTAAGCTTGTGTTCGGTGCTTCCCAGGGCGGTCAGCATAATAACGACCACATCATCGTAGCGGTCGCGAATGATCTGGCAGAACTCATACCCGTTGATAATGGGCAGGTTAATGTCCAGAATAACGGTTGAATACGGAGTCTCGGCCATCATTTTCTGACCAATAATGGCATCAGGCGCTATATCGGCAGCGAATCCGTAGTCTTCGAGTCCGCTTTTAATAAACGAAGCTACGTCCTGTTCGTCCTCAACTATCAAAATACGCATGAATCAGAGCTATGCAGCGTGATAAACGATAACTATCCACTAAAGTGACTTGTTATGGTTACAGTACAGCCAGAAAATTCGTTCGGCCTCTGTCTGTAAACCGGACTGAAAGCAGGGTAGATGATAAATAGTTTGCCTTAACCCACTCAATTATAAGAATTTGCCGTTATTTTCTTACAGCCTGACCATTAAAAGCGCTTTCCAACATGGTACGAATACATCGCCGACTGGCCGTCTGGTCAGGTTCTCTGATGCTCAATGGCCTGATCGGGCTTAGTTCATTAACACTGGCGCAGGTACCGGCCACCGCAAACCGGCCGGCGTCAACTACACCCGCTGCCGGTGTGACGACGGCCGAAACCAAGGTATCTACAGCGGCCACCCCAGCCATTCCCGGTGCCTACATCAACCCCGATACCGTAAAGGCAGGGCCGTTCGATATGGGCAAGATGTGGACCTTCGATAATCCGCCAAAGGACTACTTCCGCAAAACCTACAACGTCAACGCCGACGACAAGTGGTTTGAACAAGCCCGGCTGGCATCGCTGCGGTTCGCCGACTACTGTTCGGCATCTTTCGTATCGCCCAATGGGTTAGTGATGACCAACCACCACTGCGCCCGCGAATCAGGAACGGGCGTGCAACGTAAAGGCGAAGACCTCAATGCGACTGGGTTTTTCGCAAAAACACCCGCCGAGGAGCGTAAGGTGGAGGGGTTGTTCGTTGATCAGCTGGTCAAACTCGAAGACATTACCAACCGGGTTCAGCAGGCCATGAGTGGAGCCGAAGCCGGTTCGGAGCAGGCTCAGCTTCGGGCCCGGGAGCAGGCTTTTGCCACCATCAAGCAGGAATATGCCTCGAAAGAAGGCTGGCAGGGTCTTGAATTACAAACCATTACGTTCTACAACGGGGGGCGGTACGCGCTGTACGGATTCAAACGCTACAACGATGTCCGGCTGGTGTTCATGCCCGAATTGCAGCTTGGTTTCTTCGGCGGGGATCCCGACAATTTTACGTATCCGCGCTACGCCCTCGACTGCTCGTTCTTCCGGGTGTATGACAACGGGAAACCGCTCCAGACAACCCACTTCTTCAAGTTTAATACCAATGGCGTCCGCGATGGCGAACCGATTTTCGTGATCGGTAACCCCGGCCGTACGGAGCGGCTCAAGACGGTGGCCGAACTGGAATACGACCGCGATTTGCAGGTGCCCTTTACCCTGCAGCTGCTTCGTAACCGGTCCAATGCCCTGCAGGCTTACAACGCGACGGCTAAGAACGACAGCATTCTGAACGAGATTTTCTCGCTGGAAAACAGCTATAAAGCGTATACCGGACAACTGGCTGGCCTGCGCGATCCGTACCTAATGGCCCGTAAGGCCGCTTTTGAGAAGCAATTTCAGGCCGATGCCCGGGCAAAAAACGTTTCGGCCGATCGGCTTACCCTCTGGGACGACCTGGCGGCCAGTACGACTCAACTCCGATCGGTGTTTGCGGCCAGTAATTACCTCGCGCCCAGCGAACGGATCATGGGTGAATTGCTGACGTTTGCCAACGTACTGATGCAGTACGGCGAGCTATCGACCTCGCGACCGGATGCCGCCGAGAGCGCCCGTTCGCTGGTGGTGGCGCCCAAATTGCGGAATCGGGCCCTGGAAGAAGCGTATCTGGCGGCTCACCTGACCGAAGCGCAGATTGGGCTCGGCAGCGACGATCCCTACGTCCGGACTGCGCTGAATGGCAGGTCGCCCAAAGAAGCGGCTGCCTACCTGATCAGCAACACAAAGCTGACCGATCCGGCCTTCATAAAAGACCTGGCTGTGCGGCCGCAGGCGATCCGGTCGGCCGACGATCCGCTGCTGGCGCTGGCCCGCATCGGGTTTAGCCGCTACGTAACGGCTGCCCGGCAGGCCCGTCAGTTGTTCCAGACGCAGGAGGTGCTGCGTGGTCAACTCGGCCGGTTGCTGTACGACGTGTACGGCACCAGCATTCCGCCCGATGCTACGTTCTCGCTCCGGATCAATGATGGGGTTGTCAGAGGGTACGCTTACAACGGCACCCGGGCCCCGATCATGACTACGTTTGCCGGGCTGTACGATCGCAATTACTCGTTCGGCGATAAGGCCCCGTGGAACCTGCCCGCCCGCTGGAAGAATCCGCCCGCTGAGTTACTTCGGCAACCCATGTGCTTTATTTCAACCAACGATATCATCGGTGGCAATTCGGGCAGTCCAATGATTAATAAAAACCTGGAAGCGGTTGGGTTGGTGTTCGACGGTAACATGGAAAGTCTGCCCGGAGAGTTTATCTTCGTGCCGGATCTGAACCGGAGCATTTCCGTTCACGCGGGCGGAATGGTAGCGGCCATGCGATACATTTATAAAGCCGATCGGCTGGTTAAAGAACTGGTTGGCACTCCACCCGCCGTGCCCGCGAAGAAATGATCTGGCCGGGTAGACCGGTCAAAATCAGGTTGAGAACCCGCCGGGAGATTGCGAAAAGCAAACTCTCCTGGCGGGTTTTTTAGTATCTTCGGGCTTTGTCGCGTACAATAACCCACTTCATGAAAAAACATCTCTTCTGTTGGCTGGTGGTGTCTTTGCCAATAGCCGCTACGTTTGCGCAGTCTGCGAAACAGAAAGTTACCGTCACCGACCTGACCCGCATCAAACAGGTAGGTGGCATCAGGATCGCTCCGGATGGACAGCGGGCCCTCTACGCGGTTACGACCATCGAGCCGAACCCCGATCAAAAAGAGGAATACGACTACAAAACGCACATCTACCTGACCGGCCTGAAACCCGGCGACACCAAGGCGCTAACCCGGGGCACCGAGAGCGCCCGGCAGGCGGTCTGGTCGCCGGATGGCAAACAGATTGCGTTTGTGCGGACGGTAAAAGGCAAAGGCCAGATTTTTGTCATGCCGCTGGATGGGGGAGAAGCCTATCAGCTCACCAACGGCAAATACGGTGTATCTGGCCCGGCCTGGTCGCCCGACGGTAAGCGCATTGCATTCACGGCTACCGTATCCATGGCCGAGATGCTGAACGATTCGTTGCTGAATCCCGGCAAACGCGGGCCGGTCTGGTCGCTTGAAAAGCCAGGCTTCGTCAACAACGATTTCGTAAAGGAAAGCAAGGCAAAGCCCAACCCCGACGGTACGCTGGCCGAAATCCGGGCGTATCTCAACAAAGACGTCGAGGATAAAAAAGCCAAGGTTATCAACCGCCTGAACCTGCAGGGTGAATCAACCACGGAGCCGGACATGAGCTTTCAGCACCTGTACGTCGTGGATGCGCGGGAAGGTGCCCAGCCTAAACCCCTTACCCGGGGCTTCAAATCATTCCAGGCCAGCGACTGGCTACCCAGTGGACAAGGTCTGGTAGCCGTTACCGATCGTGATTCGCTCAAACACCCCGATCGGGAGCAGGACAATGCCATCGTATACATCCCGGCTGATGGGTCAGGGCGCTACACGCTGGTTCTGGGCGAAGCCGGAAAGAGCTACTACGCGCCTGAAATCTCGCCGGATGGTCGGCAACTGGCGTTCCTGACGAGCCCGGCGCAGGGCGTTAATTTCGGGCAGATTGGTTTGGCTGCCTTTACGGGTACGGCAGTGTCGGGTATGCAACTGGTTACGTTCGACCGGGCTGCCGGAAACCTGACCTGGACCGAAACCGCATCGCCCAAGGGTAAAAAAGCCGCTGCTACGTACGCCATTTACTTCACGGCCCCCTCAAACGGAGGTTATCCGCTGTACCGTCTGGACCCAGGTACGAAGCAGGTTACGCAACTCACGGATGTCAACACCGGCGTCAGTAACTTCGATGTCGCCGGCTCAACCGTTGTGTTTGCCAAAACGGAAGTGGTCAATCCCTCAGAATTGTACGTAGCCGATGCCGCCGGTAAAAATCAGGTAAAACTGTCCAACCATAACGATTGGGTAGCCCAGCGCACGCTCAGCTTCCCCGAAAAGCGGACGTATAAAAATTCCATCGGCCAAACCGTCGAATACTGGATTATGAAGCCGGCGGTAGTTGAAGCCGGTAAAAAATATCCGCTGCTTCTGAACATGCACGGCGGACCAACCGCCATGTGGGGGCCGGGCGAACCGTCGATGTGGCATGAGTTTCAGTACTTCTGCTCACAGGGCTATGGGGTTGTGTATGCAAATCCGCGCGGCTCGGGTGGCTACGGTCTGAATTTCCAGCGGGCCAACGTAAAAGACTGGGGAACCGGCCCGACCGAGGACGTACTGGCAGCCGCTACCGATGCGGCCAAAGAAGCGTGGGTCGATACGAGTCGGCAGGTAATTACGGGCGGTTCATACGCCGGCTACCTGACGGCCTGGATCGTAGCACACGACAACCGGTTCAAAGCCGCTTTTGCGCAGCGGGGTGTGTATGACCTCACTACGTTCATGGGTGAGGGTAATGCCTGGCGGCTGGTGCCGAACTACTTCGGTGGCTATCCCTGGGAGGCTGAAGCTCAGAAGGTGCTCGATGCCAATTCTCCCTATACGTTCGTCGAAAACATTAAGACGCCCTTGCTCATTAAGCACGGTGAAAACGACCTGCGGACGGGCGTGATTCAGAGCGAAATGATGTACAAGAGCCTGAAGATTCTCGGACGGCCGGTCGAGTACGTCCGGATGCCGGGGGCCACGCACGAGTTGAGCCGGTCGGGTAACGTACGGCAGCGGATCGACCGGATGCTCCGCATTTACGAATTTTTTGAACGATACATCGGCCCGGATGCCCAGGGCCTGACGCAGAAATAAGTTGATCAGACGCCGGGAAACGGAGGATCCGCAGAGCGCATTACTGATGGCAGGTTTGCCGGCGTACTCGGCGGATTCTCTGTGCGCTCTGCGTTTAAACAGCATTATGGAAAAACTCGAAGACGCCCCCAAGTTTCGTTTCTGGAAAGGCCAGCTAGAAAGCAACGGCCTGAAAATTAACGGTGTTAAAGATCATTTTATCCGTCGGCGGCACAACGGCGAGGTGCTGTTTGCCATGCTCGAAGTGGATGCCGACACCCCCGAAGGAGACAAAATCCCACCGGTCTGTTTCCTGAAAGGTCATGCAGCCTCCATCCTGGTATCGCTCATTGACAAAGAAACGAAGGAGAAATTTGTGGTGCTGGTCCGCCAGCGACGCATCTCCGACGGTTCGCATACGTATGAGCACCCAGCCGGCATGGTCGACGCCGACGATGCGCCCGATGAAGTGGCTGCCCGTGAGCTGGGTGAGGAGATTGGGCTGGAGGTTAGGGCCGATGAACTGACCAAACTGAATCCCCGGTTGTGGTTTCCCAGCACCGGTACCAGCGACGAAGCCATGCACTTCTTCTTCATCGAACGGGAGCTGCCGCGCGAAGAGATCATGGCGTTTCACCACAAAGACATGGGTAACCAGTCGGAGTTTGAACGCATCACAACCGCCGTAACAACCCTTCCGGAAGCGCATAAGCTGGTCAATAACGTCAACGGCCTGCTGATCCACTTCCTGTATCTGAAACACGTCGGCGACTACGAAACGATGAAGTTGCTGTAAGGAGCCGTTCAGGGATTGACTCGTGGCGAGTCAATCCCTGAACGTTGTATAAAGGCAGAAAATCCTTGCCAACGAACCCGGTTAAGCGTCGAAAGAACTGGGTGTCTACCGACAGAAACCGCTTACAGCGTCGCTAAACTACCGCGTCTGGCAACAGCACTTCATCTGATCACCAGCGTGGCTGATGCGCACCGGCTGGTCGGAAATAAACACGGTTTAATGGGGTGCCTGATGTACTTGAACCTGGCTGTTGATTCCGGGACAATGCAGACACTGGTCTAAAAAAGATTACGTTTTCAACACCGGCGCACTTGTGTTTTTAAAGGCTAAACCGCTATATTTGCACTCCCAAACCGAAAAATGCTCCCGTAGTTCAATGGATAGAATTATGGTTTCCGGTACCATCGATAGGGGTTCGAATCCCTTCGGGAGCACAAAAACCCGCTGATATTACATCAGCGGGTTTTTTGTTTTCGATAGCGCGGGGTCTGGATGATAGATTCGTGAGTATCAGGGGCCCAGACTTTTTGAGTAACCTTGCTTCAACACGCATTATAAGGCAGGAGCCTGTAATGCAACGTATAGGCAACCGCCCGTATACGAAAAGGACTGTTTGTTGTATCAACCTTATACGTAAATTGGCCGTACTATATGAGTGTACCGTAAGGTCTGGATAGCAGCGCGGGGCAAATAATTGTAGGTCAACAGATTGGGCGCTTTTGTTTTATCCTGCCTACCGGGGTGCGTAATCGTCAGGATCAGGCTGCCGGCATGATGAAAACGGCCTGTTTTTAGTCTGGTGACGTGTGGATACTATACCGTAGCCTATCAGTAAGGAGTTGATTCCAGGTAGCGTAATTTGATTGGTGAGGTACAGCGTGTAAGCGAGAGTATGTGGGCAAAAATTCATCAATAGGCGGTCAGTAGGTTTTTTGGTTAATTTACCTCCACTTGATTATTTGACTTTTGATAAGATAATCAATCCCGAATTCGTTTTATTTTTGCTTGAAAACATACAAACCAAATATGGAAACGCCCATCACCACACAAACATATCCCTGGCGACGCCATTACCCGGAAGGCGTTCCTCATGAAATAAATCCAGACGCTTACCCGTCGCTGGCGGCTCTGATGGAAGACGGCTTCCAGCGTTTCGCGAACCGCCCAGCCTACGAAAACATGGGTAAGCAGCTAACATTTGGTCAGTTAGATCAGCTTTCGAAACAGTTTGCTTCGTTTTTGCAGAACGACTTAAAGCTCCAGAAGGGAGATCATATTGCTATACAAATGCCGAACGCGCTTCAGTACCCTGTGGCTATGTTTGGCGCACTGCGGGCCGGGCTTGTGGTTGTCAACACAAACCCGCTCTATACGCCCCGCGAGATGCAGCACCAGTTCAAGGATTCACAGGCAAAGGCTATCGTCATCCTCGCGAACTTTGCGGCCAACCTTGAAAAAATCATTGATAAGACAGACATTAAACACGTCATCGTGACGCAGTTGGGCGATTTGCTGGGTTTCCCCAAAAAGCACATCGTCAATGCCGTGGTTAAGTACGTCAAGAAGCTGGTGCCGCCGTTCAATCTGCCAAACGCTATTTCGTTCGGCGACGCGCTGAGCCGGGGCAGTCGGCAACCTTTCCGACCGGTAGACATCCAGGGCAGCGATCTGGCGTTTATTCAGTACACAGGCGGCACGACCGGCGTCTCGAAAGGGGCGATGCTGTCGCACCGGAACATCATCGCCAACGTAGAAGGGCAGGACGTCTGGATGAAACCCGCTAACTTGCCCGACGGTGAAACGGTGGTGGTGGCGGCCTTACCGCTGTATCACGTATATGCCCTAACGACCAACGCACTGGCCTCGCTGAAAATAGGCTCTATGAACCTGCTCATTACCAATCCCCGGGATATGAATGCGTTCATCGACGACCTCAAACGGCACAAAGTCTCGTGTTTTACCGGCGTCAATACGTTGTATAACGGGTTGCTGAATCACCCGCGGATTAATGAGGTAGATTTTAGTCATCTCAAAGTGACGTCGGCGGGCGGAATGGCGCTGCAAACGGCCGTGGCCGAACGCTGGCAGAAACTGACCAGCAACAAACCCGCTGAAGGATACGGCCTCACCGAAACTTCGCCGGTGTTGTGCTCGAACCCGGTTGTGGGTGGCAACCGTGTTGGGACCATCGGCGTGCCCTGGCCGAGTACCGAGTTGAAAATAGTTCGCGACGATGGGACCGATGCGGCCGTGGGTGAACCCGGTGAGATCTGCGCCCGGGGGCCACAGGTATTTGTTGGCTACTTCAACCGCCCCGAAGAAACGGCAAAAGCCATGATGGGCGACTGGTTTAAAACCGGCGATATTGGCGTAATGGATGCCGACGGGTACTTCAAGATTGTGGATCGCAAGAAAGACATGATTCTGGTGTCGGGCTTCAACGTCTATCCAAACGAGATTGAGGACGTAGTGGCCCAGTGCCCCGGGGTTCTGGAGGTAGCCTGCATCGGCGTTCCGGATGCAAAATCGAATGAAGTGGTTAAAATCTTCGTGGTAAAAAAAGATCCGGACCTGACCGAGGAAACGATCAAGGCGTACTGCCGCGAAAACCTGACCGCCTACAAAGTGCCAAAGCTGATCGAGTTCCGGCCGGAGCTGCCTAAATCCAATGTGGGTAAGATTCTGCGCAGGCCGCTGCGGGATGAAGAAATGGCGAAACGCAATGCATAGATAGTTGGATTAACGCATAAAGTCCGGCTTTGAGGTTTTCAGGAACACTGTAGCCTCAAAGCCGGACTTTATCCGTTAATCCAACGACCCCACTCAGGCCATCATCGGCACGGATTCGGCGTCTTCGTGCAGGGATTCAAGTTCCTGCTGGAACCCGCGAACCTGCTTGATGAACCGGCTGGCTTTCCGGCGTGAGACCTCCACACGGTCGCCGTTTACCAGACTGACAGTCAATTGCTGGCGGTCGGGGTGAATATCCTGCAGGTACAGCAGATTAATGATGTTCTTTTTGTGCGGCCGTACAAACACCTTCGACGACAGGCGGCTTTCCATCTTTTTGAGCGTCAGCGAAACCATTAGCTGGCTGCCATCTACAAAGTGAAATAGGGTGTAGTTGCCTTCGCCTTCCAGCCGGACGATCCGGTGCATCGGCATCTTCTTGCGGTATCCCCAGAAGGGGAGCGTCAGGTCGGGCATGTCAAATTGCTGGGCAATCTGTTCGACATGCGCTGTTGTCAGCGGTTTGGGTGACAATTGCTGTTTCATACATTTGAACGGGTGTGAATAAGATTGACGCAGTGAACTCCGAACGGGCCGATAGCCTCACCAACGTGCTCTACAATTTTACACAAAATTCAGAATCAATGCATTATAAGATGGATAATATTTTATTAGTAATAAATACTTAATACGCATGGCCGCAGAAACTGGATTAAAAAAAGGCGTTTGCCGGCAGACGAACTAATACGTTTCATTTAGGATTATGGGAGGTAATAACCTCTTTGAAGTTTCTACTATGGCAACCTTGCTCGATCTGGTTGGCAATACTCCTCTGATTGAATTAAACCGCATTCACCAAAATCCCCGGGTTAAAATCTACGGTAAACTGGAAGGTCATAATCCAGGTGGCAGCGTGAAAGACCGGGCAGCCGCCAGTATGATCCAGGGCGCTCTGTCGCGGGGCGAACTGAAACCGGGAATAAAGCTGATTGAAGCTACCAGTGGCAACACGGGTATCGCTCTGGCCATGATTGCCCGGCTCTACGACATTGATATTGAGCTGGTCATGCCCGAAAACTCGACCCGCGAACGGGTATTGACGATGGAGGCATTTGGGGCTAAGGTCATTTTGACCGAAAGCATTGAAAGCGCCCGCGATTATGCCGACGCCCAGGTGGCCAAAGGGGGCTATCTGATGCTTAATCAATTCGCCAACCCGGATAATTACCTCGCCCATTACCGCACAACCGGCCCGGAAATCTGGCGGGATACCGACGGAAAAGTCACGCATTTCGTTTCGTCGATGGGTACGACCGGTACCATTATGGGTACATCCCGCTACCTGAAAGAACAGAATCCGGACGTGCAGATTGTAGGGTGCCAGCCAACGGATGGGTCGTCGATTCCGGGTATCCGGAAGTGGCCGGTCGAGTACCTGCCTAAAATATTCGAACCCGAGCGGGTCGATCGCGTGATCGAAGTATCGGAGGCCAACGCGGTGCAGACGACGCGGAAACTGGCCAGCGTGGAAGGCGTTTTTGCCGGTATGAGCAGCGGAGGAGCCGTCTATGCGTCGATGAAACTGGCCGAAGAACTGGAATCCGGCGTCATTGTCTGTATCATCTGCGATCGGGGCGATCGGTATCTGTCCTCATCGCTGTTCGGCTGACCAGTCGCCTACACCCGTAATCAGACGGTTATCTTCTTTCAGGCACGGTAACAGATTACGTATCTTTGTCGCATGTACAAGCGTATTCTGTTGCCGTTGCTGTTTCGTTTCGACGCCGAAACTATACACCATGTGGTCACGTCGGCCCTGAAGTTTGCGTTCAGGGTTCCCGGGATATCCTGGCTCAGTCGCAAACTTTACGTAGTGGATGATCCGCGTCTGGCCCGTACCGTTTTTGGACTGACGTTTCCGAACCCGATAGGGATGGCAGCCGGCTTCGACAAAAACGCTGAGCTGGTCAGCGAGTTGGGCGATCTTGGCTTTGGATTCGTTGAAATCGGCACCGTAACGCCCCGGCCCCAGCCCGGCAATCCCCGGCCGCGGTTGTTTCGCCTGAAAGCCGATCGGGGGCTGATCAACCGAATGGGATTTAACAACAAAGGCGTTGGACCGGCCTCGGGGCGGCTGCGGCAGTTCATGCAGAAACGTAGCGGGAAAACGGCCCGGATGCCGGTACTGATTGGCGGAAACATCGGAAAGAACAAGGATACGGCCAACGAAAACGCCCTGAACGATTACCTCAGCTGCTTCCGGGAACTGTTCGACGTAGTGGATTACTTTGTCGTCAATGTTAGCTCGCCCAATACGCCCGGTCTGCGCGATCTGCAGGAAAGAGAGCCGCTGACCCGCCTGCTGACAGCCCTGCAGCAGGAAAACCAGCAGCACGCAGCGCCGAAACCAGTTTTGTTGAAAATTGCACCCGACCTGACGAATGGGCAGCTCGACGATATTATCGCCATTGTGGCCGAAACCCGCATCGCGGGCGTCATTGCGACAAACACGACCATCAGCCGCGCTGATCTGACTACCGACGCTACCGTTGTGGAACAGATGGGAGCCGGTGGGGTTAGCGGATACCCATTGCGCCACCGCTCGACGGAGGTGATCCGGTACCTGCATAACCAATCGGGCGGGGCGTTTCCAATTATAGGCGTCGGAGGGATTTTTTCGGCTGATGATGCACTGGAAAAGCTGCAGGCCGGAGCCAGTCTGGTACAGGTGTATACCAGTTTTATCTATGAAGGCCCTGCGCTGGCCAAACGGATCAACCAGGCGTTGTTGAGAGCGCCCGCGCCGGCCATGCAGCCGCTAGCCTAAGTTTTTTATTAATCGCCCGCAATCGGCTCATCGGAAACTACCGTATTTTCGTTGAAAATAGGGAAATTTACCTCTGCGGCTACCACCCTACTCCAACGCATGGCACAACCAACCACCTCGCCCCGCCAAAATACCATCCGTCGGCCCGAACGAGTTCGTCCAAAAGAGCCGTCGTTCGACTGGGCGGCTGCTTTCGACCGCTGGCTGACCGATCAGCGATCCACCCTTACATTCGGGGTGTTGCTCATGCTGCTGGGCATTGGGCTGCTGGTCGCCTTTGTGTCGTATCTGATCAATGGACCCGCCGACCAGAGTGTCGTGAGTTCGGCAGGGGCCGGGTCGCTGGCCGAAACCGGTGCTGAAACCAAGAACTGGGTGGGGTTACTGGGGGCCTACGTAGCCCATGCGTTCGTGTTTCGCTGGTTCGGCGTTGGGGCGCTTGGCTTTCCCGTGATTGTGTTTCTGGCCGGTTTCAAGCTGACGTTCGGGCGGGAGCCGCTGCCACTGGGCCGCACGACCGCCGGATTGTTGTTTGCGTCGGTATGGATCAGTCTGCTGACCGGGTATTTTGTGCTGGCAACCGACTCCGTGCAGGCCAGCAGTGTCTGGTGCGGAGGAGTAGGGTATGAGCTGAACGTAATGCTTTACAGTCTGTTTGGCTGGGGTAATCTGGCGATTATCGTCTTCCTGCTGTTCGGCTTCGTTGTTTATTTCTTCAACATCCGCAGTCTGAAGTTGCCGACTGTATCCATGCCTTCGCGGCCGGAATCGTCTCGTGCGCAAAAATACACTCAGCCGGATGATACGTTGCAGACGTACGACGAATCAGATGCGGATGATCAGCCTGATGAAGCTAGTACGGAGGTAGAGCCGGCTGTTGAGCCCGGTTACGTACCGCCCCCGACGGTCAACGGGCATACGAATGGTACGGCGCCATCTGCTGAAGATGAGCAGCCTGAAACCCCTGCGCCCGACGTAATTGCGAAGAGCACCGGCGTTACGTTGACGATCAAAAATCCGGCGGCTGTAGTCGATACGCCCACCGGGGAGTTAAGTACAGCCCCGGCACCGGCTTTCGAACCGGATCCGTTCGAAGATGACGATCTGGCCGCGGTGCACGGTCTCTATGACCCGACGCTTGAGCTGGCTCAGTATCAGTATCCCACCCTTGAACTGCTGACTGAGTACCAGAACAACCGTAAAGCGCAGGTGTCGGACGATGAACTGACGGCCAACAAAGTCCGGATTGAAACCACCCTGCGGAACTTCGGAATCGAGATTGACAGCATTCAGGCGTCGATTGGTCCGACCGTTACGTTGTATGAAATCGTACCGGCCAAAGGCGTTCGTATTTCCAAGATCAAGAGCCTCGAAGACGACATCGCCCTGAGTCTGTCGGCGCTGGGTATCCGGATTATTGCACCGATGCCGGGTATGGGAACCATCGGGATCGAGGTACCCAACAAGAACCGCGAGATGGTGTCGATGCGCTCAATGATCATGAGCGATGTGTTCGCTAATAGTAAGTATGATCTGCCGGTGGTGCTGGGTAAAACGATCTCAAATGAAATTTACATAGCCGATCTGGCCAAGATGCCGCACTTGCTCATGGCCGGGGCAACGGGCCAGGGTAAATCCGTGGGTCTGAACGTACTGCTGACGTCGCTGATTTACAAAAAGCACCCCTCGCAATTAAAACTGGTGCTGGTTGACCCCAAGAAAGTGGAGTTGACCTTGTTTAATAAGATTGAGCGGCACTTTCTGGCCAAGTTGCCGGACGCCGAAGAGCCGATCATCACGGACACCAAGAAGGTTGTCAACACGCTCAACTCGCTGTGTATCGAGATGGACAACCGCTATAATCTGCTGAAAGATGCGGGTTGCCGCAACATCAAGGAATACAACGCGAAGTTTACCAAGCGCCGGTTGAATCCGGAGAAAGGACACCGGTATCTGCCTTATATCGTGCTGATCATCGACGAGCTGGCCGATCTGATGATGACCGCTGGCAAGGAGGTTGAGCAGCCCATTGCCCGTCTGGCGCAGTTGGCACGGGCCATCGGCATTCACCTGGTTGTGGCTACGCAGCGGCCGTCGGTGAACGTAATTACCGGTCTGATCAAGGCCAACTTCCCCGCCCGGTTGTCGTTCAAGGTAACGTCCAAGATTGACTCCCGCACGATTCTGGATACGGGGGGAGCCGAGCAACTGGTTGGGATGGGGGATATGCTGCTGTCGTCGAACTCCGATCTGATCCGGTTGCAGTGCCCGTTTGTGGATACGAACGAGATCGAAGAGATCTGCGAGTTTGTCGGTAATCAGCGCGGCTTCGACGATGCGTACAACCTGCCCGAGTTTGTGGGTGACGACGGGGGCGCTGCCGACGATAAAGATGTGGACCTGGGTCAGCGCGATCCAATGTTCGACGAAGCCGCCCGGTTGATCGTGATTCACCAGCAGGGCAGTACGTCGTTGATTCAGCGAAAGTTGAAGCTCGGCTACAACCGCGCCGGCCGGCTTGTCGATCAGCTCGAAGCGGCTAAAATCGTGGGGCCGTTCGAAGGAAGCAAAGCCCGCGACGTGCTGGTGCAGGATCTTCAAACGCTGGAAGACATACTACGTCGACTCAAGGGTGAATAATTCCGCTCCCGAAGTTGTTATGGCTTCGGGGCTGTCGTCCCGCACCGGTATCGTTAAACTTTTTCCGGCCGGTCTGGTCTAACTACTGAAACGAATTGCCAACTTTGGCGGCAATTTGGCTAATCCAAATTCTAAAATGATAGGTAATATGATACAGAAAGCAGCCCTGCTGCTTGGTTTAGTGGCCATGATGGCATTGCCTGCATCGGCCCAGAAAGACAAACGTGCGCAGGATATTCTGGATGCAATGAGTAAAAAATATAAAGCCCTGAAAAGCTACCAGGCTGCGTTTACGTACACCAGTGCCGGGGGCGGAGCCAGCGAAACCCTGAAAGGTGATCTGACAGTCAAAGACGCCAAATTTCGGCTGAACCTGGGTGGGCAGGAGGTGTTCAACGATGGTAAGACGATGTACACCTACATCAAGGAGTCCAACGAAGTGAACGTACAGGACTACGACGGCAGCGCTACCAACGAACTGAACCCAACCCAGATTTACACCATCTACAAGCGTGGCTTCGATTACCGGTTTCTTAAAGAACAGAAGCAGGGTGGTCGTACGCTGGAGGTGATTGAATTAAAACCCAACCGCGACAAGAGCCAGATTGCCAGCATTCAGATTTCGGTCGATAAGGCGGACAAATCGGTGCGAAACTGGGTGATCATCAATAAGGACGGAAAGCGCACGACCTACAACATCACGAAATTTGCGCCGAACGTAAACGTAACGGACAGCTATTTTGCTTTCGATAAAGCAAAGTACCCGGGCGTTGAAGTAGTGGACCTGCGCTAAGGAAAAAAGAAAAAAACGGTGCCGGGATACGTAGTATCAAACTGCGTATCCCGGCACCGTTTGCTGGTTTATACTTTCTGCCCGAAAGCCAGGTCACCCGCGTCGCCGAGCCCGGGAACAATATAAAAGTGGTCGTTGAGGTGATCGTCAATAGCCCCCAGCCATAAGTGGCACTGCGGGAGCCGTTCCTGCACATAGGCGATTCCTTCGGGACTGGCCAGCACGGCCGCGATGTGGGTCTGTGCCGGAATACCGTACCGAAGGAGCGCATGATACACTTTTTCGAGCGAACGGCCCGTCGCCAGCATCGGATCGCTCAGGATTAGCGTTTTGCCGCTCAGATCCGGACTGCTGATGTAATCCATCGCAATCTCAAATTCGTCGTTCGACCCAAGTGCGTAGCCCCGATACGCCCCCGCAAAGGCATTTTCGGCCTGATCAAAAAAGTTGGTAAACCCTTGATGAAAAGGTAATCCAGCGCGTAAAATTGTCGCTAAAACCGGCTGTTGGCGCGGTAATTGCGTTTTAGATACGCCGAGTGGAGTAGGAACGTTGACGTTGTGGTAGGGTAGCGTTTTTGATATTTCATACGCCATTAATTCCCCTAACCGTTCCAGGTTTCGGCGGAAACGGAGCCGGTCCTGCTGAACCGAAACGTCGCGTAATTCGGCAATAAACTGATTCGCTATTGAAGGTTGCTTCGTAAAAACAAACATGATGGCCCGGTCTTTCGGTGTAAATTAGCCGCATGGCTGGCGTATATCCAAACCAAATACCTAATTTGTGGGTCATATGGAGCCGATAGCGAAAAAGAACGTTGTGAAAGGAATCAGCCGGTAACGTATATGCGAAGAATAGTTTACGTTTTCAGTTTTATAGTATTTGCACTTCCGGCCTGGGCCCAAAGCCCGTTTGCACCCCTCAATAGTGATTATTATCATCTGATCGACCGGATCGAGATTCGGCGGAACCGATGGGCGGAGGGGTTTCACAGCACCATAAAACCGTATAGCCGGCAGAGCATTATCCAACTGACCGATAGCCTGGCTCAGAGTGGTGATCGTCCCTTATCGGATACGGACTATTTCAACTACAACTACCTGCGCGACGACAGTTGGGAGTGGGTACCTTCGCCGGCCGATACGCTGGCGCTCGATCCGTTTACCAAGCATTTACTCCCTCCTCCTTCGCCCGGCGATAGCCGTCGGCCGTTTCTGAAACACTTTTACCGCAAAAAAGCCGATTTTTATAATTTTCAGAATGCCGATGTCGATCTGCACGTGAACCCGGTGTTTTATTTCGGGATGGGAAACGAACAAGTGACGGGGCTGAGTGATACCGAACCTAAACGAGACGGGCAGCCGTTTGTGAATACGAGGGGACTCGAAGTGCGGGGATCGATCAGCCGACGGCTGGGCTTTTACACGTTTTTTGCGGATAACCAGGCCATCTTCCCCCGCTACGTCGACGACTACGCCCGACTCTATCGCCGTCCCGATCAGGGCGTTGGCTTTGCTCCGGGCGAAGGATTAGCCAAGCAGTATCGCACAACCGGAGCCGACTTTCTGACGGCCCGGGGCTACATTACGTTCAATGCCTTAAAGGTCATCAACATCCAGTTTGGGCACGACCGGAACTTCATCGGCAATGGGTTTCGCTCCATGCTGCTGTCGGACAATAGCGCTCCGTATATGTTCCTGAAGTTTTCGACCCGCATCGGACGTAATATTCAGTATACCAATCTGTTCACGCAGCTACAGAATACCGAGCGACCCGTAGCGGCCGACTCGCTGATTCCGCAGAAGTTTGCGGCCATGCACCACCTGAGCATCAACATAACCCCAAATATAAACGTAGGGGTGTTCGAAGCCGAGGTGTTCAGCCGCGACCGGCTGGATTTAAGCTACCTGAACCCGATCATCCTGTATCGGTACGTTGAATCATACCGCGGCAGCGCCGATAACGCACTGATTGGCATTGATTTCAAGGCCAATTTCTTGTCGCATTTTCAGTTTTACAGCCAGTTCATACTCGACGAATTCCTGATCGATAGTCTGCGTAAAGGGCAAGGTTCCGTAACTAACAAGTTTGCGTTGCAGGCGGGCCTGAAATACATCGATGCCTTAACGATTCCCAATCTGGACCTTCAGGCTGAATTGAATCTGGCTCGTCCATACACGTACTCACACAAAACCGGACAGACCAGCTATACGCACTACAACCAGCCCCTGGCTCACCCACTGGGCGCTAATTTTATTGAAGGCATTGGCGTTGTACGCTACCAGAACAAAAAGCTGTTCATCAACGGTACGTTTGGCATCATGAAGTTTGGTACGGATCCCCCCAACCGTAACTACGGCGGAAACGTTATGAAAGACTACCGGCAGGCGTTTCGACAAGAAGGTAATTTCATAGGGCAGGGGCGCACGACCATGGTAACGTATGCCGATGCACGGGTGTCGTATATGTTTCGGCACAATGTGTTTGTGGAGGGGCGGTATCTGTACCGTTTCCAGGATAGTCAGTTCAATGAGAACGACTACGTGAATCGGGTGGCCAGTCTGGCTCTGCGCTGGAATTTTGGTTATCGCAGTCTGGTCTTTTAGAAAGTTTTCGGGTTTTGGTTCATGGTTATTGCGGCCAAGTAGGCAACTTTGCCGGCGCTACGGTTTTTCAGACGGAAAACCGTAAACTGAAAACGCATAGAAATGCTCGACATCATACGCCAGGAACTGACCGAAGCGCAGTCGGTTCTGGATACATTCATCAACGATCCTGCTAACCTTACCGCCATCGAAGCGGCTGCCCGGCTCATGGCCGACGCGCTGCAGACCGGTCATAAAATTATTTCGTGCGGAAACGGCGGCTCCCACTGCGATGCCATGCATTTTGCGGAGGAGCTATCGGGCCGATACCGCGAAAATCGCCGGTCGCTGGCAGCCATTGCCATCTCCGACGTAAGCCACCTGTCCTGCGTCGGCAACGACTACGGTTATGATTATGTCTTCTCCCGCTTCGTTGAAGGACTCGGCAACGCGGGCGACGTACTGCTCGGTATCAGCACCAGCGGCAATTCGGCCAATGTCATCGAGGCTGTAGAAGCGGCCCGCCAGAAAGGCATGACCATTGTCCTGCTGACCGGGAAGAACGGCGGTAAACTGGCTGGCCAGGCCGACGTTGAGATCCGGGTGCCGCATTTTGGGTACGCCGACCGCATTCAGGAAATTCATATCAAGGTCATTCACCTGCTGATTCTGCTGATCGAGAAACAGGTGATCGGGCAGTAATCATCAGGGTTTTCTGGCGACAACCATGGCCCGGCTGGGGATGGTCCGGTAGTGAACAACCTTGTGCGGCTTAAGTCCGGCGGCCGTTTGCCAGTGCTTAATCTCATCAATCAGGTAGTTTCCCGCGGTGCTGCTCAGTCCGTAGAAAAGGTCGGTGCTGCTACCGACAAGGTCCGGTTTGGTGGTAATATCCGGCCGGATAAACTCATTCACGATGAATACGCCACCGGAGCGCAGGGCCTTCGCCACTTTATTCGTAACGAGTTGATTCTGTTCCGGCGTAAAATGGTGGGCCAGGCTGGACAGTAACACAATGTCGAACTGGTCGGTCCCGAAATCGTCGGTCAGGGCGTTGCCGGGCTGGTAGCCAACGCGGTCGCCCATACCTTGCCGGGCCAGAAACGGAGCCGACTGTTCAATGGCCGGAGGTAAGTCAAGGATGGTTGAGCGCAAGGCCGGTAGTTTCCGACACAGCACAACCGAATGCTGGCCGTGTGAACCGCCAATATCGAGCATTCGCGTTGCCGATTTAGGTACGGGTGCGCGCCGGCCAAATTCCCGGGCTTCGGTGCCCGTAGCCGCCACCATAGCCTGCTGGTAGTACGCCCACTGCTCCTTGGAAAGCGTTTCATGGTATTGAATGCCCTGGCCGGTTTTCAGGTAGTCGCCCAGATGGCTCATCCACTCCCACACAACCCGGTTGTTGAAAACCATCATGCCATGTACCGACATCGCATCGTCTTTGAGTACAAACCGACGGGCCATGCGCGTCAGGGCAAACCGTCCATTCTCGTAGTGGAAATAGTCCAGCGCCGTCAGCAGGCCCATCAACTCACCGAGCGCTTTGGGGTGTAGCTGCAGGTGAGCGGCCAGGTCATCGACCGACTGAGGTTTATCTTTCATTGCCTCGAAAACACCCTTGTCGGAGGCTTCCAGCACGGCCTTGGCCACAACCGGCATAATCTGAGCGTGAAGCAGCGGGACAGGAACAAGATTGGCTTTTAGGGCAAACCACTCGACTGGGTTTTCGGGCGTTATGGTCAGTTGCATGAATAGCTGAAACAAATACTATTCAGACATAACTGTTTTTGACACCAAACGGCTTAGCGGCTTACTCTTCGGTAGTAAAAACGGTAATCCGACTCATCCGGCCCAGTTCTCCCGATCCAGGCTCCGGTACTGAATCGCTTCGGCGAGGTGCTCGATGCGAATCTCCTCCGTGCCGGCCAGGTCGGCGATGGTACGCGACACTTTAAGGATACGGTCATAAGCCCGGGCCGATAAGCCAAGCCGTTCCATGGCCGTTTTAAGCAACATCCGTCCGGCATCGCTGATGGTGCAAAGTTCTTTCACCATTTGCGACGGCATCATGGCGTTGGAGTAAATGCCGGTCTGGCCCTCGAACCGCTTGGTCTGTACGTCGCGTGCCCGCATCACCCGCTCGCGGATGGCCTGGCTGCTTTCGGCGGGACGGTTGGCGGTCATCTGGTCGAACGATACCGGTGTTACCTCGACGTGCAGATCGATGCGATCGAGCAGGGGACCGCTGATTTTATTCAGGTAGCGCTGGACAACCCCCGGTCCACACACGCATTCTTTTTCGGGGTGGTTGTAGTAGCCGCAGGGACAGGGATTCATGCTGGCGATGAGCATGAAGTTAGCCGGAAACTCAACCGCCCACTTGGCCCGGGAAATGCTGACCCGGCGGTCTTCCAGCGGCTGGCGCATGACTTCGAGGGCCGTTCGTTTAAACTCCGGTAATTCGTCCAGAAACAGTACGCCGTTGTGCGCCAGTGAGATTTCGCCCGGTTGCGGGAAGCTGCCCCCACCGACCAGGGCCGTATCGCTGATGGTATGGTGCGGAGCCCGGTAGGGTCGCGTTGAAATCAGTGTAGCGCGGGTGCCGAGTTTCCCGGCCACGGAATGGATCTTGGTTGTTTCGAGGGCCTCCTGCAGGGTCAGCGGTGGCAGAATACTCGGCAGCCGCTTCGCCAGCATGGTTTTGCCGGCACCCGGCGGGCCAATCATGATGACATTGTGTCCGCCGGCAGCCGCAATTTCCATAGCCCGCTTGATGTTTTCCTGGCCCTGCACATGCGAAAAGTCGGCTTCGTAGCTGTTGAGCTGACTCATGAAAATATCCCGCGTATCGCTGACCAGAGGCTCAATGTTTTTCTTGCCTTCAAAGAACTCGACGGCGTCCTGCATGGTTTCGACCCCGATGATGTCCAGTTGATTGACAATGGCCGCTTCCTGGGCGTTTTCGACCGGCAGCACGAATCCTTTAAATCCCTGTTTCCGCGCTTCAATGGCAATGGGCAATACGCCTTTGATAGGCCGCAGCCGCCCGTCGAGCGAAAGTTCGCCCATGATGACGTATTCTTCGAGACTGCGTTCGGGATTCATCTGCTCCGACGATTGCAGCACGCAGAGCGCGATGGGCAAATCATAGGCGGTACCTTCTTTACGAATATCGGCCGGGGCGAGGTTGACCACGACTTTCTGCCGGGGCATTCGATAGCCAAAAAACTTGAGCGACGCTTCAACGCGCTGCTCACTTTCCTTAACGGCACTATCGGGGAGGCCTACCATGAAAAACCGCAGGCCCTGCCCAACGGCTACTTCAATGGTAATAATCGTCGCGTTGACGCCATAAACGGCCGCGCCGAATGTTTTGGCTAGCATACTAAAACGGGATAAAATAGACGGTGGTAGGTGTCAAAACTACGGAAAGGGTGACCAATAAAAAAGCCGACGAACTCGCGCCGGTCGGCTTTTAAACGAAATTAAATCTTTTCGGCAATACGAAGTTTGGCGCTCCGTGCCCGTGGATTCCGGCTGATTTCGTCGGGCGAGGCTTCGATCGGTTTACGCGTCACCGACTGCAGCGGTTTGATCTCATTGCCGAACAGGTCTTTTTCAACGTCACCCTGAAACTTGCCTTTGTTGATAAAATTTTTGACCAGCCGATCCTCCAGCGAGTGGTACGACAGCACGACCAGCCGGCCGCCCGGCTTCAGGACGTCCGGCACCTGTTCCAGAAACTCTTCGAGCGCTTTTAACTCATCGTTTACCTCAATGCGTAACGCCTGAAACACCTGCGCAAAGTACTTATTTTCTTTACCCCGCGGGGTGTGGCGCTGCAGGGCCGCTTTCAGTTCATTTACTGTATTGATACTGCGGTTTGATCGGGCCGAAACGAGGGCCGACGCGGCCGTGCGGGCGTTCGTAATCTCGCCATACATGCCTAGAATGCGGTGCAGTTCTGCCTCCGAATATTCATTCACGACCTCGCGTGCCGTGCGGTCGGCCTGCTGGTTCATACGCATGTCGAGGTCGGCGTCGAAGCGGGTCGAAAAGCCGCGTTCGGGCGTATCGATCTGGTGCGACGAAATGCCCAGATCGGCCAGAATGCCGTCGATGCCATCGGCTTTGTAGAGCCGTAGATACCGTTTAAGATTGCGGAAATTCGAGGCAATGAACGTGAGTCGTGGGTCATTGAGCGCCTGGGCGTTTGCTTTGGCGTCGGCGTCCTGATCGAAGGCAAAGAGCCGCCCCCCTTCCAGTCGTCGTAAAATTTCGCGGCTGTGGCCACCGCCACCGAAAGTTACGTCGACATACGTACCGCCGGGCTGCAGGGCCAGGCCGTCAATGCATTCGTGTAATAAAACAGGTTGGTGATAATCAGTCATGAAGAAACTAACCGTTCGTTGCGGTCGTTACAAACATATCTTTTCTTTACCGTATGAAAAAGCGCTTCGCTCTAACGGCTTCACTACTGTTTTCATGCTCTTTGCTGTTTGGCCAACCAACTACCCCTATTAAACCAGGCGTTTACCGCGCCGTATTAAAAACCCAGGGTGGAGACTTACCGTTTGGTCTTGATATCCAACCGGCCGGCCAGACGTACACGGTTTTCGCCCTGAACGGTACCGAACGGCTCAAAATGGACCCCGCTACGGTCGAGGGCGATTCGCTGCATATTCCCATGGCGCTGTTCGAGTCGGAACTGGTGGCAAAACCCGACGGCGATGTGCTGCGTGGTGTCTGGCGTCGTCGCCGGACGGCCAAACAGTATCAGACGATGCCGTTCGAAGCCCGCTACGGAGTTACGTACCGATTCTCGGCCGAGAACGGGAAACCAGCCGGTACCACCTCGTTAACCGGCAAATGGGCCACGGAGTTTGGGAAGGCTAAAGGGGCCGTGGATACGGTCAACGCCGTTGGTGTGTTCAGGCAGCAGGGGAGCCGCGTGACGGGTACGTTCCTGACCCCCACCGGCGACTATCGCTACCTGGCCGGCGACGTCGTGGGCGATAGCCTGTTTCTGTCCTGCTTTGATGGTACGCACGCGTTTCTGTTCAAAGCGAAACACAACCCCGCCAACAAGACGCTGGCCGGCGGGTTCTGGTCCGGCTTCACCGGCTACGAGCCGTGGGTTGCCCGGTTCGATCCCAAAGCCGAACTGCCCGATCCGGCTGGACTGACATACGTCCGGCCCGGACAGACGTTTGCGTTTTCATTTCCGGAGCCTAACGGCAAGCCCGTGTCGCTGAACGACCCCCGCTTCAAGGATAAAGTAACGGTGATCCAGATTCTGGGAACGTGGTGCCCGAACTGCATGGACGAAACCCTGTTTCTGAGTCCGTGGTACAAGCGGAATCGGTCGAGGGGCGTCGAAGTGGTAGGGCTGGCGTTTGAGAAAACGGCCGACATGAGTGAATCAGGCCCGAAAATCGAGCGGATGAAGCAGCGATTCAGCATTGAGTACCCCGTTGTGCTGGCCGGAACAAACGATAAAGCCGAAGCCTCAAAAGCTTTACCGGCACTAAACCGGGTGGTCGCTTTCCCAACGACCCTGTTCGTGGACAAGAAAGGGCAGGTTCGGCATATCCATACGGGCTTTTCCGGCCCCGGAACGGGGAAATATTATGATCAGTACGTTGAGGAATTCAACCGGCTGATCGATAAACTGCTGTCGGAATCCTGACGCAGACTCCAGTTATCAGTTGGTTTTTCCTGACGAACGCCTGGGTTATTTATTGGCCCGGGCGCTCATTGTTTATAATAGTATGCTTGCATAATATCTCCAAAAAATTGTAGATTTACACATTGGAAGGGGAGTGCGACATCACTATGAAAAAAGAGAAAACCGTTGATTTTCACATAAAATGGAGCTGGCATGCCATTTCGCGTATGTACAATGCCTACGCAGCCCGCTACGACATGACGATGGCGATTGGCTACGTGCTGCTCAACATCGACCTGGAAGATGGTACGCCCGCTACTAAAATCGGACCGCTGCTGGGTATGGAACCCCGCAGTCTGGTACGGATGCTGAAAAGCCTGGAGGAGCGGGGCTGGATACGGCGCGAAATCGATGAGAGTGACAAGCGGTTCGTCCGAATTTACCTGACCGACGAGGGCAAGACGAAGCGAGAAATCGCCCGGGAAGGCGTTATTCAGTTTAATAACCTGATCCGGGAGAAAATTCCCCTTGAAAAGCTGGTCTTGTTTTTTGACGTTATCAAAGACATAAACCGGCTGGTCGAGGAAGAAAACGCCAAACTGAAAGCCAACGAAACTGAAGAGCTGACACTGGAGTAAGCCACTACACGTATGCTTATCACCGAAGACCAGAGTACAGAACGGCTAAAAAGTTTCTTTCATCTGATGGTGATAGCGGCCAAGCTTTACCGAGCCAACCCTAACAACCCGCCGAAACTGATGGACATTAACGGGGAAGACGTTCAGCAGTTGTTACGTAGCCTTTACAAGCATAACGTAAAGTATTTGCTCGTGGGTGGTATGGCGGGGATCGTGCATGGTCATAACCGAACGACGCACGATATGGATGTGTGGGTTCAGATCGGTCAGCAAAATAAAGACAACCTGATTACCGCATTGCTTGAAAACGAAGTAGCCGGAGCCACTTATTTAAAAGACGTACCACTTTTATTTGGCTGGACTTCGGTACAGGTTGGCCGTTATGGCTTTACCCTCGACATGGGTTATGCTATGAAAGCATTCAGTGAGGTGGACTTTGATGCCTGCTACGACCGTGCCCTTGACGCTTCGTTTGATGGTGTACCATTTAAGGTTATTCATTTAGATGACCTTATTATTGAAAAAAAAGCAACCGGTCGGCCGAAAGATTTGGCCGATGTTGAAGAACTACTAAAAGTAGCAACTATCAATAGGAACGCACTTGATCCGGATAAGATGGATTGACACGGACCACCACTACCAGGTGTGTGCATCTTAGCCGCGGCATCTGTATTCCGTCCTTACTGTTAACGTATGGAAGCAACCTTAGAACAACCAAAAACCGCCTTAAAGAACCGCAGCATTCGGCGCGTGGCCGTGCTGGGATCAGGAATCATGGGCTCGCGGATTGCGGCTCATTTCGCCAACATTGGTCTTGAAGTCCTGCTGCTGGACATTGTACCGCAGCAACTGACGCCCGCTGAAGAAGCCAAAGGGTTGACACTCGATAAACCCGCCGTGCGGAACCGGCTCGTCAATGATGCGTGGCAGAACACCCTCAAAGCTACGCCAGCTTCGTTATATAACGCCAAGTTTGCCGAGCGGGTGAAGCTGGGTAATTTCGACGATAATCTAAAAGATATTGCCACCTACGACTGGATTATTGAGGCCGTGGTGGAGCGGCTGGACATCAAACGGTCGTTGTATGAACGGGTTGAACAGTTCCGCAAGGCTGGTACGCTTATTACGTCCAATACGTCCGGAATTCCCATGCATCTGCTGGCCGAAGGACGTAGCGACGATTTCCGGCGGCATTTCTGCGGTACGCACTTCTTTAACCCACCCCGTTACCTGCGCCTGCTCGAAATCATTCCGGGACCCGATACGGACCCGGCCGTGATCGATTTCCTGATGAAGTACGGCGATCTGTTTCTGGGTAAAACCACCGTATTGTGTAAAGACACGCCCGGTTTTATTGCCAACCGCCTGGGTATTCAGTCGCTGGTGCAGACGATCCGGGTAGCCGAAGACCTGGGCCTGACTGTTGAGGAAGTCGATAAACTGACCGGTCCGGTAGTGGGTCGGCCGAAATCAGGTACGTTCCGGCTGTCGGACGTAGTGGGCCTAGATACAACCGTCAACGTCGCCAATAACCTCGTCAAGATGGAGCACGACGAGTCGCGGGAGTCGTTCCAACTGACGGCATCCATGCAGAAGCTGATGGAGAACAAATGGCTCGGCGACAAAACGGGGCAGGGGTATTACAAGAAAACCAAGGACGAGAACGGGCAGACGGTCATTCTGGCACTCGATCTAAAAACGTATGAATACAAGCCGTCGCAGAAGGTCCGCTTCGCGACGCTGGAAAGCACGAAGGCCATCGAAAACCTGCGAAAACGCTTCCCGGTTTTGCTGGCTGGTCAGGATAAAGCCGGTGAGTTCTATCGCCGGACGTTTGCCGATGGTTTCCGGTACGCGACGAATCGCATCCCCGAGATTTCCGACGAACTGTACCGCATCGACGCGGCCATTACGACCGGCTTCGGCTGGCAGCTGGGCCTTTTCGAAACCTGGGATGCCATTGGCGTTTGCAAAGGCGTGGAGCTGATTGAGTCGCTGGGGCAGAAACCCGCTCAGTGGGTCTACGATATGCTGGATGCCGGCTATGAGGCCTTTTACAAGGTTGAAGGCGGCAAGCGGCTGTACTACGATATCCAGACGAAAAGCTACAAGCCGGTTCCGGGAACAGAAGAATTCATTATTCTCGAAAACATCCCGAATAACGTAGTCTGGAAGAACGCAGGCATCTACCTGTACGATCTGGGCGATGGGATTCTGAACATTGAGTTCCGCAGCAAAATGAACACCTTCGGTTTGGAGGTGATGGAAGGCATCAACAAAGCGATCAGCATTGCCGAGAAAGATTTCCGCGGGCTGGTCATGGGCAACGATTCGTCGGAAGCGTTCTCGGCGGGGGCAAACCTGGGTACGTTGTTCATGCTGGCGGTTGAGCAGGAGTTCGACGAGATCAACCTGATGATTGCCCAGTTCCAGCAGGTAATTCGGCGTATCCGGTACTCATCGATTCCCGTGGTTGTAGCTCCGCACACCCTGACGCTGGGTGGCGGCTGCGAAGCTGTCCTGCACGCCGATCGCGTTGTGGCACACGCCGAAACGTACATGGGACTGGTTGAGGTGGGTGTTGGTTTGATTCCGGCCGGTGGCGGCACGAAGGAAATGGCGGCCCGCGCGTCGGATCTGTACCAGACCGGCGACCCGGAGCTGAACATCCTTCAGAACATTTACATGAACATTGCTACGGCGAAGGTGTCGACCTCGGCGCAGGAAGCGCGTGATATGAACTACCTGCGTGCGGGCGATCAGATTGTCCTGAACCGCAACCGGCTATTGGCCGAAGCCAAACAGGCCGCTATGGAACTGGCCGACAATGGCTACGTTCAGCCGAAGCCTCGTACGGATATTAAGGTGCAGGGTAAAACCGGTATTGCGTTGTTCAAAGCCGGGCTGACGGCCATGCGCATGGGACGCTACATTTCCGAGCATGATATGAAGATTGCCGATAAGCTGGCGTACGTCATTTGTGGCGGTGACCTGAGCGCCCCCCAGATGGTATCGGAACAGTATCTGCTGGACCTGGAGCGCGAAGCCTTCCTGTCATTGTCGGGCGAGAAGAAGACGCTGGAGCGGATTCAAAGCCTGCTCGCTGGCGGGAAACCCGTACGAAACTAGCATACGCCAGGACGATAATTTCAGAAGGCTACTGCCTGCATTAGTTTGAAAGCCCCGCTGAGTGTTCTCGGCGGGGCTTTCGGCTTTGTATGCGTATCGGTTTGGTGTAAATGACTGTTGTTGAGGAAGTTGCTAGTAACAATAGAGTAATCGCTTTGAAAAAATTTGTCTACTATTTTGGGTAAATGACTTATTTGCAATTAGCGACCAATACGTTATTATTACCGTAAATAATTAGTTAATGGACCTGTTCGGTCTGCACTAACCCACCTGCTTTCCTTTGAGACACTGTACACTCATTCTGTTCGTATGCTGCTTATTATCTACCTGGAGTGCTCTCGGGCAGCGTATCATCCTGGGAGGCACAAGATCGCCGGTTAAAAGTATTGGTTGATTGTGAGGAACGTATCAATGTGTCAATTGACTTAGTCAATGACGTTTTTAAGGGAAGTTCTCAAGTTTGGTGGGGGTTTACGGCATCTACGGGTTTGTACTTTTGCCGACAGACGGTTTGTTTAACTTCCAATATCGTTGAAAAGACGACCTATCAGGTGTGTCAGGGTGAATCTGTTCAGTTACTGAGCAGGCCGTCTGCCGATAACCGATACATCTGGTCTCCAGCGTCAGGAGTTGACAACCCGGGCGTACGTAATCCAGTTGCCCGGCCAGCCCGGAGCCAATGGTATACGGTACAAACGCAGTGGCTACTGTACTCTAGTGACGAAGGACAGCTTTTACGTTGAGGTGAAACCTGCTTTAACGCTCGCACTAGGGAATGACCGGGCTGTCTGTCCTGACGTCAGGGAGGTGACCTTTACGTCAACCGTGAATCCAGACGGCAGCGGGTTGGACTATCGGTGGTCGACAGGAGCTACTACGCCCCATATAACAGTCAGCCAGCCCGGTCGCTATAGTCTTGAAATTACCAACGGGGTCTGTAGCGCCCGCGATACGGTACAGTTGAGCCGGCTGTCGTTGCCGAAAGTTCGGTTTCCGGCCGACAACCTGTATTGTCTGAGTGAAGGCCCGATAACCCTGGCCGTTGAGGCTCAGCAAGCCGATCTCAACTTTTTATGGTTGCCCGGTGAGGGCAATCAGTCGGTCCAGATCATTAGCGTACCGGGTACGTATCAGGTGCTGATCACCAATCCGGACGGCTGTACGGTTGCGCAGCTGTTCACGGTGAATAAGTACTGCCAGCCTCGCATCGCTGTGCCCGACGCTTTTTCGCCCAATGGGGATGGGCAGAACGACGAACTGGAACTCTTTCACGAAGGGGTCAGTGACGTTGAATGGCTGACTTACAACCGCTGGGGCAGCGTTATTTTTTATACGACCGATCTAGCAAAGCGATGGGATGGTACCTACAGGGGCGCTCCCTGCGATCGGGTGTTTATGCGTACCTGCTACGGTACAAATCCGCCATGGAGCCAACCCGTCCTGCCCTTCATAAGACCGGTCAGGTTGTACTTATTCGGTAATGGGTAGTCAGTAGACACTGCCCTTTAAAAAAACAGGCAACTGATGACCCTCCAGGGTATCGGTTGCCTGTTTTGGTTTGACAAGTACCGGGTCAGACCTTCTCAGCCTTCTGTTCGGCTTCCAAATCCCGGCGGGCGTTCAGGTAGCCACGAACTACCGTGAACGTGGTGATGCCAAGAAAAAAGAAGATGATGTAGTGGACGTAGTCAACAATCCACGGAAACTTCTCGCCGAAATAATAGCCGCCACCAACTAACGAGAAAACCCAGATAGCGCCACCAATTACGTTATAGAGCAGAAAATACCGGAAATTCATGTGAATCAGACCGGCCAGAAGCGGAGCAAATGTGCGTACGATCGGCAAAAACCGGGCTACGATCAGCGCCCAGTTACCGTAGCGGGCAAACGCCTGCCGTGTACTCTCGATGTACTTTTTCTTGAAAAATAAGCCATCCGGCCGGTTCTGAATGCGGCCACCAAAATAGTGCCCCGTCAGATAACCGGTCAATGAACCCAAAACGGCCGCACCGAAGATGCAGGTTAGCAGCAGCCACAGCGGTACGTTCAGCATTTTGGTGCCCGCAAACACTCCCGACAGGAACAGCAAATAATCGCCCGGCAGAAAAAAACCGAAGAAAAAGCCGTTCTCAATGAAGATGATCAGCGTCACCAACACCAGTCCACCCGTTCGGATAATTTCCTCGGAATTGAGCAGGTACTGAATAAAATCAATGATCTGGTCCATGGTAGAGGATTGAATGATTGAGTCACTGAATAACTGAATGGCTGAGTCGTAGGAATTCAATCATTCGATCATTCAAGTACTCGTCAATTAAATGTACTCAGCCAGCTCAAGCCACCGATCCGACTTCTGGGCAATGAGTTGATCAATTTCGTCAATCTCCCGTGCCCAGGCCGTCAGTTGCTCGTGGTGTCCACCCGCGTTGAGCTGATCCAATACGCCGGCTTTCCGTTGCTCGAGGGCTTCAATTTCTTTTTCGAGCGTTTCGTACTCGCGCTGTTCCTTGAACGACAGGCGTTTCCTGCTTTCCGTTGGTGCAGCGGCCGGCACCTTCGTAACTGATGGCTCCGGATTTTGGTTCTTTACTACTCCGGTATTCCTGTCCGGATGTTTGGGCTGGCTATCCCGCCATTCGCGGTAGTCGGTATAGTTGCCCGGGTAGTCCCGCACCTGGCCTTCGCCTTCCAGCACAAACACGTGTTCGACCAGCCGGTCCATAAAGTACCGGTCGTGCGTTACGATCATCACACAGCCAGGGAAATTCAGCAAAAACTCTTCCAGTACGTTCAGCGTCGTAATATCAAGGTCGTTGGTCGGCTCGTCGAGAATCAGGAAATTAGGGTTCTGCACCAGGACGAGCAGCAACTGAAGCCGCCGTTTCTCTCCCCCGCTTAACTTCGATACGTAGTCGTACTGCTTCTGGCGGTTGAACAGAAAGTGATGCAGCAACTGACTGGCCGTTACGGTCTCGCCGGTGGCGAGTTTCATCACCTCCGCTACGTCCTGCACAACATCGATCACGCGCTGGTTTTCGGGTAGGTTCAGTTCACTCTGGGTATAATAGCCGAACTTCACCGTGCCGCCGGTCGTGATCTTTCCCGAATCCGGACGCAGTTGACCGGTCAGCATGTTGAGCAACGTGGTTTTGCCCATGCCGTTTTTGCCGATCAGACCAACCCGGTCGAGTCGCTTGAACGTGTAGGTGAAGTGATCCAGCAGCACTTTCTCGCCAAACCGCTTGCTGAGGTTCTCGACCTCCAGAATCTTGCTGCCCAGCCGCGACGTCCGCAGGTTCAGATCCAACTCACCGTCGGAACGCCGACCAGTCGTTTTTTCCTGCAATTCGTGAAAAGCGTCGACTCGGTACTGCGCCTTCGTACCCCGGGCTTTGGGTTGCCGTCGCATCCATTCCAGTTCGCGCCGGAGCGTATTCCGGTTCTTGTCCAGCTCGGAGGCTGCAGCGGCTTCGCGTTCATCCTTCTTTTCGAGAAAATACGCGTAGTTGCCCTTGTAGGTATAAAGCTGCCCGTTGTCCATTTCGGCGATCTGATTACAGACCCGATCCAGGAAATAACGGTCGTGGGAGACCATCAGCAACGTACCGTTGTTAGTGTTCAGGAAGGTTTCGAGGTATTCGATGGCCTCCAGATCAAGGTGGTTGGTCGGCTCATCGAGGATGAGCAGATCAGGGTTCTGGATCAGCACCCGCGCCAGGGCTACCCGCTTGCGCTGACCACCGGATAGCGTGGCCACGGGCTGCTCAACGTCCTGAATACCCAGTTCGCCCAGAATCTGCCGAATCTGCGCTTCGTAGTCCCAGGCTTCGAGCTTTTCCATTTCGCTCATGGCGCGTTCGAGCGCAGCCGGGTCGTCGTGGAGCAGGGCTTTTTCGTAGGCCCGCACCGCGTCAAGCTGGGCGCTTTCGCCGGCCAGCACCACCTCCATAACCGTCAGGGCTTCGTTGAGGTCGGGTTGCTGGTCCAGATAGCCAATGGTAATATCCTTGCGGTGACTGACGAGGCCGTCGTCGGGCGGGGTAGCGCCGGCCAGAATAGACAGTAGGGTTGTTTTGCCGGAGCCGTTAGCCCCAACAATGGCTACCTTATCGCCCCGGTTCAACCCGAAGGTCAGGTTACGGAACAGGACGCGGTCGCCGTATGCTTTGGAGAGGTTTTCTGCTGAAAGGTAATTCATAATCTTCTAACGCCGAAAATTACGAATTCCTTTCCGTTCGTGATGGGTAATTAGCTCAATTAAGGGAACGGACGTCGTTGCGCCCGCGTAGTTCGCCGTTGCCACGGAGGTTATAGATGCTCGGCATGCGTCGGAGGTCGTAGCGCATGGCGTAGCTGAACCGGAGGGCGATCCCGAACGTCCAGCCGTTGCCATTACCACGCAGCGTAGCATTTTGCACGGCCCCGCCGTTGACGCGGTAGGCAACATCGGTCCGGATGGAATTGCCCAGCCCCCAGTTTTTGCGTCCAAACAGGCTGAGTTCAGTCCGACCGCCGAGCTGGAGCGTGTATTCGGCCGACGCTTCGGCGAGTCCGCTCAGGTTGGGGCTGATGCGGGTATTGCTGAGCAACCGGAGCGTATCGATCTGATCGCGGCCATACATCCGGTAACCACCCCGGTAGCCAACGAGGGATACTCGTTCGAGGGCATCGCCGGAGTTTGGTATGAGCCATAGTCCGGCGCCAAGCCAGAGCCCCGACCGGTTCATTGATTGTTTCCCGATCGGAAGTTTATATTTGGTTCGAAAGACGACCCCGTGTTTATCGTTAGGATACCGGAAAACCAGCGGAGCGAGGCCGTTCTGGATTGACAGGCTGCTGTGTATTGGTGACCGTGCGTAACCTCCTTCAATGGCCCACCGTTCGCGGCTAATCCAGCCGAGCATGGCACCCCAGCCGGTTTTAACGGTCGTTTCCGTACCAATCAAGCCGTTGAATGTTCCGTCGAGCTGGTTGATGTCCGTACGAACGAATCCTTCGCCCGATACGTACCAGCGCTCCCGGGTGTACATACTGCCGTAGCGGGCCAGGGTCCGTTCGATGGTAGAGCGCCCCAGGTTAGTACGCTCGGCCGGCAGCCGATAATAGTCGGTGATGGATTGGGCCAGCCCCGAAACAACACCAACAGCAATAAAAAAGGTAGTTAGAAGTGTTTTCATACGTACGCACAGCGAATGAGATTCAATACCTAACTTCCCCGTTCTCTTACGGAATGCAACTTACATTTACTTTACAAATTTGCCTATAATTTGTTCATTTTAAATTGCTTAAACATTCCACTTCCGTTAATTTTCCGCTCGATGGACGAGCCAATTCCAGGCAACGGATTGTTTTCGGGGGCCGATCGACGGGCCAGACGGCTACCCGTTATCTGAAACAGCGCTTCGTTCAGCAGTGCCTCGCGGGTGTCGCCAAGCGGGAGCAGCGACAAAGGTTCTTCTACTTCAACATTCGGCTGGAATCCGCTGGCATAATCGGACTGGCCAAGGCTGTTAAACGATTTGAAGACAATGGGCTGCATACCCCATTTGATTTTGCCTGATTCGTCGGTCACCGTAATAGACCCCACATTCTTGCCATAGGTTGCAGTGCCAATGGTCGTAACGGTCATAAAAGGTCGCAAACCGTTAATAATTAGCTCGCTGGCTGAGGCCGTATGGTCCGTTGTGAGTACAAATACCCGCTGTAGATTAGCCCCGATGTTCTGCGATTTGTTGACGAAGTTCTGGACGAAGAATGAGTCGCCATACTCCTTTTGCAGATACGGCGTCAGGGTTTTGTTCCATTCTTCGCGGAAATACACCTTGCTGGCGTCGATGCCGCGGCCAATCAGACTGGCCAGATTGACAGACGACGAGGTGTAACCTCCCGGATTGTAGCGCAGGTCGAGCACCAGTTCGGTAACGCCCTTCGCTTTAAATTCGCTGAAGATGGCGTCGACTTTCTGATCGTACTCGGTGCCGTTGCTGCCGTTTGGAGCCGGGTTGAACTGGTTATAGACCAGATAGCCAACGGTCTTGCCGCCAACCGTGTAGACGGAGTCCAGAAACACCGGGTCTTCCTGAAACGTAGTGGCCGTAACGGTCAGGGTCTGGTCCGAATCTACCAGCGATTGACTGCTCACTGTAGCTAGCCCGAACGTATAGGTAGTTAGGTTGCCGAACAGCAAGGATACGTAGTTGGTGGTCGTCAACGTCTGGCCATTCACTTTAGAAATGATGTCCCCGCGCTTCATGCCGGCGTTGGCCGCCGGCGAACCGGGCAGAATGTAAACCACCTGCGCAATCACGTCGTTGGAATTCTGAGCGCGTCGATACAGCGTAAATTCCATGCCGGTGGTCCTGGTTTCTCCGCTCAGGCTGGCGCTCAGGTCGTCGGCGCTTTCCTCAATCCAGGAAAACCGGTCGCCGTCGGGCCGCGCTACCGCATCGTAGCCGTACAGGATGGACTCGAAAAACGTGTCGGGCGACACTGTTTTGTCGGGATTGGCCGGAATTTTATCGTTCCAGTAATACAAATCCTGCATGTTCTCCAGAATCCAGTCGTTGACGACCCTGTTCTCGGCTGCAGTGGTGGTATCGTCCGGAACAACATCGGCTTCTTTGCGGCAGGCCGACACCCCCAGTACGGTAGTCAGCAGAGCCAGGCAGGTGGTTTGGCGGAAAAATGAATAGGTTCTCATCGTTGAGATTAGTTAGGCTGTATTCAGCGTTAAAGAATAAGTCGGACGAGTCATGTTTACCCCGTGGGTACAGACGGCTGAAGGGATTGAGGGGGACATGAACTCGTCCGGCTTTTATTACGTACTGGTGAGTTAGCGGTGGCGTCGTACAACCTCGATGAACTGGCCATCGGCCGCGAAGAGTAAGCTAACCATCCGGTTGTTTGAAGTCTGGACCCAGACAATGAACTGACCTTCGGTGCTCTTGGCCGCTTTCCTGACCGTACTGCCCGCGTAGGTGGTTGATATGTAGCTCGTTACGGCGGCCGGCAGCGTCGCTATATCGATGTCGGTGAATCGACCGCGCAGCTGCTTTTCCAGCTCTTTATTGAACGTACCGTCGGTGTTGAAGAGCAGGGTTTTACGCTCGTCGTTCAGCGTAATCATGACGATGTAGCCGCGCGTGTTGTCTTTGGCCGCTACGTTCACCTGCGCTCCGGCGTAGTTGGTGGTGATGTAGCTGGTGATGGATGCGGGCAGATCCGTCAGCGCAATTTGCTGAAGGCTATCCCGCTTGCCACCCTGTCCGCGACCAGGTCCTGGGCGGCCGGGTTTCATCGCTATTTCCTGATTGAACGTGCCGTCGGCGTTGAACAGCAGCGCTTTAGGCTGGTTGTTCTGGATAATTCCGACGTAGAAACGGCCAGTGTCATCCTTGGCCGCGTACTCAACGGTGGCGCCGGCGTAACTCATGCTGATAAAACTCGTGATAGCGGCCGGCAGATCGGCCGTAGCTACTTTCGTCAGCTTTTGTTTGCAGAAAAATCCGGCACTGTCGGACGTAACGCGGGCACCAGACAGGATCGTTTCTGCATCATCGGCCGGATTAACCGATGTCTGATCCTGATTACAACCGTACAGGCTTAGGCCCATCAGGGCGATGCAACCGAGCAATAAATTGATTTTCATGGAGATGTATATAGGTAGATTAATTGGTAAGCAAGAGATCATTTTTCGGGACGGGCAACCGGGGTCGTCTCGATCACCGTGGGCAGGGCCTGGTAGAACGCGTGCAGATAACTGCCGATGATTTCGTGGCTCACGGCGCTTAACAGTCGCGGATCGTTATCAAGAAAGTATTCGCTCTGGCAGCGAATCAGCGGATGGGTGTTAAAAACGCTGATACCGTGCTGTTCGCCTAATGCCTGAAACAGGGGGCGGCTGCGTTCGCAGAGCCATTGGGCCACCGGCTCCCGGTGTGGAATGGGCGTGAGCAGAATCACCTTATGGCGAAATGGCCGCAGCTGTGTCAGCAGCGTAGTGAGCTGGGTTTCCAGTTGTTTCAGGAGCGCTACCCGGCCAAACATGTGAAACAGCCGAAACCGGTTAATCTGCAGGCTGGTGGCCAGATTGGCTGATACCCGAACCAGCGAACTGACTGATCCGACGAGTACCGACGGCCGGGGCAGCAGGCTATGGCCCAGCTCCAGCAGGATGAGGTCGTACCGGCTACCGTAGAGCCAGGGAAGAACCAGATTGGCCGAGCTGATGTCGAGCGGTGTGTGATACTCCACCTGCACCCGCTGACCGGATTGAATGAGTCGCCGGACAAACTGTTCGACAAAGCCCTGGCCAGGCTTCACACCAAAGCCTCCGGCCGCCGGGCCACCGATTACGAGAATACGTTGTGTTTTTGCTGCCATCTAAGCGAGACCATCCCTTAGGTGAGTGGTCATCTAACCGCCATTACGCGGTGCTATAGGGCTCCGTTGCAGCCAGAACTCAAAATTTTAGAAATAAAAAATAATCGAAAAAAAGTGGTCCGGCGCTGCAACGATCGGTAGCGTTTCTGCGTACAGACTAGGATAAAGACATCTATTGACTTAATCGTCAACGCCGTTGCTGTTCCGGAAACGCTCCTCTTTTTCCGAAAATGACCTGTTGAGTGTCATTGAGGCCTGCCGTGCTCAAAATGCGCAGGCACAACGGGTCCTGTTCAAACAGTTTTTTGGATACGCCAAAAGTGTCTGTCTGCGCTACTCGGCTACGGTCGAGGAAGCAGAGGAGGTGCTCAATGAAAGCTTCCTGAAGGTGTTTCAGCACCTGCATCAGTACGATACAAATCAGCCCTTCAAAGCGTGGCTGCGGGCAATTCTGGTCAATACGGCCATCAGTTACTACCGCCGGTATCACAAAAACGAACCGGATTCGTCGCTGGAAGATAGTCCTGAGCCGGGGATTGACGACGACGTACTGGATCGCATCACAGCGGAAGAGATTCTGGCTCTGGTCCAGGAACTGCCTCCATTATGGCGAACGGTGTTTAATCTGCACGTAGTGGATGGCTATAGCCTGCGCGAAATTGCCGATTTGTTACCCAGCAACGAAGCGACTGTCCGCTCGCATTTCCTGCGGGCTCGTCAGCGGCTTCAGCAACTTATAAAGCGACACTATCCTCATTTTTTTTTGACTGACATTCGACCGTATGAACGATAAGTTTAATGATCGTATCCGCCAAAAGCTGGAGGACCTGCAGCCTACCTATCGCGAAAAGGATTGGGTACGGATGCAGTCGTATCTGCACCAGCATGGCTTCCCGCCGGCCTGGTCTGGGGCCAGCCGGTGGCTGCAGCCGGTGGCTACCGGTCTGACGGCCGCCAGCCTGCTGGTCGCCATTGTCTGGCAATACCAGACGAACCGGGAGCTTCAGACCAAACTCGATTCGCTTACCCAGACGGTGACTCGTCTGGAGCAGTCTCAGACTGCCCTTCAGCAAACGCCGTTGCGTGCTGATACGGTATATATTGCCCGCGTAAATCCCGTCCAACCCCAACAGACTCCTTCACTATCGACCAATACCTCTACGCTCACAGAAGGTAGTACAACCAACGCCGGATTGCCTCGCCCCCGGTCAAATCGGACTACGGCTGACGTACCACAACCTATTCCTCCGTCTGACGGTACGTCTGACGCTTTAACGAGCCGGGTCACGCCGGACCGGGTCACGCCGGACCGGGTCACGCCGGACCGGGTCACGCCGGACCGGGTCACGCCGGACCGGGTCACGCTAAGGCAATCTTCTCCGGCTGGTGGCGCGTCAGACGCGGTAACGCGCAGCCCGAATGCGCCCGGAGCGCTTCCGAACCAGAAAACGATAGCGTCAGGACGGGTGCCGAATCAATCAGACCCGGCCCGCACCGAGCCGACCGGACTGACTACACCCGATGCATCCGTCGATAAGTTGGCGAATACTGACAAACCCACGAACGCGGCTCAGCCGGCCCAACCAGCCGAAACGCCCGGATCAGCAACCGGGGCAACATCAGTTGGTGGAAAACCGCTCGAATCTCCTGCGTCAGATCAGCGGACAGCCCGCAACCGTACGCCGGGTGGGACATCGCCCGGGCGTGAACGTCGGATTACGGAGCGAATACAAACCGGACGTGAATCGGATGCGTTGCCGACAAACCCGCCTGCTACCGACGCATTGGGTACCAGCGAAACGGCTAGCGGCCGTCCCAACACTCAACTGGCCGTAGCTCCACTGCAACCGCTGCCCATACAACCCAACACCGACGCCCTGATAACCCGGTTTAATCGACGAGCCCGCCGAATCAAGCCGACGACGCCCTCCGCTCCCGTTACGTCGGTTGCTGTACAGACGCCAAAGCAAAAGGCAGCGGACGTAACAAATGCCGAACCGGAGAGCGTCCGCCCGACGCCTTCAGGGCAGATACGTATTGGCGGGGCCGCTGAGGTGGGTACCAATCAGCAGAGTGTAGGGGCTTATGGAGAAGTGCTGCTGGGGCGCCACTGGTCGGTAGGCGTTGGTCTAAACAGGGTATGGCTGCCGAGTGAGCGATTTGTTACTGAAGTTCAGTTCCGTACCGAGAAACGTCATGATTTTCGCCGGGACTTTGGCCGGGGGGTCACGTACATCCACGATATTCTGGATATAACCCTGCAGGGTTATAGTTGGCAGATACCCATTTCGGCGAGTTACCGGCTTCCTATGAAACGGGGCTTCGTGCTGACCTCCTCGGTGGGGGCCAATCTGAGTGTATACACCCAGGAGCAGGCAACGTACCTGCTCCGGCTGCGGTATATTCCGATACCGCAGCCGGGTCCCGGCCCGAAACCAGGCTATGATAAGGACCGGATCGTTGAGTTCCGGCAGCAGCAATCGAACAATTTTTACCACTCCTGGATGGTGTCGGCGGGGGTTGAGAAGCAGCTGAACCGGTTCGTTTTTCAGGCCAGTCCATACATTACCATTCCGTTCTGGATAGCGCCAAGTTCGCTCAATAATACGTCGGTCGGCGTGCGGGCGCGGGTCTTGTTTCAATTTTAGGTGAGGAGAAGGTTCGTATTTTTACCTTTCATTGGTAAATCGATTTCTCTTACAACAATCTGAATATGCGCTTACCCCACCTAGTGCCGGCGGGTTTGCTGGCGATGAGTTCGCTGGCAGCGTTTGCCCAAGCCCCCGACAAGTTTACCTCCTACACGCAGGTTATTCCCGGCAGCAGCCAGACGTACGAGATGGCGGCTGTCCCCGGCGGAGAATTTATGATGGGCAGTCCGGCTACCGAAAAGGGCCGGAAACCTGATGAAGGACCTCAGCACAAGGTAAAAATTGAGCCGTTCTGGATGGGAAAGTACGAGGTGACGTGGGACCTGTACGATCTCTACGCATTCAAGAATATGGAAACGGAGATGGCGGCCAAATACCCCGGTGGCGACCTGAGTAAAACGGATGCCAGCACCCGGCCAAGTCCGCCTTATGTAGATATGTCGTTTGGGATGGGACGGGCCGGCTATCCGGCCATCAACATGACCCAGTACGCAGCTATCAAGTTCTGCGCCTGGCTGTACGATAAAACGGGCATTTTTTACCGTCTGCCCACAGAAGCCGAATGGGAATACGCCTGCCGTGCCAAAACGACAACACCCTATTCGTTCGGAGCCGACGTGAAAAAGCTGGGTGAGTACGCCGTTTTTAAAGGAAACAGCGATGGCGCTTACAAGAAAGTAGGAACGAAAAAGCCGAATCCGTTTGGTTTATACGATATGCACGGCAACGTAATGGAGTGGACCAAAGATCAGTACATTCCGACCTATTATGCTTCGGTGGCCAAAGGAGCCGTGAAAGAACCCTTCGCCCCGACGACGACACTCTACCCTAATTCAGTTCGTGGCGGCTCGTGGGACGATGACCCGGACGTGTTGCGGTCGGCGGCCCGCACACCCTCCGATCCGTCGTGGAAAGTACTTGATCCGCAAAGTCCCAAGAGTGATTGGTGGTTAACGAGTGCATCCTTCGTTGGCTTCCGCATTGTCCGCCCGGCCACCAAGCCGAGCGACGAAGACATCAAGGCGTACTACAACATCGAGCCGATCAAGGATTATTAATTGTATTTGTTCTACAGCTTACGTCGGTTGCACTCGTTGGTGAACGCCCGACGTAAGCTCATACGTATGCATTCGCCGATCGAGCGCAGTTGGGACCCGAATAACTGCTTCGTCGATTCCCCATTCCAACTTTAGTTTCAAATTTAGCCCCTTAATTACCTCAGCTCGGATTTTACGCTGATTCTCGAGTGTCTTGTCATGGATGCCCAAAATCTCATTCAATCGATCCGCCGTTAAGCCATCCGATGATTTATTATTTAGTAAAGCATTAAAAACTGCTTTTTCCTGATTGTTCAAACTACTGGGGTAGGTCTGAAGCGAAGGTAATGAGGTAGCGAGTGGTACTAAATTGACAGACCTGTTGAACCAGAAGAAGATGCAAGTTCCTAACCCTAAGATAGCAAGCAGAATGAACAGCCAGTGGAAGCTTGATGCACGAATAGGTTCATAGAAAGTCCCTAGAGGAGTTGCCTCTTTCCACAAGTCATTTCCGGTGAATCGAATGGTTTGTACATCTTTTCCAGTTGCCCCTGTCACATCACGACGGAAATAAAGTGTGTCTTGCCATACATAGCTGTGGTAAAGGTCCGTATCTGGTATATTCGCTAATAGTTTATGTACGTCTTTCCATAATCGAACTTCGTTACGTATTGGATCAACAAGGAGCAGAAGGACGTGTGGGGCCTGGTATTTTTTCATGACAAAGAACTGCCCGAGTTGGAACCAGGTCGCCTGTTGAGGCAAATCGGTTGGTAGTTGTTGACGAACCGTTGTTGTTAACTGCCCCAGCAATTTCCAGGTCTTTTCTTGAAAGTGATAGGCGAATATGCTGTCACTCCACGAAAAAGCACCTTTAAGCTCTGAATCGCTCTGGTGAAGACTGAGGGCTGACAGGAAAATATCATGCTGTGGTAGGCATCCATTGAACCCTTGATAAATAGATCGAGGTGAATTGGTGCCTGGATTAACGCTTTCCCATTCGTGGCTGTCAGCTTTGTAGTAAGACATAATGTTGTTGGTGTGCCAGAAGCCATAACCTCCTAAGCTATACAACGTATCGCGCCGGACAAACTTTGCTGATAAGCAGTTGTATCCCCGAAAAAAAGTTTTATCCAATCGTTCGAGCGTATGGGTCTTCCAATCGAAGCGGTACACTTGCTGAGTACAGTCTACCAGTAAATATCGAAGCTGATCTTTTGTGGCATTTAAACAGGTAACGCGGGTAACTGGCGGAAAGTCATCGACAGCTACGTTCATTGTCTGAATTGGCCCAAGTAACCGCCATACATTAGGGGCCGTTTCTATTTCCAGTGTCTTTTTGGCCACATCGATTCGGTACAATCGCCCATCAGGCTGATCGGGCCATACTAACGTAGCAGCAGAAACGCTAAAGAAGCACTGAGTAAAAATTATAGCTACTGATAACCAGTAGGTTATTCGTAAATTTTGAATCATTGTCAGACGAATTGAAGCTACGTCGGGCGCTGTTATATGATCAAAAATAGATAAAGGAGCGACGTAATGTAATGTGTGAGGATGCTAAATCACTGAAAATTTTTTGGGTAATGAGTTAGTACCGTATTGGTTTGCACAAAGTTGATTTTAGCTTTATTTATTGTCATAGTTATGCTATCCACACCTTTTTATCTTCGAATAGTTTACGCGTTACTTCTTCTGCAATGCTTAAGCATCTTAGGCTGCAAAACAAGCCCGACAGAACAACCTCTTCCTGAAAGAATACTAGATTTTTCTTTTTCTGATAGTGTATACATTGCTCCATGCAATGTTCAATTCTTCAATTCTTCCAAGAACGTTGAAGGTTACATATGGGATTTTGGCGATTCGACCTCAACCTCGACAGAAATGGCCCCACTTCACAAATACATGAAGGGGGGGACATACAATATAAAGTTGATGAGTAAAGATAAGTTACTAAGTACTACTAAGCAGATTATTATAAAATACCCTATTCCCCCAGTAAAGCTTATTCATGAGCCAAATGCTGTAATTGTACCAGTTGGAGGAAACTCGTGGATGTCTGTAGATAACATCAATTCTGGAAATATTGATAATGATGGTACAAAAAATTGGCAAAATGCTGAGTCGACCCTTTACACATATATAAGGCTTTCGAAACCCGGTAAATTACGATGGTCTTGTTTGGCTAAAGTTCCAGATGGTGAAAGTAAGTTTCAATTTTTAGCGCTTGGAAAGACTGTTGAATTTATAGCAAAAGGAGATACTCTTAAAGAATATGGGTTAAGCGAGATAACTGTTCAACAAGCCGGATATATAAGAATAGATTTAACCGGAATTGCAAAGACAGGAAAAGAATTTGGCTTAGTGACTGGATTAAAAGTAAGTGGATCCGCTGTTGATGCAAATATATCCTTTGTCAAGAACAATACTGACAACTTCTTTTACTGGGGTAGACGTGGACCCTCTATTCATTTAGGATATGATATTCCAGTTAACAATGTCGAGTGGTTCTATAATGAAGTACTTGTTCCACAGAATCACGATGTAGTAGGCTCGTTCTTTATGGCAAATGGATTCAGAGAGGGCTACTTTGGATTCCAAGTCAACTCCCCTACTGAAAGACGTATTTTGTTTTCTGTCTGGAGCCCCTTTCAGACTGATAACCCTAATGAAATACCAGAAGACCAGAAAATTAAACTGAAACGTAAAGGCTCAGATGTTTATGTAGGTGAGTTTGGAAATGAAGGATCAGGGGGGCAAAGCTACCTTCGCTACAATTGGAAGTCAGGAGCCAAGTATAAATTTTTGCTTAGAGCTACTCCGATAGGAAATAACTTTACTGACTATACTGCCTACTTCTTTGCACCAGAGGAAAACAAATGGCGTTTAATTGCAAGCTTTTCAAGGCCTAAAACAAATTCATTTTTACAGTCGCTTCATTCCTTTGTTGAAAATTTCAACCCAAACACTGGTAATATTACTCGATCAGCTCAATTTAGTAATCAATGGGCAGTAGATATAAATAAAAAATGGCATCAAGTGACGAGTGCTAGGTTATCGGGGGATAATACTGCAGCAACTGGTTTTAGAAAAGACTTTAAAGGGGGGAGCAACCAAAGTTATTTCTATCTGCAACATTGTGGATTCTTCAGTGACTTTACTGCTCTAGGTGCCGAGTTTCATACATCTTCAACAAGTGAAGCACCTGCCATAAGCTTAAATGATTTACCTTAGAGTGATAACAATAGTATGTATATTGTTTGTAAAGAAATAGCATCAGAAAGATATTAATAATAGTTTGGAGGTATAAATGACCCACATAACCTACCTCCTCCTCGGTGCTAACCTCGGCGACCGTGTGGCTACGTTAGGTCGGGCGGTCGATCTGATTGCCGAACGGGTAGGAACCGTAGTACGGCAGTCGGCGGTGTACGAAACCGCCCCCTGGGGAGTTACGGATCAGCCCACGTTTCTGAACCTGGTGATAGCCGTGCAGACCGACGTATCGCCGGAGGAAACGCTGACCCGAACCCAGGCCATCGAGCAGGCACTGGGCCGGGTGAGACACGAAAAGTGGGGTGCCCGCCTGATTGATATTGATATCCTCTATTACGATCAGCTGGTGCTGCATACCGACACGCTGACGGTGCCGCATCCGTACCTGCATCAACGGCGGTTTACGCTCGTGCCCCTCGCCGAAATCGCTCCGGATTTCGTGCATCCGGTTCTTCTCAAAACCACTACTGAATTGACAGACGGGCTGGACGACAATAGTCAGGTCAGCCGCTACGTGCCCGGACAATCCGCGTAAATCGTTACAGAGAGCATCAGTTTTTAATTTCTAAAAAATCAAAGCTTAGCGCTGAAAAGGTAGTACCTTTGTGGTCAGTTTGTTGTCAGTTTATCAATATAACCACCGATTATGTCTGCCACGCTCGACACCACGAGTCTATTAGCCGACCGCATCAATGCGTTGGAGGAGTCCTCGACGCTGGCGATGGCCAAAAATGCCCGCGAACTGGCTGCGCAAGGGCACAAAGTTATTAATCTGAGTATCGGCGAACCTGATTTCAAAACGCCTGCTCATATCTGCGAAGCGGCCAAGAAAGCCATTGATGAAGGCTACCACGGCTATACGCCCGTGGCCGGCTACCCGGATCTGCGCAAAGCCATTGCCGATAAGTTTAAACGTGACAACAATCTGAACTGGAAACCAGAAAACATCGTCGTCTCAACCGGGGCCAAACACTCGCTGGCCAACGTGCTGCAGGTGCTGGTTAACCCGGGCGATGAGGTCATCATTTTCTCGCCGTACTGGGTGAGCTACTCCGAGATGGTGAAGCTGGCCGAGGGCGTATCGGTTGTGCTGGATGGGCCGTTTGAGAATGACTTTAAAGTGACGCCGGAGCAGTTTGAAGCCGCCATCACCGACCGGACGAAGGTGGTTATGTACGCATCGCCGAACAACCCAACCGGCTCGGTGTACACCGAACAGGAACTGCGTGGGATAGCTGAGGTTGTAGCCCGTCATGAACACATTTTCGTGCTGGCCGACGAGATTTACGAATACATCAATTTCACGCCCGAAGGGCACTTCAGTATCGGGTCCGTTCCGGAGATTGCCGACCGCGTAATCACCGTAAACGGCATGGCCAAGGGCTTTGCCATGACCGGCTGGCGGATTGGCTACATTGGCGCGGCCAAGTGGATTGCCGATGGCGTGGAGAAACTGCAGGGACAGGTAACGTCGGGAACCAGCTCGATCGCGCAGAAAGCGGCCGTAGAAGCCCTGCTTGGTACGATGGAGCCGACGTATGAAATGGCGAAGGCATACGAACGTCGTCGCGATCTGGTCGTGAAACTACTCAAAGAAGTACCTGGCTTCCGGACGAACGTACCGCAGGGTGCCTTCTACGCATTTCCCGACATCAGCTATTACTACGGTAAGTCAGACGGGCAAACGATGATCAACAACTCCGATGATTTTGCTATGTGGCTCCTTCGGACGACCTTCGTATCGACGGTAGCGGGCTCCGGCTTTGGCGCTCCCAACTGCCTGCGTATCTCAACGGCGGCCTCGGATGAAGCCCTGACCGAAGCCATCCAGCGCATCAAAGATGCCGTGGCTACACTGAAGTAAGAGGAGAAACGGAGAAGGGAGGCAGGGAGAAAGGAAGCAACAACTTCCCTTTCTCCCTGCCTCCCTTCTCCGTTTATTTTATCTTATCTTCTCCCAATCGGGACAACCACCTTTACACTCACGTTCCGGCCTATGTTGAAGACCCCCAATCGTCCGGTGGCCGGATTCTCGCCGAAATACTTTAACCGGTTCTGGTGACTCTGATACGCTACGTCGAAGAGGTTCTGAGCAGCTATGTACACCGAGAACAAGGTTTGTCCATTGCTCAGTACGTCGCCACCGGCTCCTAAATTAATCAGGGTATAAGCCGGGGTTTCAGTTTCGGTACCATAAGCCAGCAACGCCTGGTTTTGCCGCCAGTTGTGCTCTATCTCCACCTGAGCGTACAGGTTCCGCCACAGGGTTCCGCTTTCCGCTTTGGTAAACTTCAACTGGCTAAGCAGTCGCGGAGGAGGCAGAAACGGCAGATAGCGGGCCGAATCCGACGTGGCCGTCAGATTACGCGAGCGCACCAGCGAGTACGATGTCGTAAAATGAAACCAGCGGGCTGAACTTGGATTCAGCGTAACCTGAGCTTCTCCGCCGTACAGAACGGCATTTCCCTGAACGTACCGGTACGTCAGGATCGGGCGGGCCGGGTCAACAATCGAATCGCGGCCAAACCGGTCAAGTACCTTTTCGGAGTAGGTGTAGTTGGCAATCCGGTTCTGGAACAGGTTGGCGATAACCGACACAGACGGTGTTTCGTACTGCACGCCAATGTCGTACTGCCACGATGTTTCTGAACGCAGGTTGGGGTTCCCGATCTCGTATCGGAACGTACCGGCGTGTTCGCCATTGGCCGAGAGTTCGGGGGTGGCCGGAGCCCGGAAACCACGGGCCAGGTTACTTTTCACCGTCCAGCGATCCGAGAGTTTGTACGAAGCCCCGATACTGGCCGTCGGGTTGGAATACGTCTTGTCAAGTCCTTCGAACCGGACCGTGCCCCCGCGAATCGGTGTTTCGCTGAACGTGCCCTCGCTGTCGGCAAAGAGTTGATTGATCCGCATCTGGCGCACATCCATCCGCACACCTCCGTTCACCGTCAGCCGGTCGGTCTTCTTTTGGGCAAAAGCAAACACCCCGTTGTCCCACGACTTATACCCCGGATATAGTACTTCAAGTCCCTGGTTCTGGTTATACTGCCACATACCGTTTCCGCCAACCGTAAAATCCCAGCCGTTCTTGCCACCGAAATAGTATTTCAGGTCGTAAAAAACGTTTTGCAGGAAGAAGTACAGGGCCGGCTGTCCGGGGGTGAGGGTACTGGCAAACTCCTGCCGGCGGTTCTGACTGTAGCTGACAATGGCCGACAGATTACCTCCTCCAACTTTCGTGAATGTATTCCACGAAACTTTCATGTGGTTCAGGTTCTGGTAGTTGGCAGGATTGATAGCCCGGCTACGTAGTTCGCTGTCCGACACGGGGGCGAGGGCTTCCGAATCGCTGTCCATCCGGACCAGCTTTTGGAACCGACCGGTCTGGTCGCGTTCGCCCGTTACGATGTTGATGTCCTGATGCCAGTTGGAAAAATAAATCTGCGAATATCCCCACCGGCGGTTGATGCCAATGGTACCGTTCACGTTGAACTCGCGGAAGGCTGAGCCATAGACCCGTCCATCGTACCGATTGCGGTAATTACCGGCGTTTTTGTGGCTCAGACGAAGCCGGCCAAAAACGCCGTTGTGGTTGCCCTCAACCACGCCCGACAAGCCGATCAGACCGTTGTTGCTCTGATAATTGGTCAGAATCTGCCCGCGATAAACGCCCGGATCGGGTGGACGGGCCGAAATCAGACTCATAACGCCCCCCAGGCCGTCGGAGCCGTAGAGCATACTGCCCGAGCCTTTGATAATCTCGTAGCGATCAATCGAGTATTCATCGATTTGCAGGGCATGTTCTTCGCCCCATTGGTTGTCTTCCTGCCGCACGCCGTCGTGTACGGTGATCACCCGGTTAAAGCCAAGTCCGCGGATAACCGGCTTGGATAGCCCGACGCCGGTCGTGATCTGCGACATGCCCGGCAGTCGGCTGACGGCGTCCGTCAGGTTGGTCGAACTCGTCTGGAGCCACTGAACTTTCGAGTACGTCATGATTGGTACCGGGCTTTCCTTAACCGTCGAACCGGTCGTAAGGCCCGTAACGACTACTTCCTGAAGCTGGGAGGCTTCGGGTTCGAGAATCACGTCGAGCGTTGCCGGCCCACCCGTAAGCCGAATGGTACGGGTTTGGGTCCGGTAACTCAAAAAACGAATCTCTACCTTGTGAGAGCCGGCTGGAAGGTCCGTAACCCGGAAATTTCCGAGCGTATCGGTTGCCCCTCCTTTTTGCAGGCCGGGCAGGTAAATGGTTACCCCAGCGAGTGGGTCGCGGGTGGTTCGGTCTGTAACACGGCCGCTGAGTACAGATTGTGCCGATACGGCGGCAGGCAGTAAAAGAATGAATGTGAGAAGTCGAAGCATTGGGGCCTGAGGTATGGTTTGGCAAACTGTGACGATTACGAGCCAATGTGCGCACATACGCGATCTGATAGCTTCTCAGCAATTCTCAGAAAGAGTATACAACGCCATTGTCGATGTAAAAAGCAAGCAACTAAGCCAAAACCACGGGTGGGCCCCGGTGCTGAAATCCGATGAGTGGTGAAGCGAAGGAGAATGTAAAGCGGCTGAAAACCGGCATCAACAGAGCCAGGATCAGCACAAGGGGCTGCCAGAAAAAAGAATCTGGATTGGTAAAGAGGGCATTGCTGATGCCATCGAGCCAGATCAGTTCCTGCTGCGTATGGGAGTGATTCGGAAACTGGCTGGAAGGAGAGGGTTTGTAGGGGTGTGCGTGTGTGATGATTGTTCCATCAGCCAGGCGGTGTGCATGGCGGAAAACAACCCCGTTGGTCAGTATGGCAACGTACAGACCAAGCAGAAAGCGAGCAATTCTCAACTGGTAATGCCTGGATCGCAACACACTAGTAAATTTTAACCCAATTTTTATGTAAATGTATTAAATTCGTATTACTTCAAAGTGAATTAGTTTTTAACAGGTAGGCGGCTGTTCAAACCACACTGAAAAACTGGCTTTGTTACTTTGGCCTAAAACTTGCTAATGTTTTATATGAAGTTACAATAATGACAAAAGATTTGCTGAAAAGGGTATACTTATTGTACTAAACTTTTCAATAAATTTCTTGTTTTTGTATTAACACAAGGTTAATTTTGAATATTAAAGGGGTTTCATACGATGGCGTTGACAGTGCATTGAATCAGATCGAACCCAAACTACAATACCGTAAACTTAACTTAGCTTAATTTAACCGCTGCATGAGATGAAAAATGTTCGTTTGTACATGATTTTACAGTGGATTTTCTTCCTCCCCGTCATCCTGCCGTTGTGTATGTTGTTCGGCGCGTTGCGAGGGGCAATCCAGATGGCTGATCGGGTAATGGACCAACTGTGGACAGACGTTATGCCACACCGTAAAACCGAGGCTACTATGGATTGATATTTACATTTAGGACAATCATTTGCTTATATACTTTAAACCCGGTGACTGAATAGCCGCCGGGTTTTTCATTTACTCAAATATGAAATTGAGGTTTTTGTCCTTGTAGTCCTCTTTATCCAGTTCCAGAAACTCTTCCCAGAATGGGTCATTCGGTACGCCTGCCTTGCAGATAATGGGCTCCTTTTTGACGGGATGAACAAAGTAAAGCCGCCGGGCATGCAGGTATATTTTTTTATCGGGAACGGCCCGGTCGTAGCCGTATTTAATATCGCCCCGAATCGGGCAGCCAATCGCCGATAACTGCGCCCGAATCTGGTGCGGTCGACCGGTAACCGGGTTCACTTCGAGCAGGTAGTGTTCATTAATCCGGCCCAGCACCCGGTACGTCAGCTCAGCGCGCTGGGAGCCCGGTACTTCGTATTCGTGGGCGGTAGTCTGGTTCTTCTGTTCGTCCTTAACCAGCCAATGGACCAGTTTATCGCTATCTCTGGGTGGTTTCTGCCGGACAACCGCCCAGTACGTTTTCTGCACCTGCCGCTTCCTGAAAATCTCGCTCATCCGCTCCAGGGCTTTTGACGTTCGGGCAAACACAACCAGGCCGCTGACGGGGCGGTCGAGCCGGTGAACCAGCCCCAGAAAAACATCACCCGGTTTGTTGTATTTCTCCTTAACGTACTCTTTCAATACGTCGAGGAGCGTAACGTCGCCGGTACGGTCGCCCTGTACTAAAATGCCCGGTTCTTTATTGACAATCAACAGGTGGTTGTCTTCATACACCACCTGGTACGGTTTCTTCTTCATAGCCCACGGACCAGTTTGCCTGCCCAGTTTACATAACTCAATACGCTTCGTTCTCGTTCGGAAAGTCCCGGGCTTTTACGTCATCGACGTAGTGCGCAATGGCCTCGGTAATGATTGTGCTCAGATCGGCATACCGGCGCAGAAAGCGCGGTTTAAAATCCTTCGTAATGCCCAGGAGGTCGTGCAGAACCAGGATTTGACCGTCGGCGTCGGGGCCGGCACCAATGCCAATGGTTGGGATGTGCAGGCTTTGAGACACCTGTCTGGTCAACGATGCCGGAATTTTTTCGAGAACCAGACTAAAACAGCCGATGTCTTCGAGCATGCGGGCGTCGTCCATCAGTTTCTGGGCTTCGGCTTCTTCTTTGGCGCGAACAGCGTACGTACCAAATTTGTAGATCGACTGGGGAGTCAGTCCAAGGTGGCCCATAACCGGAACGCCCGCGCTCAGTATCCGGACGATGGATTCCTTTACTTCCAGCCCACCTTCCAGCTTCACGGCATGGGCTCCCGATTCTTTCATGATCCGGATGGCCGACCGCAGTGCCTCCGATGAGTTGCCCTGGTAGGAGCCAAACGGCAGATCGACAACGACCAGCGCCCGCTTCACAGCCCTGACAACCGAACTGGCGTGGTAAATCATCTGATCGAGCGTAATGGGGAGCGTAGTTTCGTGCCCGGCCATGACGTTGGAGGCCGAGTCGCCGACAAGGATCAACTCAACACCGGCCGCATCGACTACCCGCGCCATGGAATAGTCGTAGGCAGTGAGGGCCGATATTTTTTCGCCTTTATTCTTAAGTTCCTGTATGGTGTGCGTCGTAACGCGCTTGATATCGGGGTTATGAACGGACATAGACAATGGTGAGTAAGGTGAAGTGCCGGCTAATCAGCCGGGGCCGCGCAAAATTACGCGAAACGAACGTACCACTGCCTTTACCGCCTGATTAACTCAGCGAGGGATAAGCCAGGACTCCGGATTGAGCTTGGTAAATTCTTTCCAGATCTGAAACTGCAGCTCTGAAACGCCGTTTTTATCGGTAGCTACCGTACCGATTGGCTCCCGGGCTTTCACCCGCTGTCCGGTTCGGACCGATACGCTCCGGAGCTTGGCGTATACGGTGAAATAATCGCCGTGCTGGATTGCCACTACGTTGTTCATGCCGGGCATACTCGTTACGTCCTGCACGATACCGTCGTATACGGTACGTACGGTTTCACCGGCGTTTGTCTGGATATCGACGCCCTGGTTTTCGACGTAAATTCCTTTTAGAACGGGGTGAGGCTTACGACCAAAGTGGTCCGAAATAAAGCCGCGCGATACGGGCCATGGCAACCGGGCACGCGATGACGTAAACGACGACGCCAGGGCGGTTTCTTCGCTGTTCAGGTTAGTATTACGCCGTTCGTCGGTGCGGGCCGCGTTTGCCTTACGGGCAGCCGCTTCAGCCGCTTCCTCCCGTTCAGCCGCGGCCACCTCCGCATCGGTCTTAGCTGGTTTTTCGCCGGCGGCCGCGGCTTCTTCGGCGCGTTTCCGCTCGGCCGCTTTCCGGGCCGCTTCCAGCCGGGCCAGCCGCTCCCGTTCAGCGCGTTCGCGGGCTTCGCGTTCGGCCCGTTCCCGCGCAATGATCCGCGTTATCATGGCTTCGAGCCGATTGACGGCCCGGCGACTCTCGGCCAGTTCGGTGCGTAATTCCACTTCTTTCTGGCTAAGTTCTTTGACCACCTTGCTTTGTTCTTCCTTCAGAGAGGTGAGTTTTTCGCTCTCCTGCACTTTGGCAACCAGGGCTCCACGCTGTTCTTTACGTTTCCGTTCCGTAACCTGCTGCTTGGTCTGCAACATGGCCTGGATGTTGTTCATCTGCCGAACCTGGCTCTGGCGGGCGTCGGAGTACTGACGGAGGTATTTGTAGCGGGCGACGAGCTGGTTGAAGCTTTCGGATGCGAACAGAAAACTGATTGGGTTAACCTGTTGCCGGCGCTTATCGGCCGCGTAAATCATAGCGCCGTATTCAGCCTTCAGTTTCTCCAGGTCCCGTTTCAGTGCCTGGCTGGCCTGACGTAATTCGGCAATTTCGGTGTCTGTCAGGCGGAGGTCTTTGTTAATCAGATTGATCTGTTGGGTTTGCGCCTGAATCTGCTGATTCAGGGCTTTCAACTGACCCATGCCTACCTGCTTTTCCGACGCGGTTTGCTTCAGGATGGTCCGGATCTGATTCATTTTCTCCAGATTCTGCTTCTTTTCTTTTTCCAGCGTCTGGCGATTCCGCTGGGTTTGCTGCCCCCATACCGACACGGGCACAAGCAAACCGATTGTTACGGCACCAATACTCCAAACGCGAAAAAGTAATTGAAAAAAAGCTGTAATCTGCATAGTTATGTCAATCGACTGGTTTGCTTACGGCCGGCGCTCATATTTTGCCGGGATGGTAAACGGAAACCCGGGATTTTTATCCACCAGTTCAACTTTGTTGTGCTGAACGCGAAGCAGCGATTGGTAGTACTGCCCGTCGGTTTTGGATTGGTAGTCCAGTGTAATCAGGCTCGTAAACGGAAACAGAAAATTGTTCAGGGCTGCAAAGTTCTCGTAATCCAGCCGCAGTGTATTCCGGGTTGGCTGTTCGACCACCATCAGTTTTTTCAGCTTACGATCTTCCTCGCCAATGTAATTCTCGACCAGCACTTTGCCTTCCGTTTGCCGAAGGAGCAGGTAATCCCGGTCCCGTTTTACCTTCTGGGCTGGTTTCTGAGGTAAGGGCAGATTACCCACAATGAGCGCCTGGAGCAGATCGAACGTCAGGTTGAAGTTAAACTGACGGCTTAAGGTTGGAAAATCGTAGGCTGCATATTCCTTATGAATTTTATCCAGAATATGGATTGAGTCGCGGGTAATCATTCCCCGGGCTACTTCGAGCCCCAGCCCCGTCACGGCGAACCAGATCACGCTGTCTTTGCGAACACGGAGATTTACGTTGGCGTTGCTAATGTCCTGGTCTTTGCTTTTGAAGGATACTTTCGACTTGGCGACGAGGTACTTAAAATCAATCTCGGCAACAATAGCGCGGGCTTCGTCGATGCCGGGCCGGGTCAGAACCGGCGCTTTGGCAGTGTCAGCAGGGGGCGTAGGGCGGGCAGCAACAACAGTATCGGCGGGAGTAGAGCGGGGAGGAGCCGAACGCGACAACCGTCTACGACGGCAGCCTTCCGAATTTAATAAAACCCCTACTAGTAGGGCAAACAGAAGGTATTTGTTCATGTAACTGGTTCGTAGTTTGTCGTTCGTAGTTCAGCGTTTGAGTTGAATACTCACCATGAACGTCAAACGACAAACTTCTTTATAACTTCCCCGTAGCGATTTTTTTATCCAGCGCATCGCTGGTCTCGCCTTTGGCTTTTGCTTTTTTCCATTGATCCAGCGCTTTCTCCCGCTCGCCAAGCTGGAACAAGACATCGCCGTAGTGCTCGAGTATGGTTCCGCTGATACCGGCTGGATCAGCCTGAATCGCTTTTTCCAGCACCTGCCGGGCCTTGGCGTAGTCTTTCATGGTGTAAAGCACCCAAGCGTGCGTGTCGAGGAAGGTAGCATTGGTCGGGTTACGCTCCACCAGCTTCTTCGACATCTGAAGTGCCTTCGGCAGGTTTTCTTTCCGTAGCGACAGAAAGTAACTGTAGTTATTCAGTACGGGATCGTTCTGCGGATCTTCTTTCAACACCAGTTCGTAGGCTTCGTCGGACTTGGCGTGGTCACCGAGACCGTTATAGGCGTCGCCAAGCTGGGCGTTAATGCCCTTCAGCACTTCTGCGTTGTTAGTAACGCCCAGCAGCTTCCGGCTTTCTTCCAGCGCGTCGACGGCCTCTTGGAAATGGCGTTTGTAGAGGTGTGCAGAGCCGTTTGAGTACCAGAATAACCCCTGCGTGGGGAACACTTCGAGGGCTTGCTGCGAATGCACCAGCAGACTGTCCACCTGATTCAGTTCGCCGTCCAGTTGCAGCAGGGCACCCCAGACTTCATAGGTAGATCCATCGAGCCGGGCAGCTTTGGCGTAGGCATCACGCGCTTCGACTTTCTTACCCTGTTGGGTGAGCAGGTCGCCCAGCATAATCTGGGTTTTCGGATCGTTGGGGCTTGTTTTAGCGAGGTCCTGCGCCATTTTGAGCGCATCCTGCTGGGCTGCGGTGCTTTCGCCCGTCACTCCGGCGTAGCTCGACAGGATCCGGGCTTTGAGTCCGGCTTCAAGATTCGGATTGGAAAAGACCTGATTCAGTTCTTTGGTCACCCGGGCCATATCGCCTTTCTTGCGGTACACGTCTGCGAGCAGCACGTGCGCCTGAGGCAGGTCCGGATTCAGCTTAAGGGCCTTGTCGAGCCAACTGATAGCCTGATCGTCGCGGTCATGGGCAATCAGCAGTTCGGCGCCTTCGAGCAGGTATTCCGGTTCGCCGGGCTCAGAAGCCACCAGCTTTTCGGCTTCTTCGATGGCCTTGTCGATTTTGTTCTGCTTGAGGTAGATGCGTTGTTTCTGGCGTGTAATCTCCTCGTTCATTCCTAACGCCCGTTCAACGCGGTTATAGGCGTCCAGGGCTTTGTCAGGCTTATCGTCGAAGAGGTAAATAGCGGCCAGTTCAACCCCGTACTCAGCGTTCTCGGTGCCTTTGCTCAATAATTGCTCGTACAAATCTTCGGCCTCCCCATAGCGCTTCTGTTTAACAAGCAGTTCGGCCAGGAGCAGCGTATAGAATTTGTTCTCGGCGTCGAGGGAATGGGCTTTCGAGGCAAAGGGAATGGCATCGGCCGTCTTGCCGGTTTTCAGCAGGGCATTGGCCGTGGCATACTGGGCAGCTGCGTTGTTCGGGTTTTTCTGCAGCAGTTTTTCAAACTGGGTAATGGCTCTGGCCGGTTCGTCGGTCATCAGATGCCGCATACCCTCCGCAAAAAGCAATTCTTCTTCGGCCTTGGCTAGTGTTGTAGTCCCGGGAGCTGCCTTTACGGCTTCAGGGCCCGGTTTCGTTTCTCTGCGCTGAGCCGCAGCGGGGGTTCCGCCGAGCCAGATAAGCAGTCCCAGCCCGCCGACCATCCCCAGCAGTCGCCGGTTTCGGCAAAACGTATATGGTTTGTACATTGTGGTCAGCGCATTGATAAAGTACGTGCTTACAAAAAACGAGTCAGTAACCGTTACTATTGCAGGCCGGTTGTGTTTTGATATATAAACAAAGGTAGTTCAAAATAGCAAATACTTAGTACGTTCGCTAGTTGGAGAGAACTACCTTTTCCGGAAGCCGATGAAATGCTAGGAAACAGCGTCGTACACCTGCACCCGTTCCCACAAATGACTGCATTCGGCTACGAACTCAAGGTGAACCGGGTGAACCTGGTAGCGGTCCTGAGCGGCTTTGTCGGCGAAGACGAATGTAAGCGAAAAATCGTAGCTGTGGTCAATCACGGGCCGGCGCGTATCGGCCGGAACGCCAACGTAAGCCGCTGTGATGTCGTTAATACCTTTGAGGGATTCCAGACCAGCGCGAAGCGCGTCGCGGTCAGCCTGATTTTCGGGGTGCTTGAGCCAGAAAAATACTGTGTGAACGAACATGGTATCAGGTAATAAGTTAGCAGACCGGTAGTTTGATAGGTCAGTTTTCCAGAACGACTGACCCTGTTTACCGACTTGCTAACTTACTACGTGTTTACGAAAACTTCTCCAACTGTCTGACCAAAACGCCAAAATCTTTCGGATAGGGCGCTTCGAACTGCTGTCGCTCACCGTCCAGCAGGTCAAACGTCAGCGAATGGGCGTGCAGCGCTACCCGCTGGATCAGCGGCTGTTCTTCGGTATCTTTCTTGAGGTTGAAATGCCGCTTCAGCTCCGACAGAAACAGCGGCTCGCCACCGTACGTCGGGTCGTTGACAATCGGCGCTTTCAGGCACATCAGGTGAACCCGGATCTGGTGCATACGGCCCGTGATAGGAATGCACTCCACGAGGGTGTTCTTCCGGTAAGCCTGCAGCGTATTGAAGATCGTTTCGGCCAGTTTTCCCTTTTCGCGGTCAATCCGGACGGCCGTTCCGTCTTTGATGGGGGCAATCGGGAGGTACACCGAAACCCCGTCGAAATCGTGAACCCCGTTCGTTACGGCGTGGTACCGTTTGGTTACCTCACGGTGTTCGAACTGCATGGCCAGGTGCCGGTAGGCTTCGGGGTGTTTGGCGATGGCCATAATGCCCGACGTTTCTTTATCCAGCCGGTGCCCTAACTGCGCGTCGGGATGATACGCTTTGGCCAGGCGAATGATGCTCAGCGCCCGGTCGTTGGTGCGCTCGTCGAGCGACGCGATGTGGGGAGGCTTGTTAATCAGTATATAGTCGTCGTTTTCAAAAACGATCAAATCCTCAAATTGTACTTTCATGAGCGAATTGTTCGATGTTCGCAGTTTGTCGTTTACCGCTGACTCCCGAGCCATATAGACTGGGTTGCCTGCGCCGGCCAACAACCTGTACCCTGTAAACTAAATGCAAAAAGCCTCCTCCAGACTGGAAGAGGCTATGGTAATGCGATAACCCCAAAAACGTTAGATCGACAGCGTACCGCGCTCGTGTGCCTTGCGCAGGGTCGCTTCGAGACCGTTTTTGTTGATGGTTTTGATGGCAGACGTAGCAACTTTCAGCGTGATCCATTCGCCCGTCGACTCCACGAAGAAACGCTTCTTCTGGAGATTCGGGTAGAACTTACGCTTTGTTTTATTGTTGGCGTGAGAAACGTTATTTCCCGTCCGCGTCCGCTTTCCTGTGATTTGACAAACTCTGGCCATGACCGTACTCGTTTTCCGTATGAGGGCGCAAAATTAGCTAAAAGGCTGATACTACGCAAACTATTCTTTGGCTTTTTTGAAGCCGTACGGGCAATGCCGACAACCGTTTTTGCAACAATAACCGCGTTTCAAATGATAGGCGGCTGTAAAAACCACAAAACCTTCGGGGGTGTAGTAGTAATCTTCATCAGCCAGACCATCTAACTTCTTGTTTTTCCGGCGGGATGCCATGTGTTTTCTCTGTATTAACCCTTGGTGGTGAAGCAGGTTGGGTTTTGCCTTCTGCTTAATTCAGGCTATTTTTGAAAGGAACGAACTGTTTAACCGGTTGGTTCTATAAATTAATACCCCTTCATCAACTGTTCACCAACATTAATTCGTACTGTTATGGAAACCGCACTGCCTATCTCGGCCACTGAACAGGCCATGCAACTCGAGTGGAACTACGGCGCTCATAATTATCATCCGGTTCCGGTTGTTCTGACCCGGGGCGAGGGCGTATTTGTCTGGGACGTTGAGAACAAACGGTATTTTGACTTCCTTTCCGCCTACAGCGCCGTGAGCCAGGGCCATTGCCACCCGCGCATTATCAACGCGTTCATCCAGCAGGCTCAGCGACTGACTCTTACCTCGCGGGCGTTCTACAACGATAAGACGGGCATCTGCGAAAAATTCCTGTGTGACTATTTCGGCTATGACAAAGCCCTGTTAATGAACTCGGGAGCCGAGGGGGGCGAAACGGCCCTGAAACTGACCCGGAAATGGGCGTACCTGGTGAAGGGTATTCCGCAGGACCAGGCCAAAACAGTGTACGCAGCCGGTAATTTCTGGGGCCGTACGCTGGCCGCTATCTCCTCGTCGACCGACCCGAGCAGTACGCGCGATTTCGGGCCGCTGCTGCCGGGATACATCATCATTCCTTACAACGACCTGACTGCGCTGGAGGAAACGTTCAAGCGTGACCCGAACATTGCGGGCTTCATGGTTGAGCCAATCCAGGGCGAGGCCGGGGTTGTGGTGCCAGACGAGGGCTACCTCCGGGGGGTGCGTGAGTTGTGTACTCGATACAACGTGCTGTTCATTGCCGATGAAGTACAGACCGGTATCGGCCGGACAGGTAAACGCCTGGCTTGTGATTACGAGGACGTGAAACCTGACCTGCTTGTACTGGGAAAAGCCCTGTCAGGTGGTACGATGCCGGTATCGGCCGTACTGACTTCAGACGAGGTGATGCTGACGATCAAACCCGGCGAACACGGCAGTACGTACGGCGGCAATCCGCTGGCCTGCGCCGTGACGATGGAAGCGCTTCAGGTGGTAAACGATGAAAACCTGGCCGACAACGCTATGGCGATGGGTGAGGTTTTCCGGAGCCGGATGACGGCGCTGAGCCAGAAAACAGAACTGGTGAAGTCCGTACGGGGCCGGGGGCTGCTGAACGCGATCGTGATAACCGAACGCCCCGAATATGGAAAAGAAACCGCCTGGGAAATATGTCTGAAGCTGCGGGACAACGGCCTGCTAACCAAGCCGACCCACGGCGATAAGATTCGGTTCGCGCCCCCGCTGGTCATCAACGAAGACCAGATGCACGAAGCCTGCGATATTATCGAAAAGACGATTCTTAATTTTTAAAGGAGAAAAGCAGGAAGGGGAGGAAAGGCAGACCACTACGGTTTCCTTTCCTCCCCTTCCTGCTTTTGTCTGGTTTTACCTCACTTTCTGGTCCTGTTCATAGACCCCTTCTTCCTCCTTGCTGCCGTCGGCATTGTAGAGGATGCCCGGGCCGTGGCGCTGGCCATTTTTGAAGTAGCCAACAAACCGGTCGCCGTCGGCGAAGTGATACACGCCTTTGCCGTTTGGTACGTTCTTCTGGAACCAGCCGGCGTAGCGGTCGCCGTTGCGGTAGTAATACACACCGTAGTCGGAACGGACGTTGTCGCGAAAATTGCCTTTGTACTTGATTTTACCATCGGCGTAATACTCCGTGCCTTCGCCGTGTTTGTCACCTTCTTCAAACTCGCCGGCGTACCGTTCGCGGGTGGGATACACAAAAACACCACGGCCATCTGCACAGTCGCCCGAAACGCAACCGACCGTACGGGCGGGCGTGGTGGTGCGGGTAGGTGTGGTCGGTCGGGCGGAGGCCGTTGCCTCATCGGTGGCGATGGGTTTGGGGGCGGTGGCTACGGCCGGTTTGTTGGCCGTTTTCCATTTCGGATACAGCTCTTCGGCTTCGAGCCAGCCTTTACGAATGGCGTCGATACGGGCCGGCTTAGCCGGGTGCGTCGACGTAGCGTGTTCGTTCCCAAGCAGTCTGATGGCTACCAGCGATTCTTCGAGCGATGCGCCAAGCTGATGGAGCACAAAGCCTGAAAACTTATCGGCTTCAATTTCTTTCTGCGGTTGACCGCCCTTGCCGTCGATGGTGTGGCCCTGGAGGTGGTGGCCAATTTCGTGCGCCATCACGCTGATAGCCGACCAGTCGGTTTCGGTGGCATCTTCGATTCGCTGCATGAACGCACCGTCGTAGATGATAAACCGCTGCCCCTTCACGACCGTAGCAAAGCAGTTCTGGGTATTGGCGCACTCCATAATCTTGAAATTGCGCAGCAAACCAATGGGCTTTAAAATACGGTCAACTACGCGTTCGGCGTGGCCATTGGCGGTGTAGGCCATGTAGTTGCAAAGAACCTGCGGATCGACGGCCGCACCGGTGAAATTGCAGGTAAAAGGTTCAGAAACCAGCATAGGCTGGCGGGCGGGGGATTGAGCTAACAGGGAGCCGGATGCCCCTAAAACGAGCGTCGTTACGTATAAAACCGCTTTCACGTTCATAACCGGGTGGGGTTAATCGTTCATCACGGCAAAATAACGAACGGAAGCGGGCAGGCATTGTAAATCGACGCCGACGACGCGCCAACTTTATCGAAAACGGTCAGAAAATGCATCTCGGCCTGGTTTTCTTCCAACCCGCTTCTGCGTCGGAAGGAAACACCGATTGTGCCACGCAAGACAACCGGTGTTCAGACGGCCGCCTGGCTAATTCCCTATTGCCGCTCAGTTTTCTTAAACTAGTTCAACCGTTTTTCTTAAGCTACTTCATCGTTCCGGGGGCGGGTGGGGCGGTAGTTTTGCATCCGTTAAGCAACAAAAAACACAAGCCATGCAAACTACCCTCGAAAAGCTAATGGACCTGAACCGTCTGGTTCAGCAGGGACACATCCTGCACGCCTTCGATACGTACTACCACGACGACGTTGTGATGCAGGAGAATGAGCAGGAGCCCATGATCGGCAAGCAAGCCAACTATCAGCGCGAAGCCGACTTCGAAGCCAGTGTGTCAAATTTTACAGCCGTACCTCTGAAAACGTCGGCCAGCGAAAACCACTCGTTTGTCGAATGGCAGTATGACTACACCCATCGCGAATGGGGGCATAAGCAGTACAAACAGGTGTCGGTGCAGGAGTGGCAGGATGGGCGGATTATCCGCGAGAAGTTTTACTACGCCGGATAACGTATCGTGACCCAGATTGAAGATCTAACAAATAGCACTGATGAAAACGCTGACCGTACCGGACGAAACGCCGGTCTTCCCCTTACGCTGGGTGGTAGCCACAAATGATGAAGCTGCACCACTCGTGATCCGCCTGATGCTGGCGCTGGTTCTGTTTCCCCACGGTGCCCAGAAACTATTGGGTTGGTTTGGCGGGTATGGTTTTGATGGGACAATGCAGTATTTTACGGAAACCGTAAACCTGCCGTATCTGCTGTCGATTAGCATCATACTCATTGAATTTGTCACGCCCTTTCTGCTCATTGCCGGTTTGTTCACCCGCGTTGTGGGCGTACTGGTAAGTCTGCTGTTCACGGGTATTATCCTGACAGCGCACGTAAAGATTGGCTTCTTTATGAACTGGGACGGCAACCAGCCCGGCGAAGGCTTTGAATATCACCTGCTGATCGTAGCGATGGCCGTTTCGCTGCTCCTGTCGGGCGGGGGTAAACTGTCGCTGGATAATCGACTGGCTAAATAAACGCCCCGTGGTTATCGGCAACCTGGTATAAGCAGACGTAAATTGCCATATTTACCGGCAAACTAATGAGCAACCCAGCCCCGCCGGGTTGCTTTCGTCTGTGGTTATGCAAGTGTTCGACACCGCGGCTGCTCACAAGCAGATTCTGGATCATGTGCAGCAGTTGATCCGTCTCACCGAGGAGGAAGAAACGTATTTTCTGAGCATACTGAAGCCCCGTGTACTACGTCGCAGACAGTATCTGGTGCAGCAGGGCGAAGTGTGCCGATTTGAGAATTTTGTCGTGAAGGGTACGTTGCGGGCCTTTGCCATCGACCCGAAAGGGCAGGAGCATAATGTCCACTTCGCGTTGGAAGACTGGTGGATTTCGGATTTTCAGAGCCTGCTGACCGAACAACCCGCTACGTTATACATAGAAGCCATCGAAGAAACGCACCTCCTGCAGATCGAGAAGAAAGATATCGACCAACTTTTCATCAACGTACCGCCCTTTGAACGATTCTTCCGGGTCAAGCTGCAAAACGCCTTCATCGCCTTTCAGAACCGGATCTTCTCAACCATCAGTCAGACGGCCGAAGAACGTTACCTCGAATTGCGCCGGCGTTACCCACTCATCGAACAGCGGGTACCGCAATATATGCTGGCGTCGTACCTGGGAATCACCCCCGAATTCCTGAGCAAAATCCGTCGCGAGCTGGCTACGCGTCACTAATCATTTGAACCGCTGCACGGCCACTTTGCCGTTGGCACCAACGGCGTAGCAGGTACCTTTTACGCAGGCCAGCGCGTGAAAGCCTTCGGTATCCAGCCGCTGCCAGGTTTGCCCCTGATCGGCGGAGATACTGCTTCCCGACGGGCCGATGGCCAACAGGCGGTCGCCGGGTAAGAGCGCAACGGCCTCTTTCAGACCCGGTGGGTCGGTAGGGGAGACGAGCTGCCAGGTTCGGCCACCATCGCGGCTGATGGCTGCGTTTGGGCCGGCCTGGGCCGTTTGCTGGTAATTGCCGCCCACAACCATACCGTTCTTCTCGTTAAAGAAGCGAAGGCCGAACAGCCCGGTTGCGCTACCCGCGGGCAGCGGTGTATTGCTCACGGTCCAGGTTCGGCCGCGATCGGTGGATCGGAAAACCCGGCCGACCGTACCGCCACCGGAGGCAATCCATACGTTTCGTTTGCCCTGAACCACCAGACTGGTGCCGCTGGCGGCAAAGGCCGCTTCGTTCGGCTGCATGGCGGGCAAGGCGTCGGGCGGAACAGGTTGCCAGGTTTTTCCGGCGTCGTCGGTCGTCAGGATAAACCACTTGCCGGCAGCGGCACCATCCGCCGGGGGATCACTGAACACAATGCCGTGCTGTTTGTCCCAGAAGTCCATGCCGTCGAAGAAGACCCCCGGTTGTTTCGTGTCGTACACTTGTGTCCAGTTCCGGCCACCGTCGGTGGTTTTGTAGATACGTGCCTGTCCCTTTTCGGCCGGACCGGCGCTCATCAGATAAGCCGTCTGGTCGTCGACGGCGTGAACGTCGCGGAAGTCGCAACTGTCGGCACCGGCAACCTGCCCCTGCTCCCACGACTGACCACCGTTGCTGGTATGAACGAACGTACCGCGCGTACCGCCAATCCAGACTACTTTTTCGTTGGCGGCACTAACGGCCCGGAAACTGGCACCGGTGTTTACGTTTTGCGGCTGCCATTGGGCCTTGGCCGATGAGGCCAGTACGAGAGCCGAAAGACACAACTTGATAAAAGAGATGGTACGTCGAACTAGACAAGTCATACCGTTATAACGAATTATACCGCCGTTGAATACTTTCGGTCAGCACCTGGTAGATTTCGTAGTACTGCGGGCGGGTTGATAAAAAGTCCAGATGGCGGTTGATAGTCGTCTGATCGCCCCGGCGGGCCGGACCCGTCTGAACGTCGGCCGGATTGTCGGCAGCCAGACCCTTACGAAACGTTTCGCGGATAATCGGGCGTAAGAGGTCAAACTCCAGTCCTTCGGCCGTGGTCAGGTCGCGGGCCAGGGCCATCAGATGATTAGTAAAATTACAGGCCAGAACAGCCGCTACGTGCAGCATCTTTCGCTCTTCGGAATTTATCAGGTACACAATGTCGCTGAGCTCCTGACCCAGATATACCAGCAGATCTTCGGTTGCTTTGTCGCCGGATTCGATGCAGAGCGGAATCTCGTCAAATGCCATCGGTGGCTGGCTTTTCGTAAACGTCTGCAAGGGATAGAAAACCCCCGTTCGGACCGGTACGTCGCTGTAGACAGCCATCCATTGTTCCAGTGCACCAAGCGGCTGGCTCCCCGACGTATGCACAAGGATAGCGCCTTCGGGCAGTACAAGCCGGGCGCAGACGGCTTCGAGGGCATCGTCAGGAACAGCCAGCACAAACAGTTTGGAAGGACTATCGGCAAAGTTCAGTTCCGAATGCGTGCGGGCATCGTACAGATTGCTGACCAGTTGCCGGGCACTCTGCAACTGCCGGCTGAACACCTCATTGATGTGATGGCCAGCGTTTTCCAGCGCGGGAGCGAGGTGCCAGGCCAGATTTCCGGCACCGATAAACGATATTTCCATTGTCAAGTATATGACTTTTGATTGTATGGCGTACGTTACCTTTGCGAAAAAGCGTGGGGCTGGGGGCGTGGAGCAAGGGGCATAGAGCTTTTACGTACCCTTCGCCCCTTGCCCTATGCCCCCAGCCCCACGCCCAAACCCACTTCGCTCTTGTCCATTCTCGTCATAATTCCCGCCTTCAACGAAGAAAACTCGGTTGGTAATGTAGTGCGGGAAATCCCTACCGGCTTAGTAGATGAAATTGTGGTTGTTAACAACAACTCCAACGACCAGACGGCCGTAGAAGCCGCCCGCGCCGGGGCTACCGTTCTGAATGAACCGATTCAAGGCTACGGACGGGCGTGTCTGCGCGGAATCACCTACGCTCAGAATCGGCAACAAAAACCGGATGTCGTTGTTTTTCTCGATGCTGATTACTCGGATTATCCCGGCGAAATGAGGACCCTGGTGGCTCCGATTCTGGCGGGGGAGGTCGATCTGGTGATTGGGTCGCGGGCGCTGGGCAACCGGCAGCGGGGCTCCATGACACCCCAGCAAGTGTTCGGTAACTGGCTGGCCACAACGCTGTTGCGCTGGCTGTACGGGGTGCGCTACACGGACCTGGGACCGTTCCGGGCGATTCGGTTTGATAGCCTGCTGGCCCTGAACATGCAGGATTTAACCTACGGCTGGACCGTTGAGATGCAGTTAAAGGCCGCTAAGCAGGGTTTGCGGATCACTGAAGTGCCCGTCAGCTATCGGAAGCGGATTGGGTTTTCGAAAATTTCGGGGACCGTGAAGGGAACGATTCTGGCTGGTTATAAGATTATTACGACAATATTCAAGTACCTGTAAGGTAGTAAAAACTCAACGTTGTGAATTGTTGCCTGGTCAACTATGGAAATCATTGTGTTAGTCCTGTACGGCCTGGCCCTGCTGTTGCTGTTCCTATACAACTGCGGCCAACTGAGCCTGATTATTATTTACCTGCGGAGTGAGCGAAAACGGAAGGCAGCCGTGCTGTCTGCCGATGCCATTGACTGGAACGCGCTCCCCGTAGTGACGCTGCAACTACCCGTTTACAACGAACTGTACGTAGTAGAACGCCTGATTGACTCAGTTGTCAAACTGCGTTACCCGAAGGATAAACTTCAGATTCAGGTGCTGGACGATTCGACCGACGAGACGGTGGGCATCATCGCGGCAAAAGTTAGTGAGTACAGGCAACAAGGATTTGACATCGAACACGTCCGTCGGCCGGAGCGCAAAGGGTTCAAGGCGGGGGCGCTGGCGTATGGGCTGGAATTTGCCAAAGGTGAGTATGTCAGCATTTTCGACGCTGACTTCGTACCTGATCCTGACTTCCTACTGAAAACTGTCCCTCACTTTGCCGACCCGAAAGTGGCCATTGTGCAAACCCGCTGGGAGCACCTGAACGAGAATTTCTCCCTGATGACGCAACTCCAGGCGTTTGGACTCAACGCGCACTTTACCATCGAACAGAGCGGGCGGTACGCAGCCGGCTTCCTGGCGAACTTCAACGGAACAGGGGGCGTCTGGCGGAAAGCTGCCATCTATGACGCCGGTGGCTGGCAAAGTGATACGCTGACCGAAGACCTTGATCTGAGCTACCGGGCTCAGCTGCGCGGCTGGAAGTTCGTTTACCGCGAGGATATCGGCTCGCCCGCCGAATTGCCCGTAGCGATGAACGCGCTCAAATCGCAGCAATACCGCTGGATGAAAGGCGCGGCCGAATGTGCCCGCAAGCTGTTTGTGAAGGTGTTGAAGACGCCGGGGGTGTCGCTGCCCATGAAGCTGCACGCGGCCGTCCATCTGTTCAGCAGCGCTACGTTCATTCTGGTGCTGGTGCTGGGCATTATGAGTGTGCCGCTGATCTACATTCGCAGCCGCCACCCGGAGTGGGAGTGGGTTTTCTACGTAATTAATCTGTTTCAGTTCAATCTGTTGATTCTGATTTCATTTTACGGTATCCCGTTCTGGCTCCTGAGTCACGAGAGTAAGGCCAAGCTTGGCTGGTATTTTCCGATGTACTCCTCGCTGATGATGGGCCTCTCGCTGCACAACACCATCGCCGTTATTGAAGGGTATATTGGCCGGAAAACACCATTCGTACGTACGCCGAAATTCAATGTTAAATCGGCCCGGGATAGCTGGGCCGCGAATAAATACGTCAGCCGGAAAATCAACTGGCTGACTATCGTGGAAGGCCTGTTGACGCTTTATTTCCTGGGCGGACTGGCGCTGGCTTTCTACGTTTGGGATTTCCGGATGTTCTTTCTGCACATCATGCTCATGGTTGGGTTCGGCATGGTGTTCGTATATTCGCTCATCCACGCGGGTCGTCGTCCGGGCGGTCCGTCGCTGGAGTCAGTGAGTGCATGATAAAAACTCCGTTTCCGGTAAACCGGCTGGTAGCGATTGGGTCGGCGGCTGCCTACTGCCTGCTGGCGTATACCGTGCCTCGGCAGAATTTTGGGCTGCTGTTTATGATCATGCTGGCCCTTTTTCTGGGTTACAGCTCAATGGTCATGCCCTACCGGTTCACCGGAGCCAAAAAACAGCAACCCGACCCGTTTCTGTTTGCCGCAGCGATTGTTTTTCGGCTGCTGCTGCTGTTCGCCTTGCCCTGTTTATCCGACGATGTGTACCGGTTTATCTGGGATGGTCGCTTACTGGCCCATGGCCACAATCCGTACCTTTACCTGCCCCGCGAGTTGCTGAACACGACCATGGCCCGCGAGGCTGGTTTGAACGAAGCGCTGTTCAGGCAACTCAACTCGCCGGATTATTTCACGGTGTACCCACCGTTGAATCAGGCCATGTTTGGTCTGGCCGCGTACCTGGCTCCAGCGAGTCTGCCAGGCGCTGTTATGTGGCTGCGGATACCGATTCTGCTGAGCGAAATCGGTTCGCTATGGCTAATGACCCAATTGCTCCGGCGGTTCAGATTGAACCCTAATCTGGCACTGCTGTACGGTCTTAATCCGCTCGTCATCATCGAACTTACCGGTAACGTACATTACGAAGCCGTGGTTATTTTCTTTTGTCTGCTGGCCGTCTGGTGGCTTGTATCCGAAAAAACGACTCTTTCGGCCATTGCCTTGTCGCTGGCCATTGCCACGAAGCTGGTGCCGCTGCTGTTTATTCCACTGGCCATCCGGGTATTGGGTTGGCGTCGGGGAATTCTGTATGCCGTTGTGGTCGGCCTCTGCACCCTTTCTCTGTTCCTGCCGTTTGCCAGCGTTGAACTGGTCCGGAACATCTTTTCCAGTATCAATCTGTACTTCCAGAAGTTCGAGTTTAACGCCAGCGTGTACTACGTCCTGAGGGCTATTGGTTACTGGATCAAGGGGTATAACGCCATCGAATTTATTGGCTTCTGGTTGTCGGTCGTCACGGCCCTGAGCATTTTGTGGATCAGCTTCCGATGGCGAAACGTTACTCCGGCGGTTCAGATACTGGGTATTATGTCGATCTATTTCGCGTTGGCCACGACGGTGCATCCCTGGTACGCGACCACGCTCGTGGCGGCTTCGGTGTTTACGCGCTTCCGGTATCCGCTGGTCTGGTCGGCGCTGATTCCACTCTCCTACGCTACCTATCAGGTCACACCCTATCAGGAAAACCTTTGGCTGACCGCTGTTGAATACGGGATCGTCGTACTTGTAGCCAGTCTCGAAATCCGGCTGCCGCGACTCGTGGAGCCAAACGAAAAAGCCACCGGCGTTCCCACCGATGGCCTTCATTTGTAAAACGTATCGTTTTAGAACGAGTAACGGGCGCCTAATTGAACGGTATAGGGTGTGCCGTTCTTTTGCGTAATACCTACGTTCTCATTCACCCGGTACACGTACTGCCGGGTAGTAGGATTGAAGCCCGTCGGGATCAGCAGCGTCTGGTTGCCGAGGTTGTAGTTGCCGCCCCAGTTTCGCTTTGACGTCGCTTCAGCCCCTTTCGTAATTACTCCGTCCAACGCCTGACCCAGGAAGTTGGCGAAGTTGAAAACGTCAACCGATACCTCCAGTCGCTGGGTTTTGATCGTCTTGAACACTTTCGAGAGCCGAACGTCAAACGTACCGGAGAACGGGTTTTCGCCACCGTTTCGGTCGGAGATGGTACCAATGCTGGAGCGAATGTAATCGGCAGCGCGGTTGTCGGGGTTACTCAATACCCGTTGCATTGATGTCCGAACGGCCTGGGCAACTTCCGGATTGTTCGGATCGAAGACGAAGGCCAGATCATTGTCGTTGCCGGGACCGCCCACAAAATCGCCGTTGATATCACCATCTACCAGCAACGAATAGCGGGTACCGCCGAGGCCAGTGAAGCGAACGCTGAGCACCACGCCACCCACGGCAGGCGTTGAACCGAAAGCGACGAGTTTATGCCGGAACTGGTTGTCGGAGTAGTTGATTTCGCTTAGGCTGCGCGGGTCGCTCTTGATCGGCCGGAAGGTTGACGTGTTGGCTACGTTACCGTTGTACGAGGTGTTGTCGCGGGCATCGTTCCAGGTATAGCTGAAGGCCAGCGATCCATTACGGGATAAGCGAATCTCACCGTCCAGAATGAACGTGAGTGTCTGGAGCTTAGCGCCGTTGGTCAGCATCAGCGTCCGGCCGACGGCCTGGGTTTTACGGCCCAGTACGTTGTTAGTCTGGCCACTGTTGGTAGCAATGGAGTTGGCCGGTACAAACACACCCCGGTTAGCCTCATTACTCAACGTGAAGTAAGGCTCGTCGACCAGGTTTTGATCAATGTAAACGTAGTTGTTTAGGGTTCGCGTGTACAACAGGTTGGCGCCCAGCCGAACATTATTGCCAAAAAAGCGGCTGTACGTTGCGTTGACTTTGTAAATAGTAGGAACCTGGAAGTTCGGGTCGTTCAGGTTGATCGTTGAAACCGTTGGCGCACCAGCCGGTACACCGGGAGCTGTGTTGGGATCGTTGCGATAAGCGACGAAATCAGGTCTGGGTACCAGGTTCGGCTGGCTGGCGTTGGCAGGGCGCGTTACGTCGATTGCGGCTACTTTCGTTCCGCTGTTCTGGATGTTGTTCACCTGGGCGTAGTTGATGACATAGGCCGAGAATACGCCACCACCAACCCGGAAGATATCCCGGTTCCGGCCACCAGGGTTCCACGTTAATTGAAAACGGGGCTGAATGTTATTCCAGTCGGTGGGGTTCGCGTCCGTACGCAGGCCTAACTCCCGATCAACGACCGGGTTGTAGTCTCCTTTGGTAAGGTAGCTCGTTAAATCCCAGCGCAGACCGGCCTGCACGGCAACATCAGGATGCGGATTGAACTGTACCTGCCCGAACAACGACGCATTAAGCACGTACTGCTGAACGGACGGAATGCCGTTGATAGGTACTTCACGGGCGTAGCGGGATGGATTCAACTGATCAAATTCGCGCAGACTGTTGAAAATGAATCGTCCGTTTTGCTCATTGGAGATGTACGTATCCAGGTACGTGAGCGTGTTGTCGGTACCGAACGTGAAGTTATACCGGCCCTTGTTCCAGTACACCGTGTTTGCCAGTTGAATCTGGTTCTCAAGGTTGCGCTCGGGTGTGAACCGTTGGCCGCCTAACTGGACCGATCGGTTGCTCGACAGTCCGTTGGGAAGTATCGAACGAACCGTAACGATAGCCCGTGGGATGTTTGCCGATGGCAACAGGGTATTGGCTTCGTAGTTTCGGGTGGCTGACTGGTATTGCACTTTCAGTTCGTTGATCAGGGTTGGCCTGAACGTTGAGCGCAACGAAACCAGGGTGCTGTTTTCCCGTGAACTAAAGCTACTGTAGGTCTCGTACAGGTTGATTTGTGAGTTGTCTTCGACGCTGTTCGGGTTGTTCCAGTTGCTGAAGTTATTCCGGATAGTAAGAACGTTCTTATCGTTAATCTGCCAGTCCAGACGCGTGAATAACGTATTGGCAACGGTTTCGCGGTTGAACTCACCGACCTGCTGCGTATTGCTCAGTCCGTACTTCTGACGACCAATGGTAATGACGCTATCCAGAACGGCTCTGCTGATACCAAGCGCATTGGCATCGGCATCGGTGCGAATATCGGCGATGTAGAACGGCGACGATTCTGTTTGCCGGTCCAGGGCCACAAAGTAGTGCAGTTTATCTTTGATGATTGGGCCGCCCAGGCTGAATCCGTACTGAAACCGGGTGAAATTAATGGCGCGACTGTTTCCCCGAATGTCGCGGGCGCTGGACAGTCCATCGGCGTTATAATACGTGAATGCCGTGCCGGTGGTGGTGTTGGTCCCTGATTTGGTAACGACACTGACTGTTCCACCCCCCTGACGACCTTTTGTTACGTCGTATTCATTCGCCACAATCTCGAATTCCCGGATGGCTTCAAGGGAAAGCGAAAAAGGACCGTTGCCCAACGCACCACTGGTGAGGTTATTCCGGGCGCTGGCTCCGTCGATCAGGTAGTTAGTCGACGACGGTAGCTGTCCGCCGATACTACCACCGTTGCTCAACGGCGATAAAGCCAGCAGGTTTGTAAAGCTTCGGTTGTTGATGGGTAGCTTGGCAATGTTGCTGGCTGTAATGGCGGTAGAGGCACCTATCCGATCAATCCGGCTTTTGAGCGCATTTTCAGTTACTTTGACTTCCTGAAGTTCAGTGCCGCTCTCGGCCAGGTTAAAGTCGACCACCAACTGGTCAGCCTGATTGAGCCGGTAACCCGTGCGGGCCTGGTTCGTAAAACCAACGTACGACACCGTGATGGTATAAGGCCCGCCCAGCGGCACCTGCCGCATCGTGTAACGTCCTTCGATGTTGGATACCGTACCGGTTTGAAAGCCGGTCGATTCGTTGCGGGCTGTAATGGTCGCCCCTGGCAACACCTCGCCGTTGTTACCTTTGATAACGCCTGTGATGGTGGCGTCCGTGGTCTGTCCGAATGTAGCTGATGAGGCAAGAAGCAAACCACTCAGACAAATGATTAGCTTGAAAAAATCAGTAAAAAACCGATCCATAACACAAACTTAGGTTGGTAAAGACCCACAAAAGTCCGGCTGTGTCAGGACACGGATATGTTAAAATTTAACGTGGTTCTACTAATTCACACAAACTTCATCTTCCGGCGTATGGCTTAACATTCACTTCTTTTTGCGTTGTCAAAGAGCCGGTTCCAGGTTGTTTTTCAGCTTCTTGGAAATCGTTTGCCGGGTTGTTCCGGTGAGGTCGGCCAGCTCCTGGTGCGACAGCAGGCTGAAGAGGTTGTGGCGGTACCCGGCGTTGTCGGTAATGGTCTTGTCATATTCTTTACGCAGAACACTGAGCCGGGCTTCAATATCGCCCCGGGTCATGTGGAGCAGGCGGGTCTCGGCCTTCCACCACCGCCGGACAACCGCTACGTTGAACCACTCCGAGGCCACCGGATCATGAACAACGATGTGTTTGAAGTAATCCCGGTCGATCGCCATCAGGGTTACGCTGGTCATAGCCCGGGCAAACTCAAAAAACTCGATGCCATGGTCGTCGAGGTAATCGAGATCACCGAAAGTTTCGCCGGGCTGAAGTACGTCGTAGATGACCCGTTCGCCGTCGTTGGAGTAACTTCCGATTTTTACGGCTCCCTTTTCGATCAGAAAGATCTGCGCTAGTTCGTCGCCGGGCTGGTATATATACGAACCCTTGTCAAACTTCTCGACCCGTACGTGATTACGCCCGGAGCTGTGGAAGAGGTAATCGTATAAGGATGGCGCCTGCATGGAATAAATTGTCAACGTGAGTACGGCATCCAGCAAAACAGGCGAAGGCGCCCAATGTAGATCCGACATTAAAAATACGTAGAGTACTGACAGGAATCAGTGAGTTAACAAGAAGATAATATGCGCCTGCGAATAGCAGTAGTTCTACATGAAGCGGCAAACCCCTCGTTCCTGTAAAGTCTGCCTTCACAGGAACGAGGGGTTTGCTACGGGATAGGATTTATTTTACTGCTGCACGCCCACCAGATTCAGCATGAAGGCGTACTCCAGCGCTACTTCCTTCAACGCCTGAAAGCGGCCGGATGCCCCTCCGTGGCCGGCTTCCATGTTCGTGTGAAGCAGAAGCTGCGTTTCCCCGCCGGGATTAGTGTTGGTTTTCATCGTGCGGAGTTTGGCGACCCACTTGGCCGGCTCCCAGTACTGCACCTGCGAATCGTGCAGACCTGTCGTTACCAGCAGGTTCGGGTACGCCTTCTTCTCCACGTTGTCGTAGGGTGAGTACGACAGCATGTAGTCGTAGTACGTCTTCTCTTTTGGATTACCCCACTCTTCAAACTCGCCGGTTGTCAGCGGGATGCTCTCGTCAAGCATGGTCGTCACTACGTCGACAAACGGAACGGCCGCCACAACGCCCCGGTACAGCTGCGGAGCCTGGTTGATAACCGCACCCATCAGCAGACCGCCCGCGCTGCCACCCATCGCAAACAGCTTGTCGGATGAGGTGTATTTGTTCTTGATGAGGTACTCCGAGCAGTCGACGAAATCGTTGAAGGTGTTTTTCTTCTTCAGCATCTTGCCGTCTTCGTACCAGCGCCGACCCATTTCCTGACCACCCCGGATGTGGGCAATGGCGTAGATGAAGCCCCGGTCGAGCAGGCTCAGCCGCGTTGAGCTGAAACCCGGGTCGGTCGAGTAGCCGTACGAACCGTACGAGTATTGCAGCAACGGAGCGGATCCGTCTTTTTTGGTGCCTTTGCGATACACCAGCGAAATCGGCACCTTCACGCCGTCGCGGGCCGTGGCATACACCCGCTCCGAAACGTAATTAGTCTTGTCAAACCCACCCAGCACTTCCTGCTGCTTCAGCAGGGTTTTCTGTTTGGTGTCCATGTTGTAATCGAACGTAGACGAGGGCGTCGTCAGCGACGAATAGCCAAAACGCAGTACGTTGGTATTGAAATCGGGGTTGTAGCCGATGCCCGCTACGTAGGCCGGTTCACCAAAATCGAGGTACTCGTCGGCTTTGGTCTTCTGGTTAATGACCCGGATGCTGGTCAGGCCCGCTTTGCGTTCGCCAAGCACGAGGTGATTCACAAACACATCCATGTTAGCCAGCATGACGTCGGGGCGGTGCGGGATGATCTCCTGCCAGACCGCGCGGTCGGACGTTTTGCCTTCGGTTACCTCCATCAGCCGGAAATTTTCGGCTTTCCAGTTTGTGCGGACGTAGAACTTGTCGGCGAAGTGGACGATATCGTACTCATGCCCTTTCTCGCGGGGCAGAAACACCGAGAACTGGCCGGTAGGTGCCTTTGCATCGAGGAGCCGGTACTCAGTGGCCACTCCATTGTGATCTGAGGCAATGGCGACGTACTTTTTGGATTTCATCCGGTACAGGCCGAGATAGAACTGGTTGTCAGCTTCTTCGTACACCAGCACATCCTGTTTGGGATCGGTGCCGAGTACGTGCCGGTACACCTGATAGCCCAGCAGCGTCTGGGGGTCTTTCCTGATGTAGAACAGCGTCTTGTTGTCGGCGGCCCAGGCAAAGCTGCCGGCTTCGGTGTTTGGAATGGCCTCCGGATAAACCTGACCGGTCTTCAGATTTTTGACCCGCAGGGTATACAGCCGACGGCTAACGGTATCTTCAGCAAAAATGGCCAGATCCTCATTATCCGAGATTTCGTAGCCGCCGAGGTTGTAGTACGGGTGACCTTTGGCCAGGGCATTGCCATCGAACATAATCTCCTCCGCGCCCGTCAGTGAGCCTTTTTTGCGGCAATAGATAGGGTATTCCCCGCCCGTTACGTACTTCGTATAGTAATAATAATTCCCTTCTTTGTAAGGTACCGATTCGTCCTGCTGCTTAATGCGGCCTTTCATCTCCTCAAACAATTTCTCGCGCAGGCTCTTGACGGGGGCCAGTACCTGTTCGAGATACGCGTTTTCGGCTTTGAGGTAATTAATCACCTCCGGATTTTCGCGTTCGTTGAGATAATAGTAGTTGTCGATGCGTGTCTGACCGTGAATCGTAAGTTCTTTCGGTTTTATGGGGGCTTTGGGAGCCGCTGGCGGCTGGGCGTGTGTCATGCAATGCAGCGTGAACGTGCTGATGAGAAATAAACCGGTTTTTTTCATGATTGGTTGGTTTGAAGCCGGGTGTATGGGCGAACTTACAAACCAATACGCAAATTTAGTCAGGATTCAGACGAACGCTTACTCCATTTTTGGTGTCTAATCGGGCGGGGCCAAAATGAACCGCCTTTTCTCTATATTTAGCCCAGAATTTATTCCTGTTATATGCACCGAAAGTTTTACGCATATTGCCGGTCTGCCCGGCAGCCGGTCAGGTCTGCCGGGCGACCGGCGGGCATGGTCCATGCGGTGCGGTTTGTTCTGATTTGCGCTGGCACTGCCGGTACCTTAATGGCCTTCAGCCTTCAGAAGCCCTCCCTCGAGAAAGTGTTTTCCCGTATCAACAATGAAGTGATGCAGCGGAGCCGGGCCTACGAAACCCTGGTCGATGCTTCTGGAGTGGTTGGTCACCGGCTGACCGGCAGCCCCAACGGAACCCGGGCCGAAGCGTATGCGTATAATCTGCTTAAATCGTACGGTTTTAAAGAATTGCGATACGAGCCGTTCGAAGTGGAAGCCTGGATGCGCGATACTGTAACCCTATCGATCGTGCCCAGCAAGAGCGACAATTTCCGAGAGGTCCCGGTCGTTGCGCTGGCCCATTCGCCGATCGAAGCCCACATACAGGGTGAAATTGTTGATGTCGGCAATGGCCTGGAAGGCGACTTTGCCGCCGTTAAACACAAGCTGAAGGGTAAGATTGCGCTGGTCAACATCGGTATAGCCGCTCCGGCGCAGGGTGCCCGGAATCTGCATCGGTCTGAGAAAACAGCCCTGGCTATTCAGCACGGTGCGAAAGGCGTGATCATGGTAAATCTGGTGCCGGGGAATGTGCTGCTCACCGGAACGGCCTCCGTTACGGGCAAACTGATTCCTATTCCGTCGGTCTGCATTTCGCTGGAGAGCGGGCTGCAGCTGCGGCAGTGGATGCAGGAAGAGCGGAGTCCGCTGCACGCCATGATCGCCATGAGCAACAAAAGCCGTAAAATCCGCGCCCGCAACGTAGTCGCTACGCTGCCCGGAGCTACATACCCCGACGAGAAAATCATTATCGGTGGTCACCTCGATTCGTGGGATCTGGCAACCGGGGCCATCGATAATGGCATTGGGTCGTTTGCCGTCATGGACATTGCCCGTACGTTCCGGGCGCTGAAAATCAAACCAAAACGAACCATCGAGTTTGTTCTGTTCATGGGCGAAGAGCAGGGACTGCTGGGGTCGAAAAGCATGGTGCAGGCGTTGAAGGAAAGCGGCCAGCTGGACAAGGTCCGGTGCATGATGAACCTCGACATGACCAACGATCCTACAGGACTGAATGCATTCGGCCGCAATGACATGCTGCCGTTTCTGAACGATGTAGGGGAGGCTATGAAACGGACTGAGCCGGCCTTCGCCAACCAGATGATGAACCAGGCCGGCCTGCACAGCGACCATCAGCCGTTCATGCTCGAAGGCGTTCCCGTGGTCGGGATGAATGGCCACCTGTCGAAGGAGGTGCTGGACTGCTACCACGCCAACTGCGACCGGATCAACCTCGTCAACGAAGAGCAGTTGAAAAATACGGTTCGCTATACATCCATGCTGCTCTACGCCCTCGCCGACGCCGACGATATCCCGACCCGCCGACTGAACGATTCCAAAACGCGGGATTACCTCGTAGCACAGGGCCTGCGGACTCCGCTTCAGATTGCCAACGAGTGGCGCTGGAAGGAATAACACCGACGCTGATTTTGCAGGAAAGCGATGGTATTTTAAGCGAAATGCCATCGCTTTGCTTTTTAACGGCCTTACAGAGTTGTATTGGTTTTTGTTACTTTGTGCTGATAAAGTGTACGCGGAAAAGGACGGGTATTGCCAGGTACGTTATTGAGGTTGATGCCACAATTTTGGGTTGAAAACCCGTGTTGAGAGGACCACGAGTCGCTGGCCAAACATGGTTTGATTACTTTGACACCAGCTTTATCGATGATTTTTTAGGAAGGGTAACCAACCGGTACGCGTGAACAAGCTGAAGGGGTCACTGACGTTGCCGGTACGTTGTTGACGATGAGTACACTGCGATTGCCGTACAAGGAACACCGTTAGCATTAAAAGCTTTCTCATGGTTAAGAATACATTTCGGCAACCCGAACGCATTGTTGCCAGACAGAAAAAACAGAAGCGCAAAAACCGCCTGACGATCTGGATCAACGACGTCATCGGGCTCGACCGACTTTTTGGCGAAGACAATGCCTGGCCCATCCGCCATATTGACCGGATTCTCTGGGTTACTCTGCTGCTGATCGTGTATATTGGCCTGAACCACAATGCCGAGCGGCTGGTACGTCGGATTCAGCGGAGCAAAACGCAGGTCGATGAACTTCGGGCGCAGGCAACTACGCTGGAGGCCGATTTTATGAAAAGCGGCAAACAATCAGAACTTAGTAAGCGGGTATCCGGGCTTGGCCTGACCGATAGTTTAACTCCTCCACACAAAATCGTTGTCAATCTCAATGAACATTAAGCAGGACATCATTCAGCGGGCAAGCCACGTCACCTACATCGTGATTGTGCTGGCGGCCTGCGTGATCGGCCGGTTGGTGTACGTACAGTATTTTCAGACGTTCAAGGGTAAGTTCTGGCGGGATCGGGTAGCGGCTGCCATCATCCAGCGCGATACAATCCGGGCGATGCGGGGCAACATCTACGCCAGCGACGGCAGCCTGCTGGCAACGTCGCTGCCAACCTACGTAGTCGGTCTGGATCCGACCGTTGCCAAACCCGACTATTTTGCCAAGAAAGTCGATTCGCTGGGGCTCTTGCTCTCGCGCATCTTCCGCGACCGATCGGCTACCGATTACACCGATCTGGTCCGCGATGCCCGGGCCCGCAAGCGCCGGTACGTATTGCTGAACCGTCGGCGGGTTACGTTCCAGGAGCGACAGATGATGATCAAATGGCCGTTTTTCCGGTCTTCGGCGAAGGTAGCGGCCCGTGGAGGGGTATTGCGCCCCCATTACGAACGGTACCATCCGTTCGGCAACATGGCCAAACGGACCATCGGCGATCTGGACGCCAAAACGGGTCGTGGGCTGATCGGCCTGGAAGCCAGTTTCCAGCAGCAACTGGCCGGAAAAAACGCGGTGGGCCTGGTCGAAATCCTGTCGGGTGGCATCCGCAAACCGGTCAACGATGGGCCGGACATGAAGCCTGAGTCGGGCATGGATCTATATACGACCATCGACGTTAATTTTCAGGATATGGCCGAAACCGCACTACGTTCGGCGCTGGAGAAATACAAAGCGGCCAAAGGGTGCGTTATCGTCATGGAAGTGGCCACGGGCGAAATCAGGGCGATGGCCAACCTGACCCGCAAGGACGATGGCTACGTTGAAAATTTCAACCACGCGCTGGCCGGACGTACGGACCCCGGCTCAACGTTCAAACTCGCCACGATGATGGCGTTGATGGAGGAGAAAGCCATTTCGCTGAACCAGATGGTAGCCACCGGCGGTGGGTCAATGACGTACAATGGGCTGGGTATTCACGACGCCAAACGGGGCGGAGCCGGTACCATTACGGCCCGGCAGGTATTCGAAAAGTCGTCGAACGTAGGCACGCACCTGCTCATGCGGAGCTACTTCTATAAACGCCCGGATCTGTATTGCCAGTACCTGCGTCGGTTCCGGCTTACCCAGCCAACGGGTATTCACATGAAAGGCGAGGCCACGCCGGTAGTGCGGAATCCGGATATGAAAGGCTGGAGTAAGGTGTCGCTCACGTCGATGTCGTACGGCTACGAGATGCAGATCACCCCGTTGCAGATGCTGACTTTCTACAACGCGGTGGCAAACGACGGTAAGTGGGTAAGACCCATGATTGTCAAGCAGATCAAGAAGGCGGAAGACGTTGTTGAGGAGTTTAAACCTTACGTAGCGCCCGAGCCGATCTGCTCCCGCGAAACGGCCCGCAAAGCAAAGGAACTGCTGCGGGGTGTCGTGAAGCAGGGCACCGCCCGGCACATTGATAATCCGTACTACGCCATTGCGGGGAAGACCGGTACTGCTCAGAAGATCATCAATGGCCGCTACAAGGTGGGTAAATATTATACATCGTTCATTGGCTATTTCCCCGCCGACAACCCGAAATATAGTTGTATCACCGTAGTGGATTCGCCCCAGGGCGACAACATTGACTTACTTTATGCCGGCGCCGTAGCTGCACCGGTGTTCAGAGAGGTGGCCGACCGCATCGTAGCGTATGACATCCGCATGCACGCGCCCATTCGTCCGGGCAGTCAGCAGCCCCGGCCAGCGGATGGCTTACTGGCCGGCTACTCCGACGATCTGCATACGATCAGCGCCACCCTGAACCTGAAAAGTGAGCCATCAACCGAGGGCTGGGTTGAAGCTACGCCCGCTGGCCGCTGGAAATCCCGCCCAACCCGGCCCGACCGCATACCGGACGTTCGGGGCCTGACGCTCCGGGATGCGTTGTTCCTGCTCGAAAACCGGGGCCTGCGGGTCGCCGTAGAAGGGCACGGTAAAGTGAAAGACCAATCGCTGGAGCCGGGTACGCAGCTGGTAGCAAACACACCGATTACTCTGACGTTGAATTAACGGGGAGGCTGCTAACTTTGCCGGCCAACCCGTCATAAACTGATTGATGCCGAAGTCACTCAAAGACCTCCTCTATAAAGTTTCGCTGCTGGCCACGTCCGGGAGCATGGATGCCGAAATCACCAACCTGACCATCGACTCGCGTCGGGTGGGTCCCGGCAGTCTGTTCGTCGCAGTTCGGGGTACCGTCGCCGATGGGCATACCTTCATTGACACGGCCATTGAGCAGGGAGCCACGGCGATCTTGTGCGAAGAACTGCCCGCCAACAGGGCCGATCAGGTTGCTTATATCCAGGTGCAGCATTCGGCCCGGGCGCTCGGCCTGATTGCCGCTAACTTTTACGAACAGCCGTCGCAAAGACTTAAGCTCGTGGGCGTAACGGGTACGAACGGTAAAACCTCCGTGGCAACGCTCCTGTTCCGGCTCTTTCGCAGCCTGGGCTATCGCTGCGGGTTGTTGTCTACGGTACAGAACCAGATCGATGATCAGGTCATTCCAACCACCCACACCACGCCGGATGTAGTGACTATCAACGAACTGCTGATCCGGATGCTCGAAACGGGCTGTACCCACGTGTTCATGGAGGTTAGCTCACACGCAGTGGTGCAGGAACGTATCGCCGGACTGACGTTTGCCGGGGGAATTTTTACCAACATCACCCACGATCACCTCGACTTCCACGGTACCTTCGATAATTACATCAAAGCCAAAAAAGGCTTTTTCGACCTGCTTCCATTAACGGCCTTCGCCCTGACCAACGTCGACGACAAGCGCGGCCTGGTGATGTTGCAGAATACCGTTGCCCGGAAGGAAAGCTACTCGCTCCAGACGCTGGCTACGTTCAAAGGGAAGGTTCTGGCCGATAGTCTGTTCGGGCTGAACATGCAGATCGACGACCGTGAGGTATGGTTTAAGCTCATCGGGCGGTTTAACGCCTACAATCTGCTGGCTGTTTACGGAGCCGCCGTGCTGCTGGGCGAAGAAGCCGAAGACGTACTGACCCAGCTCTCGGGGTTAACCCCTCCGCCGGGCCGCTTCGAGCAGGTTATATCAGAGACCAATGTTGTGGGCATTGTCGATTACGCCCATACGCCCGACGCATTGCAGAACGTACTGGAAACCATCGACGGTCTACGCCACGGCGACGAAGCCGGGCAGCGTCCTCGGGTCATAACCGTAGTGGGTTGCGGAGGTAACCGCGACGCGGCCAAACGCCCGATTATGGCCGAAATCGCCTGCAAATTGAGCGACCGCGTTATCCTGACTTCCGACAACCCCCGCAACGAAGACCCTATGGCTATTCTGGAGCAGATGCAGACGGGGATCCCTCCGGTCGATTTTAAGAAAACTCTGACGATCGAAGACCGACGCGATGCCATTCGGCAGGCTGTTTTGCTGGCTCGTCCGCACGATATTATTCTGGTGGCCGGCAAAGGCCACGAAACCTACCAGGAGATCAACGGCGTAAAATATGATTTTGATGATCGTGAGGTATTGCGCGAGGCTTTCGCCAATGCCGGAAATCAGTAACTTTGCTCAATTAGCGAATGAGCTAATTAGTGGATGAGTAGCAAAATTGGAGTCGCTGTACCCATTCACTCATTCGCGCATTCACTCATTCAGTCATTCACCCATGCTCTATTACCTTTTCCAGTTTCTCGACGAGCGTTACAATTTTCCCGGTGCCGGGGTATTTCAGTTCATCTCTTTTCGTGCGCTGGGCGCCGTTGCTACGTCGCTGATTATTGGAGCGGTGTTCGGCCGGCGCATCATCGATAAGCTTCGCCAGCTGCAGATTGGTGAATCCATCCGCGACCTCGGTCTGGAGGGCCAGATGCAGAAGCGCGGTACGCCAACCATGGGCGGCTTCATTATTCTGGCCGCCCTGTTGATTCCGGCGCTGCTGTTTGCCAAGCTGTCCAACGTCTACGTGGTGCTGGCCCTGGTATCAACCGTCTGGACAGGCATGATTGGTTTCCTCGACGACTATATCAAGGTATTCAAGAAAAATAAAGAAGGGCTACAGGGGAAATTCAAGGTAGTTGGTCAGATAGGACTGGGAATGATCGTCGGCCTGACCCTGTATTTTAATGATTACGTTAAAATTCGGGTGTATGCACCGCGGCTCCTGAGTACGTCCAACGTACCCGATGTCTACACCGACATCAAGTCTACCCTCACGACGGTTCCCTTCGTTAAGAACAACGAGTTCGATTACAGTTCGCTGCTGTTCGGGTTGCTGCCCGATAGCTACACCTGGATTGTGTACGTACTGGTTTGCATTTTCATCATCACGGCCGTATCGAACGGAGCCAACATTACCGATGGCATTGATGGGCTGGCAGCCGGTACGTCGATCATCATCGCCCTGACCATCGCCGTACTGGCCTATCTGTCGGGTAACAAGGTGTTTTCGCAGTACCTCAACATCATGTACATTCCGAACGCGGGCGAACTGGTAATCTTCTGCGCGGCCTTCGTGGGAGCGTGCGTCGGATTTTTATGGTACAACTCCTATCCGGCGCAGGTGTTTATGGGTGATACGGGTAGTTTGATGTTGGGGGGCGTCATCGCTGTGTTAGCCCTGGCGATCCGAAAAGAACTCCTGATTCCATCCATGTGCGGCATTTTTCTGGCCGAAAACATTTCCGTAATCATCCAGGTCAGCTACTTCAAATATACCAAGCAGAAATATGGCGAGGGACGCCGGATCTTCCTGATGGCACCCTTACACCATCATTTTCAAAAGAAAGGCTATCACGAAGCCAAAATCGTGACCCGCTTTTGGATTGTCGGCATTATTCTGGCCGTCCTGACGCTGGCTACCTTAAAGCTGCGTTGATCCCCTGCGTTTTCACGGGCGGAAAACTGCAAACTGACAACGGAAAACCAAGCACTAGCTTGTCTTTCAGATTTTTAGACCGTATATTTGCACTCCCGTTTTCGGACGGGAGTTTTTTTGCGTAAGCAAATCGTTTGAAATCAACCAATTAGTACTACATAACAGTGAATACGCTCAGTTACAAAACCATCTCTGCCAATAGCGAGACCGTGCAGAAGGAATGGGTTGTGGTTGACGCTCAGGGGCAAGTGCTGGGTCGGCTGGCCAGCCAGATTGCGCGCCTGATTCGCGGCAAACACAAAACCAACTTCACCCCGCACGTCGATTGCGGAGACAACGTAATTGTCATCAACGCCGAAAAGGTGCGCCTGACCGGCTCGAAGATGACCGACAAGATTTACGTCCGCCACACGGGTTATCCCGGCGGTCAACGTTTTGCAACCCCCCGGTTGTTGCTGGAGAAGCGCCCTGAGCGCGTTCTGGAGCATGCCGTACGGGGTATGCTGCCCAAAAACCGGTTGGGTCGGCGGTTGTTTACCAACCTGCACGTATATGTAGGCAACGAGCATCCTCATGCTGCTCAGCAACCGAAAGAAATCAAATTCTAAGTCAGGCGCGAACTAACACATGGAACGAGTTAATACCATTGGTCGCCGTAAAACTGCCATCAGCCGCGTGTATCTGTCGGCCGGCAGCGGTGCCATCCAGGTGAACGGGAAAGATTACAAGCAATATTTCCCCACCGAAGTCCTGCAAATCATTCTGAACCAACCGTTCGCGACTGTTAACGGTGCCGGAGCGTATGACGTGAAAGTCAACGTTCGGGGCGGTGGGGTAGCTGGTCAGGCCGAAGCAACGCGTATGGCGATCGCCCGTGCGCTGGTTGAAGTGAACGCTGAGTTCCGTCCGGCTCTGAAGAAAGAAGGCTTCCTGACGCGCGACTCCCGCATGGTAGAGCGTAAGAAATACGGTCGCCGGAAAGCACGTCGTCGGTTCCAGTTCTCGAAACGTTAATTGGCAATGGGCAAAGCGCCTGGAGCCTGGGGTATTTGCTTACCCTTCGCCCCATGCCTTACCTCCCTGCTGATCGTCCAGACTACGCTTAGATGATGCCGATGCGTAGTGCTGCGTAGAACACACACGGGTAATGTGTTGATTACCCAACAAACTTTTTAACTGTCAAACCCAGAAATGGCACAGATCGAATATAAAGACCTCTTGGACGCTGGTGTGCACTTTGGCCACCTTACGCGCAAGTGGGACCCCCGGATGGCTCCGTATATCTTCATGGAGAAGAACGGCATCCACATTATTGACCTGAACAAAACCCTGGCCGCTCTTGAAGAAGCGCAGAATGCTATCAAAGGCATCGTGCGCTCAGGCCGGAAGGTGATGTTCGTTGCGACAAAGAAGCAGGCTCAGGAGATTGTTTCGGAAGAGGCACGTCGCCTGAAAATGCCGTTCATTACCGACCGCTGGTTGGGTGGTATGCTGACTAACTTCGCTACAATCCGGAAGTCGCTCAAAAAGATGCAGACGCTGGAAAAAATGCTGAAGGACGAAAGCACGGCCAGCAATCTGGCTAAGCGTGAGCGGTTGACACTGTCGCGGGAAAGAGAAAAATTAGAGCGTGTGCTGGGAGGTATATCAGACCTGACTCGCCTGCCGGCCGCCCTGTTTGTAGTAGACGTAAAACGGGAGCATATCGCCGTAGCAGAAGCCAAGCGCCTGGGTATTCCGGTGTTTGCTATGTGCGATACGAACTCGAATCCTGATGAGGTTGATTTTGCCATTCCGGCTAACGACGACGCGTACAAGTCGATTTCGCTGATTACACTCGCCATCGGTAAGGCCATTGAAGAAGGTCTGCTGGAGCGTAAGCAGGATAAAGACGATCAGCGTCTGCAGGAAGAGGAAGAGGCTAAGCGGGCTGAAGACCTGGTGCAAGCCCGGGCTGAAGACGAAAGCAAGCTGGAAGAAGGGGCTGAAGCTACGTCTTCGCCGGCTGCCATTGCTGAAGAAGACCGCGGAGAGTAAAGTCGGTTTCCGGTAGTCAGTTTGCGGAGGTCGGCTGGTTCAGATCGTGACGACACCCGTGAGCTGGAAACCGTTAACGGACGTATTGAAATAGCCCGTAGCCAGCCGCTATGGGCTATTCCATTTCAAAAGACGATTTATAGATTACCAAACATTTTTTGGCCAATTTAACTTACAACCACCCTTTTTATGGCAATTACTGCTGCTGATGTCAACAAACTTCGGCAAGAGACCGGAGCGGGCATGATGGACTGCAAAAAAGCCCTGACCGAAGCCGACGGCGATTTCGAAAAAGCAAAAGAGATCCTGCGCAAGCAAGGCCAGAAGATCGCTGACAAACGGGCCGACAACGCCACCGCTGAGGGGGTCGTACTGGCGCACGTAAATACGGAAGCTACCAACGGCAAAATCATTGCGCTCGCCTGCGAAACGGAGCCTGTGTCTAAAGTTGCCGACTTCCAGAATCTGGCGATGGCTGTCATGAGCACCGCCGTAACGACGAATGCCGACAGCAAAGAAGCGTTGTTGTCAACTCCTCAGGCCGATGGCCGGACCCTGCAGGAGCACATCACTGACCTGATGGGTAAAATCGGCGAAAAAATCGACGTGGTTTCTTACGAGAATATCTCTGCCGATAAAGTCGTGTCATACATTCACTCAAACGGTAAGCTGGGTGTACTGGTTGGCCTGGCTAACACGAACGGTACCGACGTAACGGAAGTAGGTCGGGACGTGGCGATGCAGATTGCCGCTATGAAGCCTATCGCCCTGGACAAAGACGGTGTTGACGCATCTGTTATCGAGCGTGAAATTGAAATTGGTAAAGAGCAGGCTCGCCAGGAAGGGAAGCCCGAGGCTATGCTTGAGAAGATTGCTTTGGGTAAGCTGAACAAGTTCTACAAAGAGAACACACTGCTGAACCAGGAGTTTGTGAAAGACAACTCACTGACAATCGCTCAGCTTCTTGATAAAACAAGCAAAGGGTTGACTGTATCCGCATTCAAACGGATTTCAATCGGTTAACTCTATAGAATCTAATACCGTTTAGTAAATGCCCGGTTTTTTGGCCGGGCATTTTTTTGGGTAAGCAATCCAAACAGAACGACATAACGTTTATATGGCAAATTTTCATGTAACGGTCATTACATACGTTTGGAATGAAGCACTTCACCGACGAAGAGTTAGTCAGTCTTTATCTTGAAACACAGCGCGACGCTTATTTTGAACGGTTGTATGAACGATACAGCGATAAAGTTTACCGCAAGTGCCTGTCGTTTATTAAAGATCCGATTGGTGCCGAAGACCTGACTCATGATATTTTTTTAAGGCTGATCAACAAGCTCAGCAGCTTCCGGCAACAGGCTCGATTCTCAACCTGGTTATACACTATCACTTATAATCATTGCGCCGACCACGTTCGGATCCCAAACTGGCGTTATGAAGTGCTGCTCGATGAAGGCTGGGAACACCTGTCAAGTGATCCTGATGAGAATACGGCCGACCAGTTGGAAACGCAGGACCAGCAGGTAAGGCAGGCGCTGAAACGGCTGGCCCCCGAGGAGCAGACGTTGCTTGTACTGAAGTATCAGGAAGATATCAGCATCCGCGAAATTGCCAGTAAGCAGGCACTTACGGAAAGTGCAGTGAAAATGCGGCTCAAGCGCTCCCGCGACAAATTGAAAAAGTATTACGACGAGACGCAGCTCTGACCTATAGTAGGCGGAGTGGCAAGACATACTGTGTAAAAAAAGGTAATCGAAAGCCCGGTCATGTTCCGGGCTTTCGGCTTGTTACGTGGTTTCTTTCAGAGCTAATTGGACAAGTCAGTTACTTTCCGTTGATTGCCTGTCTTAACCTCAATCGTATGAATTGAATGAAAGGTATTGCCGACGAAGAGTTAGTTAGTTTATATATTCAGACGCAGCGGAACGCTTATTTTGAAGCGCTCTATGAGCGATACTGCGACAAGGTGTATCGCAAGTGCCTGTCGTTTACTAAAGACCCTATGCGGGCCGAGGACATGGCGCACGATATTTTTCTGCGTCTGGTAATCAAACTGGGCAGTTACCAGGGGCAGGCCAAGTTTTCGACCTGGCTGTACTCTATTACGTATAACTATTGCGTTGATCACGTACGTTCGTCACGTCATCGGCATGAAATGTACATGGACGAGGGGTGGGAGCCGGTAGAGCTAAGCGACGATGAGGACCTGAGCGAAATAGCTGAGCTGCAGGTACAGCAGCTACAACGGGCCATGAGCCAGCTGACTCCCGAAGAGCAAAGCATACTGATGATGAAGTATCAGGACGATTTCAGCATTCGTGATATTGCTGATATGCAGAAAACGACCGAGAGCGCGGTGAAGATGCGACTCAAGCGGACCCGGGATAAGTTGAGAAAGTACTACCTGGAAGGGGCCGTGTTCTGGCTACTGCTGGCCCTGAAAGCCGTGTTTTCTGTAAAATGGCCTTTTCGTTGAGCAGTCAGTCCCATGGAAAATACCAATCCGTTTAAAGCACTGGAGCCGGATGCAGCCTGCCCGGCTTATCTGAAACAGGAAGTCGTTTCAGAAATTGACATGATCCGAAATTCACTCCAGGTCGTCGAGGTGTATGCCTACGATATATTTGCGGTCTTCACCGTTTTCGTGAGTGAGTTGCTCCCCGACGAAAACCAGCGTAAATGACCTATCCTCGCCATGAACAACATCCCCAATCTTCAGGAAATTCTGTCCAATATCGTCATTGGCTTAATTAATCAGTTGATCAATTTCATTCCCCGTCTGATCAGCGCCATCGTAATTCTGTTGCTGGGGCTGCTTATTGCCCGGCTGATTCGCAACCTTGTGCAAACCGTATTGCGAAAAATTGGCATCGACAGGATTGGGGAACGGTTGAATGACATTGATCTGGTTCGGCGCATGAACACCGAGATTAAGGCCAGTCGCGCGTTGGCGCAGGTGCTGTACTTTTTCATCGTATTGATCTTCGCTACGGCCGCGGCCGAGATGCTGGGCGTGGCCGCTCTGACGGATCTGGTGCTGGGTATTACTAACCTGATCCCCAAACTGATCGTGGCCGGGCTGATGCTCGTTGTGGGGTTGTTTATTTCGGAGGGGCTCAAAAAATTTGTGATAGGGTTGTGTAATTCGTTCAACATCAGTGGCGGTCGGATGCTGGGAACCCTCGTGTTTTTCTTCTTTCTCATCATTACGCTCATCAACGCCCTGGGGCAGGCGGGGCTGAATACGGAGTTGCTGGAATCGAGTTTCAACCTGATCATTGGCGGAATCATCTTTGCGTTTGCGGCCGGCTACGGGCTGGCCTCACGCGACGTAATGGCTAATATTCTCTCGTCGTTCTATTCGAAGAACCGCTTTCGCGAAGGCCAGACAATTCAGGTCGATGAGGTGAAAGGCCGGATTGTGAAAATCGACAGTACGTCAATGACGCTCCAGACTGGGGAGACTACCACGATCATTCCGCTCCAGACCCTGCAGATGAAAAAAGTCGAACTATTTGATTAAACGGTATTTGTGAGTACGTTAGTAGCAGGTTCAACCTCCATTCGCTACAAACGTACCATGAAAAAGCTTTTGTACCTGCTCGTCGCCTGGACAAGCAGTAACCTGGCCGTGGCGCAGGATTCGACTGTTGTTACAACGAACTTCAAAGACACCGTTGCGGTCGTTCTGAAAGACACTACGTACTGGCAGAAATCATTCAGTGGCGGTATCAACTTCAATCAGGCTTCATTCAGTAACTGGGTTGGCGGAGGTACTAATTCCGTTGCGATCGGCGCCGTGGTTGCGGCCCGGGCATTGTACGAAAAGGCGAGGTGGTCGTGGGATAACACCGCCGACCTTCAGTTAGGCTACGTAACGCAGACGGGTACAACCCGGAAGTCGGCCGATCAGATTTTTCTGAATTCGGTGGCGGGGTACAAACTTTCGCCAAGACTGGACCTGTTTATGTCGGGAACGTTCAATTCCTTCTTCACAACCGGCTATCGGTACGATAATCTTGGGCCGGGGCAGGAACGGTTTAAAATCTCCAATTTTCTAGCCCCCGGACAGCTTACACTGGCCTGGGGCCTGGCCCTTAAACCAAACGACTGGATCGCCATACGACTTAGCCCGTTTGCGCCCCGGCTTACCTTTCTGGCCGATGACGAAGTGCGGTATAGTGTGGTCAATGGCATACCGATCCGTGATCCAAACGCGGTGGCCTACGGCGTGCAGCCGGGTCGGTCGGTGCGAACGGAATGGCTGGCGCTACAATTGCAGGCTTCGCTGAACCGCAACTTATCGGAAAATATCAGCATCAACACCCGGTATCAGCTTTTTGCCAACTACCAGCAGCTCGATGCAATCGACCACCGGCTGGATCTGATTCTGACCGCTAAAATCAACCGGTACCTGACCACCACATTCGGCTTCATTGCGCTGTACGACGAAGATTTCAGCACGAGTCTGCAGATTCAGCAGACGCTGGCGGTCGGATTGGTGTATAACGTTAGTACGTTCCGTAAAAAGGCGAAGTAGGTGTAAGATCTTGATTTGCAACGTATTGTTGTTATCATTTGCCGGCTTTTCATAATCATCCGTAAAGAGAATCTTCACTAAAACAAACCGAATATGCTTAACGAATTTCGTACGTTCATTGCGCAGGGTAATGTGCTGGATCTGGCCGTTGGTATCGTTATCGGAGCGGCTTTTGGTAAAATTACTACCTCGCTGGTCGAAGACATCATCAACCCGGTATTGGGGCTTATCATTGGGGGTATCGATTTTAGCCAGTTGAAAATCGTGCTGAAAGAAGCCGTTGGAACTACGCCTGAAGTGGCCATTCGCTATGGAAACTTTTTAAATGTGCTAATTCAATTTTTAGTTATCGCCTGGGTTATCTTTCTGATTGTCAAGGCTGCCAATCGGGTGCGGTTGTCGAATTCACTGGCGCCTAAAGAGTAATCAGGCTCATAAAGCCGAACGAAAAGCCCCGGTGAGTAGCCGGGGCTTTTTTATTTATGCGTTACTTTGCCATTGGTAATAACTACGTATGGCAGCAAAGAAACTGGTAATTCTGGGTGGAGGAGAAAGTGGCGTTGGCGCGGCTCTGCTCGGGCAGACTAAGGGGTATGAGGTATTTCTGTCGGATCGGGGGAATCTGAAAGAAAACTACCGCACTACACTGCAGGCGGCCGGTATCCCGTTCGAGGAAGGCCAGCATACCGAAGAACGTATTCTGGATGCTACCGAGGTTGTAAAAAGCCCGGGTATTCCGGATACGGCCCCCCTGGTGCAGCAACTGAAAGCCCAGGGAACGCCCGTTCTGTCGGAGATCGAATTCGCGGCCCGCTATACCCGCGCCCGCCTGATTGGCATTACGGGCAGCAACGGAAAAACCACCACCACGCTGCTGATTTATCACCTGTTGAAAACGGCCGGACTGAATGTAGGGCTTGCCGGCAATATTGGCGATAGCTTCGCCCAACAGGTTATCCACGATACGTTCGATTACTACGTACTTGAACTGAGCAGTTTTCAGCTTGACGATATGTACGAAACCCGGCTCGACACGGCTGTTCTGCTTAATATTACGCCGGATCACCTCGATCGCTACGGATATAATTTTCAGAACTACGTTGATTCAAAATTCCGGATTCTGCAGAACATGCAGCCGGACAGCTATTTTATATTTTTCCGGGAAAACCAGCCTATTCTTGACGAGCTGGCAAAGCGCACGCCCGCAGTGCGCCAACTGCCTGTTTCACTCGAAACGCAGCCAGTACCCGGTGGGTATCTATCCAATGGTCTGTTAACGGCGCAGTGTGGCGACCGTAGTTTCAGCATTGTTCAGGACGAAACGCCCCTGCGTGGACCGCACAACGCGATCAACATGCTGGCGGCTGTGCTGGCTGCGCTGTCGGTTGGGGTGTCCGATGCGGCCATTGCTGAGGGGCTGCGAACCTTTCAAAACGCTCCCCACCGACTCGAACCAGCCGGGACCATCAATGGGGTTCAGTTCATCAATGATTCCAAAGCCACCAACGTCGATTCCGTATTCTACGCGCTGTCGAGTATGACATCGCCGACCATCTGGATTGCCGGGGGGCAGGATAAAGGCAATGACTACAGCCAGATTGAGGAGTTAGTTCGCCGGAAGGTAAAAGCGCTGGTTTGTCTGGGCGCAGATAATCATAAATTAGTAGCGTTTTTCGAAGGAAAAGTGCCCGTAATTTACGAAACGCAACGTGTTCAGGACGCCGTTGCGAAAGGACTGACCCTGGGGCAGCCGGGGGATGTCGTGCTGCTGTCGCCAGCCTGTGCCAGCTTCGACCTGTTCAAAAATTACGAAGACCGTGGTAATCAGTTTAAAGCTGCGGTGCAGGCGCTGCAACATAGCCAGCAATAAGGAATCAGTACATTCAGGGAGGAAACATTGATAGAACCATGACCTTTTCTATTCGCGACTGGATACGAAACAACCTTAAAGGCGACCGGCAAATCTGGTGGATTGTGTTGTATCTGTCTATCATGAGCGTGCTGGTCGTATACAGCGCAACGGGAACCAAAGCGTTTCGCGAACTCGACGGCAACACGGAAGTTTTTCTGCTCAAGCACGGTTCCCTGCTGATGCTGGGGCTGGTTTGCACGTACTTCGCCCACAAGATCAACTACATTTACTACGCCCGGCTGTCGAAGTTTGGGCTGTGGCTATCGATTCCGCTGCTGTTGTGGGCCTTTTTTAAAGGCTCAACGCTGAACGACGCGTCGCGCTGGGTGACCATCCCGATCATCAACCAGACGTTTCAGCCCTCCGATCTGGCCAAACTGGCCTTGATTTCGAACCTGGCGGCTATGCTGGCCAAACGGCAGCGGTTTATGAACGACCCAAGCGTACTGGTCAACCTGATTGTCTGGATCGGAGTGATCTGTGCCCTGATTATCCTCTCCAATACGTCAACGGCGCTCCTGCTTGGGGCCACCTGCTTCCTGCTGATGTATATCGGTCGGGTTCCGGTACGTTACCTAACGAGCATGGTCGTGTTCTGCGTCGTCGTCGGCGGTTTTGCGCTGGTGCTGGGACAGCGATTCGGTACGGCTACCAACCGGATAAAGAATTTCATGGATTCCGACACCATCGTGTATCAGGTAGAGCAGTCGTATATCGCCCTGGCCAACGGCGGCCTGACGGGGCAGGGGCCCGGCAACAGTCACCAGCGAAATACGCTGCCCAACCCGTTCTCCGATTTCATTTATGCCATCATCGTTGAGGAATACGGGCTGCTGTTTGGTGGGCTGCCGGTTATTATGGCGTACCTCTGGTTTTTGTGGCGTGGCATGAAAGCCATTCAGAAAACAACCCGACCCTTTGGCGGTCTGCTGTCGGCCGGACTAACGTTCAGTATTGTGTTTCAGGCCTTTGCCAGTATCTGCGTGGCGGTTGGTCTGGCCCCGGTTACGGGTCAGCCGCTGCCATTACTGAGTATGGGAGGTACGTCGCTGATCTTCACCGGTCTGGCTATTGGTATTGTGCTGAGCGTCAGTCGGGAAGAGGCCGATGAAAGTAAGATTTAAGTTAGGTCGTGGTGTGTAATACGTAGGTGGGTTGAGCAAGGGTACCCGCGCATCAGCCAGCCACAAACTACGCACTACTAACCACAAACCGAATGAATGTAATTATTAGCGGGGGCGGAACCGGCGGACACATCTACCCGGCCATAGCCATTGCCAACGAACTGAAAGCGATGGACCCAACCACGACAATTTTGTTCGTGGGAGCCGAGGGTAAAATGGAAATGGAGAAAGTACCCCGCGCGGGCTACTCCATCGTTGGGTTGCCGGTGGTCGGCATCAAGCGGGAGTTTACACTGGATAATCTGGCTTTTCCCCTGAAACTTGGCCGGAGCCTGATCAGGGCGCAGCAGATTGTACGCGACTTCCGCCCCGACGTAGCCGTTGGTGTGGGTGGCTACGCCAGTGGGCCGCTGCTGCTGGCGGCATCGCTCAAAGGCATTCCGACCCTGATTCAGGAGCAGAATTCGTACGCCGGCCTGACCAACAAAGTACTGGCCCGCTGGGCGGAGCGAATCTGCGTGGCGTATCCGGGTATGGAAGCGTTCTTTCCCGCCGAAAAAATCCGGATGACGGGTAATCCGGTTCGGAAGGACATTCAGTTTGCGGATCAGCAGTTAAACGCCGGCCTGACGCTTTTCGATCTGCAAGGTAATCGCCCGACGGTGCTGGTCATTGGTGGAAGCCAGGGGGCCCGTACGCTGAACGAAAGCATGGAGCCTGCCCTGCGCCGGTTTGTCGATGCAGGGGTGCAGGTCGTCTGGCAGACGGGCCCGGCGTTCATCGAACGGGCGCGGGCCGCCGTTGCTGCCGTGAACTCGCCCCTTGTGAAAGCCTACGATTTCATCTATGACATGGATAAAGCCTATGCCGTAGCCAGCGTCGTAGTGTCTCGCGCCGGCGCGTTGTCGGTATCGGAACTGTGTCTGGTCGGGCGACCGGCCATTCTGGTACCGTTTCCGGCGGCATCGGAAGATCATCAGACCAAAAACGCGATGAGCCTCGTAGAGCGTAATGCGGCTTTGCTGGTTCGGGATCAGGCTGCCCGCAACGAGTTGGTAACGACTACGTTGAGCCTACTCAACGATGCTGCCAGACGGACACAGTTAAGTACCCAGATCCGGACATTGGCCAGGCCCAATGCCGCCCGGGAGATTGCCGAAGAAGTGATCAACTTAAAAAAATAAGGAGGAAAGGGAGGATAGGAGAAAAGGGGAAGGGTTATGTATTCGCTTTCCTCCTTCCTCCCTTTCCTCCTCTCCTCCCTCACACTTATGACCTTAGACACGTTCAAGTACATTTATTTTCTCGGTATCGGGGGAATTGGCATGAGTGCGCTGGCCCGCTGGTTTCGCATCAACGGATACGAAGTGGCCGGGTATGACAAAACCCCGACGTCGCTGACCAACACCCTCCAGTCGGAAGGAATGGCGATTCACTTCCTGGAATCGGTTGAGTCAATTCCGAAAGCGTTTCGGGAGAACCCGGCTCAAACGCTTGTGATCTACACGCCCGCCGTACCGAAAGAGCACAAGGAATATGTCTATTTGCTGGAAAATGGCTTCACCGTCCAGAAGCGCTCGCAGGTGCTGGGGTTACTGGCTGGGCAGATGAAAACGGTGGCGGTGGCCGGAACGCACGGCAAAACTACCACCTCATCGATGGTTGCGCATATCCTGCGGCATGCGGGTGTCAACTGCGCGGCTTTTCTGGGCGGCATCACCAACAACTACGGCACCAACTTCCTGCTCAACGAACCCGCCGACGACATTCGGTCGGTGGTCTGCGTCGTCGAAGCGGATGAGTTTGACCGGTCCTTCCTGACCCTGTTTCCGCATCTGGCAATTGTGACATCGACCGATGCCGATCACCTCGATATTTACGGAGCGCACGATGCCGTACTTCAATCGTTCGGCCAGTTTGTGAGTCAGATTGAGCCGGATCGGGGTGGTGAACCCGGCGTTCTGTTCATGAAAAAAGGATTGTCACTACAGGATAAAACAAAAGCGGCCGTTCGTCAGTATTCGCTGACAGAAGGCGATTACCACAGCCAGAACCTGCGGATTGAGAATGCCTGCTTCGTGTTTGATCTGATGTATCCGCAGGGGGGTATTGCCGATATTCAGTTAGTTGTTCCTGGGTTTCATAACGTCGAAAATGCGGTGGCTGCCGGCGCGGTGGCGCTGCAGCTTGGAGTCGAACCGGCGTCCATACGGTCGGCGCTGAACAGCTACCGGGGAGTCAGACGGCGGTTTGAGTACGTACTGAAAACCGATCAGGCCGTGCTGATCGACGACTACGCGCATCACCCTGCCGAGGTGAAGGCGTTCCTGTCGTCGGTGAAAGCGCTGTATCCCGACCGTGAGCTGACGGCGGTGTTTCAGCCGCACCTGTATTCCCGAACGCGCGACTTTGCGGATGGCTTTGCCGAGAGCCTGTCGCTGGCTGATCAGGTGATTCTGCTGGACATCTACCCGGCCCGCGAACAGCCCATCGAAGGCGTTACGTCGGACCTGATCCTGCGAAATGTTCAGGCTCCGTCGAAGCGGCAGTGTACCAAAGAAGAATTAGTTAACTTAGTACAGGAAATGAAGCCGTCCTTACTTGTAACCATTGGGGCTGGAGACATTGATCAACTGTTGCCAACGTTAAAAAGCGCATTACAAGGCCAATAAATAAAAATATTTGTATGCTCAGATAGCTTATTTCCAGATGTTTTCTACCTTTAATTCAACCAAAAAATGGCTAGTGATCGCTGGAGGGCTATTTTTGCTGTTCGGATTGATCGCTTTTACTGAAGTTCGGCACGGGCAGAAGCGGGTGCAGTCGGTCGTTGTTCGGTTGAACGAGATCGATGGCCACAAATTTCTGACGCGACGCGACGTAACGGGATACCTGACCAACCAGGGGGCTGACCCGATCAGTGGGAGAGATTATTCGGATGTTGACCTTCGGCGGCTGGAGCAGCGATTGCTTCAGCATGGTCTGGTGAAAAGCTGCCAGATTGCCCGTGATCTGGAAGGAAACCTGATCGTGACGGTCGAGCAGCCGCGGCCGTTGGCTCGGTTAATGACGTACCACGATGGAGGGGTGGTGTCTGGGCAGTATGTTAGCGAAGAAGGGCGGGTTTTTCCGGTGTCGATGAATTACACGGCCCGGGTGCCCATTCTGACCGGCCGCTATTTTGAGAAAAACCGGTCGTTGTCAAATGAACGGAACCGGCCGCTGCTGATGCTGCTGAAAGCCGTTTATGACGATCCGTTCTGGCGGGCGCAGATCGCCGAATTGTCGGTCGATGCGCAGGGCGAGGTGACGATGTGGCCGCAGATCGGAAAACACCGGATTGAATTCGGACCACCGGTCGATCTGGAGGCTAAGTTGAAGAAACTAAAATTATTTTATACAAAGGTGCTTCCTCTGAAGGGCTGGGAGCGATACAGTCGGGTAAGTGTGCAGTACCGAAACCAAATTGTGTGCGAATGACGACAGGCATTGATGATAAGATAGTGGTGGGGCTTGACATTGGCAGCACGAAAGTATGCGCTGTGGCAGGCCGTGTTTTACGTCATAAAGACCACGAAACGCTCGAAGTTTTGGGCGTAGGCGAAACATTTCTGGCCGACGGGGTCGCCAAAGGGTCCGTCGTCAACGTGAATAATACGGTCGAAGCCATTCGGCGGGCCGTTCGGGAGGCTTCCAACCAATCGAATCTCAACATTCAGCTCGTTAACGTCAGCTTCAGCGGCTCGCACGTAACGTCGGTTAAGTCGAGCGGCAGCATCACCCGCAGTTCCTCGGGCGATGAGGTACAGATGGAAGATATCGACCATCTGTTGAGCGATATGTACCGTACCACTATCCCGGCCGACAAAGAGATTATCCACGCGCTGCCGATGGACTTTGTTGTCGATGGAGAAACCAACGTGCAACAGCCTGTGGGCCGTAACGGGGTTAAGCTGGGTGCCGATTTTCAGTTAATCGTCGCTCAGGCGAATGCTGCCCGCAACGTACGGAAATGCATCTCGCGTAATAACCTGATGCAGGATACCATGATGCTCTCGGCACTGGCGTCGGGGCTGGCCGTACTGACTGACGAAGAAAAATATGCCGGTGTGGCGCTCGTCGATATCGGCGGGGGCACAACCGAAATGGCTATCTATCACCGGAACGTACTGCGCCACGTAGCGGTGTTCCCCTGGGCGGGCAACAGCGTTACGGCCGACATCCAGAGTGGCTGCAAAGTACTGCCGCAGCAGGCCGAGCAGTTGAAGCGGAAGTTTGGAAATGCCAACCCCACGGAGTACAAACTCAACGAGGTGGTGGCGGTACCCGGCCTGAGCAACCGCAAACCGAAAGATGTACTGTTAAAAAACGTAGCGGTCATCATCGAAGATCGTCTGCGCGAGATTGCCTCCCTGGTTCAGGCCGAAATCATCCGGTCGGGCTACGATGGAAAACTGCTCGGCGGTATTGTCCTGACGGGTGGGTCGGCGCTGATTCCGGGCGTGGAACAGATATTCCAGCGCGTAACGGGAATGGAAGAAGTACGGGTTGGCTATCCCGAACACCTGGAGCCCAACCCCCGTGCCGATCTGGTGGGCGATCCAGCCTACGCAACGGCCGTTGGCCTGGTGTGGGCCGGCTACAAAACCATCGATAACCGCATATCATTCATCAGCGATCCAGGACGCTCGGTCTATAATGAAGATCCCACACCTGTGCGGCCTGCGTACAGCCCACCGGCGCCGACCGCCACACGGGAACGGGAGCGTGAGCGAGAGAAAGCGCCTGAGAAAGAACCTGAAAGCAATGGGCTACTGGCCTGGCTCAAGAAAGCAGTCCGGCCCATTCGTGGCAGTGAAACCGACACCTATTGATGATTCGCACCGTATGAACCGGCCTGACAGCCGGTTACGTGTATCAGGCAGATTCTAGACATAAAAAAGAAGATTCCACCCAAGACATTATGCATAGTCAGGGATATAGATTTGAAATACCGGATGATAATCCAACGATCATCAAGGTAATTGGTGTAGGGGGCGCAGGGGGCAATGCGGTTAAGCACATGTTTAAAATGGGTGTGCAGGACGTTAATTTTGCTGTCTGTAACACTGACCGCCAGGCGCTTACGAGTAACCCGGTACCAACCAAACTGCAGCTAGGCGATGGGTTGGGGGCTGGTACTGATGCAGACGAAGGCGAAAAGGCGGCCCGGGCGAGCATCGAGGAAATCCGGCATCTGCTGGCACCCCCGGTCAAGATGGTGTTCATCACGGCCGGGATGGGGGGCGGTACGGGAACCGGGGCGGCTCCGGTGGTGGCCGAGGTAGCCCGTGAAATGGGGTTGCTGACGGTGGCTGTCGTAACGGCTCCCTACAAGTACGAAGGCACCGACAAGAAAGAACAGGCTATGCGCGGTATCGAAAAGCTCAAAAAGAGCTGTGATACGGTGCTGGTCGTGCTGAACGATAAACTGGCCGAGCTGCACGGCAAACTTCGGTGGAAAGAGGCTTATGCCCACGCCGACAACGTGCTGGCGAACGCGGTAAAAAGTATTGCCGAAATCATCACTACCCAGGGCGATATCAACGCTGACTTTGCCGACGTAAAGAAGGTGCTTGATAAAGCCGGACAGTCGGTGATGGGATCGGCTGAAGCCGACGGGGAGGATCGGGCGCTGCTGGCCATTGAAGCCGCGCTAAACTCACCGCTGCTCAACGACCGAGATATCCGGGGGGCCAAGCGGGTGCTGCTCACGATTGCATCCAGCCCGGAGCACGATATGCTGCTCGATGAGCAAACGCTCATTTCGGAGTATATCGTTAACAAAATCGGTACCGAAGCCCGTATGTTCAAGTTTGGAGCCATTACCGACAAGGAACTAGGCAAAAAACTTCGGGTGACCATCATCGCAGCTGGTTTCGAAACAACCAATAATCTGGGCGAAACGCTGTCGACGGGTCTGCCGATTGACGCCGAGGAACAGGAAGACGAAGCGGTGGAGGATGAACTGGAAACCGAGCCGGTTGAAAGCAGTCTCGACATGGACGATGCGCAGCCGGAACTGGTAGAGGTGGAGCCGGAGCCCGTAGCGCCAACGCCGGTGGCGGTTAGTCCACAGAGTGAGAGTGTCCGCTGGGAAACCGGATACACCACCGAACAGACCATTATTCGTCCTGACCAGTCGAACGGTCAGCGGCTGAACCCTGAGGTCAATGTTGATACGCTGGAACTGCTCGACGACGAACGGCCGGACGATGCGGACCTGATCAAACGCACAATTGATACGTTCGTGAAAGGTCAGTACAACAGCAATGACCTCGACACGCCGACGTATCTGCGTAACAAAACCCAACTGTATCAAACGCCAATGCTACCCGAGCATGAGTTCATTCGGGCACGGCTGAACGACTAAGTTAACAAGATCCTGGGCGTGGGGCTAAGGGCAGGGGATCGAAAGTTCCTGTGCCCTTAGCCCCACGCCCTTTGCCAATCCCCATGACTGCCGATCAGGTAAAGGAAGCGCTGCTGGCGCTGGAACAGCCCGAACGGGCGTCGTTTGTAGCCCGGTATTTTAAAACAAGACCCGGAGAATACGGCGCTGGAGACCAGTTTCTGGGTCTGTCGATGCCCCAACAACACGCGCTGGCCCGGCAGTACGTTGCGCTGCCCATCGAGGAAACCGAAAAGCTGGTTCAGGACCCTTTCCACGAGTGCCGAATGGTCGGATTACTGATCTGGGTCAACCAGACACGGCGGGCCGGGCACGTAGAACAGCAGCAAATTCTGGACGCCTACCTGGCTAATCGTCTGTTTGTTAACAACTGGGACCTGGTCGATTCGTCGTGCCCGGCCATTGTTGGAGAAACGTTACTTACCCAGGAGCGATCAGTGCTGTATGATCTGGTTTGTGAAGACCACCTCTGGAGCCAGCGGATAGCGATGGTAGCCACCCTGGCGTTTATCCGGAAAGGGCAGTTTGCGGATACGTTTGCGCTTGCAGAACGGCTGCTTGGCCATACGCATGACCTGATCCATAAGGCAACTGGCTGGATGCTGCGCGAGGTAGGCAAACGTAACCCCGACGCCCTCGATGAGTTTCTGCACGATCACATTCGGCAGCTCCCCCGAACCGCTCTGCGCTACGCCATTGAACGCTACGAGCCGGCTCGCCGACGTTACTATCTTGCGCTGTGACCACCCGACAGTTTTTTCTTAGTATCTTTACCGGTCATTTACAGATCCGGTCAGTGAACCGTAACCTGTAAACCACAAACTGAAAACTGGCAAATGTCTTGGTTCGTCCGAAAAGATAAGGGTATTCAGACCCCGACCGAAATGAAGCGGGAAGCTCCCGATGGGTTGTGGTACCAATGTCCAAACTGTAAGAAAATCATGCATACGCGGGAGCATAAGCTGAATGCCTATACCTGCGTACACTGTAACTACCACGAGAAAATTGGTTCCGATGCTTATTTCAGCATCCTGTTCGACGAAAACCAGTTCGTTGAGCTGGATGCAACGATGACGTCGGCGGATCCGCTGAAGTTTACCGATACCAAGCCTTACCCGGATCGGCTGCGGACGACCATCAATAAAACCGGTCTGAAAGACGCGGTTCGCACGGCATACGGCCCCATGAACGACATCACGGTGACGATTGCCTGTATGGACTTTGGCTTCATCGGTGGCTCAATGGGATCGGTGGTGGGCGAGAAGATTGCCCGTGCTATCGACCATGCGTTACAGAATAAGACGCCGTTCCTGATGATTTCACGGTCGGGGGGAGCCCGGATGATGGAGGCTGGTTTCTCGTTGATGCAGATGGCTAAAACATCGGCCAAGCTGGCATTACTGTCGGAGGCAGGATTGCCGTATGTTTCGCTCCTGACCGATCCTACAACGGGGGGCGTAACGGCTTCGTATGCTATGCTGGGTGATTTTAACATTGCTGAACCCGGCGCTCTGATTGGTTTTGCCGGTCCGCGTGTCATTCGCGAAACCATTGGTACGGACCTGCCCAAAGGATTCCAGAGTGCAGAATTTGTGCTCGAACATGGTTTCCTCGACTTCATCGTTGACCGTAAAGACCTGAAAGATAAGCTGTCGAGCTTGTTCAAGATGTTGCAGTAAGAAGGAGAAAGGCAGGAGGGAGGAAAGGAGGAAGGAATTCGCAACTACTAATTTTCTCTTCTTTGTTCCCTCTTCCCTTTCCACCCTTTTCTCCCTTCTCTTATGCGCCTTGTCTCCCATCCGGTTCTGTGCAACTACTACGTGACGTACCGCTGCAATGCGACCTGTAGTTTTTGCGATATATGGGAGCGGCCCTCACCCTACGTCACCCTTGAAAACGTACGGGAAAACCTGAGGGATCTGAAACGGTTGGGCGTTCGGGTCGTTGATTTTACGGGGGGCGAACCCCTGCTGCACCGGCAGTTGCCCGACCTCCTGCTGGAAGCCAAACAGCTTGGATTCATCACAACCATCACGACGAACGGATTACTTTACCCAAAGTACGCCGAACGGTTACGGGGGCTGGTCGATATGCTGCACTTTTCGCTCGACTCGCCAATTGCCGAAGAGCATGACCGATCGAGGGGCGTACCATGCTTCGACAAGGTTATGGAATCCATCGCTATAGCCCGGCGACTTGGCGAACGGCCCGACATTCTGTTTACCGTGTTTGAGCATAATGTTGCCCAGATCAGGCAACTGCACGAAGAAATCTGCCTGCCCAACAACCTGGTGCTGATCCTGAATCCCGTATTTGAGTATAATTCCGTTGAGACAGGCGAACGATTTTCGGAAGCCGCTCTCCAGCAGATGACCTGGTGGGGACGGCAGAAAAACGTGTATCTCAACGATGCGTTTATTCAGCTTCGTCGCGATGGGGGCAACCATATTGATGACCCCGTTTGCCGCGCTGCCAGCACGACGCTGGTGATTTCGCCGGAAAACAAGCTGGTGTTGCCCTGCTACCATCTGGGGCTGAAAGACATTGCCATCGACGGCCAGCTGTACGCGCTCTACCGCTCCGACGAAGTGCAGAAGCTGGTGGCGCTGGAAGGCCGTCTGCCGGCCTGTGAAGGTTGCGCCATCAACTGCTATATGCAGCCGTCGTTCGCCGTTGAGATCAACAAATACTGGTGGAAGGCCCTCCCCAGCACCCTGAAATACAATCGGGTGAAGGGTACGTGGAAGCAGCTGTTCTAATCTTATTTTTTCAGAATTTTCTCGGTTATCGTCCGGCCGTTTACCTCCGTGTGCAGGATGTACGTACCGGCCGACAAGCTTTCCAGATCGATTAGCTGCTCATGGCGTCGGGCGGGGCCGTTGAAGCGTAGTTCGTGAATCAGCCGACCGCCAATGTCCCGTAACTGGGCACTGGGCACTATGGCTTTTCGACTTTGAATGGTCACCCACAGCCGACTTTCAACCGGGTTGGGAAAGACAACCAGCTCTATGTCAGCGTCGGTGTATTCGGGCAGTGCCGTAACAATCCCACCAAATGCTCCTTCAATGGCTGGCTCGTAGGGCGGAGTAGGGGTGGGCGTACCAGGTCGATCCTCAACAAATACGGTAATTTCGTGAATGGTTCGGCTGATGGTTACGCCGTTGCGCCATTCGTCGATAGCAATCGAGATCACGTACCGACCGAGTTCAACGGGTGAATCCCAGACCAGCGTACCGGTGCGACTATTTATTCTGAACGTGCCCTGTCGGGTAGCGTCGTTTGGAAACTGATACGTAGTAGCCGTTCGCTGTTCACACGAAGTCAATGACGTGGTCGTAAGCGCACGAACGAGCCCATACACCAGGCTGTCTCCCTCCGCGTCGGTAGCCTGCAAATTAATGGTAGCGCGCTGCCGGGCAGCCAGTCGGAAACCGGTTGCCGGCACGGACACGGCCGGCGTTTGATTGACAAGCTGGCTGTTAATTAACAGGGTCGTACTGAGCGTAAAAGGCAGCAGGTCTGCCCGGGGTAAATTTCGGGCCTCAGTACGGTTAGGAATGGTGGTTGTGACTACAAACGAACCCGGTCCTGCATACGTGTGCTGCGTTTGATACACGTTCAGGCTGGCAACGCGGTCAGTTACCAGCTGCCGTGTGGCCCGGGTGATGGTACGCGTGGTACCATCGCCGAAGCAGATCTGTATGATATTGACGTCGTCGGCGGCTGCCCGGCCGTAAACTTCATCTAAATACAACGTCACAACGATGTCATATTGAAGCGATGTAGGAGAGACGCGTTTCGCCTGAACATAACCGCCCAGGATATGGGTAGCGTATGTCTGAATGCTCATAAGCACCAGGCACAGACAGATAAGGAGTTTCATAACAGGTCAGGAGAGAAGGATGAACAGCTGGCTTTCAGTTTCCTAACTTGAAAAATCTACATAGACATATACCGTACAGCAGGTTACAGCAAGTAATTTATTAAGCGGTAGTTTTGCCACTGAAGCGGTTATAATTAGCCTAAATGCCTAGTTTTACGCTTTTCATCAGTTACTATGCTTTACACACCTTCGCAGGCGGCTGAACTACCCGTGGGCGGTTTCCGTCACCTCCTGGTTGAGCACAGCGATCACGTACTGACCATTACGCTCAATCGGCCGGAGAAGAAGAATGCCCTTAACCAAACGCTGCTTACCGAACTGGCTTTTGCACTTCACTATGCCCACTATACGAAGGCTATCTGGATGGTGGTGCTGGCAGCCGCGGGCGATACGTTCTGCGCCGGTATGGACCTGAAAGCGCTTTCGACTGGTGAGCAGGAGTTGCCTGCGGTGCCGCCACCGTCCGGTCCGGTTCGGTTAGGTGAACTGATGGCTGGGTTGCACAAACCCTGTATTGCCCGGGTGCAGGGGCCGGTCTACGCCGGGGGTTTTTTGCTGGTTGGCGGCAGTACCTACGTAGTAGCGGCTGAGTCAGCTACGTTCAGCCTGCCCGAAGTGAAGCGCGGGCTGTTCCCGTTTCAGGTGCTGGCGGTGTTACTGGAGATCATGCCCGCCCGCACGGCCCTCGATCTTTGTCTGCGGGCCAGGGTGCTGTCGGCCGCTGATGCGATGGCGGTAGGGCTGGTAACAACCGTGGTGCCGGCCGCAGAACTGGATGCCGAAGTGGCGCGGATTACTAATGAGTTGAAGCAGTATTCGCCAACGGCTATGCAATTCGGCCTACGGGCGTATCAACAAGTAAAAAGCCTGCCACCGGATCAGCAGCAGGCCTTTCTGCACGAGCAGTTTCAACAGATTCAGCAGACCGCCGATGCCAGGGAAGGCATGGCGGCTTTTCTGGAAAAGCGCGCACCAAACTGGAGCGGTGAGTAATGGCTATAAATCCGGACAGTTGTCGCGTCGGCGGGTATCGATGATGCTCTGGATTTTCCAGCCACCGTTCAGTTTGACCAGCGTAAAGGCATTGACTCCGCAATGGCTCTTTTTCTGGTTGTAGTAAAACGTGTAGGGCGTCCAGGCCGTAGCCAGCTCACCATCAATTTTGATTTCCATGCCCGACAGCCGTTCGTCGAGGGCTCCCGGTGCCTGTTTGCCAACAGAAGCAATGAAGCCAGGAATGGCATCCTGCCGGACCGCCACAACGCCCTCTTTGTTTTTGGCGATGCTTTGCAACGTAGCGTTTGGCGCAAAGACCGATTTGAACAGAGTCGTGTCTGCTTTGCGCATGCCGTCGAACATGTTGGTAATGGTGGTGCGAACGGCTTGTTCTTCCCCGGATTGGGCGATGGCTGCTGAGCAGATTAAGAGATTAACCAGGAGTAGAATGGCTTTCATGGAATGCGTTGGTTACGGCCGATAACAAAGTATAGGATGGCCCCCAAAAATGGAAAAAGAAGAATGACCAGCACCCAAACAAGCTTATCGTTGCCATGGAACGAACTGCGAAGGGCGTCAATGAGAGCAATGAGCGGCAAGAGGATGAAAAATCCCAGAATAGCCAGTACGAAGAGCAGCTCGATGCCTCCTAATCCGATGAAAAGCTCCATGAGTTACTTGTTTTGGTGTGCGGTTCAAGATAGCCGTTCAGCCATGAAAATAAAAATAGGTTTACACAGACGGTTAATCTGGTAAACCTATTTTCTGCTCAAGGGGAGTTATCTAGATGTACTGATTGATGATGGCCTCGAACAGCTCCTGCTTGCCGCTGATCTGCCGCGGCTCGCCCTGCGCCAAAGCGTACGCTCGCAGGTCCTCCAGCCTCAGCTCACCCCGCTCAAAGCGAGCCCCCTCACCACTGTCATAGCTTGCATACCGCTCCTGACGAAGCTTCCGGTACGGCGACTTCTCCAAGATGGCCTCCGCCACCACGGCCGCCCTGGCAAAGGCGTCCATGCCCCCGATGTGCGCAATGAACAAGTCCTCCAGATCGGTCGAGTTCCTCCGCGTCTTGGCGTCGAAGTTCACCCCGCCCGACTTCAGACCACCCGCTTCCAGAATCACCAGCATCGCTTCGGTCAGCTCATAGAGGTCCATGGGAAACTGATCCGTGTCCCAGCCGTTCTGGTAGTCGCCCCGGTTGGCATCGATCGAACCCAGCATGCCCGCATCAGCCGCCACCTGCAGCTCATGGGCGAAGGTGTGGTTGGCCAGCGTGGCGTGGTTGGTCTCGATGTTCAACTCAAAGTCATCGGCCAGCCCGTGCCGGTTGAGGAAGCCCACCACCGTGGCCGCATCAAAGTCGTACTGGTGCTTGGAGGGCTCCATGGGCTTGGGCTCGATGTAGAAGGCCCCCTTGAAGCCCTGCTGGCGGGCGTAGTCCCGGGCCATCTGCAAAAAGCGGCCCAGGTGCTCGGTCTCCCGCTTCATGTTGGTGTTCAGCAAGGACATGTAACCCTCACGGCCTCCCCAGAAGGTGTAGCCCGAGCCGCCCAACTCGATGGTGGCATCGATGGCGTTCTTAACCTGCCAGCCCCCGTGGGCCAGCACGTGGAAGTCGGGGTTGGTGGCCGCCCCGTTCATGTAGCGCTCATGGGAGAAGAGGTTGGCCGTGCCCCAGAGCAGCTTGACGCCACTGGCGGCCTGCTTCTGTTTGGCGTAGTCGACGATGGCGCGGAAGTTGGCTTCGAACTCGGCGTTGGACTTGCCTTCGGGGGCGACATCGACATCGTGGAAGCAGTAGAACTCGATGCCCATCTTGGTGATGAACTCGAAGGCGGCATCCATCTTGTGGTGGGCGGCTGCCAGGGGGTCGTTGGTGGCCAGGGCATCCCAGGGGAAGTGCTTGGTGCCGGGTCCGAAGGGGTCGTTGCCGGTGCCGCAGAAGGAGTGCCAGTAGGCGACGGCAAATCGGAAAAGGTCCTTCATGGGCCGTCCCAGGATGAGACGGTTGGGGTCGTAGACCTTGAAGGCGAGGGGGTTGTCGGAGTCACGCCCTTCGAAGGCGATGGGCTTGTCGACAAAGGGGAAGTAGGCCGTATCGCCCAGCGTAAGCTTAATTTCAGACATGTGTTCAGCGGAAATTTTAGGGTATTAAGGCGGTTAAATTACGGCCTTTACTCATAAGTCGGACAGGAAGTTTCTTTACGGGGTTAGTGTACGAGCAGGCTTTATTTTTGATTTACCCTGTTCGCTCATGGCGCGGCTATCCTGACGGGTCATTTTTTTGATGTACTCAACCCGGCGAAACCGGAGTGCACTCCAGTCTTCGTCTATGGCTACCTGTCGAACGCCCTCAAACCCAAGCTTGCCCAGTTGCTGCCAACCTGTATCGCGGTTGAAGTCGCATTTGTGCTTTTTAGACGATCCCTTTGGATACGCGAACCAAAGCAACCCGTCGCCCTGCAGCCGTTCAACGAGAACCGGTACCAACTCATCCAATTGCTTTTGCGTTGTCACGAACGCGAGCATAAACTGCCCCTCCTGGATTTGCTCAGGTTTGTTGCAAATCGAAACCTGCGGCTTTACATCCTCCAGTACAGGCAGAAATTCGTCAGGCGTATTGAAGACAGCTACTTCTGTCTGACCTTTCAGATTCAGCTTTTGGAAAACAGCATTCATGACAGTACCGGTGTTATGTCTGTGGTATTAGCCATCAATTTTTCCAGCCACCGATCGTACGCATCGGTGAACCGCGCCTGATCCCGAATATCAGCATCAATCGTTTTCGTTACGTGCAAACCTACGAACGCTTCATCGCGATTTTTGTAGTAGCCTAGTCCCAGGCCGGCTCCGCGGGCGGCTCCCTGCGCACCATCGGTGTTGTAGAGTTGAATTTCAGCGCCGGTCAGTGTCGCCAGCGTATCGCGGAAGAGCGGGCTCAGGAACATGTTGGCCTCCCCGGCCCGAATGGTTTTGAGCCCCACACCGACCTGCTCCATCACCTTGATGCCGTAGTATAGTGCAAAGACAATGCCCTCCTGCGCAGCCCGAACCAGGTGCGGCAGCCCGTGGCGGGTCAGTTGCAGGCCGTGGAACGAAGCGCCCAGGTCGCGGTTTTCGAGTACCCGCTCAGCACCGTTGCCGAAGGGCAGGCAAACCAGGCCGTCGGCACCCACCGGCGCGTGGGCGGCAATGGTATTCATGTCGGCGTAGCTCACCGAATTGCGAAGCAGCTGGTTACGTAGCCAACTGTTCAGAATACCTGTTCCATTAACGCACAGCAATACGCCATACCGCGCAGCTTCGGGCGTACTGCTGACGTGCAGGAACGTATTGACCCGCGACTGCGCATCGTATTCGGCCTTGTCGCTGACACCGTACACTACCCCCGACGTACCGGCCGTGGCCGCAATCTCACCCGGTTCGAGGACATTGAGCGAGAATGCGTTGTTAGGCTGATCGCCGGCCCGGTACGTAACGGGCGTACCGGCAGCCAGTCCCAGTTCTGCAGCGGCCTGAGCGTTCAGTTGCCCCTGCTCAGCAAATGTCGGCCGGATCGTTGGGATAAGCGATGAATCGAAACCGTAGTAATCAAGCAGAAAATCGGCGGGCTGGCTCTGCTGAAAATCCCAGAAAATCCCTTCCGACAGCCCCGATGCGGTCGTCACGATCTCGCCGGTCATCCGGGCTGCCAGATAATCGCCGGGGAGCATGAATTTGTCTACCTGCGCGTACACATCCGGTTCGTTGGCTTTCACCCACGCCAGTTTGGCAGCCGTAAAGTTGCCGGGCGAGTTGAGCAGATGCCGCAGCGTTCGGTCGTGGCCAAGGGCGTCGAAGGCCCGGTTACCGTACGGAACGGCCCGACTGTCGCACCAGATGATGGACGGGCGCAGTACGTTCAGGTGTTTATCGACCACAACCAGCCCGTGCATCTGGTACGAGATGCCGATGGCTTTCACGGCCTCCGGGGCTACCCCCGCCTGCCGGACAACCGCTTTAGACGCCTGACAGGCGTTTTGCCACCAGGCCTCGGGATTTTGCTCAGCGAAGCCCGGTTGCGGAGCGTCGATGGCCATTTCGGTTTCAGGGAAAAAAGCAGTGGCTACGGCTGTGCCGGTTTCGGCGTCTAAGAGGCAGGCTTTGACGGATGAACTGCCCAGATCGAATCCAAGAAAATACATTGGTAAGGAGGTTTACAGGTTTTGGTTTACGGTTGAGCGTAGCAAACAGCCAATACACCATTCCAAATGGCCGTAAACCGATTGCAAAATACGCAATCCACCACAGACCTCCACATCGGCCACTCCCTCGAACTCTATCAGCCGCTGCGGAAAGCGTTGCGGGTTTTCGTTTCTTTGTGGTCTGAACAAGTGTTTTTACCCCTATGAGTCCAGTGCTGGACATGACCATCGACGAGCTGTTCGACCAGTTCGATTCCCTGCGTGTGTTGATTGTTGGCGATGTAATGCTCGATTCGTACGTATGGGGACGCGTTGAACGGATTTCGCCCGAAGCACCCGTACCCGTCGTAACGGTTCAACGCCGGGAGCTTCGGCTGGGTGGTGCGGGCAACGTACTGCTCAACGTACAGGCGTTGGGGGCTGAAGCGATCATCTGCTCGGTGATCGGCACCGATGGGCCGGGCGACATGCTCGAAGGCCAGCTTTGCGACCGGGGACTGAACTGCGATGGACTGATCCGTTCGGATTCACGTATTACAACGATTAAAGAGCGGATCATAGCCGGATCGCAGCAGGTGGTTCGAGTCGATACCGAAACGGACAAACCCATTACCGCTGAGGAGCAGGCGAAGCTGGTGGCAAAAGCCAAAGAGCTCATTCCTACCTGCCATGTCATCATCTTTGAAGATTATGACAAAGGCGTTTTAAGCAAAGACGTCATCGCTGAGATAACCGACTTTGCCAACGAAAAAGGCATCCCGACGGTTGTTGACCCCAAGAAGCGAAACTTTCTGGCGTACCACAACGCCACCCTTTTCAAGCCGAACCTAAAAGAACTGCGCGAAGGGCTTAAGTTCGATTTTGAGGTTGATAATGCCGACGAATTTCACATGGCGGTCAATCAGTTGAAAGCGCAGCTCAACCTGAAGGGGGCACTCATTACGTTGTCGGAGCGGGGGGTATTTATTGACTACAACGGCGAACAGCACCGGCTACCGGCCCACGTTCGGCAAATTTCTGACGTATCGGGCGCGGGCGATACGGTAATCAGTATTGCTGCCTGCTGCGTAGCGCTGAAACAGCCGCCCCAGATAATCGCGGGCCTATCGAACCTTGGGGGCGGCTTAGTCTGCGAATCCGTAGGGGTCGTGCCCATCGACAAGGCCTTGCTGAAAGCAGAAGCAAAGGAAAAGTTGTAGGTGATCAGTCTTTGTTCCTGGTAGTCGATATGTGCGTTTGCGGCACAAACTGTGCCCAGCTCAACTGGAATCTCGTACAGTTGAATCCAGTCCTTTTCTGCGTTAAACTTGTTGTCACTCAGGCGTATCTTTTATCGAATTAGTGTAAGTGCTTTTATGAGTTGAGGTGTCTAGTAAGTAAACGGCCCAGCAGCCTGGTTCCGCTCCCTTATTCTGCAAATCTTAACCAGCAAAAGCATGACGCTTGCGTGTACTCTTTACTCTAAACCTGGCCTACAGCACCTGGTCGTCCGGTTGTTTCTCGCTTATCTTCTCTTATCAGTGTTGCCGTCCAGCCTACGGGCGCAGGAAGATACGTACCACCAAAACCTACGGGCTGAGCTTCAATCGCAGTATGGGATAACCGGCGGCAGCTGGGCGTTTTCGCCGAACGTCGCGACGACCACCAGCGCTATGGGCGGGGGTACGGTGATCCCGGTCAGCGGGCAACCGTTTAGTACGGCCCGGTCGTTAACGGTTACTACGGTTCCTGCCAACCCCTGGAATGCCAGTATGTCGTTGCCTACGTCGGCTTCCATTGCCTCGGGCGACCGGCTGCTGCTTGTTTTCTGGGCACGTACCGAATCGGCCAATGGCGTTTCTACGGCCACGGATTCAACGCGTTTTGGCTTGGCCGTCTTCGCCTTTGAGAAGAAAAGCGGCAACTTTCGCAAAGACCTGAACTTCGAACAGCGCGTGGTGGGTGGTCGCTGGAAACGCTACGTTTTGCCGTTCACGGCCGGGGAGGCTTACCCGGTAGCTGGCGCCGGACTGGGTTTTCAGTTGGGTTTTCAGCAACAGATTGTGCAGGTTGGCGGGGTAGCTTTGCTCAACTTCGGGCAGAATCCGCCCGCCCAACTTCCTACGGTGAGCCATTCAGAGTATGCAGGCATGGAGGATTCGGCGCCCTGGCGGGCTGAAGCTAACGAGCGCATCGACAGGTACCGGAAGGCCAATCTGGCCGTCAAGGTTACTTCCCAGCGAGGACAGGTGCTCCCCGACGCTCAGGTAACCGTCGAAATGATACGCCATCAGTACGCATTCGGTACGGCTATCAACGAGACGCTGCTCTCGTCGTTCAGAACGTCAGCGCCCAATGCCAGTACGAACGCTACGTACGAAAGTAAGCTGTTCAATCTGGATGGTAAGGGCCATGGCTTCTCTGAGCTTGTTTTTGAGAATGGACACAAATGGGTTAACTGGGAATTCCTGTCGGCCGACTCCCGGCAGCGACGCCATAACGTCGTGAAGGCGCTGAACAGTCAGGGCGTTCGGGTGCGCGGCCACGTCCTGGTCTGGCCCGGTTGGGGCAACTCACCAGCCGACCTACGTACCAAAGGCACTGCCACGCCCCCGGATCTGGCGGGTTTAACTACCCGCATGAACGACCGGGTTACGAGCATGCTGACGCAGCCGGATATAAAAGACATTATTCTGGATTGGGATGTTATCAACGAGCCAACCGGCAACGTAGATATTGCCAATACGTTCAGAGGGTCACCGGGTTATTCGACCGGGCGGGAGGTCTACGTTGATATTTTCAAGAAGGCGGAACAGGTCAACCCCGCCGTGAAGCGGTACATCAACGAAGCCAATGTTACGAATGCGTATGTCAAAAATGACTTTTATCGCCAGATCGTCGGTGAGATCGTACAGGGCGGGGGTAAAGTAGACGGGGTTGGCTTTCAGGCCCACATGCGGTATCTGGTTCCGCCAACCGAAATGTATCAGCATTTCACCGATTTCCACCAGCTTACCAACGGGGGCGCTGTTAAAATCACGGAATACGACAACAAGACGCTGGGCTCGCCGGAACTGGAGGCCAAGTACCTGCGCGACCTGCTAACGATTACGTTCAGTCACCCGGCCAGTGAGGGTTTTCTGATGTGGGGCTTCTGGGATGGCGCTCATTACGCCGGGCGGGCACCCTTATTCGACAGAAACTGGAATCTGAAGCCGGAAGGGAAACCATTCATCGATCTGGTTTTCAACGAGTGGTGGACGCCTACAACAACCCTGGGTACCAACTCAGCCGGAGAGGCCGGGCTGCGGGGATTTAAAGGCGATTACAAGATTACCGTTACTCGCGGTGGTCAGCAGATCGTCGATACGGTTCGGCTCGACCGCGATTCAACCTATCAGTTCGCGCTGACGGTGCCCACCACCATCATTCGGCAGCCAGAGAGTGCTTCGGTCGTCTGCGTGGGCGCAGCCGTCAGCGTGTCGGTAGCAGCGGAGGGCCCCGTTGATAGCTACCAATGGTACAAAGACGGCGTGGCGCTGACGGGGGTCAGTTCGGCTACGACTGCTGCGCTTTCGTTTTCTGCCGTTGGGGTTGAACAGCAGGGTAATTACACAGTCGTTGTCAACGGTGTCAGCAGCCTGACGTCAACTCCGTTTCAACTGTCGGTGTCGGCACCCGCCGATGCACCTGACGCCAAGAGCCTGACCGTAACTCAGGGAACGCCCAACGTAGCGCTGTCGGTGTCAAACTGCCCCGGCGTCGTCAATTGGAACGGGACTGATGGAGAGCCGTCGCTGCCCGTGTCAACAACGGCTACCGGAACGTTCAGCTTCTCGGTAGTCTGCAAAACGGGCTTGTGCGTCAGTCCGGTTACGGTTGTTACCGTAGCTGTTCTGGTTCCTGCTCCGGCAGACCGGCTGAGTGTTCACTACCGAGACGGCGATAACAACCAAACCAGCAACAACATAATTCGCCCGTATTTGAAGCTCTACAATACCGGCACCACGGCTGTTCCCTACGGCGAAATCGCGGTACGGTACTGGCTAACGGCCGAAAATTTCGCTCCAATGACCAATCTGTCGGTCTACTGGGCGCAGATTGGCACAAATAAAGTCAGGATGAAGTACGTAGCCCTGCCCCAACCCCGGCAGGGAGCCCTCGGCTACGTCGAGTACAGCTTCGACGCATCAGCCGGTGAGTTAGCGGCCGGCGGTAATTCCGGCGAAATCCAGACCGGCGTTGCCAAGCAGAACTGGACCAACTTTAACGAAACCGATGATTACTCGTTTGCGGCTCAGTCGGCTTATACCCAGACGGAACGCATCACGGTATATCGTAACAATACGCTGATTTGGGGCACCGAACCCCAACCGCTGACGCCCCTAACCGCCCTGAAGGTGTATTCAGAAAACAAAAATGGTAATCCTGCTACCAACCAGATCAGCACGCACCTGAAGGTAGCCAATGAAGGCAACGTACCGGTCGATTACAGCGGGCTGACCATTCGGTACTGGTTCACGGCCGAGGGTGATAAGCCGCTGGTCTATACCGTCGACTACGCTGAATTGGGTAACGCCAACGTAAAAAGTCAGTTCGGTAAACAAAACCGATCGGGGGCTGATACGTATCTGGATCTAAGCTTTGCACCGGCTTTGGGGCAATTGCAGCCCGGCAGTACAACCGGGCTGATTCAGCAGCGGATCAACAAGGGCGACTGGTCGCCGTTCAACGAAGCGGATGATCATTCCTACAAAGCAGTGGGGCCGCTGTCCGAAAACGCCCGGATAACGGCCTACCTGAACGGCGCATTGGTGTATGGACAGGAGCCGACCGTGTCAGGTGCCCGTGTCGGCAGTAGCGACGGCGGGTCGGCCCTGCGCGTAACCGTACTGGGTAACCCCATCGTGGGCGATCAGATCGACGTAGCGGTAAGTGGGGTAGAAGGCCAGCCCCTGCGGCTGTTGGTCACCGACGTGCAGGGTCAGGTTGTGGCAGAATACCAGACCGAGCGGGCGGCTTCGGTCGAGCGGCATCAGTTGTCGGTGAGCCGCAAACCCGCGGGTATGCTGTTGCTGCAGGTAAGCACAAACCGGGAGAAACAAACGATCAAGCTAATCAAGCCTTAACAAAACGAATACCATCTGATTAGGGGGGCAACTGGGCAGCCAGTTTGTCCCCCTATTTGCTTTGAGCGCCTGCCAACGTATCAGGTGGTTGATCTGAAAAATAATTGATCAGAATTTAAGTTATTGATTAACAGCTCGTAACTTATGCTGTTGTTTTAAGCATAGTCACCGGTTACAAAATCCAGTCAACGCCATACACTATGAAAGCTGTACAGATACTTTATATAAGCAGCCTGATCATCGGATTAAGTGGCTGCTACGTCATGCAATCAAGCGTAACCTCGGAAAGTAAACTAAGTGGTAATCGGAGGGGATTCGTCTCAAAGGCCAAACCTGAAGCGATTCCACAGTCGTTCAGCCGGGTTCTGTTAGTCATACAATCGAGGGAGTCTGCGCACGCCTATGCGAGTCGGTTTGCAGCTACGTTTCCTGAAGAGTATCAGGTTTGTGTAGTCACAATCAATCCGTATGAGCCAGCAAACCATGCTGAAGCGATACGGGAACATGCCCTTGCCTGCCAGAGTGAGGTAGTGCTGACCGTTGAACGTACCTACAAGGGCAAGGTACTATCGCTTGACGCACCCGAGGGAAATGACTTTTCTCAATATCAATTTGAGATGCGCTCTCTGACAACCAACCAGTCTTTCTGGAAAGGAGTGGCTGCTACCAATCCCTTGTCGGGTGATGAGTTCCCTCACCGGGTAATCGTTTCGCGGTTGCTGCGCGACGGTGTGATCAATGGCCAGATACCAGACCGAAAACTGGTACGTGTTGAAAGCGGACAAGCGGTAGAATAAGCGGGTGTCGTGCGCTATAACCTGCATTGGTCAGGGGCAGCCACCCGTTTGCAAGTGGCGGTCTTCAGCCATGCCCTCGCTATACGGCTAAGCGTCAGCGCATAGCCTACTTCTTTCGATACGCCAGGGGGGCAAGGCCATAGTATTTTTTGAACAGCTTATTCAGATGGCTGCTGTCGGTGAAGCCGAAGTCGTAGCTGATCTCCGAAATGCTTTTGTCGCTGAACCGCAGGCGGTTTTCAATCATCTTCAGCTTGTATTTGAGAATGTACTGCTGGAGCGATTCGCCGGTTTGTCCTCTGAAATAGGCGCTTATGTAGTTGGCTGACAGGTTAAACCGCTCCGCCAGCCGTTCCAGACGCAGGGTATCGGGTTCGTGAATGTGCTGACAGATGTAGAGCAGTAGGTCTTCAATCAGCTTCGCCCTTTTGGTATCCTGAATATCGGTCGTCTGTTTGCGCACAATGTTCCGGGCCAGAATGCTCAGAATGGCTTTCATCAGACCGTTGATTATGGCTTCGTCATACGCATTGCCCGGCTGGTATTCGTGCAGTAAAACAATCAGCAGATGGTCGAGCAGGTCTTTCTCGGCCGGGTCGGTAATCAGGCTGCCTGTAGACTGGTAGGGCGTATTGTGCAGAAATTCCAGCGTCCGCAGCCAGCGTGATGAAGCCGATACCGAAGGGTCCTTCATAAACAGCTCCGTAAATCGGATGTAGCAGAAGTGGGTTAACTCAGCAATATCGAAGTAGTGATAATCTTCGGGGCCCAGCAAAAACACGTCGCCGGCTTCGTACGGGAAGGTATTGCCATTGATGAAGTGTTGCCCCCGGCCGCTGCGGATGAAGATGATTTCGAAGTAGCTGTGGTTATGAACCGGATGGGGCCACTCGCTTTCCGAGAAGATATAGATGTTAAAGGGTTCGTGCTGAATATAGCGCTTCATAGTATAAATATACCGGAATAGGCCGGCTTTTACCGGTGAATCATCGATTTTTACAATATCCGGCCCGGCAGGTCAGCCTACTTTTGAGGAGCTTTTGGTCTAATCATCACCAGTAAACCTCCTGTCTCTTTATGAAAAGCCGGTCAACATTTCTCGCTTATCTTATCTGTGCATTTGTGGCCTGCCCTGGCTACTTTGCCGTTGCTCAGAATGGATCATCAACCTCGTGGAGGAGCCTTTTTAACGGTAAGGACCTCTCTGGATGGGAAACCTACCTGCGGCCGAGCGAAGCAGCCGCCGACCAGAAACCGATTGGTCTCAACCAGGATCCTCACGGTGTATTTACGGTAGAAAACGGTATGATCCGCGTATCGGGTCAGGATTGGGGTGGCGTGTTCACCAAAGAATCGTTCAGCAACTACCACCTGCGGTTTCAGGTAAAATTCGGTAAAAAGAAGTGGCCGCCCCGCGAAAACGTAGTGGCCGACGGCGGCTTACTGTTCCACTGTTCACCGCCCTACGATTTTGGGTCTACCTGCTGGATGCGCAGTATCGAACTGCAGATACAGGAAACTGATATCGGCGATTACCACAACGTTGGGGCTGGTATTCCGATGATACCGCTTGCCAAAAGCCACGACGATGCCGATGAGGTAGATCAGTACACGCCCTCGGCTCCGTTGCAGTTGACAAAAAACCGGGTGTTCCGCTCCGGGAATTTTGAAAGTACCCCCGACAACTGGACGACCGGCGAACTGGTGGCCCGGGGTGCCGATGCCGTATTTATTGTGAACGGGTTTGTGGTTAACCGCGTCTACAACATCTACCGTCAGGATTTACACCAGCAGACCACCCGTGGTCAGATTCAATTCCAGAGCGAGGGAGCCGAGCATTTTCTGAAGAGTATAGAAGTGCGGCCCATCGCGTTCCACCCCACGGGAGTTCCCAAACTAGTGGCCAATAAGCCGAGCATCGAGCTGGCCCGAAATGGCAGTCAGACGCTTGAAATCACCAATCAGGGTGGGGACATCGAACTGATCGCAGCGGAGCTGATTGGCAAAAATCTGGAGCAGTTTCGGGTAAAACTTCCCGTCTTTCCGCTGGTGCTGAAAGCGGGGCAGAAGCTGTCGATTCCGATTTCAACAAAAGGCGATACGTTGACAAACGACCCGGTTGTGCTGCGGCTGGAAACGGTTCTGGGCCCGGTCGAAGATTTCTCGGTGACCTTGAAGGTGAACAGCGTTACGGCTTCCATAAAATGACTCAACCGATACACCAACGAGTAATGTTTTAAGCACTCGTTGGTGTATCGGCCATTATTTCCTTGCTCCGGGTGTGGTTTTGTACTCAGCATTTATACAGTGTAATTGTAGTCATACACCAGACCGAAAACCGATACGTATTGAGCACAGGCCAGGTTGGTGGCATGCTCTGAAACGTAGTGGATTACTTACTAATCATAGCCGACACCCGTTTGTCAATGGCATCCTTGCCTTCATTCATCCCCAGGCCGTAATCAAGTAGTTTGTTCTTTGAATTGAACAGCAGCCAGAGCGGAACCGCATTGAGCTTGTATTTCCGGTCCAGCCTGGCAAAAGATATATCCTGGTTAACCAAATACTGGCTCCACGGCATGGCTTCCTGTTGCAAAGCCCTGTGCCAGTGATCCTCCCGCTTGTCAATGGAAATACTCGATATGGCAAGTTTGTCTTTATGTACGTTGTAGAGTGCCTTGATCTGCGGAATTTCCCTACGACAGGGGCCGCACCAACTAGCCCAGAACACAACCAGGTTGTACTTCGCCGGATCGATGATGGCAGACGTTAACGAATTGTCCGCTTTTTTCAGGACAACATCAGTCGGAAAATCAGTATCGGATTTTATATAGGTAGTATAGGCTTGCAGGTCTTGATAGACAGAGAGAGTATGCAAACGCTCATCAAATAGCGACAGGAGTTCTGTCACTTCGGAAGGGGACAGGTAGTACTTGCTTTCATTCAATGTGTTTAGTAAATAAACTGAATACGGATAGCGACGAACGAGGGAACGATTGTATTCTTCGGGCGATTGCGATCGCATCGGCCTGCTGCTGAACCGCAGGTGTTTGAAAGCCACAGCCGTTTGTGGCCTAACGTCTACAAACCGAAGTCCCAGTTTAGCCAAACCATGCGGACCTACTGCAGGATCTCTTTCCAGATACGTAGTGCCCGGCTCAAGGTAAAAAATACTCTCGTAGGTTCGCTCAAGAAAAGGGTTAGTGTAGCCAAGTACCTGATAAGGCCATGTGGGGTTACCGGTTTCATGGCCAATTCGGACTCTGACGGGTGTATAATCATTGCCAGAGTTCACGGTGAATTTAAACTTGCCTTGTTTAACTACCGAGGAGTCTAGTGCACGCGCGGTTTCGAGGTCTTCCAGATAAAGTGTCTTTCCCTCCAGGTAGGAATGCGTATCGGTTAAGTCGCCCATGACAATCATCTGCTCCTCGGTAGGCGTTGAATGGCAGCTTAAACAAGATAAACCAACCAGGCAGGGAATCGTCAGAATTATTAAATTCCGGAAACGATTGATCAGTATAGTTTTCACAGCAGGATAGAATCTAGTATTATACAAATATATAATTTTCTTATATAACAAGATAGGGTTCGAGTTGTTGTGGAGAGTTAATCAAAACGTGATGAACCTGCCCATAGAAGGTATATAAAAGCAAAAGGAGGCATCTAGCCTCCTTTTGCTTTAGACGTTTGATAGGGTTCGTTGCATTACACACTGACGCCCGGCGCAACGCCCAACTCCTTTACTGCATCAACAAAGCACCGCGCTTTATCCCGGTCGGTGTCCGGGTAAATACCGTGGCCAAGATTGGCGATATAATGCTGATGGCCGAACGCGCTGAGCATCTGCTTCACCTCGGCCCGGATCTGTGCGAAATCGGCGTAGAGGACGCACGGATCTAAATTCCCCTGCAGGACCTTGTTCGGGATCAGCTCCCGGGATTCCTTCGGATCCATGTTCCAGTCCAACCCCACAACCGAACAACTCAACTGGCCAATCTCGTGCCGGGCAAAAAACGCCCCTTTCGCGAAGACAGTAACAGGAACCGGGGCATGGTTTACAATGCCATCGCGAACTTCGCTGCCCAGTGCGTCGCAGATCTGCTGGATGTAGGGCAGCGAGAACGTGCGGTACTGCTCCGGTGAAAGAATACCCGCCCACGAATCAAAAAGCTGAACCAGATCAGCCCCCGCCCGAACCTGGGCCTTGAGGTACGCAATGGTGCTGTCGGTAATCTGCCGAAGCAGAGTATGGGCAAAGTGAGGGTCCGTGTATAAGAGTTTCTTGGCGACCGAGAACGTCTTGGAACCTTTGCCTTCGGTCATGTAGCAGAATATCGTGAACGGGGCGCCCGCGAAACCGATCAGGGGCACGCGGCCGTTCAGTTCTTTTTTCGTGAGCCGAATCGCATCCAGTACGTAACCCAGGTCAGTTTCCGGATCGGCCACCCGCAGTCGGCCGAGGTCGGCCGATGAACGTACCGTTTGCGGAAAAACCGGTCCGCGGGCTTCGATCATTTCGTAGGGCAGGCCCATCGCTTCGGGCACCACCAGAATGTCGGAGAAGATGATGGCCGCATCAACGCCAAATGCATCAACAGGCTGGATGGTCACTTCGGCCGCCAGTTCGGGAGTTTTAGCTAACGTAATAAAATTGCCGGCCCGCTCCCGAACGGCTCGGTATTCGGCCAGTACGCGCCCGGCCTGACGCATCATCCAGACCGGAACCCGTTCAGTCAGTTCGCCCCGCGCTACGCGCAGCAGCAGATCATTTTGCAAAGTCATGGTGCAAAGGTAGTGAGAATCGCCCGGGCGACCCCCGCCGGATTAAGCTGATTTGTACGATAGACCGGAGTTTATCTGGATCGTGAGCGTTTACAAAAGCGTATAAACCTCACAAAATTAGCGAAGTGCGACTTTATATTTTTTTATCAAACGTTTGTTTGGTAAAATTGCCTGCCGAACGAAGACAAGACATGCCCATTCAGAAAGTCACCCGGGACGAAATCCTGCAAAAATCGCTGAGCGTGTTTAAGCGGCAGGGCTATCATCGTACAACGATGGATGATCTGGCGCGGGCCTGCGGGTTGCTGAAAGGCAGTTTTTATCATTACTTCAACAGCAAGGAAACGCTGATGAAGGAGGTGTTGTGGTGGGTAACCCGAACCAGCGAGCAACGGATCTTCTCCGTTGCCTATCAGGCCGAGCTACCACCCGAGGAGCGCCTGGCCCTTTTTCTGGATCGCCTGTACACCGCCGTATCGGTATCGGAGGGTGGTTGTATTATGGGAAATACCGTACTCGAAACGGCTTTGCTGACCGACGAATTCAAGGAACCCATGCAGGCGTTTTTTGCCGGGCTGATCAATGCCGTGGCGCATATCTATCAAACGACGCACCCGGCCGTACAGGCGTTAACATTGGCTCAGCAACTGGCTGCCGAACTTGAAGGCTCATTACTACTGGTGAAACTCGGCAGTCCGGAATCGCTGCTGCAGGACTGCCGGAAGCGGGCCCTTAACCGACTTAACGTATCAACTCATGACTGTACTCCGAACCCCTGACGATCGGTTTGAAAACCTCCCCGGCTATCCGTTTGGGGCCAACTACGTGGCTGTTGGTGGCCTGCGGATGCACTACGTTGATGAAGGTCCCCGCGAATCGGCCGAGGTAGTGCTGATGCTACACGGCGAACCGACCTGGTCGTACCTGTATCGTAAACTGATTCCGATTGTTGCCTCCGGGGGCTACCGGGTTATCGCACCCGATCTGATTGGTTTTGGTAAGTCCGATAAAGTGGCTGAGCCGGATGTGTACTCGTATCAGCAGCATGTTGAGTGGCTCACGGCGTTCATCAACGCGTTGGACCTGCGTAACATCACCCTCGTTTGCCAGGATTGGGGCGGCCTGCTGGGCTTGCGCGTTGCCGCCGAAAACCACGAACGGTTTGCCCGCATCACGGCGTTTAATACGGGCCTGCCGACGGGTGATCAGCCGCCCTCGGAGGCCTTTCTGCAATGGCAGCAGTTTTCTCAAACTATACCAGAGTTGCCGATTGGTTTCATTGTCAGTGGGGGTTGTGTAAACAAGCTGCCGGCCGAGGTTATCGCGGCTTATGACGCGCCCTTTCCCGATGAATCGTACAAGACGGCGGCCCGGGTATTTCCGAAGTTAGTACCCACGTCGCCCGATGATCCGGCAGCGGCCGCAAACCGGGCGGCCTGGCAAACGCTGATGCAATGGCAGAAGCCGTTCCTGACCGCGTTTGGCGATAAAGACCCCATCACGGCCGGTGGTGATCGTGTTTTACAGAAACTCATCCCAGGCACACGCGGCCAGGCGCATACGACGCTATCAGGCGGTGGTCACTTCATCCAGGAGGATAAAGGGGAGGAGTGGGCTCAATTAATTGTGCAGTTTATTCAACAGAATCTGACGTAATCAACATGCAACTAAAACGTGTGGTCGTAACGGGCCTGGGTGCCCTCACACCCATTGGTAACACTGTCGCCGAATACTGGAACGGACTGGCTTCCGGCACAAGCGGAGCTGCGCCGATTACCAAGTTTGACACGACGTTATTCAAAACCAAATTCGCCTGCGAGGTCAAAGGATTTGACCCGCTTAACTTCTTTGATAAAAAGGAAGCCCGTAAGATGGACGGTTTCACGCACTACGCCATCGTAGCGGCCGACGAAGCCATTGCCGACGCCGGCCTGACCGATACCGGTATCAATAAACAACGGGTAGGAGTCATCTGGGCGTCGGGCATTGGTGGTCTGTACAGTTTTCAGGAGGAGGTCATTGCCTACGCTAACAGCAACCGGAACCCGCGCTTTAGTCCGTTCTTCATTCCGAAAATGATTGCCAACATTGCGTCGGGTCTGATTTCGATCAAGCACGGCTTCATGGGTGTCAACTTCGCTCCCGTATCCGCCTGCGCATCATCGACGCACTCCCTGATCGAAGCGTTTAACCACATTCGTCTGGGCAAAGCCGATGTGATCGTAACGGGTGGTTCTGAGTACGTTGTGACGGAGTCGGCCCTTGGTGGGTTCAGTAACATGAAAGCCCTGTCGGAACGTAACGACGATCCGGCTACGGCATCGCGGCCCTTTGACGCCAACCGCGACGGTTTTGTGTTGGGCGAAGGAGCCGGGGCTATTGTGCTGGAAGAATACGAACACGCCAAGGCCCGGGGGGCCACTATCTACGCCGAGCTGGTCGGTACCGGGGCCACCGCCGATGCGTACCACATGACCGGCACACACCCGGAAGGACTCGGTGCGGCTCTGGCGATGCGGGAAGCGTTACGGGAAGCGGGGCTGCAGCCGTCCGACGTTGACTACCTGAACGTGCACGCTACGTCGACCCCGATTGGTGATGTCAGCGAAGCCAAAGCGATTGCAACGGTGTTCGGTCCGAATCCGGAGCGGCTGCACATCAGCGCGACGAAATCCATGACGGGGCATCTGCTCGGAGCTGCGGGGGCTATCGAAGGCGTAGCGGGTATCCTGGCTATGCAGCACAATTGCATTCCACCGACGATTAACCTGCGGGATCGCGACGAACACGTACCGGCTGGGTTTAATCTGACCCCGAACGTAGCGGTTGAAACTACGGTGGATGTTGTGATGAGTAATACGTTCGGATTCGGGGGGCACAATGCGATTGTCGTGTTTCAGCGAGTGTAAGGATTTCCTAATATTTCCTAAATTTGGAAATATTAGGAAATCCTATGAAAACTATTGAGCGTCCGCCTGTCCGTGAATCGTATCCAAAGATTTTTATAAAATTTGTTGAAAAGGGCAATATTGACGTGTATGGTGCCTTGTATCGCGACGGCATTATCCGACAGATTAATGATGATTATTTATATTGGGATAAAGTAAAATACAAGGTCCCCGGCGAGTATAAAGATGTTCTGGATCCGATCGATTTATGGTCTGTTGTAAAAGAGAACCGACTTCAGGACAGACGTTATCTCGAGATGACAAACCAGGGGTTCTATTTTACAAACACCGATTCTTTACAGCAATACTTACATGAGTTTGACCTTCATCTGGGTGGCTCATTGGGTAGTCAGGATACCATTACAGAGCGTGATAAGAACCAGTATCTGCTGAGTTCAATTATGGAAGAATCTATTTCTTCAAGTCAGATCGAAGGCGCCGTTACGTCGCGGGTAGTAGCGAAGGATATGCTGCGTAAGAATCGCCCTCCTCGTAACGTCTCTGAAAGAATGATTGTAAATAATTATCAGACTATCCGGCATATTGTCGAAACTAAAGATGATCGTCTGACGCCGGAGACTTTATTAGCACTTCACCGGTTGATGACAGAACAAACGTTAGATAAACCCGAGGAGGCTGGTCGATTCCGGCAACACGACGATATACACGTAGTGGATGCGGTTGATGGCGAAATCATTCACACGCCACCTTCGTTCGCTACCTTACCAGGGTTTGTTGATGATTTGTGCTTGTTCTTCAACGACGAAACGCCACCTTTCTTTCTACATCCGGTTGTAAAGGCAAGCATCATTCATTTTTTGATTGGCTACTTCCACCCTTTTACTGATGGCAACGGCCGTACGGCAAGGGCGTTGTTTTATTGGTATCTCTTACGAAAAGGCTACTGGCTAACTGAATATTTGTCAACCTCACGGGTGATTATGCAGTCGCGGGCGCAGTATTACCGGGCGTTCCAATACACTGAAATCGACGAAAATGACTTGACATACTTTGTGTTGTATCAAGTAAAAACTCTCAGTAAAGCGTATGATGAACTGAAAAAATATATTGAGCGTAAGAACCAGGAGAAGCGGCAATTGATAGCACTACAGCGCGACAAGGGTTTGTCGCCCCGGCAAGCACAAATTGTAGAGTGGTTTCGGCAAGACCCTGATGTTGTACTGTCTATTAAAGAAGTTGAAAACCGGCTTGGTGTATCTAACCAAACCGCGCGGATTGACGTACAGGCTTTAGTGAAAACCGGTTATTTGGCAGAACTAAAGATAAACCAGAAAGAACGCCAGTACATTTGGAGTGAACGATTGGGTCGATCAGCGTAGCTTTGTGAGATAAACTCTGCTCCCATGCCGTCTCTATTCATCGATACCGAGCGTTTACGCGATCTTACCAGCGGTCTGGGTCAGGTGTGCCTGCATCTGGGCCGCGAGCTGATTCGCCAGCGCCCGGAGGGCTGGACCGTAACGTTTCTGGTGCCAAAAGGGCAGGAGGGCGTATTCGGCGATGACGTAAGCTACGTTGAAGCGTCGTGGTGGCGGAAGATCTGGCTCGGTGGCCGATACGATGTCTGGCATTGCCTGCATCAGGACTCCATCTATCTGCCCCTGTCGCCTACCAAACTGATCCTGACAATCCACGATCTGAACTTCCTTGACCGGCCGGATTATCCATCCGTTAAAAAAGCCCGGAAGCTGAGCCTGTTGCAGCGCAGAATCAGCCGGATCTCAGCCCTGACGGCTATTTCGGAGTTTACGGCGTCGGTGGTACGGGAGCATTTACACGTAGCGGAAAGCCTGCCGCTACAGGTTATTTACAACGGCAACTCACTGGCAGCGCTTACCATCCCGGTTCAGGAAACGGCTTCGACGATCCGGACCGACCGGCCGTTTTTTCTGTCTGTAGGCGTCATCCATCCCAAGAAAAACGTTCACGTTCTGCTGCCGTTTCTGGAAGCGTTTCCGGATTATCAACTCATTCTGGCCGGTCCCGATGGTCATCCCTACGCCCAGCACGTTCTGGAACAGGCTCAGAAAATTGGTGTAGCCGACCGGCTGCTGATGCCCGGAGCCGTGGACGAACCCACAAAAATCTGGCTTTATGCCCACTGCGAAGCATTTCTGTTTCCGTCGCTCTCCGAAGGGTTCGGATTGCCGGTGGTGGAAGCGATGTCGTTTGGAAAGCCCGTGTTCTGCTCCAATCTGACCAGTTTGCCGGAGATTGGCGGTCGGGAAGCGGTGTATTTTACGTCGTTTGAGCCGGATGAGATGGTCGAGACGTTCCGGCAGGGCATGATGGATTATCACGACGACCCGCTCAAAGCCGACCGACTACGCTGGCAGGCCAACCGCTTTAGCTGGGAAAAGGCCGCAAAGGCGTACTGGGCGTTGTATCAGGAGGTATTGAAATAGTAGGAAGTAGTATCGGGCTATTGCCTGGTGACTGAGTTTAATTCCTGCTGCCCCCATTTTGTCTCTGAGAGGTTACTGCGAATGAGCTTATCAATGGCGTGAAGTTGATCGGTGGTGAGCATGGCCTGGTTAAGCTACAATCCGTTTTCGCGATGGGAGTGACTTCATATACGCGATCAGGCTGAACTCGAAAAGCAGTGCAGCAAGAATAACCAATACACTTAGAAGAGATTCAAGTTCTGCCCGGTACGCGTCAGGAATGAACAGACGCGGCCAGATAAGTAGCCAAAGAACAAGGTTAAATCCTTGAATGATAGGCCAGATGTTGTGTTTATTCAAACGATGCCTCTGATTCCTAATTGAAGCTGTAACAACAAGAATGAAATGAAGAGTGAAGCCTATATAGATGTATTCCTGGGTATGGTTGGCTATCATTCCGGCGGCCTTTAAAGTAGACACGATTGCAGTTATGATCAGCGTATAGATGAGCTTTGGCAACTGGAAGTGGCTCAGCACGGCTCGCCAAAACATACGTCCTGCCCTTTTGCTTTCACCGGCCGCAAATTCCTCCTCCATTTTCAAAAGCCCCTTCCGTCCGCCGAAGTTTACGTGTACTTCCTGCAAAGCGGCCTCGAACGGCATACCGCTGGCCGTACGCTCACAAATGCCTGTGACGTAGTGATCAACTAGTTCAGCGATTAAGGCCTCATTGAGAAGCCAGTTTTCCTTGCGTAAATGGCGGTCAATAGCTTGTAGTTGCGCTTGGGTCAGGTTCATGTTAAAGAGCGGGTTTAAAACCTACGTTTAGAATCGTTTGCAGATTCTGCAAAAAGGCGGCCAGTTCGGAAACCCGGCTGACTGCTTCCCTGTGACCGTCTTTGGTCAGCGAGTAATACTTGCGGGCGCGGCCGTCAACGACCTGAATCTCCGTCGTCAGCAGCCCCTCTGCTTCAAGTTTATGCAGGGCTGGGTACAGGGCACCTTCCGTAATCGCCATTTCGCCCGCCGTCAGCTCTTTCACTTTTTGGGTGATTTCATAGCCGTACATCTTCTCGCGTTCTTCGAGCAGGCGCAGAATAACCACCGACAGGCTACCCTTCAACAGTTGGGAATTAGTACCGTTGTTCATGAATTAAAGGTAAACTATGAATTTTATATACCTACGAGTCTTAGGTATAATTTATCGTACGGCCGCGTTGATTTCTTTGCGACCTTTGCAGAAGCCTTCGCGCCTTTGCGGTGAAGTCACCATTGAATGAAAACGTACTTTCGCTTATTATCATACGCCAAACCGTTGGGGCGGTTCATTGTCGGATTCCTGCCAACCTCGCTGCTGGCCAGTTTGTTCGCGGTGCTGAACCTTACGCTCCTGATTCCGCTCCTCAACGTACTGTTCGATCAGATCAGTCCGCAGGAACGGCAGTCGTTATTGAGTAAACCAGCCCCAGATTTCTCGCTCAATCCGAGCGAACTGGCCGATCTGTTTCGCTATTATTTCGTGCAGTATTTCCAGGAATACGGTCGGACCGGTGCGTTGCAGTTTGTCTGCGTCGTGATTATCCTGTCCGTATTGCTGAGTAATATTTTCAAATACCTGTCGGTGCGGCAACTGGAAACGTTCAAAGCCCGGATGGTGGCACAACTGCGGGAGGCCGTGTTCGGGCGGGCGATCCGGCTGCACCTCGGCTTTTTCTCCAACGAGCGCAAAGGCAACCTCATTTCCCGCATCATGACCGACGTGCAGGAAGTTGAAAACTCGATTGCCAATACGTTGTCGGCGGCCATGAAGGAGATTTTTCTGCTGATCGGCTACCTCTACGCCCTGTTTAACATCTCGGTTTCGCTCACGCTGTTTGCTTTCATTGTCATTCCGGTGTCCGGCATTTTCATCGCTACGCTGGTCAAGCGTATGAAACGCGACGCCCAGGAAGGACAGCACCGGCTTGCCGGACTCATCAGTCTGCTGGACGAGACCTTCGGCGGTATGCGCGTTGTAAAGGGATTCAATGCCGAGCCCTACGTGATGGGTAAGTTTCGGGAAGAGAACCAGGCGTATCGACGGGCTATCCGGTCGCTGGCCAATCGGCGGGAGCTGGCGTCGCCGTTCTCGGAGTTTATGGGCGTAACGGTGGTGGCGGGAATTCTGCTGTATGGCGGTTCGCTGGTATTGTCGAACCAGTCGGACCTGTCTCCGTCGCAGTTTATCGCCTACATCGCCATTTTTTCGCAGGTGATGCGGCCGGCTAAGGATATTTCCAATGCGTTCAGCAGTGCCCAGCGCGGTTTGGCCTCCGGTGAGCGGGTGCTGGAATTGATCGACACCGAATCGACCATTCAGGACAAACCTGGCGCTAGCGAACTCACGGCTTTCCGCGACCGGATCAGCGTGCAGAACGTATCGTTTGCGTATCAGGCCGACGTACCGGTGCTGCGAAACATCAGTTTTGATCTGCCGAGGGGGAAAACGGTCGCGCTGGTCGGTTCATCGGGTGGGGGCAAATCGACCATCGCCGATCTGATTCCGCGCTTTTACGACCCCACCGCCGGTCAGATCCTGATCGACGGCGTTGACCTACGCGACTGCACCACGGAGTCGTTGCGGGCGCAGATGGGCATCGTAACGCAGGAAAGCATTCTGTTCAACGATACCATTTTCAATAACATCGCTTTCGGCAGTTCGGCCACCGAAGCCCAGGTGATGGAGGCCGCCCGGATTGCCAACGCTCATGATTTCATCGTGGCACAACCCGACGGCTATCAGACCGTCATCGGCGACCGGGGCAGTAAGCTGTCGGGTGGTCAGCGGCAACGGATCAGCATCGCCCGTGCCATTCTGAAAAATCCGCCCATTCTGATCCTCGACGAAGCGACGTCGGCACTTGATACGGAGTCGGAGAAGCTGGTGCAGGAAGCCCTCACGCGCCTGATGGCCAACCGGACTACGCTGGTGATCGCCCACCGGCTCAGTACCATTCAGCATGCTGACGAGATTCTGGTGGTGCACCAGGGACGTATCATCGAACGCGGTCGTCACGACGAGCTGGTGTCGCTCGATGAGGGTTTCTATCGGAAGCTGAGCACCATGCAAAGCGTGTAATCAGATCGAGATTCGTTAAACCGTCTGGTTGTTAGGTTAACCGCCTTACTACCACTTGTTCTACCATCCGGCGACAACAAACCGCTCAATTGCCGGGCTTCGCCTTAAGGGTTTTATTCCGAATAACTGCTTCGTAATTCGGGAAGGCTTTGGGGGTAGTTGCGGTTCTTGCCGACTGGATACAAATCCGCTCAGCCAGGTCCAGGAGGCCTGGCTGAGCGGATTTTTGCGTTGGGCGGTCCTACGTGTAAATCCCTTTAATACCAGGCTGTTAATTACGAATAGAAAGGATAAAGATTTAACAATACATAGGTGTAATAGACTTTTATAAATTTTTTGTGCCCAAAGGCGCGCAGGTGAGCCATAACCTCATGTTTCGGTCAAAAGACATAAAATAATACATATCAACAAATCTACGTAGCCAATCCGTGCGTACTTATGGTACTTCTCCGATGAACGGGGAAGCGGCAAACCAAACTTTTTGTACTCAATGGAAAATCAGTCTAATGGCCACACTGACGTTCGTCAGATGCTGACCGGCAAAGAGTCCGCAGCACTTGGCCGCCGGATGTTCATGCGCTACCTCGGGGTAACCGCGGCAGCAGGTGTGGCGTTAAGTGCCTGCCAAAACGAAATCGTTGACCCTACCGCAGCGGCCCGGAGCGCTCGTGAAGGATTCAGAACCATCGACTTTGGGGACGTCGGTAACAACGATGTAACGGTATTGAATTACGCGTATGCGCTGGAGCAGCTGGAAGCCGCCTTCTATACGCAGGTGATTGCAACACCGTACTCAGGTATGACGGATATGGAACGGAGAATTCTGACCGACATCCGCGATCACGAAATTATTCACCGTGATCTGTTCAAAGCGGCTATCGGCTCGGCGGCTATCCCGGGCCTGACGCCTGACTTCAGCAGCATCAACTTCAGCAACCGTGCTGCGGTACTGGGTGCTGCCCGCCTGTTCGAGAACATCGGCGTATCGGCTTATAACGGGGCCGGTCAGTTTATCATGAGTGCCGATTATCTGACACTGGCCGGTAAGATCGTGTCGGTTGAAGCGCGTCACGCATCGATCATCAGCACGTTGATTGATCCGCAGAGTCGTTCATTTGCCGGTGACGACGTAATCTTCCCGAGCACTGGTCTGGAAGAAATTCGGGTTCCAGTCGAAGTACTGGCTCTGGTAACACCGTACATCAAAGAAACTCTCAACGGCATGAACGTGCGTCGTCGCGCATAACCCCCAAATCGCCATGAATCTCCAAAACATACTGAACGAAATTGAAAAGGTCGATGCCGATGTATACGAGCGTCTGGACCATGTAACGCGTCGCCACGTATTCCAGGGCTGGATGAAGAAAGCCTTCCTGGGTACGGCTCCCCTGGCCTTCTCGGCCGTCCTGAACAAGGCCTACGCTCAAAATAACGTAGTGGCCGAGGTATTGAACTTTGCCCTGACGCTGGAGTATCTGGAAGCCGAATTCTATAACCGCAGCTTGGCAGCCGGTATCATTCCGGCCATGGCCCGCCCGTATTATGAGCAGATCGCCAAGCACGAAAACGCACACGTTGACTTGCTGAAGGGTGCCCTGGGCTCAGCCGCCGTGATGAAGCCGAACTTCGACTTCACCGCTAAAGGCACGTTTGGCGACGTATTCACAAACGTTCAGACAAACTACACCGTAGCGCAGGCGTTTGAAGACACAGGCGTACGGGCTTACAAGGGACAGGCGGCCCGGTTGCTGGTATCTCCTGAGGTGCTGACGATTGCCCTGCAGATTCATTCGGTAGAGGCTCGTCACGCAGCGCGGATTCGCTATCTGCGGGGTGAGAAAGGCTGGATTACACTGGCCAACGGTGCGCCCCAGGGTGTTTACGCCGGCGACGAAGCCTTAAGCCAGGCAGGTATCGATCTCGTTCAGCTCACGGGCCTATCGGCAACGGCTGTGTCAGAAGCGTTCGACGAACCGCTGACTCGCGAAGCGGTACTGGCCATCGTTACGCCGTTCTTTGCGTAATCGATCGGATGATAAAATGCCGAGCGCCGGGGCCATCCCCGGCGCTTTCTGTTTGTCAGAGGGGCGTGGCCGTTATGCTTCGTAAGCGAAGCGTGGAGCCTTTCTCAAATTGTTCCTGTCCGGGCGTTGGATCAAGGCTGATCTGTTTGATAACGCCCTCCCAGCCGGGAACACCGTTCAGGTTGATTTCGTACGTTCGGTACTGTCCGTCGCCAATAATCGGGAAGTCGATAAACCGGCCACTGATGGCGTAAAAATCTACTTCGTCGGGTTTGCGCCAGCTGAACCGGGCGGTTGTAGACTTGGTCTGAAAAGCGGCCTGGATGTAAATTTTTGGAACCTCGGTTGCCTGCCAGAATACCAGCGGACTGCTGACCCTGAAGTTTACTTTCGAGGTATCGACCCGGCTCCAGCGGACGTTAAGTTCGTTGCGAATCGGCCAGCCGGTATCCGTTGCGTTGCTGTAGTACCAGCCCTGTCGGTCGTTCACAAACCGGTAGTTGGGCACCCGGGCCGGGCGGGGCTGGCTGTAAACGTACTGCCGGACATCGGTTATGGAGCCCAGGATCAGCGTGTAGTCAAATTCATACTGACCGTTGTGATCGATCAGCAAAAAATCTTCCGCGTTGACGTAACCGCTCGAAAAATCGTACTCGCCAGACGTACGGGAGTTTCCCATAAACGACGACCGGTAGCGGTATTCGTTGGGCCGGTATAGACCCACTCCGCGGCCCTGCTCGTTGAACAATCCAATCCAGTTCTCGGTCGAGTACCGGTTGGTAACGCCCGCTTCCGTAAACTCCGTAACGGGAGCGTTTGTGAAGGGTTGCAGGCCAGTGTAGCCAATCATCCGGTAGTACGGCCCATTCAGATAGACACAAGGCGACTCCTGCGTTCGGGCTTCATACTGGGTGGTATCGGGGCGGCTCACGGCAAATCGGCAACGGACGTGAACCCGGTTGTCTTTCAGTTCGATCCAGTGCTCCATAACACACTCGGCCGGTTCGTTGAACAATGGCCAGATAAGGGGCACGGTTTTTACGTACAAGGTGGTTTCGCCCTGCTGGTAGCTGACAACGCGGGCCGGGTTGTTGTAGTAATCGCCGGTTTGAACGGGATTCCAGCCGAGTGTTCGCCACTGTGGTACGGGCTGTTTACCGTTGATGACGTACGGAATAGGACCAGCATACAACGAGGTTTGGATCTGCCGACCCAGATCCACGTTGTTAACCATGTTGACACTGCTGTTGGCTTCGGACAGGTACGTAATGGCACCGCCGGCGTTAAGATCAATTCCCAGCCGGACCTGGCCGTTCGATATAAACAGTCGCCTTTGCGGGGTCGGCTGCTGCTGCGGGGGTAATCCGCCGGAGCCGGGGTTGGTTGGGGGACGTTGAGGGGCCACGTAGTCTTCCGGCCCGATCACCTGAACGCAGGAAAGTACAAGGCCGGTAAGTAACAGACAAAGGCAATAAAGATACGGTCGGTGCATAGCGGGAGGAATTTATAGTAAAAATAAGACCATCATCCTGTTTTTGTTCGATTTACCTTTTCAATTTCCTTCGCCATACGCTAATTTTGCGTGATTTTTGACCAGACAGAAACGGATCGGTCCGACGAATCGGGGGCTGATTGTCACCAATCCGCTTTCACTCGGGCAGTCGGGTCGGTTTCGGCGAGGTCAATGACCGTATCGTCATTGATTGTCATGATGTAAGCATTGCAAAAGGTTGTACCTATTGACAACCCATCCGTAATGCCTGCTGAGTGACTATTCTTCAACCACCAATGCCCAAAAATCCCAACATCCGCTCGGTTCTTATTATTGGCTCTGGCCCTATCATCATCGGTCAGGCGTGTGAATTTGACTACGCTGGCTCACAGGCGGCCCGCTCTCTCCGTGAAGAAGGTATCGAAGTTGCGCTGATCAACTCTAACCCGGCGACGATCATGACCGATCCGATCAACGCCGATCACGTGTATCTGAAGCCGCTCGAAAAAAAGTCTATCGTCGAAATCCTGAAGAAGCACCAGGAAATGGGGCGTCCCATCGACGCGGTGCTGCCCACGATGGGCGGTCAGACGGCGCTGAACCTGGCCATCGACTGCGACAAGGCCGGTATCTGGGAAAAGTACAGCGTCAAGATTATCGGCGTTGACATAAAGGCGATCGAAACCACCGAAGACCGTGAGAAATTCCGGTTGCTGATGCTCGAACTGGGCGCCGGCGTCTGCAAAGGTCGCACGGCCCGGTCGTTCCTCGAAGGCAAGGAGATTGCGCAGGAAATTGGATTTCCGCTCGTTATCCGGCCGTCGTTTACACTCGGTGGTACCGGTGGCGGCTTTGTCAACACGCCCGAAGAGTTCGACAAGGCACTGACCCACGGGCTACACGCATCGCCGGTACATGAGGTACTGGTCGAGCAGAGCGTAATGGGCTGGAAGGAGTATGAACTGGAACTGCTGCGCGACAACAACGGCAATTTCATTATCATCTGTTCCATCGAGAACTTCGACCCGATGGGTGTGCATACCGGCGACAGCATTACGGTGGCTCCGGCCATGACCCTGCCCGACACGCTCTACCAGCAGATGCGCGATCTGGCGATCCGGGTAATGGACGGCATCGGGAAGTTTGCGGGTGGATGTAACATCCAGTTTTCAGTAAATCCGCAAACGGACGAAATCATTGTTATTGAAGTAAATCCCCGCGTGAGCCGGTCGTCGGCGCTGGCATCCAAGGCAACCGGTTATCCGATTGCCAAGATTGCCGCCAAAATGTCCATCGGGTATAACCTCGACGAGCTGATTAACCCGATTACGGGCACGACATCGGCGTTCTTCGAGCCGGCCATCGACTACGTGATCGTAAAAGTACCGCGCTGGAACTTCGACAAGTTTCCGGGAGCCGACCGGTCGCTGGGCTTGCAGATGAAGTCAGTGGGCGAAGCTATGGGTATCGGCCGAAACTTCCAGGAAGCGCTGCAGAAAGCTTGTCAATCGCTCGAAATTCGGCGGAACGGCCTCGGTGCCGATGGACGCGAGCTAACCGACCAGGAAGAACTGAAGAAATCGCTGGAGCATCCGAGCTGGAACCGGCTGTTCCACATCTACGACGCGTTCAAAGCGGGGATGTCGTTCCGGACTATTCAGAAATTAACCAGGATCGATCCGTGGTTCCTGCACCAGATTGAAGAACTGATCGAACTGGAGCGCGAAATTCAGCAGTATGATCTGGAGGATCTGCCCCCCGAACTGCTCCGCACTGCCAAGCAGAAAGGCTACGCTGACCGGCAGTTGGCGCATTTGCTGAGCGTGAAAGAAAGTAAGGTGTATCAATACCGGCAGCAGCACAACATCCGGCGGGTGTTCAAATGCGTGGATACGTGCGCGGCCGAATTTGAGGCTAAAACACCGTACTATTATTCGACCTTCAACAACCAGGTGCCGATCACGCAGGATCGTCCGGAGCCGGTATCAGACCTGCCCGGCAACGAATCCATTCGGAGCAATCGGAAGAAGATTGTCGTGCTGGGCTCCGGACCGAACCGTATTGGACAGGGTATTGAGTTCGATTATTCCTGCGTACATGGCGTATTAGCCGCCAAAGAAGCGGGTTACGAAACCATCATGATCAACTGCAACCCGGAAACGGTGTCGACCGACCCGGACATTGCGGATAAGCTGTATTTCGAGCCGGTATTCTGGGAGCACGTTCACGCGATCATTATGCACGAACAGCCCGAGGGCGTAATTGTGCAGCTGGGTGGGCAAACTGCCCTGAAAATGGCCGAAAAGCTGACCCGCTACGGGATCAAGATCATTGGTACGAGCTGGGAAGCGCTCGACCTGGCCGAAGACCGGGGCCATTTCTCCGAGATGCTGCGCAAGCTTGACATCCCGTATCCGAAGTTCGGCACAGTACGCGAGTCGGAAGCTGCGCTGGAACTGTCGCGGGAGCTGGGCTTCCCCCTGCTGGTGCGGCCGAGCTACGTACTGGGTGGCCAGAGCATGAAGATTGTCATTAACGAAACGGAGCTGGAGCAGCACGTGATGAAAATCCTGAACGACATTCCGGATAACAACATCCTGCTCGATCACTTTCTGGAGAACGCCATCGAAGCCGAAGCCGACGCCATCTGCGACGGCGAGGACGTGTACATCATCGGCATCATGGAGCACATCGAACCGGCGGGTATTCACTCCGGCGACTCCTACGCCGTGCTGCCGCCGTTCGATCTAAGCGAGAACGTGATCCGCCAGATTGAGGAGTACACCAGGAAGATTGCCGTAGCGCTGCGGACCGTTGGGCTGATCAACATCCAGTTTGCGATCAAAGATGAAAAGGTCTACGTTATCGAAGCCAACCCGCGGGCATCGCGAACGGTACCGTTCATCTGCAAAGCCTACCAGGAGCCGTATGTCAACTACGCCACCAAGGTGATGCTGGGTGATAAAAAAGTGAAAGATTTTGACTTCAAACCGGTCAAGAAAGGCTACGCGATCAAGATTCCGGTGTTCTCATTCAACAAATTCCCGAATGTGAACAAGGAGCTTGGACCAGAGATGAAGTCGACGGGCGAAGGCATCTATTTCATCGACGACCTGACGGATGATTTCTTCCAGAATGTCTACTCCGAGCGGAATCTCTACCTGAGCCGGTAGGCCGAAGCAGAGTTATGTATGGTTGTGCCACGGCTTAAAGGCTGTGGCACAACTCTTTTATTGCGATTTGCGTTTCTAAAACGGATATTTACTCAATCAATTCGACCGTTTATGACTGTACTGACTATAGCACTGGATGATGCGCTGGCTAACAAACTTCAGCAGGAAACGGCGTTAACGAATGCGGATGAAGCGGCTATCGTTCAGAAAGCGCTGATTGATTATCTCCGTCGCCAGCAGATGGAGCGCCTTCGCCAGGACGTACGTTCTTATACCGAAGCAGCTGGCTTTCAATCCGAGGAAGATATTTTTCGTGAGATTTCTTAAAACTTTCGATCACGCAAACAACTCCGCCACAGTAAACTGCAACTCAGGCACCACCGGCGCAGCCGATACAACTTCCTGCCCTTTGTAAGCTTTCGATTCATCGGGAGAGGTGTACACGTAAATTTTCTGCAACTTCGGCGCGATGTACCAAACTAATCTAGCCCCGCCATCAAAGTAATCCTGAATCTTTGCGTTGACGTCTTCAAACGTCTCCGAATCCGACAAAATTTCGATTGCAAACAGCGTTTTGACGCGCTCGCCATTCCGGATGGCCTGCCTTTGTTCAGCCGTGAAATAAGTCAGATCGGGTATTCGTTTTCGCACACCATCAACGTAAGAGTCGGCTTCGGGCAGTAAGGTGTGCTTCTGAGCAAACTGGGGAGTTTGCATAAACGCTCTGATTAAAAAATCAGCGATGTCGATCTCGTCCTGCTTCATGGATGGTTTAGGAATGATGCGGCCCCGGACAAACTCGTAGCTGCCCTCGGTGACGTACTGACGCTGCCACTGCTCAAATTCATCAACCGTTTGCAGATTAGTTGGGAGCGTCTCCAAAGTTGGTGATGCAGTCATAAGCATTACGTTGGTTTTTAACAAAGATAACCAACTTTCGGCCAAAAGGGTGAGTCGTGGCTGGTTGACCCTCTCTTCCTCCTGTCTGAGTTGTGCCACAGCTTCATGAAGCTGTGGCACAACTGTTTTTAGCGTTCTGCGTTACTATATAAAGCATCAATGAACAACGTATGAAACCTGCAATGTCGATTCGGACCGTCGTGCTGATGATACTGACAGCCCTGGTTGTTGGCTGCCGTGAGGAACCTGAAACGGAATCAGACACAGCGCCGACGTCTACCGATACTCCCACCGTTCGCACCGAGAACGTACTGACCGGCTATGAGATCATCTGGGGCATGGACTTCCTGCCCAGCGGGGATTTACTATTTACTGAAAAGCGGGGCCGTATGTTCCGCTTTGCCAACGGTGCCGCCACCGAACTGACGGGTTTGCCTACTGATATCAACGCCCGGGGGCAGGGTGGACTGCTTGATTTGCGTGTGCATCCCAACTACGCCAGCAACGGCTGGGTGTATGCGGCCTATTCGAGTTCACCCGCGGGCACCACGGCCACCCGGCTTAACCTGATCCGGTTCAAGATTAACGGGAATCAGATCGCCGAACTGTCTACTATCTTCCGGACGGCAGCCACCAACACCTGGCAGGGGCATTATGGCGGACGTATTGAATTTGATCGGAACGGGTTAGTGTACCTCAGCGTGGGCGAAGGCGGACCAAGTACCTACGGTGGCGCTACGTCTCCGAACCAGAATTCCCAGAACCTAAGTAACGAGTGGGGAAAGATCCATCGCCTGACCGAGTCGGGTGGCGTTCCGGCCGATAACCCGGTACTGCCCGGCCAGACAGCGCCCACCACAATCTATTCGTACGGACACCGTAATCCGCAGGGACTGGCTCTCAACCCAACCACGGGCGATCTGTGGGCAACTGAACATGGGCCGCGTGGTGGCGATGAACTGAATATCATTCAGGCGGGGCGTAACTACGGCTGGCCGCTGGTGTCCAACGGTGTCAACTACGATGGCCGCCCCGTAGCCGATAGTCCAACCCGTGAGGGCATTCAGGCGCCGATCTACACCTGGACTCCGTCGATGGGGCCATCTGGACTGGCGTTTGTTACGGGCAGTAAGTTTGGCGGCTGGCAGGGCGATCTGCTTGCCGGCGGACTGGCGCTGACTTACCTCAGCCGTCTGGATGTTGACGGAAATCGGGTAGCAGGCGAGCAGCGGCTACTGGACGGACAAGGGCGTGTTCGGAATGTAAAACAAGGCCCCGACGGTAATCTGTACATCTCACTCGAAGGGCCGGGCCGAATCATACGGCTGGTGTCGGAGTAAAGAAAACGTTCATGGAGCGCAGCCGCAGCGGGTTAAACTTTTCGAACTGTCTGCGAGTTTGCGCTTCATGAACCTTCGATCGACTACCACCCTCAACAACGGCGTCGAGATGCCTTTACTTGGCCTCGGCGTGTATGCTCCCCGCCACAACAATGAAGTACAACAAGCCGTCGAATGGGCGCTCGAAGCGGGCTGCCGGCTCATCGATACGGCCAGTATCTACGGCAACGAACGCGAAGTAGCCGATGCCATCGTGGCCAGTGGTTTGCCACGCCAGGAGCTGTTCATCACCACCAAAGTCTGGAACGACGACGAAGGCTACGATACCACGCTCGCTGCCTTTGACAAAAGCCTGGAGAAGCTGAAAACGGATTACGTGGATCTGTACCTGATTCATTGGCCGATTCGCGAAAAACGGCTCGACACCTGGCGGGCGCTCGAAACGCTCTACGCCGACAAACGCGTACGGGCCATCGGTGTATCGAACTACTACCAGCCGCACCTCGATGAGTTGTCCACCATCGCCAGCGTAACCCCGGCCGTCAATCAGTTTGAATTTAGCCCATACTGCAATCCGGCCGACGTAGTAGCGTACTGCCGTGAGAAAGGTATCCAGCCTGAGGGGTATGCGCCGTTGGTACGTGGCGAAAAGAGCAACGATCCCCGGCTGATAGCCCTGGCCGAAAAATACGGCAAAAGCACGTATCAGATTCTCGTAAAATGGTCGCTGCAGCAGGGCGTTGTCACAATCCCCAAATCCGTAAAAAAAGAGCGTATTCAGGAAAATTTCGACGTGTTTGACTTTGTTATCTCCTATGAGGACATGGCCGACATGAACACCTGGCACGACAACACCCGCGTTGCGTGGAATCCGCTGGATTTTTAGGAAGTATTCCAACAACAAAACCGCCACAAACCAAAGGCTTGTGGCGGTCCACTGTTTGTACACTCACTTTATTTAAAACCCTAGTCCAGGAGCTAAACCACGAAAATGGCCAGTGCCGCACGTGGAATCCCTTATGAGATTAATGCTGTATGGTATAGGTAAGTACGCTCATAACCAAAGGTTTACCTAGTTAATAAAGCTGATCTTACCGATTAATAGTCTATCATTTCGCTTATTTATACGAGTAAGTCCGCCGTTTAGATTGCCAGCGGTATAAAAAATTTAAAAAACTTGATCAGATCAATACGCATTGCTTGTTCTGGAGCAACTACGTTCCAATTTCCTCAGAATGTATGGTTGACAACTGTATATTCGTATTTTGCATTATAAAAATTCATTTTCATGATTCAGGTCGTAAACCGAGCATTGGATATACTGGAACAAATTGCGGCTGATCCGGAAAAACCTAAATCGTTGAGCGATATAGCTGATCCGCTCGGACTGAATCATGGAACCTGCGCCAACATTCTGAAAACCCTGGTCAACCGAAACTACGTAGAGCAGATTGGTACTAAAAAAGGATACATACTGGGCGCAAAGGCATATAGCCTTACGGGGAATGAAGCGTACCGGAAAGACTTGTTGGATGCGGCCCGGGATGAAATGGACTTAGTGACCCGGAAAGTAAACGAGAACTGCCTGCTGGCTACCCTGAAAGGAAATATGCGCCAGGTGGTGTTGCGGACGTATGCTGAGCAGGACCTTCAGGTGAGAACCGCCGACGAGAAACACGTGTACGATTCGGCCTCGGGTCGGCTGTTGGTTGCCATGCTGCCAGATGCTGATCTTGAGCGATTTGTCCGTAAATACGGGTTGCCGTCGGCCGAGATCTGGCCCGAAGCAGACACCGACGACAAGTTTCAGACCTGTATCAGCGCAATCCGGTCGCAGGGGTATGCGCTTCAGGTAGTGCCAAAACGGCAAATTATAGGTCTCGCCGTTGCTGTATACAAACACAAGAACGTAGTAGCAAGCCTGAGTATCTACCTGCCTGAGTACCGCTATACAGTAGCCGATAAGACCGGTTTGATTCAACTGCTTCAAAAAGCAGCAAAGCACATCTCCGCCCGGCTGGCATAATGCCTTTCTTCGCTCCGCATCCGACACGGCAAGGCTGGCCCATGGCCTTTGCCAGGGCATCCATCATTGCTTAAAATATCAATTTAGAAAATAAGCATAAAAAAATTTGACTATACCGATAATCATCTCTATAATTGGTTCATTATAAAACTGTTTTTTATAATATAAAATTAAACCCTGCTTCAATGAAATTTACTGTCTACGTAAAACTGCTGATAGGCTTGTGTATAGCCTTAAGCACCGGATCACTCTGGGCTCAGAACCAGACTGTTTCCGGGAAGGTGACAGGGGCCGGCGATGGCATCGCTTTACCAGGTACAACCATTTCGCTTAAAGGAACCACCACCGGCACAACAACCGATGCGAGCGGCATGTACCGTATCAACGTCCCCGCTACGGGTGGAACTCTGGTGTTTTCATCGGTGGGCTATCAAAGCCAGGAGGTAGCCATCAATGGGCAATCGGTCATCGACATCAACCTGGCTGCTGATGAGCGGCAGCTGAACGAAGTCGTCGTGGTTGGCTATGGTACGGTCAAGAAAAGCGACCTTACCGGCTCACTGGCGCAGGTGAAAGCCAAGGAGATTAATGCGTTCCCGGCCACGAACGTATTGCAGGCACTATCGGGCCGCGCGCCGGGCGTGCAGGTAATTCAGAATACTGGAGCGCCGGGGGCCGCTGTCAGCGTACGAATCCGGGGTACCAACTCGGTGCAGGGCAGCAACGAGCCGCTGTATGTAATCGATGGCTTCCCAACCTCCGGCAGTAATCCTACCATTATCAACAACAGTGATATTGAAAGTATTGAAATCCTGAAAGATGCCTCGGCAACGGCCATCTACGGCTCCCGCGGGGCTAATGGCGTGGTGCTGATTACTACCCGGCAGGGTAAAGCCGGTAAAATGCAGGTAGATTACGAAGGTACCTACAGCGTTCAGACACTCCGCAAAAAGCTGGATCTGATGAATGCGAAGGAATACGCTACCTTCTACAACATCCAGGCTACCAACGATAAGGTGACTCCGTATTTTACGCAGGCGCAGATTGACTCCTTTGGAGAAGGCTTTGATTGGCAGAACCTGGTTTTTCGGAGAGCGCCCATGCAAACGCATAACCTGACCATCAGTGGGGGAAGCGAAAAGACCCGGTTTTCGGTCGGAGCAAGCATCTTCGATCAGGAGGGCATCATCATCGGCAGCGACTACAAACGGTACTCACTCCGGGCCAACGTATCGACCGACATCAGCCGGAAATTTAATCTGACCTACGGATCAACGCTGACCAAAATCAAAACCAGCCGGCAGAACAACGGCGGAGGAAACCGGGGGGGCTCACTGATTTCGGCTGCCATCTCAGCTCCACCAACGCTAACCCCGTACAACGACGATGGTACCTACCGGGTGCTGGCCACGGCTTATCCGTTTATTTCCAACGTCATTATCAATCCGCTGAACTACGTAAATGAACAGTTCGATGACATAGATGCCAACCGGGTACTGGCCAATGCCGCACTAACCTTTAAACCGTTCGACGGGCTGTCCATCAAAATTTCGGGCGGTATTGAAAACAGCGATGATCGTTCTGATTTTTACACTACGCGCCAGTTCATTAACTCGCAGGGAAGCGCAAGCGCGTCGACGAGCCGGGCCACGAGTCTGCTGAGCGAAAATACCGTAAGCTACATTAAAACCCTGGCGCAGAAACACAGCATTTCGGCTGTGCTGGGCTTCACCTATCAGGACTTTCTTAATACGTCGCTGGGTGGGTCGGGCGTTGGCTACCTCAGTGATGTAACAGAAACCTTCAATTTGGGGGCTGCCAACACCCCCGGTATCCCAAGTTCGGGCTATTCGTTTGCTACGTTGCTGTCGTATCTGGGCCGGGTCAACTACAGCTACAACAATAAATACCTGGCTACGGTCAGCTTCCGGGCCGACGGCTCCTCGCGTTACAGCGAAGGCAATAAGTGGGGGTACTTCCCGTCGGCAGCCCTGGCCTGGCGGGTATCGGAGGAGGATTTCCTGAAGAACTCAACGTATATCAGCGACCTGAAGGTACGGGCCAGTTGGGGCCGTACGGGTAGCCAGGCAATCAACCCGTATGCTACCCTCAACAGCCTTTCGGCCGGTAAGACCGTTTTTGATGACGCGCTTTACAACACCTTCGCGCCGGGTACGCGGCTGCCGGGTAACCTGAAGTGGGAAACCACCGAGCAGGCCGATTTCGGGATTGATGCTGCCTTCTTCAACAACCGCTACCGCCTGACGCTGGACTACTACATTAAAAACACATACGACCTGCTGAACACCGTGCAGTTACCGGTTGGCTTCGGCTTTACCAGTACCATTCAGAATGTGGGCCAAATTCAGAACAAAGGTCTGGAAGTAGCGCTGGATGCCCGCGTCATCGATAAGGCTTTCAAATGGGACGTGAACGGCAACATCGCCTTCAACCGCAACAAAGTCGTAAAGCTATACGGCGGACAGGATATTCTGGGTGGCACTGTGGGCGTGACCATCATCAGTGATGCGGCCAATCTGCTGCGTGAGGGTGAGCCCATGAGTGTGTTCTACGGCTACCTTGAAAACGGCTACAGTGACCAGGGCAAAGTGGTGTACCAAGACCTGAACGGCGACAAGGTTATCAACCAGCTCGACAAAACGATTATTGGCAATCCGAACCCCAACTTCATTTATGGACTCAACTCCACCATGTCGTTTAAGGGGCTTGAGCTGACCCTGTTCCTCCAGGGAACGCAGGGTAACGATCTGCTCAACGTCAGTTCGATTAACAACACCCTCGATTATGGATTTGGCCTGAACATGCCCCGTGAGGTGTTGTACAATCACTGGTCCCCGTCTAATCCGAACGCCAAATACCCCGTCATTTCCCGCTCTAATTCCTACAACTACTCCAACCGGCTGGTAGAAGACGGTTCGTTCCTGCGGCTGCGCAACATTCAACTGGCGTATAACCTGCCGCTATCCCAATGGGGTGTAACCTGGATGCGCAGTGCGCAGGTGTTTGCCAGCGGACAGAACCTGCTGACGTTCACCAGGTACTCGTGGTGGGACCCGGAAACCAACTCACAGGGTGGTGCTAACTCGATTGGGCAGGGTATTGATCACTACAGTTATCCAACCTCTAAAGCCGTTACGTTCGGTGTTCGCGTCGGGTTCTAACCAGTCATTCACTATGAAAAAGATCCTATTCATACTTCCGGTGGTTCTGCTCCTTGCCTGTGAGGATGTGCTGAAAGAGGCCCCCAAAGCCGTGGCAGTAGAAACCTTCTATAACACGGCCGGCGAAGTGGAGTCTGCCGTCAATGCCGCGTACGCGCAGTTACGGGCGACCAACAACATCAGCGGGCAGTTGGGCGCTCAGCTCGAAGCCTATACCGACTATAGTTACGGGCGCGGCAGCTACCAGGTACTCAGCGATTTTCAGGGCCTGAACAGCACAAACATTCCCCGTACGGACGATGGGTGGCGGTTGTTCTATCTGGCCATCCGGAATGCCAATCTGGTGATTCAGAATGCGCCGAAGGGAACAAGCATCAGCCAGGCCGATGTGGCCCGGTTCGTTGCCGAATCCAAATTTATCCGGGCGTTCAGCTACTTCTGGCTGGTGCGGAACTGGGGTGGGGTACCCATCCGAACCGAGGCTACGCTAAACGAGCCAAACGTGAAACGGGCGACCCCGGAGGAAGTGTACACCCTGATTTTGGCCGACCTCAAAGAAGCCGAAACGGTATTGCCGGATAAAGGTGCGCAAGTAGGGAGAGCTACCAAATGGGCGGCCAAATCGGCTTTAGCCGAGGTGTACTTTTACCGCAATCAGTACGCCGAAGCCCGTGATAAAGCCAACGAAATCATTCAGTCGAAGCAGTTCTCGCTGGTGCCCGTAACGGTTGCCAATGATTTTGACAAGGTGTTCGGCCCCACAGTGGTCACCACGCCGGAAGAAATCTGGTACCTGAAAATGACCCGTGTCGACGGCCAGGGTCAGTATCTGTCTATGTTTGCCCATCATCCGGGAGCGAGGCTGCACGGCGCGGGCGGATTTTTTGCCCATTACACCGATGCGCAGTTGAACCCTGTCTTCAAAAACTGGGATAATGCCGACCTCCGGAAAACCTACAACTGGTATAAGTGGGATATTGGCTTAGGCAGTAACACCTACCTGAACAAGAAGTTCTCGGACCCGCTGGCACCAACCGGAACCGGCGCCGGCAATGACTTTCCCATTTACCGATACGCCGATATCCTGCTCCTCTACGCGGAAGCGGCCAGCCGGGCGGGCAACGGACCTACCGAAGCCGCAATGGACGCCCTGAATCAGGTGCATCGGCGGGCCTACGGCAAAAACCCGGCAGCGCCGTCTGAGGTGGATTTCAAGCTCAGCAACTACAACGCCACTACGTTTGCCAACCTGGTGATTCAGGAGCGCGGCTACGAAACCCAGTACGAAGCCAAACGCTGGCTCGACCTCAAACGCCTGGGCACAGCCGAACTAAAAGCCCGTATCAAAGCCGCCACCGGCAAAGACGTAGCCGATAAGCACCTGTTCTGGCCCATTCCGGTCGGGGAACTCAACTTCAACCTGGCCCTGGACCCGAATAAAGACCAGAATGTAGGCTATTGATTGAAGAACTTGTAGGTTGAATAAAATCAGGTAGCTGACTCCTGTTGGCTATCTGATTTCTTCGCAAGCCATTCATTTTCATGACACTCAACACAATCATAAGTCGGCTATTGATATTGACCCCATGCTGGCTGCTTCCTCAACTGGTGTCGGGCCAGTCAGTGTCCTACGTCCGGGTTAGTTCGACGTATCCAGCCTATTTTGAAACAACAGATCAGCAAACGTTCATTCCTGTTGGGCTCAACCTGTGCTGGCCGCGTTTCATCGATAACGAGGCAGAGGGATTAGCCAAGATGGAATTTTATTTTAAAGAATTACAGCGAAATGGCGGCAACTACGCCCGTATTTGGCTGAGTGCACCCTTTTGGGAAATCGAGCCGGACAGAGCTGGTGTGTACAGCGGCCAGAAACTAGATCGGCTAGATAAGCTCATGACCCTGGCTCAACGCTATGGTATCCGACTGAAGCTGTGCCTTGAAAATTTTCGGCAGCTCACTGACTCCCCACCGAAGTTTGCGGGATCAGTGCCTTTTGACCGTCCGATCTACCACGTTTCCAGGGGAGGACCATTGACAGATATGAATGAGTACCTGCAAGGTGATGCAGGGAAGCGGCTGTTCCGACAACGGGCGCAGGCACTGGCCAGGCGATTGGCCGCTAATCCTAACGTATTTGGTTGGGAGCTCTGGAACGAGATGGACGCTGTAAAAGCAACAGGTTGGGAAAGCTGGACAAACACTATGCTGGAAGAATGCCAGGGGCTATTTCCCAATCACCTGGTCATGCAGAGCCTTGGTAGCTACGATAGTGAACAAAAACGGGGTATGTACTATCGAATGGCATCCTTGCCGGCCAATGATGTAGCCCAGGTACACCGCTACCTCGATGAAGGGGCCCGCTGGGCCATCTGCCAGGCACCGATGGATCAGTTAGCCAGCCAGGGGGCTGTTGATTTGCTGAGCGCTAAAGCAAACAAGCCCCTGCTCGTAGCTGAGATTGGGGCAGTAGAGCCTAACCATGCCGGGCCATGGAAACTGTACCCGAAGGATACGGCTGGAGTAGTGCTGCATGATTTACTCTTTGCTCCCTTTTTTGCCGGGGCGGCTGGTCCTGGCCATGCGTGGCATTGGGACTCGTATGTAGAGAAAAATAATCTTTGGTGGCACTTCGGTCGCTTCGCGGAAGCTATCAAAGGGTTTGACCCGGTTACTCAGCGTACCGTAGCCTTTCAGGAACAATTACCGGATCAGCTTAGCGTATATGGCCTTCGTGGTACCAGACAGATACTGCTTTGGATACGAGACGGCGCTACCACCTGGCAAACGGAACTGGTCAATTCTCAGCCTGCCCGAACAGTACGAGGTGCCGCCTTACCCCTGACCAGTTCCCCCGTCAAACGGGTACAGTTTTACAATCCGTGGACTAATCAATGGACGAACGGGCAATCGTCAGGCAAAGCCATTATGCTCCCAGACTTTACCCGATCAGTAGTCGTTAAACTGGACTTACAATGAACCGAATCCAAGGACTATACTGGTTTATGCTGAGTTGCTGCTACCTACGATCACACCGCAGTGTAATATCTACCCAGCACCCCGACGCTCATCGCTCTATTCAGAATAATTGCCAACTATGATTAAGGTAACGCTTAGCTGCATTGTAATCAGTCTACTCCTTGCCTTTACTGCAGGTGCAGACCCTTTCACCTATTTTATTACCAGGAAGAGCGACCAGTTAATGGATGGAAAACGCGTGTTCAGATTTGTATCGGTAAACACGCCGACCATTAACGGCCATTACGACGGCTATAAAAACACAAATCCGGCGAGTGGCTATGCGTATGATCCGGTGGAGCTATCCTACGAAATGGAAGCCCATTTTAAGGATATGGTTCAAATGGGCGTTACGGTAATTCGAACCTGGGGAATTACGGTTGCGGATGGTTCAGGGGAATACGAGGCCCTGGTTGCCGGTCCTAATGCCTACAACGAGACCGCGTTCAGGCGCATCGATAAGATGCTGGAACTGTGTAGTAAGTACAAGATCAGGGTGATTCTTTGTCTGGTCAAAGACAATAAAATCTTTGGTTCGACGGCTACATTCAGTAAGCTTTACGGCGGTGGCGATTATTACCAGACGCCCGCCGTTAAAGAAGGATTTAAGAATCTGCTGCGGACGTTTGCGACTCGAAAGAATCAGTTCACAGGGGTAAGTTATAAGGACGACAAGGCGATTTTGGCCTGGGAATTTGGTAACGAGGTGCCAAACGACAAAAGCGCCTGGATCGCTGAGATGGCCGAGTACCTGAAACGTATTGACCCAAATCACCTGATTGCTGATCCGCGCCGGGCCAACGGTGTGCAGCAGATGAGGGAAAACGTGAACGATGTGCTGGCCAATAACGAAAACATAGACATCGTAAAAACCCGGCAATACCCCAATTACCGCAACAGCGTAACCGAGCTCTGGAACGAATGCAAAGGGAAACGCCCCCTGATTATTGATGAATTTCAACGGTTTGACGGATTCAAAGAAGTACTCGAACAGGTGTATAATACGGGCGTAAGCGGGGCATTGCTCTGGAGTCTGATGAAACCGCAGTATACCGGTGGCCTTGGTAGTCACGCCCTGTTTCATTCGTATTCGTGGGGCGGAAGTCGATGGCCCGGATTTGATAGTGGCAACTATTTCAAGGAACGGGAAAACCTGATGCTGATCCGGTCGTACGGTTATAAAATCAGAGGAGAGAAGGAGCCGCCCTTACCGGCCCCGACGGATGCGCCGTATCTGTACCCCAGTCTCCGAACCGATGCCGTCGCGTTGACCTGGCGGTGTTCGCCCGGAGCCAGACACTATATCGTAGAACGGGCCACTTCCCCAAAAGGTCCCTGGCAAACCATCAGCGGTGATCTGGACATTAGCTATGACCTCTATTTCTACCCCCTGTTCACCGATGCCAGCGCGGAGCCGGACAAAGTGTACTACTACCGGGTGAGAGGTAAAAATGAGTCGGGTATATCGCCCGCTTCGAACACCGTGGGTCCGCTGGAACCTGTAACCAGGATGGTGATGGATAACCTGAAGGACTTTTCAATGGCTCATTCCCATTCCGAACACCTCCGAATCAGCACCGAAACGTGGCCCCGGCTCCGGCAGACGGAAGAAGACTTTTTTCAGGCGGAAAGGGCCGTCGGAAGCGGTTCCGGCGAACTGGTATATCGGGCGGATGCGCTGAAATGGATTGACGTTGTCTCGTTCAGCGACAAGGTGGATAGTGTCCGGTTACTCTACTCGACTGATGGCTCCGTCTGGAATCCATTGCCTGAGGGGTTAGTGGTCAAACATCATCGTTCCGCCTATCCAAGCCCGATTTCCGGCAACAAAGACAATCCGGTTGATAAGTACACCTACGCTGTACCGGTGCTACCCCATGGAACCGTCGCGGTAAAGGTTGTGACCGGTAATGCGCAGGCAGCGAACACTTATCCATGGCTTGCGCGGGTTCATGTTGGGTTTACCGGATCACTGATAACCACGAAAGGAGTCAACTAGATGACAGGCTTTACCATGAAACAAGCGTTTACAATTGCATGGCTGGCAGGCTGGTGCTGTTCGGTGTCGGCTCAATCGACCCGCTACGATTCGCTCTGGAATGACCCGGCTGTTGAAACCCGTATTCAGCAGGGTATCGAAACCCATCGGAAAGGTGATTTTACGCTGGTATTGGCGGACAGGCAGGGTAAGCCGCTACGAAACACGACGGTAGAGATTCAGCAGGTTGGGCACGATTTTCAGTTTGGCGCCAACATCTTTATGCTGAACGGCTTCAAGGCGGAAGCCGACAACCGAAAATACGAGGAAACGTTTAAGTCGCTGTTCAATACAGCTTGTATACCCTTTTATTGGAAAACGCTGGAGCCTGAGCAGGGCAAGCTACGATTTGCGGCTAATAGCTCTCCCATCTACCGGCGACCGCCCCCGGACGTAGTGGTTGACTTTTGCCGGGCAAACGGATTGACGCCCAAAGGGCATACACTGGTCTGGGACCACCCCAAACACAGCGTTCCGGACTGGTTACCCACCGATACAACCGAAGTAAAGCGGCTGATCACCAAACGGATTCAGGAAATAGCCGCCCGCTATGGTAATGCGATCAAAACCTGGGATGTTGTCAACGAAGTCTTGAAAGGACACCCGGATATCCCGATGCCCGGCAACTACGCCCTGTTTGCCTTTCAGGAAGCGCAGAAATACTTCCCGGCGGATACGCGCCTGTTCATTAATGAAGTAACCGGAGAATCGTGGCAGAATTATCGGAAGGAATACAGTCCATATTACCTGCTCATCGAAAGCCTGAAAGCGAAAGGAGCACGAATCGGCGGTATTGGTCTCCAGTTCCACTTCTTTAGTGAGCCGTTGCACGAAGACGTTGCCAATGGCAAAGCCATGACACCCACCGACCTGTTCCGGGCACTGGATCAGTACGGGCGGTTTGGTGTGCCCCTGCACGTATCGGAGATTACTATTCCCACGCTGCCTTATAATGAGGTAGGGTTGCAACGGCAGGCCAGAATGGCGCGAAATTTTTACCGGCTGTGGTTTAGTCACCCGGCGGTTGAAGCCGTCATCTGGTGGAATGTGGCCGATGGCACGGCAGTAGCCGGGGAAGATAAGTGGAACGGCGGACTGGTAAACGGTGATTTTTCGCCGAAACCGGCCTACACGGTTCTGAACGACCTGATTAACCGGGAGTGGAAAACTGCGCTGACATTGACCCCGCAGGATGCCGGTCCTCTTCGATTCAGAGGCTTTTACGGAGAATACCTCGTACGGATACGTCAGGGTAAAAAGGTAACGGAACAGCGCGTTCACTTCCGGAAAGATCAGCCATCCGAAGTTCGCATAAACCTGTAAGTATGAAGATTGTCGATTTACGTACCCGCTGTGTAGCCATTCCCCTGAACGCGCAACTGCGCCATAACACCGGCGTCCATCCCGGCTATTTCCTTCGGACGATTCTGGAGGTGATCACCGACGAAGGCATCGTTGGGCTGGGTGAGGTAGGGGGCGGTGACCAGCGGGGGGCTTTGCAGAAACTCAAGCCGCGCATTATTGGGCTTGATCCGTTTCAACTGGAGGTGATGAAGCTGAAGGTCTTGCGGAGCATTTACTATATGTCGAATGCCCGGCTATATGCCGCGCTGGAAATGGCCTGTCTGGATATTCAGGGGAAGGTGCTAAACCGGCCATTAAGCGACTTGCTCGGCGGACGCGTCCGCGATGAAGTGCCGTTCATTGCCTACCTGTTCTGGCGCTACGACCGGCCGGCGGGGGGTGGTACGGCATCCCGGAATGACGAAACCGCCGAAGACCTGGCGGCTTTCTGCGAAGAACTGCACTATACCCTGGGCGTAAAGGCCATGAAGCTGAAAGCCGGTGTAATGGCCCCCCGCGAAGAGGTGCGGGTGCTGGAACTGTGCCGACAACGGCTGGGCGATGACTTCGGCCTGCGTATAGACCCCAACGGACTCTGGTCGGTGCCCACGGCCGTGCAGATGGGGCGGATCATGGAAGACCTGCGGTTGGAGTATTTTGAAGACCCTTCGTGGGGCCTGAACGGCAATGCTACCGTCCGGCAGCAGGTGCGGATTCCCATCGCCACCAACATGTACCCCGCCCGCTTCGACGATCTGGCTCCGGCTATCAAAATGGGCGCGGTCGACATTGTGCTGACGGATATTCACTACTGGGAAGGGCCGCGCGGGGTGAAAGATTTATCGGCCGTTTGTAACGTATTCAACCTCGGCGTGGCTATGCACAGCGGGGCCGAGTTCGGCATTGAACTGGCCGCTATGATTCATACGGCCGCTACCATTCCGCACATGACCTTTGCCGGCGATGCGCACTACCACTACCTCACCGACGACATTATTGAAGGCGGGCTGATGAAGTACGAGAATGGCTGCATCAAGGTGCCAACCGGTCCGGGCTTGGGTGTGTCGCTCGACGAGGACAAGATGAAGCATTACGAGAAATACTACGAAGAAAAAGGCGACTACTACGCCCGCTTCCACCAGGACCCGTACCGACCCGACTGGTACCCAACGGTGGGTGGCATGTAAACGAAGCACTATGACAAGCCGTATCCACATATTCTGCGTAACGCTAACTGGCCTGACGGTTGCCGTGCTGCTTACATCGTTCCGGAAAAATCTCCCTGTTCAGGAGGATAGAATCGAAAAGACGATTTTATCAATGCCCAATTTGGTGGCGCTGTGGGACTTTAACGAGCCGGAGGGGCAGGACAGAAAAGCGAAAGGGGCGGGAGATTTTCCGCTCAAGGAAACCGATGGTACGCTGCCACGCGTAAGCGAAGGGCCGCTATCGGGGTATTCGGCCCTGTTTGCCAATACTGCTTACCTAACGTTGCCCAATGCCCAAACGGGAAAGCTGAATATCCATGGCAAGGGTCAGGGTGTGTCGGTGGTGGCGTATGTCAAGTGGCGTGGTGAGCAAACGGGGTTTGTCGGCGGCATGTGGAATGAGTATAAGGATGGCGGCAAACGGCAGTACGGTTTGTTTGTTTCATTGCCTTATTACAACGGCCGAAATCAGGTATGCGGGCACATATCCTGGACCGGAAAACCCACTCCGCCTTTCCCGTATTCGATTGACTACTCCGCCAGTAAGCAGCCGGTACCCGCCAACGAATGGGCTTGCGTGGCTTTTACGTATGACGGAAAGTATATAAAGTCATACCTCAACGGGGTATTTCAGGAAAGAGCCCCGGAGTTAATCGACCATACGGCTGGCTTTGAGGGGTACCCCAACGGACTCACTCAATCGAAAAATCCGTACCATTTCCCGGACGGAATGGGGAATAACGGCTCTGATTTTACCGTCGGGGCGGTGTTGCTGAAAGCCGGTATGGGCAATCGGTTCAGAGGGCAGATTGGCGGGTTGGCGGTCTTTGACCGAGCTTTAACAAACAAGGAGATGAAGAAATTAGCAGAACCGGTCGTCAGGCTGGCGCAAAGCAAATAAGCAATAATACACCATCTGACGAATGAATTTATAAACCGAAGTCACAAACGCAGATCGCTATTTATGCAGCTTTCGTACCTCTTTTTCGGCCACCCAACCGAACCACAGGCGTCGCTCGTGCGGCAAATGGGCGTGCGGTATGCCATCGCCAAACTCGCGCCCGACCTCACCGGCGATTTACCCCCGTATGACCGCGACTCACTCAGTCGGGCTAAAGACCGCTTTGCCGATGCCGGTCTGGAGCTCATCGGTCTGGAAGGTGATCAGTTCGACATGAACCACATCAAGTTTGGAAAGGACGGGCGCGATGAGGACTTGGCGCGCTACCGCCAAATGCTGCAAAACATGGGCGAACTAGGCATCCGACTGCTGTGCTACAACTTCATGGCCGGCATTGGCTGGTACCGCACCCATACCGAAACCGCCGAACGGGGCGGGGCACTGGTCAGTAGCTTTGACGCCGACTATGCCCGAGCCTTGCCGCTGACCGAATTTGGTGAGGTGCCAGAAGCGACGATTTGGAGCAACTATGAATACTTTCTGCAAAACGTCATCCCCACTGCCGAGCAGTACGGTGTTCAGATGGCGCTCCACCCCGACGACCCACCAATATCACCCCTGCGCGGTATCGGCCGGATTTTTACCAATGCCGAGGGCGTTCGGCGGGCGTTGGCGCTGACGGATAGCCCGGCGCATGGCTTAACCTTTTGTCAGGGTACGTATACAACGATGGGCGAAGACGTACCGGCGCTGATTCAGGAGTGGAAAGACCGCATCCGATTTGTGCACATCCGTGACGTGGCCGGAACCCGTGAGCACTTTCACGAAACCTTCCACGACAACGGCCCAACCGACATGGCGACCATGCTGCGCTGCTACCGGGACGCTGGTTTCACCGGCCCCCTCCGCTCCGACCACGTACCTACGATGGTGGGCGAAGACAACACGCATTTCGGCTATGGCATGCTAGGCAACTTGTTCGGGATTGGGTATATCAAAGGACTATTGGATGGCATAGCAGCGAACCAGTCTATACCCGTAAATGGTCATTCGCAAGCCGTACAGATCCACTGACAATTCACCAATATTCATCGTGACCAGCCATGCGATTAACCAATAAAAAAGCACTCGTGACTGGAGCCTCGCAGGGCATCGGTAAAGCCATTGCGCTGCGATTGGCCGAAGAAGGCTGTACGGTAGTCGTGCATTATCACGAGAATCTAGCCGACGCTGAAGCCGTAGCTGCTGCAGTTCGGGAGCGGGGCAGTGAAGCTTACGTGGTTCAGGCCGACCTGTCGGACATAGCGCAGGCGATCCGGCTGGGGGAAGAGGCCTGGGAGATGGTGGGCGGCCTGGATTTCCTAATCAACAATGCGGCTATATCCTACAAAAAACACTTTCTGGACGTTACGGAAGCTGATTTCGACGCGTTTACCAACATCAACTTCAAAAGCACGACGTTCCTGACCCAGGCTGTTGCCCGGAAGATGGTAGCGCAGAACATTGCCGGTAGCATCTATACCATCACCTCGGTGAATGCCCTCCGGCCGGGGCTGGGGCTGTCTGTCTACGGATCGACGAAGGGTGCCCTTGAAACGCTGATGAAAGGGGTCGCCATGGAACTGGCCCCGCATGGTATCAGGGTCAACACCCTGGCGGTCGGCGCGATTGAAACAGAGTTGACCCGGCCGGTTCGGGAGAATCCTGAATTACTTAAAGAGGTCAACGAAGGCATTCCGGCGGGTCGTTTCGGGCTGCCGGAGGAAGTAGCGGCTGTGTTGGTTGATCTGCTGGCATCGGGCAGTTACGTCACCGGCGCGTCAGTTACCATCGACGGCGGGCTGCTGCTGATGCGGGGCTACGGAAAACCGGGTCGTTATGAAGGACAATAAACCCTTACTCAGATGAAAAAACTACTCAGTTATCTACTCTGCCTGTTGGCTGTTCAGACCGCTCTGGCGCAAACAGCTCCGCAAGCTACTAAGCTCTGGAGCCCGTACCGCATCACGCCCCGTACCGGAGCGCAGCATATCGAACTGTCGGGTGCGGGCTGGGAGCTTTCGCATACCGACCAGCCGGTAGCTGACCTGAGCCAGCCGCGTAAAGACCCGTTTCAGACCAGCGTGCCCAATTCGGTACACTGGTCGCTCTACAAGGCTGGCAAGCTGCCGCATCCGTATTACGCCAAGAACTCAACCCAATACCGCTGGGCGGAGGAAAAGGCATGGTACTACAAGAAGTCATTTGATTTACCTGCTTCTGCTCGTGGTAACCGTGGCGACGGACCGTACGTCTTCCTGTGCTTCGATGGCGTTGATTATTTCTCAAAAGTCTGGGTGAACGACAGCCTGGTGGGCGTGCATGAGGGTATGTTCGGAGGTCCGTCGGTGGAAATCAGCCGGCTGCTGAAGTTTGGCGGGAAGAATGAAGTGACCGTTGAGGTCCGGGCGGGCAACTGGGGCAACAAGGCTACCGACTACGAAAGCCTGCCACGCACGGCGTCGGGTGAGTTCGACTATTCGAAACGTACCGGCTACAACCCCCGCGCTAGTGGCAAAATCATCAAGCCGTGGGTTATTTCGGGGGGCTCCGGTGGGGAAGCGTTCTTTAGCGTTGGTATGTGGCAGGGCGTCCGGCTTGAGATTGTACCAACCCATCACCTCGAACGGCCGTACCTGACAACAAAAAGTGTTACGGGGAATACGGCCCAGCTGCACTTGTCGGCAGAAGTGTTTGCCAACTCGCACTCGCTCCTGAAGCAACTGCACCCCTGGAATAATACGCAACTAAACCACCCCAATGAGAAAGGTACCCTCTTCAAGCCGGTGGCCGACAAGCTCAGTGTGCAGGTCGAATTGACCACCGGAAAAAGCACCGCCTTGACCAAAGAATTTCCCGTCACAGCGTACGAGGGTCGTATCTGGCTGGAAGAAGAGTTGAGCCTGCCCAATCCTCAAATCTGGCAACCGAACGGACTCGGCCAACCAAATTTATACAAAGTAAGCCTGACGCTGAAAAAGAACGGAAGTCCAGTCGACAAGTTAAGTTTCGACTACGGTATCCGCACTATTGAGCGCGTCGCCACCGCCGGTCCGCGCATCGCCGACCGCTGGGAAAACTGGCAGTTCATCGTCAACGGCCGGAAGATTTTTGTGAAGGGCATGAACTTCACCCCGCAGGACATCCTGCTCGACCTGCCCGCCGAGCGCTACCGCTGGACGCTCGAAGCCGCGAAAAAGATGGGGGTGCAACTCATCCGCATCTGGGGCGGTGGCCTGCTCGAAACCGACCACTTCTATACCATCTGTAATGAGCTGGGCCTTATGGTCTGGCAGGACTTTCCCATCGGCAATCAGGACACACCCGACTACCCACAGGACATCTGGGAGGCTCAGGTAGTGCAGAATATATTCCGGCTGCGCAATCACCCGTCGCTGGTCATCTGGAACGGCGGTAACGAGTTCAACCCGTATTCCTACGGCAACGCGGCTTCCATGGGGATCATCGAACGGAACCTCGACATCTTTGATAAATCACGCTTTTTCGTGCGGACAACGCCCGATGACGGCTCCATGCATGCCTACCCCGACATGGACCCGACCTGGTACAACCGCAGCTACAAGTTCGAGCCGTGGGTATCCGAAACGGGTATGCACAGCATTCCGGAGCCCAGTCTTTTCTACGAAACCGTCGATAATAAGGAGTTTACGGGCCTGGGCAAGATGTGGGATAAAAGCTTCGGGCCGTCGCACCCTGAGTTCATTCACCACTTCACCGAATACGGTCCCGGTCGGGTGCCGCGCATGCTGAGCCGGGCATCGCACATCGCTGATGTAATGGACCCGACCATTGAATCCATTTCGGAGGCCTCACAGATTGGTGCGGGCGAATTCTATCAGTTGCTGTCGGAGAAAATGCAGGGTAACTATCCGGTTACGGCGGGATTGATGCCGTGGGTGTTCAAGCGCCACTGGCCGGTAATTGCCATTCAGATGATGGACTGGTTCGGGCAGGCAGCCGCGCCGTACTACTTCCTGAAACGTACGTACGAACCGACGCACGTAGCCATTGACCTGCCGCGTCTGCTCTGGAAAGCTGGCGAGTCAATCCCCCTGAACACCAAAATTACCAATGCCAGTCAGACGGCGTTGCCTGGTACGGTGTCTGTTACGGTCTGGGACGATGCCTTCAGGCAACTCTGGACCAAAGACACCCGCGTGACGGTGCAGCCCGGTACGTCCGTAACGAGCGCAGCTATTGGTAGCTACGTCATTCCGGCCGATTACAAAGACCGCTTTCTATTTGTAGTGGCCGAACTGAAAGACGCATCGGGTAAACTGGTATCCCGCTCGCTGTACTTCCCCCGTTCGCTGACGATGCTGGACGACAAAGCCTTTTACGACAAGTACGTGTCGGAACCCATCGCCTGGCCAACGCTGGAGAAAGGTCCGTTCCTGAAGCCAACCGTGCAGAAATCAACTACCCGGCTGGAAAGTAGTCTGGTGTCCATGAAGCAGCTGGACGACGCCCGTTCGCAGCTAATACGGTCCGTCGTCACGGTACAGGTGCGTAATACCGGAACTGCCCCCGCCTTCATGACAAAAATTGATATAGCAGGCGCGAAGCGGGCGCTGGTGGCCGATGACAACTACTTCTGGCTGGCACCGGGCGAAAGCCGCACGTTATCGGCCGATGTGCTGTGGCGCGAAACCCCAGCCGGGAACGTATCGGTCGTGGCTTCGGCCTGGAACGCGCCGGAGGTGACCGTGCCGCTGGACACAAGATCGCTCACCGTTCAAAAGCTGGGAAAATAAGGGCATGTCCAAGTCAAACCTGATAACCGAACCGCAGCCGGTCAACGCCCCTTCAGTCAGTGGCCGCGCCGGGTACCGCTGGGAGTTGCTGGCCCTCCTATGGCTGGCATTCTTCCTGAACCAGGCCGACCGCCAGATTTTCAGCGTCGTATTACCGCTGATTAGGCAGGACTTAGGCCTAACGGATGCCGAACTGGGTCTGATTGCGTCGGCGCTGGTGTGGACCTATGGCCTGCTGGTGCCCATTGCCGGCTTCATCGGCGACCGTTTTTCGCGCCGGAACATTCTGGGCTTCTGCCTGCTGTTCTGGTCGATGGCAACGCTGTTTACTGGTTTCTGCTCCACACTCATGCAGTTCATCCTGCTGCGCGGCATTGGAACGGGTGGCGGAGAAGCGTTCTATGCCCCGTCGGCCAATGCGCTGCTGGGCGAAAACTACCCCAGGAATCGCTCGTTTGTACTGTCCGTGCACCAGACGGCCGTTTATTTTGGCATCGTACTCAGCGGACTGATTGCCGGCTACATTGGCGAACACTATGGCTGGCAGCGGGCGTTTTATGTGTTTGGGGGATTCGGCATTGTACTGGCTTTCATTTTCTTCAACCGCATACCGAAGGATACTCCCAACGAAGGGCTGGTTAGTCAGCGACCCGTGCTGGCTGAAATAGGCGAGACGGCCCGCGTCATTGTTCGAAAGCCGACAGTCGTGTTGCTGACGCTGGGCTTTGGCTGCATGGTATTTGTCAACGTCGGTTACCTGACTTGGATGCCCTCGTTTCTGGTCGACAAATTCGGGCTGAGCCTGACCGAAGCCGGATTCTCCTCGCTGTTCTATCATCACCTCGGCGCCTTTCTGGGCGTGTTATCCGGAGCCCGGATTGCCGACTATTACGCCCAAACCAACCCCCGGAGCCGGCTCGTGGTGCAGTCGCTGGGACTGTTGATCGGTGCGCCGTTCATCTACTTTATCAGCCAGAGCGATACCCAGATTATGACCTATGCGGCCCTGTTTGGGTTTGGCATATTCCGGGGTTGGTACGATTCCAACATCGTCGCGTCCCTCTATGAAGTAGTATCAGCGCGTATGCGCTCATCCGCCTATGGGTTGATGCTGGCCTGCGCGTTTCTCATTGGCTCATCGGCACCGTATCTGCTGGGGGTGCTGAAACCTACGCTGGGCCTGACAACCGGATTAGCCAGTTTATCAGGGGCTTATGTGTTGGGGGGGCTGCTGCTGGCGGGGGCAGCGAAATGGTTTTTTGAAAAGGATAGGGAATCGTAACAGAACAAGCAAATAATACATCAGTAAAACACACAAAAGCATGGAAGTTATCACCAATTCGTATCCAATCCGACAGTTCAACGTTACGTATGATTGGCAGGAAATCCAGCAACGGTACCTCCGGTTATACGCCGGTTTAGTGTCCGACGCACTGGAGCATCTCGGTTACCACAGCCAGTGCATGGCCAGCGGAATCTATCCGCTAACCCACACCATGAAAGTCGCTGGACCAGCCTTTACCTGCCACGGTATCGCTACACCCAGCCGCGACGAGAAAGTTCATGACATTCGGCTGGGGATGTTCAAGAGCATGACGCCGGGCGTAGTGCAGGTGCGCGACACCCAGGGCGATACGTCCTGCGGGCAGTTTGGCGAAATTTCGGCTACGGCAGCTCACGCCCACGGCTGCGTTGGGGCGGTGATCGACGGCTCGACCCGCGACTCGAATTACCTGATCGATATGGGGTTCCCGACGTTTTGCCGGTTTCGCAATCCGGTCGAGGCTTTTGGCCGCTTCATGGTGGTTGATTACCAGATACCCATTTACGTGAAAGGAATGGAAGGGTTGCTGAAAATCAACCCTGGCGATTATATTTTCGGGGATAATGACGGCGTGGTTGTGGTGCCGTATGACCTGACGATTCAGGTACTCGAACTGGCCGAAGAGTGGTTCGCCAGCGAAGCTAAAAGCCGACAGGCCATGGCTGAAGGACGGAATCCGTTCGACGTATACGAGGAGTTTGGGCGGTTTTAACGAACAAAAGCCGACCGAACGTAGAACCGAAAGGATGCTTCGGTCGGCTTTACCAGCTTTTTTTCACGCTCACGTAGCTCGCAAACGTATTGGGATACAACTCGCCTTGATCGAGTGCGAAGGCCGTTGTCAAGACGATGCCCGACCAGCGTGGCGGATGGATCTGGGCGGATAGCAGCGACGAAAACTGGCGGAAAGGTGGAACGTAGCGTTGATTGAACGTGCCGAAGTTGCGGCTCGTCGATGCTTTAGCCGTCAGCGTTACGTTGCGGAAAACCACGGCCTGAGTACCCAAATGCCAGACAACGACCCGGTTGTTGGGGAAAAAGCCGCCCCCTTCCAGCCGATTAACCTCCGTCGTGAATTCCGTTCTCGGCGCGATAAACGGCGTCCCGACCGTTCGGCCATTGTACGACCAGCCTTCCCGATACTGGCTGTGGTTGAAGTAGTTGTCGGCACCCTGGTAGCGGGCGGCCATGTCGAACACGGCACCGCCCTGATTGGTAGTCGTAAGGAACTCGAGGGCGAGTCGCTCTACCCGAAATCGTGCCCTGGCTAACCGGTTATGCAGCCGGATTCCCGTCAGGCCGTCGGGGAAGTTCTGAAATGCCAGGCCGGATGCATCTTCGTAGAGGTGCTGGTGGTAGAAAGTCAGCGTTCGGTTGGGTCGGGTCCATTCAAGCGCAAAGTCGTAGCTGCCGACGTGATTGCCGATCCGGTTTGTTCCGTCGAAGTCCGTGAACTGGTCCGTGCTGATAGCCTCTGGATAGCGCCCCGTAACGAGCGAAACATAATCGTTGAACGAGGTAGGAAGTTTTCCGTTAACGGCCAATGGGGTACCAACCAGATAATCCGCCCGACCGCCCCATTGCACCTGATGATTCAGCCCCGCGTAGAATTTAATTTTCCAGTTAGGCTTTCCCAGGCGGCCATACAGGAATTTCTGGTGCAGATAGACGCCCTGAATATAGGATGCCGTAAACCAGCCGTGTGCGTACCCGCCTTTGAAGGACAGAACGTTTTTCAGGAAACCTAATGGAATATAGTCCGGGGTGTAGATCTGCACTTTGGGGAAGGGAATGGCATTGCCCGACCAGCCAATGAAGCCAGAGGTTAATAACGTGTCGCCAAGGCCGTACACTTCGCGCCGTCGGCCCACAAACAGCTCCACTTTTCCGTAACGAATCTTCCCGTATAACTCGGGCCATAAAAGCTGACGCGTTTCCGGTCGGTCTCTGGGACCAATGGTACCTACTACGTTTAGACCAAAACCCCAGTCAACTTTCCGGCTGGCGGCCGTCTTCGACGTATCGGTTGCCGGACGATACGTGCGGTACAGTCCGGTCCGGATTGTACCGAATGGGCCGCGGCTTGGCACAATCCCGTATTGATTGGTACGTAGCCGGAACGGCGCCCGATCGGTGGTCGTTGCCATGCCTCCCAGCTCGGCTTCATAGTGAAGAGGAGAGGGCTGAGCACTCGATTGAGCCCGCGAGGCAGGTGGGCTCAACCAGAGCATAAGACCAAACACAAACAGTAGCCGCATGGACGTGAAAATGAGACACGAATATGCGACATGAACGATAGATTACGTCATACCGCCCGTGAAAATTAGTGTATTGGTAACACAAACAAAAAGCCCTGCACGGTCTGGTGCAGGGCTTTTGCGAATGCGTTGGTGTTGTCTACCGGCGGTAGCGGCTCGGGTATTCGCGGCCGATACCGAATCCGTAACCGAGTGTCAGGGTAAAGACCGAGTTGCTGAGCGATTCACGCTGCCCCCAGATGTTCGGCAGATTTGACTGGACATTGGCCAGACCCAGTGTGTAGCGGGCGTCGATAAGGAAGCGCTGCCGCTCACCAGCCCGCCAGTTCAGCTGGAAACCGGCCGTAGCGCCTAAATCCAGATCTTTAAAATCATTGCTGTTGTCGCCATTGAAGCGCTCGTCTTCGTTGCCATTCAGCTTGGCGTCGGCTCGTTTGGCGTTGAGCTTAACGCCAAGCGAAGGACCAATGAAAACGTTGGGCCGGAAGTTACCCGAAAGCGTTAGAAAGTACCGGGCGACAACCGGAATTTCGAGGTAGTTAACCCGCTGCCGGAAATCAATGCGGTTACTGGGACCGGGAGAAACGAAAAGCGGGCCGTCATATCGAGTCCCACGCTGAGAATAAAGAACATCCGCTGAGATACCAAAGTGGTTGAGCGAGCTATACATCAAAAAGGCCCCCGCCGTAAAGCCGGGTATAAATTTCATATTGTCGGCGTTACCCCAGTAATTAGACAAGTTCAAGCCGACACGAGGACCGGCGCTGAAACGTTGCTGAGCGTAAACGTTTGATATACAGAGAGACGAGATGGTAAGGATGGAAAAAGTGAACCGTAGAAAAATTGATTTTAACATAGAAAACGGGATTGAGTGATATGCCCCGTTAACGCCGGATATCCGATAAATGTTTTATCCGTTGTATCAAGTTTTGGGAAATCTATGATCTGATGAATGAACAGGTTTGTGTGTAACTAAGAATAAACTGTACACAGACTGGACCAAAACTGACAAAAGAAGAGGAAGCAAGAAGTGCAGGTGCGTTATTCAAGAGTAGTTGTTTCAACTATTGATCCTGAAGGGTAGACAAGCGATTCCTGATTGGGCATGAACGACGAACTGCCCGGTACATACACAGGCATGAGGGGCGAGTCCACCGGGGTATGTTCGAGTCTCTCAGTAGTGGCCTCGTCAGGCGTATCGCGTAACGACAGTACGTGGCTGGTATGAGAGGGTGGAACGCTTTTAGGCTTCTGCGGTTGTTTAGACGCGAAGAAAATAAAATAAATAGCCATAGCCAGCATAAACAGGATGGCAGCTGTGGTGGTAGCAATCCAGAGCGGCCATAGCCGTTTCTTCGTCGCCGACTCATGAATACGCCGTTGCAGGGCATCGCGCAGTTCGGTTAGCTGCGTCGACGGTGGAGTGCCGGTTTGCTGCATGGCTTCCAGACCAGCCAGCGCGTCGGCATAAAACGGGTCTTCCAACAGCAGCCGCTCCACGCGGTGCCGCGCCGGGCCGCTTAGCTGCCCGGCCTGATAAGCCCGCAAGTCATCGAAAGTCAATTGGTTTTCCATCATATATCGCGGTACATAAACCGCTGGCTATCTATACAGATCAGTGTTACCTATTTCCGCATACAAAGTTTAAGGTTTCGACGGCCATTTTGCAAGTAGCTTTTCACTTGCTTCATGTCATAACCGGTAAGCTCCGCTACTTCAGCATAACTTTTACGCTCCAGATAAAAAAGGGTCAGGCAGGTTCGTTGCTCAGTTGGCAAGGTCTGCAGGCACGCTTCCATCTTCGACAGGTCTTCTTCCAGCTCTGAATCATCGTCCAGTTCCAATGAATTCAGACTGGTCGGTAGTTTATCATCATCCGAATACTCGGCCGACGCGGCATCAATGCGAACGGGTTGATTAGCGCGGCTACGAAGCTGCATGAGGCAGTAGTTACGGGCTACGGTATGGAGCCAGGTTTTGAAATGTTGCACATCATGACGTTGCAGATCAGTAACCAGCTGTTCAAATAACTGCATAACCGCATCTTTGGCTTCCTCCTGATCCCGCAGGTAGTTATAGCAAACGGCGTAGACCAGGTCCATGTGCCGTTCGTATAGCTCACCCAATATCACCAGATCGCCCGTACTGCGGTAAGCCGCCAGGTACTCGGCGTCGGTGATCGGTTTGGGTCTGCGGAAATGTTTTAGAAACATAAATGGACCAGTTTATGCAGTGCAGCACTACCTGTTAGATGAAAAAGAAGCGAAATTCCATAAATAGGGTTCGCTAAATGTTGAGCCAGTTTTGCCGTTTAACCAAACCTGAAAGCCAACGAATTCTGCCATTTAAAAAATTTTAAAAGAAATTTAATACAGCAACTTTATAGATTATAAAGGGGAAAAACTCAGAGTTTATAAAACATTTCAACGATAAAATTAAAACAATCCCACACTAAGTGACTCATTTGTAAATATTACTAATCTTTCATGTATTTTATACCATTCAATAAATTAATATAACAAAGAACCTTGTTTTTATAAGGCAGAATGAATACTCAATTTTGTGGAGGAGTGCAACAAAAATCTATCGATTTGATGGGCTTTTATTGAGCGGATAAGTATTTGTCAACCATTGAATTTTTCTGGTAATTTATTGTAACCTACCTGTCTAACTAATGCACTTACTTATACCTTTTACTACACTATGAGATTCTGGTTAATCCTGCTTACGATGACGCTCGCCGGGAGGGCTTGGGCGCAATCCTGTAACTGTACGTACACCATCACCAAAACCGGTTCCTACGATGGTAAAACCCTCAAGATCGGCCCCGGCGCTACCGTCTGCATCCAGGCCGGCCGCTACGACTTCCTGCGGCTGAACAACTTCGTCGGTACGCCAGCTAACCCCATCAAGTTCATCAATTGTGGCGGCCTGGTGGAGGTCAACTTCCCCACTGGTTCTGCAACCGGCATCGCCATCCAGGGCAGCCGCTACTTCCAGATCACCGGAACCGGCGTGGCCGGACTCGAGTACGGCATTCACATCTCCAGAACCGGCAGCGGCATCTCCGGCCTCAATATCACCGGCATGAGTTCCGATTGTGAGGTGGACCATGTGGAGGTCTCCAACGCCGGCTTTGCCGGCATCATGATCAAGACCGACCCTACCTGCGACGTCTCCACCCAGCGGGCCAACTTCGCCATGTACAATGTCAAGGTCCATCACAACTACGTCCATGACGTCAAGGGCGAAGGCCTCTACATCGGCAACTCGTTCTGGAACGAAGGCCAGAGCCGCACCTGCGACGGCGCCAGCGTGAAGCTGCTGCCTCACAACATCTATGGCCTTGAGATCAGCTACAACCGCACGGTCAACACCGGCTGCGAGGGCATCCAGTACGCCTGTGCGCCCGAATCGCAGGTGCACCACAACTCGGTCTTCAACTCGGGTATCGACCCTTTTGATCCCTATCAGGACAACGGTGTGCAGATCGGGGGTGGGGTCAGTGGTAACTTCTACAACAACACCATTCAGAAGGCCAAGGGCATCGGGTTGATCATCGTAGGGCATCTGGGGCCTAACAGGATTTACAACAACGTCATCACTGAGGCTGTTTCAAACGGTATCTTCGTCGATGAGCGGGCCGGTACGCGGGCTAACGTTGAGGTGGCGTTGATTAATAACACAATCTTCTCCACCGGCGAAGAAGGCGTCAAGCTTTACAACGAAACCCAGACGACAACGCTGCTCAACAACGCGGTTGTGCAGGTAGCCGGCAACCGCTACCTCTCGACACTCAACAACAAGGTGCGCTTCACGGCTCTCAACAACTACACCGCAGCCAGTGCCGGGGAGGCTAGATTTGTGGATGCTCCGGGTGGGAATCTGCGGCCGGGTAGTGGTTCACCTTTGCTCAATACGGGTCAGAACACGAGCCGCTACGGGGTGGTGGCTGACCTGGACGACAGAGGGCGTCCGCAGGGTGGTGTCTACGACATCGGCGCCTACGAGGGTGGTGCGTCAGGGGCTCGTCAGGGCGTCACAAGCGAAGCGGTAGCTGCCGGAGCATCGGAGCTGGTGCTGGTTCGGGCGTACCCCTCGCCGGTCACCGATCAGCTGGTGGTGCGGTTGAGCAACGAGGAGCCGATTGCCGAGTTGAGCATTGTGGACAACAATGGTCGGGTGATCAGCCGCCATGCGGCCGGTACTCCGGTAAGCGAGCTGCGGCTGCCGGTCGGGCATCTGGGCAAAGGTCTCTACCTGTTGCGGGTTGGCACGACGTCCCGCCAGTACGGAGGCCGCTTCCTGAAGAACTAAGTCAATAGCGAATCATACCGAATCGTCGGTATACTATCCACATCGGATGGTATACCGACGATTTTTGTTGTTGCGCCCTGCAAAACAGACTAAGAACGACTACCGCGCAATAAATCAACTACCAGTTACTCAAAAAACCGTGTGGCTTATAGGTTGTCTATCAGTATTTTAAAAAGAAAGTACGGCAAATTTGAGTTTCACCCCGACCACACCCTCACTATGAAACAATTGTCTATCAGCCTGCTCCTTATCATTTGCTTTTCTGTTGCTCAGGCGCAGACAGGTACGTGTAACTGTACCTACACGATCACAAAAACCGGTGTATATGATGGAGCGTTGTTGAAGATCGGCCCTGGAGCAACCGTGTGTATCAAAGGTGGCGTTTACCAGTATCTTCGACTCAACAACTTTACGGGAGCCCCGGGCCGTCCGATTACCTTTATTAACTGCGACGGTCTGGTCGACTTTAGCTCGGACAAGACCACCCAGAGCGGCCTCAATGTTCAGGGCAGCCGGTATTTCCGCATTACCGGAACCGGCGACAGCCGATTTCGGTACGGCATTAAGGTATCCAGAACCGGTACGGATGCAACAGCACTGAACATTCTGGCTAAAAGTTCAGACTGCGAAGTCGATCACGTAGAGATTGCCGGGGCGGGCTTTGCCGGCATCATGGCGAAAACAGACCCGAAGGCCTGCGATCCATCCACCTTTCGGGGCAACTTCATAATGTATAACGTGAAGATTCATGACAACTACGTTCATGACGTCAAAGGCGAGGGATTTTACATCGGCCATTCAAACTGGGGAAATGGTGTCTATGTGGTTTGCAACGGCGTAAAAACAACAGAGTATCCGCATGAGATCGTTGGTCTGGAAATTTACAATAACCTGACTGAACGCACCGGCTGCGAGGGTATTCAGTATTCCTGTGCGCCCGGTGCCCAGGTACATCACAATACCATTCGCTATGCCGGCGTATCGCCCTTTGGGGCCAATCAGAATAATGGGATTCAGATCGGCGGAGGTACCAGTGGCGGTTTTTACAATAATATCATACAGAACTCTCAGGGCGACGGCATCAGTATGATCGGGCACCGGGGCCCCAACTACATCTATAATAACCTGATTACCAATTCGGGCATTAACGGCATGTATATCGACAACCGGACAGGATCCCTGTCGGGCGTGGATGTGGTTGTTGCCAATAATACCATCGTTACGACCGCCGATGGGGGTATTCGCTTCTATAACGAAAACAATACGAATTACGCGGCCAACAATGTCATCGTGGGCGTAACGCTCAATAAAGCCATTACGGTAACCAACAACACCTTTCCGTTGCTCAAAGAAAACAATTATACCTCAGCTTCGGTGGCGGACGCCAGGTTTGTTAACGTAGCCGGACGAAACTACCGGCCAGCCAACGGATCGCCCCTGATTGACAGAGGCCGGAACGTCAGCAACTGGGGCATCACGTTCGATCTGGATAACCAGCCACGACCGAACGGTGCCCAGTACGACATCGGTGCTTATGAATACGGCACCGGATCATCGGGTGGTCGGATCGCGGCCGACGTGGCCAAAACCAGTGAACGTGTACTGGTGAGGGCGTATCCGTCGCCTGCCAGCGAGCGGGTGACTATCCGCCTGAGCAACGGAGAAGCCATCACCGAAGTAGCCATTATGGATGCGGCTGGTCGTCTGCTGCGTCGGGTACCGGCTTTGCATAGCCCGGAAGTGGATGTGCCCCTGGGGGAATGGGCCGATGGCTTATATCTGCTTCAGGTCAAAACAGCTCATCAAACGCACGCTGGCCGCTTTTTAAAAGAGTGATGGGCCGGCTCCCCGGTTTGACCGCGAGAAAGTCTGTATCAGCTAAAGTCTATTATATGATCAGTCGAGTATATTACTGATACACCGTCCAATAAATAGCTGGTCCATTCAGTCAACATAAAGCGTTACGTGACCCGCATCAGTCTAAATTCGTTTCTGGTACTGACCTGGTTGACACGATGAAAGGCCACATAGGGTGGATGGGGACATGGTTATTGGGGGCTGGTTGGGCTGTTTCAGCACAGGCGCAGTCGACGAAATGTCCATGTGACTACCTCATCAAAACCAGTGGAACGTACTACGCCAAACAGGTGAATGCACCGGCGGGTAGTACGATCTGTATCCAGGCGGGGCAGTACGAAACGCTGAAGTTCTACAACTTTGCCGGAGAAGCTGGTAAGCCACTGACTTTCATCAACTACGGCGGTCCGGTAGTCATAAAGTCGACGGGAAAGGAAAGTGCGCTGGATTTTTACAATTGCCGCAACATCAAAGTATCGGGGGGCGGTAAGCCAGGGCTGCAATATGGAATCACGGCTCAGACGACCTTTCAGGATGTTTCGGCTATGCACATCCACGACAAGAGTACGGACGTTGAAGTAGAGTTTGTGGAGATAGCCGGGGCGGGTTTTGCCGGAATCATGGCCAAGACCGATCCCAGTTGCAGTGACTCGACCGCGTGGCGCAGCAATTTCACGATGACGAATGTGCACATCCACGACAACTACATCCATGATGTAAAAGGCGAGGGCATGTATATCGGCAACTCGTTCTGGGGTACGGGGCAGGAACGGACGTGCAATGGGGTGAAAGTGCGGCTGTTTCCGCACAACATTACCAACCTGCACATCCACCATAACCGCGTTGAGCGAACCGGCGCAGAAGGCATACAAATTGGTTGTGCGCCTGATTTTAACGTGCATCACAACGTAGTACGGTCAACGGGAATTGCCCCGTTTACACCCGACCAGGACAATGGAATTCAAATTGGTGGCGGAGCCGACGGGCAGTTGCATCATAACTATCTGGAGGACGCCCACGACATCGGTCTTATCATCGTAGGGCATCTGGGCGACGTGACGGTGTCTAATAACGTGGTCATTAACTCGGGTGGCGTAGCCGTTTTCTGCGACGAGCGTACGGGTTCATTACCCAACCGGGCGATCCGCTTTATCAACAATACGTTCGTAAACAGCGGGGAAGACGGGTTTCGATTGTACAACGAAACGCAGAAGAACATACTGGTTAATAACGTCATTGCCAACATCAATACCCTGAACAGCAAGTCGCCTTATAAGGCGGTGTCATTTGGGCAGAACGCAACGGCCGAACAAACCGGTAATACGATAACGCAGGATGTGACGACACTCCGCTTTGCCGATTTTGCCAAAGGGGATTTCAAACTCCTGAAGGATTCGCCCCTGATTGACAAGGGTGTCGATGTGAGCAGCATGGGGGTGGTTTCTGATCTGGCCGATCGACTGCGTCCGCAGGGCGTAGGCTATGATGTGGGGGCTTATGAATTTGGCGAGCTATTGGCTCCGGCCGTTCCGAGAGCAGAAGGATGCGAAACGACCTTAACCCGGATTGGTTATGTTACGTTGCAGCCCGGTGTGCAGGCACCACCGCTGCCACCGGTTGAGGTCATTACGGGTGTGGAAGAGTCTGTGGTGCCAATAGAACTGGCGCTTTCGCCGGTACCCTGTCCGGATCGCCTGCAGATAACGGTTGAAACGGGTGTAGAGATTCGGCGGGTTGCCATCTATTCGCTGGCCGGGCAGGAGGTAAACCAATGGCGGTTTGCGGCTCGGGAAGCGACAGGACGGTGCGAAATAACGGTGACACCGTATGCCAGTGGGTTATACACGATTCGTGTAACAACGTCCGCCGGTACGGGTACAGGTCGGTTTTTGAAACAATAAAACCGGTTGCCTATGCAATAATGAATGTTTTGTATTTAATTAATACAATTGAGGGTACCGTTTAGTAGAGAAATTGATTTTTAGGCTGTGTATGAAGCATTTAAGCAACGCAACCGCTTAAAAACAATTTAAACTTTTCCTTTAGGACTTTTGCGAAATCGGCTAACTTTTGGTTGTTATTGACAAACTAATTTCTTTATCCAAGGCTTATGATGAGCGAAAACTACCACGTACTGTTTATTGACGAGGACGTTTTTATACGCAACATCCTTCGGCACACACTCTCGGCGGAGTTTACCATTACAACCTTGCCCAATGGCATTGAAGCAATGTCATGGTTGGAGCAAGGCCATGAGCCTGATATTATCGTGACCGAACTGAAATTACCACATCTTGATGGACGGGAACTAATACAGCTTGTGCGGGGAAGTAACCTGTTTGGTCATATTCCAATTCTGGTACTGTCGGTTGTTGACGACAGTGCAACACGGATTGATTGCCTGGATCGGGGCGCTGATGGCTATATCAACAAGCCATTCAATCCAATGGAAGTTCGGGCTAAGATTCGCGCTATCCTGCGCCGGACGCAACCCAGCACGGCCAGCTTAGTCGCTTCGTATTAATCGTTAGTAATCAGCTTATGGCTACGTCTTCTTCGACCGGGCCGCATTTCCAGGTATTGTACCTGGAGCGCGATCCGGAAGCCGCCCTGTTGTTCATTCGGGCGTTTGGTCAGTACGTGGCCATAAAAACGCTGGATGAGCCGGATGAGGCCATCACATACCTGCGGGAAGGTAATCCGGTAGATGTGGTGGTTATCAACGAGCAGATGGGTGGATTGGGTTTTCTCGAGGCTGTTCGTGACAGTCCGTTTCTGCAGAATACACCCGTACTGCTGATGACGTCTGATATGAGTCCGGTCGTACAGCGACGGGCCATGCAACTGAAAGCAATTGATGTTTTTCCGGTTAATTTTCCGGAAGACGATCTCCGCCTTCGCTTCGACTACCTGATCCGGCGCAAGCAGTATATGGCTGAGCGGAGTGTGCCAGTCAATGGCGTGACGTGGTCGACCGCCAAAGTGACCATGCCGGCTCCATTAACCGGCCGGTCGCTCCAGGGGCTGCAATCACCGGCGCGGATGCCGCTATGGAAGCGGTCTATCGACGTAGCCGTATCGGCTTCAACGCTACTGGCGCTGTCACCCCTTCTGGCCGTTGTTGCCCTGGCCATTCGACTCGATTCCAAAGGTCCCATTCTATACCGTTCCAAGCGCGTTGGCTATGGGTACCGGGTTTTTGACATGTATAAGTTCCGGACCATGCGGACGGGGGCCGATGCCCTGATCAGCTCGCTGGCTTCCCAGAATATTTACAGCCAGACCAAACCGGAAGAAGCGACGGAAAACGAGCGTTGCCAGAACTGCCAGTTGGCAGGTGTGGAATGCCAGCGCCCGCTGTTTCTCAACGATAAGCAGGTCTGTGAACACGTATACCGCGATAGTCAGCGTAACAAAGCGATGTTCATGAAGTTTCGCGAAGACCCCCGCGTGACGCGGCTTGGTCGTATTCTGCGCAACACCAGTATCGACGAACTTCCGCAGCTGTTCAACATCCTCCTGGGGGATATGTCGCTGGTAGGCAACCGGCCGCTGCCGTTGTACGAAGCTGAACGGTTAACAACGACCGGTTTTGCGCAGCGGTTTGCGGCCCCGGCCGGCCTGACTGGCCTTTGGCAGGTGATGAAACGCGCCAAAGGGCAACCGCGCATGTCGGATCTGGAGCGAATTCAACTGGACATCAAATACGCCGAGACGTTCTCGTTCCGGACTGACTTCCAGATTATGCTAAAAACCATAACGGCGGTATGGCAGAAGGAGAACGTTTGATGGACGCCGTCAGCGCCACTAACCCGGCCTCGTCAACTACGCTTGTAGCTCCAGGGCCAGATCGCGGTGGGCCCGAACACGATTGGCCGCTGATTTCGATCATCACCATCAACTACAACCAGCCTGAGCTTACGCGGCTGTTTCTGAACTCCGTCAGTCAGCTAACCTACCCGAATTTCGAAGTGATAGTTGTGGACAACGGGTCGCAGCAAGACCCGACCGACCATGTGCGCCGTAGCGATTTTCCGGAGGCAACGTTGCTGCTGACAGGCGAAAACCTGGGTTTTTCGGGTGGTAACAACGTGGGCATGCGGGCGGCTAAAGGCGATTTCTACTTTATCGTCAATAATGACACGGAGGTCACGCCCGATCTGCTGGATCAGCTAATGGAGCCGATGCTGGCCGATTCGACCATCGGTGTTGTCTGTCCCAAAATTCGTTTTTTCGACCAGCCCGACGTAATTCAGTACGCAGGTTATAACCCCATGAATCTGTACACGGGTCAGGCCGGTATGGTAGGGAGCCATCAGGTCGACGATGGCCGTTTCGACATACCCGGTCCGACTAACTTTGCGCATGGTTGCGCCATGCTGGTACGTCGGTCCGTTGCCGAACAGGTGGGTATGTTTGCCGAGCAGTTTTTTCTGTATTACGAAGAACTCGACTGGTCGGCCCGAATCCGGCGGGGTGGCTACACGATTTATTTCCAGCCGGCAGCGCTGATTTTCCATAAGGAATCCGCTTCGGTTGGCAAGACCAGCCCGCTGAAGGTGTATTACATGACCCGAAACCGCATTCTGTATATGCGCCGGAATACTCCTTTGCCCCAACGGATGGCGTTCGGCCTGTTCTTCACGGGATTGGCCGTACCCAAACACATGCTGACGTACGCAGCCAGGCGTCAGTTCACGCACCTGAAAGCGTTTGGCCGGGGGGTAATCAGCGGCTGGCTGACGAAGTGAAAACCATAGGCAACCGGTTTGGCCGAAACCTTGCCGCTACTTTTTCTTCGCTACTGTGTAAACCAAATAAACCACTCAATCATGCGGATTGGTATTGAAGGCCAGCGACTGTTTCGACGAGAAAAGCACGGAATGGACATCTACGTGCTGGAGGTGATTAAGGCACTTCAACAACTGGATAAAAAGAACGAGTACGTCGTTTTTGTGAAAGACGACGAAGACAAAGACTGCCTGAAAGAAACCGATAATTTCAGGATTGTGACCGTTCCGGGCGGCAATTACGCCCTGTGGGAACAGGTCAATCTGCCCCGGGCGGCCAAACAGTATGGCGTTGATGTGCTGCATTGTACCAGTAATACGGCTCCGCTTTTTCCTACAACGCCGGTGGTGGTTACGATCCACGACTTGATTTACATGGAAAAAACAGCGGGCGACAACACGGCGTCACTTTATCAGCGGGTGGGCAATCAGTACCGGCGACTGATTGTGCCGCAGGTAGCGAAACGCTGTCGACGCGTCCTGGCCGATTCGGAATACACCCGGCAGGATATTCTGAAGCTGTTTCAATTGCCCGAACGGCAGGTGCAGGTGTCGTACCTGGGGGTTAGTCCGAAGCTGGCTCAGTCCCTGAAACCAGAACGACTGCCCGAAATCCGGCAGCGGTACAACCTCCCGGATACGTATTTCTTCTACCTCGGCAACCGCGACCCGCGCAAGAATATGCGGAACGTCCTGACCGCTTTTGGGGCCTTCACAAAACTTGCGGATGATGTGGAGCTGGTAGTAACCGGTAAGCCACCCGTATTCTGGGACGAGCTGATTGCGCAACCGGGAAATGAGCACCTGGCTGAGCGGACGCGCTTTATTGGCTTTGTCGAAGCGGAAGATTTATCCGGTCTTTATGCCCAGGCCGAGTTATATCTGTATCCGTCCCTGAGCGAAGGTTTTGGCCTGCCCATTCTGGAAGCTATGTCGTGTGGCGTTCCCGTGATCACGTCGACTACCACCTCCATGCCGGAAGTAGGGGGCGATGTGGCCGTTCTGGTCGATCCGTACCGCCCGGAGGAAATTACCCAGGCGATGGTTACGCTGCACAAGGATCCGGCGCTTCGGCGGCAAAAGGTGGAGCAGGGTCTCCGGCGGGTCGAATCCTTCTCGTGGCAGCGAACCGCCCGCGAAGTGCTGGCTACCTACCAGGAGGTGTACGCATCGCTGTCCTAGTATAGAGTCTATAGAAATCAAAGTCAGGCTGGGCAGTTTCTGGTTTAGGGCATGACGCTGACTGACCGGAAGCTGCCCAGTCGAGTAGTATAGAAGTCTTGTTTATCCGACGTTCCATTACTTATGAAAATCGCTTTCTGGATCATCCTTTTTCTGGCCGTTTACACGTACCTGGGCTATGGGGTGCTGGTATGGGCAATCGTAAAAATCCGCCGTCGGCTGGGTAAAGGCCATACCGAACCCGCCTGGCGCACGTCCTACCTGCCGGATGTGACACTGGTTGTGCCGGCTTACAATGAAATGGGCTGCCTGCCCGACAAACTGGCCAATTGCCTCAGCCTCGATTATCCGGCCGACAAACTGAGTTTACTGTTTGTAGCTGAAGGCTCTACCGATGGCTCCATTGCGTATCTGAAGCAGGAACAGGCTAAATACCCGAATCTGAACGTAATTGACGGGAGTGACCGACTCGGTAAAATTGAGGCTATGAACCGGGCCATGAAGCAGGTGAAAACGCCACTCGTGATCTACACCGACGCTAATACGGTGCTGAATCGGGAGGCTATCCGGAATACGGTCCGGCATTTTCAGGACCCTGAAGTAGCGGCCGTTGCCGGTGAGAAACGTATCATGACCGATAGTAGCGAAACCGCGGCTGGGGCCGGCGAAGGACTTTATTGGCGGTATGAATCCTTCCTGAAAAAACTGGATACGGAACTGCACACGGTGGTGGGCGCTGCCGGCGAATTTTTCGCCATGCGTACGGCGCTTTACGAACCGGTTGAATTCGATACGCTGCTCGATGATTTCATGATTTCGTTACGGCTGGCCGGACGAGGGTACCGGGTGGTGTATGAACCCGAAGCGTATGCCATGGAGCGTCCGTCGTTTTCGGTATCTGAAGAGCGTAAACGGAAAGTTCGGATTGCAGCGGGGGGCTTCCAGTCGATTGCCCGCCTGACGGATCTGCTGAATCCGTTTAAGCACGGCTGGCTGACGTTCCAGTACGTATCGCACCGGGCTATGCGCTGGGCCGTTACGCCGTTTTGCCTGCCCATTCTGGTGCTGCTCAACGCGGTGATTGTTGCTGCCGGTGGTGACTGGTTCTGGTGGTTATTGCTGGTCGGTCAGATCGCGTTCTACGCGGCTGCTTACGCCGGTTACCAGCTGGAGGCCAGACGTATCCGGCATAAGGCCCTGTTCGTGCCTTTCTACTTCACGTTCATGAACGTATGTGTGCTGCTGGGATTTGTGCGGTATCTCCGCGGAGGCCATAATGGTATTTGGGAGAAAGTCCGCCGGGCAGACGATCTCCCAAACGCAGCTCACGAACCCGCGCTTGAGTCGGTACCGTGAGGAGTATGAATGAACGTATGCCGGGCCTGGCGATGGTTTACGACCGAACGCAGGTAGCGGATGAACAGGCCCGGTAACTTCATGAGTTCAGTAAAACCAACCATCGATTTCAGGCTGCTCGGCACTGAAATATAGAACGTAAGCATCAGCAGCACGAGCTGCACCCGGACAAACCAGCCTACCGGAAAGTCGCCCCAGACGAGCAGCGTGATCAGGAAGCCCACCATCAGCACCCCCAGCAGCAGAATCCGCGGCAGGAGCATCGTCTGGAATACCTTGTCGGCGTAGTCGAAATTACCCTGCAACAACGCCTTAAAACCGGGCTTGGCATTGAGTTTCAGATAGCGGAACTGAGCGGCAATCCAGCGTGTCCGCTGTTTTTCAAACACCGCCCCCGACTGTACTTTTTCGTCGTATACATACGCTTCTTCGAGGTACTCGGCCCCAATTTTCTGCTTCAGAATACGCATTTCAAGTTCTTTGTCGAAGCCGCCCATTGCCTTGACCTTGGGCATCAGTTCCTTGAGCAGGCTGTACTCGAAAGCCATGCCCGAGCCAATCAGCGCCGACGACAGCCCCAGGGCCCGGTGCCCCTTGCGGAAGATGTGGTTGTTGATCTCCTCACTGACGGCGTCCAGGATGGCGACCGGGGTGTTGGTGTTCTTGGCCGTGCGGTGGCCCTGCACCACGCGCCAGCCCTGCTCGAAGGCGGCATTGATGCGGCTCAGAAAGTCGGCCGCCATGTGGTTATCGGCGTCCAGAATAACAGCAACATCGTAGACGTCCGGTAATTGTTCCAGCGTAGCGTTGAGGGCTTTTGCTTTAGTCGACACGTCGAATGATACGTCAACCACTTTAATGGGCATGGCGCGTAACGTGGCTAACGTAGCCGGCTGCAGCGAGTCGGCAATGACAACGATGTCGAAACGATCGGATGGGTATTGTTGATGAAGATTCGTTTTAGCGGATTCAATAATGACGGCATCCTCCCGGTAGGCGGGAATCAGGACCGCCATCCGACGATACGTAGCAGGATTGGCGGTGGGGGCCGCTGTTCGGCTTCGACGTAACCGGCCGGCAAAGGCATACACCGCCAGATACGCGGTGATGATCGCCGTGTAACCATAAATTACCCAAGCCAACAGAAAAGTGAAAGTAGTCATACAACGAATTGTAAGATGAACGATTTATAACGTGAGTTAATTAACGGGTGAACTCTTGGAAACAAATGAGCTATTGCCGGCCGTCAGGGGAACAGTGCCATGGGGCGTGTGCAGAAAGCGGTTTCGGGCGCGTCTGTACCGGGCAATAGACCGAATGTAACGAACAAATAGAATAGGAAGTTGCAACAACTCCCGCCAGCTGACGAGTTGACGAAGGGTGCCCGGTATGGATATGTAAAGGGTAAGAAGCAACAAACTGAGCTGCACAGCAAAAATACAGAACCAAAGCCATTGGCTGATCATCACCGAAACAATTGTGCACCACACCAGTACCCCCAGCAGGAGAAGACGCGGCAGAAGCATCGTCTGGAATACCTTGTCGGCGTAATCAATGTTTCCCCGGAACAATTCCGTTATGCCGGAGCGGAGTTCGAGCCGGAGGTAACGAAGCTGGGCGGCAATCCAGCGTGTCCGCTGGTTTTCGAACACATGGCCCGTCTGCACTTTCTCGTCGTAAATGTAGACGTCCTCAAGGTATTCGACCTTGATTTTGTTCATCAGAATACGCATTTCGAGTTCTTTGTCGAAGCCGCCCAACGCGTTGGACTGTGCCATCAGTTCCTCGAGCAGGCTGTACTCGAAGGCCATGCCCGAGCCAATCAGCGCCGACGACAACCCCAGGGCCCGGTGCCCCTTGCGGAAGATGTGGTTGTTGATCTCCTCACTGACGGCGTCCAGGATGGCGACCGGGGTGTTGGTGTTCTTGGCCGTGCGGTGGCCCTGCACCACGCGCCAGCCCTGCTCGAAGGCGGCATTGATGCGGCTCAGAAAGTCGGTCGCCATGTGATTGTCGGCATCGGCCATCACCGCAATGTCATACGGCGTATCAGCCAGTGCAGCGATCCCCGCGTTGACCGACTTAACAATACTGGATACCTCAAACACGACTTCAACCACTTTGATGGGCAGGGCGCGGAGAGTGGTCAGCGTAGCCGGCTGCAGTGAGTCAGCCAGTACGACTATATCGAAGCGGTCGGCTGGGTACTCCTGACGCAGGTTGGCCAGTACCGAATCGACAATCACGGCGTCTTCCCGGTAAGCCGGCATCAGCACCGCGATCTTCCGATGGGTGGTGGCTGGCTTCAGTGGTCCCCTCTGTCGGCGTTTCAGCACACCGGCCCATGCATACGTTGTCAGATAGCACACATTGAAAAACAGATACAATGTGAATAAGACTAAGAACGGATGGTTAATGGTTAAGTCGAACATGGCTAGGGGGATAGTATAGGCAATAATTCCTCAAAAGAGTGAAAAGCGTGGCTGTTCCTGTTCTGGTCCCGGCAGCATCTTATCCAGCTTTGGACAGATGGCAAAAAAGACCATTGTTAAATACATTTCAGCATCGATTGGATGCTGGCCAAAGAGCTGGTTTCCGTAACTCGCCACCAGAATACCGGCGAAGCCGCTGTAAAGCGCAATCATTGTGGATTTAAAGAGCGGATTTCGAAGTCGGCTTATATTTCGAAACGCAATAATACAGATCGCTATGAGCGACAGCAGGTGGAAGATAAGCCCAACGACACCGCCTTCCACCCATATTTTCACGAACCAGCTGTCGAGCGCCACGTGGCCCAGGAATGAGTCGGGAGCAAATCGGTGACCCCAGTCACCACCTGACCCAACGCCCCCGCCAAAGGGTTTATCTTTCAGATAGTCCATCAGAATCAGCTGGTTCACAATCCGTACTTCCAGCGATTTGTCTTCCAGGTTCAACGCACTACGCATCCGAAGAATCTGATAGTTACCCTGGCCGATGCGGGTGAACTTCAACACATAAAAAGCCATCCCCAGTGCTATAAAACCAACGACAATCAGCGGTACATTCCGCTTGATGATGAAATACAGCGGCAGCCCTGTGAAGAAGATAAACAGCGGACCGCGGGTACCTGCTACGGCAAATCCCCAGAAGAAAACCCCAGCCAGGACAACGAAGAGTAACCGGCGGGCAAAGGATTTGGATTCAATAACCATGATTCCGCAGAATAGCGCGGCATGGGCCATATCAGCGCCAAACTGCCCAGCATCGGAATAGAACGAGAAGGCCCGGAACTGTTTTCCGAAGAGGAGGTGCGTCTTGGCACCCCCTTCGGCCAGCCATTGCTGCTCGCCTGGGGTCAGACCAATGTAATACTGCTTAAAACTCCATAGCGCGGCCAGCAGCGACCAGAATAACCAGCATGAAACGAGCCAGTATAGGTGCTTAGGGTTGTCTAACAGTAAAAAACCGGCAATAACCACCAGCAGCCAGTACAGGGATAGCCCCCGGATGGCAAAGAACCAAACCACCTGACTCTGCGACAGCGGATTGAAAAACAACAGTACGGTGTACATGAACCAGGCCAGAACCAGATAAAAAATCGGGTTCCGGAGCCTGTGTTCGCCAGTTCGCTTGGTCGTAAAAAATATACCCATAAAAATAAGCACCAGCATAAGGTCAATCATCAGACCGTATGGTGCATTGGGTAGAAAGCGACTCAGCCCAAGTATGAAAAAATTGATGTTGAAATAAATCATCAAACCGGCCAGCGGACGGGTCAGGCAGATACCAGCCAGGCCGATAAGAATAGGCAGGCCAATCAAAGCAGCAAGGGCGAATAGCTGACCTACGGCAATGATGACCCCAACGCCAATGGCAGCGGCAGTGCCGATAATAGCCCATTTGATGTCGCGGGCGTTGGGGGCGGGGAGGTATTCAGCGAGCAAACTCATGACGAACGCGATTTAAAAGATAACCTCCCTGCTGCCATCCGACACGTAGAGTAGTCGGTAGCGAGACGGCCGCGTGAGGCTTCATCATCCGAAAGCCCAGCAGCAGTCCCGACAAGAAGGTGGCAATGGAAACAAACGCTACGCTTGCTACCGATTTAAACAGATACAGTGCGATGACCGTACCGATGACATTGACCAGCAACATGATGATGACCTTCTGGAGGTTACGATTCGGTAAGCCTAACGCATCCAGTCCTACACCGGAGTATCGCTCCAGGGGCAACAGGGCCGCATACACCATGAAGAAGCGCAGCACCAGCACGCTGTCTTCGTAGCCGGTCCCTCCCAGCAGCGTTACCAGCGGCTCGGCAAAGATGAAGCCACCGACCGCCACAGGCAGCAAGGCAATCCACAACTGACCGGCATGCCGGTGAAACTCCTCAGCAAATCGCCCAATCTTCTGTTGCTGATGCAGCGCAACAAGCTGAGGAATGGCCGTAATCACGATGCTGCGTGTCGGCATCTCGACCAGTTCCAGCAGCCGCTGGGGCAGGGTATAGACCGTTACGGCCGCCGGCCCCAGAAACGCACTGATCAGAAACGTACTGGAACTCCGCAGCAGGTTCGACAGCAGCAGGGTACCCGTACTGAATTTGCCGAAGTCAAACAGGGCTTGCCGTTCCGCTTTGGTACCCAGTCGTACGTCCCGCAGCCGGCTTCCGCCAAACAACACGACACCAACGCTGACGCTGCCGTAAGCCAGGGCGTAAGACTGATAAAGCCAGGTGCTGGTGAGTTGACCGAACTGCATCCAGCCAACACCGATCAGAACTAGTTGCAACGCCTGGATACCGGGTCGAATGATCTGAATCGGCGTGAACCGGGACTGAGCGTGCCAGAACCACATACTGTGCGACGCAGGCATGGACACAAGCATGAGCGTCAGGAACCAGCCAAAACCGTCGGACCAGTTGCCCGAATCGCTGAACCAGTCGGCCGGTACCAGCACCGCCAGCCCCAGAACAAGCAGGGCGACGGAGCCGGTCAGTAGAGCGCTCAGCTGCCAGGCAGCCCCAACCCAACGCCTGAAAACCGGTACGTTGGTGTGCTCGGCGGTTGCGTGCCGAATAAATCCGTTGAGCACGAAGCCGTTCCGGACTACGTCGAAGAGCGTAAAGTACGTTAGAAAGAGCAACCAACGCCCCAGTTCATCCTTGGGCATCAGCCGGGTTAGCACGCCGAGCATGACGAACCCCAACACGGCCGATGCACCATTGCCCATCAGCGAAATCACCGCATTACTTCGGAGAAGCCGGCTCAGGCGTTTGACAGAAAGCTGCATGAACGCTTACACCGATTTGACTACGGCCGTTGCGGGCGTCGTAGAGGCCGGTAACGCCAGCCGTTGACCGCTGGTTTCCGGTTGCGGCATGGCATCCATCAGTACCATATCCACACGGTTCAGCACACCCAGTACGCACCCCCGTTGCGAAGCCCGGCGATACAGATCGGCCAGCGACTGATCCGTTTTTGTCCAGACCGCCTGCGCATCAACGACAACCAGCGATACGTTACTCTGCGCTGCCAGGTGCGCCGGAATAGCGGTTTCCATCAGGCTCGGCAGTTCGAGGAAAATGTAGTCGTAGTCGGTAGGTACCGGGTCTGTCTGACCGTCGAACAGCACCTCAGCCCGTTGTGTGTCCACAAAGTCGTCCTGAACAGGGTAGCTGATGGCCTGAACCCGCGACAAGCCGGCTGATGTGGTTGCATCGGGCGTCAGTACGCTGGTTTCGGGATACAGGTAGGCAACCCGGTGGCCGGCAGCCGCAAACTTGGCGCTCAGGGCCGTACCAACCCAGGTTTTGCCCTGCGCCGGTCGGGTGCTCAATATCGTGATGAGATACGGCTGCGGCCGGCTCTGCTGGCTCAGTTCGACCACAATGGCACTGCGGAGCTGCTCAACCATCGAATGTTTCACTGACTTCAACCGGTTAACAAACCGACCCTGCATGAGCGGAAAGGCCGCTGCCAGCGACAGGCCGGTGATCTGCTCGGTCCGGCTCGGGTTCTGCAGGCGGTTGTTCATCCAGGTCCGGAGCGCCAGCACGAAAATGCCAAGGAACAACATGACCATAAACGAACCGGCGATAATCAGCCAGCGGGTAACGTTTGAGGCTTTCTGCGGAAAATCCGGGCGGTCAATGGAATTGATCGGACTGGCCATTTCCACGCTTTTCTGCTCGAGTTTCGCCTTGTTCAGGCCATTCAGAACCGCTTTATACTCTTCTTCCGCAACTTGTACCTCGCGCGACAGGTGAGTCAGCTGCGGGCCCAGAGGAGCCAGTTTTTTAAACGATGCGTCATATTCACGGAGCCGCTTTTCGAATACCTCCAGCCGGGCCGCCGATTCATCAGCAGCCAGTACTTTACCAAGCCATTCGTTCGTCAGAGACTCCTGCGGCATAGCGTCTGAGGAGCTGCCTTCGCCATAATACTTCTGCACAACTGCCTGCACATCAGTAGTCAGACGGGTAACGCGGCTTCGCAGAGCGTCCAGCGTTTTGGTGTCGCGACCCATTACCTCGGCGTTGGCCAGCTGAACCTGGGCCGCCGACAGCTCGTCACGTTTAACCCGTAGTTCGTTGCTGGTGGTCAGGTAATTGGCGCGATCTTTCATGCGTTTTTCCAGCGAAGCCACCCCGGCTTTTGCACCGCGGTTGTTCATCAGTTCCCGCTGGTATTCCATTTCCAGCTGGCTGCGGCCGGCGGCAGTTGTGCGGGCCTGCTCATCGAAGTTGATGATGTCATTGCCCGCGCCAAAGCTCTGTAGCTGTGCTTCGGCGGCCTGAAGTTTGGCGGCTGCTTCGCGCGTTTTGTTTTCGTAGAATCGAACAACCGATCGGGTTTCAGCCGTTTTGTTGTCCATGTACCGATCCGCAAATACGTCAAGTAAGACATTGAGTGTCTGCTGCGTCACGGCCGGATCGTCGGCTTTGTACTTCAGCGAAATGATATCGCTCATGTTTTCCCGCTTGGCGATCAGGTTTTCGGTAATGCCGTCGGGTGAGTAACGGGACGTAGCCGACGAAAGCAGGTCAGTAAGACCATTTACGCCCGGTCGGCTCATCAACTGATCGATGCGGGCGGTTGTCGAATCTTCTGATCCGGGTACCACAACCAGCATCCGTACGCTATCGGTAACCGATTCCTGGAGTGCTTTGAATCCTTTTTCGCCCAGTATGGCAGGGTCCGGCTTTTTCAGCAGCAGATGCCGGGCCAGCAACCGACGCCCTACTTTAGCCGCTGTTTTGGGAGACGCCAGCGTCGTTACGATATTGTCGAGGGAGTTGGCAACGGCGTAGAAATCTACTTTTCGCTCATCGCTTCGTATCGAGTAACCTGATGCCAGCCCCGTGTATAACGTAGCATTTGATTCATACTGCCCAGACATATCTGTCGTAAGCAGGTACACAGTCACAGCCGTAACAAGCGGCAGAGCCAACAACCAGATCAAATTTCGTTTGAGTAGTCGGAGAAGCGTAGCTATATTCATACGGATAATTGAAGGATACTTATTTTTTCAGATCAGACAGGGAGACACCAACCAGTGTTTCCAGTTCATAAAAATATTGGGAGAAAGCGCCCCGTTGTTCAACCACGCCGGCCTGTGCGGTGGCATACAGGTTACTGGCCCGGGCGAAGTCGGCCGGATTGATTTTACCGCCCTGGAACTCAAGTTCCGCAATATCGAATGCCACCTTGGTCGCTTGTTCATCACGAATCCGGATTTGCAGCATTTTCTGGGATGTCAGCAGAGCCTGATACAGCCGGACAAGCTCCCGGCGGTACTGTTGCTTGGTGGTTTCACGCTTGGCAACAGCCGTCCGGTAATCTGCATAAGCCTCCCGCAAACGATGCCGGCGTCCCAGCAGCTCAGCAACCGGAATCTGAATGTGCAAACCCAGCCGATAGCCGTTGCTGAGCTGAAACTGATCGCTCGAGTTGAACGTTCCGACAGAATATAATGCCTGGTTGCCATTTGTATAGTTGGCAAATGGATAGACAAACTGGTAGATTACTGTTTTGGAGAACCGGTACCGCGCCAGCCGACCTTCAATGGTCGCATCATCTTCTTTTAAAGCCGGCGAATTACGAAGGCCAACCTGCACGAGGCTATCAAAAGGGACCAGCTGGTCAGCCAGACTGCGCTGTAGGTCAAAGAAAACCGTGTCGCCGATCGAAGATGTTTCAACTGAAGAAACAGCCGGACTTCCTTCGCCACCCGATACTTTGTTTTGGGCATACACACTACCACCCATCACTGCCCAGATGCTCAAAAACAAAATTTTCCCGAATCGGAAGGCCGTAAAGAAAATTGCCGGCCGAAAAGTAAACATACGTTTCCTCATGATAGCAAGAGTAGTAGTTGGAAGAGCATTATTTGATTTCTTTGTCAGAAAGTTACGGCAAAGGGAATTAGGCCCATGGAAAATTTAGTAAGCGATGCAATTCCGGCTGGGTTAGCGGGCTACGATATTGTGGTGGTGGGGCTTCAACCTTTTGATTCGGTGATCGGGAGTAATTGCCGCGACATTGCAATGGAGCTGGCTAAACAATGCCGCGTTTTGTACGTTAACCCGCCATTAGACCGAATTACGGCTTTTCGGCGGGGGGGAATCAACGCCCTGTTCGGTGGGGTAAGATCCGCTGCTCACCCCAGTCTGCGACAGGTCTCAGACCGGCTCTGGGCTTTTTATCCTACGGTTACGCTGGAATCCATCAATCGATTGCCTGATGGACGCCTGTTTGACTCGCTTAACCGGCGAAATAACGAGCGGCTGGCTCAATCAATCCAGCAGGCCATTCAGGAACTGGGCTTTACGCGCATCGTGCTGTTCAACGACAGCGATATGCTGCGGAGCTACTACCTGGATGAGTGGCTTCGACCCGAGCTGATGATTTATTACAGCCGCGACAATCTGCTGGCGGTGGAGTACTGGCAGCTGCACGGTGCCCGGCTCGAACCGGCGCTGATGAAAAAGGCCGATCTGGTGGCGGCCAACTCGGCCTATCTGGCCCGGCTGGCGTCTGAACACAATCCGCGCTCGGTCGACATTGGGCAGGGCTGCGACCTGTCGCGGTTCGATCCGGCGCAGTCGTACGCCATTCCGGCCGATCTGGCCGGAGTCCGGGGGCCGCGCATTGGCTACGTGGGCGCACTGAGTGCCCTGCGGCTCGACCTGAGTCTGCTGGAGTTTGTGGCGCTCGAACGCCCTGACTGGCAACTCGTGCTGGTCGGACCCGAAGACGAGGCTTTCCGGAGCAGCCGACTGCATACGCTACGTAACGTTCATTTTCTGGGACCCAAACCGGGCGAGGAATTACCAGCCTACCTGCATCACATGGATGTGCTGATGAACCCGCAGCAGCTGAATCCCGTTACGGTCGGTAACTATCCCCGTAAAATCGACGAGTATCTGGCAATGGGCAAACCCGTGGTGGCGGTGCAGACGGAGGCCATGGCCATGTTCAGCCGGCACGTTTATCTGGCCGATAATCCGGATGCCTTTATTACCTTAACAGATAAGGCACTGCGCGATGGCGGGCCGGCCAGCCCGGATGAGTGCATTCAATTTGCCCGCTCGCATACCTGGGCTGCTTCGGTGGCGGCTCTGGATCGGGCTGTGCAGGAAGTTATTCAACAAAAACCGGTAACTGTATGATTGCGTCACTGGGACAACAGATTAAGCAAAACGAGCGGTTGAAGTGGTTCGTCCATGGGTTGCTCATTCCGAAAGGACAGGCTCGCCCCCGGCGGTGGGTGAGCTGGTTCGTCAATCCGTTCATGCATCCAAAAGGCCGCGGAGCGGTTGTTCGCCCGACGGTTCGGCTTGATGTGCTGCCGTTTCAGCCGTTTCAGATGGGCGAAGGAGCAACCATTGAAGATTACTGCGTTGTCAACAACGGGGTTGGGCCGGTGAGTGTCGGAGCCAATACCCGCGTTGGTATTGGTTCGGTGGTGATCGGTCCGGTGCAGATCGACAACGACGTTATCATTGCTCAGCACGTTGTGATTTCTGGTCTTAACCATGCCTATGACGACGTAACGATGCCCATCCGCAAGCAACCGGTCACGACAGGCCTGGTCGTGATCGAGGACGAATGCTGGATCGGAGCCAATGCGGTCGTAACGGCCGGTGTCCGTATCGGCAAGCATTCGGTGGTAGCGGCCGGCAGCGTGGTGACCAAAGACGTGCCGCCGTATTCGGTGGTGGTTGGCAATCCGGCGCGGGTAATCAAGCACTACGATTTTGAAAAAAAAGAATGGGTACGGGTCGTTGCTAACCATCAGAACGGTACGGCACCAGCTTCGTCGGTCAGCATTCCCATGGCCCAGAACGGTGTTCCGGTTGTATCAGGCCTGTAGTTTCACCAACTTTTGACGAGCGGCCTGCGGGATCATGCGGGCCGCTTGTTTGCTTTACTCGCCTTTGAACGTAGTAAGCTCAAACGCCCTGAAGCTGCTCTGGTAGGCTTTGTTGATCACACTGAGGTATTCGTTGGCAATCAGGGCGTACCCGCGCGATGTGGGATACATGCCGTCCAGTGAATAAAACCCGCCCGTCAGGAAGGTCGTGTTCAGAGTGATGCCGTTCTGCGTAAGGCCCGCCTTCAGTCGCCCCGACAAACCATACAGGTCGACAACCGGTAGGTTACGGGCCGTGGCTTCGGCCTGGATGATGCTGTTGAACGCCTGAACAGCGTTCCGGGCCTGTTTAACCTCGTCGGCATCCAGTACGTCCTCGTTGTGGAGCGGATACGCCGAAAAATAGCCTTTCTGCAAACCTGTCTTACCCGCCAGCCCAATCGAATCGGCATCGTTCAGAATAAGGTCATCGGCCGTAGCCGGTCGTACAACCCCCTGCCCGGTTCGGATGTAGACAACCACTTTATTGGGCCCCTGCATGGCCGTTACGGTGCGGGTATTCAGGTAAGCCATCGTCGTGATGTCGGGCAGGTTGCTCAGTACGCCCTTAGCCTGCCGGCTCGTCAGTACGTCGAGCAGCTGCCGAAGGTGGGTGGTGAAAGTGGTCGTGCTGGTGATCGCTTCGCGCCCGCCACTGGTCACGAATGCCATAACGTCATCGCTGCCGATTGAACAGGTGAAAAACGTGTGTCCGTTCTGACCGGTCGAGCGGGCTTTTACGTAGTCAAGGTATGTAGTTTGTTCCTGTCCGCTGGTCAGTAAACGTTCGAAAAAGGGGTTCCCCTGGGCTGATCCGTAGCCAGCCGTGTTGAGATCGGCCAGCCGCAGGTTCGGAATGCCTAGGTTAGCCGGCGCCGGACCGGTGTATTTGGTGAACAGCATCGGGTTCCGGCTACGGATGGCCGTACCGCTGCTGACGTAGCCAAGGGCGGGAAATCCGGCTACGGCTGGTCCGCTGGTCTGCTGGAGATAGCCTGACCCATTGGCCTGGTCTTCGTTGAACAGGGGTTGTACGAAGGCAGATCCACCGGCGGATTGAAACCGTTGCGCCAGTAAATTTGGATAGGCGTTGAGCTGGCTCTCGCGGTAAAGGCCACCGTTGCTGAATCCGGCCGTCAGGGCGTTTCCTACGGCCAGATACCGGCTGAAATCGGCGGTGCTTGAAGTAGCGGGTTGGGTAGGCTCTTGCTGGTTTCGCCGGCAAGCAGTGAATAAAAGGACAGGGACTACTACGTAGAGAAAAGCGTTCATAAGGAATGGCCTGGTGCCTGTAATAATTCCCTAATTAACCTGTTTAGACGCTTTGTGGCTTCAACAAAACCAACAAAGGTAATTGTCCTAAAAATAGCTTAAATTTTTATACGTTAAGTTCAATGAGGAAATACTTTTGCCGGTGCCGCACGAAATGTTTACCAGGTCTTGAGTAAAATGCCCTGAGTTCGTAATAATCGGCAAGCGCCTGCCGGCAGGCGCTACGGTGTAAACTTATGGGCGGGGTAGTTGTTGACTACATACAATCAATCAGCAACGGTATGAAAGGCTTCCTGTTTTTAAGTGTATCGCTATGGTTGGGCGTGGCCATGAGTGCAATGGCCCAGAGCCAGTCGCCGACCATGCAGCAGTCGACCTCAACGACCAATACGCGCACAACCAGCCCCGTTAAGACCAAAATGAAAAAGAGTGGTCTGGGCAAACCCATGCAGAACGATACGACGCAGCCCCGCAACCGCCGGCAGCGTCGGCTTCCGCCCGACTCACTGCGCCGGGGAGGAGCCACGCGCGTCGATACGGTCCGGTAGCCGCTCCGGGCCAGCTACCGAAACTTCGGCCGGAACCGTCAAACCTATCCGTCATGAGCGGGTTATCCGTACGATGACCCGCTCAACGTTTTGTTATGCCGTTATTTCCCTTTCCTCCCTTTGATTTCGTCATCTTTCCCCTGATGATGGTAGCCTTCGGTCTGCTGCTCTGGATACAGTGGCGTCGGCCGTTGCGTCGGCAGCGCACCAGCACCGTGCGCCGGGTGGTACGTAACGTCGGGGTTTCGATTCCGATGTTCATCGTGTTTCGGTTGCTGCTGATTCCCGTGCCTCTGCTGACGGCGCTCTGGGCCGAACGGCAGGACGTTGGGCTGCTGCACTGGCTGCTGCCCGAAACGGGCGCGTGGCTGTATGTACAGGGGGCGCTGGGCTTTCTGCTGTTCGACTACAGCTACTACTGGTGGCACCAGGCTACGCACTACTGGCCTGCTTTCTGGCGGTTTCACAACGTTCATCACACCGACCTCGACATGGACGTATCGACGGCCGTACGGTTTCATTTTTCCGATATGATAATCGGGACGGTATTCCGGGCGTTGGTTGTGCTGGGGTTTGGGATTGGCTTCTGGACGGCCCTGATCTACGAAGCCGTGTTTGAGCTGGCCACGCAGTTTCACCATTCCAATACGCGGCTGCCCAAACGGCTGGAGGACGTACTGAGTAACGTGATCATAACCCCACGGCTCCACGGCATCCACCACTCCATCATCCGCGACGAGCTAAATTCAAACTGGGGCACGGTGTTTTCGTTCTGGGATCGGCTGCACGGCTCCTGGCGGATGGATATTCCGCAGGACCAGATCGACATCGGCGTACCGGCTTACCGCGACGAACAGGAACTGACGTTCATCAAATTGCTGAAAATGCCGTTTGGGCCGCAGCGCGACTGGCGGCTACCCACCGGCGAACGACCCGAAACGCGCAAATAGACCAAGCTATTTTTCTTTCTTACGTTCCTCCCGGCGTTCCTGACGCTCGGCTTTACGTTCTTCGCGTCGCTCCTGGCGTTCGGCTTTGCGCTCGGCCCGCTTAGCTTTGAAATCGTTTTTTACGTCTTCCAGGGCATCTTTAAACGTAATGGTGTTGTCGAACTCACCCCGAAAAGCCTCGATGTACGCGTTACGCAGTACGCCGAACAGGGTTGGCCAAACGGCAGTTTCGATGTTCTCGACTGTCCCGCTCAGCGGAATTCGGGTGGCTACCTGGTCCTTCTTCTGATTTTTAAGCACGGCCGTTCCGACCTGAGCCGCCAGTTCGGTGAAAAATCGCCCAACGCTCCGGTTTTCATTTTCGTTGAGCTTGAAAATTTTCATGTTCTTGGTCAGCGGTTTTATGTAGCCGGCCAGCTTCCCGTTGTTCATGGCCATTTCGTTGTAAACGCTGACCGTACCCCGTTCAAAATCCAGATTGGCATATTCGCGGGCCAGGTTGTTGATTTTAACCAGCTGCACATCCCGAAACTCCAGGTTATAGTTAAAATCCGGAAGGGGTTTGAGCAGATACATGTTGGCGTCGAAACGCATGGTGCCTCCGTAGCCGGGCATGTTGCCCGTGGCCCACACCGGTGAGGGTAAACTCCCTGGTTTTTCTTCTACGTTCCGGATGTTGCGAATCTCGCCGTTGAGTCGTTGCAGCGATACGTCGGCGCGGGGCTGAGTGATCAAACTCGTCAGATCAACCTTGCCGTCGTAAATGGCAAAGCGGTTGATCTGGATCGGCAACAGCTCTTTAACCAGTTGGGTCCAGTCAACTTCGGCCCCTGTCTGGCTGGCGGCTTCGTTTTCACTGAACGCAAAATTGAGTTCAGGCCCGTAGCATTCTACTTCACCCACCAGGCTGCCTTTAAACAGCGACTTCCACTCGATGGATAAATCGCTTTTGGGTATGTAGAGGAACGGCTCTTTGATTTTGCCGTTGATTTTACGAATCCGTAGATCGTCGATCTGGTAGGCACCCCGCAGCAGCGAGATGTCTACATCCTCAATGTGGCCCGTGTAGCTGCCCATGTCGGCCAATACCTTGTTGACGTACCGAAGCACGAAGTAGGGCAGCAGCAGCCGGGCTATGATAATCAGCACAATAAGTGCCAGTAAAATTTTTCCTGTCCGTTTCAAAGCAGTTCATACCGTTGGTGACTGGATAATAAAACTAAAAAACACGCGTAGGGTTACAACAACCGAAAAGCCTCCCCGCCGGAAGGCTTTTCGATGAGTAGTTGATTCTTGGGAAAGAACCTTAACGATCCGGCGAAAACTTACGTCCGCCCAGCGTGGCGTACTTGAAGTCGGCTTTGCCCTCGAAAGCCGCATTGTCGAAGGTTGTGCCGCGGGGCATGTGGGTGTATTTGAAACTCGCCATGTCCGAGAAGCGGGCATCCCGGAAATCGGCCGGTTCGTCGAATTTAGTGTACTTGAAATCGGCGTATCGGCCAAACGTAGCCCGTCCAAAGGCCGAGGCTTCGTTAAACTTCGTGTATTTGAAGTCGGCATACCCCCGGAATTTTGAACCGCTGAAATCAGCCGCATCGTTGAAACGGGCGTATTTGAACAAAGCCAGTTCGCGGAACGTATTGTCGGTAAACAGGGCCCGTTGCCGGAAGTCGGAGTACTTGAACGCAGCGTCGTCCTCGAACGTACAGTTCTCGATCGTTACGGCTTCGCGGAAGTCGGCGTTGAAGACTTTGTTGGTGTTTTTGGTGAATTTGTTTTCCTCCGAGTAATACGCCAGGAACTTGCCCCGGAACGTACAGTTTCGGAAAGAAACCGGAACCTCCACCGTACTACGGTAAAACTCGGTCTCACCTACCCAGTTGCCTTCCCGATCCAATTTGCGGTTTGCCAGGTTGGTGAGATCAAGGTCACCGTTGATGGTTACGTTCTGGTACGAAACGGCTTCCTTGCGGTTTAGTTTGGCAATGATGTCTTTGGCATCGACTGTTTGCTGGGCCCATACCGGCGATAGCGCAACGAGGGCAAGCAGAAATGAAGTAAGCAGGGTTTTCATGGGCGGTTATCTGTGTTTATGATAAAGATGCAGTTTCGGCGGGGCGGGTTGCACGGTGGGTGACGCCCCAAACGAAAAAGCCGAACCTCGCGGTCCGGCTTGCTCTTCAGGTTGTATTGACTGAATCGACGGGTATGCCCTGTTAATCCAGCCACATCACTTTGTCGTAGGCGACTTCGTAGTCCATTTCTTCCAGCGGAATCAGGCCGGCAAATTGTCCGGCTTCGTCGGTCCGGATGGCATTCCAGCGACCACTGGTATCGCGGAGCAGCAGCTTGTACCCATAAAGCGGGTGAAGTGTATCGCCGTCGGTGCGGTGATCCCAGCCGGTCTGTAGTTCAATGGCGAACCCGATCCGACTCAGCACTTCGTCCATTTCGCCAACCAGGGTGCCGGCTCCGTCCAGTTCTTCAATCCATAACACCAGCCCATCGGTGCCCCAGTCAAAGTGGAGCTGGCTCGGTGTCAGTGTGATGACGGTCATGTTCATAGCGTTGTTGATTACGTCAGGCTACCCGCTGAAACGGGTGAGCCGTCAGGGGTGATACTCGGTCGGCCCCAAGGCGGTCCGACTCCTGTTCGTCGCGCCATTTGCGCAGCCAGAAGCGGTATTTCTTCCGGCCGTAGTCGATGAACCCCGGGATGGACGTAGCGTCGACGGCAAACAGCCGGTGGGGTTTCTGTTTCATGACACCGATAAACACAAACCGAAATTGCCGGGTGGTGGCCCATTCGCTCTGATCGGCGTACCGCAGACTATCCAGATAAAAGGCGGCCTGCCGGTCGTAGTCATAATCGTAACAGGATTGCAGAAACTGCGCCTGGGTCCGGGCCGAGGTGGTTTTGATGTCCATCACCAGGGCGTTTCGGCGTTTGGGACTTGTATACACCATGTCAAGGCGGGCTTTGCAGTCAATGCCGCTCATCGGGTCCGTAAAAAGAACCACCCGCTCCCGCTCCGACAGCCGCAGGTACCGGCGGCAGAACGCATCCTGCCGGATGGTTTGCATCAGTGTGCCAAGCTGCACGGCCTGCTTCGGGGCCAGGTCGGGGAGCAGCTGTTCCAGAACGGTACCGACCGTTTCGGGCTCCAGCAGGTGCTGATGAAAGGCCTTGCCAAAAGTCCGGGTCTGTTCCGTAGCCCAGCGCGCCGACGGCACCGACCAGTAGCCGAGGTGTTCTTCCTTAAGGCGTGTCAGGTCCGAGTTGGATACCCGGGCAATCGCGCGATAATCCATTCGTGCATGTGTTTTGAGGTTGAACAATCAGAATAGGGGGATGGTATTCCGTTTACGGTGCGAAGCTTCAGAAGCCTGTTCACCGTAAACGGAATACCGGACACTGTAAACCGTGTTCTCACCCCTCTCCGCTAGTCAGGAGTTCAGGCTCTTCGGCTGCGTGGGCAAACGGATTGTAGTAGTTGAAGGCCGTTTTGATGTTGGCAATGTCGGTAAGGGTTTCCTGGCGGAAGACCTTAACATCCTGCGCAAACTGCTTTAATTCTTTGGTCTTCTCAGGGTCGCCCATTTTGTACGAGAACGTGGCGATATAATACACGCCTTTCGGCTGAATTTTCGTGTTTTCTTTTTTCTCCGCCACGGCCGTGATCACTACGTCGGCCAGCGTCAGGTCGTCGTAATACAGCGGTTCGATGAGCCGGAAGATGTTATCAACTGAATAGCCGTGGAACAGCACCGCCGACACGCAGTTCTTCTCGTCAATGAAAAAGAGCTCCGCCCAGTTCTTGGTGCCCATGTTCAGAATGTTGTCGGTGAAGATTCGCCAGGCGATTGGTTGAAAGGTCAATGTGCGGCCCAGCTTATCGGTTCCGTTGATGTTGAACACGCCTTCTTTGGCATCAAAACGGTACTGACGGGGATGTCCTTCCAAATATTTATACTTGTTTACGACGTCTCCGGTCACTTCATGCACTTTTTGATAAGATTTCAAGGCGCCAACGCTTTGAATTGTCTCAATTGTGTTTTTGTTTTGCGTGTTCATTAGTATTTGTTGTTTACTGTTCAAGCAGGGGGCCCATATTGCGGTCCCTTTTGCCTTTTACAGGGGGTTCGTTTAACAGGTAAATATACATAGTTTCGTGTAATCTGCAAAGCCGTTGAGCAAAGTTTTTGAGCCCGGTTAGTCTCCCTTCGAACGCCATTTTTTGACGCTATTTACGCTATTTTTTGCCAGATTGACCCAGGTGTGAACCCGCATGACGGGCAACCATCTTTTTTTACATAAGTTTGTGTAAAATCCCACCGTGCCATGACCATTCATAACCGCCTGCAGGAACTGATCGACGCTCTTGATGTCAGTGTATTAGAGTTTGCCCGGCAGTTGGGCGAGCGACGGGGCGAGAAAGTATACCACATCCTGCACGGGCGACTGAAGCCCCGCTACGATACCATCGAAAAAATTTTGCTGGCCTACCCACAGGTCAACGCCGACTGGCTGCTGCGGGGCGAAGGCCTTATGTTCAAGACCCTCAATTCGCCCTCGGCAGCCATTACCACCGAAGAGCGCCTGCGCAATATGGAGTACCTGTTGTTTCAGCTCAACGAACGTATGGCGCTGCTCCAGCAAACGAACGATCAGCTACGGGCCGAACTGGCCGCTCTGAATGCTAAGTAGTTCAGCTTATACTTCATATTCAGGCAGTTTCCCCGCTTTTCTTGCTTCCTGTTTCAACCCCGGTATGGGTCTGGCACTGCTGTGTCCAATTTCTTCAATTTTTTGTCCCGTTGAATAGTCTTACCTATTCACAAGTTGACATATTCCTAAGAGAAATATAATATGTTTAAGCCCTTAGGGGTCTACTTAAGTACTTATACATCAATATCTTAACCCGTTTACTCAATGAGAAACTTCTTAAGGTTTCGTACTTGCCTCTGGTTGTCGGTAGGCTTGCCGCTGACCGAAGTACCGGTGTTTGCCCAGACACCGGCTACGAACCAGCAGAGCACCACCGCCACACAGGGGAATCAGCCGGCGACACCCACCCCCGCTGAACGAGCAATCATGGGGACAACCCCAACGCAGACGGCCCCGCAGAGTGTTACGCCCATTGCGGACCCATCGGCCGCACCCGCCAAAACCAGTCAGCCCGCTACTCCCGCTGCCCAGCCACCCACTACCCCCGCACCCGGTACTACGTCATCCAGCCAACCGGGTCCAGGCCAGGGGGCCAATCGGAGCGGTCGGGTGGTTGACCAGGGTACCGGAACAGGCCTGCCCGGTGTCAACGTTGCCGTTAAAGGAACCAGTCGTGGCGTATCGACCGATGCCGAAGGAAACTTCCGGCTGCAGGCTCCGGACAACGCTGTACTGGTTTTTTCATTTATCGGCTACAAACCACAGGAGGTAGCCGTGGGTGGTCAGACGACGCTGAACGTAGCGCTGGTGGAGGACGTATCAACGCTGAATGAGGTGGTCGTAACGGGCTACGCTACCCAGGAAAAGAAGGACATCACAAGTGCCGTCACCGTGATTGCCCCCAAAGAACTGCTGTCGGTTCCGGCGGCTAACCTGGGTCAGCAGCTTCAGGGCCGCGCAGCCGGTGTGCAGGTGTTGCAGGACAATTCGCCCGGTGGCGGGGCCAGCATCCGGATCCGGGGCTTCGGTACGCTGGGGAACAACAACCCGCTCTATGTCATCGACGGCGTACCGACCCGGGAGAACCTGAACAACCTGAATCAGAACGACATCGAGTCGATCCAGATTCTGAAAGATGCGACGTCGGCATCCATCTACGGATCGCGGGCGGGTAATGGTGTAGTGATTATTACTACCAAGAAGGGTAAGTCCGGCGAGCCCCGCCTGACATTTGACGCCTACTACGGTAGCCAACAACCGTACAAGTACTTAGACCTGCTCAGCACCCAGGAGTATGGCCAGTACCTGTGGCAGAGCAAGCGGAATGCCGGTGTGGTGAATCCAGCGACCGGTAACCCATCGCAGGCGCAGTACGGAAACGGCCCCGAACCGGTCATACCCGACTTCATCGTACCCGACGGAACATCGGCCAGCGACCCGCGCGTGGCCCGGAACCCCGACGGAACCTACCAGAACTACAGCATCGATCGGTTCAACGACCCCCGCTTCGGCAGCAGCGTGTTCCAGATTACGCCCGCCAACAGGGAAGGTACCGACTGGCTGCGCGAAATCATGACCGACGCACCCATCCAGAACTATAACCTCGGCCTGACAGGCGGCACCGAAAAAGGTCGGTATGCCCTCTCGGTGGGTTATTTTAATCAGGAAGGCATCATTCGCTACAACGGATTCACGCGGTACTCGCTGCGGGCCAACACCGAATTCACGATCAAGAAACGGGTGCGAATCGGCGAAAACCTGCAATTGGTACTGGCACAGCGCAAAGGTGGTTTTCGCAACGAAGGCACGGAAGGAAACGGCATCCTGATGGCCATTCGGATGCAGCCCATTGTGCCGGTGTACGACGTTGCCGGGAACTACGCCGGAACGCTCGGCAGTAACCTGGGTAATGCCAAAAACCCGGTAGCGCTGCTCGACCGGGCTCAGAACAACGGCTACCGCGACCTGCGCGCCCTGGGGAACGTGTATGCGGAGGCCGATATCCTCGACGGCTTCACGCTGCGGACCAGCTTCGGTCTGGACGGTACGCTGGCCTACGGTACCAACTACGGCATTCCGGAGCCGGAGGCATCGGAGCCCGTTCGGACCTACAGCGTCCGGAAAGATGCGCAGTACCGCTATTCGTGGACCTGGACCAATACGTTGTCGTACCGGAAAACCTTCGCCAACATGCACAACCTGAATGCGTTCGTGGGCATAGAGGCCATTTCGGCTTTTGGGGAGTACCTCGAAGGATTCCGCGACCGGTACTACAGTGGCGCTCCTGAACTACAGTACCTGGACATCGGCGACCAGGCTACCCAAACCAACCGCAACTACGCGTTCAACGACTACCGGCTGTTCTCGTATTTCGGTCAGGCCAACTACTCCTACCGCGACAAATACCTGTTGCAGGCTACCCTGCGCCGGGATGCTTCGTCGCGGTTCCTGGCTGCCCAGCGGTACGCTACGTTCCCGGCCGTTTCGGGGGGCTGGCGCATCACGGGCGAGCCGTTCATGAAAAGCGTGCCGGTGATCAGCGACCTGAAATTACGCGCCGGCTGGGGGCAGACCGGAAACCAGGAGATTGGCGACTATAACGCCTACACAACCTACGCGGCTGACTTCGACCGGGCGGGCTACAGCCTCAACGGCAACCCGAACGCCTACAACACAGGGTTTGCCATCCAGCGCTTTGGTAACCCGAATGCCCGCTGGGAAACGACCACGTCTATCAACGTAGGACTGGATGCCGGGTTGTTCAGCAATGCCCTGGAAGTTAACCTCGATGTGTATGAACGAAAAACGACGGGTCTGCTCTACACCCGGCCGCGTCCGGCTACGGTCGGTCAGGGAGATCTGCCCGCCGAGAACGTAGCGGCCATTCGCAACCGGGGCGTTGACCTGCAGGTCAGCTACCGGGGCCGGGCTTTCGACGACAAGATTCGATACCAGGTATCGGGTAACTTCTCGACGTACCGGAACCGGGTGCTGGAGCTAAATCCGGCCAGTCCCAACGAGCCGCTGCTGGGGCTTAGCTCGCGGCTGCCGGCCGTCAACCGGTCGGTGGTAGGTCAGCCGATTTCGCTGTTCTACGGCTACGTCATCGACGGTATTTTCCAGACGCCGGAAGAGGCCGCGGCTGCGCCCAGCTTCCCCGGCTACAACGATGCCGAGGTGGTGATTGACGGCCAGCGGGTACGGGGCGTTGGTAAGTTTCGGTACCGCGACCTGAACAACGACGGACAGATCACGGCCGACGATCAGACGTTTATCGGCAATCCTCATCCGGATTTCAGCTACGGACTGAACGTCAGCGTCGGCTACGGGAATTTCGACCTGACGCTGTTCGGACAGGGCGTATCGGGGAACGACCTGTTCAACTATGTGCGCTACTGGACGGATTTCAATACGTTCCAGGGAAACCGGACCAAAGATGTGCTGTACAACTCATGGACGCCCCAGAATCCAACCGCGACACTGCCGATTCTGGACGAAAACGATGCCATCAGCAGCCGGGCTTCGACTTATTTCATCGAAAAGGGCTCGTACTTCCGGATGCGGAACATCCAACTGACGTATTCGCTGCCGAAAGGATTTGGCACCCGCCTGGGGCTGAGTGGAGGCAGTATCTACCTGCAAACGACGAACCTCTTCACCGTGACCAAATACAGCGGTCTGGACCCCGAAATTACACTGCGTAACTCGTCGGCTTCCAACGAAGACCGGCAGTTGGGCGTCGATGAAGGCCGGTATCCAACGCCCCGTCAATTTCTGGTCGGCTTAAACCTGAGTTTCTAACCTTCACTGCCAACACGTATGAACACAATAAAAAAATGGATAAGTGGTGGTCTGGCTACGGTCGGGCTGCTGATGCTGAATGCCTGCGGTGAAGATTTCCTGACCCGAACCCCGCAGGGCACCTTCAACCCAAACGCGGTGACCGATGCGCGGGGGATCGACGCCCTGCTGACGGGCGCGTATGGTATGCTCGACGGAATACCGTCTGTGGGCCCAAGCTGGCACGGGGCCGGGTCGAACTGGGTGTTCGGTGAAATTCCGTCCGACAATGCCTACAAAGGTACCGACGCCGGTGACCAGCCCGAGCAGACGGCGATTGAACGATACGTCTGGACAGTTACGAACGAACACGTACGGGGCAAATGGCGGACCTTGTACAACGGCGTTGCCCGAACGAACGACGTACTGGACAACCTTGCACTGGTGGAAGATCTGGATACGGCCCGTCGGCGCGTGATCAGTGCGGAAGCCCGGTTCCTGCGGGGGTTCTACCACTTCGAAGCCAAGAAGATGTGGAACAATATTCCGTTCATCGACGAGCAGGATTATAACAAAGAAGTTCCCGACAGCGCCAAAGTGCCTAACACCGAGGACGCCTGGCCACGGATTGAAGCCGATTTTATGTATGCCATGCAGAATCTGCCCGATGCCTTTCCCGGCGAACCCGGTCGCGCAACCCGCTGGGCAGCGATGGGTATGCTCGCCAAGAGCTATCTGTACCAGGGGTTCGACCCGTATACCGGTGCGCCTAACCCGCAGAAGCTACAGCAGGCGTTGACGCTGTTTAACCAGATTATTGCCAGTAACCGGTTTGCGCTCATGGATCGATACGGCGACAATTTTTCAGCGGCTCCGGCCAATCGCAACAACCGAGAATCCATCTTCGAAATCCAGTACTCCGTTACGTCCTCGGCGGGTGGGGGCGGTGGTTTGGGCGACGAACTGGCCTGGCCGTACAACACGGGGCCGGGTGGCTGCTGCGGGTTTTACCAGCCGTCGCAGAACCTGGTGAATGCCTACAAAACTGATGCCAATGGCCTGCCGCTCATCAATACATTCAACGAAACTGATGTTACGAGCGACCAGGGACTGTCCTCGGATCAGCCCTTTACGCCCTATGCTGGTACGCTGGATCCCCGACTGGATCATACCGTTGGCCGACGGGGCATTCCGTACAAGGACTGGGGAGTTCACCCGGGTCGGACCTGGGTTCGTGATCAGGCTTATGCCGGACCCTATTCGCCGAAGAAACACATTCCGGAACGCCAGTTTTTTGGTGTAAACCCCGGCAACAACCGCCTGCATTCCAATAACTACCGGTACATGCGGCTGTCGCAGGTGCTGTTGTGGGCGGCCGAATGTGAAGTGGAAGTCGGAAGCCTGACCCGCGCGCGGGACCTTGTGAACCAGATACGTCGGCGGGCGGCCAACCCCGACGGCTTCGTTCGCGGAGCGGATGGGGCGCCGGCTGCAAACTACGTTGTTCGGGAGTATCCGGCCGGTGCTCCGCAGTTTGCTACGAAGGAAGCCGCCCGGAATGCCGTGCGCTTTGAAGAACGACTCGAAACGTCGATGGAAGGTCATCGCTTCTTCGATCTGGTCCGGTGGGGCATTGCTGAGCCAACCCTGAACGCGTACCTGACCAAAGAGCGCACGCAGCGGACGTACCTTTCGGGGGCAACGTTCACTAAAAACCGGAACGAGTTTTACCCGATTCCATTCGAGGAGATCCTGAACAGCGCCATTAACGGACAACCCACGCTGCGACAGAATCAGGGCTATCAATAAGTCAAAAGCGTACTGTTGTCAAAAAACAAACGGCCGATCACTGGATCGGCCGTTTGTTTTTTTAAGAGGAGTTGAGCAGAAAGAACGGGGGCGTGTGGGGCTGACGGCTACACCAGGCAAGGTTCGAACGCCCACTGGTAATAAGCGTGCAGCAGCTCGTTGAGATAGCATTCAGGGTCTATCAGCTTGCCGAACGACTCCAGAATAGCAGCACATTCGGAAGCAACAATCCGGAATGGCTGCCCTTTGTCGATCAGTCGGTACTGAGCCGATCGGCCGGTGAAGCGTTCAATGCTTTGTACAATCTGCAGCGGGCTGATACTAACCGGATAAGCCACATTGATGGTCTGATTATGGAAAACAGGCTCCTCAATCAACTGCATGACAACCTGGTAGAGATCATCGACGTCGATCAGGTTGCGGGTTGCGCCCTGCCAGACATCGAAGGGCTCGCCACTCCGGCAGCGTGCCATAAAATAATTGAGCACCGTATTCGGATTACCCGTACCACCCACCACGTTCGACGCGGGGCAGATCAGGTAGCGTTCGGCCCGCTCAGCGATCAACGATTCAAGGGCGAGTTTGTGTGCTACGTAAGGGGAGCCCCGCTCGGTCGGGTCATGCACGCTACACGTACTGAAATAAATGAATAAGCGGCCCTCAGCCTGACGAAGCCAGTGCTCAACGAGCCTGCGCTCCCGAACAAATGGCTCACGCTGGGTTTCTTTCGAATTAGAAACACCTGAGGCAAACAAAATAACATCATCATTATGCGCCAGCGAACTGAAGCGCCGGGCAATCATCCCATTACCGATAACCATGAGGGACGGGCTGGTGGTTAATACATGTACTCAGTAAAGAGAGCAAACGTGGGGCCAATACACTCGTATCGTGTGCCATAGCTCGCTCATAAAAAACTTTTCCTAGCGTCCGGCGCTCAATCGGGTCATTAATCAGGCGATTGAGCACATTGGCCATGGCCGATACATCCGCGTAGGGAATCAGGCAGCCCGTGTCGTGCCCAACGTAGTCGGCGCTTCCCCCTGATCCCTGAAAAGTCAGCACCGGATTGTAGTTCAGCCCCGCTTCGAGCATCACCAGGGGGTATGGGTCCTCGCGGGAGGTAAGAGTAAATAGATCAAAACAGGCGACGTAGTCTAGGTAATCGCCCCCCGGTTCGATCAGGTGAACGCGGTCGGTCAGGCTCATCCGTGCCAGATCATACATCAGATGCTGGTATTCTTCGCTCGCCTTCGGAACACCTACCCAGATGAAATGCACCTCGGGGCTTGTCAGGTCATTATTTTGCTTGAGCACCTGCTGCGCCACCAGTGCGAACAGATCCACGCCTTTACGCCACTCGGCGTTGCCGCAGCCTCCTACCACAACTGCATCGGCCGCAATACCCAGCCGCTTCCGAACCGCAGACCGCTCTACCTTACTCAGGGCACTGGTCAGGGTTTCGGCCCGCAGGATTGAATTGAGAACGGTCGTTTTCAGGCGATCCACGCCGTGGTTGTCAATGAGATTATCCTGAACCGCGCCTGAGCCGCACAGGAAGTGACGGCAAGTGTTGAGCTGAAACTGAAGATCAGCCGGTTGGGTGTAAATACTGATGGATGTTTCCAGCTCGTGGACGTACGACACAAACGGGATGCCCAGCGGCTGAAGCGTACGCAGTAGGGAGCCGTTTGCAATGGTGTTCGAGAAAATCAGGTCAAACTGCTGCGCCCGGAGTGTGTCGAGCAGGCCGGCGGGAAGCACCGTTACGGACGAAGCCGGCTTTGACCGGTTACCCGTTTGTAGCCGACGTAAAATCCGGGAACCTAAGGATGGATTTTGCGGATGAACAAACCCGTCGTATACGGTTGTCACGCGTTCATACTCGGAGCGAAGGGGGCCGTCGCCGGCTAGTAACAGGGCCGTTTGAACGCCGGTCTGCTTTAAGTACGTGAGCAAATGCAGAAGCAGGTATTGCGCTCCCGCCCGGTTTGCATCGTGACCAATAAAAAGTACTTTATAGCTGAACAAACCTGGTGTAAATTAAAACGTTTACTGATTTGACTGATTAACTTCCGGGTGCGTGGGAGGCATCGCCGACGCTGGATGGCTTGTCAATGATTGACACTACACGTCCAAACTAGCTTTTAATACCTGTGCTGATTCCGTGTGGATGCCTCCGTTGACGTCAACGGAAGCTGCTGCGAATATGATGATTTTTTTAATTACTGTAAAGGTTGTTCAGCTAAAAAAAGGCGCTTCTACGATAGGTTTACTGTATTACTCAAAACAGTACGGCCATCTTGTTTGATACTACGCTGCTCCTGTCAGAAACGGAAAAAACGGCTCTCTGCGTTATGGGAGCCGTATTTATGAAGAATTGATGCTAGTGGCTTGACTAAGTATAAATACTGGCGTAATTGATTTGCAGTCAACAACTTATATAACAAACAAATTGCATTATTAATAGACTGATTAAGCCCTGATTTTATAATAAACCTTTCCTGTTTGACCGTATGGCTGTGGCTACTAACCAGCATGATGTTGCTAAGCTCCCTAACTAAACCTTAAGGAACTACGCGCAACGTCCCAGCGCTGGGAGCTGGGAACGGACAGGCAAGGTACTGAATAGTAAAGAACTGCGCCGTCATCTGTTTTGTGACCTGATACGCTGGAATCAGGTGCTAAACGCCTACGCGACGAAAGAAGGTGAAAAGCGGACGTACCTGCGCGGAGCCCGGTTCGTAAAGGAGAGAAACGAGTACTATCCGATTCCGCAGGAGGCTATTGACAATGCCTACCTGTCGGGCAAACCAACGCTGGTTCAGAATCCGGCGTATAAATAGGAGGAAGGAGGGAAGGGAGGAAAGGGGGAAGGGAGTACTTTTCACGGCTGGCTACTTAACCCTTTCTTCTTTCCCTCCTTTCTTCTTTTCCAAACAACCGGCCAGTATTTCTAGTTAATATGTCAAAAAACCACTCAACGGTATGGCAACTACATCACCATTTGATCCGGATAAAGTAGACCCTGAATTCTATTCGAACAATCCGAACCAGCACGGCGACTCTGATTTCGGCCGTGAGTCGGAGGGGGTGGGTAATGCTCAGTATAACAGCGTAACAACCAACGACCGTGGCGAAACGTCAGAAGACATGGCCGTTCGCCGGGAGCAGAACGTTAATGTCGGAGATCCCGACCTGCCCGAAGGTGAAAACTACGGCGTGACAATGGAATGGGACGTTAATCCGGAATCCATCACTACACAGCCGAAAGGCCACATGATGAGTGATGAGGCTTCGCGGAAGCTGAACGAAGTCGCTGAAAACCCATCGGACGATGCCTTGTTCCACCGGGGCGACGCTACGTACCTCGAACAGAACGACGATCCGAATCAGGGATATGACCCGCACAACGTGGGGTATAGCAACAACGAAAAGAAGAAAGATAACGATAGAAAGTAAGCAGTTTGAGCGCGGCTTATTTCTTTCTACAGCCAGGCCGGGATGTCACATTCCCGCGTCTGGCTGTTTTTTTTGAGTAAGGTATACCGCCCGGCCGCCTTTATACGGTAGTTCTTTCGTAAACTTGCCGCGTCACATTACTGCGGACTGGCGGTCCGCCCTTTCGTTTTGCTCATCGAAACCCGTGCCTATGCCCGGGCGGGATTGCTCGGCAATCCGTCCGACGGCTTTTTTGGTAAAACCATTGCCATCTCCGTTCGTAATTTCGGCGCATCCGTTACGCTGTATCCGTCGCCGGAACTGCACATCGAAGCGCAGCTGCAGGACAGCAACATTTTCCGGAGCATTTTTCACCTGCGCGATGCCGTCGGTACCCTGGGTTACCACGGCGGAGTCCCGTTGATCAAAGCCGCCATCAAGAAATTTGCGGAATACTGCGAGCAGCAGCAGATCCGGCTGCCGAATCAGAATTTTTCGATTCGGTACAAAACGTCCATTCCCCGGCAGGTGGGCCTCTCGGGGTCCAGCGCCATCATCGTCGCTACGTTCCGGGCGCTGATGCAGTTTTACAACGTAGAGATTCCGCAGCCGGTGCTGCCTAATCTGGTCCTCGCCACCGAAACCGATGAGCTGGGCATTGCGGCCGGTCTGCAGGATCGCGTAATTCAATGCTATGAAGGCTGCGTATACATGGATTTCGACCAGGCCACGATGGAGCGCCAGGGATACGGCCAGTACCAACCGCTGGACCCGAGATTGCTCCCGAAGCTTTATATCGCGTACAATACGGAGCTGGGAAAGCAGTCGGGGCGGGTGCACAACGATGTCCGGGCTCGCTGGCAAAAAGGCGAGGAGAAGGTCGTACAGACCATGCGTAACATTGCCAACGTAGCCCACGAGGGACGTGAAGCCCTGCTCAGGCACGATACCGATTCGCTGCACGGCCTCATCAACCGGAATTTTGATCTGCGCCGTGAAATCTACGCCATTAGTGAACGGAATCTGAGCCTGATCGAAACGGCCCGCGGCTGTGGTGCATCGGCTTCGTTTACCGGATCGGGCGGGTCGATTATCGGCGTGTACCATAACGATGCGATGCTGAACCGGCTGTTCGTTGAACTGAAGAAAATTAACGCCCGCGTCATAAAACCGTATGTTGTTTAAAAAAGGGAGGAAAGGAGGAAGGGAGGAAAGAGTATTGTATACCTACTCCCTCTTATCCCCTTCTTCCTTTCCTCCTTTCCTCCTTCAACTATGATCACAAAAGCTGTTATACCCGCTGCGGGGCTTGGTACCCGGTTTCTGCCCGCTACCAAGGCTCAGCCCAAAGAAATGCTGCCTATCATCGACCGCCCGACGATCCAGTACGTTGTGCAGGAAGCCGTCGATTCCGGGATTGAAGATATTCTGATTATTACCGGTAAGGGCAAGCGGGCCATCGAAGACCACTTTGACCGGAATTTTGAACTGGAAACCCGGCTGGAAGAAAAGGAAGATCAGCTTCTGCTCGACGAAATGCGCCGGCTGTCGGACATGGCCAATCTGCACTACGTCCGGCAACGTGAACTGAACGGTCTCGGCGATGCCATTCGTTACGCCCGTCACCACGTTGGGAATGAGCCGTTTGCGGTGCTGCTCGGTGATACCATCATGGATTCGGTGATTCCCGTGACCCAGCAACTGATCGATACGTATGAACAGTATGGCTGCTCGGTGATCGGCGTAGAAGAAGTGCCGCACGACAAGGTGAATCGCTACGGAATTGTGGGCGGCCGGTCGCTCAGTGACCGGATTCTGGAACTGGATACACTCGTTGAAAAACCCGCCATCAGCGAAGCCCCGTCGAACCTGGCCATTGCGGGCCGGTACGTACTGACGCCGGAAATTTTCACGATGCTGGAACAGACGGGCGTGGGGAAAAACGGCGAAATTCAGTTGACCGACGCCATGCGGTTGCTGCTCAAGCGCGAAAACCTGTATGCACACCGTATTGAAGGCAAACGCCACGACATCGGCAATAAACTCGACTTTCTGAAAACGACCGTGGAATTTGCCCTGAAGCGCCCGGAGTTTGCCGAAAAGTTCCGGCAGTTTCTGATTGAGACCGTAAGCAGGCTGGAAGAAGGCCAGCACAGCTAAACTGGCTGGAATGGACAAAACCTTCGCGTCCATCCCCAATGTATTTTATGATTTTTGTTAGTATTGTACAATAAACTTCCAATAACTCTCAACATGAACACAGTCAAACGTTCAGTTGCCGGCCTGCTGGCCTTGGCATTGACCTTTAATCTGACGACATCCATTACGGCGGCTACCGAATCGGGCAAGCCCAAGAAAGGCAAATGGGAAAAAATCTTCGACGGTAAAACGCTGGCGGGCTGGCACAACTACCTCAAAAGCGGTCAGCCGGTTTCCGATAAGTGGCAGGTTGAAGACGGTGCTATTCACCTGAATGGCCGTGGTGCGGGCGATATCGTAACCGATAAGGAGTACGGTAATTTCGAACTCGAACTCGAATGGAAGATTGCCGAGAAAGGCAACAGTGGAATTATGTATCACGTCGTTGAAGATCCGAAATACAAGACCACCTACATGAGCGGGCCTGAAGTGCAGGTGCTGGATAACGAGCGCCACCCCGACGCCAAGCAGGGACGTAACGGCAACCGTACGGCCGGGTCGCTCTACGATATGCTGCCGCCTTCCGATCCCTCGGCCTACAAACCCGCCGGCGAGTGGAACAAGATTCGGATTGTGGTGAACAACGGCAAAGCCGAACACTTCCTGAACGGTAAGAAAATTGTCGAGTACCCAACCACTGGCCCTGAGTGGGACAAGATGGTTGCCGAAAGCAAGTTCAAGGCCTGGGAAGGCTTTGGTAAGGCGCAGAGCGGCAAAATTGCGCTGCAGGATCACGGCGATCAGGTATGGTACCGTAACATTCGTATTCGAGAACTTTAATTTATCAGCGAACGGGTGAATGAGTAAGGCGAATACAGACGCTTATTCATTCACTCGTTCACTCATTCACGCTTTCACTCATTATGATCCGCCGAACGGCCCTTAAAACCCTGACTGGTTCCGCAGCGTTATCGCTGGTGGGTACCGAAACCTTTGCCCAGTTCATGAAAGAGTCAGAACCTGCCGCACCGGGTGCCGGTGTGGCGCCAACCCTCCTCAAAGGCCGCATCAACCATTCGGTGTGCCGGTGGTGCTACAGCAAGATTCCCCTCGAAGACCTGGCCAAAGCCGCCAAAGAAATCGGCATCAAGTCAATCGAACTGACGGGACCTGACGAATGGCCGATCCTGAAGAAATACGGCCTGACCTCAGCTCTGCCGCAGGGGGCGGGCAAGGGCATTGAGAACGGGTTCAATGATCCTAAGTTCCACGACGAACTGGTTGCCAGCTACGAAGCGATCTTCCCGAAACTGAAAGACGCCGGGCTGAATACCATCATCTGCTTTTCGGGCAACCGCCGGGGCATGAGCGACGCCGACGGTATCGCCAACTGCGCTAAGGGTCTCAAGCGGCTGATGCCGAGCGCCGAGAAGTATGGCATTACCATGATTATGGAACTGCTGAACAGCAAGGTGAACCACAAGGATTACATGTGCGACCACACCGCCTGGGGGGTTGAGCTATGCAAGGCCGTTGGGTCCGACAATTTCAAGCTGCTGTACGATATTTATCACATGCAGATCATGGAAGGCGATATTATCCGGACCATCCGCGATAACATCAAATACATCGGCCATTTCCACACTGGTGGCAATCCCGGACGTAATGAAATCGACGAAACGCAGGAAATCTATTATCCGGCTGTGATGAAAGCTATCGTCGACACGGGCTTCAAAGGCTACGTAGCGCAGGAGTTTATCCCCAAACGCGATCCACTGACAAGTCTGAAAGAGGCCGTCATCCTGTGTGACGTATAGACCTACCGGGCATTTGGCCGGGACAAAGACGGGCCGCCACCGGTAAACAATACGTATAAAACAAAAACGCCGTTGCGCAGCGGATCATCCGTTGGCAACGGCGTTTTTGTTTTACCGATACTGAGGTGACTTCAGTCCGTCTGTTTCAGAAGCCGCTCCGTTTTTCTGTCAGGCTCTAAGCACATTCTAAGCAAATTTTTAAGCTGGACTAAGCCGCCGTACCCAATTTTGCCTATATACATTTCATCACGTTTATAGTGCCCAATGACAGACGAAAAATCACTTCATCAGTCTATACCGTTGCCTCCACCGACCAAAAACCGGCTGGAGTTGCCGCCCATACCTCAGGAGAACCCAACCAACAAAGAGCCTCCGCGCCGGCCAGACTGGCTGGTGCTGCTCATTATCGGGTTATTGCTCCTGACGTTGCTGATTGTCTGGCTTACGGATATGCCGTTCGTGTATTTCAAGGCTGAGCGGGCTGCAACCGCACGGGAGCTCGTGTGTTTAGCTGAGCAAGTTATTCAACCACGAGTTTGATTTTTTTGCTTTTGGTCCGGCTTTGCAGCCACCGCTCGATGCGCCGGCGTTCGGCTGTGGTGTGTCGGCGCGAAAAGCGGGCGTATACCAGCGTGACCGTATCGGGGCGGTTGGTGTTGCGGTCCATAACCAGCGTCTGAGCAGCCGTAAAGTTCAGAACATCGGGCATGAGCGTTTTCAGCTCGTTCCGCAGATCAGCCACCGGAAGCCCGGCCGTCTGCGCCTGTTGCAACTGCTGACGCAAGGAGTCGATGGTGCGGTCTTTACGGGCGATGGACGACTGGCTGTACTTGATGACCTGGTCGGTAACGGTACTGGTGATGGCTGTAACGTCTACATCCTCATTTTTAAAGCTTCCCTGTTTTACCACCAGCCGGGCATTTCCCAGGCCGTAGGCGGGCATCCGGGCGCGGAGTACATTTAGCGAATCGGCCGGTAACGGTTCGCCAACCATGGTCAGTTCAAGCGTACTCTGCCGGCGATTGAAACGAGCTGCGTAATTAATGACCTGCCGGTACTGGAAATTACATTCGTTGGTGACGAACCGCAGGGCCGCCTGTTCGAATATGGTCTTGCGTACAATCTGATAGCCGAGGTAGGTGCTGGGCACGAGCACGATCAGGACCGATAGCCAGATGGTATGACGTACCCGGCGTTCGACGGATTCGCTGGGGTACTCTTTCTGTTGATACCCAAGGAACCGTACGATCAGGAACGTAGCCAGACTGATGCATATGGTGTTGATCATAAACAGGTAAAAGGCACCGGCGAAGTAATAGGGGTTCAGGGTGGCGAGTCCGTAGCCGGCTGTGCAGAGGGGCGGCATGAGGGCCGTAGCAATGGCCACTCCCGGAATAACGTTGGTGACTTTTTCCCGGCGCGAACCGGCCACAATGCCCGCCAGACCACCGAAAAAGGCAATGAACGCATCCCAGACTGTCGGCGAGGTACGGGCTAGAAGTTCCGATTGGGCAATGTGTAGCGGACTGATCAAAAAATAGACCGTGGAGGTGAGCAGACTGATTCCGACCGCAATACCCAGGTTTTTCAGCCCCCGCAGAATCATGGTCAGGTCGTTGATACCAACGCCCAGACCAATTCCCATGATAGGCCCCATCAGGGGAGAAATCAGCATGGCACCGATGATAACCGCCGTGGAGTTAACATTCAGACCGATAGAGGCAATAAAAATGGCGAAGATGAGGGTCCAGAGATTAACGCCCCGGAATTCAATGCCCCGACTGATGGAGCGGATAATCCCGGCCTCGTCGTCTTTGTCTTCTTCCAGACTGAAGCGGTCGCGTAAAAAGTGCCCAATCCGGGTCAATACGTCGGACCGTTTGGGAGAGGTATTGGGCTTATCAATGATCATTCACCTATTGGCTGTGGCAATACAAAATTTAGTTATATACTTAAACGAAATATAGCTTATTTATTGGCTAATCTTTCCGATCTATGGATTTATTTGACCTGTTTTCTCTCCTCATTGTTGCCACAGCCCTGTTTTCGTATCTGAACACCCGTCTGCTCAAACTACCGGGGGCCATCGGCGTAATGGTGCTTTCGCTGGGCGTTTCGCTGCTGCTCAACAGTCTTAATTCCATACGGCCCGAGTGGCTCCAGCTGGTCCGGGAAACGGTAGCTCAGATCGACTTCGACAAGGTTGTGTTTGATATCATGCTCAGCTTCCTGTTGTTCGCCGGTGCGTTTCACACAGACGCGGCTCAGTTAAGGGTCGAGCGCCGGTCGGTTATCCTGTTTGCGTTTGTGGGGGTTATGCTGAGTACCTTTCTGATCGGTTCGGGCCTGTATCTGCTGGCCAACTGGCTCGTTCTGAATATGTCATACCCGGTCTGCCTGCTGTTTGGAGCCCTGATTTCGCCGACCGATCCGATTGCCGTGCTGGGGATTCTGGGTAAGTTCAAACTGCCCGAGAGCGTTAAAATCAACATTGTCGGCGAGTCGCTGTTCAACGACGGTGTCGGGGTGGTTGTGTTCGCAACGATCTACCAGGTGGTGCTGAATGGAACCGATAGTATTAGTGGAGGAGAGGTTGCCTGGCTGTTTGTGAAGGAAGCCGGGGGAGGAATCGTGCTGGGCCTGGCCATCGGCTACGGGCTGTTTCTGGTTCTGCGCTCTATCGATCATTACCAGACCGAGATTATCGTCACCGTAGCCGCGGTGATGGGCGGCTACCTCCTGGCCCGGTACATGCACGTATCAGGACCGTTGGCCATGGTAGTGGCTGGTCTGCTGATGGGACACAATGCCCAGCCGAATGTAATGAGTGAGCTGACTGAGGAGTACGTTGACCGGTTCTGGGAAACAATCGACGTCATTCTGAACGCGCTGCTGTTTGTATTGATCGGCTTTGAACTGCTCCTGATCGACTTCGAGGTGTCACAATGGACGATCTACGTACTGGTGGTGCTGCTGGTGCTCATGTCCCGTTACATAGCGATTCTGCTGCCTTTTTCACTGGCACGGCGCTGGCTCGATCTGGACGACAAAGCGCCGTTGCTGCTGACCTGGGGTGGTCTGCGCGGGGGCCTGTCCATTGCTATGGCGCTTTCCATCGATTCATCGGTGCCGGAGAAAGACTTTATCGTGACGATTACGTACGCCGTGGTGCTGTTCTCGGTCATTGGACAGGGACTAACCATGGAACGGCTCATCCGACGGCTGTATCCCGGCCAGTAGTGCCCTCGCACTGACCCGGTACCGCCGGCCCGTTCATTGGTGCCCCCGTAGCAGGAGCGATGAACGGGCCGTAATGAAGTACGGGCTTCCGCCCTGAATAGCTGGCTGCTCGGGAAAAACCCGGCCGGTGGTTGTATCGACCACCACTTCCCAGCCGGCCAGACCGATCCGGGGTAGATGGAAGGCCAGCGCTTCCCAGTACGCATTCAGTACCCAGAGCAGCAGTTCCGGCTTCTGATCCCGTATGCCAATCAGCGAGCCATCTTCGGCCTGTTCATCCACTTTGGAGCCGTCGATGAGCAGACCGAAGCATCGGGTATGCGGATTGTGAAAATCCGCGTGACTCATCGGTAAGCCGTCGCTCCGTAGCCAGATAATCTGCTCATGATGGTAGAACCGCCGACGGTGCAGCAGTGGGATGTCGCGCCGGAGGGCAATCAGCTGGGCCGTAAAGTCAAACAGGTTCTGCTGGCGCTTTGTCCACTGCCAGTTGAACCAGTTGATTTTATTATCCTGGTTATACGCGTTGTTATTCCCTTGCTGTGTACGCCCGTACTCGTCGCCCATCACCAGCATCGGGATGCCCTGGCTCAGAAACAGGGTACTCAGAAAATTACGCTTTTGCCGTTCGCGGAGTTCAATAATGCCGCGATCACTGGTAGGGCCCTCAACGCCGTGGTTCCAGCTCAGATTGTGGTTATGGCCGTCGCGGTTCTCTTCGCCGTTTGCCCAATTGTGTTTGTTGTTGTAGCTCACCAGATCGTTCAGCGTAAACCCATCGTGGGCCGTAATCAGGTTCACGCTGTGGGTCGGCGAACGGCCATCGTTGCCGTACAGATCGGGGCTGCCCAGCAGGCGGTGCGTCATTTCGTGGGCTGTACCTTCATCACTTTTCCAGAACGACCGGACGCAGTCGCGAAAACGCCCGTTCCATTCCGCCCAGCGAACCGGAAAATGGCCAACCTGATACGCTTGGATGTCCCAGGGTTCGGCAATCAGCTTAACCTGGGCCAGGATGGGGTCCTGAGCGACCGTATCCAGAAACGACGACACCCGCCCGGCTTCGGTCTCGTTGCGGGCCAGCGCCGTAGCCAGGTCAAACCGAAAACCATCGACGTGCATTTCTTCAACCCAGTACCGCAGGCTGTCCATAACCAGTTGCAGAACACGCGGATGAGTTACATCCAGCGTATTGCCCGTGCCCGTATAGTCCATGTAATACTCGGGCTGCGACTCCACCACCCGGTAGTACGTTCGGCTGTCGATACCCCGAAACAACAGGGTAGGGCCGAAGCGGTTGCCTTCAGCGGTATGGTTGTAGACGACGTCCAGAATCACTTCAATGCCGGCTTTGTGCAGCGCTTTGACCATCTCCTTGAACTCGGTCACCTGCTCCCCACGCATCCCCGACGAAGCATACCCGTTATGGGGCGCGAAGAAACCGATGGAGTTATAACCCCAGTAGCTTTCGCCCGTAAACTGGTGGACCGGCATAAGTTCGACGGCCGTAATGCCGAGCTTCTGTAAATAGTCGATGCTTTCAGCACGGGCCAGGGCCGCATACGACCCCCGAATGTGGGCCGGGATGGTTGGGTGCCGCTGCGTAAAGCCTTTCACGTGCAGCTCATAAATGACCGATTTATGCGACGGAATCGCCAGTTGTGTGTCGCCTTCCCAGTCGAACGCCGGATCAATCACTACACTTTTCGGGGCCACCGGGCCGCTGTCAATAAAGTTGGGGGTCAGATACCGGTCGGGTGCCTGGCTGGTAAAATCGTACCCCAGATAGGCATCGTGGTGCACGACCGGTTCATGAATGGCTCGGGCGTAGGGGTCAAGCAGCAATTTACTGGCGTTAAAATAGTGCCCGTTGGCCGGGTCGTGCGGCCCCTCGACCCGGTAGCCGTATAACTGCCCGGGCCCGATGCCCTCAACGTAGATGTGCCAGATCAGCTCAGTACGTTCTACCAGGCGGATTCGGGCGGTTTCCTGGTCGGGATTTTCGGCATCGTAGAAGCACAGGTAAACCGCGGTGGCGTTTTCGCTGAAGAGGGCAAAGTTGGTACCTTCCCCATCAAAAAGAGGACCGCGTGGATAATGTTTGCCCGGCCGGGTTCTGATTGATTTGTCAGCTTTGTCAGTTGAATCGGTGGCGTTCATTGGTATACTCAAAGGGTTTAGAACGTATTGCGCTGAGCCGGTCCGGGTAGGCGCTACTGCAAACCGGAGCCGCTTCAGGAGTTAAATAATCAGGCGCACTCCGCAGAGTTCTTCAATTCGGTACTGGAATCGGCGACCGGGTGAACCGATAAACATAAAGTTGGTGGGGATGCGCCACTTCGCCGACAGTTCTTTGATCAATTCGGGGCCAAAATGCCCGTTTATTTTCTCGTACGTGATGTTGATTTCAGGGTAGGCCCGGTCGAGGGTTTCGATGTCACGGTGTAAGTGTTCGGGCGCTTTGAACTGTTCATTTTCGACCGTTACAATGCGAAGCCGATTCGTTTCTTCATTTTCCTGAATGTAAATCATCACCTGGTTGAGCGAGGCCACATCGTCACCTTTTGAGAAAAAGACGAACTCCTGATCGTTAATTTCTTTGATGGTACGATTCGTCCAGCCCGTAAACCGTTCGATGGTTCGTTTCAGCGGATTGAACAGGTACAGCACTACCGACAAAAGTCCTTTCAGCAGCAGCGACCGGTCCATCATAACCAGGGCGATCAGGAACGTGGGAATGAAGTACTGAAAAAATACCCACAAATACTGCGGATTAAGCACTACGTTGCCCAGCAGCGCGACACCAACAGCCAGCAACGCGAGAAGAACAGAACCCACTGTAGCGATTTCGGGCCGTGGCAGGCGTTTCCGGCGAAGCTTAAGCATCAGATTGCCGACGCCGAACAGGCCCATTACGGCCAGAAACGAGATGGTGTACACCCCCGCCAGTGCCCGGAGGTTGCCCCCTGTGCTCAGCAGGATGGCCACGCAAAGCAGAAAGAATACCAGCAGAATGTAGTATGGGGCCTGCCGTTTGTTTTCGGTCAGCAGAAACTGAGGGAAAATCCGGTCGAGGGTCATGCGCTTGACCAGGCCGCTGACGCCCACAAACGAAGTCAGAACGGCCCCGCTCAGAACCAGCATGGCATCGACGGAAACCAGCCAGGCCAGCCAGCGACCACCCGATCGCTGGCCCATGAACGCCAGCAGCGATTCCTGGTGCTGACGGACATCGGCGACGGGCAGCACCCCGAGCGCCAGGATCGCAATCAGCGGGTTAAACACCGTAACAATGATCCACATATTACGGAGCGTTTTCGGGAAAACGCCCCGGGCCTGTTCCTCTACGTAGTTGGCCGAGCTCTCAAAACCCGATATGCCCAGCATAGCGGCCGAAAAGCCCGCAAAAAGCTGATAAGACAGGCTGTGCTGGGAGCGGACGTTGAAATTGGCCACTATCTGCCCAATGCCGTTGGTCAGTACGTACCACCCGCAGACCAGGCACAGGATGCTCAGGGTGGCCAGATGAATGATGAAGATGACAACGGCTGCTTTTGACGATTCTTTCAGCCCGAGCAGATTCAGCAGAAAAAATAGCAGCAGCAAGCCAATTGTCCCGATAATGACCGGCATGGTCGGTGCAAACGAAGCCGCGTAATGAATGGCTTCGTTTGCCGAGATGACGCTCGTGGCGACGTAAGATAGAATGGTCAGGCAGGCCGCCAGAGAAGCCATCGATTTATTGGCCGAATTCAGCAGTACGTTGTAAGCCCCGCCGTTGAGGGGTAAAGCGCCGACTACCTCGCCGTAGATTTTCCGAAACAGAAACAACGTGCCGCTGACCAGCAACAGCGAAATCCACGCAAACTGCCCTGCATACAGAATGCTCAGGGCTGATACGTACAAGCACGATGAACTGATGTCGTTGCCGCAGATGGCCGACGCGGGTAGCTCACGTAGTTTGGTTTTGACAAATGCCTGCATGCTGAGAATGATATACACGACATGAAGCAATAATGTTATACATTCTCATGGCCTTTTTGGGGAAACCGTGCTGACGAAACAGTCCATCGATCCGAACACGGAGATTACTTTTTACTGCTTTCGTGCGCCGAAAATTGGGATTGTAGCTGAATTGAGCGAAAGAATTTTGTCGCGGATTTTCACGATCGACGGCCAAGGGTTTGCCCCAATGCGGTGGCGTCAGCAAACTGAACGGTACCTTATGCCGGCATCACAAGGCCCGCCAGCAACGTAGCAACTTCTGCCACTCGTACAGACAACCGAATCTCAGAGCCGGAAGAAACGGCAGCCGGCTGCGTTGGGCTGCGCTACTGATTCCGGTGAGGCTGCGGCCGCCAGCCGTACTGCCATTCAACGCGTTGAGAGCCAGTCAGCGATGCTTGCGGCCGTATGCTTAGAACCGGTACGTGGGCATTGTGAACAATCTGCTGCGTAAACGGCCCGATGTAAAACTCCTGCTGCGTTGTGTCCAGAGTAGCCGTAATAATCAGCAGGTCGGTGTTCAGTTCGTTGGCCTGCTGCAGCACGGTTTCGGCAATCAGATCTGTGGCCTGAAACAAGGTTCGGCTCCGGATGCCGTCGCGGGCAAACTGAGCGATCAGGGCGGCAACCTCGTCCTCCAGCTGATGGATACTGATCACTTCGTCGGGAGGATGCAGGGCCAGTACGGTCAGTTCGGCTTCGTTCTGCTGAATGATTCGGCGGGCAAAGGCATATTTCTCCAAGGCTCCAGCCACGGGCCGTACAGGAAACAGAATTCGCTCGAACGTAGTCCAGGACTGGTGAGCCGGAACCGTCATAACGGGGCAGGGAGCGGTTTTTATGACCCGGTACGCTTCACTGCCAATGTAAAACGCCCGGCTGCCCGACGAACCGTGGGTGCCAATGACGATCAGATCGGCTTTGGTCAGGCCGGCCGCAGCCACAATTTCGGCGCTTACACTGCCGACCCGGCACTCGCCCGCGCATTGGATCTGGTGGTCAAGCGAAATTTGTCGGGCTAGTTCGCGTATCGCTTCGGTTTGGGTGCGGACCTGCTCTTCCAGCGTCGGCATGGGTACACGGCTGTCTGTTTCGGTGGGGTCGAGAACATTGAGCAGGTGCAGACTCGCCTTCTGGCGTTGGCCCATGGCAACGGCCGTAGTGAGGGCGTTGCGGGAGGGGGCACTGAAGTCAATGGGAACCAGCAGGTACTGAATGGGAGGTGCTTCCATAAAAAGTTACCATCTAATCTAAGTAATTTCTAATTCCTCTTTAAGCCCGCTGTAACGAACGTGTCCCAGATTTGCCACAGTAACAGTAATCAACTAAACTAAAAAGGATATGGAAACAACGGAACAAACGTCAAGCGGTACAATGACCGCCCTGATTATCGGGTTGGTCCTGTTCCTGGCCGGCGGCATCTATTTCTGGAACAAAAGCCGCACACTGGCTGCTCGCAGCGACCAGACCGAACAACGGGCCGATTCACTGCTGGCCGTTAAATTACGGCTTGAAAACGATATGAAGGTATTAAACGAGCAGTTAGGTACGGCAAAAGAAGATAATACTGAGCTCAACCGGCGTATTGAGCTGGCTGATGCTGAACTGAACCGTACGAACACGTCGCTGCGGGAACTGCGCCGGGGCAACGCCGGTCGGAGCCGAACCATCGAAAACCTGAACCGGGAGGTCGAACAACTTACGGCCGTCCGCGACAGTCTGACTACCCAGGCGGTTGCTCTGCAGGATAAAGTAAACTGGCAGAACCAGTCGAATGAACTGCTGATCAACCAGCAGAAGGAACTGCAGGATAAGGTGACTACGTTGGATGCCCGAATCGTGATGATGGTGCCGCGTTCGTCGCTCACCGGCGATGGGTTCAGGGTAGAAGCAGTCAAGCCCAACGATAAGGTTACGGCGAAAGCAAAGAAAACAGATGCGCTGGCTATTTCGCTCAATATCCCGGCCGAAATGCGGCTGGAAGGCTTGCAGGAGGTGTATCTGAGCCTGACCAACGAGCAGCAGCAGGCGGCTATTCCCCCGCTTCGTACGGAAACCGTCGCGCTTTCCGATAAAAATGAGGTGATTCCGGTTCATGCGGTGCAGAACATCAATTTTGCAAAAACACCCATGCGGATTTCATTCCGGCTCGATCCGGATGCCGATATGAAACCCGGTACGTATCGGGCCTCGGTGTATACGAGTGATCGATACCTGGGTTCGGTCGAGTTCCAGCTGCGCGACAGCTTCTGGTTTTTCTGAGTTTTTGGATTGATCTACACATACCAAAGCCCGCGGCCAGCCGCGGGCTTTGGTATGTGTAGGCTATGAACTGTCAGCTTCTGATCCATTGCCGGGCCTGTTCCTGTTCATCCAGTGAAAACAGCTTCACTTCCAGTCCCGGAACCAGGTTGACCAGCCCCGCCGAGAGATTCATCCATTGCTTATCCGTCACGAGCGCGGCTTTGTCAAAATCGGTCAGGTGAGCCAGATCAAATTTCAGGTCCTCCCAGATTGCCCTCGGCGTAATGCCTTCCACGCCGATGTATTCGGCATACACACGCATTTTACCGTATTGCTTAATGAGGTCTCTCAGTTTGTCGGCCAGCGGTTTTAGCTCATTGGTCGTGATCTTGCCGTTGACACGAAAGGCGAATACGCGATCGTTCTGCAAATCAATTGGCTGTATCATGATTAAGTTGTTTGGTCTATAGGTTAACTACTTAAATGATACGGCAGTTTAGAGAAGCAGCATCGGTGGCTCGCTGCGTTTCGGCGTCAGCTTCTCAGCCGCGGCAGGATTACCGTAAACGTACTGCCTTTTCCTAGCTCACTGATTACCGAAATGTCGCCCTGGTGCAGGTCGATAATGCGCTGGCAGATGGATAATCCAACTCCAAATCCGTCGTAGCCGACGGCGTTGCGGGCGCGGTAAAACGGCTCAAAAATGCGCGTCAGTTCGTCGGCCGTCATGCCGATGCCTTCGTCGCGGACGGTCAGCCGGCAGGTGTCCTGCGTACTGCCGATACGTATCCAGACCCGGGGGTGGGGCGAATATTTGCAGGCGTTGTCGAGCAGGTTCAGGACGACGCGCCGAAGCAGGTTCTCGTTACCGCGGACCTGCAGGCCCGTGTCCGATTCCGGGATGTTGTCGTAATCGATTTGAATCTGGTAGTCGGGGTGGACGCTCAGCAGCTCATCCTGCGCCGAAAATACGATCTCATCGAGCCGAACAACGTCCTGGTTCATGTGCTGCAGGTTCTCCAGCGTTCGGGCCAGAAACAGCAGACTGTTCGAGAGGGCAATCAGCCGGTCGGTATCGGCCATCAGGTTCCTGAGCACACCCTCATACTCGTCGGCATTGAGCCGTCGGCGCAGGCCCAGTTGAATTTCGGACTTCAGGGCGGTCAGGGGCGTTCTCAGTTCGTGCGACGCGTGTGAAACAAAGCTGCGTTGCTGATCAAATGCCTGCTCCAGCCGGTCGAGTACGTGGTTGAAATTGACCGCTAACCGATCAATTTCGTCCTGACGACGGCCTTCGTCGAGTCGTTGCTGAAGGTTACGGGCCGTGATGGTCTGTACCTGCTCGTTGATGTGAGCGATGGGTTGCAAGGACTTACCGGCGAAGAAAAAACCCAGAGCCACGGTCAGACCGATGCCGCCCACCAATCCCCACGTCAGCGTACGACGCAGGTTGCTGAGTTTGGACCGTCCGAACTGGTCGTAGGCCGACGCCAGCACCACCAGTGGCTGCCCTTGTTCCCTGTAGAGCAGGCCAACGACTTCATTGTCGCCATCGGTTGTTTCGACTACCCCTTCGCGCCGAACCCAGTCGAGCAGCTGGGGGCGGTAATTGATAACCTGATCGTCGACGCTGGCGTAGATGAGCTGATTTCGTTCGTTGAAAATCAGGACTTTCTCGTTGATCAGGGCTGAGAGCGTATTCCGGTCGATGATTTTCAGCAGATCGCGGTCGATTTCCTTTACTTCGATCAGGAACCGGACCGTTGTTCTGGCTTTCTGTATCAGCCGGTTGTAAAATTCTTCCTGCCGGTAGTTGGCCGACGTTGCGTAGACCAGTCCGGAAAATACGACCAGGATCGAAGCGACAATCAGCGTGAACTGCAGCGAGATACGGTTTCGAATCGTCATAGGCCTTTATTCTTCCTTGAGGATGTAGCCCAGTCCGGGACGGGTGTGAATCAGCTTGGTTTCGAAGTCTTTATCAATCTTTTTCCGCAGGTAATTGATGTACACTTCAACGACGTTGGTGCCGGGGTCGTAGTTAATGCCCCAGACATTTTCGGTCAGGTCGGTCTTCGAAACAACCCGCCCCTGGTGCCGGATCAGGTACTCCAGCAGCGAAAATTCCTTGGCGGTCAGGTCGATGGTCCGGTTCTGGCGACTGACGATCTTGGACGAAAAATTGACGGTCAGGTCGGCCAGTTGAACCACTTCCTCCTGATGCGGATTGGCCATTAGATCGGCCCGCCGGAAACAGGTTGCTACGCGGGCGCTCAACTCACGGAGGTCGAAGGGCTTAACCAGGTAGTCGTCGGCTCCGCGTTCCAGGCCTTCAACCTTATCTTCCACTTCGCCCAGGGCCGTCAGCATGATAATCGGCAGGCGCGGCTTTTCGGTCCGTACATTCCGGCAGATTTCGTAACCGTTTACGCCGGGCAGGTTGATGTCCAGAATCAGCAGATCGAACGCACCCCCCAGCGCCAGTGCCCGGCCGTTGTAGCCATCGTAAGCGATTTCCGTCTGGTAGCCTTCATCCTGCAGGCTTCGGCTTACATTCAGGGCTATCCGCCGGTCGTCTTCAATGATCAAAATCCGCTTCATAAGTAAGTGTATGATTTATAGTACGTAACGGTCAACAGCAGGTCGGGTGTACATCCTGATTTCCGGAGCACGGCCCTGCAGTAAAAAACCGTTTCGTGCGTAGTCGGTTAAATGTACAGACAGAATTTGTATGAATAACCGCCTTGGCCAGTATTGGCAACAACTTCGCGAGTCTCTCTGGTTTGTGCCTAGCCTGATGGTATTGGGCTCGTTCGGGCTGGCCTACGGGCTGATTCGGTTCGATGCCGAGACCTCGTGGCAGGGCACCAAACGCTTTCCGCTGCTCTTTGGCGTGGGGGCTGATGGCTCCCGCGGGATGCTCACGGCCATCGCCGGCTCCATGCTGACGGTGGCCGCGCTGACCTTTTCACTGACGCTGTCGGCCATCTCGCAGGTTAGCAGCCAGTATTCGCCCCGGGTGCTGCGTAATTTCATGCGCGACCGGGTCAATCAGGTCGTTATGGGCTACTTTGTAGGGGTGTTTGCGTACAGTCTGGTTGTGCTCGGCACGATCCGTGGCTCCGACGAGGGCAAGTTCGTACCGGCAACGGCCGTGCTGGTCAGCCTGATACTGGCGCTGGGCGGAGTGGCGGCCCTGATTTATTTTATCCACCACATTGCCGAATCGCTCCAGACGGGGACCATCGTACAGCATATTTTTCATGAAACCGGTCACGCAATCGACAAGCTGTTTCCGGATGAATTTGGCGAACCTGTCGATGATCCTGAGAAAGCCGAAGCGGCCCTGCGCTACAGCGACGAGCAAACCGGCTGGTGGCCTATCGTATCGACTCATACCGGATATCTGCAACGGATCAATACTGAAGATCTGCTGCGCTGGGCTACTCGTAACCAGGTCGTGCTGCGCATTGAAAAAGAAATGGGCTCGTTCGTCGGCGAAGGTACGGTGCTGTTCAGCGTTCGCAGCGGCATGGAACGGCCCGACCCCGACCAGGCCGACTGGCCCGACGATCTGATGCAGTTTGTCAGCATCGGGCGGCACCGGAATATTGAGCAGGACGTAGCGTTTGGTATTCAGCAGCTGGTCGATATTGCCCTCAAAGCCTTATCGCCCGGTATCAACGACACCACAACGGCCATCATGGCTATCGACTACCTCGGGGCCATCGGCGGACAGCTTGCCCGGCGCGACTTCCCGGCCCGGCTCCGTTCCGACGGACACCACGTACGCGTGCTCGTGCGGGCGGCCGGCTTTGAGGATTACATCCGGCTGGCGTTCGATCTGCCCCGGCTGAATGCCGATGGGAATCATGCTGTGCTTCGCCGGTTGCTGCGGGCGCTGGCCCTGGTGGCGACCGATATCACCGACCCGGATCGTAAGGCTGTTTTACTGGAGCAGGCCGGGTATCTGCTGAGGTATGCCGAACAAACGTTGCCGACAGACTACGAAAAGGCAAGCATCCGGTCCCTGTACAGCACCCTACGGCCTGTCTGGACGTAGCAGGCGATCAGTTTTGGTCTGTCTGTTTTACAGGCGCTTCGTCGGAGTCGTCTTCTTCTCCAATGAGGTAGCCAAACGGACGTAGTGGCTTAACGTTATCCAGAATGATCTTCGTGATGCCCAGCAGTGGAATGAACAGGATCATACCGGCAATCCCCCACACATAACTGCCGATCAGCAACGCTATGATCGTAGCCAGCGGATTTACCTTAACCCGGCCACCGACAATGAAGGGCGTCAGAAAATTGTTCTCCAGAAACTGACTCAGCGAAAAAACGGCCGCTACGGCAATGGCCGGCGTAATGGACTCTTTGGTCAGCAGAGCGAACAGCGTCGGGATCAGCCCGCCGAGGAACGTACCGATGTAGGGAATGATGTTCAAAAGGCCGCCCAGTACACCAAAGAAAACCGCCTGCTGAATACCGATGATGCTCAGCCCGATGGTGTTCAGCGTGGCCAGGATGATCATAACCAGCAGCACCCCCGATACGTATTGCTGCGTTACCTGACCGATCTGGGTGATGATGTCGCGCGTGGTTTTGTGATGTTCCGGCGGGGTGATCATCAGAATGAAGCGAACAAACCGCTGCCGGTAAAACAGGAAGAAAAACGTGTAGATCAGCACGAGACCAATCGTGGTCAGGGCGTTGCCGGTCGTCGCGAGAACGGCCATCAGATAGCGCCCGGCCGAGCCCAGCAGCGAATTTAACCATTCGCGCAGGAATTGAATCTGCTCGTCGGCCGATACGTCGGTCAGCCGTCGAATGGACTGTTGGACCGTCGCCAGCTTAGTGGTCATCTGAGCCTGCAACGTGGGCAAATCCCGGACGAAGCCGATGATCTGTGTGGAGAGCAGCGCCCCAATGCCCAGCACAACGATCAGAATAATCAGCAGGCATACGATAATGGCGGCTACGCGGGGTAGCTTCCAGCGTTCGAGCCGGCGACAAACGGGCAGCATCAGCATGGCCAGCAACCCGGCTGTGCTTAACGGAGCCAATAACCCGCCCGCATTGTACAGGCCTGACAGCGTCAGGTAAACGGCAGTGATCAGCAGAACGTACCGAAAGAGGGGCGACTGGAATACGGGTTGCGCGGGTTTCATGATGGGGTTGACTGGCTGGCCGGATCATCGACCGGGGGGGCAAACGAGAACGGCAGGATCTGTCCACTTTGTTGCTGGAGTGCATCCACTACGGCCGCCCGCTTGCCTTCGTTACAAAGAACCAGCACGCACCCTCCGCCACCGGCACCACAGGGTTTACCGCCCAGCGCACCGGCTGCTTCGGCGGCCGTAAAGAGCTGATCCATGTGGGGGGTTATGAGCTGTGGATGCAGTTGCCGGGCGGCTTCGCGGTTCAGGGTCAGCATGGCGGCCAATGTACTCAGATCGCCCCGCAGCAACGCATCCCGCGCATCCTGAGCACTATCGCGAATCCGCTCCAGGGATTTCCGGATCGTTTTGTCACCCGCCCGGTAGCGGGACCAGACCTGTTCGTGCAGTTCGCCGGACGACGACCGGTCGCTGGTCAGGCACAGGACGCACTGCTCCTCCAGCTTACCGATGGTTTCGTCTGAAACGGCCAGCGGTTCGACCTCGACGGGACCATCGTGGCCCAGAAACCGCAGCAGATGAAAGCCGCCCAGTGCGGCTGCATATTGGTCCTGCTTACCCCCGGCTACTCCGAGTATTTTCTCGACCGCATACGCCTGTTCAGCCAGTTCGACGGGAGCGATCTGGCGGCCAATGAGACCGTACGTCAGCCGGAGCCACGCTACGTCGATGGAAGCCGAACTGCCGAGGTGAACATCGGGCGGAACGTCGAGGGTATATTCGAGCCGGAGTCCGTCCTGTCCCCAGCGGGCCTGCCCTTCCACGTAGCGGTCAATAGCCGCATTAACAACAGCCCCCTGTTCGTTCCGCAGAAAGTCAGGAGCGTCGGACCACCCCCCGGCGAAGTCAATACGTAGCGGTACGCGCACGCGGGCGGTGATGGTCTGGTTATCGGATAAGTTGGCTTGTGAGTGCATCGTCTGGTTAATTAAGGACTCGTCGGCCGGCTGGTTACTGCCAACGTAGTGCCGTTAGCGACAGAAAAACAATAAGCCGGTGGGAAGGTTCTCTTACAAGAAGCTGAATAGCAAGTGGATTGTTGATAAAATTGAACTTATGGCTATGAATCTTATCCGTGTGTTTTGCGCGGCCGGTATGCTGCTGATAATTCAGGGCACCGGACTGGGGCAGACACCACGCGCTGGCGCAGGTGGTTTATCGGCGAGTGGCGTGGAAACAAAACAGAGTCTGGCCCTGAGCGCGGGGCTGTCGGCTGATCATACGACCCTGCTCCGGTTGCTGACCGCGTCGGGATTAGACAAACAGGCTGCCGGCAAGGGGCAGTACACCGTATTCGCACCAACTGATGCGGCCTTCTCCATACTGCCGGAGCGCGATCTGGAAGAGCTGTTGCTGCCGTCGAGCCGGAATCGACTGGTTCAGTTTCTGGCTTATCACGTCGTGGAAGGCCGGCTTACGTCCGATCAACTGAAAGACGGCCAGACGCTGACCAACTTAACTGGGCAGATTCTGACCGTCCATAAACAAGGCAATACCATAACCATCGAAGACGGCCGTGGCGAAGTGGCCGACGTCATTCAGGGTAATATCCGGGCTACCAACGGCGTGGTGTACACGATCAACAAGGTGTTGCAGCGGATCGTTGAACAGCCGTAACCTTACGCTGACTGCTCCTGAGAAACTACCTGCTTTTCAGCGAGCCGCTGTTTCTGCCGGGCTACTTCGACCGGACTCCCGAACAGGAAGAACCATTTGCGCCGAAAGCCTTTGGCCTGCCTGACATCCCGGATGATGTCCTGCAGTTCGTGGAAGTTGATGTAAATAGGGTTCGCTTTATTGCCTATGTTGGTCGTGATGCCATAGATAGGCGGCTCTTCTTCGGGCTGGTACGTACCAAACAGCCGATCCCAGAAAATAAAGGTAGCCCCGTAGTTTTTGTCAATGTACTTCTCCTGCGACCCGTGGTGAACGCGGTGATTGGAGGGGGTGGCAAAAATGAATTCGATCCAGCGGGGGAGCCTGCGGATGTACTCGGTATGCACCCAAAACTGAAACAGTACCGCAAGCTGGCTGACGGTAAAGAAGACGATCGGGTGGAAGCCAAAAAATGCCACCGGCAGGAAAAAGATGATCTTGAGGTTCTGAATCCAGCTCAGTCGAAACGAAACGCTCAGGTTATAATGCTCGCCGGAGTGATGCACAACGTGGGTAGCCCACCAGAATCGGTGTTCGTGCGAAATGCGGTGAGCCCAGTAGCTGAAGAAGTCGAAAATCAGGTAACAGGGAACCAGCGTCCACCATTGGAGCGTCATTCGCCACGGCAGGTGGTTGTAAATCCAGACGGCTCCGTAGAGCAGTCCCAGCTTGACGGCGGCTCCGACCACGAGTGAGCCTAAGCCAACCAGCGTTGAGCCCAGCGTTTCCCATTTGTCATAATATGGTTTTTCCTGAATGTAAGTGACAATCATCTCGATTGCCGTCAACAGCAGCATAGCCGGGGCTGCCCACAGGATTAAGTTTGGTGCTCCTGCTTCAATCGTCCAGATCTTATCAACCGGGATGGTAGGGGCGCCGAAAAGGGAATCAAATTCAAACATCTAATACGTGTTTACACTGAGCAAAAACCCATCCTGAGTAGACAGGCTATAAAAGTAAGCAATCTGCGCAAAACAGAAAGCTAATACTATTGAAGGTTTGCGGCCAATCACGGACTATTTTGTTCCGCGCCGTTCAGGACTCCGTCGAGCGAGTGCCCTACGTGACTAAAGCCGATTTTAATATCCTGCCAGGTTTCGGCCGTAGCTTCTTCCACAATGGCTATGTTTTCAATCAACTCCTGTCGTTCGCGTTTCAGTTCGGCAAGCCCTTCTTCAAGAATGGCGAGCTGGTGGCCTTGCCTCCGGTTTATTTCACAGGATAGTTCCTCTATTTCGCGGTCGAGCTGAACACGCTGCTCGGTTAGGCGGGCAATGGTCTGGTCACGCTCTGCCCGAAAATTGGTGGAAAAATTGCTGTTAACGGCTATCTCGTCCGTAGGCTTCGGTGCTGCCTGCCCGCGCATCGTGTCCGAACGGCCGTTGCAGCCCTGCGTAGTAGCCAACGCGCAGGTGAAACATAAAGCAGCGAGGATCGATCGAATGGAATATGTAAGCATAGTCGTAACGGTATCTCGGTCCGAACTCACGACGAAGTACCGCTCCCTGACTTATAACCGCCTTAAGTTAATCTTAGAAAGTGCTTAGAAAAGTGAGTACGTCCGCCCAAACCTCTGAAAGGCGCAGCAACCCCATACGCCCGCATATTCAGGCATTGGTTTGGTTTTGCGTGACCCTGGTCCATCATAAACCGCTGACTTAAAGAAAGTAAGCCCGGATCAGGGCGAAGCGGTCAGCAACGCTCTAAGCGAATTCTAATCCGTTGTTAAGCTTCGGCTAAGCAGAGCAGGGTTCATTAGCATAATCACGGAGGAGGCAGGGCATGAGTAGGCCCCAGAAAGCAACCATCCTGAAAGCCCGACTACGAATTGTACGGAGCCGCGTCCGTAGTCTGGTTGCAGAAGCTACCCACCAGCCCGCCCTGAGGGGTGTCTGTCTAAGCGAACCGGGCGGCTTACCGGACGACCGTACTGTACTTAAATCGGGAATATACAGAGCCTTTTGGGGCACGGATCGCGCTTATAGACAACCGGGGTCGGCTGCGCTGCCCGTTACGCGCAGAGAGCCGCTGTCCGACTCATTTTTCAACGTAAACACGCACAACAATGACTACAGATCAGCACATTGAATCGAAGAAAAAGACGCCAAAGACCCGGCTGGGCCTGAACCCGATTGTGGTTCTCTACGGCGTAATCATTCTGCTGGTAGTTGGCATCGGTTACCTGTTCTACCGAAACTGGCAGCTTACGAAGCAACTTGAAAACGAACGCACTACGTTGTTGTCAACGGCGTGGCAGAATCAGATTGTGAACGACCGCCAACAGTTAACATTTGCCATGAAAACGTTCGTCTGGGCGGTTCGGAACGCCATGCTCCAGAATAAACCCGGCGAAATTAACGAGTACTTCAACTCCCTCGTTCGCAACGAAGGGGTGCGGGAGGTGCTGCTGGTAGACCAAACGGGTAAAGTGACCATTTCGACCAACAAGAAAAACCAGGGGATCAAGTTTGCCAGTCGCTTTCCGGCTTATCTGCTTAACCAGCAGGACGTGTATTTTAATAACAAAATTCCCTACGAGCTGTCGGCACCGGTTACTGGCCCAAACCAGCGGCTCGGTACGCTGGTTATGTTTTACAAACCTACGCCCGTGCTGCCCAATTCGGTGGAAACCCCGTAAGGCCGGACTGATTTACTCAACGTTATCTGTATGCATCTAATCTGTTTAATGCTTCAGCCGGACCGGGTCAGTGAGCCGCCGTTTACGCTTAACGACGGCGTTACCTTGTTCTGGCGGACAGTACGCGGTTTTGCAAAGGGGTTTGCCGAACGCCTGCCTTATCTCCTGGTAGGGGTGCTGGTGTTCGCGCTGTTCTGGCTGCTGGGCAAACTGATTAAAAAAATAATCAATAAGGTAGCGGTTCGCAGCCACGCCATCGACGATATGCTGGCGAATCTGATCAGCCGCATCGTCAGTACGCTCATAACCATTCTCGGGTTTCTGGCGGCCTGCGTCGTTATTTTTCCTTCGTTCAAGCCGGGCGATATCATCGCCGGACTCGGTATTACGTCGGTAGCCATTGGCTTTGCGTTCAAGGACATCCTGCAGAACTTCTTCGCGGGACTTCTGATTCTCTGGCGTCGTCCGTTTCTGGTGGGCGACCAGATTCGGGTCAAAGACTTTGAGGGTACCGTTGAGGAAATCAACATGCGGTCGACACGGCTCAAAACCTACGATGGCGAACGGGCCATCCTGCCCAACGGCGACGTGTATACCAGTTCCGTGCTGGTCCGGACGGCCTATAAACAACGCCGGATGAAATTCGTGGTTGGCATCGGTTATCCGGATTCAATTGAAGAGGCCCGGCGTGTTATCCACGGGGTGCTGGACCGGATTCCGGGTGTATTGAAGGACCCGGCTCCGTGGGTATACGTATCCGAACTGGCCGGATCGTCGGTTAATCTGACGGTGTATTTCTGGGCTGAATCCCTGCAGGCCAACGTCCTGAAAGTTAGCGATCAGGTCGTGACGGGCATCAAACTGGCGCTCGACGAAGCAGGCATCGACATGCCGTATCCGCATTCGGTCGTACTGCTGGAACAGCAACCCGACGGACCTGCTATTTTGTCGCGGCCGCCGATAGTAAACCGAAAACCAGGTACAACCTTTAACGGACAGCATTAAGTATGGCAGACGAACTGGCAACCCTCAGCGACTGGCTGTTTAAAGGCTGGAACAGCATCATCCGTATACTGGTAGTGGGTGTGCTGGCGTATGCCGGACTACTGCTGTCGTTGCGAATTTCAGGCAAACGCACCCTTTCGAAAATGAACGCTTTTGATCTGGTCGTGACCGTAGCCCTCGGCTCAACCCTGTCGACGATCATCGTGTCCCGCCAGACCGGTGTAGCGGATGGCCTCACGGCGCTGGCCCTGCTGATCGCCCTCCAATACGTCGTTGCGTGGCTGTCGGTGCGATCGCCGGGGTTTAAGCAGCTGATTAAAAGTGAACCGGCGCTGTTGTTTCATCAGGGGCAGTATTTGCGGGAAAATATGCGACGAGAGCGCGTTACGGAGGACGAAATCCTGTCGGCGCTCCGCTCGTCGGGTGTAGCCAATTCCGACGACGTTGCGGCTGTTGTGCTGGAAACCGACGGGTCGTTTACCGTTATCCAGGGCAAAACCAACACCGAACCGACCAGTCTGACCAACGTTCAACGCTGAACCGGCTCCAGACCCTGGGGTCTGAGCAAGAGATTCTTACTGCATGGAAACTAATCGCTCGTTTGCTCGCCGGGTGGCAACAGCCGCTTTCGTAAGTCTGATGCTGGTCGTTCTGTTTCTGCTGATCGGCTACGCTGCCAACTTCTTCTTTTTGGTATTCGGCGGAATTTTGTTTGCCGTCGTGATCAGTGCGCTCAGCCACTGGGTCAGCAGCAGAACACCGCTGTCCTATAACCTATCGGTGGGCGTGGTGGTGCTGGGGCTGGTGCTATTGATCGCGGGCGGGATACTGCTGATGGCACCGGCTGTAAGCCGGCAGGCCGATCAGCTGGCCGAATCGCTGCCGCAATCCATCAACCAGCTTAAAACATCACTGCAGCAATCACAGCTTGGCCGGCGGGTGCTGCAGGGCATCCCCAAAGATCCTGGTAAACTCCTGTCGGGGTCGAGCGGGGGGCAAGGCATCCTGTCGCGGGCAACGGGCGTAGTGTCGAGTACGCTCAACGGGCTGGTCAACATTCTGATTGTGGTCATTACCGGTTTATACCTGGCGTCGAGTCCCGGCAGCTATCGCAAGGGGTTCGTGCGGTTGTTTGCGCCGTCGTACCGCGACCGGCTGCTCGGGGTGATGGATCAGTGCTACGATACGCTCAAGAACTGGTTTATCAGCCGCAGTATCACGATGGTCGTTGTAGGCGTAACAACCGCAGCCGGCCTGGCGCTGCTGGGCATTCCGTTCGCTGTCGTATTGGGCATCATTGCCGGTATTCTCAATTTTATTCCAAACTTGGGCCCGTATCTGGCCCTGGCGCCAGCCCTGCTGATTGCCTTCTCGCAGGGCGCCAATCAGGCACTCTACGTCTTCATTCTGTACATGGGCATTCAGTCGCTGGAGGGGTATATCCTGACGCCCCTGCTCGACAAGCAATTTGTGTCCGTACCGCCGGCTTTGCTGCTGTTCGGACAGGTGCTGCTGGGGATTCTGGTTGGGTTGGCCGGCATCTTGTTCGCGTCTCCGCTCATTGCCGTGCTGCTGGTCATCGTGCAGGAACTGTACATAAAAGACCGGCTGGAAGCCAAACCGCGTTCGTAATACGGTCGTTTCCGGCTTTGCTGTACTTTTCATAAACCGAAATCCGGCCAAAGCGGGCCCCAGGGCGTTTCCCGCGTGGGGAAGCCGCCCAATATTCCGGACAGGTGCCATCTGGTAGCTAAAACCAGGCCGGTCGTTTTAGCCGGGTGTTACGTTTTGACCCCACTCGAGCAAGGGCCGACCGTCTTCAGAGAGAGGCTGATACGTAGAAAGCCGTTCCAAACGGTATTAAGTAGCCATTTAAGCTGATTCTTGACTTTCTAAGCTAATTCTAATCTTAGGTTAAGGCCATATTTAGGTTTGATATGCTATTTGCTATAGTACTCCAGAAGATATTATATAGTAAAGAGAGTACATCAACAGACCTTTGACAACATGAAAAAGCAACTGATTTTTTGGGCAGCTACGGCCTTTTCGGGTTCGGTGCTGGCTCAAGCGCCCGCTCCCGATGCCAACACACTAATGAACTCGGGCCGTTTCGATGAAGCTAAACAGCTCTTGCGTCAAAATGCACAGCAAAACCCGTCGATGCAAACCTATTTTAATGCCGGCTACGGGTACCTCCGCGCCGGCCAGCCTGATTCGGCCCGAATCTGGTTTGAAAAAGGGATTGCGACCGACGAAAAACGAGTACCGTTAAATGAAGCGGGCGTTGCCATTACGTACCTGGTGCAGAACCCGGCGTCGGCTGATGCCCGGCTGGAAGAGGTGGTCAAAAAAAGTAAGGGTAAAAATCCCGACATCCTGTTCCGAATTGGCGAAGCCTACACCGGCTACCTGACTCCCGATAGTGGTTCGATCAAGCCCCGGTACCCGAAAGCCGTTAATCCGGCCAAAGCCATTGATTATCTGAACCGCGCAACCGAACGCGCCAAGAAAAACGAGGGCATCAAAGCCGACATTCAACTGGCGCTGGGCGACGCTTATTATCTGAATCGCGAAGCCGGTACGGCCGTTACGCGGTATGAAAATGCCATTGAGCAGGGTATGGACCGGTCGCGGGTGTATCAGCGAATTGGCGATATATACTGGCAGGGCCGCAACCTGAACCTGGCCGTCGAAAACTACAAGAAAGCTATCGACGCCAATCCGAACTATGCTCCGGCCTATAACCAGTTGGCTGAACTCTACTTTCTGGTGAAGCGCTATAAGGAAGCAGCCAACTACATGGACCAGTACGTGAAAGTAGCCGGGGATGTGCGGCAGGATGCCTTGTTGCGGCAGGCGCAGTTCCATTTCCTGGCCAATGACTTCCAGCGGGCCGTTAACCTGATTGACAGCAACCGGGTATCGCTGGGTCAGAATCCCATTCTTTACCGGATTCAGGGGTGGGCATATTCATCGCTGAAGGAGCCGCAGAAGGCCATCGAGAATCTCAATACGTTCATCGAAAAGGCACCAAACAAGGTGATGTACGATGATTATAAATACCTCGGCCGGGCGTATCTGGCGCGCGAAGGTTTTGCGAACGATTCACTGAAAGCGCAAAGCGACTCGGTAGGGATCGCTTACCTGGAAAAGGCAGCGCCCAGCGATACGACCGAGAACCTGTACAGCGAAATTGCCAAGTACTACTACCGGACCAAGAAACACGTAGAGGCCGTGGCTGCCCTCGATTCGGCGGCTAAACATGGCTTTAAGTCCGATGTCCAGGATTTGTTCCGCTACGGCATGAGTAATTACACGCTGGGTTTCCAGCGCGATACGGCCGGTCGGCTTGTTCGGGATACGGTACGTTTTGCCATGGCCGATTCAGCCCTGGCTCTGGCTCAGCAGGGATCGCCCGACTACGCCCCGACGGTGCTGTACCGGGCAAAGGCTAACTATTACGCGTATGCTCCCGAAGAAGCCGTTCGGAATGGTAAAGCGCGGCCGTATTTTGAGCAGTTTATCAACATGGTTGCCGACAAAGAAGAGGACCGCAACCGGTACAAAAAAGATCTGGCGCTGGCGTTCAAATACCTCATTTCGTACAACGAGCTGGTAACCAAGGACGAGAATGCCCGCAATGAATGGCTCCGGCGCGGGCGTGAGTTACTGCCCGAAAATAAAGACCTGGCCAAAATTGCAACGGCAGAAACCGCCGACACTGAAGAACAATAAGCGTGCTTTTTTCATAGTTGAGCAGAACCGAAAACGCTGTTGGGGCATTGCATCCTGGCAGCGTTTTTTGTTGTTCCGGAACGTAGCGCTACCGTGCGGCTGCGCTGGCGGGCGTCCGGGTTTGTGCCAGTTTCAGTACGTCCATGGTCTGGGATTTGACCGCGTTGAGGTTCATCTTCTTTTCGCCCCGATACCAGTTCTGCCACTTGTCACCCTGCGTGGCCTGAGCTTTGGCCGTATCAATCAACGCCAGCGCTTCGTTGGCTTGTTGCAGATAAAACGTAGCATCGTCCCAACGGCCGGCGTTCTCTGCCTGTTTAGCGCGTTGTAGATTAGCCAGCCACTCGGTCAGGCTCAGCATGAACTGCTGGTGGATGAGCAGGTTGCTCTCCAGAAACTGACGTTGCTCCGGCTGCATAGAGACCGCAGCTTTTTGAATCAGCTGCCCGGTCTGTTGCAGACCGGCCCATTGCAGGTTGATCTTCTCGGCCAGTCGCGCCGAATCGGCCTCCTGTGGGTGCATATCCCCCAGCGATGTTCGTCCCCATTCCGATTCAGCCGTCACGACGGCTTTTTTGCGCCGGTCGGCGTAGTACTGTTCAGGCTGACTGATCTGCTTTTTTAGTTGATTGAGCATGTTGAGCCCCACGCTGCGGCTTTGCCCGTCGAGCAGGAACGGGACCTTACGGCCGTCGTGGATGGCAAACGAGTCGAAGTACGTCCGGTAGGCCCGTTCGGCCGCTGCGGCTGAAGCACCAAAGCGTTCGCGGCACCAGTCGGTCAGAAACGTATCGGCATTAAAACCGGCGAAATCGTACCACATCTGTGCCGTTGCGGCCGTGCCTAGTACAAACTCCCGGATGTTGGACACGTTCATGATGGCGTAGGTCGTGAAGCCTTTGTCGACCGCTTCACTGACGACTCGTTGCGTCTGCGCCGGTGGAATCCCCTGTGCCAGATGAGGACCGGAACCCCACAGCTGGTGGTGATAATAAATACCATAGCCGTACTCCGGCCGGCGCTTCGTATCCCGAAAGTCTGACTGCCATCGCCAGCCGGGGCTGTTATCGGCAAACACCTGCGTTACGCCGTTTGGTATCTGCAAATGCCCCAGCGAATTCAACACCGACCCTTCGGCCCAGAGCGTTGTGGTGATGGGTGGACTGGGGCGTTTGTCTACCGAGCGAATGATGTCCATTTGTGTGCGCATCGCTTCGGAAATCAGCCGGCCACGGTCGGCGTCGGTCTGCGGAATACCCGGATCGGCCAGCCACATGGGCCGGTCGCCGATGCCGCGCAAACCGATCTGCCAGATCACGTTGGGATATTTTGCCCACTCTCCGGCATACACCCGCCAGACTTCTTCAACTTTCGCCCGCTCGCTGTAGTAAGAGAACAGGGGTGGTTTATCCCCTGTTTTGTCTTTCCAGTAGTTGAAGTACGTAAACGCGCTCACGCCCAGCGGTTCGATATGGTGCATGGACACGAACAAACCACGACGAGCGGCTTCTTTGACCAGCGCGGCCTCGGCCGGATTGCGAATGTCCAGAAAACTAGCCGGAATGATCAGGTTGCACCGCGACCGGACCAACGCTTCGACTACGTGCCGCATCACCGACGGGTCTACCACCTGACCGTAATACGGGTAGTCGATATTTCGTTTGGCCCCGCTGTTTACCCATTCGGTCAGCAGGTCTTCGTCGTTGATAAACCAGCCGCGGTATTGAAACGTCGGACTTTTCTGCGCTATGGAAACAGACGGCCAGTTAAGGGTTGGTTGCTGCTTCGGGCGTCGGTCTGTCCAGAAATGAAACGGGTCAACACCCAGGTACGTTTCGGCGAAGTCGTACAGGGCAAACATCGTCCCTCGTTCGTCGCTGCCCGCAACATACAGGTTTTTGCCCGATGCCAGCACCCGGTAGCTCTCCCACTGTCCCCGGAGCGTATCGGCGCTGGGCAGGTAGGTATGCAGCCACTTCTGCGACTCCTTCACCGACTGGCTTCCAACCAGCACCAACCCTTCCTTAATGCCTTTCGGGTGGTTGGTTACCTTCAGAGTTTTGCCGGTTATACGGTGAACATCGCCGACGAAGTCCTCAATGGCCAGCCGAACGCATTCCGGCTCCTGTTGCGAGACTACAATGGTGGCCTGCCGGGCTGCACCGACCAGCTCGAAAGACTGAGCTTTCAGGCACCCTGACAGCAATAGAGTCAGAAACGAAGCGAGCAGAACGATAACCCTACGCATGTCGTTTAGTTGTTAGTATATTTACCAAAAGCATTAGCCTTACCATGGAAAAGACATCGAAAGCGACCGACCCAACCGAACCCTATCAGTTCAAGCCTATTAAATCCTACTCCGTCGAGGACGTCCTGGCGGCTGGTGGCACGTCCGCGTTTGCTTATAAGATGGGCAAATCACCTCAGAAATTGACAGAGTCGTTGGCAGAATTGCCTCCGGTTCATTTTACAGATGAAGAATGGAACGACTTAATGGAACAGCTTAAAAACAACAAATAATCTGGTGAACAATCTGCTTGATAGCAACATCATCCTCAGTCTCGTGCGGTCGAATGATGTTGATAGAATATTGGATTTTATAAATCCCCGCTCTACTCAGATGTATACCTCAATTGTGGTTGAAGCGGAAACAAAATCGATAGCTTTTCAAAACAGATGGGGCATAGATCGCTTAAATAAACTTGATACTATCCTGGATCAACTTACCATATTGGATATTGACCAAAGCTTTCTGTCAGGCTATATGGCCATAGATTCTTACTCTCAGCTAAGAAACCCCAACTTCACCAGTTACCCGTTTGACACACCTCGTAACATGGGGAAGAATGATGTATGGATCGCTTCAACAGCCGCGCTGCTGGGCTTGCAGTTAGTTACGACCGACGCTGACTTTGATCACCTCAATCAGGTTTTTCTTGACGTTCGCCGGATTGATCCAGTTGAGCTGAGAGCCTTCTTCTAACTCAGCACTCCAGCAGATACTTCATCCCGGCCGGGTTATTGTCAATCGTTTCGAAAACCTGTTGCACGTCGGTCAGGGGTGATACCTGCGTGATCAGACTCTCCAGCGGCAGCTCGCCCGATGCAGCCAGTCGGATGGCTTCGTCAAAATCTTCGGGTTCGTAGACCCGCGCACCGATCAGCTTGATTTCCCGCCAGAAGAAACGGAACAGATCGACCGACTTCGGCTCACTATGAATCGCAACCATCACGATACGGCCCCGGGCGCGGGGCAGCTGCGTCATGGCCGTTACGCCCGCCTGAACGCCCGACACTTCAAAGACAACATCGGCCATCGCGCCATTGGAAAACGCTTCGACCGCGGCTACCAGGTCCTGCTCCTTTGGGTTGACGGTTTGGAGGCCAAGCGATTCGGCCAGCCGTAGCCGCGCCGGATTGACTTCGGAGATAAGCACGTTAGCCCCAGCGTGCCGGGCCACCAGCGCGATCAGCATACCGATTGGTCCGCCACCAATGACCACCGCGTTTTCGCCTGGTTTCAGTTCGCCCAGCCGTACATCGTGGCAGGCCACGGCCAGCGGTTCGATCATGGCCCCGAGCGTCAGGGAGAGGTTTTCCGGCAGGCGGTGTAACGTATAGGCTGGTACGTTCCAGTAGGCCTGCATACCGCCGGGGGTATCAATGCCGATGAATTTGAGATTTTTGCCGATGTGACGCTGGCCGTTGTCAGATGGGTCATCGGTGCCGGGTTGCAGCGGTCGAACGGCTACCCGGTCGCCAACCTGCCAGCCGGTTACGCCCTCACCGATGGCCTCAATCTCGCCCGAAACCTCATGACCAACGACCTGCGGAATCCGAACGCGCTTGTCCATGCTTCCGTGGTAGATGTGAACGTCGGTACCGCAGACGCCACAATAGGCGACTTTCAGCCGAACCTCGCCGGGCTGGGGCGGCTGAGACGTAGCAGGTTGTATAGCAAATCGGTGATTACCGGTGTAATAAGCAGCTTGCATAAGCGGAATGAATTAAGGAGTTGTAATTGGAAGAGGTCGTTCTAAAATCTGGAGCATATTGCCGTCCGGGTCGAAAAAGTTGCGGACCTGGCCACCGCCGATAGCGTTTGTCTGCTCTCCGCCCCAGGTAACGCCGTGCTGATCGAGCCAGCTAATGGCCTGTTTGATGTCCGTAACACGCAGCGCTACGTGCGACCAGCCGGGCGTCCAGGTGGTGCGAACCGGTCGGTCGGTATCGTCTTTTGGCATGATCTCCAGCAACGTATTGTCGGGGGCAACCAGCATCCAGACTGGCTTTTCGTGTTTGAACCACTTTTTATAGCCCAGTACGGTACAGTACCAGTCGGCCAGTTTCTCCACATCGTCCGCGGCTACGGCAGGGTGATCGACCCCCCGGAATAGCGTTTCATCCATCTTTTCTGGTTAATAGGTTTTTCTGAACAAAGACATCGGCGTACCGGCCCCCGAGAGTGCGGGCCGATGGGGTATCAAAATGCGTTGAATCGCCCTTGTGGATCAAGCCGGCCGCTACGACGCAATAGGTATTGGGCACCTGACCGGGTAACTTCTGCAGGGTTTCGTTAATGACGCCGGCATCCGGATTGCGTCTGACAATGAAATCGCCTAATGTCCCGACGACAACCGGTACGTTCGGCGCATTCAGGTCGTTGCGCAGCCGCTGGATTAGCTCAGCCAGCTTAGCCCCGTAGGCAGGCGCTTTGTCCGGTTTGGCATCGCTTTCGCCCTGATGCCAGAGAATACCCGCCAACTTGCCCGTGCCCAGTGCTTTCCTGGCCCGCCGGAGCGCATCGTCGTACGGGTACGATTTCGTAGGTTCGTAATAAGCCCCCGGCTTCCAGACATCGATGCCCGAACCACCTACGGCGCAGGGAATCAACCCAATGTTCTGGTCTGGAACGGCCTCGGCTATCCGCTTGCCGAACGCAAACCCCGGCCCGACGCCGACTACGGCCGGTTTGTCGAAATGCATCGGTTCGCGGGCCGGCACCCAGGTTTCTTCGTTGGTCAGCATCCAGACGCGGTCGAGGGGTTGCTGATCCTGCGCTTCGGGTGCACCCCGGCCTGCCATATTCGACTGACCAATGAGCAAAAACAACCGTAGTCGGGTCGGTACGTCCTGTTTCAGGGATGTTCCCAGGAAAAGGACGGCCAGAAGAGCGAGGCATTTATACGTCATAAGCTTTCGTTTACTACAAAACCCGACTCGCCCTCCGTTATACTAACCTGTTTTCCCTGGCTCCATACCTTCAGTGATATCGTTTCGGCAAAGGAGCCGGTTAGCTGAATCCGGAGCGTTGGCCTGGCTACCGTCAGGAGCTGATCCGCCTGGGTGATCTCCCATTCGTCCAGCTCAGCTACGTCGTCGGCAATCAGGACGTGGAGCCGGGTTACAGTCGTTGACGCTTCGGTATCGGTATGCCGAAACAACAAGCCGCTGCCGGGCAGCCCCTCGCCCAGCTGAGCCGGTTCGGGGTGGTAGGCGTCGTGAACGTAGGCGTAAACAGGGCCGGCTAGCGCGGCCGGTCCGATCTGACGCAGCCGCAGACCGCTCTGGTGCCTGCTGAAGACTAACTCATTCCCAGTTGTTCGGGCGACCGACTGGCCGTCGCGGTTGTTCAGCAGCCAGTTCCAGACGGTTCGGATGGGTTCGCTGGCCCGGATACGGTCAATCACAAACGTAACGTGCGAACCTGCCTGCAACCAGCACCGGGTGAACTCCTGGATCGGCGCACCGTAGGCATGAGCCACCTCCGAGACTACCCACGATACGTCGCCAACCCGCTGGCAATGCCGGAGCCGGCCACCGCGTTCAACGGCTGGGCCTACGCTGCCGTCGGGGTAAATGAGCCGACGCGGCAGAACGTTTCGTTGTTCGAGGAGTTTGATCTTCGCCAGATCTTCCTGCAGGCCCAATGAGTCCTGCTCGACTAAAAACGTGCAGGTATTGTGCGTCTGCGAAGCGCTTTCGAGTCCGTGAATCAGGTTACGGTAACAGCTATGGCCGGGGTCGACCAGCAATCGTTCCCGGTTGTAGGCCAGCATAAAACTGTTCAGGTCGCCCTGCAAATGACCGGGTGCGTAGATGCCGTCGTTGGCTCCCCCCTGAATGCCCAGCACGGATGTAGCCGCCCAATTATCCCGGATGAACGTATTGCCGTTCGAAAACGAAGCAGTAAGTGGCAGACCGGCCGCTTCGGGTGAACGCACCGGGGCTGAATTCATCAGCAGCGGCAAGGTCAGGAACCCCCAGTCGTTGCGCATCCCGAACGTAGCCAGGTCATGCGGTCCCTGCGTTGGGCAGGGCTCGTAGTATTCCTGAAACAGCCAGCGGGCCAGACCAGCCTGAACGGCATCGTCGTAACGAACGGCTACGTGCAGCAGCAGATCACCCGAGGGGCGGAACAGCGCGGCCGAGTCGTTGAAGTTCACCGCCCGCGCCCGTGGTTCATCGTTCCAGCCCGCCATCGGTTTGCGATAGAGCATACTCTGCGCCATCCAGCCCATGCCACGGCCGTAGGCGCCGACATCAAGCTGAGCGGCCAGTACCGGATGTTTTCGAACCAGCGATTCGTAGGCCAGCATCAGCGCATTGGCCAGGTAGTTGCCGTATTGCAGCGACTCGCCGTAGCTGCCGTCGGGTTGAAACGCCCGGGCCATCCGGGCCACTTCGGGCGTAAATTCTTCGAGCAGATCATCGTGCCCCAAAGCCGCTGAAGCGACCAGCGCGCCCGACGCCAGTATGCCCCGCCAGTTGGCCAGGTGACTATTTCGCTGCAGCCACCGCCGACACAACACAACGCCTTTGTCGTAGAGCATTGCCCGAACCTCGGTTTGTTCGGCTTCGGTGAATACATCGCCGGCCAGGTCCAGCACGGCCGCGACGCCCCAGCAAACGTGCGCCGTTTCCAGATGGCCCGTCAATGGCTCGGCATGACTGCGAAACCACGGCCCAACCCAGTCGCCAATTGGCCGCCGGGCAATAATCAGCGTCGTGCTCCGCAGCCAGGCCGCCAGTTCCGGGGTTGGTTCCAGGGCGTACTGCATAGCCGCGTCGGAGAGGTATTCGGCGCAGGGGTACCACCAGCCAAGCGTGGCCCGACCGAGCGGGATGGTTTCAGCCTGCAGGCCGGGCACGGCCAACCGGCTCGTCACCCGCTGCCTGAGCGCCTGCCGAAATCGCTTAACGACCGGGTCCGGGCTGGTCAGGATGGTGTCTTTCTCGTCGCCCGTTAAAAACAGACTGACCGTTGCGGTGGCTTCCATCAGAAATACCCGCCATTTTTGACCACTTCGGTCGGACGCATACCGCTCTCGACCATTTCCTTGATGCCTGCTTCCTTGTGGACAATTTTCTCGGCGGCCACCAGTACGTCGTAGGCAATGGCCTGCGGAATCGCAATGACCCCGTCGATGTCGCCAAAAATCCAGTCGCCGGGCTGAATGATCACCTCACCGATCTGAACGGGCTTCTGGTAGTAGTACATCCGGAAGCGGCCCAGCATACCGGTACTCGTTTTGTATTTATAAAACACCGGAAACTCCTGATCCAGAATGGCTTTCGTGTCGCGGATGCCGTTGATGAGCGCACCCCGGCAGCCGGCCCGGACGGCGGCCATCGTCATGACTTCGCCCCACTGCGACGTAACGGTGTCGCCGGTGCAATCCCAGACCACGACCGAATCTTTGTGCAGATCCTCCAGCATCTGCGCCCGCATTTCAAACTCACCGTCCGTAGTGATGTCAGGTGCCCCTTTGACGGTGAAGGCCATACCGGCCATTTTCATTTCCTCCCGCAGGGGAGCGTAGCAGGACGGCAGGCTGGTAGCGTGCAGCTTGTACGTAAATCGCAGTACGTCGTTAACGGCTCCCGTAAAGAGCTGTAGATAGCGTTCACGCATCTCAGAAACGGGAATCGGAAAAGGCGAAGTAGGGTGTGTGCCGTTGGATTTCATTGCGCCAGAAATTTCATGTTGTCAAAATTGATTTCCCGGATCAGAACGTAATCCGGCTGATTGAGTACGAAGGTGATGACGTTTGCTACGTCCTCTACTTTCAGGAATTTCTCCCGGGGTACCTTTCGGTCGCCCCAATAATTACTGTCGGTTGGGCCAGGATTTACGTCGGTTACTTTGATGCCTTCTTTGATCACCTGGTCGGCCAGACCGCTGTTTAAGCCACGGGCACCGAATTTCGAAGCCGCATAAACCGGCGCATTCGGGTTGGTACGCTGCCCCGCCATAGAGATAACCGTGAGAATGTGGCCCTGTTTTTTCGGCTTCATCACTTTCAGGGCTTCGCGGTTGCACAGAAACACGCCCCGCATGTTTACGTTGACCATCTGCTCGTACGTTTCCAGGTCCGTTTGCGAGAGGTCGGTGGTCAGCACACCCATGCCTGCGTTATTGATCAGCACATCGACCGTACCGAAAGCCTCCACGCAGGCCGAAAAACCCGCCACTACGTCGGCTTCGACACTCACGTCGCCATTATACGAGCGCAGGTTGTCGTGCTGAACGTCATCTGCCAGACGGTGGGTACGGCTAAAATCAAACACGCTGGCACCCTGGTCAAGTAGTTGCAGCGCGGTCGCTTTGCCAATGCCGCCCGATGCGCCGGTAATGAAACAAACTTTGTTTTTGAGGTTACTCATTGCTATTCAGGTTATCTATGCTCAATCCCATCAGGGGGAGTGATCGGTTTCTGTGTACTTGTTATGTCCGTATCTGCGAAGCTCTGTAAGAGTGATCTTGTGGTTTGTTCGGCTGGAGGTTTTCGGCGAAGCTTACAGGCGTTTATCGGCATCTTCGGTCATAACCAGGTCATCTCTTCGGGCGTTTAGTATAGTCGCTTCGCGGGTCCAGTACCACATGACGGCGCACAGAATCAGGCAGATCACGCCAGCTCCGAAGGCAAACTTTCCGCTGGTATCGCCGATGGAAGGGATGCTCATGACCATGAACAGACCGCCGGTAACGGCCAGCGCCACGGCGTAGAGTCGGTTCATCGACCGCATGAATACCGGATTTTCTTTCGGCTTTTCGGCTTCCGTCAGGGGCGTGGCCAGCTTGCGGAAGAAGGCGTCGACCCGCTGCCGGTACGCTGAGTCTTTCGATTCAATTAAGCCGGACAACAGGAAGATGGCGACACAGGCGACAATCTCGATGAGCGTCGCCAGCTCCCACGAGATACTCGGGGTGGCATTCAGCAACAGGCCGATGAGCATGCCGGTCAGTACGGTGGCCAGCGCGCCCCAGGGCTGCGGCCGCTTCAGGACGATCCCCAGAATGAGCGGCAAGGTCATTGGAATAGCAAACAGGCCCGTAAACAGCTTGTTGGCTTCAAAGGCCCCGCCGAATCCGCCGACGAATAACGCACCGATCGTGATGATGCCGCCCAGCAGCAGCGTCATCATCCGGCCTACCCAGAGCGTTTCTTTATCGGTTGCGTTGGGATTGAACAGCCGCTGGTAGATGTCGCGCGTCAGAACGCCCGCCGTTACGTTGTATTCACCGCTCAGCACCGACATGGTAGCCGCAAACATAGCCGCGACCATCAGACCCATGATCCCTTCGGGCAGCAACTTCAGGCAAACGCTAACGTAGGCCATTTCGGGGTTTTCGAGGTCGGGGATGATGGCGCGGGCTGCCAGCGAGGGGAACAGAAAAACCGTTGGGAACAGAAAGAAGAAGATGGCCGTCAGTAATCCCTGCTTCTGGCTGGCCCGCTCGTCGCGGACGCTGTAGAACCGCTGGATGAACGTCCAGTTACCGCTGTATTTAACCAGAATCATCAGGTAATAGACCGATAGATAAAGCGGTGCGCCTTTCGGCCCGTTGAACGGATCGAAGTGCTGCGGAATCGTCTCGATCATCTTCGGCAGGCCCCCGGCGGCCTGCATCGTCAGCGGCACCAGAATCAGCGTAGCCACCATCAGGATGATGAACTGCACGACGTCGGTAACGACAACTGCCCACAAGCCCCCGGCAATGGTGTAGAGTGCGACGATGATGCCGCAGCCCAGAATGGCCTGCTCCAGACTCAAACCCGCGGCCGTTTTCACGAACAGGCCCAGCGCGTAGAGCCGCACCATGTTGTCCAGGATTTTGAAAAATACACCCGCCCAGGCAAACACCTGCCGAACGGGGGCATTGAACCGGGTTTCCAGAAATTCCATCGGTGTCAGGATACCGGCCCGGCGCCAGCGCTTGGCGTAGATAGCCACGCCCACCAGAGCGGGCAGCACCGTACTCCAGATGAGCGTCAGCGCCACCATGCCGTGCTGGTAGGCGATACCCGCGTAGGCCACGAACATGAACGTACTGAACTTGGTCATGAAGTTGGAAATGGCCCCTGATACCCACGGGATGGCGTTGCCGCCCTTGAAGTAGTCGCCAATATTCTTGACGAACTTGCCCAGAAAGAGGCCAATACCCGCCATGAGTCCCATGTAAATGGCAATGGCCCAGTAGTCTAAGGTCTGTAGAGTTTGCATAAAGGTATAGAGCGAAAGGCCGAAAGAGTGAATGCGTTAGGGATTCGCTCTTTCACTTTTTCGGTCATTATTCATTGTTATAAGTGATTGGTCGGCGATCAGCACGGGCGAATCGTAAACGGGAATATTTTTGAACGTGTAGGTTGAGCCAGTCTTGCTCCAGCCGCTTTTCGGAATGTCGTACACCTTCCCCGTCATCAGATCGACCCAGACGGGTTTGTCGAAATTACCGTTTTCGATGGTAATGTCGAGGGGTGTCGGCTGAAACAGATTGTTCGGTGTTTTACCGTCGAACCAGACCGTTACGAGCTGTTTCTTTCCGGCTTTGTGCTGATATCCAAAGATGGATACGGGTTCTTTGGCGGTCGTGGTAGCCTTAACGTTCGGGGCGAGTTCAAGCCGGTTGTCAAAAACGGACGCCAGGTTCTGAACCGCGTAATACGCCACTTTCGGCCGAATGACGGTTTTATCCAGGTCTGACTGAATCAATCCCTTCATGTTCAGCACCGGTGGGTCGCCCGCGTACCGGATGTCGATGATGGTAAACACCGACGTTTCAATGTCGCGGCCCAGATCGCCCAGCAGTCGGCGCATATCGTACTTGGCCTGGGAATACTCCGTCCAGTAATACTTGTCGAGTGCGTAGCTGGGAATGTAGCCCGATGGTGCCCCATTCTCGCCCTGCCGTAACTTCAGGCTAGGTGAGTATTTGGCCAGTACGCGCTTGAACGAGTCGACACCTTTGTACGACTGTTCGGGTCGGAAGGCGTAGCTGTGGTACGATACCCAGGTAAACAAATCAAGCTTCCTGCGGTCGGCAAACACCTTCAACGCGCGGTCGAGGTACACCGTGTCGGTATGGCTGGCCATGGCCAGAGCCGCAATGTTGGCGTCGGGTTGCAGACGTTTGATGATGTCGGCGGTCCGGATGTTCAGCTCGGCGGTGGTCTCGGGCGTAATCTTCTGCATGGGATGGTCGGGTTCGTTCCAGATTTCCCATTCCTTTACGCGGTCTTTGTAACGAGTCACCAGCGCTTCCACCCAGCGGTCGTAGGCGGCATAGCCTTCGGGCGAGGTCATCAGGCTATTCAGCAGGCCCGTGCGACCACCACCTTCGTAAATCGGGTTGCCATACGACGTTTCGAGCCAGGGTTCCAGTCCATTCGCGACGGCGAAATTGATGATGTTGTCGAGCCACGCCCAGTCGTATACCCCTTTCACTTTTTCGCATTTGGCCCAGCCAGCCTGCAGCCGGATCTTCTTAACCCCCAGCGGTGGCAGATACGCCTTGTAGGCATTGAAGTCCGTGAAGTCGCGGTCGAGGGTCTCGCAGCCTACGGTGATGCGCGACGATTCAATGGCTGATGCCGAACGTGGTTTCAGGGTTCCGATCTGCTTCAGGCTGACCGACAACGGCGTTTTGACCCGGTCGTCGCTGGTGTCGATAAACTGGGCATGAACAGTTCCCGCTCCTGCCCAAAACCAGGCAAGGAGTACGGTCAGTTTGAATCGGTATGCTGCTTGTTTGTCCATGTATGATCTGGTCGGAATTCAACAGGTGATCAAAATTTCACCAGACTTTTGTCGGCAATCAGGATCGGCGCGTCATAGACCGGGATGTTGGTAAAAGAATAGGTCGAGCCCGTTTTTTTCCACTGACTGGCCGGAATTTCGTATACACCTCCCGTAATGAGGTCGACGTACACCGGCTGGTCGAAGTTGCCGTTGATAAAGGTAAAATTCAGGTTCCGGGTCTTGTTCGACTCTGCCGGAATGTACTCGTCGGACCAGATGGTGTACACCTGCTTGCTGGTATTTTTATGCCGGTAGCCGTACACCGCCATACTGCGGTCGGTGCTGCGGCTGTAGACCACCTCCGATGGGTCGGCGGGTACGTAGGCGTTGTTGTACGATGGCTTCAGGTTCTTTAGCCGCTCCAGCGAGTTGTCAAAAATTGACGTGACGTGCTGAATGGCGTAGTAGGCCGTTTTGGGCCGGATGGCCCGCTTGGTCGAGTCGGACTTGATAATGCCCTTGTAGTTGAGCCGGTTGATGGGGCCGTTGGTATAGGCCATTTCGATAAGTCCGAAAATACTCGTTTCGATGTCGTGGCCCAGGTCGCCGAGCATCCGGCGCAGGTCCCACTTGGCCTGGGTCAGTTCGCTCCAGTCGTAATCCCAGAGAGCGCCCCGGCCGCTGCCGCCACCCGACGGGCAGCCGTTTTCGCCCTGCCGCAGCGGAATGTTGGGGGCGTATTTGTCGAGCACCGCCCGCAGCTTCATCACCTTGCCGTAGTGCGAATCAGGGTTGTAGACGTAGTCGTGGTAGGTGAAGTTATCGAAGAGGTTTATCTTTTTGCGGTCGGCCAGCACCTTGAAAAACCGGTCGGCGTAGTCGAGGTCGATGTGGCCCATGGCCAGGCCCGACACCCGGGCTTCGGGCTGGATGCGCTTGATGATATCGATGGTGCGGATGGTCAGGTTGGCGAACTTATCGGGCGTGTTTTCCTGATTGTCGCCAAAGTTGGGTTCGTTCCAGATCTCCCAGTCAACCACTTTGTTTTTGTAACGCTTCACCATCGCTTCCACCCAGCGGTCCCAGGCCGCCAGAGCCTCCGGCGAGGTAGGTACGCCTGCGCCGAGGTTAGCCCCGCCCCCGTTGGGGTAGTTGTGGTTGCCGTAGGAGGTCTGCAGCCAGGGCTGGAAGCCGCGCCGGTGAGCATCGTCAATGATGTGGTCGAGCCACGCCCAGTCGTACTGCCCCTTTATTTTTTCGGTCTTATCCCAGCCGGCCTGCATCCGCAGCCGCTTAATGCCGAGGGGGGCAATGTAGTCTTTGTACTGGTCGTAATCGGTGAAGTCGCGGTCCATTGTTTCGCAGCCGATCAACCAGTTGGACGCCGTAATCTCGCTCGTCGAGCGGGGCTTCACCGTGCCGATGCGGGACATGGCAATAGCGAAATCGGTTTTCACCCGGTCGGGGCTGGTGTCGATAGTCTGGGCGAACGAGGTTTCGTTATTCCCGAAAAACAGGCTGGCTGTCAGGGCAAAAGCTGTAGTCAAAACGGTATGTTTCATAATCAGGGTCAAGGCTATTTCCGGTTGGCGGTAACGCGGCCCGGAATCATGTGTACGTGTAAGGTGGTGGTTGTTTTGGCCGGAGACGTCAGTTGAATCACGATGCGGCTGACGCCCGGGTTCGGCGAATCCTGTATGTTCCGTGGGGCCGATACGTCCTCAATTGCAACGGTATACGGAGCCGAGGCCGACACGAGCAGTTCCAGTGATTTATTGTCCTGCTGCAACAGCAGCCCCCTGGATGTTTGGGTGACGTTGGCCTTCGTCAGCCACTGCCACGAGGCCGTAACGGGCTTGTCGGCGGTGGTCCAGGCATCCTCCAGCCGTACCGACTTGTCGGGCTGCAGCTGGATAACCCGCCCGACGCTGGCTACCTGATGCCGGTACACCGGGGTTAAATCGACCCGGTTGCCCACGATCCCGTTGGTCTCCGGCAATATACTGATGTCGGCTTTTGCGTCGATCTCCTGCCGTTGCTGGTCGAAACGCAGAATGTTGTGGCCTTCCGGACCCACCCGGAACGTGGCCCAGCGGTTACTGGTCTGGGCGTAGCTCCAGAGGTCCAGTTTGGCCGCCCGCATCTTGTCGTAGCTCTCCGTGCCGAGGTCAATGGCCCAGCGCACGCCGTCGGCTTCGAGCACAAAACTACCGACGTCCATGTGGGCGTGTGAGTGGTTGGGTGTGCCGCCTTTGATGGCCACAAACGTAGCGAGCGAATCCTGCCGTGGCCAGGCCGACCGCATAACGGCCATGGGCAACCCCGGAAGGCCGGCCCCACCCTGCGAGGTCCAGTGTCGGGGCGGAAAGCTACCGGTTTTTGGGGCCAGGGCTGGGTTCCACCACAGCAGTTCAAGGGGAGTGTGCCGGTTAGCGTGTACCGGACTTTTAGTGCCCGCCCGGGCCGCGCGGCAGATGGTCAGCAGGTCGGCAATTTCCTGCGTGGCCAGCTCGGGCCGGCGGGTTTCGCGGGCAAACCAGAGCATGATGGGCTCGTTCTGCTGTTCCAGGTGATAGTCCGAATAGTTAAAATCCAGTCCGCTCGTGCCCACCATCTGCAGGTTGTAATCGGCGGTCTTCAGAAAGCCGGGAAACTGTTCGAGGCCGTAGCTGCTGCCCAGCGCCGACCGCAGGACCTCCACCAGCAGCACGTGAAAGGTAGTGCCGTACGACCAGTAGCTTGGTCCTTCCGGGTAGGCACCGTCCGGGGCGTAGACGGCACCGGCGTTGGGCAGGTTCTTAATGGCGCGGTTGATAATCTGTTTCGCCAGTTCCGGCTCGCGTTCGGCAATGGCCAATGCACCCGTTGTTAACCCGGCGTGGCACACCTGCGTCCAGTTGAAATCGCCGGCCACCCAACTGCCGTTTCCTTCGGTAACCTGTAACGAGGGTAGCAGGGCGTTGTTGACGATGGCCTGCGCAATGGCATCGCGCTCGCCGGCAGGCAGGTCGTCATAGAGCCAGTCGAGACCGATACCGGCCGCCAAAGCCCCTTCGCCCACGTCCAGAAAGTGGTTCGGTGCCCAGTCGGGAAGGGCCGCCAGTTGCCGCAGTTCAGCGCGGGCCCGGTCCAGAAAGCGAGTGTCGCCGGTGAGCCGGTAGCTCATCGCCAGGGCAATGATGCGCCCCTGTACGTTGCGCATGGGTCCGAACTTAAAGCCGGTTTTAGGGTATACGATGGTATCGGCCGTCAGCAGTCGCTCGGCTTCATGCTGTATATAGGCTTTCAGCTGCAGCGAAACGGAATCGTTTTGCTGCTTCAGCGATTCAAACCGGTTGCTGCGGACTAAAAGACGAGGATGGTCTGGGAGTGTTTTCACAAACGATTCAGGCACACGACCTGTTCCGGTCTGCGCCCGGCACGCCATCTCTCCAACGCCCAGTAGAAGCAGGCAGAACAGCATAGCTAGTCCGCCCGTTAGTGGCCGGGAGAATTTCCAGACGAATCCGTTCTGAGTCGGGCCTTTCCGGGTAAAATCGAATTCTTTCTGCCCGTCAATCTGATTACAAGAGCGAATCATGCCTACTGGTGTCTTTTGATGCGGTATATTGGTTTAGCCAATTCATTCATAGTCAGTTGGGCTAAAGTGAGGAAGCCCGATTTTTGGATTCGTTGAAATCAAGTTTTTTAGTAAATATCAGCAAGTGCTCAACCATACACGTGTGCTAAAAAGCCCAGGGTATAGGGGGCAATGACCCTGAAATTGCCGGTCTGTAGGGCTAATCCGCCTTTGTTGGCCTGAACCGTTCCCGTCAGGAATCCATCGGGAGTAAAATAGGGCACCAGTCCTTTTCCCGCCTTTGCCGCAGCCACCCGGGCGCTCCGATCAAGCAGGCCGTGCCGATACCCGTACGACAAAGCGGCTGCTATGCCGGCCGAACCCGATGTTTCGAGGCCCGTTTGAGGCTGGTCCATAAAACAGAACCACAATCCGTTCGGCTGTTGGTATCCCAGAACCTGGTCGACGGCCCGCCGAAAGGTCTGACGCAGCGTTTCGGTTTCACTGTTGTTTGGTAAATGCACCAGCGATTTGGCCAGGCCGAGCAGATACCACGCCACCCCGCGTCCCCAATTTCCAAAAGTCAGGCTGCCTCCCGACTCGCTGCCCCGCTGGTAGATCGCGTCGCTTTGATGAAGAGTGCGGGTGCGGGCCATCAGAGTCTGAATGGCCCACGATACAAGCTCCGGCCGGTTCAGCTGCTTCGCCATAACGGCCAGTGGATAGCTGACGGTGTAACACTCTTCCGTTTTTATGGTCCGGTTGGTGCCCTCGCCATCGGCAATGACGCCATTCGCATCGACGTGGTCTTTACAAAACGCCAACGCTCTGTCGATTCCCGGATGGCGGGGATTGACCTGGGCTAGCATGGCGAATGGCAGCAGCGATTCGACACCGTTGATGGTATTGATCAGTCGGGTGTTACTAAATCCGGCGTACTCCAGGCGATCGCTACCGAAATACAGCGCCAGGTGTTGTTTCAGCAGTTCCTTCGCTTCGGGTATACTCTGGCTTAGTTCCTGCAGACCATCCAGTACGCAACCGTGCATCCAGCCGAACGTCTGCACGGATGCGACCGAGAGCAGCCGCTCTTTCCACGCATCCGCCGACGAACCCTGGGCACTCAGCAGCATGTGCGGCAACAAAGCGTCGGGAGCAGAAGTGGGCGAGGCTGTCCGGCTGAAGATCCAGAACGGCTTGTTGCCCGATTGCTGGGTTAGTATCACCCCCTCCTGAATAACCGTTGGCAGCAGAGCATTTGGAATTGCCAGCTCAAACGGCTGCATGTACGTGGCGTATCGAACATCGATGATGCCTACCTCCTGACCCGACGTAGCCGTTTTAACCAGTACGGTACATACTTCCCGCACGTCGGTGGCGCTGGAAATACGCAGCCGTGCTGGCTGGCTGATGGCTGACGAAGCCGGTTTCCAGGCCAACGTCAACCCTGGGCCAGCGGATGGTACACGCGATGCACCCCACCCGAACGGTACGTAAAAATCAGCCGATGGCGCATTTCCCTCCGCTATCTTTTCTGCCAGCATGTACTGGTAAGATTTAGTACCGTTTCCCTTCACCCGCGCCGAAACCGTCAGCAGGGCTGAAGCCAAAAGCCATTGTCGGCGGGTTAGGTAGGGTGCCATAAACCTGGTTGTGGTTTTATAATGCGCTTCTGTCCGCAATCAGCACCGGATAATCCGGCACCGGAAGTTCAGTGAACGTAACCGTGTTTCCTTTTTTCGACCAGTTGGTTTTCGGAATTTCGTACATCGTCCCGCTGATCAGATCTACAAAGACCGGCTGTTTGAACTGACCGTCCACGGTCAGGGTTGTGGGTTTGGGTGTGTATTCGTCGGCGGGCCGGGCTTCCTTGCTCCACAGCGTAACCAGACTGCCGCCGTTTTTTTTGTGGCGGTACGCAAACGCATTCACCGTTTCCTGATTGACCGTTGGCCTGACCTGCTGCAAGGTCTCAATGTTCTCATCGAACAGCGCGAACACGTGCTGAGCCGCCTGGTAGGCCAGTTTGGGCCGCTTAATGGTCTTGTCGGGGTTCGTTTGCAAGAGTCCTTTGGTGTTGACGCCGACCATGTGGTCGCCGGCCGCGTAGTGAATATCGGAGATGGTGAACAGGTTGGTCGCAATGCCCCGGCCGTGGTCGCCGAGCATCCGGCGGAGGTCCCACTTGGCCTGGGTCAGTTCGCTCCAGTCATACTGCCGCAAGGCTCCGATAGTCTGGGCACTCGGTGTGGAGGGAGCGCCATTCTCCCCCTGCATAAAGACGATTTTCGGGTTATACGACCAGACCAGCTTCCGCATCTCCTCAATCTTCGGGTACGAGTCATCCGGGTTCGGGCTGTAGCCGTGATACGTCAGGATATCGACCAGATCGAGCGCATTTTCCTGCTTCAGCACCTCAAAAAAATCACGCAGCCAGTCCAGCTTTGTGACGCTGGCCATACCGAGGGCGATGAGCCGAGCGTCGGGCTGGATGCTTTTCACAAGACGCGCCGTACGGATGTAGAACACGCCCAACTCCTTGCCGGTGTTGAGCGGATTGCCGTCGGGTTCGTTCCAGATTTCCCATTCCGGCACCTGCCCTTTGTAGCGCGTGACCATCGCCCGTACCCAGTTGTCCCAGGCGGTTAGCCCTTCGGCGGAGGTCGGAATGCGGCCCATGAGCTTGGCTTCGCCCCCACCTTCGTAGATGGGATTGCCGTACGACAGTTCTACCCAGGGAGCCACCCCGCGCGAAGCCGCATCCGGAATGACGGCATCGAGCCAGGCAAAGTCATACTGGCCCTTCACTTTCTCGCACTTAGCCCAACCACCCTGCAACCGGATGCGCTTGGCACCCAGCGGACCGAGGTACGTTTTGTACGACTGGTAATCGGTATAATCCCGGTCGAGGGTTTCGCCCCCGATGCTCCAGGTGCTGGACTTAATATCTTTGGCGTCGCGGGTTTTCAGCTTTCCCACCTCTTTCCAATTGGGCGTAACCCCCGGATTCGAGATGAGTAAAACACCGAGCAGGGTCAGTAAGTAGTTCATAGTTTGTTAGGGTCAGGTTGTTTATTGATAGCTGGCCAGTGGCTCGTTGAATACGTTGCAAACGTGTAAGGTATCACTATTGAAGTGATACGGCCCTTCGTAACCGGTGTCGCCCAGTACGTGGCTCACCAGCGCAATGGAAAGCGGATAAAACCACGACCCAAGCATGATGTGCGTCCGGTCTGGATCTTCGTCACGCAGTTCAGCCGAAGCCGTTGTGTCGTCTTCTTTCCAGATCCAGTGCGGCCGGGGTACCCAATCGGTCGGTTGACTATCCCGGCGGTGCAACAACCAGCCCACTCCGTCCGGGCTCTCGTGCTGAAGTGCATGGGTTAGATACCGCCGACAGGCCCGTTCGACATCCTCCCGCCGATAATCGGTCAGCGCCGTCAGGTTGGCTAACTGGTAAGCGCCGTCGAAGTCGGGGCAGTCGGAGCCGCCGGGCCAGAACGACCCATCAGCCAACTGGCAGGCCAGCGTTGAGTCAATGGCGCGTTCCAGATGCCGCAGTGGCCAGCCCATCGCAAAGTAGATCGGTACGACATGAATGGTCCCGAATAGTCCGTTTGGCAGGTCAGCGCCCAATTGCGTTCCCCAATACCCCGTCTGGCTGTCCTGCACCTCTTCGAGTGCCGGGAACAGAGCTTCTTCCATCAATTTATCTACTTCCGATGCGCCAAACCAGTCGCGCAGGGCAAACAGGGCCGTAGCCGCTGCCAGCACCTGATTGCCGGCTGCCCAGGCGTTGCGCCAGTTGTAGTGCTTCACCCAGCGATACAGCGTGTCAGCGTTCAGCAGCGGCTCCAGAAAACGCATCTCCCGTTCGGGCCGACGATTAAGTACCCGTAACGCCCAGATGTTGCCGCGTGTGTAGTGCCAGACGGGCTCCAGTTCATCCAGCGTCCGTGTACGATTGGTATCAGCCGCGTTGCCGGAAAAGTACCCCTGACTCGTTTGCCGACGCCGGAACTGCTCAGCCCAGATGTCGAGGTCGGCGGCTGGCTGGTGTTGCAGTTCACCAAACAGATCAAGGATATGAGCGGCATGGTACGAACCATAGAAGCTTTCGCCTTCGCCCCGTTCCTTGCGGTACACACCGGGCACGTCGCCTAGTTTCATGGCGTTTACGAAGTTCAGCGACGTCGTCTTGATCCGTTGGTAGCCGGGCGTTTCCATTTCGTTTACCGGTTGAGTCGTTTACGCGGGTCTATTTTCCGGTTAAAGTATGTTTTACTGATTCGTCCAGTTGGCCTTTCAGGTCGGCCAGAAAAACGCTCCGGGTGCCGTCGACGAAGCCGTTGAAAACCACGTAGCGCCCGGAACGGTCCCAGGCGGGATGCGCGTCAATTCGAAACTCTCCCTGCGCCTTCGATAGAAAAATCCTGGCAATAGCCTGCTCCGTGCCGGTCGACAGATTGAGCAGCCGGATGGGCACGGTGCCATCATTAGCCGTCACGCCTTCATCCGGGTAGGCATCCGTTACAATGTACGGTAGCTGGTTAGGATGCAGGGATGGATGGCCTGATCCGGGCGAAAAAACCGTCTTCATGTCAGTGCCGTCGTACCGGACGGTGATCAGCTCCAGACCGGGCTTACCGTCTACCTCCAGGTTCATCGACAGGTGTTCGCCGTCGGGTGTCCAGTTAACGTGGTGCCCACCCTTCGCCCACTGGTCGGGGGTGATGGCCGTGTGCAGGTCAGAGCCGTCGGGCCGCATTGTGATAACCGACCGACGGCGGGGGCCTCCGGTAACCGGCGTCCACTGAACCGTTGTCAACAGCCGGGTGCCCTGCGGATTCCACTTCACCTGAAAGCAGTAATACTCGTACGCCTGCGGGTTCGGAATGGCGATGCTCGGCACCGATTTTTCGTAGATGTCGCGGATGCTTACGATACGTTTGGTTTTGCCGGTACGGGTGTCGGTAATGTTGATGCCGTCGGTAGCCACCGGGCCAATGTTCTTCGGCGTCAGCGAGTCAGGCACAACCACCCCGTAGCCGACCTGCGCCCGGCGCGAACTGACGAGGTTATACGACGCCAGTTTTTTCCCATCGGCCGACGCCATGAAAACGGTGCCGTCCATCCGGCGCGACTGGCCCGTAAGCGGATTGAGCTGCACGGCAAAGGCGTTCCAGGTGGCCGGGTCTACATCGTTGAAGTATAGTTCCTCATCCGAGCCGCCCCACTGCACATTGGCGCCCAACTGCATCTCCCAGCCCCGCGACTGAGCCACGACGCGTTCTTTCCCGGTTTGCAGATCGACCAGCACCACCTCGCCGACATCTCCCGGCTTGGGCCGTCGCGTTTCCTGCGGCAAGCGGAACAGGGCCACGTACCGCCCGGACGGACTAACCGGCGACGTATCAAAAAACCGATGGATGACTCGTCCCGAACTGATTTTCACAACCGGCACCAGCGTTTGGGTCGTGTACGCGGGAAAAGCCGCCATCGGAGCCTGTTGCGCCAACAGACTCGCGATACCCAGCCACCCAGCCAGCACCAAGGATACCGTGTTACTCATAACGACCAACTAATCAGCTTTTTAAGACTCTTTATTACGCTTTCTCCTGATAAAGGATTTGAAAAAGGCCGCCAGAAATCTCACCTCACCGGCTTCCCGGCGTTCCGGCGCCCGGCGGCCTTTCTGTTACTAATACTAACCTATGAAGAAAAAACAATCTAATAGCCCTGGTTTTGCGTCAGGGTCCTGTTCAAATCAATCTCGCGTTGTGGTATGGGATAGAAGCGGTGAAATGCCTGTACTTTAAGCCCTTTTCCTGTCAGCACGGGCAGGTAACGATCCGTGCGGACGAGGTCAAACCAGCGGTGGTTTTCAAACGCCAGTTCAACCCGGCGCTCCTGCTCCAGGGCCAGCCGCATGTCGGCCTGACTTAAGCCGGTTTTATCAGCCAGTCCGGCCCGCTTGCGAATCTGGTTCAGGAACGGCAGCGCTTCGGCGGTTCTTCCCTGCTCGTTGAGCGCTTCGGCGTACATCAGCAGCACATCGGCGTAACGAAGGATGGGAAAGTCTACATCGGAATCGGCGTTCAACGCACCCTGCTGTCGGTATTTTACTACGTACGCATCGTTCACGTCGCGGCCCTGCGCATTCTTATAGCTGGTCAGCAGCGACGCATCTTTGCGCACATCACCTGCTTCGTAAGCCTTCACCAGGTCGGCGGTTGGCCGGTTAAAGCCACCACCACCACCGCCACCGGTACCCAGCAGGGCCGAACCCGCGTTGAACGGCGCCCAGTTCGACCACATATCCGAACCCTGACCTGCCTGCCCTATGTTGGGGTACGTTGGCTGGCCAATCAAACCGGATACGTACTGCACGGCCAGAATCACTTCCCGGTTGGCGGCAAACGACGTCGTAGGGCTAAACACGGCCGCATAGCTCGGCATCAGATCGTATGCCCTGGAGTCAATAACTTCCTTCAGTTTAGTGGCCGCGTTGTCATACTGCTTCAGGGTCAGGTATACCTTGCCCAGCAGCGTTTTAGCCGCCCAGCGAGACGCCCGGCCAGCCTCCGCATTGGCAATAGTCGTCGGCAATTTCTCTTCGGCCGATTTCAGGTCATTGACGATCAACTCGTACACCTGAGCAGCGGGGCTACGGGTCAGCATATTGGCGCCGTACGGCGAACTGATTTCTGACGTAATCAGCTGCACATCGCCAAAGAGCCGAACCAGATTGAAGTAGAACATGGCCCGCATGAAACGGGCTTCGCCTTCAATCCGGTCTTTGGTAGCCTGCTGAATATCTACCTGTGGCAGACGGTCCAGGATGGCGTTGGCACGAGCAATACCCTGATAATGACCAGTCCAGGCTGTATTGATAGTCGAATTAGTGATGGTTATCAGGTAATCATCAATTTCAAAGAGGGGCGATGAGATAGCTGTTCGTGTGACACCCAGATCAGTATTGTCGGAGATGATTTCCGACATGGCAAACAAGGCTCCACTGCCCGTGCCGTATAGGCCGGGATGTTTCAGGGTGGCGTAAACACCTACTACCGCATTGTTGAAATCGGCGGCCGTTTTGTAAAAATTGACTTCGCTGCGTTCAGTAACGGGAACCTGCTCCAGAAACGAGTCCTCGCACGCAGTAGTGAGCAAGGCCAGCAGAATCAGAGGGATATACTTAATTTTCATGGTTTTCGGGGCCTAAGGGTTAAAAGCCTAAGTTGATACCGAACGTAATGGTACGTGCCTGTGGGTACGTGCCGAAGTCAAGACCGGCGGCCCGCAGGTCATCGTTGGAAGCACTCACTTCGGGGTCGTAACCATTGTAGCTGGTGAACGTAAACAGGTTCGTGCCTGTAGCGTATACCCGTGCCGATCCTACTCCCAGGCGATTGATCAACGATGACGGTATGTTGTAGGCCAGCGTTACGTTACGAATGCGCAGGAACGAACCGTCGAACAGGTAAGCATCGCTGAAGAGAGGGTTGTTGTTACGGCCACCGCGAATCGAGCGACCGTACATGCCGTTGCCCGGTTGCGAAGGCGACACCCAGCGGTTGTCGAATACCTCCTGAATCTGGTTCTGAACCCCCGAGTTGTTCACCGAGAACGTAGCATTGTAAATCTTCTGTCCAACCATCCCGTTGGTCAGGACGTCGAGCGTAAAGCCTTTGTAGGAGAAGTTGTTATTGAAACCGAAGAAGAATTTCGGATGCGGGCTGCCAATAACGGTACGGTCGTTGTCATCAATCCGGCCGTCGTTGTTGATGTCCTCCCATTTGAAGTCACCCGCTTTGGCAAAGGGCTGCTTGCCGTAAGCTGTGGCTTCTTCGTCGGTCTGAAACACGCCGATCACCCGCCGACCGAAGAAGCTACCGATAGGGTCACCTGCCTGGGTGACGGCGTAGGCCGTCCGTCCCAGAGCCGTACTGAAAATCCGCTCAGCATCGGCGCTCATGGACAACACCTTGTTCTGGTTGAACGTAATGTTGGCGCTGGTCGTCCACTTGAACGCTTTCACGGTATTGCGGCTGCTGACGGCAAACTCGAATCCCCGGTTCTGGACCTCACCCAGATTCACGACTGCACTGGTTAGGCCCGTTGCTGCCGGTGTCTGGATCGTGAACAGCATGTCCGTGTTGCGCTTGTCATAATAGTCGGCCGTAACGGAAACCCGGTTGTTGAGCATGCTGAAATCAACCCCGAGGTCCAGTTGTTTCATCGATTCCCAGCCCAGCAGAGAATTGGTGAAGGTCGACCGTCCCAAACCGGGAGTCAGTGTGTTGCCGATGATGTAGTTTGCATCCTGCAGCAGTCCAATGGCGCGGTAGTCGCCGATGGCGTTGTTCCCGGTCAGGCCGTAACTGGCGCGGAACTTCAAATCTGACACGAACGTCACGCCTTTCATGAATTCTTCTTCCGATACGCGCCAGCCTACCGAAGCCGATGGGAACGTACCCCAGCGGTTATCGGCTCCAAAACGCGACGAGCCATCCCGGCGAACCGTAGCGGTGACGAGGTATTTGTCTTTAAATGAATAGTTAACACGGGCGAGGTACGACAGCAGCGTCTGAATGGTCACGTTTTCGTAGCCCGCGTTAATGGTACCGCCGTTAACGCTCTCGATCAGGTTGTCCGGGAAGCGGGTAGCCTGCGCCTGAATTACGTTTGAGTAGGCCTTCTGAGCCGTGAAGCCGGCCACGGCGTCGATGGAATGATCGCCAAAGCGCTTCTTGTAGCTAAAGGTATTTTCGTTCAGCCAGTTCGTGGCTTCCGTATTCGTGCCCGTAGCGTTCGTCAGAATACTGATCGGGTCAATCGTGTTAGGCTGGAACCGCCGGTTTTTGGCATAGTTCAGGTCAGTACCGATAGTTGTTCTGAATTTCAGCCCGTCGAGGATAGACACTTCTGCGTAGGCATTCCCGAAGAAGCGTAGCTGGGTCCCGTCAATCTTTAGCTCGTTGGCCAACTGAACCGGGTTCGGATAGGAAATGTCGCCTTCGGTGGGGCGGTACGTCACGAAATACGAACCGTCTGGATTATACACCGGGAAATAGGGGGGTAACGACAGAGCCGCCTGCACCACCGCTCCGCCTGAGTGACCAATGGCCGACACATCATCCTGCTTCGTGAAGCTGGGAAGCATGGTCACTCCAACGTTGATGCGGTTGGATATTTTCCCGTCCAGATTCATCCGGAAGGAGTACCGCTCCAGACCCGAGCTAATGATAATCCCTTTCTGGCTGAAGTAGCCCCCCGAGATGGAGTACCGGATGTTCTCGTTGCCGCCCGAGGCCGAAATCTGGTAATTCTGAATGGGGGCCGTCCGGAAGATGGCATCCTGCCAATCGGTGTTCGGCAACTGGGAAATATCGCCCTGGATGAGTGCCGGAATCTGGAACGAGTTGGGCCGCAGGTTGTTCGGGTCGGTGATTTTACCGTTCGGGTTGTTATCGATGTAGCCGTTGTTCCGCCCATCTTTTATGAACTGCACGAAATCGGGCGTATTGAGCAGATTCAGTTTCCTGGCTACCTGCTGAAAACCCGTGTAGGCATCCACTTCAATCCTGGTCTTGCCGGCCTTGCCGCGCTTGGTCGTAATCATGATAACCCCGTTCGACCCCCGCGACCCGTAAATGGCCGTCGATGACGCATCTTTCAGGACGTCGATGCTCTCGATGTCGTTGGGGTTGATGGTGTTGAGCGGGTTACCAATGCCGGAGTTCGTTACCGGATACCCATCGATAACGAACAGGGGCTCGTTGCCGCCCGAGATGGAGCCAATCCCACGAATCAGGATATTGGTATTTGCGCCCGGTGCGCCGTTGCTCTGCGAAATCTGCAAACCGGCTACCTGACCCTGCAAGGCCTGATCGACACCAGAAACCGGCAGCTTCTGAATGTCTTTGGAACCCACCGAAGCAATGGCGCCGGTCAGGTCTTTCTTTTCCTGCGTACCGTAACCCACAACGACCACTTCGCCAAGCTGCTTGGTATCGGGGGATAGGCTAACTGTAAGCGACGACTGATTATCAACCGCAAGCTCTCTGGACAGGTAACCAACGAATGAGAAAACTAACGTCGATTTACCTGATCTGACCCGCAACGAAAACGCTCCGTTGTTGTCCGTCGTTGTACCCGAATTGGTGCCTTTCTCGACCACCGTAACGCCGGGTAATGCCTGACCGGCATCATCTGTAACCTTACCGGTCACCACTGAGCCCGATTGAGCAAAGAGCAATGTTGCCGCTGCCAGCCAGCATACAGCTGTCAGCCACGCTCTTTGCATCTTAGTGAGAAGTTGGTTCATATAGGGTTTATTATATCATTGTAAAATTAGATCTCAATCCATACAATACTATAGTCAAATTTGATGCAATGCAAATTGAATTGCACAATTTTTTTCGACAGTTAAATTTTTCTAATATTGTCTATCTAAAAAAAGTACCAGATTACCCTTGTAAGTTGCTCAGAAGAGAAATTTTTTATGGATAAAATACAATTGCTGGTCAAATTTTAAGATTCTGAATTAGATATTTATTATTAAAAGATTTAGTATTGCAACAACTATCACAATGTTAGACTATGTCGATTACTACGTTATTTTCACTTGCTGGAAAAGTGGCTCTTGTTACGGGGTGCAAACGCGGAATTGGTAAGGCAATGGCGCTTGCACTGGCTGAAGCCGGAGCGGATATCATAGGTGTATCAGCATCGCTGGAGCGTTCAGGAAGCCAGGTTGAAAGAGAAGTACAGGCGCTCGGGAGGCAGTTCAGGGCTTATCAGTGCGATGTGAGCAACCGACAGGCGCTGATGGCCTTTATCGACCAGGTGCGTCAGGATGTGCCGGTTATTGATATTCTTGTTAATAATGCGGGTACCATTCTGCGCAAGCCGGCTGCCGAGCACCCTGATGAGTACTGGGATACGGTGCTGGAAACAAACTTATCGGCGCCGTTTATCCTTACCCGTGAGATCGGGCGTGACATGCTGACCCGGGGGTCTGGTAAAGTTATCTTTACGGCATCTCTGCTGACGTTTCAGGGCGGGATCAATGTGCCCGGCTATGCCGCCAGCAAAGGGGCTATAGGTAGTCTGGTGAAAGCATTTGCCAATGAATGGGCAGGATCAGGCGTGAACGTGAATGCCATCGCTCCGGGTTATATCGACACGGATAATACCGAAGCCCTGCGTAACGATCCGGTTCGCAGCCAGGCCATCCTGTCGCGCATACCGGCCGGCCGCTGGGGCACTCCCGACGATTTTAAAGGAGCGACCATCTATCTGGCGTCGGCCGCATCGGACTACGTTCACGGCACGATTCTGACCGTCGATGGGGGCTGGATGGGGCGATAAATTAGGTGATAGAAGTCAAATCATGTAGCACGCAGATTGGTCAGGATTTTTATGATTTGTTAAGGTGGCCTATCATAATTAACCATACTAATCATGACAATCTGCGTGCTATATAAGCAGTTACCATCATGGTCCTAGTTATTGTCAAAGCGTTCAACATACTCGAATTCGTAGCCCGCGACCCGACTAAAGCCCATTCGCTGACCGAAATTGCTGAGGCTATGCAGCTTCATCAGGCTACGTGCGCCAACATCCTGAAAACGCTGGTTGAAATCAATTACCTGGAGCACCTGGGGCGTAAGAAAGGCTACCGGCTGGGGCCAATGGCCTATAACCTGACCAATAACTCGTCGAACGGCCCGACGCTGGTGCTGGCTGCGGCCGAGGTCATGGAAGAACTGACCCGCCGATTGAACGAAACCTCGATTCTCGGCGTGATTCGCAATTACAAGCGCTACATCATTCACCTGGTGAACAGTGACCAGGACTTACAGGTACGTAGCCGCAGCGAACGAAATGTGTACGAAACGGCGAGCGGGCGTATTTTGCTGGCATTTATGTCAGAAAAAGAACGGGCCGGTTTTGTGCAGGTAGTGGGGTTACCATCGGCGGGTATCTGGCCCGGCGCCGAAACAGCCGAAGGTCTGGAACAGGCGCTGGCCGAAATTCGAAAGAACGAACTGGTTGTTACCCACTCGTCTTCTCACATCGTGGGGTTTGCCGTGCCAATCCGGAAAGGCGATCAGGTGGTTGCCAGCCTGAGTATCTTTTTACCTGAAATCCGGTGTTCGACGGAGCGGAAACGGGAGCTGGTTATTGCCCTGCGGGACGCGTCGTCGGCGATTAACGACCGATTGAAACAAGCGTAACGATGGGTATACCTGAGAAGCCGACTGGTGTGTGGGTCGTGGTCGGCCGGCGGACTCATCCCTGATTACAGCCTGAGGCTGGCGAAACATCTGCCCGTTTCCACGTAACAAATTGACAGAACGCATTAGGTTCTTGCCCACCTCCGGGTCAGAAAACTTTGGTGCTCTCTCTTCCCTAACCTCCCGGCATGAGCACTTGTAAATCGCGTTAATCCGCTCGTGTTCGGCTCCTGACAACTACGTACTCAACGATAGTTAGCCAGCTGTTGACCCTCTCCTGATGAGCACAGCCGACAGCCGTATGATGCTTGTTCATTACACTCCCCCTTTATTCCAACGTATTGGTCCGACACGTACGAATAAGTGATGTAAAGACATCAGCCTGAGAGCGCGTCGTTCATGGGTCAGATAACTGCTTTATGTATAGTCATACTATAGTGCAATTTTTTCGTAGCGATCTGGAAATAATAGTACTCTGTAAAAATATTGTTCAAAACTTTTGCATTCTATTCCCTTATACCATAGTATTGTATCGTTGGACTAGTTATTTTATAATAATATAGTATTAAAAACTCAACAGGTAGTATCAACTAGACTTTCAGCATGACATACAGGGCAGAAACCGGTTTTTTCTGACCTCGTACACCCGCTTCTGAAGCAGAAAAGGACAGCTGGATCTGATGCTTCTCCAGGGTGGAAAGTCATCCTCTTCGTATGATAAGCAGAGCGGAATTAACTAATTAATTCAACATAAAATACCTCTTATCTGCACGGAGACCCGGTTTTCTGCAAAAAGATGGTGAAAAATTGCAACCTCTGTAAGTGCTTTTGTGGATGAACTTGTCTTATCTGAAAAGGCACTGGTAATTCCTACTCATAACCATTGATGTGGCCTACTACCATGAATCCGGCGAAATCTATACCGTTCACTTCCGATGAAGATCAACTACGGATTGGGTATTCCAGCCCGTCAACTGATACGCGGATGACTATCCCGGAAGACGATGAACTGTTCATCCGAAAGACGATGGGCGAGAACCCGAAATTAGGTGTAGAGTTGCTGTTTCGCCGGTACTACCAGCCCATGTGCAGCCACGCCGTCAAGTTTGTCGGGTCGAAGAGTGTGGCCGAAGACCTGGTATCGGATATTTTCTACCAGTTCTATCAGCAGAACATTTTCGCCGACATCACCACGTCTTACCGATTCTACCTGCTCCGGACGGTCCGCAATCGCGCTTTCAACTATCTGAAACAACAACTCAACCGGCAGACGGTCGACGAAGACACTGACGAAGTTGGCAACATGACGGCGTCGAGCGGTGAGTCGCCGGACTCACTCATTCAGTTTGAAGAACTGTACCATGACGTCCAGAATGCCATCAATGACCTGCCCATCGACCGACGCCGGATTTATCTGCTGAATCGGTTTGAAGGCAAGAAGTACCAGGAGATTGCCGATGAACTACAACTGTCCATCAAGACCGTTGAAGTGCAGCTATACCGGGCTAACAAGCACATTCGCAGCCTGCTGAAACGAAAATGGTACCTGCTGTTGTGGGTACTTACCAGCCTCTTGTATCAATAACCACGGGCAGTTGTAAGTGGAACAGGGAACTCCGGTTGTCTTTCCATTAAAAGCATCGGACAGGATGACGATCACGAAAGAACTCATATTCGACTATTTGGCCGGGAAGGCGTCTGCCCTGCAAAAGCAGATGATCGAAACCTGGCTACGGGATCAGCGTAATGAAGAACTGTTTTACCAGTATCTGATTGAGTACGAAACGCTGCTGCCTACCTATACTGCCGACGTTGATCAGGCCATTGATAAGTATCATCAAATGCTGAAACACGTCGGCTCGGCCGAGGTACCCGAAATAAGCCATACTACGGTGGTGAGGACTCGGCCTATCTGGCTGCGCTGGTCGATTGCCGCGGCCGTTACCCTGCTGCTGATGACGTCGGTCTGGGTCCTGCGCAACCAGTGGCAGTACGAATCCTACGAAACCGCTTACGGACAGACACGGAACATTACGTTGCCCGACGGCAGTACGGTTGTACTGAATGCGAACTCCCGGCTTCGGGTGCCGCGCTTTGGCTTTACATCCGGCCCCCGTGAGGTGCTGCTGGAAGGAGAGGCTCTGTTTTCGGTAATGCATACCAAAACACACCAGCGGTTTATAGTCCGGACGGATCATCAGTTTCAGGTTGAGGTACTCGGCACGGTGTTCAACGTCTTTGCGCGGCAGCGGGGTGGCAAGGTGGTGCTGAATCAGGGGAAAGTAAACGTACTGTTCACCGGAAAGGTCTCCAGAAACAAAGTGACGTTAAAGCCCGGTCAGCTGGTTACGATTGATCCGCAGCGCATCCGGGTCGGATCGACGCCCGAGCCGGAGAATCACGCGGCCTGGTGCGACAACCGCTACGTATTTGACAAAACCACAGTACAGGAAATCGGCTACCTCCTCCGCGAAAACTATGGCCTGACGATGACCTCAACCGATAAAGAGTTACTGGCCCTGACCATCTCCGGTTCCTATTCGGCCAATAACGCCGGCGAACTGCTGCAACTCCTCGAAGAAACGCTTGGCATTTCGACCAGTCGTCAGGGCGATACGGTCGTTATTGCCCGCCCCACCGTACCCCAACCGCTCCAATAAGCTTTGAAGCCCTTATCAATATGAATCGATACGTTTACAGGCAATTCCAGTTGATCGGCTTATCGGCGCTCCTGTGCACGAGCGACCTTGCCGTGATGGCGCAGACGAATAATCTGGCCAAGTACGAAAAGAATGCACCCGCTCCTGCCGTGAGCCTGAAGGATGCGTTGAACTCACTTAAAGAGCATTACAAAGTTGATATCGTTTTCGGCGATCAGGTCATTGAGCAGTATACCGTTTCGCCGGGGATTATCAATTATAGACAGTCCGTTGAAAAGAATCTGGAGGCCGTTCTGAGCACATCGGGGCTGAAATTCCGAAAACTCAAGAATGGTACCTATGCCATTGTCGGCCGTATGTCGGGTCGGCGGGGGGCTTCGCTTGGCGTATCAGAGGCAAAAACACCAATCGCCCTGACGAGCCTCAGCGAGCATCTGCCGATGCTGCCCCAGACCATTAGTACGGAAACGGGCCGTGAGCCGGAAAAAGTAGCCGACAATCCGGTCCGGGGGAAAGTAACCGACGAAAAAGGCGAAGGCCTGCCGGGGGTAAACGTGACCATCAAAGGAACTACCCGCGGCACCACCACCGACGCATCGGGAAACTTCAGCCTGCCCAACATCGAGAAGAACACAATACTGGTATTTAGTTTCATCGGCTATACGCCGAAAGAGATCATCGCCGATGGCAAACCCATTCTGAACGTCTCCCTCACCGAGGAGTCAAAATCCCTGAACGAAGTGGTGGTGGTTGGCTTTGGTACGCAGAAAAAAGCAACCGTAACCGGAGCCATTGCAAACGTCACGACGAAAGACCTGGTCCAGTCGCCGGTAGCCAATATCAGTAACTCGCTCGTGGGCCGAATGCCGGGTCTGTTTGCGGTGCAGGCCAGTGGTGAGCCCGGCAACGATGCTTCTACGCTCCGCATCCGGGGCGTCAGTACGTTCTCGGGGGCTGCCGACCCGCTTATTCTGGTCAACGGCATTGAGGTCAGTAACTACAACAACATCGACCCGAACGAGATTGAAAACCTGACCATCCTGAAAGATGCCAGCGCCACGGCTATCTACGGGATTCGGGGGGCCAACGGCGTAATCATCATTACCACCAAGCGAGGGAAGGTGGGTAAGCCGCAGCTCAGTTACACGGCTAACCTGGCGGTTACCAGCTTTACGAACCTCCGCAAGGGGATGGATAGCTACAATTACGCCCGGCTCTACAACGAAGCGCTCCGCAACGATGCCTACGTAACAGGAGCCGTTTACACCCCACGCTTTACGGAAGCGGATCTGGCCAAGTACCGCTCCGGCGAAGACCCGGTTTTTTATCCCAACACCGACTGGTATGCGCTGGTGCTGAAACCGCAGGCCCTGCAAACGCAGCATAACCTGAACCTCAACGGCGGCACCGAGAAAGTACGCTACTTTGTGTCGGCGGGCTTTTTCAGCCAGGGCGGGCAGTTCAACAATACGGACCTGATCAAGGAATTTGACGCCAACCGCAAATACAAACGCTACAACTTCCGATCAAACTTCGACTTCGACGTTACCTCGAAACTGAAGGTGTCGCTGGATGTTGCTTCGCAGACCGAAAACCTGAGCGGCAGCAACTGGCCGACCGTTCGTGTTATCGAGGGCATTGGGAGAGCTAATCCACTGACCTCACCGGGCTTCATTGGCGACAAACTGGTCAATCTGCCCGGTCTGGGAACGGTTGTTAACCCGCTGGCCGATATGTTCGGGCAGGGCTATAACCGGCAGTTCCGGAATTTCCTGCAAGGGTCGGTACGGGTCGACTACCTGCTGGATTTCCTGGTACCGGGTCTGAGCGCTACGGGGATTCTCAACTACCAGAACAACAACACCGAAACCCTCACCAACCTGCGGCCCCTGATTACGTACAATGCCGTTCGGCTGCCGGATGGTACGGTCAACCTGATTCCGCAGAACATCGAACAACCCTTTTCGTTTGGCCAGAACATCGGCAAAAACCGGCGGACCTACGCGCAGTTTGGCTTTGATTACAAGCGTAATTTCGGTGACCACAGCGTAACGAGCACCGTTAACTACAACCAGACCAAGTACTTCGATCCGAACCTGGCCTTTCTGGTGCCCAATGGGTACCAGGGCGTTGTTGGCCGGGCTACGTATGGCTACAAAAACCGGTACCTGGCTGAGTTCACCTTTGGCTACAACGGAACCGAAAATTTTGCGCCGGGCAAACGGTTCGGGTTCTTCCCGGCGTATTCGCTCGGGTGGGCCGTTTCGGAGGAGCCGTTCTTCCCGAAAAATGACGTGCTGACCTACATGAAAATCCGGGGTTCGTACGGCGAAGTGGGTAACGACCGGATTGGGGGCGACCGCTTCCTGTACCGGCCCTCGGCCTATACCATCATGGGTGGCCCTGGTTCAGCCGCCACCCAAATCAACGGCTACCACTTTGGCGAAGTAGGCAGCACGCTTACCCCTTACCAACGGGCGGTCGAAGGCCGACTGGGCAACCCCGATGTTACGTGGGAGCGGGCTGTCAAGCAGAACCTGGGTCTGGAACTCTCGCTCTGGAAAAGTAAGATCAGCGTAACGGCCGATGTGTTCAGCGAAGACCGAAACAACATCCTGGCTAACCTCGGCACGGTGCCCGCTACGGTAGGCGCTACGTTGCCCGCCTACAACCTGGGTCGGATGCGCAACCGGGGCTTCGACGGCGATATAACTTATAACGACCGCATCGGCCAGTTCAACTTCACGGTGCGGGGGAACTTCACCTTCGCCCGCAATAAGGTGCTGTTTCAGGATGAAGTACAGCGACCCTTTACCTACCAGTATCGGACGGGGCAGCGGTTTGGCCAGTACTTTGGGCTGATTGCCGATGGCCTTTACAATACGTGGGAAGAAGTCAACGATGCCAGCCGCCCCGTTTCGGCCTGGAACAACAACCGCCTGCAGCCCGGCGACATCCGCTACAAAGATGTTAACGGCGACGGCATCATCAACGAAGACGACGCCGTTCCCATTGGCTACTCCAACTTCCCCGAGAAAATCTTCGGCGTTTCCCTCAGCGGGGGTTACAAAGGTTTCGACTTCTCGGTGCTGTTTCAGGGCGCCAGCAACGTATCGCTGGCCTACGCCCGTCGGCAGGTGCGCGGCTGGTTTGAAAACTCCGGCGCAGTGGATTACCTCATCAACAGCTGGTCGGCCGAACGCTACGAGCAGGGGCAGACCATCTGGTTTCCCCGCGTTACGACCGGCACCGATGAGAACCACAACAACAAAATGTCAACGTACTGGGTGCGCGACGGCAGCTACGTCCGGCTTAAAAACGCCGAGATTGGCTACAACCTGCCCAAAGAAATGCTTTCGCGGCTGGGCCTTAGCTCGACGCGCATCTTTGTGAGTGCCAACAACCTGCTGACGTGGAGTTCGGTATTCCCCGGCGTCGACCCCGAACAGTCGGGAACCCCGCCCGGCAGCACAACGGGTGGTACCACCAACGAAGAACCGTATCCGCTGACCCGCACCATCAACTTTGGCCTAAACCTCCGTTTCTGAAGCAACCATGAAATCAGTACTAAAAACACTATTGGGTGGTGTGCTATGCCTGACCGTAGCGGCCTGCGACAAACCCATCGACCAGTTCCTGGATAAAGCACCGGGCGTAGACGTTAACGAAAGCACTATTTTCTCGTCGCGCGTTCAGTTGGAAACCTACATTGCCGGAACTTACCGGCTCGGTATTCATTCGCCGTTTCATTACAACGATGCCAACCTGATTTCGACCTCGCGGCTGTTCACCATCGACGCGGCCATAACCGACGAAGCAGAAAGTGAGGTAACGTTCATGCATACCGAGTCGTGGAATGCCGCCGACATTACCCCCACCAGTGCGCCGGCAGGTCGGGAGGATGAGCGGTTCTTTATCCGCTGGACGGCCATCCGGAACGCCAACATCATTCTGGAACGGCTCAACGACGTACCGGGCCTTGAAGAAGCCTACAAGAACCAGGTAATCGGCGAGGTGAAATTCATCCGGGCGCTCAACTACAGCGAGATGCTAAAGCGCTACGGCGGGGTACCCATCATTGACAAGCGGTTTCAGTTGACCGACGACTTCAAGGTAGGCCGCAGTTCGGTTGAGGACGTAGTGAACTTTATCGTGGCTGACTGCGACGACGCGATTGCTAAACTGCCCGCTACGTATCCGTCGACGTTCCGGGGGCGGGCCACCAAAACGGCCGCTCATCTGCTCAAATCACGTACACTACTGTACGCGGCCAGCCCGCTGTTCAACGCGGCAACGCCCTACCTGAACATGCCCAACGCGGCCGACAATAAACTGCTGTGCTACGGCAACGAAAACAACAGCCGCTGGCAACTGGCGGCCGACGCGGCCAAAGCGGCCATCGATGCGGCTTCGGCGGGGGGCTTCTCGCTCGTTACGGATAAGGGCGTGGACAGGAACTACAAGTTTGTCTGGGAGCAGCCCGACAATGCCGAAATCGTTCTGGCTGAAAAGGTGTACAACACCCGAGCCCGTACTCAGTTTCCGTACTACGGCATGGCTCCCTCGTCGATTGCCAATGCCTGGGGGGGCGTATCGGTCATCCACAATTTTGTCCGCAAGTACGAAAAGCGCGATGGAACGCCACAGACCTGGCCGGGGGGGACTGACCTGCTGAAGAAGTACGCTGAACTGGACCCCCGCTTTGCGCAGACGGTTGGCTACACGAGTTCGCGCTACAATGGCGACGTTCAACTGCTGGAAACCTTCCAGGGCGGGCGCCATGCCGCCGACTGTGAGGGTGGGGCCTGGCTGAAAAAGTTTATCCCCGACGCGGTTTCGGCCGGTACGCCCAATGCCACCTACAACGGGATTGTTTTCCGGCTGGCCGAAGCGTACCTGAACTATGCCGAAGCCCTGAACGAAGCGCAGGGGCCGATGCCGGCCGCTTTTGAAGCCGTAAATCTGGTTCGTCAACGGTCGGGGATGCCGCCACTACCGGCCAGCCTGACCAAAGAGCAGTTCCGTCAGCGGATTCGGAATGAGCGCGACATCGAGCTTGCCTTCGAGAATCACCGCCTGTGGGACATCCGGCGCTGGAAGGTTGCCGAGCAGGACGGCGTGATGCAGGGCGCCATGCAGGGGCTTCGGATCACCCGCGTAACGGGCAGCACCGACTTTGCCTATCAGGTGTACACTTTCGAAAACCGGACTTTTTTGCCCCGGATGTACCTGCACCCGTTCCCGAATTCGGAAGTATTCAAAGGCTACCTCGTTCAGAACCCTGGCTATTAACCCCTTGCTGCTGAACCTTATGAACACCAAACAATACTATACCTTACCTTTACTGCTGTTGCTGGCCGGATTGAGTTCGTCCGTTCGGGCGCAGCAGAGCAGCCCGGATTCTCTGGCCGAAATCCAGGTAGAACGCACCGCCCTTCAGCCGATTGGCTACGGCCAGCAGCTTGCGTGGCGCGTGTCGAGTGCCATCTCGACCGTTGCCGGCCGGGATCTGGAGAAGAACTTCACGACCAATCTGGCCAATACGCTCTACGGTCGCCTGCCGGGCCTGACGGTCGGGCAGGTCGGCGGGGAACCCGGCAACGATTCGCCTTCGGTGCTGGCGCGGGGTGTCAATACCTTCGGGCCGGGCCGCGACATGCTGATCATGGTCGATGGGTTCGAGAGTACGTATGAGCAGCTGGTGCCCAGCGAAATCGAGAGTGTTACGTTGCTGAAGGATGCCTCCGCTACAGCTATTTACGGCCTTCGGGGGGCCAATGGGGTGTTGCTGGTCACCACCAAGCGGGGCGGTAACGGACCGCTGGTGATTAATGCGAGCACACAGCAGGGTTTTCACACGGCTACCCGACTGCCGCAGTTCCTGGGTTCCTACGATTACGCCCGGCTGTATAACGAAGGGTTGCAGAACGATGGGAGAGCGCCGTTGTATACTGATGCTGCGCTGGACGCGTACCGCTCCGGCAGCGATCCGTATTTCTATCCCAACGTGAACTGGTACGACGAAGTACTGAAGAAAACGGCACCCATATCCAATTACAACCTCAACTTCCGGGGCGGCAGCAATACAGTACGCTATTTTGTGCTGCTCAACGCCATCCGAAGCAATGGGCTGTACAAAAACGTGGGCGATATGAACGAAGAAAGCGTGAACTCACGGTATTCGCGCATCAACTTCCGGTCGAACGTCGACATCAACATTACCGACCGGCTGTCGGCGTCGCTCACCCTGGGCGGAACCGTCGAAGACAAAACCAACCCGGCCGCCAATACAACCGGTGCGTTCTTTAACTCACTCGCTACGTTGCCGCCCAACTCGTTTCCGGTGTACAACGCCGACGGATCATTTGGTGGTACCGGTGCGCTGAGCAACCCGCTCGCTAATCTGCTGCAAACCGGTTCGTACACCTCCAATGGCCGTACGCTTCAGTCGACGCTTCAGCTGACCGAGCAACTGGACGCCATTCTGCCGGGCCTGAGCATTACGGGCGCGGTATCGTTCAACAATTTCTTCCGGAGTTATTCCAATAAGTCCAAGACCTACGAACGCTTTGCCGCCACCAAAAATGCAGCCGGCGAAACGGTGTACACCCGCTTTGGGCAGAACACCTCGCTCGTGGGCAACGAAGCCAACTCCGACCAGTGGCGGAACATGATTCTGCAGGGCATGCTGAACTACGTCCGCACCTTTGGCAAACACGACATCTCGGCGATGCTGCTGTATAACACAAACAGCTATACCAACATCAATAACACGACAACGGCCATTGAGAGCCTGCCTTACAAGCACGTAGGCATGGGTGGACGCGTGACGTACACCAACGCGAACAAGTACATCGGCGAACTGTCGTTTGGCTACATGGGCTCCGAAGCGTTTCCGAAGAGCAACCGCTACGGATTTTTTCCGGCGGCCTCGGTGGGCTGGGTGGCTTCCAACGAAGCCTTCCTGAAAGACAATGCGCTGGTGAACTTCCTGAAAATACGGGCCTCCTACGGCCTGACCGGTAACGACCAACTCGCCGGAACCCGCTTTATGTTCGATCAGCGGTATCCGTATACGGCCGCGTATTTCCTCGGAACGGCCAATACCCAGGCGCTAGGTCTGGCCGAAGGGCAGCTCGCAACACCCGATCTGCGCTGGGAAACGGAGCAGAAGCTTAACGTCGGCGTAGAACTGAGTCTGGCCCGGCGGCTGGACGTAACGCTGGATGTTTTCCGGCAGCGTCGGTACGATATTCTGGCTATGCCCAACCGTACGGTACCGCAGTACACAGGCGCGACACTGCCGATGCTCAATATCGGTAAAGTGAACAACAGCGGTTTTGAGGCTACGGTCCGGTACAGCAGCAAGTCGAATAGCCCACTCCAGTACTCGGTGGAAGCCGGTGCGTGGTACGCCCAGAACAAGATTATTGAAAACTCGGAGGCCATTCGACTCTACGACTACCAGTACACCACCGGCCGACCCGTTGGGCAGCCGTTCGGGCTGGAAGCCATCGGCCTCTTCCGCGATGCCGCCGACATTGCCGCCAGCCCCCGGCAGATTTTTGCACCCGTGCAGCCGGGAGATATCAAGTACAAAGATCAGAACGGCGACGGCCTGATTGATGGAAACGATACCCGGCCGATCGGCCGAACGTCGGTGCCGACGCTGACCGTCAGCCTGCACCCACGGCTGCAATACCGGAATTTTGATCTGGAACTGCTCTTGCAGGGTGTAACGGGCCGCACGGCTTACTTTGGCGGTTCGTACTTCCACGCCTTCCAGAACAACGGTCAGATCAGCGCCATTGCACTGGACCGCTGGACACCCGAAACGGCGGCCACCGCTACGTATCCGCGTCTGTCGGCCAGCAACAACCTTAATAACTTCCGGTACTCGTCGTTCTGGCAGCGCGACGGCAGTTTCGTGAAGCTGCGGAGCATCGAACTTGGCTATACGCTGCCGCTGAACCTGACGGAAAAGGTCCGGCTGACGAACGCCCGGGTGTTTCTCAACGGCACCAACCTGTTCTCGCTCGACCGGCTGGAGGGGTACATCGATCCCGAAGTAGCGAGCGGCTATCCAGCGCTGCGGACGCTCAGTGCCGGTCTGCGGGTGCAACTGTAAACGTCATTCCGGAGAAATAAACGACGCCAGTGGGAATGACACAACTGACAATCAAAGACTTGCCAATCGCCATGAAACGCCTTATACCTTTTTTCATACTAGCCGCCGTTGTTGGGCTGAGCAGCTGCGAAGACCTGGAACGTGAACTCATCACGGACATCTCCGGGCAGCAGCTCATCCGGTCGTACGACTACACCCTGAACCGGCTCAACTCCATTTATACCGACGTTCCGGCCGGGTATCTGCAGATTGACGGGGCCATGACGGCTTCGGCAACGGACGAGGCCGAGCATACGCTCGAAACCTCCAACGTTCAGAAGTTCAACAACGGCTCCTGGAACGCCATCGACAACCCCGAAAACCTGTGGGGCAACCTGTACCGGGGTATCCGGAAGGCCAATCAGTTTCTGGTCGCTACGGACAGCATCAACCTCGACCAGTTCCGGCTCGACCCGGCTCCAACCGCGCAGACAACCTACCAGAATCGCCTGAACGACATCCGGCGCTGGAAGTATGAAGCGCGGTTCCTGCGGGCCTATTTTTATTTTGAACTGGTGAAGCGATACGGTGGGGTGCCGCTGTTTACAAAAACACTAACGCTCGATGAAAACTTCGCGGCCGTAAAGCGCAACACCCTGGCGGAGTGCATCAGCTTCATTACGACCGAATGCGACTCGGCCGCCCGTAACCTGCCCGTCACCTACCCGGCCACTGATTTGGGCCGGGCCACACGCGGAGCCGCTCTCTCGCTGAAAAGCCGGGTGCTGCTCTATGCCGCCAGCGACCTGTTCAATACGTCGTCCTGGGCGGGTGGCTACAACAACCCCGAACTGATTACACTCCCCGCGGGCGACCGCGCAGCGCGCTGGAAGGCGGCTGCTGATGCGGCCAAAGCCGTGATTGATCTGGCGGGTACCGGCTATGCGCTGCATAACAACTACCGGAACCTGTTCATCACCAACAGCTACACGCTTCCCGAGGTCATTTACGCCCGGCGTAACGGCGCTTCCAACGAATTTGAGCGGGCCAACTACCCAATCGGCTACGACCTCGGCAACAGCGGCACGACGCCTTCGCAGAATCTGGTCGATGCCTACGAGATGAGCAACGGTACCCGGTTCGACTGGAACAACCCGGTTCATGCCGCCAACCCGTATGCCAACCGCGACCCGCGCCTGGGCCTGAACATCATCCTGAACAACACGGCGTACAAAGGTCGGCCCGTTGAAGCCTGGATCGGTGGGCGCGACGGCCGGGGGGTGGTCAATGCAACGCGGACGGGGTATTACCTCAAGAAGTACGTCAACGAAAACCTGAACCTGCTGCTCAATAACACCAGCGTATACTCGTGGAATATCTTCCGGCTCCCCGAGATTTTCCTGAACTACGCCGAAGCCCTGAACGAATACGCGCCGGGCAACGCCGACATCAAAACCTTCGTCGACCGCGTGCGGACACGTACCGGAGTAGCCCTGCCTGCGCTGCCGGCGGGTCTTTCGCAGGCGGAGATGCGCGAACGCATCCGTAACGAGCGCCGGGTCGAACTGGCGTTTGAAGATCATCGCGGCTGGGACGTTCGGCGGTGGATGATCGGTCCGCAAACGCTGGGCGCTCCGCTGATGGGCGTGGAGATTACCCGCCGGACTGATGGTACCTTCCAGTACAAGCCTGTGGAAGTGGAGAAGCGCGTGTTTGAACCCAAAATGTACCTGTATCCTATTCCGCAGGGGGAGTTGAACGCGTCGAAAGGACTGGTTCAGAACCCCGGCTGGTAAACTACACCCCTAACCGAATTACCCAATGGCATCTTATTCAAACCTGATTCGGCTGGCATGTGTGAGCCTGGGGTGCGGCCTGCTGCTGAGTGCCTGCGCCTACGAGGAGCTGCCCGAAGCCGATTACCCGCAGCAACTGCTGTATCAGCCCACCGCCCGCAACGGTGTATACACCATAAACAGCCTGCCCCCGGCCACCGGTACGTATCGGTTCTCGGTGAATCTGGCCGACAAAAAACTGATTATCCCCCTGAGCGTCTTTCGGGGTGGTGTATCGACCGCGGGTGAGGTGGCCGTTACCGTTACTGCCAACGCCGATACGGTCGCCAGACTGATTACCGCCAATGCCCTGCCGGGAACCGCCCCGCTGCCGACGGATAAGTTCGTGCTGCCCAACACGCTCAACCTCGGAGATGGTGACCAGTCCGTACCGTTTGACCTGCGCATCGACCTCGACTACCTGCGGGCAAACACAGGTCAGAAACTGGCGGTTGGCGTTACCATCGCGAGCGCGCAGACGCCCGTCAACCCGGCGCTGAAAACGACCATCATTTCGCTGGACCCGTCGATTCTCAAGCCCACGCCCAACTTCACCAATAAGGCCGACGCGACGACTCCGCGTAAAATTACGTTCACCAACACCTCGGCCAATGCGTTGAGCTACTCCTGGGATTTCGGTGATAAATCAGCGGCTGTGACGGAGGCATCGCCGACCTACACCTACGCCAGCGCCGGTACGTACACGGTTACGCTGACCGCTACGGGCATCACGGGTGGTCAGGATGCCGCTAAGAAAACACTTACTGTAACGGTACCGTGAGCATGATGCGCTGGCTTTTTCAGGTGTTTATTCTGGGGCTGATTAGTCAATTGGCAGTGGCTGAAGTCTGGTACGTTTCGGGTACCGGCAGCGACACCAACGATGGTAAAACAACCAGAACGGCTTTTCGGAGCTTACAGAAAGCGGCTGAACAGGTACAGCCGGGCGATGTCGTACTGATTGGAAACGGCATCTACGCCGGTACCGAAGGCGAAACCGGCCCCGTTCTGACGATTAGTCGCTCGGGGCGGTCCGATGCCTGGATAACCTGGAAAGCGCAGCCGGGTCACCGTCCCGAGATACGTCCGTCGGGCTGGGCGGGTATTCAGATTACCGGCTCGTACCACATTCTGGACGGACTGACCGTGACCGGAGCCAATGATTCTCTGGTGCTGCTGCGGGCGCTGGAAGACGCCAAAAAGCCCAAACCCGACCCGCGTTTCAACACCAACGGAATCATCATAGAGGGCCGTCGTCAGCCCGTCGACCAGAAGCCGCATCACGTGGTGATTCGCAACTGCCAGGTGAGCAAGTGCCCCGGTGGCGGCATCACGGGCCTGGAAACCGATTACCTGACGATTGAAGATTGTCTGGTTTTCGATAATGCCTGGTACATGCGGTACGCCGGGTCGGGCATTACGACGCTGAACAACTGGGCCTTCGACGACAAGCCGGGCTACCACATCATCATCCAGCGCAACTACGTCTGGAATAACAAAACGCTGGTGCCCTGGGAACGTACCGGCAAACTCAGCGACGGCAACGGTATTCTGCTCGACGTGACCGATCTTACGCAGCAGGGGGCCACCAATCCCAATGCCGATGCGGTTGTAGCGGCCCAGACCGCCCGTAAAGACAGCGCCCAGACTATTCCGGCGTCTCCACCCAAGTCCCAGCGGCCCGAATGGAAAGGCCGGGCGCTGATTGCCAACAACGTCAGCGCGTATAACGGTGGGTCGGGCATTCACACATTCCGGACGCGCCACGTCGATATTATCAACAACACGACCTACTGGAACGGGCAGGTAGTCGGCTACGAGGAACTGTTCCCAAACCGCTCCGACGACATCGTGATTATGAACAACATCATCGTGCCGCACCCCGGTGGCAAGGTGACCTCCAATAACCGTAATACCAACATCCGCTGGGATTATAACCTGTATCCTGCGGCTCAGCAGGTGTTTGTTGGCCCGAATGACCGCATCGCCGACCCCTTGTTTGTCAATGTACAGCCCGACCTTCGGAAGGCCGACTTCCGCTTGCAGAAGACCAGTCCGGGCTACAACTCGGGCGGGGTGGAGCTGCCGCTGACAACCGATATTACGGGTAAGGCACGCCCCAAAGCCAGCGGCCGCGACCGGGGTGCCTACGAGCAGTGATTAAATGGATACACCGGAAACGAGCGGGTAGGTGTCTGCTGGGCGCATCAATCTTAACTTCTCAGCTAATGAAGACGTATTGGTTTATACTTTTCGTTTTTGCCAGCATCAGCGTGTCGGCGCAGCCGGGCGCGACCACCAATAATCAGCCACCGGCTGAAGGGGGCAAATCGACGTTTACAATCGGACTCAAACAGGTTGGCAGCGTTAAGCCGCGGAACGTGCGTGATATTGAAGCTTCGAACTGGCTGCTCGGCTGCGAAACGCTCGACCGCGACATGGCCGATTATGAGCAGTATAAAGAGTATCTGGGGCCGCTGGGCATCAAACGTATCCGGCTGCAGGCGGGATGGGCCAAAACCGAAAAGGTACGCGGACAGTACGACTGGGCGTGGCTCGACCGCATCATCAACGACGCGGTGCAGCGCGGTCTGGAACCCTGGCTGGAAACATCGTACGGCAACCCGATCTACCCAAAGGCCGGTGGGATTAATCTGGGCGCCGGTGCGCCTACCTCGCCCGAAGCGCTGGCGGCCTGGGATCGGTGGGTAGAGGCTCTGGTGAAACGCTACAAGGACAAGGTAAACGAATGGGAAGTCTGGAACGAACCGAACTTCGGCGACAACACCATCAACTCCCCCGAAATGATCGCCGACCTGAACATCCGGACGGCCGAAATCATCAAGCGCCTTCAACCCAGTGCCAAAATTTCGGGCCTTTCGATGGGGCACATTGATCTCGACTATGCCGACGCCTTCTTCAAGGTTATCCACGAAAAGGGCAAGATGAAGCTGTTCGACAACATGGCGTACCACGACTACGTCTATAACCCCGACGCCAACCACTGGCACGTAGCGGAGCTTCGGCGGGTGCTGGACAAATACGCGCCCACCGTAAAATTGCGGCAGGGCGAGAACGGGGCCCCGTCGTTCGGTGGTTTTGGCCGCGGTGCCCTCGGCGACTGGGAGTGGTCGGAGCTGAGCCAGGCTAAATGGAATACCCGGCGTATGCTGGGCAATCTGGGCCACGATATCGAATGCAGCATTCTGGGCATCATCGATATGAATTATGCATCGGCCGGGAGTCCGATCAAGAAGCTGAACGTAAAAGGACTTATCGAGTCCGATTCGACCAGGCGGGCCATCCGGCCAAAGCTGGCGTACCACGCCATGCAGCACGTAGCGGCCATTTTCGACAACTCGCTCAGGCGGTTGCCGGTCCGACCGACGTACAACGTCAACGCCCCGCTGGCCCCCGGCGAAGTGAAATACAATAAAAACACGGACCGGAGCCTGGCTGTGTACGGCTACGAGCACAACAATTCCAAGAAGCAGGTCTACACCATCTGGATGGACGAATGCATCCCCAATAATTCGTACCAGACCCGCGATATGAACCTGACCTTTCTGAACGCGAACATCGACCAGCCGGTCTACGTGGACATCATCAGCGGTGGTGTGTATGAAATCCCGGCCAGTCAGTGGAAGAAAGACGGCAACAAGTTGATCTTTCAGAATATACCCGTGTACGACGGCCCAATCCTGATCGCAGACAAGTCGCTGATTGGAACCAGGAATCAGTAGCTCTTTAACAATCAACCGTTATGAAAAACGTCCTTTTGCTCATTGTCATTCAGGGGGTGTTTGCCTGCCAAACGACAAAAGAAAACGTAGCTCCCGATGCCAACCCCCGAATAGCGGCTACGCAGGCGATTACGACCTATTACGTATCGACCACGGGCAGTGACGGCAACTCCGGATCATCGGCCAGTCCGTTTGCTACCATTCACAAAGCCGCGCAGGTGGCCACCAGCGGCAACACCGTTATCATCAAGGGCGGCATCTACGAGATTACCAGCCCCATCATGCCGGCTAATTCCGGTACCGAAATGGCACCCATTACCTACAAGGCCGAAGCCGGAGCAGAGGTGATTGTGGATGGAAAGCTCCAGGTTCCGGCCGATAAGGTTGGCGGGTTGTTCTACATTCTGAACAAGAGTTGGATCGTGGTGGATGGTATACTGTTTCGTAACTCCCGGCGCGATGGCATTCAGGTACGTAACTCGACCGGCATCACGGTCCAGAACTGTCGGGCTTTCAATACGTACGCGTCGGGGATTATCGCGGCCGGCAGCTCAAAGATTAAGGTGCTGAACTGCCGGATACGAAAAGCCTGCCAGGACCCCGAAAACATTGGTACGAACGAATGCCTGACCATCGCGTCGACGACGGATTTTGAGGTGGCCAACAACACGGTGTTTGATCGGCAGTTTGCGCCCGGTGCCGAACCCAACAACGGGGGCGAAGGCATCGACTGCAAAAATTCCTGCACCAACGGCAAGGTACATCACAACACCGTCTACGATCTGTACCGAGTGGGTATTTACGTGGACGCCTACCAGAAAAATCTCTCCAATGTGGACGTCTATGCCAACACCGTGTACAACTGCCAGGCCGGTATTACCGTAGCCAGCGAGGAAGGGGGCACAGCGCTGGGAGTAAAAGTTCACGACAATCTGGTTTACGACTGCAAACGGGTGGGCATACGGCTGGCGGGTTACGTGAACAATGGCCCCCTGCAGGACATTGACGTGTATCAGAATACGGTGACGCGCTGCGGCTTTGGCACAACCGGTACCTGGGAGAACGTTGGGCTGCTGGTCGAAGCCAACAATCCGGCCAATCGGAACTTCAACATCCGGAACAACATTTTTGCGGGCAATGCGCAGCAAATGCGGACCCGCGACCAGACCTATGCGACGATTGCCAACAACCTGGTGTTTGGGCCGACGTACGCTCCGGGAACCGGCTCCATCAACGGCGACCCGCTGTTTGTCAACGCGTCGACCAACGACTTTCGCATCAAGTCCGGCTCACCCGCAATTGACCGGGCCGCCGGCACCCCGCTTTCGACCGTCGACATCAGAAACCAGGCCAGACCGCTCGACGGAAATGCGAACGGAACGGCGGTAGGCGATCTGGGCGCTTACGAACACATACCCTGATACAAACCCCGTTCGGCAATTGCTGACCGGACTGGCCATTGATCCGTTAATGGCCAGACATAACTGTACATTGCATGAAAGGACTGGGTATTTTCTGCGCTGGTGTTTTCCTGATTAGTCAGGGGCTGTATCGGCTACCATCTCCGCAACCGGATGGGTGGTTGGACAACATACCGGGACAGAACCAACCGGCCGATAGTTGGTTGCGGGCGAAGGCTGACCCGTTCACGACGTCGTTTGTGCGAGTCAGCCCGAAAAACCCTCTTTATTTTGAACTAAGCAACGGGCAGGCCTACATCCCGATTGGCCCGAATATCTGCTGGGCCAGGGACATGGGCCTGATGGAAACCTATTTCCGTAAACTATCGGAGAACGGCGGGAACTACGCCCGGGTGTGGCTGAGCCATCCGTTGTTTGAGATCGAGCGGCAATTCGGTCGGGTCGATTCCACCAGCTTTCAGAAAATCGATACGGTGCTTGAACTGGCCAGCCGCTACCGTATCAAGGTCAAGTTTTGTTTTGAGCACTTCCGGCAGATCGACACCACCCGGAATTTCTTCAACAAAGCGTTGTATCACCAGGCAAACGGTGGGCCTTTTGCCGATATGGCCGGGTATATTCAGTCCGACAACGGGCGCGCTACGTACCTGAACAAGGTTGATTTGTTCCGGCAGCGCTACGGCGACCATCCGGCCGTATTTGGCTGGGAACTCTGGAACGAGATGAACGCGATCCGGAGCGCGGGCCTGCACGACTGGAACGCGTATATGCTACCAGAAGTCCACCGGAAATTTCCGAAGAATCTGGTCATGCAGAGTCTGGGCAGCTTCGACTCTGAAAAGGCCAGGCCTGACTACCGGTTTATCAATTCGTTGAAGGCCAACGACGTAGCGCAGATTCATCGCTACCTGGACAAGGGAGGGCAGCTCGCCGTCGTTACCGCTCCGATGGACGTACTGGCCAGCAACGCCGTTGCCGAACTCCGTTCGTATGGCCTTCAAAAACCCATGCTGCTGGCGGAAGTAGGGGCCGTGAAACCGAAGCATACCGGTCCGTCGGAACTGTATCCGCTGGATAAAGCCGGTATGTTGCTGCATGATATGCTGTTTGCGCCGTTTTTCAGCGGAGCCGCCGGAACGGGCATGGCCTGGCACTGGGACAGCTACATCGATAAGAATAATCTGTGGTACCATTACCAGCGCTTTACCGAAGCCATTAAGGGGATTGATCCGGTTGACGAGCAATTTGTTCCCGTAACGATTCCGCACCCAACGCTGCGTATCTACGGTTTGTCTGGTCGAAAGACCCTGTTGCTATGGTGCCGCGATGCCGAGAACGACTGGCAGCAGGAACTGGAAAAAGGAAGGGCGCCGGCACTGCGGCAGAACCTGACAGTGAACGTGGACACCCTGCTTTCGGCAAAACAGATCCGACAGGTGACGACCTACGATCCCTGGCAGCACAAAACACAGCGAGCCCGCCGGTCGGCCGCCGTTCAATTACCTGATTTTACCCGCTCGATTGTCGTGCGTATCAACAGAATGTAGTGCCAGTTCATACGCCACCGTATTCAGGCTCATCAACAGTAAGATAATAAGTAAGTAGGGAAAATAGGGTTCATCATAGGTTAGTCTGCAAAGCTCCTGGTATTGCCGGGAGTTTTTGTTTTCAGGGAATCAGTGGATGGGGCCAGGTAGTAATCTGTCGGCAAAGTCAAGGTATTGCGCCCAATCGTAAGTTGTGATGTCGTGAGGGCCGGATCGGATGTGGTAGCAGACGGTATGACCCACTGGCTGGTTAACCCTGGGCATTTCCGATACCCCAAGTCCCTGCCTACCAAACAGGTTCCAGACTCGCTCAGCTTCTTTCGCGCTCAGAAATTCACCTGTCGGGTCGGCCCAGGCATCTTCTTCCGCACTGGCTACATAAAGGGGACGAGGGGCAATCAGCGCCAGAAGCTGGTGTTGGTCGACGGGCAGGGCGTTTTCATTGTCATTATACGTCTTGAACCTGTCCACGAACCAGTGCGGAAAGTTGGTGTTGATGTGCGCAACGGTTTCGCCGAAGCACCGCCGGGCCAGCGCGGCCCCGCCTTCTCCCGAGTTATTGGAAATAACCATTGCAAAGCGTTCATCGGTCGCGCCCGCCCACAAGGCCGCTTTGCCCAGTCGGGAATGGCCGTGCAGGATCACCCGTGACGCATCTATGGCCGGGTCCGTTTCCAGGTAGTCCATCAGCCGGCTCAGCCCCCAGGCCCATGCACCGATGGCTGCCCAGGCGGTTTCGGCCTGGTTGAGTTCAGTTTTCAACGTAGTCCTGATGCCCGTTTGCCAGCCTTCCGGATGATCGGGTTCAAGATCACCGTAGTAAACCGTTGCTACCCCGTAGCCCCGCCTGACTATTTCGTCAATCGGCCAGCGACTGGCTTCCATACCGCGGGCATCTTCAGTTGCCCGGTTGTTCGTGACTTCGCCACCCTCCGTGTTCGGTAACCAGCGGGTCGAGAGGGTAATGCCCGGATCGCTGCTGACACAGTGGTTGCCGGAAAAGTTTAGCCCCGCAAAAATGGGAACTGACTGGTCGGTTTTGGGTAGATAGAGCAGTACGTCCATACCAGGGGCTTCATCCGGGGTACCGAACAAAACGGTCACTTGTTTGCAAATGGCGACTCCATTCAGGGCGTTTTCGTTTACTGATCGAACTATTGATCGCATGCTGGTTGGTCTACCCGGCATCTGCCCGTATACGTGCTCTTTGAAGAGGGCAAGCGTGGCGGGCCGTTGCTGGGTCAGCCATTGCCCGACCGTCGTAACTGGCTGGCCATCTGGCGTTGTTAGTACGTCGGGAAGTGTATAGGCCGGAACCTTATGTTCGTCATAGTTCACGGGCAAGGTCGACAGGGTCATTGTAAAAGCTAAAGGACGATTGCGGTTATGCAAAGAATGGAATTTTCTCCAAAGACCAGTCAGGTCCGAAAACCAAAATTCCCTGCGTCAATCAAAAGCGCAGCGGCTACGCAGCCGGCTCTCCGTCGTGACTCGGAGGAACCGGCGCGTAGCCGCTGCGCCATGTACTTAGCCACAGGACCAGTTCAGCACATCGCCTGATGGGGTTACGGTTTCAGAAGCTTGATCGTTTGTTTTTCCCGGTTTGTGCTCACCTGCAGCAACAGCATACCCGCCCGTTGCCGGCCTATCGGTAAGTGATGCTGTTCAACCGGGGCCGCTTTCCCGGTCTGATACGTAGCCACAACCTGACCCTGCACATCGGTTAACAGAAGCTGCAACGGTTGCCCTTCGATGCCACTCACCGCCACCTCAACCTGGTCACCCTGGATTGGGTTGCCCAAAACGACCACCCGCATGGCTGAAGCTGATTCGTTCACGCCAATCCGGGCGCCTGAGGTTGGTTCCTGGCCGTAGACCAACGTACCGTTGAGGTAAGCGGTAATTCTGACGTTTTCGGTTAGTGGTCCGGCGACCCGGTACGAGTAGTCATTCGTTTCGTTGAAGGCCGACCAGTCTGATTTGTTGATCCGCTGCTGAATGATTCCTGTTGAACTGGCCGGATGAAGCTGACCCAGCGAAGGCGCGAAACTTAACTCCAGGTACGTGTCGGTGCCCTGTCGGCTTTCCTTCACAAACTTGCTCCGAACGCTGGTGTTGCCCAGTTCGGCGAAGTCAATGGTGTGCACCAGGGGTTTATCACCCTCGGCCGAGAACCAGTACCGAATGGTCAGCCCGCTGTAATCGACCGCTACGTTGCCTTCATTGGCGACCTTCAGGTGCGTGCTGATCTGATTAGTCGTCGGGCTGCTGTTCTTGTTTTCCGAATACACCTTCAGGGCGGTTACCGGCGTGATAGCGGCTGGTTCGGTGCCCCAAATCAATGTATTGTTGCGGTAGACAGTGATGCGGTCTGTTTTGGTGTAGGTGGCGTTGGCCGCAAACGAATGATCGTCGGATTCGCTGAAGTTGGTCCAGTTTTGTTTGCCCACGCCGGTCTGAATCTCGCCGGAATTGCTGGTAGGGGCCAGTGTTCCGGCAGAGCTGTCGAAACGGTATTCAACGTAGCCAAAGGCGCCCTGGCGGGGTGTTTCCAGAGGCACATAGTTCATCTTTACCTTGCTGGTACCCAGCGCTGCCCAGTACACCGACAGATTGGTTAGGGGCGCAAAGTTTTCAGCTGTCAGCCAGTAGCGGATCGTAATCTCACCGTAGGGGACCGACGTAGTACCCTCATTGTAGAGCTTCAGATAGGGACGAATGGTGTTGTTAGTCGTTTGGTTATTGTCGCCGTCCCGGTGATAAACGCTCAGCCGATCCGTAGGGACAGGAGCCGTTATGGTTACCGTCACATTCGTGACAGGGCTAATGCAGGGGCCTGCTTTACAAACAACCGAATAGCTGAACGTACCGGTAGCTGATGTCGATACGGGTAACGATGTTTCCCCATCAACACCGTTCCAGTTGACGGTTCCGACGCAGTTCGTTACGGTCAGCGCAGCGCTGGGTGTACCCTGCGTTAGCGTCAGGCTGCTCACGTCGGGAGCCGAGGGTGGGGTGTTTACGGTCAGGCCAAAAGCGGTCGACGTCAGGCTGTTGAAGCCGGAAACGACGACGCTGTATGAACCGGCATGGCTGGGCTGAACATCGGTCAGCGAAAGCGTGGCGGAGGTTTGGCCAGTCAGCGCCACGCCGTCTTTGAACCACTGGTAGCTATCGACGGGACCAGATACGTCCACACTGGTGCTGACGGCTGCGCCCGCGCAAACGGCCGAAGCACTGGCGGGCTGCTGCGTGATGGTCAGGGGCGTACCCTGCAATTCCAATGCGCCCATGTCGACCCCCGCGCCCTGCGGCCGGTCGATGCCCAGGATGTCCTGCTGTGCGAACTGCCCCGCAATGTCACTGCCCGCATTGAGAGCCGGGCTGGTAGGCGCAAGCCGGAAATCGCCGTTGGCAGCATCGACAAACTGAGGGTCTTTACCAACGATGTTTTGCTCACCGGTGAAGTAGCCATTGCTGAAATTGCTGAACGTCAGATTGTTGTTATGCTGAACGTCCTGACTGCCCGTTACGGAAGAAGGCAGTTCGCCTGGCTTGCCGTAGAATATATTATTGTAAATGCGCGCGCCACGGGAGCCCTGCATAATGAACTCATTATCGATGCCAATCCCAAACGGCCCATCGCTCTGCCCGTTCTGGTAGGTGGTATTGTTAATGACCAGGGCATTATCGCTGTAATTGACATTGATACCACGGCCTCCGTTCAGGTAACACAGGTTGTTTTCGATTAGAATTTTACCAGTATAATCGCCAAGTGGATTTTTGATCTGCGCGGGGTTATTGGGGTTGGTGCCCCGGTTGTTGTCGAGAATAATGCCGTTGCCGTCGAAGAACCGGCAGTTGGTACCCGTACCGCCGATGTTCCAGGCAATTAAAAGCTTATTCCCATAACTGCGATTTTTGCGAATGATAATGCGCGGGGCCGTCGAATTATTGTCGTAATTCCAGGCGTTGATGATGTTGATGCCGCTGGTGCCGTACACGGTGTACCACGAGTTGTTGTACACCACGTTGTTCTCGATGGTGACGTAGTCGCACTCGCTCCCGCCAATACCCTGACCCGCGCAATCGTGCACCGTGTTATTGGCGATTACGATGTGGTGAGGACGGAGAAGATCTCCCTGACTGCCGACGATGGACATGCCGTTGCCGTTGAAGCGGGCGATGGGTGTAGCCGTGGGGCTGGGACCTTCGCAGGCACCGGGCTGGGCCTGCGCCTGCGCCAGAGTTATGTTGGCGTTGTTACCTTCTACCTCGAACCCCTGAATGCGAACGTACGCGGCCGCCGGCAAAATCCGAAACCCGTCGAAGTTACTGTTGCCCAGCGCTACCACGGGCTTGTCAGATTTATAGGGCATAAATACGATAGGCCGGGTTGGCGTACCGGTGCGCTGAATACCCACGACAAACTGGCTGGTGCTCGTGTAGCGCCCCGCCATCACGAAAACGGTATCGCCCGGAGCTACCCGGTCGGCCGCCTTCTGGATGGTATTGAACGGCTGAGCCTCCGTACCGGCGGTGTTGGCAGCCGACGCGGCCGCACTGACGTACCAGTTTCGGGTGCTGGTATACGTCGGCGGATAGACCGTAACACTGGTGTTGTTGTTGCCCTGTATGGCTGTGAAGCCGGCCGAGTTCGTGATCACGGCCCGGAACTGACGGCTCTGACCGTTTGCGGGTACGTCGGGGAGGGTGTACGTCAGGGAGTAGGGGGCCGAGGTTACCTCGCCTATTTTGCTGAACGCACCGAACGATGTCGACGAATAATACTCAACCTTAGTAATCGTGGTACCCGCCGGTGTGCTGGTGTTGACTTTAATGTTTAATGCGGTTCCAGCAAAGTACGACGAGTTGTACTGGGGAAAGGTCATCGACACCGTTGGCGGTGCTCCAAATACTACCGTTGCCTGGACGGTTGCCGTGCAGCCGTTGGGGGCCGTGCCCGTTACCGAATACGTTGAAGCCGTATTTACCGTAATGGCGGTGGTGCTGGCCCCGTTGCTCCACTGATAGGTAGTAGCGCCCGATGCCGTTAACGTAACGCTGCTGCCCGTGGTTGCTGTCAGGCTGGGCGTGGCCACCAGGGTAATCGAGGGTGCTGTGTTATCCAGCTCGACAGTGGCCGTAGCCACGGCCGTATTCCCGCTTGTTCCCGTAACGATCACCGAGTACGTACCGCCCTGGCTAACGACGGCCTGATTGGACGTGCCAATCTGAGTAGCCCCGGCCGAGAAAGCATAGGAACTGCCCCCTCCGGCTGTCAACGTGACGCTGGGCGTAGCGCAGGTAAGCGTAGCCGAGCTCGGTGTAAGTGTTGCCACGGGTGCGATTTGGTCATAGCCCACGGTAGCGCTGGCCGATGCCGTACAGCCCTGGGGCGAAGTAGCCGTAACAGAATACAAACCGGCTGCACCCACTACCAGTGTGGTATTGGTCGAGTTATCGGACCAGCGCAGGTCGGCAACCGATGTGGCAGCGGTCAAGGTCAGGCTGGGGTTGGCCGCTGTTAGCAATCCGTTCTGGGGGCTGATGCTGACGGTAGGCAGTGAATTTACGGTCAGGCTGAAGGCAGAGGAGGTCAGGCTGTTAAATCCGGTGACAACCACCTTGTAGGCTCCGGCGTCGCCGGCCTGTGCATTAGTCAGTGAGAGGGTAGCCGTCGTTTGACCGGCGACCGGAGCCTCGTCTTTAAACCACTGGTAGCTGGTGGCGGGGCCGGATACGTCTACACTGGTGCTTACGGCTGCGCCCGCGCAAACGGCCGAAGCACTCTCCGGTTGTCGCGTAAAGGCAATGGGTTGTCCCTGCAATTCATATACCCCGACGTCTACGTTGCTTCCCTGCGGGCGGGCTACTCCCAGAAAATCAGTCGGTATAGCCGCTGCGTAGTCATTCGTGCCGGCGTTAACGGCTGCGCTGCCCGGCTTCAACTGAAAGTTAGCCGTAGCCGGGTCGGTCGTGGCATTGACAAACACCGCCGTTTCCGACGCGGGCGACGCTATGATGTTGTCGGATACCACAGTGCCCGTGGCCGACGTAGGCACCTGACTGACCGCATCGACCAGATACAGGTTGTTCCGGTACGTGGTTGTGGTATTAAGCCGGTTCGTCGTAAACGTGTTTTCGCCGGTAATGGGCCGGATAATGTTGTTTACGATATTGATATCACCGGATTCCTGGGCGTAAATCTCTCCGACCGGATATTCACCCGAAGGGCCCTGGCTTTGCGAGTTCTGATAGGCTGTGTTGTTGACAATATCAGTACGCAGTCCTTTGTAAGCGTGGATGCCCGATCCGCCATTGTTGTACACAATATTGTTGGCAACGAGCGTTCGGCCGGTGTATTCCTGATACCGGATCGATGAGCTGGCCTGTGAGTTTTTAAAGTCGTCGATGATGATACCGTTTCCGTCGGTGAAGTTGCAGCCAAAAGCCGGCACACGCACGAATAATTTGTTTCCGTAGCACCTGTTATTCACGACATAATTGTGATAGCCCGGTTTGGTATCGAAGTTCCAGGGGTGGAACACCGAGATGCCGCTGGTGCCGTAGACCGTATACCACGAGTTGTTGTACGACGTATTCCCTTCGATGGTGATGTAGTCGGCTTCGATGGCGTTAATGCCTCCGCCCCCGCAATCGTGCACGATGTTGTTGACGACCTTGATGTGGTGAGGGTGGAGCGTTCCTCCGTTAACGCCTGTAATGGTGATGCCATTCCCATTGAATCTGGGCTGCACCGAGCCGGTCGGATTGGCGCAGCTGCCGGGCTGGTTGATGGCATCATTCAGGGACACATTCGCATTGTTCCCCTCAATATCCAGTCCATGAATCTCGACGTAACTAACACCAGTCGGGATGCTAATGCCATTCCAGCCGTCAAGCTTCAGTTTGGGTCGTTCGCCCGGCAGGTTGGCAATCACGACCGGGCATCCCTCCAGACCGGAACGGTACATCGTGGCCAGGTTCTGAGACGCATCTTTCAGCGTATAGGAGGTAGGGGCCGACACGAAAAAGATCGTGTCGCCAGGCAGTGGCCGCGCGCCGTTAACACCGCTGAAAATAAGCTTCTGAAAGCTTCCCGTCGGGTTCGTAATCGATTCTCCGAGGGTCGTGGTGGTCGCTGTAGACGCGCCTGCTTTGACGTAGAACTTCTTTCGTGCCGAAGCCGCGGGGCAGGTTGTTGGAAACCCATTGACCGTCCGCGACGTGGTTACGGCCGTGACGCTGTTCGAAAACGTGACCCGGGCGTACAGATCATTAAAACCCGTGTTAGGCACTGTCCAGTTGATGGTGTAGGGAGCGCTGGTCGAGGTTCCGACCACCGTTGTACTGCTGCCCGGCGAGTAAAGCAGGTCAACCTGCACCACACTGGTTCCTGAAGGTGGTGTTACGCGGATCTGAACGGGTACCTGGGTACCGTATGCGAACGATTGCCGAAAAAACGGATAATCGATACTTACGGACTGCGCTTGTGCAAACCCGGAAAATACCAGGAAAAAGGCCAGTAGGCGGAGCCGGTTGAGAATTGGCTGGACATTGAAGACCGGCCGGTCGAAAAATTGGGTACAGGTTCGAGACATACGTAGGCTGGTTAGGAATTAACGGAAGAGCAACACGCTGTACGACTGCGTCATTAGCTCTTCTGTATACCAGACAGCATGATTCTGAAAACCACTTACAGTACCGTAAAATTTATACTTGGTGCAACCTTAAGCGGGAAGGTAACGCAAAGGAACCAATCGGCCCGAAACCGTAACGTCAGGGCCGGATGGCTCAGGCAGTAATTAAAATAAGCCGGGGAAACGTGATGTGCTGGAACCGAGTCGGCTCCCGTACCGGTCCGGGAGCCGACTCGGTTAAAGGGCCTGCCCGCCGTTGACGGATAAGACATGCCCGTTGACGAAGCCGGATTCTTCCGACGCCAGAAACCGGTAGGCATTGGCAATATCCATGGGTTCACCAATACGTCGGACAGGAATGGCGGCAACGGCCTGGTTGCGGACTTCCTCGGGCATGGCATCAGTCATGTCGGTTTTAATAAAGCCGGGCGCTACGGCGTTGGCCGTAATGCCTTTGGATCCGAGCTCTTTTGCCCAGCTGCGGACCATGCCGATGATCCCGGCTTTGGCAGCCGCGTAGTTGGTTTGCCCAAACGCACCGTGAACGCCGTTGATTGACGAGGTGCAGATAATCCGGCCGTATTTCTGCTCGACCATGTAAGGCACCACGGCCTTCGTGCAGTTGAACACCCCCGTCAGGTTCACATCGATAACCTGCTGCCACTCCAGGTGCGACATTTTCAGGAGTGTCCGGTCGCGCGTGATGCCGGCGTTGTTGATCAAAATGTCGATGCGGCCGTAGCGGTCGTAGATTTCCCGGGCGGCCGCTTCAATAGCGGGTACGTCGGTGGTACTGACGGGCATAAACTCGCACCGGAATCCCTGGTCGCGCAGGGTTTGGGCGGTTTCTTCACCAATGTCCAGCACGTCCCAGATGATGACGGTAGCGCCTTCCTGGCAAAACAGTTCGGCGGCTGCGCGGCCGATGCCGCGGGCCGCTCCGGTAATGATGGCAATTCGATTCTGTAATCCTGGCATTTGGTTAATTGACTTGATTGAAAAACTACTTCGTGTGGCCGTTATAGAACGACAACGGCTTTGCCCGTAACGCGTCGGTCCATCAGTGCCCGGAGGGCGTCGGGGGCTTCGACAAGGGAATACCGGCCATGGAGGTGCTGTTTTAGCTGACCGCTGGCAATCCATTGCAGAATCTCCTGGAAGTTCTGCCGGCTCTGCTTCGTTTCCCGCTGGGCAAAGGCTCCCCAGAACACCCCGACAAGAGAAGCGCCTTTCAGCAGCGGCAGGTTAAGCGGAATGCTGGGAATGACACCACCGGCAAAGCCTACGACCAGATAGCGCCCTCGCCACGCCAGCGACCGGACGGCGGGCTCGGCATACTGGTCGCCAACGGGATCGTAAACGACATCGACACCGTTGCCGCCCGTAAGTTCTTTAACCCGTTCCCGCAGGTCATCGGTGGTGTAGTTGATGGTTTCGGCAGCGCCCACAGTCCGGCAAACGGCCAGCTTTTCGTCGCTCGACGCGGCCGCTATGACGCGGGCGCCCATCAGCACACCCAGTTGCACGGCGGCCAGCCCTACGCCACCGGCCGCTCCCAGAACCAGCAGCGTTTCGCCGGGCTGGAGGTTGCCCCGGTCCTTCAGCGCGTGATACGACGTACCGTAGGTATACATGGTCGACGCGGCCGTTACGAAATCCATACCGTCGGGCATGGGTAACGTAGTGGCCGCATTGGCCAGCACGTCTTCCGCAAAGCCCCCGTAGCCGGTCAGGGAAAAAACGCGGTCGCCGACGTTAAAATGCGTGACGCCCTCGCCAACTTCCTTGACAATACCCGACACCTCGCCCCCCGGCGAAAAGGGTAGGGAGGGCTTAATCTGGTACTTGTTCTGAATGATGAGCGTATCAGGGAAGTTAACCCCGCAGGCCCTGACGCTGATCACAAGCTGACCTGTCCCGGCTCTGGGCGACGGAACCTCGGTCAGCACAAGAGTTTCGGGCGGGCCATACTGCTCGCAGAGAATCGCTTTCAAGAGATACTGGTTTAGTGAGGTAGATCGGGCAATTGACCGGCTGAATGCAGCAGGGAAGTACGGTCAGAGATGCCCCTTCTTCATTTCCTTCGTGGCATAATCAACGGCACGGGCCGTCAGGGCCATGTACGTCAGCGAAGGGTTCTGGCAGGCCGATGAGGTCATGCTGGCACCATCCGTCACGAACACGTTTTTGACCGAATGAACCTGGTTCCACTTATTCAGGACCGACGTTTTTGGATCCTTACCCATCCGGGCCGTTCCCATCTCATGAATCGCCAGGCCCGGTGGCTGGTGGTTGTCGAAGGCAGCGGTCACCCGTACGCCCGCGGCTTCGAGCATGGCTTTGCCCTGCTCAATAGCGTCGGCGGTCATTCGGTCCTCGTTCTCGCCCCAGCTACAGTCAATATCGAGGGTCGGCATACCCCACTGGTCTTTTTTGTCGGGGTTGAGCCGGACGTGATTTTCGAACCGGGGTAGCATCTCGCCCATCGCCGTCAGACTGAAAGTCCACGCGCCCGGTTGAGTCAGCGACTCCTTGAACTTCGCCCCGAAACCGTCCATGCCGTTTCCACGGCCCCAGCCTTCCCGGCTGGCCCCGGCGGCATAGGCGTAGCCGCGTACGAAGTCGTTTTGTTTGTCGTTCAGGACGTTGCGAAAGCGCGGTACGTAGGTCCCCGTCGGACGGCGGCCGTAGTAATACATGTTGTCGAACTCCGGGCCTTCGTAGACGCCGGCGATACGGCCCCGGTAGTTATGGTCCATGAGGTAGTGCCCCAGAACCCCGCTGTCGTTGCCCAGGCCGTTGGGGAAGCGGTTCGACGTAGAATTGAGCAGAATCAGGGTGGAATTCAACGTAGCGGCATTGACGAAGATGACGCAGGCGTAGTACTCGCTGATTTCTTTGGTGTTGGTATCGATCACCCGCACACCCGTTGCCTTGCCTTTCGCATCGTCATAGATAATGGAGTGTACCACCGAAAACGGGCGGATGGTCAGCTTGCCGGTTTTGGCAGCCGCGGGCAACGTAGCCGAGTTGCTGCTGAAGTACGCACCAAACAGACAGCCCCGGGCGCACCAGTTGCGGGCCTGGCAGTCGGCCCGGCCGAGGTCGGTATGGATTTTCTGCGCTTTTGACAGGTTGGCCGTCCGGCTGATGATCAGGTGCCGATCCGGAAACTGCTTTTTCCAGGTATCGCGGACGTGTTTTTCGAGGCAGAACATCTCGAAGGGCGGCAGAAACTCACCATCGGGCAGGGTCGACAAGCCGTCTTTATTGCCACTGATACCGGCAAACCGCTCCACGTAGCTGTACCAGGGGGCGAGTTCCTCGTAGCGAATCGGCCAGTCGACACCGTGCCCATCCTTGGCGTTATCCTCAAAATTGAACGACGCCCACCGCTGCGTCCAGCGGGCCCACAGCAGTGATTTTCCGCCGACCTGATACCCGCGTATCCAGTCAAAAGGCTTGACCTGCTGGTACGGATGATCGGCGTCGTTGATGAAAAAGTGGCCAGAATATTCGTTGAAGGCGTAACCTACCTGGCTCTGAACCGGGCTTTGCGCCAGCTTGTCGACCGGGTAGCGACCCCGGTGCGTCAGTTCCCAGGGGCTCGACATCGTAGTAGGGTAGTCCTTTACGTGTTCGACAGGGCGACCGCGTTCCAGCACAAGCGTTCGCAGGCCTTTCTGGGTGAGTTCTTTGGCGGCCCAGCCACCGCTGATACCGGAACCAATCACAATGGCATCGTACGTGCGCTGAGCTGTGGCGTCGATGTTGATGTTCATAAGGCAGGAGTAGGAGTCAGGCCAAAGTTAACCGATGCGGCTTAAATTCGAGCATGAACCCTGGCGACCTGACCTTTTCAAAGATTTTTTTGCAGTTTGTAAATTATATATAAAAAGTAAGTATACTTGCGCGCAGTATAACAATACCGCTAATTTGTTGCACAAACCCTTGTGGCACGTTCTCTTAACCTTATTTGTTATTTTTGTAAAAATGATACGGGGCGAAAGCCCCTTTTTTCAAATGGAGACTCGTTTCGTTGAAAAAGCAACCAATGCTATCGCCGACAAGTACCGCCTGTCTATCCTGATGGAACTGTCGCGGAAAGGTAGTTTGACCAATACCGACATCCAGGAAATGACGGGGCTTTCGCAGCCGTGCGTTTCCCACCATGTCAAGTTATTGACCGATAGCGGACTGGTTAATGCGCAGAAGGAAGGCAGAAATTTACATCTGACCCTCAATAAAGAATCACTGCAGCAGTTGTCGGGCTTCCTGAACGACCTGGCGTAAAAAATTTTTACGAATACATCCAAACTTTTAAATATTTGGTTGTGTTTTTCACCCAGAACCATTCAAAATAATCATCTCTATGGCTTCAATACTGTTCTCAGAGACTCAACTGGGTAATCTAACGCTACAGAACCACGTGGCTATGGCTCCGATGACCCGTAACCGGGCAACGGCCGATCACATTCCGACCGACATCATGGTGACATACTACGCGCAGCGGGCGTCGATTGGCCTGATCATCACCGAAGGCACAGCGCCCTCGCCCAACGGCGAAGGATACGCACGGATTCCGGGCATTCATAGTGCGGTACAGGTTGCGGCCTGGAAAAAAGTGACCGACGCGGTTCATGAAAAAGGAGGTAAGATTTTCGTACAGCTGATGCACACGGGACGTATCAGCCACCACACGCATCTGGCTGGAAACGCCGAGGTTGTGGCGCCATCAGCCATTGCTGCCGCCGGCGAAATCTACACCGATGAGCAGGGTATGCAGCCGCACCCGACCCCCCGCGAACTGACGACCGAGGAGGTGAAAGCAACCATTCAGGAGTTTGTCAGCGCGTCGCAGAACGCCATTGACGCTGGTTTCGACGGCGTAGAACTGCACGGGGCCAACGGCTATTTGATCGAACAGTTTATCAGCCCTGACTCGAATCAGCGCACCGATGAATACGGTGGCTCAATCGAAAACCGCAGCCGCTTCCTGCTCGACATCGCCGAAGCGGCCGGTAACGCGATCGGCTTCGACAAAGTAGGCGTTCGCCTGTCACCATACGGGGTATTTAACGACATCAAACCCTACGCCGACGTCGATCAGACGTATTACTACATCACCGAAAAACTGAATGCGCTGGGCGTGGTGTACATCCACCTGGTCGATCACTCGTCGATGGGTGCACCGATTGTTCCGGATGCGGTTGTTGAGGGGATTCGGGAACGCTTCAACGGCGCCCTGATTCTGAGTGGAGGCTACGATGCCGAGCGGGCCGAAGCCGTACTGCAGAGCGGTAAAGCGGATCTGGTAGCGTTCGGACGGCCGGCACTGGCCAACCCTGATTTTGTGGAGCGCCTGAAAACGGGTGCCGATCTGAACCAGCCGGATTTCACTACGTTCTACACCCCCGGCGAAAAAGGATACATCGATTATCCCGTGCTGGAAGAGGTGAATGGATAAGTAGGGGAGGAAAGGGAAGAAGGGGACGAGGGGGAATAAAGGGAGCAGCAACAGACCCTTTTCTCCCTTTCGTCCCCTTCTTCACTTTCCTCCTTTTTATACCAACACCGCCTTTAGAGCCTGCTCCAGGATGAGTCGGCCGTCGGTATTGCCGAGGGCGGGGTCGGCGGCCCGTTCGGGGTGCGGCATCATGCCGAATACGTTCTTGGTTTCGTTGGTTACACCGGCGATGTTCTCGACGCTGCCGTTGCAGTTGGCCGCATCGGTGATTTCACCGGCTTCGTTGCAGTACCGGAAGAGTACCTGCCCGTTGTCGTTCAGGCGCTTTAACGTATCGGCATCGGCAAAGTAGCGACCTTCACCGTGGGCAATCGGGATTTTATACGCCGGTTTGTCCAGCCCGGCCGTCAGCAACGCGTCCTTCGACTGCGGAGCCAGGTGAACGTTTTTGCAGATGTACTGCTGGTTGGTATTCCGGAGCAGCACACCCGGTACGAGCCGCGCTTCGGCCAGAATCTGGAATCCGTTGCAGATACCCAGCAGGTAACCGCCCCGGTTGGCGTGGGCGATCACTTCGTTCATAATAGGTGAGAAGCGAGCCACCGCACCCGTGCGCAGGTAGTCGCCGTAGGAGAAGCCACCCGGCAAGATGATAAAATCACTCCCCTGCAGATCGTGGTCTTTGTGCCAGAGCTTGACAACATGCTGACCCATCAGTTCCAACGTGTCCACGGCATCCTGATCGCAGTTTGAACCGGGAAAAACAACAACGCCAAATTTCATTGGTGAACGAGCGAAAAAGTGAATGCGTGAACGGCTGAGGTTCGCCGTTTACGCATGGTTTACAAAGATACAAACTTTATTTCACCTCCATGACCTGCCCCGCTGAGGTGGCTTTACCGCGCTCGAACGTCAGGTCGATCCGGCCCAGATAAATGCCCCCGAAACCAACCTGATTGATCAGCGTGGGTTTGCCGTCGGGGTTGTTGACCGTAACGGGCGCTTCCAGGAACGTGTGGGTATGACCGCCGATGATGAGGTCGATGTTCCGGGTTTTGGCCGCCAGTACGTTGTCCGATACGGTGTCGTCGTTGTATTTGAAGCCCAGGTGCGACAGGCAGATGACGTAATCGCACTTTTCGCTGGTCCGGAGCCGGGCCGCTACGTCGTTACCCATTTCAACGGGATCGAGGTACTTCGTTTCCTTATACATCGCTTTGGGAATCAGGCCCGCCGGCTGGATACCCAGCCCGAATACGCCAATCCGCACCCCGTCTTTTGTGAAGATGGCAGAAGGCTGCGTGCGGCCATCCATGACCGTGTTCTTGAAGTCGTAGTTGGCAATCAGGAACGGGAAACCGGCTTTGGCGAACTGATCGCGCATGTTGTCGATACCCCCGTCGAAATCATGGTTACCGATGGTGCCCGCGTCGTAGCCCAGTCGCTTCATGGCCAGGATCTCCGGCTCGCCTTTGTACAGGTTGAAATACGGCGTTCCCTGGAAAATGTCGCCCGCGTCGAACAGCAGGACGTTTTTCTGCTCCTGCCGGATGCGTTCGACCAGCGACATCCGCCGGGCCACGCCCCCTTTGCCCGCGTTCCGGCCGGCATCCAGCGGAAACGGGTCCAGCCGGCTGTGTACGTCGTTGGTGTGCAGAATGGTCAGTTGGGTGGTTTTCCCTTTAGCGAGTGCCTCGGGTGCGGTGGCCCCGATCACGGCGGCAGTGCCGAGCAGTTTCAGAAACTGGCGTCTATTTGATTGTAATGCGTCCATCCGTCGTGGGAGTTATGGGTTGACCGGATTTGCCTTGCTGCCGAAAATAATCGATCAGGGCATCGCGGATGAGGTAATTTATGTCGTCGCGCCTGACCGGATTTTTCAGAAATCCGGAATTGTCGCCCCCTTCGGCTACATAATCACTCATCGCTACCGAATAGGTCTCATTGGGCTGGATCGTCCGGCCGTTGGTCAGCGTAGCGGATTGTACTTTGCCGTCATGTATGGTCGCCCGCACACCCCCGACAACCAGCTTGTTGCCGTCGGCAAAGTGGTTGAGCAGTTGCATCAGCATATCGCCCGTCAGAGTCAATATAACGAGCTTATTGTCAAACGGCATCACTTCGTAGACGCCACCGATGGTGATGTTTCCGGCGGGCAGGTTGTTGCGGATACCGCCAAAGTTCAGATGTGATACGTCGATCGGTTTGCCGTACTTCTGCGTGGCCTGCTGGAGCAGGGCATCCGTCAGCAGGTCGTTGAGCGGCCCGTTGGGCTGGCCTTTCTCAATCGGACCGGTCGAGCGGGCCAGTACCTCGTTCATGGTCTGGTCGAGTTTCTGCCGGTATGGTTGCAGAAAGCCGGCCAGGTCCGGGTCAGCTCTGGCCGTAACGGAATCGACCTCGATGCGGTTGGCGGATTGCTGCGCCAGGTGGTAACTGGACTGGCAGGCCGTCAGGACTGTCAGCAGGAGCAGAACCGGAGCAAATTGTCTGGATATCATTGCAGGAGTTTACGGTTACTCGGTAGGTAGGCGTCGAACGCCAAATAAGCCAATATTGGTGTTTATGGTCAGAGCGCCGGGTGCCGACCCGAGGCTGGAAGTGGTCCATTCGCGGCCGGGGCGGATGGTCTGCCAGTTGCCGGCGCCGGTGCGTATCTGCACGGGCAGTGCAAAGTCTTGGACGTTTGCCACCCAGCGGTGCCGGATTGACCAATCGTTGGCCTCGGTCCGAACGACCTGGTACTCCAGCACCGGCAGTTCGGCGTGGCGCAGGTACTGATTGAACAACGGTTTCAGGTCAGCGCCGGTTCGTTTGGTCAGGAAATCAATCACCTCATCGGTGTAGACGATCGACAGTTTTTTCTCGGTAGCCAGGGCTTTGATGGCCGCGAACCAGGTCGCGTCGTTGTTGACGGCATGACGCAGCGTATGCAGCATCCAGGAGCCTTTGTAGTAAATGTCGGTATCGGGCTGATCGGCGTTCACGCCCAGAGGGCCCAGCATCGGGTATTCGTTTCTGATCTTTGGCCGCTGGGTGTTCAGGTACGTCTGCGCCCGGGCCGCTCCCTGCGTACACTCCATGTAGAGCGCTTCGGCGTAGGTCGTAAATGCTTCGTGAATCCACATTTCGGCGTGGTCGGCGCAACTCAGGCTGTTGCCAAAGTACTCGTGCCCGCTTTCGTGGATGATGATAAAGTCGAAGTTGAAGGGGGTATTCCGGTACTTGTTTCCGTAAGCGATTGCGCTCTGGTGTTCCATGCCCCAGTACGGCGTCTCGACGAGTGCATAACCGTCCCGCCAGAACGGGTACTTGCCGAAGTACTGTTCGTAGCAGGCCAGCATACCTTTCACCTGCTCGAAATGGGTTTTGGCCTTGCCGAGGTTGACGGGCAGGACGTAGTAGTCGAGTTGCAGCCGCTGGCCATCGGGGCTGCGGTACTCGTCGGCGAAATGGGCGTAGTCGGTGATGTTGAGCGTAACGTTGTAGCTGTTGATGGGATAGTGGACAAACCAGCTCCACTCGGTCTGGTCCGGTCCGACCGGCCGCTGGCCCTGCAGCAGGCCGTTCGAGACGCAGGTCAGGCCGTTGGGTACGCGAACGCGGATACGCATCGAATCCGGCTCGTCGGAAAGGTGGTCTTTGCAGGGCCACCACAGGCTGGCGCCCGTGCCTTCGCAGGCGACCGTGACCCAGGGTTTATTGGTTACTGAATCGCGCTGCCAGACGAAGCCGCCATCCCAGGGCGCGTTTTTGGCCACCGTCGGGCTACCCTCGTAGCTGATCGTAATCTCACGCGTCTGGCCGACCGGCTGGGCCTCGTTCATCGTGATAAAGATCGCATTGCCGTCGCGCCGGTAGGTGAGGGGTTTGCCGTTCTGCGTAATACGTCGCACCGTCATGTTCGCAAACAGATCGACCTGCATCTGCTGGAACGCGCTGACTACGCTATAGCGAATGACGTTGCTGCCTTCAATGGTCCGGCTGGTCGGATCGACGCGCAGACTCAGGTCATAGAACAGAACGTCGTAGCTGGTTCGTTCGGGCCGCAGACCACCCCGAAGCGAGTCGGCGCGGGTGTAGCGATTGGTATCAGCCGCTGGTTGCGCACACGCGGATAAATAACAGAAGATGGCCAGAATGGCCAGGTTGACCCGTTTCATGGAATGAAAAATCGCTAACAAAGGTATGAACTCCGGCCGACTATGCAGTGAAGATAGCCGCCGGTCCGTGGCGTTTCGCCGGTAGTTGCATTCCTATATTGCTGCTGTTTTAAGAACGTAACGACTTTGTTAAATCTTTCTTCATCTGCGCATAAAACTGTTGTAATGTATTCGGCCTACTTTTGCCGCTGACCGCACTGGAGCAGGCAAAACGCTAAACATAAGCAGGCGTTTTCTGCCAGATGGTCCCTGATTACGCTTTACTACCAAATTGGTGTCGCATAGTGATGCACAACGCCCGGCCGCCTGGCTGGGCGTTGTCATTGTATCAGAGCATCCGGCCCGGGAAGGTCAGCGTGGTGCGTTCGGGTTCGTAGCTGATCCGGCGGGGCCGGCTGAACCCACCGAGGCCCAGTTGCAGATTGAGCAGCCCGCCCGAGAAGGATTTGGCCGTCAGTACGGGGGTGTAGGAAAGTTTGGCCCGGATAAACCAGAAGGCGTCGGACGCCCGGTTGGGATTCCGGTCGTTGCTGCCCAGCTTGAAATCCCAGACCACGCCGGCTACCGGCGCGTGGTTAACCAGCGAATAGCCTTTATATCGTTCATCACGCCGGTCGCGGGGCAGCATGTTCAGCAGACTGTAGCCCACGTAGGGAATTACCCGGTGCCGGGGCGATTCATGAACAATAGTACCCAGACCCGCTTCAAACAGAATGGCGCTTACCTTCATGCCCCCGTTCCAGGTCTGATCGTTCTGGCTGAAGGCATCCCGAATCGTAGCGCTGTAGAGCGAGGGCTGCAGCAAGAGTACGTACTGCCGGAAAACCACATCGAAGCTATACACCAGGCCGGTCGGCGGGTTGAGCGTCCGGCTAATCCCTCCGGTTGGCTGCATGGCGCTGCCGCCCAGAAAGACCCCCAGTCCTACATCCGACTGGTGATACGTGGTCACCATGTCGGGGGTGTCGTACAGCATCTGCGCTACCTTCTGCTGCCACCGTTCCAGGGCCTGAAAACTGTTGCCGCCGTTGGTTTCCGCCCGAAACTGATTGACCTGAGCGGTTAGCTCCGCGTTTGTCCGGTATTCGATCTGTTTGGCGAGGTCTTTAAAATGGCGGTCGGCTTTCAGTTCGATAAGCTTGGTTTTCATCCGACGGGCGTGTACCTCCACCAGATCGAACAGAATTTGATTGTACTGCAGGGTTTGTTCGGTACGTGCCGATTCCACCACCCACGACAGATTCCGGAACATCAGGCAGTAGGCGTCGATGATCGGACGGTTCCGGATCAGAGTGGGCTGTACGTCGTAGCCAAGCTGGTAGTAAAATTCGGAAATGCCCTGACCCGGCTGCGGGTCGCCGTGGAAGTCGCTTAGTTTCAGTCGTCGGGTTGCGCTCCAGTGCAACGTATCAATACGCTCCTGAGCCTGCACGAACAGGGGGCATATGAGTAGCACGGTCAGCAGAAACCTCATGGCCATCGTTGGGAAGAAGGTAACAGAAACGTGTAAATGTACATACAGTTTGCTCACAATGTGCTATTTATCAATTTACAGAACCAGCTGCCAGTAGCATAGGCCCGATCGTGGTTATAGCGCGGTTCGGCCTCGTTGTAACTACTGAACCAATACGGAGCCAAAAAGTAAGTTGTTGGAACCAAATATGGCTATTTTGCCCGTTATTGGCGCAACAAATCAGATGGCCGTCACGTAACGAAAGACGGTCGGTCAATACCTTTCCAACATGGAGCTTCAGGACGTTGTAGCTAGCTATCAGCCTCAACTGTTTGCACTGGCGTACCGCATGACCGGCGAGGTCGCTGTCAGCGAGGACATCGTGCAGGAGTCGTTGGTCAACTGGGTCACGGTACCCCACGAGGACGTTCAGCATCCGCAGGCGTATCTGGCGAAAACGGTGATCAACCGAAGCCTGAATCACCTGGCGGCCGTGAAACGACAGCGTGAGGCTTACCGGGGTACCTGGCTGCCGGAGCCGGTTGTCAACCAGGAGTTCAGGCAGGTTGAAGCACGAATCGACGTTTCGTATGGATTCATGCTGCTGCTCGAAAAGCTGACCCCTACCGAACGGGCCGTCTTTCTGCTCAAAGAAAGCTTCGATGTGGAATACGCCGAGCTGGCCGGGCTGCTGGAACTGACCGAAGCCAACAGCCGCCAGCTGTACCACCGGGCTAAAGAGAAGCTGGCCGGCGCCAAAAAACGCTTTCCACTCGATCCGAAGCAACAACAGGCGTTGCAGCATGCGTTCCTGATGGCTAGTCATACCGGTGACATCAACCCGTTTGTGCAACTGCTTAAAGAGGACATTGTCGTTTACTCAGACGGTGGCGGTAAAGTAACGGCTGCGCTGAATCCGGTGATGGGCATCAGTCACGTTACGGCGTTCCTGAGTGGATTGGCCCGGAAAAGCTGGCCAATCCGCGATTGGCAGTTCGTTACGGTCAACGGTGGGGTAGGGGCGCTGCTCTTCAATAAAGAAACCGGTGCGCTGGACTCCGTCATGGCCGTTGATCTGGATGGCGATCAGATCAGTACGGTCTACATCATCCGGAATCCTGATAAGCTGCCGACGATTCCCGGAGCTGAACCCACTCGAAACCAGCAGCAAGCCTAAGAAAAAACCCGGAACGATTGCTCCGGGCTTTTCGACACGATGACAGGGGATCAGAATTGCACACCGATGTTCAGGCCCGGCCACATCCGTACCCGCGTCCCGTTGTTGGTCAACCGGTCGTATACCGACCAGCTAACCCATTTGGTGCCGATGCCTTCCGCTACGTCGAGCTGCGATACCTGTACGTTGAAGGTAGGCGTAACGGTCAGGGCAAAGCGGTTGTGAAGCGGGAAGATAAAGCTGACCCGGGCCTGGTTCAGCATGTTGAGCTGGTCCCAGGTTGTATTTTCTTCGTGAATGTGATAGGCAATGGCTTCGATACTGACCTCGTTGCGCCTGCCCATCGGCTGATTCGTACCGATACCGTAGCCGTAGCCCCAGCGGGTCTGGTTGTCGGTGGGGAGGGTGGCACCCAGCGCAAAGATGTTGTAGAACTTCCGGTTACCGCCCATCTTAAACCCAAGGTTGGCGTAGAGGGCGTCGCTGGCCCACACTTCGAACCGGCGGTACCCATTCGGGGAGATGCTGAGCAGGCCGATCTGCGGGCCGTCGATGTCCTGCGCAATATTGATCAGGCCAATCTGTGCACCGTTTACCCGCTTGGCGATGTTAACGATACCGGCGATCTGCGGCCCATGAACCGACCGCGCTACGTTGGCGATCCCGGCAATTTGCAGACCCCGTACGCGCCCGCCGGACAGGTTAGCGATCCCGGCAAACTGAGCCCCCTGCACACTACCGGCCACTACGTTTGTAATGCCACCAAATTGCACGCCGTGGAGCGGGCCGCCTACCAGGTTGGCAATTCCGGCGAACTGCGCTCCTCTGGCTTCGTGCCGGACGGCGTTGACAATGCCCGCGAACTGCCCGCCATCGACATAGTCTTTTTCGACGTTGAACAGACCACTGGCTTCGAAGCCATCGAGGGCTGCGGCATAGCTGCCGAGCGCGTTCAGCGACAAGCGGTTGCTCACTCGCCCGCTTTCGAGACCGTTGGTACTAAGGGGCGGCACGAAGCCAATCTGAACGGCTCTGATCGGATACTGGCCTTTCATAAGTGGCTGATCGTCAATCTGCGTTGTGTCCTGAGCGATGAGCTGACCGACGGTTAAAAAAAGAGAGCTGAGGTAGAGAAATACCTTTTTCATACGTGTATTCAGGTTGTATTCGAGTGTCAATTCCGTACGCTGCTTTCAGCGTGTTTCCGAACCTAAGACCACCCAACACCAGCCTACCCCCACGTCACCCCTAAAAATTTCCTGAAAATAATTGCCGCGGTTTGTCACAGACCCAGGGCGTTGCTGGTCAATGGGGTGATTACAAACAAATCAGTAAGTATGAAACCAAGAATTGAGAATCCCCAGCAAGTAGAGCCCAAAGCGTATCAGGCCATGTATAGCCTGGAAAGCTACGTCCGTCAGAGTGACATTGATCCGGTTCATCGTGAGCTGATAAAAATCCGGGCGTCGCAGCTCAATAAATGCGCCTTTTGCATCCAAATGCATACAAAGGAAGCCCGCCAGAATGGTGAAAGCGAAGAACGGATTTACGCGCTCAACGCCTGGCAGGAGTCGCCTTATTTCTCGCCCGAAGAGCGGGCTATTCTGGCGCTCACAGAACAGGTAACGTTCATCAGTGAGCAGCAGGTAACCGACGAGGTATACGATGAAGCCGTTCGGTTGCTGGGTGAGAAAAAGGTGATACAGGTAATCATGGCCATTGCAACCATCAACTCCTGGAACCGAATTGCCATCTCGGCCCGGGCTGTGCCGCAATAAAGGGTTGATTACGTAGTAACATGTCGGCAGTGGATTACATGTCCGCTGCCGCCCTTTTTTACAGCGGTGTAGCAGCGAGCTTCGCATTGCCGGCAGAACGTAACAATACCAGTATGGGGATCAGTACGGCGAGTGAGAGCGTCACTACGTTGCCGATCTGATCCATAAGCGGCAGCATGTGCAGATGAACCAGGTGGTACAGCCAATGCGGCAGGTTGAAAACCAGCAAGCAGGTAGCTGTTGCCCGAACGGTGACCAACCGGGGAGCGGTCAGCGTTAGTGAGATGAGCGTGGCCATGGCCAAAAAGAACGCGCCTACGTCCCGAATCAGATGCTCATTGTAAGGCCCATCAATAGACACCCACTGATGACCAAAGCCAGGGAAACTGCTATAGAAATCGTGCGGAAAAAATAAAGCCCAAATGCCCGGTACTACGTTGGTTAGCAGTAGGTAAATGAATGCAAAGCGAACAGGTCTGTCGTGTGTACGTTTCATAAGTGACTATTGTTTTGTGAATAATTCCGGCACAAGACAATAGCCCCATCCTTTTTGTGACAGAGTCGCCAGAAATTCTTGAATCGTCTCCATCAGCGAATAGACTAAAAATACGTTACGTAATTTGTCACAACAGCCCTGCCTTGTTGGTCTTAGACACGAACTAAACAAAAGCACAAATGAATAAGGTAGTCGTAACCGGAGGAACGGGCGTATTAGGCTCCGTCGTCGTTAAAAGGTTACAGGAGCAGGGCTGTGATTTCACGGTCGTAAGCCGCAATCGCCACAGATCGCAAACGTATAGCCCGTTGACCGAAACGCAGAAATTTTCGTGGCAGCGGGTCGATCTAGCCAACGGCGAGGGACTGATTGAGGCTTTGACGGATGCGGACACCGTAATTCATCTGGCCAGTGCACCCGGTATGAGTAACAACGAGCCATTTGAAGTGGCGTCTATGCGTCACCTGCTGGCGGCTGCCCAGACGACTGGCGTCAATCATTTGATTTATATATCGATTGTAGGGATCGATCGCATTCCGTTCGGTTACTATCAGGCAAAGTTGGCCGCGGAGGGCCTGATTCAGCGTAGTCAAGTACCCTACACAATCCTCAGAGCAACGCAGTTTCACAATTTCATTGATTACCTGCTCGGCAAACTGTTTGCGTATCCGGTGGGCCTGGTGCCGAAAAAGCTAAAGGCGCAACCCGTCAGCGTTGAAGCCGTAGCGACCGAGTTGATGGGTATTCTGGACGCGGGGCCGCAGCAGAATTTATTCAACCTGGGCGGTAAGGAGGTGTTGGATGTGGGTATGTTGGCCGATGCCTGGCAGCGTTACCAGCCGCATACTAAACTTGTGCTGAATGTACCGATGATGGGCAAATTAATGCATGCTATAGCCGAGGGATACAATACCTGCCCTGAAATCGCTCCTACGTCTGAAACCTGGGCGGAATATCTCAGTCGGACGTATCAGAAGCAGGCAAAGCCGGCCTATGCTGCAAAAGAGGATTGATAATACAAGAAAAAGCGCGGCTCCGTTTTCGAGGCCGCGCCGTTGAGGAGAGAGAAAGAAGCTTTTCCTCCTTTCTCCCTCCTCCTTTTCTCCTCTAATACCGGTACATTTCTGACTTGAACGGTCCTTCTACCTTAACGCCGATGTAGTCCGCCTGCTCCTGCTCCAGCGGTTCGAGTTTCGCCCCAACGTGCGCCAGGTGCAGAGCCGCTACTTTCTCGTCCAGCTTCTTCGGCAGTACGTATACTTTGTTCTCGTACTTGTCGGCGTTCTGCCACAGCTCGAGCTGCGCCAGCGTCTGGTTCGAGAACGAGCACGACATCACGAACGATGGGTGACCCATCGCGCAGCCCAGGTTTACCAGACGACCTTCGGCCAGGACGATGATCTCTTTGCCGTCGATCTCATACATGTCCACCTGCGGTTTGATCTGGCTCTTGCTATGGCCGTAGTTCTGGTTCAGCCAGGCCATGTCAATCTCGTTGTCGAAGTGACCGATGTTACACACAACGGCTTTATCCTTCATGGCCCGGAAGTGCCGATCCTTGATGATGCGGACGTTACCGGTGGCCGTTACAAAAATCTGAGCGCGGGTCACGGCTTCGTCCATCGGCACCACTTCGTAACCGTCCATAGCGGCCTGCAGAGCGCAGATCGGGTCGATTTCGGTTACCAGTACGCGGCAGCCGGCACCCCGGAGTGATTCGGCTGAGCCTTTGCCTACGTCGCCGTAGCCCGCTACAACCGCTACTTTACCCGCCAGCATCAGGTCAGTAGCCCGGCGGATGGCGTCGACCAGCGATTCGCGGCAGCCGTATTTGTTGTCAAATTTCGACTTCGTTACTGAGTCGTTTACGTTGATGGCCGGCAGGTGCAGCGTACCATTCTTCATCCGCTCATACAGGCGATGCACACCCGTCGTGGTTTCTTCCGACAAGCCCCGGATGCCTGAAATCAGTTCCGGATACACGTCAAACACCATGTTGGTCAGGTCGCCACCGTCGTCGAGGATCATGTTGAGCGGCTGGCGGTCTTCGCCGAAGAACAGCGTCTGCTCGATACACCAGTTGAATTCTTCTTCGGTCATCCCTTTCCACGCATACACCGGAATACCGGCGGCTGCGATGGCGGCTGCGGCATGGTCCTGCGTCGAAAAGATATTGCACGACGACCAGGTAACGTCAGCGCCCAGTTCAACCAGCGTCTCGATCAGCACGGCCGTTTGAATCGTCATGTGGAGGCAACCGGCGATGCGGGCACCCGCCAGCGGCTTTGACGGACCGAACTCGGCGCGGAGGGCCATCAGACCGGGCATTTCGGCTTCGGCGAGCCGGATTTCCTTGCGGCCCCAGTCGGCCAGGGCGATGTCCTTAACCTTGTAAGGAACGTACGTGGAGGTTTGCATAAAAGCAGTGGTCAGTTTACAGTTCTCAGTCAGCCGTAAAGCCAGGCCGGAACCGGGTTTGTTTCCAAGTAAAATACAAAATTAAGGACTATCCGTTAGAAAGGCTAACCGTTTGATATGACACAAATTAATTAGTCGTTGTGGCGGACTTAGTCCAGTGTTCCTGAACGAAATTAGTTTACTCACAATAGCTTACACAACTCCGCAGACCGGTAGTTAAAAAAATAGTTGACTTTTTCGAATTGATTATCTAATTATGTAAGCAGTTACGTAATTACTTACTAATATGGATTTCATGGCAGAACTGGCCGAACTGGCTATGGCCAGTCGGCTTCGGCGGTTGAGTGATACGTACTGGCAGGCGGTCACGACGATCTACCGCGAATCAGGGCTTGATTTTGAGGTGAAATGGGCGACGGTGTTTATCCTGATCGTACGGCAGGGGCCAATCAGCGTCATGGATATTGCCGACCGGCTGGGTATCACGCATCCGGGTGTCATTCAGGTCGTGAACGAACTGGTGCAGCGGGGGCTGATTACGTCCGAAAAGTCGGGAAAGGACAGTCGCAAGCGACTGCTGTCGCTCAGTCCGGCCGGCGAAGCGATGGTACCGAAGTTACAACCGCTCTGGGACGCATTCGTGGCCGTAAACCGGGAGATGCTCACCAATCAGACCCATAATTTACTTCAGTCGCTTCAGGAAATGGAAGATCAGTTGGCCCAAAAACCATTTGTCAACCGGGTCCGCGACCAGCTAAATACACCAAACCATGACTAATTTTTCCATCATTCCGTACGAGCCGCGCTACCAGCCGGACTTCAAACGGCTGAACGTCGAGTGGATCAGCCGTGACTTCACGCTCGAACCCCACGACCTGGAGCAGCTGGACCATCCCGAAACGTACATTCTGCCTAATCAGGGCGCCATTTTCCTGGCCATGCTCAACGACGAGATTGTCGGCACGGTGGCGCTCGTCAATACCGGCGAAACGGGTTTCGAACTGGCCAAAATGTCGGTGACACCCAGCGCGCAGGGCCGCGGCATCGGCAAGCAGTTGTGTCTGGCTGCGCTGGAGTACGCCCGCCAGATCGGCCTGCGTACCGTGTGGCTTGAATCAAATCGCCGGGCCAAAACGGCCCTGGCGCTCTACGAACGGGTCGGCTTTCGGGAGGTGCCCATGGCGCCGTCGCCCTACGCCCGCGCCGACATCCGGATGGAGATCGATTTATAGCGCTATTTCAGTACGGGTCGAACGGCTTTGGCCCATATCTGGTAGCCGGCGGCCTGCATATGCAGGCTGTCGCCTTTGAACAGATGCCCCATCGGCTGCTGGTTGGCGCCGAGCATCGGGGTATACACATCCACAAACCGGGTGTTTCGTTTGGTGGACAGGTATTGTTTAATGAGCTGGTTCGCTTCAATGACGACCGGCTGAAACTGCCGACGCGACGGGCTGGGTTTGATGGAGATAAACACAAACGGGACACCCGGCAGGCGTTTGCGGACGTACTCGAACAAATCAACGAACCGATCGTAGGTTTGCTGAGCCGTTTGCTTGCCAGTCGCAATGTCATTTTCACCCGCGTACAAGACAATCTGCCGGGGTTTGTAGGGCATGATGATCCGGTCGGCGTAGTACCGGACATCGCTCAGCTCGGAGCCGCCGAAACCCCGCTGCAGGACGGGTTTGCCAGGAAAATACCGACTCAGGCTATCCCATAGCCGGATTGACGAGCTACCCGTAAACAGAATAGGCCGCTTCGGCGGGGGCGTTTGCTGGTCCCGGGCTTCAAACGCTTTGATCTCATTCTCAAAGCGATGGGGCGTCTGAAAGACAGAAAAGAAAACAACTATGGATGAAAAGATGAGCCGAATGATCACGAACTAGTACGTTAATTTATGAGATTCCAAATGTAAATACGTCAACGACAACCCATTGCTGGTCAACCTTCTCAAGGAGAACCAGTTCTCTACGGCCACAGTTGGGGCCGCAATTAAAGGCGTAAAGAAAAGCAGCTTTTTTGGCCTCGGCGTCGTAAATGGGTGTCGAAAACCTAAAGATGAACGGAGCTCTTTCTTTACCCTCTTCATACTGATAAAGTTGGCTAATCTGTGTGTCAGATAGGAGTCTGATCGGAAAATCAACCCGAAACATATCGCTTAACTTACCAATATCAGCATACGGTGGCTGTTTGACGGCCTCGAAAAGCGTAGCCCAGGCTGGGTCGTTAAGCTTCTGGCAAGCAACCGGATCTTTTTCATAGAAACATTTGTGACCTCGGTTGGCAACCAGTGACCAGGGGGTTTGAGGGTGTAAATCCTTCGCTAAAGCAACGGTGGTATTAGTAACGACAATTGATTGCTCAGGAGCAGGGTCGATACTGTTCAAAAAGGCTGAATAAACGTCATATGTTTCGTCGATGGCCTCGACTGACTGGGTAACGGGTTGGCAGGCTAATACGATTGCCAGCATTGATAGCGGCCAAAAGGAATGTATCCGCATCACTCTCATACAGAAGTTTACGGATAGATTCGTTCGGCTAAGGTATTTCGCAACGTCAACCGTTACAAAAAAGGCAGTACCGTCTCCAGGCTCATGCCCCGCGACCCTTTGACGAGAATATGGGTGTCGGTCATGGGGTGGTCAATCAGCCAGTTGTGCAGCGAAAACTTATCGGGGAAATAATACGCTTTCGGCAACGCCCCGAGTGCATACTTCATATCCTGACCCGCCAGAATAACCGTATCGAACCGACCCTGCGCAATCAGTTCGCCGAGGGCCGCGTGCTCGGCGGGGCTTTCGTCGCCGAGTTCGTACATATCGCCGAGAATGACCATTTTCCGCTGGGCGGGCATGGTCATAAACTGCCGGATAGCAGCCGCCATCGAACTGGGGTTGGCATTATACGCATCCAGCAGAACCGTATTGGATCCTTTGGCAATTACCTGCGACCGGTTATTGGTCGGGTTATAATCGGCTACGGCCCGGTTGGCTTCTTCGGGCGTTACACCGAATGCCCGGCCGATCGCCAGGGCTGCGGCCATGTTCTCGAAATTGTAGCGGCCCGGCAGATGCGTCGTAATCTCGTGGTTGTCGGCGTCGCGGTAGATCACCACCGGCGTTTCCTCAATCAGCGTAGGAAGGTTATCCTGCCGGTACAGCACTACGTTGGCGAACGTCCGCTCGTGGAACATATCCATTAAAACGGGATCCTGGGCGTTGATGAATACCGTACCGCCGGATGCTGCCAGGTAATCGAACAGTTCGCCTTTGCCTTTCCGAACCCCTTCGACACCCCCAAAGCCCTCGAGATGTGCTTTGCCGACGTTCGTGATGAGCCCGTGCGTTGGCTGGGCGATGGAACAGAGCTGTTCAATTTCCTTCTGGTGGTTGGCCCCCATTTCCACCACGGCCAGTTCGTACTGTTCGGTAATGGCCAGCACCGTCAGCGGTACGCCGATGTGGTTGTTCAGGTTGCCCCGGGTGGCATAGGTCTTGTACTTCTTTGATAAGACGGCCGCAATGAGTTCTTTAGTCGTGGTTTTTCCATTGGAACCCGTCAGGCCGACGATCGGAATGGTGAGGGTCTGGCGGTGGTGCCGCGCCAGGTCCTGCAGCGCGGTCAGGCTGTTATCGACCAGCAGAAAGCGGGTTGGGTGGCGGGCCGCTACGTCGGGATCATCGACCAGCGCGTACCGTGCCCCTGATGCCAGTGCCTGTTCGGCAAACTGGTTGCCGTCGAACGTATCGCCCCGCAGGGCTACAAACAGGCAATTGGCCGTGATGGCCCGCGTATCGGTCGAAACGCCCGAACATTCTAAAAATTTATGATATACGTCGTTGATGGAAAGCATACTGGGCAAACATAAAAAGGACGATCATTCGTTTTCTCTTTGCGGGTTGGTCAGGGGCATAGACGCCTGTCAGTGACGAGCCCCCATTCCTACCGGTTTTTGAGAAACGCCCAAAAATAGATGAAAAAGCGGTTTACTCTTCTGTTGTGTTTGCTTCCGTTCTGTATTCAGGCCCAGTCGGGTGCTCCGTCCGGGTTTGGGTTTCGCTACAATCTGACCCCCAGTGTCAGCATCGACGGCCGGATTTTGCCGAATCCATGGGTTGGCGGTCTGAACGCTACGCAGTATTCGACCGTACGCATGAACGGCGATACCCGCGAGGATCTGGTTGTTTTTGACCGTACCACCAATAAAATCAGTACGTTCATTGCGGGCGAGAATCCCGCCGGGGGCATTACCTGGCAGTATGCTCCTGAGTACGAAGCGGTGTTTCCTCTTACGGATAACTGGCTGCAACTCGTTGATTATGACATGGATGGTCGAAAAGACCTGTTTGTCAGTGGACGGGGGCAGATCTTTGTATTCCGGAATGAATTCCAGAATGGTCGGCTGGCGTTTGCCGCTAAAGCGGATACGGTCCTGGCCGAAGGGTTCAGCAGTGTGCTGCCTTTGTACGTATCGAATTCGGATATCCCGGCTCTGACCGACTACGATGATGATGGCGATATCGACGTTCTCGCCTACGATGTTCCGGGGAGTTTTATTTCCTACTTCAGGAATATGAGTATGGAGCGCCGGCAGAAACCGGGGCTGGAATTCAAGCGAATAGGGCTGTGCTGGGGGCGTTTCAGCAGTAATCAGTTTTGCAACGACTTTACGTTTGGCCTTCAATGCGAAGGCGAGACCGGCCAGGATGTTCCCGTGAATGGAGCCCGGGTTATGCACACCGGCAATACCCTGACCATCCTGGATACCGACGGCGATGGTAAGAAAGATCTACTCCTGGGCCACGTCTCATGCCAGAATATTACCCGCTTACGGAGCGGTGGCCCTAATAATGAAAGCGCAGCCTATGTTGGATTCGACAGCCTGTTTCCGGCCCAGAACCCTGTCATCTTTCCTGCCTTTCCGGCCACATTCTGGGAGGATGTCGACGGCGATGGTATCAAAGACCTGCTGGCGTCGCCCAACGTATCGTTCAACGAGGGCCAGTTGATGGACTTCCGGGCGTCGGGCTGGTTCTATAAAAACCAGGGAACGAATCAGCTGCCGGATTTTCGACTGGTGCAGAAAGATTTTTTGCAGCACGAGATGCTGGACCTGGGCGAAAATGCGGCCCCGGCCCTGGCCGATCTCGACGGCGACGGTGATGCTGATCTGCTCGTCGGGTACAGTGGTGAGCGCGTCGGGACTACCTACCGGGCGGGTCTGTGGTATTTCGAGAACAAGGGAACACCTGCTAAGCCCGCGTTTGAGCGCACCAGCACGGATTACCTCGGCCTTCGGCAGTCGCTGGTCCTGTCGGACGTAGTGCCGGCGTTTACCGACGTGGACGGCAACGGCAGCCTGGACCTGGTGCTGACGGGCACTGGTATCAGAACTCTTGAGATTCGGGTCCTTTTCAACCAGGCCGGCCCCGGTGCAGCCGCCCGGTATGACCTGGGCTCGGCTGTTACGTGGCCAACGCCCGAAGGGGTGGGGCCCGGAGATCTGCCGACGGTCGCCGACGTTGACCGCGACGGTCGGCCGGACCTGCTGATTGGAAAATCGGAAGGAACCATACAGTATTACCGGAACACCGGTACGCCCACCAGCCCGGCGCTGCAGCTACAGAACCAGCAGTTCGGCGGTTTTAGAATCGACACCGAAATACGGGCCCGGTCGCTGGTTCTGGCCGACCTGAACGGCGACCGGATCAACGAACTCGTAGCGGCCACCCACAACGGTCAGGTACGAATCTACCGGATGCCCGAACGTGCCGATCAGCCGCTGACTCTGCTCGATTCGCTGCCGGGTATCGGCCTGCCCGGCACGGGCCTGCGGGCGGCTCTGGCCGATCTGGATGGTGACCAACTGCCCGATCTGATGCTGGGTAGCCTGGCGGGCGGGGTGCGGTACCTGAAAAACACCTCGCAGAAGCAGGTCGTTACGGCGCTGCCCGGTGAGGAAATTACCCAACCCTGGGCGTATCCAAACCCCACCAATCGCTACCTGACCGTACGGGTGCCGTACGATGGACGGATTGAGCTTGTGTCGATGTCGGGGCAGCTGGTGCGGCCGTCGCAGGCGATTCGGTCGAGCACAGAAACAATCGTCGATCTGGGAACCCTGCCCGATGGTATGTACTTCCTGCGCTTACAGACCGAAAACCGACCGACGCGGGTGCAGAAAATAGTTGTCTGGAAGTAAGTCAAAACCTAGGCCGGGGCTTACTGGTTACTACGGGTATGGAACGAAATAACGTAACCCCCGACGGTCCAAGCCAGCAGCGCGTGGACGAGCAGACAGGCGGTCCGCAGGAAGGCATGTCGCCCCAGCATACCAACGTACCTGACAATAACTACGAAGAAGATGCCGCCGTTTATGCCGGATTGGGCGTGAACAACGAGCCTGATATCTACGATCGCCCTGACGACGAAGCGGCTGATACCATACTGTATACCGATTCGGCTACGGCGCGGCATGCGACGGACGGTGTCTCAAACGACGAAGACCTCGAGGATTTGCCCGAGGATTTGCTGGATGATGACGTATCGGACGATGAGTTGGATCGGGAGATCAGCGAACTGGCCGAAGACGAAGAAGCCGGCGGAGAACCTTATTGATCAGTATTCGGGGTTTGGTGGTCGCAGGTCTAGTCAGAACGCAACCTGGGTCATCAAACCTCGAATGATCAATTGGCCACTACAAACGGGGCGGGTTCGGCGGGCAGATAAACCGTAAAGCTGGCGCCCTGGTCCGGTTGGCTGCTGACACTCAGGTAGCCCTTGTGGTTTTCCACAACTTTCAGCACAATAGCCAGTCCAATGCCCGTACCCTGATACTGACTCCGGTTGTGCAGCCGCTGGAAAACGGTAAAGATCTGGCTGGTGTATTTTTCCTCGAAACCAATACCATTGTCCTCAATACTGATGGCGTAGAAAGGCTTGTCGAGGTCTGCCGGTGCCACGGTCTGTCCGGGAAGCGGACGGATGGTTTGGCCTTTGATCTGCTCACAGTCGATCACTACGCGCGGAATCACACCCGGTTTCGAAAACTTGAGGGCATTGCTGAGCAGGTTCTGCAACACCTGCCGAAGCTGCATGGCATCGCCCGTCACGATGGGCAGCGTGGTACTGTTCACCTCCGCCCGTTTTTCCTGAATGACCGTTTCAAGGTCGCCCAGTACGTCGTTCAGTATATCCTGCAGGTTGACGCGCTGGAACGGTGCCTTCTTCGACGCCAGCCGCGAGTACGCCAGCAAATCCTGAATGAGTACGTTCATGCGCTGGGCCGCCGACTGCATCCGGTTCAGCAACGCCGTATTTTCGGTACCGATCTCCGTATGACTTTGAAGAATGTTGCCGAAGGTCGTAATCTTGCGCAACGGCTCCTGCAGGTCATGCGACGCTACGTAGGCGAATTGTTCGAGGTTTTTATTCGACTGCTGTAGTTCATCAATGGTATGCCGGAGCTGATGTTCGTAACGCTTGGCCGGTGTAATATCCAGAAAGTTGACCAGTACCCCATCGCCCAGCTTACTAACCGATACGTTGAACCAGGTATCAGTCGAGTCCATGTAAACCTCCTGATGCCAGGGCGTTCCGGTGGTGGCCGTTTTTACATACGTCCGAAACAGATCATGGCCAGCGTTGCCGGGTTTTGCCCGTTCCGGGTACCGTTCGAGCAGGGTGTAGTTGGTCAGATCAGCTTCGGTCTGCTGCGTCATGGCCAGAGCGGCCGGGTTCCAGCGTGTCGCCCGGAAGTCGCAGGGCTGGCCGGACTCATCCCGGATGATCTGGTAGCAGACAACGCCGTTCAGCGATCCGTTCAGAATATTGTCCAGCAGTTCAGATTGCTCCAGAGCCGCCAGAGCCGCTTTTTTCAATGCCGTGATGTCGGCAAACGAAATAGCCGTCCCGTCGCCGTATTTCTGGAACGTCAGTTCAAACCAGCGTTCCTGCGTACCATATACTGGGAAATTGACCTGCGTACGGGCGATTTCGCCGGTATCGACAACGCGTCGGGCATAAACCCATAATTCGTTTCGGAAGGTCGGCGAGAAGAGATCAGAAGCGGTCCGGTTCAGCATGCTCGCTTCGGTCATACCGATCAGTTCTTCAGCCTGTTGGTTGGCCAATGTCAGCCGAAAGTCCTGAATATCACCTTTTGCGTTACGCAGGCACTCAAACAGCATGATCCCGTTGCCATAAAAATTCAGGGCAGCTCTCAATACAGCCGGATCAGCGGTGGGAATAGTGGAGGAGCCTTTCATAACTTCATTCGTTGAGCTAGATACTTACCGTTCGGCAAAGTAACTACTAATCATAACGCCCGTTATTTTATATTGTTTAATCAACTGAAAGCCAGTCAGTAAACGTATATACATCTTTTTTTGACGCGTAAAATTATTCAAAACGGTCTATTCAAAGTGCTTTAGCAGCCAGTCTATCAATCTTATTGAGTAAAGGTGCTACTATAACGAATACATTGTCAGTGTATTTTCTACAAAAGCAGTGCCATTTTATTAAATCCCAAGTTGGTCTGAGGGCTGGGCGGGGTTAAGTGGATGTGGGTACAATTTGGCGAGCTTCGGGACCAGAAATTTTTTGTAGCGTTCCCCACGCCCGGGTTCGCTTGCGCGGTTTTCCCAGGACCCGACCCTTTTTAGTAGATTGCGCCTTCAATCAGATATTATTGGCCTGAATTGGCTGGAATCGCCACTCATTGCCACCCATCATTTGTGAAGTTTACCATTTCCAGATCCACAATTATTTTTCTGACATTAGCTCTGCTGGGATGCTGGGCAATGGATGTTTTGCTGATTACTCTAAAGGGCGAAAATGCCGCGCCTGTTGCAGTCTGGCTGCAAGGGGCAGATAGGCAGTCGCTGACCCATGTAGAGGTATACCGTGTTTCGATTAGCCGGAAAGTTGAGCCGTTTACGAAACGTACGGCGGTTGGGGCAAACCTGCTGCGTGTGGAACCCACCAGTAGTCAGAACTATTACCGGAGCATTCGATTAGCGTTACCGACTCAACAGAAACCGGCGTTCGATGCCGTAATCGTTTCAGTTGGGTCAAAATCATTTCGTTACACAAGCGAGAAGGTACGTACGGACTGGCGCCTGGTTGACTCGACGGCCAGTACCGTGGTGTTCGAAACGCCCGGCGACCTATACTTTTCTCCCTCACGACTGCCTGTTTTCAATGCCGTGCTCAACTGGAAAGGCGATGGCGCGCTGATCCGGACGCTGCTGCTGAATAGCGGCCATTTAACGTTCTTGCTTATCCTGTTGATCGTTGCCCAGCGGCTTCCACTGACCCGCTGGGCAACCTTGTTTCAGATCTGGTTGGAGGCTGATTCCCGGCGACCCCGGCGGTTGACGGTAGGATTGATAGCCGGACTGACTATCCTGCGTTATCCGTTCGAGCTGAGCCCGGTCACTACCGGACTTGATCCCTCCTGGATACTTGGTCTGAATTGGGCCTATGCGAACGGACTTACCTGGGGGCAGGATGTCGTATTTACTTATGGGCCTTTGTTCTGGCTGCTGTATCCATCGCTGATTCTCCCTTCATCAGTCCTGATCCTGGCGGCTGGTCTGACGTTGGTGCTGACAGTATATGCCCTGGGCGTGCTTGTCGACCAACTGGTTGACGCGGTCCGCAGCCAGACCATGTCGGTATTCGTAGGGTTCATTATACTGTGGTTGCTGGCCTTCGTCGAATACAATCTCCTCGATATCATAACGGTAGCTTGTCTGGTGGTGCTTACCCGGCCTATCAGGGGGCGGTTCAACGGCCAGGTTTTGCCGGTCCTGCTCATTCTGGCCATCATTTCGTTAATCAAACTGAGCTACCTGGCCATATCATTCGCCTTGCTGATCTTCTATACAGGCCTGGCTATCCGTAACCGTCGGATGCAACTGGTGCCTATCGCGTGGCTTGGATTTGGGTTTTCTTTACTCACGCTCTGGATGCTCTCCGGGCAGCAGCTCACCAATCTCGGGCCGTTCCTGACCCGGGCGTACCAGATTGCTCAGGGGTATTCAGAAGCCATGTCTACGCCCATCTGGAACGAAGAGATATCCGTGTTGGGCAATCTGGTCGAGCTAAGGATATTGGTCGTTGCTGCGCTGTCAATGCTGGTACTGGGTATCGTATTCCTCACTACGCCCATTCGAAGCCGATTGTGGGTGTGTTTATTGCTTAGTTCGCCCATTGTCTTTCTGGCTTTCAAAGAAGGGTTTGTCCGCTACGACCGGGTTCATTTCGTTTTGTTCTTCTCTCAATGGCTGCTGATTTTATTAGCCTATCGATTGGTGCTGACGCCGGACAAACGCCCCCGTTTCCCTGGTTTAAATTGGGTCTGGTTGGGTTCCCTGCTGGTCTGTCTGATTATCCTGCCCGTTAAATGGCCTGCCTATGGCGCAGATCTTCTGAACGTATTGGATGCCGGGGTACGCGCCCAGACGCTCCAGCGGGCCACTCAGGCCATACGGTCACAACTTAAAATCGACGCCGGTACGCAGGACGTATTTCAGCGGAAACTACCCGTTGACGTGATGCCGTACAACATTGCGCTGCTGTACGCATACGGTGCCAACTGGAAGCCCCGCCCGATCATGCAGTCGTATGCGGCTTACGCCGGGCCGCTGGATTCACTGAATGCCAGCTACAGTAAAAGTGAAAAAGCCCCTCCGTATCTGCTATACTCGTTTACATCAATTGACGATCAATATCCGTTTTTCGATGAGCCGTTGACGCTCCCGACGCTTTTGAGCGACTACGAGATTGCAAGCGCCGATACAGCGTTGGCTGACACAGCGTCTTATCTCTTGCTGCGTCGAAAACTGACCCCGACCGCCGAAACGTATTCCAGGCTGGGTCGGCAGCAGGTGAGCCTGGGGCAACCGGTTCTGGTTCCAAAAAAAACAAACCAATTCACCTACGTCAAAGCCCGGGTCAATTTATCACTGTGGGGAAAGCTGCTCAATTTCGTTTACAAAATTCCCCCTCTGCACATCAGCCTTGAGCCGTTGGGCGATACGCAACCGGTGCGCTACGACCTGAACCGGCAAACCGCCCCGGATGGCCTATTGGTGTCCCACCATGTGCAGAACCTGAAGGAAGCCGCTAAACTCTGGTCGGCGCAGACCCCGGCAAACGTACGGACGATACGTTTCGTGGGGGATGGGCTGATCTACGAAAGCCCGATTCAGATTGAATTTGTAGGGGTCAGCCGCTAGAATTGCCGGAAACATGGATAATAGAACCGCCCATAAGAAGCATAATCTGTTAAGGTAACAGGGGGGAGTGTAGCAGATAAGAAAATCTACATCGATGATTTGTTGAGGCCGTACCCCGGCTAATAGTACAGTGTATTAGGTTGACTGTTGGTTCAACTTGATTTAGATAGAACTACGTGGGTGGTTCATTAACCTTTTTATTTACTGTCTTAAGATTGCGTGCATACAGTCTCCAGAAACGAATTAATAATCCATAATCTTTAAATAATACAAAATATATATTTTTATTAGAATAAAAAAATGTGTTTCATTTGTGTACGATGTGAACCAATTCTGTAGAAAAAGATCCTCAACTACAATAGCTCTCCTACGGAATAATACTGCTCCTCTGGACTAAGTAAGATTATTGGTGATTATGCGAATTAGCTGGTTGATAGCTATAAATGAACATTCCTGAGCAGTATACGTAAGCAAGGGTAGCTATGTGTATTTGTACTTAAAGGATTGGCCACTCATTTGCAGGTAGTGGGCTATTACCTGCCCATCAAGGCAACACGAGCAGCAACTTAAAAAGATACAATATGCGCCAGTCACTTATTCTCCTGTGTGTTGTATTTGGCGTTCTGGCCTGTTTCATTGGCTACTGTGCTGCACTCATTGATTGGGTGCAGGATATTCGCTCGGGTTTGTATCAAACCAACTACCGGGAAGCCTTCTGGGAAACAGTTGCCTTGCTCGCATACAACGTACTGGCCGTTAAATTCCTGGCCAGTAAAGTCCTGTTGGACTTTACCAACCCAACTAAATAATTCGTCCATTCACTTCGTTTGTACACTCATCCTATGTTTACTCAACAAGCTCCGATCCCTTCATCACTGCACATCCCTGGGTACCGACATCTCCGAAACGCTCAACCCATTGAGCGGTTGGAGGCAACCGGCAACTACACGTTCATCTTTTTTCGGGGCAATCCCAAACCCATCCTGACGAGTCAAACCCTGAAGTACTTTGAAGATCAGCTAACCGATTACATACGCGTCAGTAAGTCAGCTCTTATCAATCCTGACTTCATCGAAAAGGTAATTCGCTACGATGCCAAAACGGTGTGTGTACAACTCATCGGTGGCCATCAGGTAGCCTTGTCACGCCGACGTATCATAGAGGTCATGGAGCGGATTCAATGCCTACCTCACATTAAACCCTCCGTCTTTGTTCATTCCAAAGCTCACTAGACCCTGCCCGCATGATGCACCGTTTACGACACCTCTTACTCCTGGCAATCCCTCTGTGGCTGATACTGGTCAGTACCGGGCGCAGTTCAGCTCAGTATGGGCCTTTCTACGGAGCCAACATGATTTTGGTCGGTACGAGTTATGCCGACAAGGAGGCTCATCAACTTATTAGCCAGGTCTTGACTCAGGAGACGATCAACCATGCCATTGATAACGGTTTGGTTACCTTTCAGGTGGTTGCAACCTCACCGGCAACGGGTAAAGAACTGCTCTATGACTGTTCGATGCGGGTGCAGGCCGGATTGGTTAAACTAACCGGTCGACTACGTAATGAGCAGGCCGGTACCAGCCAGGCAAGGCTAACCGAAGCCGGGTTTATCCCTATTGCCTATACTAAAGAGAGAACCTCTCATCAGCGATTAGGCTTCACTTACCTGGATGAGGTGGCTAAAAAGGTGCAATCGGCACTGCAAGGCGTAATCATTTATAAAAGTGAGTAAGTAGAAAGTTGAGTAACTGTAAAGGCCGGGGGAACCACCCGGCCTTTTTTCGTATTCGATAAGTTTTACTCACGTAATCGTATTACCCTATCCGCTTCCAAAGTCATCCGATATCGGTCTGACCACGGGAGATAATCCGTTCAGGTCGAAGCGTCTTCATTGATGAAATAGATTCCAGAGTCGACCTGAAACAGTATGGTGGAGATTTGTCAGAGTTAGCCAGCTCTGCATCAGGCCGGACGCCTGAGCAACTGCCAACTACGTCCACCGAGCTTGACTACGTTCTATGCAGCGTTGGCGCAAGGCGTCATAGTCACTTTATTTGTAGCTTGCCGCGGCAAATAAGTCACGACTAGCGTAGACTTTTTCACTGATCAATAACTACTTGTCGGCTATGTTCATTTCGCTCAATGAAACGCTACTGACGTCCGTACTCGATAACCATCCCGAACCGATCGTATTGCATGCGCCCGTTTTTGAATCAGAAGCAGATAATACAATTGTTGATTTCATCCTGCTCTATTTCAACGGCGCTGCCATGCAGCAGGCAAATCTGCCTTATGGCCTGATGAAAGGTCAAAAAGTTAGTGAGTTGACAGGCTATAGTGAAGAAGGTAGAAAACAGCTTACTCAGCAATTGATCGAGGTGTATACCTCCGGTAACGATTTACAAACTACTTATTACAATGAACTGCTTGACATCTATTTTGACGTATTCCGACGCAAGATAGACGGTGCTGTCCTCTCCATCACCAAAAATGTTAATGCGGAAATGAAGGAACGCCTGGAGAAACAAAAGCAACAGGAGTTCGTAGACCTGATACTCAATAATTCCCTTGATGGCTGGTACGTCTTGGATGCGGTATTGAACGAGCAGGGAGACGTAACCGACTTTATGTTCACCCGGGTTAATAAACAATTTTTACAGCTCAGCGGCCTTTCCGAAGAGCAGGTGATAGGAAAGCGTTTTTTAGCGCTGTTTCCAGCCACCAAGGATATCGGTTCATTTGAGCGGTACAAGGCGGTATATCTGACCGGCATCCCTGAACGAAGACAATCGCATTACACCGCAGGGAGTTTTGATGCATGGTACGACAGCGTGGTGGCCAGGTTGGGAGAGCATTCACTGCTGGTAACGTTTGCTGACGTTACCGAGCTTAACGCAAAAGCAAAGGAGCTTGAAAGCAAGAATTACATTCTCGATAACATCTTCACGCATTCCTCGAATGGTATTTCATTTGGCCAGGTTATTCGCAATGAAGACGGAAAGATAATTGATGGTAAGCCGATCATGGCTAATGACGCAGCGATCCAGCTCGTAGGCATTCCCAAGGAGCTTTATTTTTCTAAAACATCCGTCGAACTGGAGCCCAATATTTTAAACACTCCCTATTTTCAGAAAATTATCCACACCATGGATACTGGTGAGCCTTCCATTGTCGAATACCAACTGGAGTCGACCGGACGCTGGATCGAGATTTCACTGTCACGCATGGATAGGGATCACCTCATTATCATTTTCACCGATGTTACCGACATAAAAGAGATTGAACTACAGAAAGAACGGCTGATTGACGAATTAAAACGAACGAATGCGGCACTCAAAGATTTTACAAGAGCGGCCTCCCACGACCTGAAAGAGCCTCTCCGCAAGGTGCACTTTTTTACCGAGCGGCTGCACCAGCGGCTGGCCACGAAGATGAATGAAGAAGAAAACGGGTTGATGGAAAAAGTAAAAGTCGCCAACAGGCGAATGATGCTGCTTGTCGAAGACCTGCTATCGTATGCCGATATTAGTTACGGAACTCACCAACTGGAGGAGATTAACTTAAACGAAATACTTGACTATGTACTTTCGGACCTGGAGCTGGTGATCCAGGAAAAAGGCTCTACCATTGAAGTCGATACGTTGCCTGTGCTAAAAGGGTACGGAAGGCAATTAGGGCAGCTCTTTCAAAACTTAATCAGCAATGCACTAAACTACAGCAAACCTGACGACCAATCGGCGATAGCAATAACCGCAAAAGAAGTCAGCAAAGACGATGTACCGGCACCCTTTATTCCTGATTCAGAACACTATCACCTGATACAAGTAAAGGACAACGGGATCGGCTTTAACCAGGCGTATGCTGAAAAGATCTTTGATGTGTTTACCCGCCTTCACAGCAAGGAAAAATATTCGGGTACGGGGATCGGGCTGGCCATTGTAAAAAAAGTGGCCGAAAACCACCTGGGTTTTGTCTATGCAGAAAGCGAAGAGGGAAAAGGCGCAACGTTCAGTGTGCTCCTGCCGCAGAATGCTTAATGTATAACCGTATTCATACCGGTTAGGCTCTACTAATTCCAGTACATACGATCTTTCTTCCCCGGCCGTTCACCAACTCGTCTGGATGACTTAGCTACTCGTGTTAATAACTTCGTAGCGGGCGCGTACAAACATAAAAATACCGTAGCAGAACAATCCCAGCGCTACGGCACCAAGCAGAAACGAGCCGTAACTGGCTTTTTCCAGAAAGGCAAAAGCAGTGCTGCTGCCTCCGGCTTCGCTGGCATTAGCCTCCAGAGCCGCTTTTATAAATAAGTATCCAATCAGCCCCCAAACGATTCCCCGGGCGATATAACCAACTTTCCCGGATCGGATGATCATCTCCTTTAGTTCCGTTTTGATGGAAGACGTCTGGACATTTTTCAGGTATTTACCCGATAAGGCCCGGTAGATCTGGTACAACCCGATGCCAATGATACACAGGCCAGCCAAGCCGATAAGCCACTGGCCAAACGGTTTCTGCAGAATTTCCCGAACCAGGGTCTGGCGCGTACTATCCCCGCCCTGATTACCCTGGCTACCCAGTACCGTCCTCAACGAACCGTAGGCCAGGAACCCATAGACCAACCCGCTGAAGGCATACCCTGCCCGACGACCGATGCCTTTGGCGTCGTTCCCTTTACGCTCGTTATCGAGAAAAGCCTGGGTTAGCCGCCAGAGGGCGTAGCAGACCAGACCTACGGCCACCAGTGCCAGCAAAAACTGCCCAAACGGCTGATCCATAATAAATTGAAAGACTCCCTGTTTGTTGAGATTACGTTCCGAACGGCCGCCGATTTCAAAAGCAGCCATAAACGCTAGTATACCAACCAGGCAGTAAACTACTCCTTTGGCTGCCAGGCCAAGTTTGGCAAAACGCTTCACCCATTGAGGCTGGGTCGAGGGTATCTGCGAGGAGATGCTGGATAAGTTCATGGTCTAAATCGTTTGTGAAGGTTGCTTTCGGCCTAATCAGTCTGTCGTAAATACCAGAATTGATTTAGGGTAATAAATGTTTTGTATTTCGCGGCTGACCCGGTTGAGCCGACAGCGTAATATAGAGCCCCAATAGCCTCAGCTCGCTTGCGCACACGTTCTGGTCCAGTACAAGCTACCCAATCTTCACAACGTACACCAACCCTGGCCGGTTAACGATCTCCAGCTTATAGGCCCGCTCATTCACCTGTAAGATGAAGGCGTATACGTATGCTACTTTGGTTAACGCAATTGACCAACGGGAAACGATTCGTAACTTCTCAATCCAGGTCGATAAACTGGAAGGCGCTTGTGCCTTCTTGGACTACGTTGTCGAACAGGACCATGTGTTACAGCAGTCGTCGATCCAGGATGGGACAAGCCTGATGCAGTTATCTGTTGAGGCCTTCGATGGTCGGCCGATGACACTTGTTCTGGAGCAGTTAAAGGCTAGCTGGCGGAGCCTTCTCAACCAACTAACTAATTCAATACGGGGAATGGGTGAGGGGACGAATCAACTACATGAAACCGTATTCTTTGTTGTAGGAGAAAGCAAAAAGGGTTAACCAATTAGTTGAGACTGTAACTGCTCAAAAATTGATTAACCCAAATTCAAAAAAGAGCCTCCTACGGGATTCGAACCTGCGACCTACGCATTACGAATGCGTCGCTCTACCAGCTGAGCTAAGGAGGCAATTGTGCTTAAGCGGGTGCAAATATACGCCTGTGGAATTAAATAACGCAAGGTTCCGTTCTATTTTTGGTAAATTTGCGCTATGATTTCCATTACCAACCTGTCGTATTACCTCGGCAGCCGGGCGTTGTATGAGAACGCGTCGCTGCACATAAAACCAAACCAGAAAATCGGTCTGATTGGCCTTAATGGTACCGGTAAATCTACCTTGCTGCGGATCATTAACGGTGAGTACCAGCCCGACGGTGGTACTATCTCCAAAGCCGGCGACGTTACCATTGGCTTTCTGAATCAGGACCTGTTGTCGTACCAGACCGACGAGTCCATTCTGGCCGTTGCCATGCAGGCGTTTGCCCGTCAGAATAAGCTTCAGAAGCAAATTGACGAGCTGCTCCACCAGATGGAAACGAATTATACCGACGATCTGGTCGATAAGCTGGGTAAAGCACAGGAGGAATTCGACGCCCTCGACGGGTACACCATCCAGTCGCGGGCGGAGGAAATTCTGGAAGGTCTTGGCTTCTCGACCGACGATCTCCAAAAACCGCTGAAACAGTTCTCCGGCGGCTGGCGGATGCGGGTGATGCTGGCCAAACTGCTGTTGCAGAAGCCGTCGCTGCTGATGCTTGACGAGCCGACCAACCACCTTGACCTGCCGTCGATCCAATGGGTGGAAAAATACATTCAGACCTACGAAGGGGCCGTGCTGGTGGTCTCGCACGACCGTGAGTTTCTCGACAACGTTATCGACGTAACGGTAGAAGTGTCGGGCGCTAAACTCAACTATTACCCCGGTAACTACTCGTTCTACCTGGAGGAGAAAGCCCTGCGTAACGAAATTCAGAAAGGCGCTTACGAGAACCAGCAGGCCAAGATCCGTCAGACGGAGCGCTTTATCGAACGATTCAAAGCCAAAGCGACCAAAGCCAAGCAGGCCCAGAGCCGGGTGAAGCAACTTGCCCGCATGGAACTGGTCGATGCGGTAATTGACGAGTCGGCGCGGGTGAACTTTAAGTTTCAGTTCTCGACCCAGCCGGGCCGCCATATTCTGCACCTCGACGATATTACAAAACACTATGGCCCCAAACGTATCTTGACCGGAGCTGACATCCGGCTCGAACGGGGCGATAAGGTGGCGCTAATCGGTGCAAACGGGCGGGGTAAATCCACGCTGCTGCGCATCATAGCCGGTTCCGAACCGCTCAACGAAGGCCGCCGGCAACTGGGCCACAACGTATCGTTCAGCTTTTACGCCCAGCACCAGCTCGAATCGCTGAACATCGAGGATTCGATGCTGGAAGAACTGAAACACGCTAACCCTACTAAGTCCGAAGGCGAATTGCGCGGGGTCCTGGGCTGTTTCCTGTTCTCGGGTGATGAAGTATTCAAGAAAATCAAAGTGCTGTCCGGGGGTGAGAAATCACGGGTGGCGCTGGCAAAAGTGCTGCTGTCGCAGGCGAACTTCCTGCTGCTTGACGAGCCGACGAACCACCTCGATATGCAGTCGGTCAACATCCTGATTCAGGCGCTGGAACAGTATGAAGGTACCTACATCGTCGTTTCCCACGACCGGTATTTCGTTTCGCAGATTGCCAACAAGATCTGGTACATTGAAGACGAGCAGATCAAAGAATATCCCGGTACGTACGACGAATACGAGTGGTGGCTGGAAGAGCGCAAGGCGGAGGGCGTTTCGAGCACGGGGCAGGGTAAGCAGGGCGACAAAGCAGCCCCTGCCACTCCGGCGCGAAGCACACCGACTACCCACGCGACGGACGATGAACGGAAGGAATGGCAGCGGACGCTGAAGAAACTGACGCAGCAGGCCGAAGAAGCCGAATCGCAGATCAGTGAACTGGAAAGACGTAAGAAAAAACTGGAGGCTGAACTGGCTGATCCATCGACTTACGGCAACAATGGGGATTTGCAGAAAAAGAACGAAGAATATCAGCGGCTGACCCGACAACTGGATCAGCTTCAGGAGCAGTGGGAAACCGCTATGCTGGAAGCCGAAGAGTGGGAGAAAAAGCTGGCCTGACTACCTTGATTACGGTTATACAAAAAAGCCGAAGGCATCTAGCCTTCGGCTTTTTTGCGTCGGTACACAGAAGATACATCAGCCAAATTTGATGTACAGCATCACGGCTCCGGCTGAGAAAACAAACCAGGTTATCAGAGCCAGGAGGGAAACAGCCCCCGTTCTGACGTATTGCACCGGGCGATGGTAATTCATGAACTGGTAATAGCCAATCGTCAGATAAACGAGTTGAAACACGAGCAAGATACGGTTCAAAAAAGGCAGATAAGCGTGTAGCAAAAAGCCCAGCACGAGCGTCACGACAACAGAGACCAGCGAGAAGAAGCTGGAAAAGAATACGTTGGCTACCAGATGCTCCGCATAGTTAATTCCAGACCGCAGAAAGCACAGCCAGAAGATGAGGGTAAATATGGGAATGGCTACCAGACCGACAATGTTGATGTGTTTTTCGATGAACGTAGTAGCCTGCTTCCGACGCTCGTAGAAGGGGCGGGCGGCTTCAGGTATGGTTGATGTGGCTCGCTGCGTTGAAACGGATGCCTGGTCTGGCTGGCCGGTATAGGGCTTTACAAAACTGTTGACGGTGATGTTCAGACCGAGCACCAGCAGCAGGAACGTAAACGGATTGAAATAGGTCTTGCGTTTTCCTTCGAGTACATACTCCCGGGCCGTTACGCCGGGGCGTATGGCCAGGCTTCTGGTCAGATACAGAACGCCCTTATCGGCATGCGTGAAGGCGTGAAACACCTCATGGAAAATGTGAGGCAGGTTGAAGCGGTGAATGTGGGCGTTCTGGCCGCATTGCGGACAAAACTGATACGTAGTCTCCAGGTCTGCCGAACAGTTCGGACAGGCCTTCAGGGTAGTCATAATCATGGAGAAAAGGCGATGGCGTATAGCCTACAAAGTAGGTAATCATTCGCCAGATTCCCAATGCTCTCGGCTGATTATCAATCCTTCGGTAAACGAACGGTTTCGGGAGCCGGGGCCGACAGGGCTTGCTGAACGGTTTTGCGGATGCCCTGGCAGATGTCCTCGGTAGGGAGGTCGTTGGCGTCCGTCCCGAACGGGTTTTCGATTTCCTCGGCGATGATTTCCAGACTCGCTAATACGTAAAAAACAAACACCACAAAGGGAACCACGAGGTAGTGCAGGTTAGATACGTAGCCCAGGGGGAGTGTGAAGCAGTAAATCACGATGAACTTCTTGATAAACGAGCTGTAGGAGTACGGAATGGGCGTATTGCGGATACGCTCGCAGGCCCCGCAGATGTCCATCAGCGACTGCGCTTCGGCGTTGAGTACGAGCAGGTGTTCGAGCTGCAGAACCCCCTGTCGCTGGAGTTCGTTGATCTTTCCGAAAATCGCCAGCGAAATCTGCTGTGGAATGTGCTCCTGCCGGTGCAGGTCCGTGAATCGTAACGTATCGCTGTCTGTAAACTCAGTTTCGACGACTACCTGCCGGAGGTGATTCTTCAGGGCGAAAGCAAAGTTGGGAATCATAACCTGAAAGAACCGGCGGGCCTGGGGTTGATCCGGACCAATCAACTGATCGATTTTTATGGCCAGATTGCGGCTGTTGTTGACCAGCGACCCCCAGAGTTTGCGGCCTTCCCACCAGCGGTCGTAGGCGGTGTTGGTTCGGAATACCAGCAGCATCGAGATCACGAAGCTGAGCAGGGTGTGTACCAGCGATACGTTCCTGAGGTGAGCGTTTTCGGTCAGGTCCAGCTTATCAATGAGCACAACGACAATCAGCGCATAAATGCCCATACCCATCAGCGCCGGCGATAACTTCCGGACGGTGTCGGCCCGGTTGTATGCCAGAATAAACCGGATCCAGTCTTTAGGATTATATTCAACCATAATGGCAGGCGAACTGGTAAAAACGCAAACTAACTAGTTTTGTGCAACTATAGGCATGGTCGTTCGTTAACTTACCATGCGTTTTGCTTTTGGCTTCGAATGATTATTTACCGACTACTCGTTTTTTTGCTGATCAGCCTGCCGGTCATTCCGGCAACCGGACAGCCGGTGCGGACTGTTGATCAGATTTACGATCCGCAGATTCGCACGGTGCTGTTGTACCCGCAGGTGGGCAGTACGGCCGGTACGCCCTCCGAAACGCTGAATCCGCCCGTCGTTTCGCTCGATGATGGTACACCCCTTCAACTGGAATTCGACGATTTAACGGCCAACTACCGCTCGTTTCGCGCCCGGCTACTTCATTGCAACGCCGACTGGCAGCAGTCGGTTCTGAACGATATTGAATTTACCTACGAATACAATGATAATGCCATCACGGATTATCAGGTGTCCATCAACACCAAGATACCATACTACCACTATCGATTGACCCTGCCGCGGGTGAAACTGCCGGGCAATTACGTACTGGTGGTGTACGACGAACGCAACCGGAACAACACGATTTTTACCCGGCGGTTCATCACGTACCAGAACCGGCTGTCGGTGGCGGCTGGGGTCCGCTTTTCGACCGATCCCGCGCGGCAGTTTACGGATCAGCAGATTGATATGACTGTCAGCTACAGAGGCTACCAAGTCGTTTCGCCCCAGGATGATTTCCGGGTGGTGATCCGGCAGAACTACCGCGACGATAAAGTGATTCGGGGGCTGCGGCCGACGAATGTGCGGGCGTTTGATCAGGTACTGGAATACCGAGTCGTTGATCTGAGTAATACCATGCCCGGGGGAAACGAATACCGATTTTTTGATACACGAACGGTGCTGTCGCGCTCTAATTACATCGACCGCATCGACCGCCGGCCCGACCGGAACATCGCCTATGTGCAGCCCGACCAGCCCCGGAGCCGGGGAGCTTATATCCAGAGCGATGACTTTAACGGCCAGTACGTCATTGATAACCGGGAAACGGGCAACGGCGCGATCAACGGCGATTACATTGAAACCGTTTTTACGCTCCGGATCACCGAGCAGCCCGGCGTTGATGTGTTCGTCAACGGCGCGTTTAACTTATGGCTCCTCAACGACCGCAACCGGATGACTTACGATCCGGCGCTGAACGCCTACCGGGCGGCTATTCTGCTGAAACAGGGCGTATACAATTACAACTACGCCATGCAGACGACGGGCAACCCACCCAAAACCGACGAGTCGCTGATCGAGGGTGATTATTCAGGTACGGAGAACGATTACGAGGTGTTTGTGTATCACCGCCCACCCGCAGCCCGTGCCGATCAGCTGGTTGGGTACGTGCGGGTAGGGGTGAATAAGCGCCGGTAGATCCTGACTGGGACTACGCTCCGTGTAGGAATTCCATGATGTCGCCGTCCTGCACAACGTATTCCTTACCTTCGACAGACAGTTTGCCGGCCTCCCGAACGCCCGCTTCGTTTTTGTACTGCACATAGTCGGGCAGTTTAATAACCTGCGCCCGGATAAACTTCCGCTCAAAATCGGAGTGAATCACCCCGGCCGCCTGCGGAGCCTTCCAGCCGCGGTGGATAGTCCAGGCCCGGACTTCTTTCTCGCCGGCAGTGAAGTACGTAATCAGCCCGAGCAGCCGGTACGACGCTTTGATCAGTTTGCTCAAACCCGACTCGTCAAGACCGTATTCCGACAGAAACAGCTCCCGTTCTTCCGGTTCCTCCATCTCAGCGATCTGCGACTCGATACCGGCGCTGATCACAATCACTTCGGCGCCTTCGTCCTTAACGGCCTCCTTAAGTTTTTCAGAGTATTGGTTGCCGTTCGGCAGCGAACCTTCGTCAACGTTGGCTACGTAGATCACGGGCTTCACCGTCAGCAGCGACAGGTCACCGATGGCCGCAAACTGCTCTTCGGGCGATACCTGCACCGTCCGGGCACTTTTGCCCTGCTCAAGGGCGGCTTTGTAGAGTTTCAGAATTTCGAGTTCAACTTTGGCTTTGGCATCGCCGACCCGGGCCGCTTTATCGATCCGCTGAATCTTTTTATCAACCGACTCCAGGTCTTTAAGCTGAAGTTCGGCGTCAATGATCTCCTTGTCGAACACCGGATCAACGCGCCCCTCAACGTGGACAATGTTCTCGTCCTCGAAGCAGCGGATTACGTGAACGATGGCATCTACCTCGCGGATGTTGGCCAGAAACTTGTTGCCGAGACCGGCTCCCTGGCTGGCGCCTTTCACCAGACCGGCAATGTCGACGAACTCGATGATCGTCGGAACAACCCGCTGGGGTTTTACCAGGCCTTCCAGCGTATCGAGCCGCTCATCGGGAACCGTCACAACGCCGACGTTCGGTTCTATGGTGCAGAACGGGTAGTTGGCGGCTTCGGCTTTCCCGCTTGATATAGCATTAAACAAAGTAGACTTGCCGACGTTCGGTAAGCCCACGATTCCACATTTTAGTCCCATAATTGAATTGTGAATGAGTGAATGCGGGAATGAGCCAATCGATTGTTGTGAAGAATCGGCTTACAGACGCATTGTCAATTCACGACATGATTTTTGTGCGAATTTACAACAAAAAAAGCCTCCGGCTGGTGCCGAGGCTAATGAACCGGCTGCGCAATACCGGCCGCTGTTCTGAAGTAAGATTAATTGAACGATGAAAAGAGTAGACGTTTGTGCGGCATCGATCCCGGATTAGTCCCACTTTAACTCGCTGGCAAAATCATCGAGTTCGTCGCGTTCTCGCTGCGCAAACTGCGCGAAATCAACCTCCGGCATCAGTTCCGTTTTGATATGATCAACGGTTTCCTGGAGGGCTTCCACAAATTTGTCGAAGTCTTCCTTGTAGAGAAACATTTTGTGCTTTTCGTACACAAAACCATCGCCTTGTGGATGTCTGCGGCTTTCCGTAATGGTCAGGTAATAGTCATTGGCACGGGTCGATTTGACGTCGAAAAAATACGTCCGCTTCCCCGCCCTAACTCGTTTCGAGTAGATTTTTTCCCGTTCTCTTTCTTCCACAATCAGTGATTTTAAGTGGCAATGCAAACGCTAAAATACGGGCATTAGTATCAGAACCAAAGGAATCCTATTAAATAAATTTTGAGGTGAAAAATCCCCGAAAATCAGTAGAGTTGTGGAGCTGATTACACAGTTTTTTCGGCAATTGCTTGGTTCTAAGGGGCCTAACCTATATCTTTGTTAAATAGGAATTGCACTTTTTGGGGAAAGTTGGTATGAATGAAATTAATGGCATACCCTCTTTTATTTGTTTCACGTAACCAAAAACTGTATGAGTTTTATCATGTCCCTACTGTTGTTTTTCAGCAACATGAAACCGACAGAGGCCCTACCGGGTCTCATACAGAAGGGTAAGGCGTCGTTTTACTCCAAAAAGTTCACTGGCCGACGGACGGCCGGTGGAGAGCGTGTCCGGCACGATGTTCTTTCCGGCGCGCACCGTTCACTACCGTTCAACACGCTGGTTGAAGTCACGAATCTGGACAACAACCGCTCCGTAATTGTACGAATCAATGATCGGGGTCCATTTTCAAAAGGTCGCATTATTGATCTTTCACACGCGGCCGCTCAAGCACTTGGCATGATCTCAAAGGGCGTTGCCAATGTTTCTCTCCGGGTTGTCAACAAACATAATCTGATTGCGCTGGCACCCGAAACCGCGGTTTTCACTACGCCCACTGCTTTTCAGCCAATGCTGGAGCCGGTTAACCGCTTTTAACGTAAGGCCTACCGGGCTATTCTAACCGAACCGTTTGGTACCTCTGCCCGCCTGGTGCAATTCCTGGCAGAGTCCACCGAACGGTTCGGTTTTTTGTTTATGTGCGCTGCCCTGCGTAGTTTGTTCCGTAAAGGTACGTTTACGTCGACTCCTTCGTTAGCAACAGTATAGATCAGACCGGCGATCCGGTACAGAGTATGAAACAATCCCTCAACCTGAGTCAGGTACGTTCGTTCGGAAACGTCGAGTTCCTGGCCCGCCAATTGGTCGAAGGCTTCATCACGGGCCTGCATAAATCGCCGTTTCACGGCTTCTCAGTCGAATTCGCCGAACACCGGCTGTACAACACCGGCGAAACAACCCGGCATATCGACTGGAAGGTGTACGGCAAAACCGAAAAGCTGTTTGTCAAGCGCTACGAGGAAGAAACGAACCTGCGGTGCCACCTGCTGATCGATACGTCGTCGTCGATGTATTATCCGGAGTCGAACTACGGTAAAATGACCTTCAGTGTAATGGCCGCGGCCTGCCTGTCGTATCTGCTGCAACGCCAGAAAGATGCCGTGAGCCTGACTACGTTCGCCGATACGATCGATCTGCAAACACCCGTCAAGTCGACACCCTCGCACGTTCATAAACTGTTCACGCATCTGGACCAGTTGATGGTGCAGCCCAAGCCGCTCCGTAAAACGTCGGCGGCCGACGTGATCCATCAGGTCGCCGAAAAGATCAACAAACGGTCGCTGGTGGTATTGTTCAGCGACATGTTCGATAATACGGAGAAGGCAGATTCGCTGTTTTCGGCACTTCAGCACCTGCGGCACAATCTGCACGAAGTGCTGCTGTTTCACGTAACCGACAAAAAGACGGAAGAGGAGTTTGCGTTCGACGAGCGGCCGTATGAATTCATCGACCTCGAAACCGGGGAGAAGGTGAAGCTGCAGCCGGGCCAGATTCGCGAAACGTATCAGCAGGCCGTAAAGCAGTATTTCCAGGAATTGAAGCTCCGCTGCGGCCAGTATAAAATCGATTTTATTGAAGCCGACATCGCTCAGGGCTTCGACCAGATCCTGACGGCGTACCTGGTTAAACGAACGAAGATGAAATAAAAAAGGGAGAAAAGGAGGAAAGGAGACAGTTCGTATCCTGTTCTCTTCTCCTTTCTTCCTTTCCTCCCTTTCTCCCTTACTTCTTCACACTTGCCTTGGCGTTGGCGGGAGCGGCTTCGGGTTTTTTGGCAGTCTGTGCCTGTTGCTTGCGGTTGAATTGAATAAAATCTTCAATCTGCTCAACCGGGAGCTTGCGGGCAATGATCTTTTTGTTCTTATCCAGTACGTATACCGTCGGGGTTGTCCAGACGTCGTACTGCTGCCGGTAGTTGGTGCGCATCGAGTAATCGTAGCCGTGCGTTACGCTGGTCAGTTTGAACTCCCGGATAAATTTCTTCCACTCTTTGGGGCTCTGTTCGATGGCAACGGCAACTACTGCAACGCCCTTTCCTTTGTAGTCGTCCGAGAGCTTCTTCAGTTTAGGAGCGCTTTCCCGGCAGTGGCCGCAGTGCGGATCGTAGAAATACACCACGGTGTAGTCAGACTTGATGGTCTGAATGTTGATCGGCTTCCGAAGGGTGTCACTGATGGTAACGGCTGGCATCGTTTTTCCAACCAGCGTAGGCTTGAGCGTAGCAACGCGCTCGCCGATGCGCCGGATTGTCGACGTATCCGTTACGGGCATGATTCCGGTAGCGTAATACTTCTCGAACATGTGTACGAACAGGCCGTCGGTCCCCATAATCTTGGGTTGTTCATATTGGCTCGTGATGTACCAGATCGTGTACGAAATGGTTTCCTTATTCTTACCGGCCCGGGCTTTGCTGACTACGTAATCGGCTTCCTTGATAAGCGAATCGGTGGTCTGAACGGTGAGTTCCTTTATGTACCGGTCGAGCTTGCGCTGCAACACCGGCGATCGTACGAACCGCTCGTCGCTGAAATCATAATCGTCCCAGAAATGGGACTTATAATAGTTGAACACCCAAACGGAATCCGGACGGCCGTTGCTGGCTTTGGGGGCGGGTGGTACCTCTGGGTCGGCGGTGGCTTTCAGCAGCTTTACGGCAAAGCTGCTGGCGTTTTCCTTCAGAAACTGTTCGCGGTACGTCTGGGCTTTCTTCTGGAGAACTGCCATCTTTTCGGTCGCCATAGCCGCAGACGTAGCGTCGTTGTGCAGCTTTCTTTCCGCACTGATTACCTGGGCTTCGTCGTACAGTTTGCCAAGTTCCTGCTGGTACGTATAGAACAGCTCGTTTTCCTTCGAGCCGGTCACCTTCATGTTTTTGATCACATTCGCCGTATCGGTCTCGAACGAGAACTCCTGGTCGTCTGCAATGAGCAGTTCGATGTAGCGATTTTTAGGCGTAACAACGATGAATAGCCCTTCCGGCAGCCGTTTTTTGCCTTCAAAGACCAGATTGCCCTCGGCATCGGCGCGGGCGGTATCCTTGGGAATGTATTGACCGGCTCCGAAATAATGAGCCAGTACGCAGGTGGTGTCTCTAACGCCTTTGATGCGGCTGGCGATCCGGAAGCCTTCGGTTGTTTGGGCCAGCAGGGCGGGCGTGAACAACAAACCGAACAGCGCGGTCAGGAGGAGTTTTTTCATACGGTCGGTGCGTATCTTCGCGGCTGAAATACCTACAAAATTAGCAGATTTGACGGACTTGCATCATTGATACCTACAATCCAACGAACGAGCCGCCCATCTTCGCATACGTAATGTTTTACTTCCTCTCAAAAACCCTCAATTACTTGCTGACACCCGCCGGCTGGTTGTTCATGGCCTTGGTCGTCGCATTGCTGACTCGTAACCCCGTGCGTCGTCGACGGGCGATCTGGGTTGGTTTGTCAACGTTCTGGCTATTCGGTAATTCGTTCCTGATCAACGAACTGGCGTTGCTTTGGGAGTATGAACCTGTTTCGGTGGCTGCCGTTCGTGAAGCGAACCAGACAGGAGGGCTACCGATTGCGGTCGTGCTGACCGGCGGCATGATGAACGTAACTGAACAGCCCGAAGTTGGCCGACCCTTGCTGGGTCGTGAGGCCGACCGCGCACAACAGGCGTTCTATCTGTACAAAACGGGAGTGGTTCAGAAAATCGTTATCAGTGGCGGACAGGGCCGATTGCCGTTTCAGCAAGTTGACGTCAACGACGAAGGCGAGATGACGGCCGAATTTCTGCGCATGGTGGGCGTCAGGCCGGAGGATATTCTGCTGGAAGGCAAATCGCGTAATACTCGTGAAAATGCGCTGTTTTCGGCGCAGTTGCTGAAAGAACGGTTTAATACCAACCGCTGCATCCTGGTCACATCCGCGTCGCACATGCGTCGGTCGGTGGCCTGTTTTCAGAAAGCAGGCGTTCAGGTAATTCCGTTTCCAGCCAATTTCCTGAGCGGTTACCGGTCATTTGTGCCGGGCGAACTGCTTTTGCCGCACGAGCAGGCCTTCGCGGATAGTTTTTACCTGCTGCGCGAAATTGTTGGTCTGGTGGTGTATGCGGTGGTGGGGTATGTGTGAAAGGGAGAAAAGGAGGAAGGAAATAAGCGGCAGACTCTTTCCTCCTTTCTTCCCTTCCTCCTCTTTATTCCTTAAACCGAAAGGATTTTCACCATCCGGAGCAGGTCCTCGTTGATCGGCTTGGGTAGGCGAATCGTATCGCGGAACGGTGTGTAAACGAGTTCGTTGTTGACAATTCCCGCCATTACGTTCTTTTGCCCGTTCATAAGACCTTCCAGCGCACCCAGTCCCAGACGGCTGGCCAGAATCCGGTCGTAGGCGGTTGGAATACCCCCCCGCTGGATATGGCCCAGTGTGGTAACGCGCATGTCGATGTCGGATTGAACCTGCCGACGAATCTTCTCGGACACTTCAATGGCGTTGCCTTCTTCTTCACCTTCGGCCACGACGATGATCGACGAGGCTTTCTGCCGGCTCCAGCCCGCCTTCAGCGTTTCGACCACTTCGGAAATGGGCGTGAGTACTTCCGGCACCATAACCAGTTCAGCACCACCGGCAATACCCGACTGAATGGCGATGTAGCCCGAGTCGCGTCCCATCACTTCAATAAAAAAGATCCGGTCGTGGGAATCGGCCGTATCGCGGATTTTATCGATCGCTTCGAGGGCCGTGTTAACAGCCGTATCAAACCCAATCGTATAGTCGGTGCCGTAGAGGTCATTGTCGATCGTTCCGGGTGCGCCAACAGTCGGGATGCCGTACTCATCGTAGAAGATGGTAGCGCCGGTAAACGTACCGTTTCCGCCAATGGCAACTAACCCCTCGATACCGAATTTCTGTAGTTGTTCGAATGCTTTTCGGCGACCTTCGGGAGTCATGAACTCTTTACTGCGGGCCGACTTCAGAATGGTACCTCCGCGCTGAACAATGTTGCTCACCGAGTGCGAATTCATCTGAAAAATGTCGCCATTTATCATTCCGCTGTACCCCCGGCGAATTCCGAACACTTCCAGGCCGTAATAGACCGCCCCCCGAACAACAGCCCGGATGCAGGCGTTCATACCCGGCGCGTCGCCACCAGAGGTAAAAACAGCAATTCTTTTCATTGGTTAAGTCTATTTTTTGTGGGAATTGAACAAAATAAACAAGGGTTCATCGGAATAAGGCCCGCAAATTTATCCGCATTATCGGTCAAAAGGCAAAGAACTTGCAATTATCCTTTCAGCTTAATACAATTTTTACAATTGTTTATAAAATCAAACGCGAGCGATTAAACACCCGATTGTGCCTTAAAACGAATGGATCGCCACACGATCCGGCCATGATTGAATACCGTTGGAATCAGCCCGAAATGATGAACCAAAACCCTGAATCGATCCGTGAGCGATCGGCGATGCTGCTGAACGGACAGTCCTCCGATCAGGTACCGGCACAGGACAAACGGCAGAAACTCAACGCGCCCGGCTGCTTTCAGGCAGCGAATCTCCCAGTCCAGATCGGCGCTGAGGTTGTCCGTCGGGTAGTTCGGGGCAATGGATCGCCGGGCGATGAACGCCTGGTGGCAAACCTTCATACCAAGCGCCATATCACGCCAGGTCAGGGTGTGGGGCAACGTATGGGGCGTTACCTGGCTTCGTAGCCCTACCGCCGTACCGTTGTCCTGCACAAACAACGCGTCGCTGTAGTACACGTCGGCGGCTGTTGCTCTGATACGGTCGAGCAGCCCTGGCAGTGTCTGCGGATCGTGAATTTCGTCGCCGGCGTTCATAAACCAGACGTAGTCGCCGGTAGCCATGCGTAGCCCTTTGTTCATCGCGTCGTACAGGCCTTTGTCGGGCTCAGAAATCCAGCGGGTAACGTGCGGCTCATAGCGCCGGATGATGTCCAGCGTCCCGTCTTTCGATGCACCATCGATGATCAGGTACTCATAATCTGTCGCCTGCTGCGCCACGATGCTCCGTATGGTGCGTTCCAGAAACCGTTCGGCGTTGTAGGTGATGGTGATGATGGAGACGGTCGGCATTAACAATGAGTGAATGAGTGAATGAGTGAGTTAGTGAATGTCTGGAATTCTATTCGCTCATTCGCTCATTCACTAATTGATTGTAGAGGTCAACATACTGCCCGGCTATGACATAGGCTGCGTAGCGGGTTTCGGCGGCTTGTCTGGCGTGCTGGCGGAGTTCGGATCGGTTTGGGTGGTTCACAATAAAGGTAAGCCCATCGGCCAGTTCGTAGGCCGATCGAACGGCCGCGAGGTAACCGGTTTGCCCGTGGTCGATCATCTCGGGTATACCGCCCGTCCGGAACCCGATAACGGGCGTACCGCAGGCCAGCGATTCCACAATGGTGTTCGGCAGGTTGTCTTCCAGCGATGGCACCACCAGGGCGTCGGCGGCATTGTAGGCGGCTACAATATCGGCTTCGCTGGTGAGCAGACCAAGGTGCCGAACGGGATACGGTTGTTCGTTGAACAGGTAGCTACGTCCCTTACCAAACACCAGCACTTCGATCTGGGCCGCAGGTTGCTGTTCGTGCAGGTGGGTCAGGGCTTCGGCAAAGTAGCGAAAGCCTTTGCGGGGATCGGTGACGCTGGCGCTGCCGAACAGGAGCCGAATGCGGCCATCATCGGGCAGCTCAAACCGGGCGTTTGCCGCCGTTCGGTCAACAGGCCGGAACGTATCGAGGTCGATGGGGTTGGGAATCACCGTATGCGGAAAATCGCCTAATAGGGCGCTCTGCTGCGTTTGGTCCCGTAGCCAGTGGCTCGGCGACACCAGATGAATGCCTCCTTTGGCAAATACCTTTCGCTTCTGCTCAAACACCCGGTACGATAGATCGCGCTCGCCGGGATGCTTCAGATACGGGCATTGGTGGCAGTGCGTCTGGAAATTGGTACAGCCCCGGCTGTAGTGACAACCACCCGTAAACGCCCACATGTCGTGCAGCGTCCAGACGATGGGCTTACCCAGGGCAACTAACCGGCTTAAGTCCCGAGTGGACAGAAACCCGAAGTTGATCCAGTGCAGATGCAATACGTCGGCCTGCTGCACGGCCGGGTGAAAACTGACATCGGCCCCGATTGCCGCCGGTGAAAACTGAAACCGTACGGACGGGTCGCGCTCGAAGGGCAGGAAATACAGCCGCTCGGCTACGAACCGAACGTAGGCTGTTTGTTCAGCCAGCAGGTTGTTGGCCAGGTACGAGACACCCGAGTCCGGCCGGTGTCTCTCCATCCGGTTCGAGGTGCCGACCAGCAGCGTACTTTCCGCCCGGGTGTAGCGATCCAGCGCGTGGTGCAGGCGGGTAGCCGCCACGCCCGCTCCTCCGCTGAGGTGGTACATACTCAGCAGCGTGATTCTCACCGGCCCAGGAGTTTATCGAATTTCTTGACTATTTCCGGCCAGAAGCCAATCTGCCACACGCGCCCCCAGATACGTCGGCGGGAGTAGCGCTCCATCTCGTCGAAAATGGGATCTTTGAAACGCATTTTTGCTTTCTGCGTCAGGATCAGGGCGAACCCGTGCTGCGCGAGCGTTGTGGCGAAAACCCAGCCCAGCAGCAGATTCCGCTGCGTGAGCATGGCTTCGTCGGCGAAGCGGTTGATGTACGTCATCTCGCCCCATAGCGCACTGTTCTTCTGCGAAAACAGGACGAACTTCTTCAGTAGCGGATTGGTCGTGAAGCTATCCAGCAGGGCAGGCGTAATGCGTGGAGACCCTTTGGGAATCAGTTCGGCCAGCCAGTGACTGTTGGTTTCATCCATGAACTGCAAAATCCGGAACAGCTTGTCTTCGCCGTCGTAAACGGACGCGATGCCGGGTTCAAACTCGGCCGTCAGCACGCGGGGGGCGCGGTCGCCGAGGTCGCGGAACAGGCGCAGATCAATGCCCTGCGAATCGGTCTTGAACCAGTCGACCTGCCCGATGTTCAGTTCCTGAAGCGTAGCATGCAGGCTGCGCGTTTTAAGCTGAACAACCTTCGTCAGCTCGAACTTTGGCGCGAAAGCATACTCCTGGATCAGATCGGGCCGGGGTTTCAGCAGACTGGAACAGTGGGGCGACGCCGTCAGGTAAAAGTCGGCGGTGTCCGTGTCTGTCTCTGTTACTATATGATTGAACGTGTACAGTTTTCGAAAATGACCCGACTCGCTTTCGACGTAACCGAAATCGCGGTCGTCGGCATCGAACGCTATGCAAACTGAGTGTTTCGCGAAGGCTTTCCAGCGGTTATGTAACTGCCCCGACGCACCAATGTCGACCAGAACGGGCGGCTGATCGCGGAACTCAGGGCGGCTTAGAATCTTATCAATCATGAAAGCGGTGTAAGGTGTAAAAGGGTGTCCTACACCCCGTACCTATGTTCTATACGCAAAAATAGTCAATTGCAGGTCCATGACCGTATTGCCCCGGTACTGTCGGTTGACGAGCGGTTTTAGGCGGTGCTGGGCCGTGTCGATGTAATACCGGAATCCGCTGTCTTTCAGAATGTCGAGAAGCTCCGGTAGCGTCTGAGGCTGGCCAATGTACGCATGGTACTCAATGAACAGGTTTTGCACGTGCCCGAGTGCGTACCGGCAATCGGCCAATACGGGGCTCTCGGCCCCTTCAATATCCATCTTGAGCATATCAATCCGCGGATATTGCTTCAGCACATCGCGGAAACGGACTGATGGTACGCGATTCACGTTGGTAGCTACAAACACCGACGACATATCGTCGCCCGCGCTGCCAAAATCGACGCCCTCGTTGTCGGTCCAGACAGCTTTTTCAATTACTTCGATATTGGTTACTGCATTGGCCGTCAGGTTATACCGTAGCGTTCGGGCGGTTGCTGCGTCGGCTTCGTAGGCAATGATCCGGGCTTTGGGATAGTGGCGGCTGAAATACACGACGCTGGTGCCAATATTGGCCCCGCAATCGATAATAACCGGCTCCGACGAGGTGGTTGGAAAGGCGTAGCTTTCGTCCACAAAAATCTCTTTCACCTGCCAGAAAAACATCAGGCTGTCGGGCGTCTGAAAGCGCAGTCCGTCATAGGTCAGCGTAGTGGTCTGGTTGCGCCGGGCACCGACTGAGGTCAGGAGCAACCACAAGAATTTTCGCCCATTGGGATTACTGAGGAGCCGGTAGGCGTCGGTAAACAGAAAGGAAACTAGTGTTTTCACAAGCAGAAATACAGCAGGCAACGGCCAAAGTTAAGCAAAGTTGCCTCATGAACTGACCGATTTCCCCCGGCGCTTCAGCCAGGCACCCGTCAGGAGTTGATTCATGTCGGGTGAAATCTTCAGGACATAGACCAGCCCGACGAAGGTCGCGGCAACGAACGCTGACCGCAACGCTACATCGGTGGCAACAAGCCAGAAGTTTCCGGACAGATACGGGGCCTGAACAGCCACTACCCACACAAGCAGCCCAACACCAATGACGGCGAGGTTACGCCAGGTAAAGGGCTGCAACCCGAATTTAAGCCAGACAAATCCCGTTCGGGCGGCATTGAACAGGGCCGTAGCAATGGCTGCGCCGATGGCCGCACCCTCCAGCCCGAAAACAGGGATCAGCGCCCGCGTCGTGGCGATGGTGACGGCCACCATCAGGATAAAAAACAGCGAATCATACGCGTAGTAGCGCGATGTGGCCAGAATGGTACCGTTGACGCCGGTTGCCATATCGATCAGCTTGCCTAGTCCAATCCACAGGATAACGTAATAGCCGGCTTCGTAGCCTTTCGGCAGAATCTCGAATACGCTGGGCAGGTTGGCCGCAATCCCGACGAAGACGAGCGTTCCGATCACCAGTTGGCTCAGGCAGCTTTTTCGGTAGATGTTGGCGATGTTATTCAGGTCGTTGGCCTTCCACGAATCAGCAATCACCACGCTCGATACTTTATAAAGCATCGTGGCCGGGGCCGCAATGACCGTCCCGAAGTTAGCGCTGATGCTGTAAATGCCGGTTTGGGCGAGGCCCAGCGCGTCGTTGACGAGGTACTTGTCGATGTGCAGAATCACCTGCGACGACAGCCCGGTCAGCAGGGTCAGGGATGCGTAGCGAAACAGTTCCCGGCGCAGGTCAGGGGGCAGTTGCAGATGCTTCGGGTCAAGCGTAAAGTGGCCGTCGCGCACGACCTTAACGACCATCAGGGCCATCTGCGCGAAATAGGATCCCATCCATAAAATCAGCAGGGTAGGGAAGGTAATCCATCCGGCCCAGTAGATCAGTACTGCCAGCAGCAGCAGGAACCGTTGCAGAAACTGTTGTAAAAACGTACCCGTAACGCTGTCGTACAGCAGTTTGGCGTAGTTGTCGAACAGGTTAAAGAACAGCGTAAAAAACGTCAGCGGGATCAGCAGGTAGTAGTACTGTACAAACAGCGCCGACTTCTCAGCGTTTTCAGCCACGATATACGGCCGAAACGACCACATGATGAACACACTTAGCCCGAAGCCGAGCAGCGATACGCCCGCTGCCAGAAGCAGAAAACCGCCGTGGCCCTGATCATAGTTGCGAAAATACGGAAAGTAACGGCCACCCGCCCCATTGATGCCCAGGTTCGAAAACTGCGTCAGGATAATCGACAGGGCAATCAGCAGCCCAATCAGACCGTTCTGGTCGGGCGTCAGTACCTTCGGCAACAACAGGCCCATCGTCACAAACCCGACGACGATACCCGCGTACGTAAAGATGGTACCCTGAATAGTTTGGCGTTTAATGATGCCCATGGGTAAAGAGTGAAAGGGCGAAAGAGTGAATGAGCGAATGAGCGAGAGATGCAAATCCCGGCCTTTTGCGTTGCTTTGGGAGCAACTTTCACTCTTTCATTCTTTCACTCTTTTCAATTAGTCCCCAGCCAAGCGCCGTTCCGGCTGCAATGTCCTGCGAAGCAACCTGGCCCAATATGTCGTCGTAGTAGCGGGTGTGCAGGCCGTTGGCGGGGCGGATGCTGCGCACGTTCTCGGCCGTGAAGGGCTCCCCGGCTTTTACATCCTTCACTACGTACAGCGACCGCTTGAACTGCAGGCTCTTGCATTCTTTGGGCGTCATGGTATAGCTGACCTGACCCATCGCCAGGAACGCCCGTTCGGTTTCGATAACCAAATTTTTTAGCTCGTCCGGTTCCAGCGAAAAGGCGGAGTCAACGCCACCATCGGCCCGGCGCAGCGTTACGTGTTTTTCGATCACGACGGCCCCCAGCGCCACGGCTGCCACGGCCGCACCAATGCCCATGGTATGATCAGACAGGCCCACCGGTACGTCGAACAACTGGCGCATGTGCGGAATGGTCAGCAGGTTCGTGGTTTCGGGCGTAGCGGGGTACGTACTGGTACACTTCAGCAAAACCAGGTCTTTACAGCCGTTGTCTCGCAACACCTTCACTGACTCGTCGAGGTCCGCGACGGTCGATACACCGGTGCTCATGATAACGGGTTTGCCGGTCTGGGCGATGCGCTTGAGCAGGATATGATCGGTATTTTCGAAGGACGCAATCTTGTACAAGGGTACATCGAGCGATTCCAGGAAGTCAACGGCGGTGGTATCAAACGGCGAACTAAACGCAATCATACCCCGCTTTTTGGCGTGGTCGAAAATCGGCTTGTGCCACTCCCAGGGTGTATAGGCCTCCTGATACAGCTTGTACAGGTTTTTATCAGCCCACAGCGACTTCGCGTCGCGGATGTAAAACTCCTCTGACTGGCCGTTGAACGTGATCGTATCCGGCGTGTAGGTCTGTAGTTTCAGGGCGTGGGCACCGGCATCAGCCACGGCGTCCACAATCTCCAGTGCCCGCTCCAGCGACTGGTTATGATTCCCCGACATCTCGGCAATGATGAAGGGAACTGGAGCAAGTAGCTTATTTCTTACTTCTGAATGAGTCATTAAACTAGAATCCATGTAAGCAACAGAACACAAAAGTAAGGCTTAAAATTGCGTTCTGCTATTACGTAGATTCAAGAGGCTGTTTCTATTATCACTTAGCTTGATAAACTCTTTTCGCTTCTTCCTCTGGCAATGCACGGTTATAAATTCGAACTTCATCAATAGCTCCGATAAAACCAGCAGAACCATCAGACCGAGAACCAATCAGCGTTCTTGCCTGTTCATTATAGATTGGTTCGCCCGATAGATTTTGTGATGCCGACAGTACCCCATTCACAAATACCTGTAGCTTATTTTTACTTCGGCTAGCTAAAATATGATACCATTTTGAATTGTCGTCCGGAAGAACACCTGAATAGGCGAAATTAAAATTTGCACGATCAGATGTGTAAGTCCACATGCCCCAGCCTAATACTGTCGTGCGTGCCAAAACCATTGCGTGATCACCTATGTAGCTTCCTGTATTCACTATCGTCAAGACATCTCCGGGTTGCAATGTTTTGTTGAATTTAACCCAGGCTGAGTACGTAAATTCAGGAGTGTTAAACGTATTGGGTGGCAATTCAATAAAGCTGTATCCGTTAAACGCAAAGGCAGACTCAGGATTGCCGAATCTATCGGCTGTTGGTACAGCTCCTCGGATTTGAGCCGTAATACCGTTGTTGCTCTCATCACGTACACCATTGGTAAAGCTGTAGTAAGCGCTTAAACCTGAAACATTAGGGCTAATGGAATCTTGCTTACAGGATAATGAACAAAGAATGAAAAAGGATAAAGACAGTCATTTCTGTTTCATGTAGTGTATAGTAAAGTGATTCGGTATTGATTATCAGAACTAACTAATCGCGGTATATTCGCTTCTTCATGATATCCCGGTAGGCTTCCCACTCTTGTTTTAGTATAGCCAGCCCAACAACGTCCTGCCAGGCACCATCCTTTTTTACATGCTGACGGTAATAGGCTTCTCGCCGAAAACCAAATTTCTCATGCATAGCAATAACTTTATCATTGAACGTCATTACTTCACATCGTAACTTGTTCAACTTCAACTCGTTGAATGTGTACTCCAGTACATTAAACTCTACCTTTGATCCGATACCTCCGCCCCGAACCGTATTATCGCCTATATAGAAAGCCCAATAGCAACTGCTTAGTGTGAAATTTATGTCAGTAAGTGATGCTAAGCCAATCTTCCGCTCGTTGTACTCAATTAGCCAGTATTTACTACGTGCATCATCTTTGACTCGTTCAAACCAAGCCTCCTGCTGTTTCATAGTAATTTGAGAATCTGTGTACATATACTGCGCCACTTCAGGTGAATTACGCCAAGTTCGTACCAGTTCTATATCATCACGAGTTAATTCTGTGAGGTTGATATCCATGTTTAGTAACCTATTGATGTGATATCTTCAAAGAAAGCATTTAAACGCTCGCCCGAACGACCATCGAAAAATTTTTGCTGTTGCCTGATGGTTTGACAAATGTCGGTTAGGGATGGAGATAACACATTCTTCAAGTCATCTGACGTAAAATTGTACTCAAGAACGGCTAGAGCAATATGGTTCTGACGATAGAAGTCACGAAGGCTAAGTTGATTATCAGCCGTTAAAATACCAACAAAAGGTCGTCGAAGCATGGCTACTTCATACGAGACCGTGCTGCACGAAACTATTGCAGCATCACAAGCCAGTATTGCGTTTGCCATATTAGCCGCCGATAGACTTGTTTTTATTGTCAAACGCTTATCTGTCAATGATTCAAAACTGGCTCGGTGTTGGTTAGCAGCCCCTAAAATTAGCGTAACGTGATTCTCACCAGTTGTGAGTAGGGTTGTTACGACCTTTCGGGATATGTTATGTGGATCAGCCCCGCCCAAGTTGACTAAAATATTTTCAAATTGAGAGTTATTCGGAAAAGCTACTGGCTTCTGAGCCGCTTCAAGGAAGACTTGACGTAGTATAGCGTAATCAGTACCAAGCAAAAATTTGGTATACGGCTCGGCCGAATAATTTTCTTTTTTAGCGTTACCAGCATGATTAATAACAACGTCGGCCCACTGATGCCAAGCTACAAGATCATCAATCACAACTAATTGAAAGCCTTTTTTCTTAATTGACCGCTGGTATTCTTCATCAAACAAATATCCGTCGAGGATAATCAGCTCGCTTCCTGAAAGTCGCACAAGCAAATTACTAACGTCAGCATCATAATCGGTTGTTGGCGGCAGGTGAATAAGTGGAAAGCCTGCTTGAGTCAATAAATGCTCGACGCTCTCGTGTGTCCCTTGTATCGCAAATCGAACATCAAATTTATCCGCCAGCATCTCAGCCAACGCTAAGCCGCGCACGATGTGGCCTAAGCCAATCTGCGGATTTCCATCAGCCCGAATAATGACAGTTCGGCGGGTTTGACTCATAGATTATTTAAGAGTTTATATTTGAATTCAGCAACCTGCCAGTCTGATTCGGTGTCGATATCATGAGCCTGCATTGGATCAATAACAACACCCCCGGCTGTCAGACCTGATAACTGCCGGTGTTGAAGCAACCGTTTAGCATTGAACCAGTAAAACTGGCCAGCATCATGGTAGGCCGGCTCTAAATCTTGTGATCGCTTTAAAAACGCTTCAGGATCAGCCCACCGCAGTAAACCATCTTTCAGAAAAAATGCTCGCTGTATAGGAAAATGGAAGGGCTGAACAGGATAAACTATATCTGTCTTTTTGTCCAACAGCACTTGATAAGCTTCTCGGAGTAGACGAGACGTAATGAATGGAGCTGTTGGGTATATGCAACAAAGGGAGGAAAATTCACGACCCAGGAGCTTATACTGGTTTAAAACTTCAAGTAGCACCTCAGTAGTACTAGTGTAGTCATCTGCCGTTTTTGCACTCCGGCGAAAGGGTACGGACGCGCCGTGCTGTACGGCCAGATCAGCAATTTCGTCGTCCTCGGTGGATACCATCACCTCGTCGAACAGGCCCGATTGCAAAGCCGTTTCGATGGAATACAGCATGATGGGTTTGCCCAGAAACGGCCGGATTACCTTGCGCGGTATCCGTTTGCTGCCCCCGCGAGCGGTTATGATGGCGATGTTGGTCATGTGGTTAGATCGTTGGTTGGCGCGACCGGGTCTCTTTAAACAGGCGGTCAGGCGCGACCCGGTCAGACGTGCCGTCAGACCTGGGCCGACTCGGTCTGACGGCACGTCTGACCGCCTTAGTATATGTAACGGCGTTTTACCTGACCGGGTCTCGCTTGACCCAGTCCTATCTGACCGGGTTAATTTATTACTTGAAATGCCGTTTTGCCTCCCGACCGCACAAATAAACCCAGCTTCGGCGATGAACCGGCCACCGACGCGGGCACAACAGCCGTAAAGCCGGTGTCTTTGTCGTTCAGCGAATCTTCCTTATCCAGTCGCTGATGGAACAAGGTGGTGAAAAAACGCCATCCGCCAGGCGTTTGTACCGCCAGGTACGTATCGTTAAAATTAGCTTTCTGCCCCGTGATCTTGGCAAAGCCGCTCACGACCCGATACGAACCATCCTGCCGGTTGAGGTCGATCTGATAACTCAGCCGGCTGGCTGTTGGCGTTGGCTGCGGCAGTGTTACTTCTTTTGAAACCAGTTCGTCGAGCGTCAGGGGCGCTGGTTGGAAAGCACCCGAAGCGGCTAGCTGGCTCAATCGTTGGGCTGGCTGGTAGAGTGGGCTACACCCTCGGACAATACCGTACCGTTGCCAGAGCAGTTGATCCGTCTGCTTTAGCTCCCGGAATCGGACAATCTTCGAGAAATACGTTACGTTCGATACAACGTTAATGCCGACTGCCGCTGCCAGGGTCAGCGGAAAAATCCAGGTCCAGGCCACTACTCGTTTGCTGATCAGTACGTCGGCGAAGGTCAGGTACGTAACAGCCAGCATCAAGGCCGGAACCTGCCGATAGCGCGAGGCAAATACGACATCAACCGAGTTTTCGATGCGGTTGAGGGCCAGCATCAAGCCGGTCAGGTGAAGAAAAATCACCATCCAGAATAGCGTCGGGTTTTGACGGTCGTAGCGGGTGATGACCAGATACAGCGCCCAGCCGATAGTCAGCCAGCCGACCACCTGACTGAGCCACGCTACCGACGGGTGGTAAAACGTAGCGCCCAGAAAAGCCGTGTCGAGCTGGACAAAATGAATGATACGCTCCACCGACAGCAGCGAGGAAAGCCCCGCGCCGGATGGATTCTGGTAGTTTGAAAAGTAGACGGCGTACAGAACTGCACTGACAACCACGGCTACCGTGGCCTGTCGCCATTGCCGGTTAAGCAGTAATCCGGCGATCAATAATGGTAATACCACAATCCCATTGCCAACGGTAAAAAGCGAAAGGGCACCGGCTGCTAGCGCCCAGCCGATTCGTTGCCGGGCGGCCAGGTAAAAACTCAGCAACGCCCAGGCATGCACCCAAAGGTTGCAGATAGCCGCCATGCTCCAGAACGCGTTGTTCCAGAACTGAAACTGAAACAGGAAATAAACGGCAGGCAGGAACGTAAGGATTCGTTTCGCCGGGGAGCGACGGTCTGACGGATTGGTCGATTCGTCTGGTACCGGAGCAAGCGACCGCCACAGCAACCAGCCGATCATCAGCCAGGCCACATTGCCCACCCATTGCAGAAAGGTAAAATTGATGGCCCCAGTCAGCGCGTAGTTAGCCAACGAAATCAGCTTGAGAAAAACGACGCGGTGGAAGTTGTTCTGTTCCAGCAAAAGCCGTCCTCGTTCCGACCAATCGGCATCCTGCCACCTCAGCAACAGATCGACAATGGACGGATAGTCGTCCATGTACGGCATGTTGTAGGCGTACAGGGCCACCATCACGATGTAGTACAAAACAGGCAATGCGGCCAGTCCGTACCAAACCCACGGAGCGAGCGACCGGGTTTTTGCAGCAGATGACAGCGCAACGGCTTGCATACGAATCAGTTTGCCGCGTTAATAAACTCTAGTACCGACGCGATGACGTAATCCTGCTCCTCGTTGGTCAGCGTTGGGAACATAGGTAGGCTCACGCACTGGTTGTAGTACCGTTCAGCATTCGGGAAGTCGCCGGACTTCCAGCCGAACTGCCGGTAATATGGCATGGTATGCACCGGAATGTAGTGAACCTGGGCATAAATGTTCCTGGCCCGCAGGAAGTCATACAGTCCCTTGCGGTCACTAACCTGAACGACGTACAGGTGATACGCATGCCCAACGCCAGCCGGTGGAACGATCGTCTGCACTGACGTTCCGGCAAAAGCGGCATCGTAGCGGGCGGCCAGTTCGCGACGGCGTTCCATCATCGCATCAACCCGGTTTAGCTGGCTGAGACCCAGGGCCGCCTGCATATCGGTCAGGCGGTAGTTGTAGCCGAGTTCCTGCAACTCCATGTACCAACCACCGGGCGAGGGTTCCAGCAGTTGTTCCGGTTTGCTGGTGATGCCGTGCGTACGGAGCCGAAGCAGGTGTTTGTACAACTCCTCGTCGTTCGTCGTAATCATGCCACCCTCACCGGCCGCGATGTGCTTAACCGGGTGAAAGCTGAAAATAGCCAGATCGGCCAGCGAGCTGTCTCCGCAGCGATGGACAACTCCAAGCTGGTCCGTAAACGAACCGCCCGGCGCGTGGCAGCTATCTTCCAGGAGCCACAAACCGTACTCGTCGGCCAGTTCACGAAACGCGGCCATATCGACCGGGTAACCGGCGAAGTCGACCGGAATGATGCCCGAGAACGTGCCTTTGGGGTGTTGCTCAAGTAATGCCTGTACGGCCTTTACATCCAACAACACGGTCTCCGGGTCAACGTCTGCAAAATAGACCTCACCTCCGCAATAGCGGACGCAGTTTGCCGAAGCAGAGAATGTAATCGGGGTTGTGATAACCTTTGTGCCCTCGGTGACGCCCAGCGCCAGACAGCATAGGTGCAGAGCCGCCGTACCATTGGCTACCGCCACGGCGTAACGGGCACCGATGTAGTCAGCAAAGGCCTGCTCAAACTGCCCAATGGCGGGTCCCTGGGTCAGATAAGGCGACCGCAGCACCTCAACGACGGCAGCAATGTCCTCGTCCGTAATGTGCTGGCGACCGTATGGAATGGGATTGTTCATCAGTAAGACGGGCAAACACCCGCTTTTAATGTCACTTGATTTAGTGGAATTTACCCCACCTTATACAGCAAACGCCGGGTCAACGTGCAGCCGGATTTGCTCGCGGATCTGTTCAACATCGAGCCAGTCGGTGTTTGTGCCCGAGTTGTATTTGAAGCCCATCTCCACCCGCTTGCCGTTGAACGCTTTCAGATACTCATCGACATCCCACGTTGGGGTCGAGGGAGTAATGACGTAGTATTTATCCGTTTCGACCGTGTTCAGCGAGTCGGTTTCCGTAATCATCTCTTCGTGTAGCTTCTCGCCCGGTCGAACCCCAATAATCTCCTGTCTGGCGTCGGGCGCGATGGCCGTGGCTACTTCGGTGATGCGGTACGACGGAATCTTGGGAACGAAAATTTCCCCGCCCCAGGCATTTTCCAGGGCATACAGTACCATCTCGACACCATCTTCCAGAGAAATATTGAAGCGGGTCATGTCGGGGTGTGTGATGGGCAGAACACCATCCTTCCGCTTATCGAGGAAGAAAGGCACCACCGACCCCCGTGAGCCGATCACATTACCGTAGCGGACCACCGAAAAACGCAGGTCGCGGCTTCCTTTCATGTTGTTGGCCGCCACAAAGAGTTTATCCGAACAGAGCTTGGTGGCACCGTACAGATTAATGGGAGCGGCTGCCTTATCGGTAGAGAGCGCCACTACCCGCTGCACGCCATTGTCCAGAGCGGCATTGATTACGTTCTCGGCCCCAAACACGTTGGTTTTGATACACTCCATCGGGTTGTACTCGGCGGCCGGAACCTGCTTCAGGGCCGCTGCGTGGATGATGATATCGACGCCCTCGCAGGCCCGTTTCAGGCGTTCGCCGTCGCGGACGTCGCCGATAAAGAACCGAATGGATTTGTAGGTCGACTGCGGATAATACTGCGACATTTCGAACTGCTTCAGCTCATCGCGGGAGTACACCACCAGCCGGCGGATATTGGGATAACGCTGGTACACCATCTCAACGAACTTCTTGCCGAAGGAGCCGGTACCACCGGTAATGAGAATCGATTTTCCTGTTAAATCAAGCATGTTGTAGTGGTTGCAATCGGTTAAGCGGCCAAGTAGCTCAGGGCGGTCAGACGTTCCGGACAGACCGCCCTGAGCTACCCGGTTGCTTGCTGTATGCTATTGTTATTTTTCTCGGATGACTGCCTGACCGGGCGAAACCTGAATCGGATCGGGTATGACGCGATCAAAGGCATCAATGTAACTTTTGGCACTCGCGTTCAGTATGGTAACGCCCCGGTAGTCGGCATAGTCCCGCAGATGTTCGTAGCCCCGAAACGCTTTGTGTAATGATAAAAACTGTGACGCCATCGAAAAAGTGCGTTTCCGCTCGGCATCGGCGTATACCGGTTCATGTCGCACATCTTTCGGTTTGTCGTAGAAATGAATCTGCTTGATCAGCAACTGATTCTGGTCATTCAGCCGGATCTGTTCATGCCACGACGTATCGGCCCCGAACAGGTAAATGGTCTTAAACGTCCGGTTGATCATCAGAGCCAGTGCGGCAATGATTACCGTCTGCGATTGCGGCATGCCTAATCCGTTGGCGTACAGCCAGTACTTCAGCCGCCGGAAGCCGTCTACAACGGTATAGTTAAAATAAACCACCCGAATCGGACTGTTGGGGCGCTCAATCTGCCGGATTACGTATGAACCTTTAGCAAAGTGGGGTACGTAGAGCGTCATGGGCCAGTCAACGCGTTCCCGAAAGATGGTGATGGTCTGCCGGATGTCCTCGCGGTCGGTGGTCTGCTCAGTAAAGACGAAATAATTCGGGTCAGAAATGACGTAGTGCTGAGGTTTCAGCCGGGTAAAAACCTCCGCATGGGCGAAGTTGTTGACACAAACGACCTCGGTGGTCTTGATAAAATCGAAATGCTTCTCCAGCGATTCGTTCAGCGATGGACCGTTGCCCAATACCGAGCAGGTGGGCCGTTCGCTGGGGGATAAACGAGTGGCGTGTCGGGCGCGGATGGCCGCTTTGACCAGCGATAGCAGCGACGCAAAAAACTCGCTGACGAATCGACTTACCGAATTATAAAGAGACTCAATCATTCAGTCGGCACGTAGTAAGTACCTCTTTTTTATACAAAATAACGAAAAAAAAGGCAGACTCGACACGAGCGTCCGGAGGGGGTCACAGCGTTTTCTCAAACACCAGTTTCATCGACGATTGTGCGCCGAGGTTACGCTTGAACCGCATCAGGCTAAGCTTCGGCCGCCGGTCGTTATCCACCGAAATGCCCAGATCAAGCAACCGAATCTGGTGGCACTGGCAGTAGGCAAACAAGCCGTCGGTGAGCATCACCATCGGGCTGAACGTGCGGTAGTCGGGGTGCGAAGCGGGCAGGAAGTTGTACAAAATGTCGGCCCGTACGCGGACAGCCACCGTTAACGCGGCTATGGTATCGCCATCCCAAACGACAAAGACCGGAAACTGGTCGGGAAATGTGGCCAGCAGCCTGGTGAGCCGTTCGGGCTGGATGGTAAGCCGGTAGCCCTGGTGTTGGCGGGTTGTTTGCAGAAACGCCACGACGTCGGCAATGGCCGGGCGCTCCCATTGGCTGAATCTCAAACCGGCCCGGCGGCATTTCATCAGTCGCCGACGCTCAGACGAGTCGATGGTTCGCTCAAACGCGTCAGTGCCTACCGGTAAAAACTGATTCTGGTCCGCGCCGATCAAACGAAAGCCCTGCGCCAGTAGCGTATCGGCCAACCGATTGGCCTGTTCGGGGGCGTAACAATGGGGGTAGTTAACAAGCCGGAGCGTACGAAGTCCGGATTCCTGAGCCGTTGTCTGGATCGTCTGCACGAGTCCGTCCAGTACGGCTTCGGGCAGGGCGTTGGTGAATTCGACGGACCCGAACGGAGCCGCGCCGGGGCTGATGGCCTGCTCCGCCCGCGTGAAGAATGCACACCGGGCTTCTGCTTGCCGGGTAACCTGATTGAGCGCCGTAATCAGATGAAAACCGCCTTCCTGTTGACGAAGGTGTACGCCCTCGTTGAAGAGAAACCCCGGCTGGGCATACACCGGGATGTCGTCAGGCTGCGGGTTATACTGCTTTACAATTACGTACGGTGTCACGGGCGTCTCGACAGGCTACTGCGGCAGGCGTTTCTTTTTGGCCAGTTGGGAATAGACTAACTGAATGATCCCATCTTTCAATCCCAGATCGGGAACCACAATCTCGTGCGCTCCGGCCCATTTCATTACCGATATATAAATGTCGGCGGCCGGAACGATCACGTCGGCCCGGTCGGCATTCAGGCGAAGTTTGTTGATCCGGTCGTCCAGGTTAAAGCCGGCGATGTAGTTGCGGATGCGCTCAATTTCGGCCAGCGACGTACTCAGTTCGCTGGTTTTGGCGGCCAGATTAAACAGCTTGCTGATGTTGCCGCCGGTTCCTATAGCGATGAGTTCTCGGGAGGAGTCGACGTGTTCTTCAACCCATTCTTCGATCTTACGCCAGGCTCCTTTGGTTTCTTTGCCCTCCAGCAGGCGTACTGAACCAATTTTGAAGGACCGGGAGGCCGATTTTTGCCGATTCAGGTACACGTTCAGTTCGGTGCTGCCACCGCCTACGTCGATGTGCAGGTACTGCCGGTCGTCCAGCGCCTGAACCACTACGTTATTAATCAGTTCGGCTTCTTTCTGACCGTCGATGATATGAATTTTAATGCCCGTAGCGGCTTCAATGCGGTGGGCAACGTCGTGGCCATTTTTCGATTCGCGCATGGCCGACGTAGCGCAGGCCATGTAGCCTTCTACTTCGTGCAGCTCCATCAGCAGCTTGTAGATCTGCATCAGTTTGGTCGTGCGGGCTTCGCTTTCGGGGGTCAGTTCGCCAAATGAAAAGACGTCGTGACCTAGTCGTAGGGGAAAACGAACGTATTCAACCCGCTTGAAGCTGATGACGTCGTCGTTGAGTAGAACCGTTGAGATCTGTAGCCGGGCTGCGTTGGAGCCAATGTCGATAGCGGCAAGTTTCATCTAGTCAATTAGTGAAAGAGTGAATGAGCGAATGAGCGAATAGTACAGCCGCAAAGCATTCGCTATTTCACTCATTCGCTCTTTCACTCATTAAGGATTGACCCAAAAGTAACGGTTTTTTGGTATAAAGGCTGAATGCAGTACCTTTGTATGATTGCTTATCCAGAAAGACGGAGGGAATGGACCCAACGATGTCTTGGCAACCGACCGGCGATACGGAAACGGTGCCACGTTCCACCCCAGTTCGCTGCGGGGACAGATAAGTTAGCTGATCTGCTGCCTTCTCCTGTTTCCTGATAAGCCCCTTTTTTAAAAAATGAAACGAATGCAGGCATCATGCCTGTTATGACGGTTACCGGCAAACATACTACACGCTTGAAGTCGATTATTAACCTCCTGCAACAACGCATTCTCGTTCTCGACGGCGCCATGGGAACGATGATTCAACGCTATCAACTGACCGAAGCTGATTATCGGGGTGAGCGATTCAAGGATTTTCCCCACGACGTGAAGGGTAATAACGACCTGCTGTCGATTACCCAGCCTCACATCATCCGGGAAATTCACCGGCAGTATCTCGACGCCGGTGCCGATATCATTGAAACCAACACCTTCAGTGGTACGTGGGTCGCTCAGGCCGACTACTACATGGAGGATCTGGTGTATGAACTGAATTATCAGTCTGCGAAAATTGCTCGGGAAGCCGCCGACGACGTAACCCGGTTAACGCCCGACAAACCCCGCTTTGTGGCCGGGGCAATGGGGCCAACCACGCGACTGGCTTCGATGTCGCCCGATGTGAATAATCCGGGTTACCGCGCCATAACGTTCGACCAGTTGGTCGAGGCTTTTTATACCCAGGTTTCGGGGCTGGTCGAGGGCGGGGCGGATCTGCTGCTGGTTGAAACCATTACCGATACCCTCAACGCCAAAGCGGCTCTGTTTGCCATCGATAAATACTTCGCCGATACAGGTCAGCCACCGCTGCCGATCATGATTTCGGGAACCATCACCGATGCGTCCGGCCGGACGTTGTCGGGGCAGACAACCGAGGCTTTTTTGTATTCCGTCTCGCATCTGCCCCTGCTCAGCATCGGTCTGAACTGTGCCATGGGGGCCGAGTTGTTACGTCCCTACGTACAGACCCTGGCGAAAGAGTCCCCGTTTTTTACGTCGGCGTACCCCAATGCCGGCTTGCCAAACGAAATGGGTGAATATGACCAGTCGCCTGACGAAATGGCCGCTCAGATTGAAAGTTTTGTGCAGGACGGCTTCGTCAATATTGTCGGTGGCTGCTGCGGATCAACGCCCGATCACATCCGGGCGATTGCGCAGGCGGTTGCCAAATACCCACCCCGCCAGACACCGGAGCAGACGCCGTATCAGAAACTGAGCGGTCTGGAACCACTGAAGATTACGGAGCAGACCAACTTCGTTAACATCGGTGAGCGGACGAACGTAACGGGCTCGAAAGCGTTTGCCCGGATGATTAAGGCCGGCGACTACGATGCGGCCCTGTCGGTAGCTCGTCAGCAGGTAGAAAACGGCGCGCAGGTGATCGACATCAACATGGACGAAGGCATGCTCGATTCCGTCGAGGCCATGACGACCTTCCTGAACCTGATTGCCGCGGAACCGGACATTGCCCGCGTGCCGATTATGATCGACTCCTCAAAGTGGGAGGTGATTGAAGCCGGGTTGAAGTGCGTGCAGGGCAAGGCGATTGTCAACTCCATTTCGCTGAAAGAAGGGGAGGAGGCCTTTATCGAGCGGGCGCAACTGGTGAAACGCTACGGGGCTGCGGCCGTGATCATGGCCTTCGACGAAACCGGTCAGGCTGATTCGTACGAGCGACGGATCGAAATCTGCGAACGGGCGTACCGGATTCTGGTTGATAAGGTTGGCTTTGCCCCGCAGGATATCATCTTCGATCCGAATATCCTGACCGTGGCGACGGGTATTGAAGAACACAATAACTACGCCGTCGATTTTATCAACGCCACCCGCTGGATTAAAGAAAATCTGCCGCTGGCGAAAGTGAGTGGTGGGGTATCCAATATTTCGTTCAGCTTCCGGGGCAATGATCCCGTTCGGGAAGCGATGCACTCGGCGTTCCTGTATCATGCCATCAAAGCCGGGTTGGATATGGGAATCGTCAACGCCGGACAACTGGCCGTGTACGACGAAATCCCGAAAGATCTGCTGGAACGCTGCGAAGATGTACTGCTCAACCGGCGGCCTGATGCAACCGAACGGCTGGTTGAGTTTGCCGAGACCGTAAAAGCGAAGGGGAAAGAGATCGTACAGGACAATGCCTGGCGGAATGCCTCAGCAGCCGAGCGGCTGAAACACGCCCTGATCAAAGGCATCACTGATTATATCGATGAGGACGTAGAAGAGGCCCGTTTGCAGTATGAACGCCCGTTGCAGGTAATCGAAGGCCCGCTCATGGACGGCATGAACGTAGTGGGCGACCTGTTCGGTGAGGGCAAGATGTTCCTGCCGCAGGTGGTAAAATCGGCCCGGGTGATGAAAAAAGCGGTGGCTTACCTGACGCCGTTTATTGAAGCGGAAAAAAGTGGGGCAGGCCAATCGGCGGGTAAAATCCTGCTGGCTACCGTAAAAGGCGACGTTCACGACATTGGTAAAAACATCGTCGGCGTGGTGCTGGGCTGCAACAACTACGAAATCATAGACCTTGGCGTGATGGTGCCGACGCAGAAAATTCTGGACGAAGCCCGTAAACAGAACGCCGACATCATTGGTCTGAGTGGTCTAATTACGCCCTCGCTGGACGAGATGGTGGGCGTAGCGAAGGAAATGGAGCGGCAGGGCTTTACTATCCCGCTGTTGATCGGTGGCGCTACTACGTCGCGGATTCATACGGCGGTGAAGATCGATCCGCACTATTCCGGACCGGTTATTCACGTACTGGATGCCAGTCGGAGTGTACCGGTTGCCGGTCGGCTGGTGAGCGAAACGGAGGGTACCAAAGAGCAGATCTTCCAGGAGATCAAAGGTGAGTACGTCAAACTACGCGAAGACCACGCTAAGCGGCAGAAGGAGAAAAACCTACTGACCATCGATAAGGCCCGCGACAACCGCACGGTCATCGACTGGTCTGATTTCGAACCCGTGAAGCCGACTTTCCTCGGTAACAAGTATTTCCATGATTATCCGCTGGCCGAGATTGCCAGGTACATCGACTGGACACCCTTCTTCCAGACATGGCAACTGCACGGCCGGTACCCGAAAATCTTCGACGACGCTACGGTAGGTGCGGAGGCTAAGAAATTATTTGACGACGCGAACGGGTTGTTACAGGAGATCATCGACCAGAAACTGCTGACGGCCAAAGCGGTGGTTGGCTTCTATCCGGCCAACTCAGCCGACGACGACGTACTGCTGCATGACTTTGAAGAGATCGTCCGGGATATTCCCTGCGAACGCCACGGGAGCCACCGGCATATCGAGTACAAGATGAGCCGCTCGTCGGGCTTTGCAATCCCGACGCTGACAGACGGCGATGTAAAATCCGTTACCGCACCCGTCGGGGTTGCAAAGCCCGACGAGCGGATACCAACGGCGGGGGAACTCATCTACGACACCAAAGCGGTGCTGCACTTCCTGCGTCAGCAAAACCAGAAAGCGCCGGGCTTACCCAATTTCTGTTTGTCGGACTTTGTTGCCCCGTTAGAAAGTGGCCGACAGGACTACATCGGTGCGTTTGCCGTAACGGCCGGCGTTGGCATCGAAACCCTGCTTGAAAAATACGAGCGCGACCACGACGACTACAACAGCATTATGGTCAAGGCCCTCGCCGACCGGCTGGCCGAAGCCTTCGCCGAATTGATGCACGAGCGTGTTCGTAAGGAATTCTGGCCCTACGCCACCGACGAAACCCTGACCAACGAGGAATTGATCCGGGAGTCGTACCGCGGCATCCGTCCGGCGCCGGGCTACCCAGCCTGCCCGGATCACACCGAAAAAGCGACCTTGTTTGACCTGCTGGATGCCGGTCAGGTCGGTATTGAGTTGACCGAAAGTTTTGCCATGTACCCGGCATCGTCGGTAAGTGGTTTCTATTTCAGTCACCCCGAATCAAAGTATTTTGCGGTTGGTAAAATCACTAAAGATCAGGTGATGGACTACGCCCACCGCAAGAACATGAGCGTCGACGACGTAGAGCGGTGGCTGGCCCCGGTACTGGGGTATTGAGAAGAGAAAGGGCATTAAAGCAAACGAGCTCAACCACACTGGTTGAGCTCGTTTGCTTTAATGCCCTTTCTCGGGATTATGAAAAAATAGTTGGATTCAGATGGTTTCGGCCGGTCAGGCCCCACACTACTGTCTATCGCTGATGATACGTCTGAATTTTACCAACAGCTTGTGCCGAGCAAGCTCGGCACAGAGGCCGCTGGTTTAGGGAATAGTTGATAGTGCTTGTGTGGAAGAAGGTATCAGTCTTATGGACTGACGCTACAAAATTGAATCGGAGAGCACTCTGAGCATAAGGTCAATTTACCCTAAGTTGATTGTTGAAAATCCCGTATTTAAATAGGTGAGAATAGCGGTTTCAATACGGGAAATTCCCGTATTTTATTGTCTAAGCCTTAATAACGTGTTGATAGGCAGGTATTTGGCGGGCAGTCGACTTGCTTATTAAAATGTTTGTCAACATTTTACTACGTAAGTTGGCGCACGTAACCATACCTTTTATTCTATATGAGCATGTTCCAAGTTGTTTCAATCGATGTTGATAACAGCCTAATAGCTGACCAAGACTTAGAATTAACTGTCTTAAAAGAGCAGGTATCGAATTATCTGGGATATATGGTCGCCAAATCAGGCCTGGCCCGTAATGAGATTGCCTGTACTATTACCCTGGACAAGGCACGCATTGCAGAGCTACTTAGGGCGCAGGACGCGGAAGGTATACGTATCTATCTTACTAAAGAAACAGATGGAGATAGCATACAAACCGACGTATCGCTCCTTGCACTACCTGTGGCAAAGGGGAGTGATGGGAAGCTGGTAGAGGTATTGCCGTCTACTAATGACTCGGACGCAGACGTTCATAACATTGCTCAGCCATTGCTCGTATTCAGAGCCGATTGCCCTACAGGAGCCTGCCCGCCGGGCAGTGGTACAACGCGTGCGAACCTTACTTTACTGTCGTAGATCTACCATACACAAAGCCGGAGAGCATTCCTCTCCGGTTCTAATTTTCACGATATATGTTTGATTGGTTCTCGCGCCTGTCGGCATTAGATTGCATGTATCTGATTGCAATGGGTGTGGCTGTTCTGACTATGTTACTTAGTTACAGCCGGCTAGCCTACAACACAAAGCCATTGTTAGTATTTGCCTGTCTGCATTTTCTGCTTGAGTTGATATCCGACTATGTGAACTATGGATTGCACCAGAGTAACCTCATCTTTTACCATGCCGTACGACCATTAAGTTACCTTGTGCTGACTGTGTTCTTCTATCGTACCTTTTCAGATCAATCAAAGAAGAGGGCCGTTTGGATTTCCTTTTTTCTGTTCCTGTCGCTGGTGCTACTTTATACCTTGACGTGGGAGCCACTCAGTCAGTTCAACTCGTTGGCCTACATGACCGAGAGTCTCTTTGTAATTTACTGGTGTTTCGATTTTATGCGCTCCATTCTGCTTCTGAACAACCACTCATATCGACCGGAGCGCGACCGTACTTTCTGGCTTGTCATCGGCTTGTTGTTTTATTACACCGGAAATTTCTTTACAACCGGCTCGCTGAATTACTTCCTGATTAATTATATGAAAAATGGATTTACACCGCTCGGCTCAAAAATTTACTACGCAGGCTACGCATTTAATTATCTATTCTACTTTACCTTATGTATAGTCAGTGTGATTCGGTTTCCATATAACTACCATGAGCAATACGCCTGAGGAGGGGATTGTGGTCATAATTGTTACCGGAACCATTGCGTTGCTCCTGATGGTAGTCTTTGGTTTGAGTTTTATCATTTATTATCATAAACGGCAGCGCGAGGTTATCCGGGAAAAATGGGCACTTGAAGAAAAGTACGAACGCGAACTGCTTCAGACTCAGATCGAGATCCAGAACCAAACTCTTGAGCAGGTTGGTAAGGAACTGCATGATAATATCGGTCAGCTCCTATCCGTAGCGATGCTGCATCTAAACGGCCTCGATGAAGAGCTTGAACAAAGTGAGCACCGCCACGCCATTCAGCAAACCATCAACGTTGTCCGTACCACCATTCAGGATGTTCGGGCGTTGTCGAAAACGCTTGACAGCGATACGGTCCGGCGGTTTGGGCTCCGGCAAAGTTTAGAACTCGAACTGGAACGCATTGAACGTACCGGCCGCTTCCGGACGTATCTGCACGTTACGGGTACGCCCTATTCACTCGGCGAAGAAGCCGAAACCATTCTCTTTCGGATAGCCCAGGAATCGCTCAACAATGCTATCAAACATTCGGGTGGGCACGCGATTATGGTCACAACCAGTTATCAATCTGACCAGTTTAAGCTAAGTATTACCGACGATGGCAAAGGCTTCGATGTAGACGAAGTAAGCACCCGAAAGTCAGATATAGCGGGCTCAGGATTGCGTAATCTTCAGCAACGGGCTCATTTACTTGGCGGTACGTGTACTATCAGCAGCGAGCCGGGGCAGGAAACACGAGTTGACATAGTGTTACCGAAACAGGCTGCCGTCTAAAAAATACCTAAATCTGGGTATTGCGTCTTGCCGGGCAACCGAATACTTTTCAGGTAAAAACACTCATAGCCCGTCCAATCCATGCCTACAACCGTTGCCATAGCCGACGACCATCTGATGATGGCCCAGGCCCTGTCCGATCTAATCGAAAAAATAGACGGCTACGAGATGCTGTTCGTAGCTGAGAACGGTCGCGACTTGATCAATCACCTGAAACGCAAGCAAATTCCGGACATTCTGCTGCTGGATATCAGTATGCCAGTAATGGATGGGTTTGAAACGGCGCAGCACCTGCGGGAGCATTATCCGGAGGTAAAAATACTGGTTCTGTCAATGTCCGATCGCGACGAAGATATTATACGCATGATGCGCTACGGTGTTTGTGGCTATCTGCTGAAAGGGAGCCGGCCGTCGGAGCTTCGGCGGGCCCTGGAGGAGGTCAGATCCAAAGGGTCTCACTACTCGGAGTTTCTGACCGAGCGGGTGATCCGGAATCTGCATAAATCCGGCACCGAACTGGTCAACACTATTACGCTGAATGATCGCGAAACCAAATTTCTACAGCTTTCGTGCAGCGATCTGACCTACGTCGAGATTGCCGACAAAATGTGCGTAGCGCCCCGAACGGTGGACGGTTACCGTGAGTCGCTATTCCAGAAGATGAACGTAAAAAGCCGAGTGGGCATGGTGCTGGAGGCCCTCCGCCACGGTCTGGTCGATCTCAAGGTAAATACAGGCCAATTGTAACTGACGCATAAAATGCCAAACGCCCGGCAGTATGTCGGGCGTTTGGCATTCAGGCGACTGCTTCTGCTTTTATGACTTCGGCAGCAACACCGTATCTACTACGTGAATGACGCCGTTTGACTGGAATACGTCGGCAATCGTTACGGTCGACATACCGCCGTTTTCGTCAACGATTTCTACTTTCTTTCCTTTCATCGTTGCGGTCAGCGTACCGCCGGCGGCTGTTTTTAACATAGCCTTGCCGTTGCCGTCCTTGATCATCTTTACCAGTTCTTCGGCACTGATGCGGCCCGGTACAACGTGGTAGGTCAGTACGCCCTGCAGCTGGCCTTTGTTCTCAGGCTTCAGCAGGGTTTCAACTGTACCCTTCGGCAGTTTGTCGAACGCCTTGTTGGTCGGTGCAAATACCGTGAACGGACCCGCCCCCTGCAGCGTGCTTACCAGATCAGCCGCTTTTACGGCTGCAACAAGTGTCGTGTGGTCTTTTGAATTAACGGCATTATCAACAATATTCTTTGACGGATACATCGGTGCGCCACCTACCGTGACGGTCTTCTCCTGGGCCACGGCTGTACCCAGCGACAGGGCGGCTACAAACAAAGCACCAATTACTTTACCTAATCTCATTGTTATTGTTATTAAGATGGTGAAACATGTAATGAAGTGTGATCGATCAACAGCAAAACCTACGCATGAACGAAGCCTTTGGATGTTGCCTGATTAAAAAAATGTTAGAAGTACTTAGTTGCAACGCGTTCATGCGGTAATTTTCGGACCGTGCAGACGGAGCAAACCCCTGGCTGTATCACGCGCTATGCAATTACTTTTTCATCGCTTCGATCTCCGTCTGCGACATACTTTCACCATTGCCCACGATAGCCGGGATGTGCAGCCGACGCTGATTGTTGAACTTCGCGACGGTATGGTTCGGGGGTTTGGCGAGGCCACGGCGACCCGTTACTATGGGGTTACCATCGACGGGATGATCGATGCCCTCACGGCTATTCAGGAGCAAATCGAAACGTATGCACTCACCGACCCGGCGCAGTTCTGGGCTGATATGCAGCCGCATCTGGCAAACAATCCGTTTGCGCTCTGTGCGCTCGATCAGGCGGCCTGGGATTTGTGGGCAAAACGGCAGCAAAAACCGTTGTATCAGCTCTGGAACCTCGATCCGCTGCGCAGCCCGCTGACCAACTACACCATTGGCCTCGATACGCCCGAACGGATGGTGCAGAAGCTGGAGGAATGGCCGTGGCCGCTGTACAAGATCAAACTGGGCCGACCGCAGACCGACGTACTGACCGTTGCAGAACTGCGCAGGCACTCGAACGCCCGCTTTCGGGTGGACGCCAACTGCGGCTGGACGGCCGATGATACGATTCAGAAAGCGCAGGCGCTGAACGAACTGGACGTTGAGTTTATCGAACAACCGCTGCCGGCCGCCGACTGGGACGGAGCCCGGCAGGTTTTTGAGCAAAGTGTGCTGCCTATCATTGCCGATGAAAGCTGCATCGTCGAGAGCGACGTTGACCGGTGCGCGGGGTACTTCCACGGCGTCAACATCAAGCTTACTAAATGTGGTGGCCTGACGCCCGCCCGCCGGATGATCGCCCGCGCCCGTGAACTGGGGCTGCGCGTGATGGTCGGCTGCATGACCGAATCGAGCGTGGGAATTTCGGCCATTGCGCAACTGCTGCCCCTGCTCGACTATGCCGACCTGGATGGCGCACTGCTGATTGCCAACGATCCGGCAACGGGCGTTACGTTCGATAGCGGTCGTGTTGTCTATGCGTCGGAAAATGGTACGGGTGTAAAACTGATTCATGTTTGAGTGGCCCGTATATTTGGCCAATGACTACTGCGTTCACCGTTGACCACCTACCGGGCCGAACCATCCGGCATGAGGGACAGCACTACCTTTTTTTTAGCGGAACCGCGTACCTGGGGCTGCCGCAAAACGCGGCTTTCCAGCAGGTATTGATCGATGGCATCGGTGGCTACGGAACTTCGTTCGGCAGCTCACGGAATGGAAATCTGCAGTTGGCGGTCTACCAGCAGGCCGAAGCACAACTCGCGGCTTTTGTTGGTGCAGAAACGGCCCTGACGCTTTCCTCGGGCATGATGGCGGGGCAGGCCGTAGTCAATTACTTACGAGCACAACGGTACGAATTCATGTACGGACCCAGCACGCATCCCGCCCTTTGGCACGAGCCTGACCTGATACTGCCGGCAATTCCATTTGCCGAGTGGGTCGAGCAAATCCCGAACGTAGTGGCAACCGTCGGGCGGGTAGCCATTGTGCTTAATTCGCTGGATGCAGTTCGGTCGCAGGCGTATTCGTTCGAGTGGGTAAGCCAGTTGCCCGCTGACGTACCGATCACGCTGGTTGTGGACGATTCGCATGGCTTGGGCGTAATCGGCGAGGGGGGCAGCGGTATCTGGCGACAGATTCCCCGGTTGCCGTCGGTTCAGCTACTCGTAACGGCATCGCTGGCGAAGGCAATGGGTTTGCCGGGCGGGGTGATTCTGGGAGATGCCGAGACACTCGGGGCTATCCGGCGGACGCCATTCTTTGGTGGGTGTTCGCCCCTGCCGCCTGCTTACCTGCAAGCCTACCTGCAAGCCGATGAGCTTTACCGGCAAGCGCGGGAAAAACTGCGGCAGAATGTGGCACTGGCCGAGGAGCTACTGATGCCTACCGGTTGGTTTACACACGCCCCCGGCTATCCGGTTTTTTACACCGAGCATGACGAACTCTATCCTTATTTGTTGGAGAAAGGTATTTTTCTGTATTCATTCGCGTATCCTACCGCAGCCGACCGGGCCAATACCCGCGTGGTCATTAGTGCTTTCCACGAACCTGAAGACATTGAACGTTTAGCTCAACATATCAATGAATTTATTTCGTCAACGCAGAGGTAGCAGAGAAAAAACGCAGAGGTCACTGCGTAACTTCTGCGTTCTCTGCCTGCTCTTTGCGTTCTCTGCGTTTGGTGCCCACGCGCAGAAGACCGACAAGTTTCTCGACGATCTGCTCCGCAAAAGCCCTGAGCTGTTTGGGCCGGTTCTCCGGAATCCGGCCAAATACGACGTGCAGATTCTGTACACGCAGATCAACCGTGACCAGCAGAATCGCCCGACCTTCCGCAGTTTCCGCTACCGTGTTGATAAAGACCGGTACTTCTACCCGGCCAGTACGGTCAAGCTGCCTGCCGTACTGCTGGCGCTGGAAAAACTGAATGAACTAAAGATCGATAAAAATGCTGTGATGCTGACCCAGGCGGCTGGTCATGGGCAGACGATGGTTCAGCGCGACACAACCGCGCCAAACGGCCTGCCGTCGGTGGCGCATTACGCCAAGAAGATTCTGCTGGTCAGCGATAACGACGCGTTTAACCGGCTGTATGAGTTCGTTGGGCAGTGCGACATGAACGAACGGCTTTATCGCAAAGGCTACCGGGATGTGCGGATTGTGCATCGGTTGTCGGTACCGTTTACGGCCGAGCAAAACCGCCATACTAACCCGGTACGTTTCGTTGATGGCGAGCGGACGCTGCTGGAGCAACCCGCCAAAACCTGTTCGCAGACTTTTCGGCCCGCTACGGCCATCAAACGCGGCACAGGGTATATGAGCCGGGATTCGCTGGTTCGGCAGCCGTTTGACTTTACCGACAAAAACTTTTTTGCCCTGGAAGAGCAGCAGGAAATGCTGAAGGCGGTTCTCTTCCCCGACGACGTGCCGGCCAAACGGCGCTTCAACCTCACCACCGACGATTACCAGTTTCTGTACCGGTACCTGTCGCAGTTGCCGCGTGAAACCACCTATCCGCGCTACGATTCGACGTATTACGACAGCTATTGCAAGTTTCTGCTGGCGGGCGATCAGAAAACGCCCCTGATGAACGGCGTCCGGATTTTCAACAAGGTGGGCGATGCGTACGGGTACATGATTGATAACGCCTATATTGTTGACTTCGACCGAAACGTAGAGTTTCTGCTGTCGGCGGTGATCTACGTGAATGAGGATGGTATTTTCAACGACGACAAGTACGAATACGATTCCATCGGTATGCCGTTTATGGGTAATCTGGGCCGGATCATCTACGACTATGAGGTAAAACGCAAGCGCCCTTTCCGGCCGGATCTGAACCGATTCCGGTCCAACTACGACCGATAAGTCAATCCGCAGAGCCACTGGCGCGATAAACTATGAAAAAATTACCTTTAACTGTTTTATTTACAAATGCACTATAAGACATCCTTTCTCATGAGAAATTTTCTCCTTCTGCTGCTTTTTGCCGTAGCGTTTACCGCCTGTAAAAAAGATAGCGATCCTGAGCCGCAACAGGTTGCCGGCAACTACGAGGTCACGCGCCTGGCTTTTGATACCGACGGTACCGCTGATGATTTTGACCTGACGCTGCCAATTACACAGGGGAGTAATTCAATTTCAGGGTCCTTGGTTGCCACGAACGTTTCGGGAAAGCCTAATGCAGTCACGATGAGACTTACGTTACGTGTCACCGGGCAGCAGCCTGACGAAACTGATCTTGGCGAAATAGAGCTGCGACAGACGGGTAATACGTTCGAGCTCTATCAGGACAACGTCAAGCTGGGAACGGCCGATGGGCGGAACATAAACATCGATGTCGCCGAGCAGGGAACGCGGCTCATCATTGTAGCCAGAAAGGTTTAGGCAACTGCTAAAACCCTACAACTAATTAGCCAGAACTCATGGTAACATAAAGGCCCGACCGTTGTACAACGGTCGGGCCTTTATGTTAGGCGACTACTTCAAACTCGTCAAAAACGCCAGGCTCTGCGGTATTTGCTCCATCGAGCGCGACGACTCATCTTCGATGAACATGTGCTTCACGCCCGATTTCTTCGCTTGCTTCATGATGGCGGCAATACCGATGTCGCCCTGTCCCAGCGCTACGTTCGACTCCACGTCGGCATGACCGGTGTTGCTCGGTGGCGTACCGGGTTTTCGGTCTTTCAGGTGCAGGAGCGGGAATCGTTTCGGGTATTTCTGCAACAAAGCCACGGGGTCTTTGCCCGGCTGCGCCACCCAGAATACGTCCATCTCAAAGTTGACCAGCTTGGGGTCAAAATTCTCAACCAGATACTCAAAAAAGGTGGCGTTCTGGTACGTCTGGAACTCGTAGCCGTGGATGTGGTAGCAAAGCGACAAACCATTGTCGGTCAGCAGCCGTCCCGCCGTATTAAATACGTCCGCGGCCCGGTCGGCATCCTGAATCGTAAACGTATCGCCGGGATGAGGAATCCAGAAGCAAACGACGTATCTGGCCCCGAGCGCTTTGGCTTCGGCAACCACTTTCGGTACGTTGTTGTCCAGATCTTCAAAACTGGCCCCTACAGCAATGGCTTTCAATCCGTTTTGATCCAGCAGCTTCCGAAATTCACCCGGGCTGAGTCCGTACGTACCGGCTACTTCGACCTCGCGGAAACCCATCTGCTTTACTTTGGCCATCGTGCCGGGCACGTCTTTCGCAAACTGATCGCGGAAACTGTATAGTTCAAGGCCCACCGGCGCGGCTTTTTGCGCCAGAGCCACCGAGGCCGACAGCAGCCCGGTAAACAGGAGGAACATCGTCTTTCTCATGGCAGGATTTGGTACAGTAGTAGGTTTCAAGTTACAGGGTCAACGTTCCAGGTTTAAGATTTCCGGGCTGGCAGAAAACCGTATACCTGGAACTTGACACATAAAACTATTTTCCAGTCTGGGTGGTGAATGTACTTTCAAAAATCTTGTCGGCATTGCCCGTTTCAAACCCTTCGCGCCGGTGTTCGCGCCGAATCTGATCGGCGGGCAGGTGCTGGAAGGGGGGCAGCACGCGCCGTTCGGCAAATTCGACGTACGAACCGGCAATCCGGAACGTATCGTCCCCTGCAAACTGGGCGTCGATCATCTGCGCAACGGTTGACGCCTGCCGCAGATCACCGTCCGGGCTGACCTTGATGGTGCCGCCCGCGGAGTTGAGCCGGAAGCCACGGCGCTCCAGAAACGCCACAAACTCGTCGATGGTGTTGTAGCCGGGTTTCAGGTTATGGACGCTAACGGTGAAATGGTTCAGGTAATACCGGTTGTAGATTACCCAGGCTGCGTATTCGCTTTCGGCCAGCAGTGTCTGGTAGTCGCTCAGTGTGGGGGTTGTCCACAAAGGCTGGTGCAGAAACTGGTCAACGGCGTCGGCATCATCCAGATCGAGCGCATCGACCGGATCGCTGGTAACGGTGTCGGTATAGCGAAGAATAATCGATTGGGCCGTATCCGACAACTCATCTACCCGCAGTTCGCTGGCGAAGATGCGGGGGAAATGCGGCTCAGGGGGCGCATACCAGTAGGCCGTCAGCTTCTTTTCGGCGAAGTTGTATTCATCGCGCTTCTGATAGCCATAGTGCAGAAATATCTTCTCAAACGAGGCAATGCCAAGGTTCGGAACCCCCATCGTCCGAAACGCAATGTGGTCGTTTTCAATCTCCTCCGGCGACTGGATGATGCCCTCGTCCAGCATGGCGTCAAAAATGCCCTGCACGTCGGGAACGCGCTCCCGGTACCGGCGCATCAGGCCATTCAGAACGGCGGCTAACGTCTTGGTTTGAGTTGTTGATGCGGTCATATTCTGTAACGAGTTAGATGATTGTAGTTTATGGTGTGTGGTTTGTAGTTTGTTGTTCGTGGTTTGTAGTTTGGCGCTGAGTAGCTGTTAACGACGAACTACAAACTACGAACCACAAACCACACACCCTTCAAACTAAAAACTGTTCCGCCACCGGCTGCGGGCCAGCAGCACGTCTTTGCCGGTAGTGGCGTGTTCAATCCCGTGCAGCCACGATTCCGACGACTCCAATCGCGAACGGATCAGCAGGCGATCATGCCAGCGGCTTTCGGTGCGGAAAAATACATCTAATTCCGACAATTGTTTCATCTGCAAGGTGGCGTCATCCACCGTTTCCAGCAGCCACTGCACATACGCTACGTTGTTGGTATGCTGGTTCTGATCAATATCATACCAGCCAACATCGACCGATCTGACCGGTTGTCGGGCGGCAGAAAATCCGGCTTCGGCGGTAGCTGCAACCGCGAATTAACGTCGGTCGGCAGGGTGATCTGGCGAATGAACTCCGGCAGCGGCACCATGGTTCGGCGCTCCATCGAAAACGTCAGCCACGTACTGCGTGCGTCGGCCAGCCGGGTTCCATCCTCAGCCAGCACAGTGAAGTCGCGATAAATAAAATATTTGTCGACGGCCGTGGGGTAGGTCGTAATCCGGATGGACTGCCCATACAGCGGGTAGCGGTGCAGGTTGATCCGGAGCCGCATCAGCACCCACCCGAACCCCTGCCGGGCCAGATCAGCAATACCGATACCGTAGTCGAGGGCGTTGCGATTGGCCGATTCCTGCATCATATTCATCAACGCCGGTACGCTCAGGCGGCCGTTTGCATCAATTTCACCGCTGCGAATGCGGTACGTATCGGTTTGTCTATACGTCATAACGTACATGTAAACTCCAGTCTGAAAGTTATTAACATATCATTCTTTAATGAATAACTACTTAGCGATACCAACTTAAGTAATTGAAAATATTCATGAGTAGGGAGCCTGGCTTCCTGTCTTTTTACCCCGTAATCAGCCTGACAAGGCAGGCTGGCTATACATTAACCATCATATTTAGCCTATGAAGCAGTGTTTTACTGCCCCTACTGTAACCAGTTCTCCTGCGGTTTCCTCCGCCAGTTATTCTGTCCGCTTAATGCTTGAACGCTTTCTGAAAAGCGATTGTACGCCTATTTTTTCGAACCTACTTAATTAATTGTATGAAACTCTCTACCTCCCAGCTTTGGGCCAAGGCCAGGGTGCAATCTCTGTTGCTACTTGGTTTGTGCCTGTTTCTTCTGCAACCAACGTATGCCGGCAACGATCCGGCGGTCATCTTCCGGGTACGTGGTACCGTTCGTGATGCCAGCGGAACTGGTCTGCCCGGTGTTAACGTCGTTGAAAAAGGCTCCACCCGTGGTTCTACAACTGATGCCAACGGCGCGTATCAGATCGAAGTGCAAAGCGGCAACGCTACGCTGGTGTTCAGTTCGATTGGCTACGCCAGTCAGGAAGTGGCCGTCGGGAACCGGGAAGTCATTGACATCTCGATGAAATCTGACGAACGCAGCCTCGACGAAGTGGTCGTGATCGGTTATGGTACGACAAGGAAGTCCGACTTAACCGGGTCGGTAGGGTCGGTAAAAGCCGACCAGATTCTGGAGCGCCCAGCGCCTTCGCTCAACCAGGCGCTGGCGGGGCGTTTGCCGGGTGTTCAGGTGAATACCAACTCAGGCCGCCCGGGTGGTCGGACCACCGTTCGGATCCGGGGCTTCAGCTCGATCAACTCGTCCAATAACCCGTTATACGTAGTTGATGGGGTGCAGTTGCCGGTAGGTAATCAGAACCAGTTCACGAATGCGATTGACTTTATCAACCCAAATGATATTGTGTCTGTTGAAGTGCTCAAGGATGCTTCTTCGACCGCTATCTACGGGGCGCGGGGCGCCAACGGGGTTATCCTGATCACAACCAAGAAAGGTAAAGCCGGTGAAGGTCGCATATCATATAATGTCGATTTCAGCGTCCCGGGCGGGGTGCCGAATCGGGCAAAGGTGCTGAACGCCAGAGAGTATCTGGCCGTCGAAGACCTGGCTTATGCCAATATCGCCAAGTACGACCCGGCGGGCTGGGCTGCAGGCCGGTACGCAAACCTGAACCCCCGAATCCGGCGTGAAGCCCTGCGGGCGCAGCGTCCCGACGTGTTTGATGCCAACCTAAATCCGCTGTACGATACGGACTGGTTTAAAGAATCGACACAACACAAACTCTCGCAAAACCACCAGCTGAACTTCAGTGGGGGCAGCGAACGGACGCAGTATTCGTTGTCGCTCGGATTCCGTGACGATCAGGGTCTGATCAAAACAACCTACCTGAAGCGGTATTCGGGCCGGTTCACCATTGATGATCAGGTGAACCGCTGGCTTAAAATCGGCGGAACGCTCAGCTACAACAACCAGTCGGAGCGGCTCTCGGACGTGAACGACGCCGTTTCGCGCCAGATTGTGGAAGACTTCCCGTTCCTGCCAGTTCGTTACCCCGATGGTACGTTTGCCAACAACCGCGACTACCCACAGGCCGAAGGTACGTTTAGCTCTGTCCACCGGCTGTATGGCCGTCAGTGGCTTCTGAACACCCAGACGACTACTGGGAGCCTGAACTCGACGATTACGTTAGCGAAAGGGTTGGCTCTTAAAACCATCCTGGGTACCAACGTCATCACGCAGGAAAACAATACCTCGCAGACCCGGACGCTGGCTATTGCCAACCAGGGTGAAGCGTCTGCTAACAACCGCAAAGAGTCTTTCTGGTCGTTTGAGAACTTCCTGACCTACAACAAGCAGTTTGGTAGTCGCCACTCCGTCGACGGGCTGCTGGGGCTTTCGTGGCAGGAAACAAGCATCTTCAGCATTGGAGCCAACGTACGGACGTTTGCGACGGACTACTTTGGATTTAACAACCTTGGAGCAGCCGCCGTGTTAGGAGGCATTGGCTCAGGGGCGCAGCGTGAAGCGTTTAACTCGTATTTTGGCCGGGTTAACTACGGGCTGGACGAGAAATATTTAGTCACGTTCACGGCCCGCGCCGACGGTTCGTCGAAGTTTGGGGAAAATAATAAGTTTGCCTTTTTCCCCTCGGCCGCGTTAGCCTGGCGGGCCTCGGAAGAACCATTCCTGAAAAACAGTTCGGTAATCTCGAACCTGAAATTCCGGGCCAGTTACGGCTTCTCCGGCAACTCCGAAATTCCGCCGTATACCTCGCTTCCTCTGCTCAGTTCCAACTACGCTACGATTTTCAACGATGGGCGGGTAGCCGGTACGGGGCTTTCGCGTCTGGCTAACCCCGACCTCCGGTGGGAAAAAACGGCCCAGGCTGATTTTGGGGTAGAATTGGGTTTATTTAAAGGACGGGTGTCGCTGGAATTAGATTTGTACAACCGCGTAACTACGGACATGCTTCTGGATGCACCCGTACCGCTGTCGAGTGGCTATGCCACTATCCGCCGGAACGTGGGATCTATGCGAAACAGAGGGCTTGAAATTGGGCTGAACACGGTTAACATCGCCACCACCGACTTCACCTGGAACACCAATTTCAACGTTTCGCTTAACCGTAACAAAGTGTTGACCCTGGCTACCCCCTCCGATATTTTCAACGTGGGTGGACCCAACTTTACTAATCCTACCAATATCATTCGGGTTGGTGAGCCGGTAGGATCGTTCTGGGGTCTAACCCGTCTGGGTGTTTGGAGCGAGGCTGAACGCGAAGAAGCCGCTAAATTCCGCTCGTATCGGAATAATCTGACGGTTTTGCCGGGCGACATCAAGTATCTGGACGTTAACGGTGACTACGCCATTACAGACGCCGACCGGAGCATTATTGGTAACGGTAGTCCGCTGGCGTGGGGAGCCATGACCAACTCGGTCCGCTACAAGAATTTTGATCTGACGCTTGAGCTACAGTTCTCGTACGGCAATGACATTATGGACATGACGCTCCACCCGAGCGAAGACCGGCAGGCGCTGGCCAACAGCTATCGTACCGTACTGGATGCGTGGACGCCGACCAATCAGAATACGCAGATTGCTGAGATTCGGGAAACGCGGGCGGGTTACGTAACCAATGTGGATACCCGCTGGATCAAAGACGGTTCGTTTTTGCGCGGTCGTAACTTGCTGCTGGGCTATACCCTGCCAGCTCAGCTAACGAAACGGATTAAGATGGACCGCTTCCGGGTGTTTGCGTCCGCGCAGAACTTCTTCCTCCTGGTTAACAAGGAGGTAATTGGTGATCCCGAAGCCACTCCCACTAACCAGGGTGACGGTAACAGTGTATTCTCTCAAGGAATGCTCTGGCACGGATATCCCCGCCCAACTGTTTACATGGTAGGCTTCCAGATTGGACTCTAAAACCGTTTATAGTTTTTGGTTTCTGATTTATAGTTTTAGTCAATAACGGGAAACTATAAATCAGAAACCAAAAACCAGAAACTAAAAAGCATAAACCGACATATGATACGTAAAATACATAAAACCGCCACGCTAATGCTCCTAAGTGGAGCCTTGCTGCTTGGCCCGACCAGCTGTAAAGATTTTCTGGACGAGCAGGCCCCATCGGCGCTGACTCCCGACAGTTTCTATACTATTCCCGATCACGCTGAAGCTGCCGTTGCTGCCGTATACGCCGACCTGCGGCTTCTGTACGGGGGAGCGGGCATTTTCTCGTCTACCTGGCAGATGTTTGAGGCCCCAACCGGTACCTCAGGCACAGAAACGGCTCAGAACTCCAATCTCAACAACCTCTACGCGTTGGTGTACGATGGGAATACGGAACACATTATCAACGCCTGGAGCAGCCTGTACCGCGTCATCGCCAATGCTAACCTGGTTCTTGAAAAAGTACCGGCCATTACGCCGATGGATGAAGCTCAGAAAAGCCGGGTTCTGGCCGAAGCCCGATTCCTGCGGGCCTGGGCTTATTTTCACGCTGTGCGTCTTTGGGGAGACATACCCTTGATTACGACCCCTCAAACCGCCAGCACGGAGCAGTTCCTCCCTGCTCGGGCGCCACAGGAGCAGGTCTACAACCAGATTGTCGCCGATCTGACGGAGGCTGAAAAAGCTCCGCTTGCCTGGATAAACGTAAACGGGCGCGTGGGTATGGCCGCTGTGAAGACGCAACTGGCGAAGGTGTACCTGACTATGGCTGGCTTCCCGCTGAGCAAAGGCGCTACGCACTACAAACTGGCGGCCGACAAGTCGCTGGAAGTAATTACGTACGCTAACGCCAATCCCACGGTGGTTGGTCTGTTCCCGACCTACATGGACATACATGACGAGCGACTGGAGAACCGGCTGGAACATCTGTTTTCCATCCAGTACAACAACTCGGTCGGGGTGGCTGGCAATCCGATGGGTAATATGTTCCCGAACTTCAAACCCGTAACCTTTAACGGCCCCGGCGGAACGGGCAGCACTGTGCCCTGGCTGGGTTTCTATCAATCGTTTGAACCAGGTGACCTACGGGCTAAGGATCAGGATGGCTGGTTCTATACAACGTATTTCACGAATGGTAACGGAGCGCGGTTCGACCTGGGAGCACCTTACATTTTCAAGCACTTCAATTTCATTGCCAATGGCCGTGAGGGAGTGGCCGGCACCCGCAATGACAATTTGAACGTACCGCAGATTCGCTACGCCGAAACCCTGCTGATTTACGCCGAAGCTCAGAATGAAGTAGGGGGACCGAATCAGGCCGCCTACGATGCCTATAAGCGCATCCGTGACCGGGCCAAGCTGACTACGCCTGCCCTGGGGACATTCAATCAGGCCAGCTTCCGCGAGGCTGTCTGGCGCGAACGCTGGTGGGAACTTTGCTACGAACAGATTACGTGGTACGATATGGTGCGGCTACGGAAGGTGTTCGACGAGAAAACTAAAGGTTTCAATAACTTCGTAGGGCACCAGAACCTGAGTGCTAAAACCGCCTTCCAGGAGCGGCACTTGCTGTTCCCGATCCCCCGTCCCGAGATGCTGAATAACCCGAATCTGAAGACGCAGAACCCGGGTTATCCGAACTAAGCCTGGTGGATGAATTGCCGAACAAACGCCCTGTTGTGAACTCGTCACAGCAGGGCGTTTGCTTGTTTAAACCGGTAGGCGCTACGGGGTTAAGTGGCAGGTTCGTACACCTGTAGAATGTCCTCAGCTTCCTATCATTTGCTCCGTTCCCGTCCGGGTAAAAGGTTGTGTATTAGAAAATTATTAGGATATAATTAATTTTTATTCTTTTAATATATGGCTTAAGTTGTATGCTTACATTTCAGCCAACATTACTGATAGATTAATGTACAATAAGCATCTAGTTTGTTATAAATGCATTGGCTAAATTCTTTCCTCAACCCGTTATGAAAACATCCATCTTCCTGCTTCATCGCTGGGCCACCACCGGGTTGCACGTGGCCGCCCAACTGCCCAACCAGTACTCTGGTCCACAATACTGTTTCTCTATGGCGACTGATGCCCTACGCCAGTACGAGTTTGTGGGGGATAACTTCGACGACTACATCAATTGTGTAGGTCATACCGGGCAGTTCGAGACCTGTGAAAATCAATTTTTCCAGTGGGTTACGCGTGAGGTGCAGGTTTACATCCGGGACCAGTCGGACGGTCTAGTCTCCCGCTGGTCGCAGGTGGCTCAGAACACGGCCTGGTCTGCCAACGCCGAGGTGCGCGAACTACCTAACAACAACCACAACGAGATGCAACGAAGTCAGCAATCTAGGGATGAGTTGAATCGCGCTTTTAACGGTGCGAGCAACGCTGGAAACGCCTTCTTTATTCCGGCCTTATGAAGATACTTATTATCCGAATACTCATCGCTCTGCTAGTAGCGATGAGTATTCTTTCTTGTAGACGAGAGATAGAGGCAGAAGAGAAGCTAGATGATGCGGGCATTGTATATGAGAAAAAGCCTTTATGGCAGGTTGCAAGCACTAGCAATATCAAGGATGATCCTGGTGGAGGAATCTTGCAATCGTTTGTGACAGACGAAAGCGTGCTCAGTACATACGCATCGGTACCCACAGACCATAAGCCGGAAATAGTTTTATTAAGTGCTTCAACGGGTCAACGCAAATGGATATGGAATGATGTACTACGCGAGCAGGATGCCATCCGTATCAGTCGCAATGATGTTATTCGCTACCAAAATCGCTTGTTCTACAACTACGGTCCGCGTAACTATTGCATCGATTTGAGTACTGGACAAAGTATATGGCGACGTAACCGCGACCGAACCACTATGAACGGAGTGACCTATGGGCTTGGCCCTATCTATTTCACCAGAGGTACGCCCAACGCAGTGGCTCGGATCGAAGGCATGCAGGATCGCATCTACCGGGGTGACATTCGTACCGGTGATGAGGTCGAGGTAGCTACGCCAGCGTATAACAAAAAGAAGTGGAAGACCAACACCAACTGGCGAGGGTTTGTTGGGGTCATTGCCGATGCAGCCCCCGTGCTTAACGGCACGGATACGCTACTGATCGTCACCTACAGCGAGCCGAGCGTTAATCGAAACGAATACGAAGCGTATCTGGGCCTTTACAACCAGAACAAGCAGGAGTGGGTCTATGACCACAAGCCCCTGAAAGCCGATTGGAAGGACGGCTTCAACTCCTCTTGGCTAACCATCGTAGACGATAAGATATTTACCATTTTGAACAGAGCCGTGGCTTGCTCCAACTGGCGCACCGGTGAGTTGCTCTGGCTCAATGTGCTGCCGGGTGGAGCGCAGATTCCCACTCCCATTGAAAACAAGTACCTAGCCGTGTTTAGTCTGGACGCCCGTTTGTTTCTGCTCGACATCAATACCGGCGAGACTATCTGGGAAAAGAACCGCGAGATTATGGCTGTGACGAATCAAATGTACTACGACCAGGGCGTGCTGTACTACCTGACTAAAACGCTCAATGCGGTGGAAATTCCCAGTGGCCGGAAGTTGTGGAGTATACTGGCTCCAACCACCAATCGGTTGGATGGCGATTTTTGGGGTTTTGTGGTGGGGCGTCCTGGTCAGAACGGTCAGAAGGGGCGCATCTTCACTCGCACAGGGTATCATACCTATTGCTTTGAAGCCATTAAGTGAAGACGATCACACTTATCTACGTTTATGAAAACGATCTTACCTCGCTGTGTGAGGGCCACCTGCCGCCAGGGGTGGTTTTGGTTGAGCCTTGTCTTTTGTGGCTTAAGCTGCCTCACCTATGCAGAGGGCAGTACTGCTGACTCCATCGCACCAGTTGTCTAGCAGTACTGTGGTGAAGCTGAGTCCTTTCCCACTCATCCTGAGCTCGGTTTTACAACTTACGGCTGAACGGACTATCGGAGAGCGTAGTAGCATAAGTCTCGAAGGAGCTTATTCCGTATCCGTAATTCCCACTCTACGGGCACTGGGTCAAGTCTGGGGAGGAGCCATTGCCTTTCGGTATTACCCGATGGCGAAGACAACAGCCCCCAACGGCTGGTATGTGGGGCCTAAAGTTGGTTATGACCGGCTGCGGGCATCCAGCCTGCTGCGGCTCTTCACCTTGTTTGATGCTACGGGCGACGTATCCTTGTGGTCGCTGCCGGGCGTGTTAGGCTATCAGCTCTGTACGCGTGGAAACATTGTGCTGGATACAGAAGCCAGTGTGAGCTTACTGTACCATGTAACTTATTTCCGAAGCGGAATCTATAGCGGTGGTCAACCCACAGTGGAGCAGCGCACCGGATTCAACCCGCCGATTCCCGGCCTGCGGGTAAGCGTTGGTTATCGCTTCAGGCATCACAGAGCAAAGCACATCAGGTAATATGCAAAGGCCCTCAGACACACCTGTCTGAGGGCCTTTGCTGTAAGAATAGCAGGCTGGCTTATTTCATGCCGTAGCGCTTGCGGAACTTGTCCACGCGGCCGGCCGTATCGAGCAGCACGTTCTTACCCGGCCCGTGGTTCCTGGGGCAGACGAACATCCTGCGCGTGGGTGAGCCGATCGGATCGTTCTGGGGCTACAAGCGACTCGGTACGTTCAGCACGGCCGAAGCGGATCTGGCGGCCCGCTACAATCGCCTGCCGGGCGACATCAAATGGGCCGATCTGAACAACGACGGAAAAATCGACGCAGCCGACGAGACCATCATTGGCCGGCAGTATCCCAAATGGAACATGAACATTAGTAACACCTTCCAGCTGGGCAAGTTCGATCTGTCGTTTGACATCCGGTTCGTAATGGGTGTCAACACGCTGAACGCAACCAAGCACTCGGTTGAGGATCGGCAGGCCAATGCCAGCAGTTCCCGGTCGGTGCGCAACGCCTGGACGCCCGAGAATCAGAACACCATGATTGCCCAGATCCGGCACTATAACGCCGGCTACGATACGCACATGGACGACTGGTGGGTAGAAGACGGTTCGTTTATCCGCGGTCAGAATTTCGTGCTGGGCTATTCTCTGCCAACCAGCTTCGGCAAGGTGAACTTCCAGCGGCTGCGCGTGTACGCCAGTGCGCAGAACTTCTTCCTGATCAGCAAGTACTCCGGCTACGATCCGGAAGCGTTGACCGGCTTCGGCAACCAGTTGACGCAGAACATGGAGTTCTTCCAGTATCCGCGCCCCCGTACGTTCAACCTGGGCCTGAACATGACGTTCTAAACGTAGTCTGGCGTCGGATGGTTTGCCGTCGGGCGTCAAACGTCAACCCTGTATCATTATGAAAAAACACCAGCCTATTACGGTTCGCGAATGAGTTGGTAATCGCCTGCCCGGGGCCCTGGGCGCACGCTCCACCCCGAACCGACCGTCACTGTCCAACCCTCGCCACGGATGGTGTTGCCGTCAACTTGGATTGGTCCCGACAACACCCGCTTGCCGTCCTCGCTGACCAGCACGCCGTTGGTGGCCTCCAGCGTACCCCACCCATTTTGGGTACGATACGGCAAGACGAACACCGTTCCTACGCCAGCAAGGGGCGTAGCACCAACCGCGTTAAACGTAGTGCCACCGCCTGAGGGAACCACCAGTACCGGGCCATCCACAAAGCGGTTCCGCAGGTCAGCCAGGCGGGCCTTGCGCTGCTCGTCGCGCACCTGTTCGGCAGAACGTATGTCAAGGCCACCGTACCGCGCCGATGCCTCGATTGCGTCTGGGGCCGGGCTGATCGTTAGCGCATCCATTAACATCTTGCCCAGATCAGAGTCGCTACGGACCTTACGTCGCCAACCTACTGACACATCATCAAGAAGAACCCCATAGGCCGTGCCGGTGGCATAGGCCTGTTGCAGAAACGTCTCGTGCCCTTCTGCCGCGGCCAAATGCTCGATCATGCTGGTGACGGCATCAGCGTGTGTGTCGGCCGTGACGACGATGCCGGTATATTGAGCCAGCCCCTCCCGGATTTCCTCGGCGCCCTCACTCTCGGCGGCATTGGCAAACTGCGAACGGCGCTTCATTCGGAAGGCAGCTGCATCGCTCAATGCGCGCTTACGATCCTCACCATCCTGACTGAGTGCCCGCGCCAAAGCACGCCATTCGAGTTTCAGCCAGAGTCTCCCTTCAAACGTATCCAGATGCGGGTTCGGGCGGGAGGGGGGCATCAGCCCGAGCTCGGATTGAATGCGGTGAAATAACTCGTGCAGCATGAATTCGCGCCGGGTACGGGCATTCGGCAGGGCCGTTGTGAAGTCCCACATGTAGGTTACCCAATGCGAGCCGCCCCAGTCGACCGGCGCATTGGTGAAGCCAAACACGCGTGGCCAATCGTCGGTCGGGCGTGGTTGACTGGTTGCGCTCGTGCGTGTCCGGGCGTCGGCGAACACCATCGGTCCACATAGCGAGATGCCCCAAAGTCGTCCACCGTCGCGCTGGCAGAGGGTAGTGGCCTCCTTAAAGTAGACTTCGGCCCGTTGCTGGTCAACCTGGGCGGCTGCGGGGTTAGCCCAATACAGCGAACAGGCTATCCAGCCGAAACACGACAGCCAGGTGATGCAATATCTGCCCATAGCGAGTTAAGGTAAAATGGGAAAACTAATCGAATACACTGTTTCACGACTCCGGCTGATTTGCCAGTTCGCCATCAAAATAATCATCGAATTAACTAGATAAAGCGTGAGCATAATTGGAAGAAAAAGAAACGGAGAAAGAATAAACGATGACTTGCTAAAGAGGCTGACAATCCAACTAAAGAGAAAGCCGTAGGTAATAAAACACCTGTCAATGTCGCACAAACTCATCCCGTCTAGGAAAATGAGCCGTTGATTCGTGAGATGGTAATTTGAGCTTTGCAGCGCCAGCAGGATATAACCAATAGCAAGCTTATACTCTGTCTTGGAAAAACGGCCGTTTTATGACGCAGATACAAACCCATAAATCCCAAAAGGCATGACCGCTATGGGAATGCCTTTTAGGGTTGAACTTTATTAAATTGTCCCTTATTCGGCCCGTAAACTCTTTACAGGATTCATCAGCGCAGCTTTGAGGCTCTGAAAACTCACCGTCAAGATGGCAATGCCAATGGCCAGAAAAGCGGCCAGAACAAATACCCACCACGAAATATCGACCCGGTAGGCGAAGTTGTCGAGCCACCGGCTCATGGCGTACCAGGCAATGGGCGATGCAATCAGAATGGCAATGGCGACCCAGACAATAAATTGGCGCGACAACAGAAACAGAATTTCGGAAATACTAGCCCCTAACACTTTACGAATGCCAATTTCTTTAGTCCGTTGCTCAGTTATGAAAACGGCCAGACCAAACAAGCCCAGGCAGGCAATAAAGATAGCCAGGGCCGAAAAGATCGTAGCGATAATACTCGTTTTTTGTTCCGATTCGTAAAGTCGGGCCAGCCGCTCATCTAAAAACGAATAGTGACATTGGTCCGTTTTTTCGAATCGTTGCCAGGTTTCTTCGATGTAATCAATCGCATTTTTTGTGGCATTGGGCTGAATTCGAATGTTTAAAATACTGGTGGCTTGCCGGACAGCACTAAGATGAAACACCAAAGGACGAACCTGGCGGTGAAGCGATTCATAATTGAAGTCGTTTATAACGCCAATGATTCTATAGGTTTTAGAGCCGTTTCCATCGACTTCGGTCAGTTCCTGATCTAACGGGCTGTCCGTATTAAACGCGTGAAGAGCCGCTTCGTTGATGACCACGGCAGTGCTGTCGGCCAGCCGATCGTTGGAGAAAAAGCGTCCAGCTTTTAACGGCACTGCAAACGTTTTTACGAAATCCGCATCGACATCAAGAAACTGGCATAAAACGGGATCAGTACCCGACCGTTTTCCTAACAAATAAGCACTTCCAGGAATACCGTTTGCAAATAATAGGGATGAGTTGCTGACTGATAGTATGGCTGGATTTTTCAATAACTCAGCTTTAAATGGTTTGAGTTTATCGCCCAGTGCTGCCCCATTGTTGATCGAGAGTAAGTGCTCTTTGTTGAATCCAAGATCTTTATGCTGAAGATACCCTAATTGGTTTCGGATGATGATCATACCCAGAATTAGGGTAATCGATATCGAGAACTGGGTAATCACCAATAGGCTACGTAAGGAGGATTTTCTTTTTTGTACGCCCGATTTTAAGACTTCGACCGGCCGAAAAGATGATAAAAAAAAGGCTGGATAACTTCCCGCCAGCAGACCTACGATGAGTGTAAAAGCAAGTAGCGACGGAAGGGTATACGCATTGGTAAAAAGGGGTAGTGTCAACTGCCGACCAGCTATCTGGTTGAAGCCGGGAAGCATGAGTTGTACCAAAAACAACGCCACAAGAACCGAAAGACCGGTCAGTACTAGGGATTCGGTCGTAAACTGCCCAATTAGTTTTAGGCGACTCGAACCAATGGCTTTTCGGATGCCTACTTCTTTAGCACGCTTCGCAGAACGGGCGGTCGATAAGTTGACGAAATTGATGACGGCAATCAGCAGAATAAATGACGCCACCACCGAGAAAATAGACACATACATACTGTCGCCAATTCGGGCATTACCCCACTCGGTATTGGGATCGATATTGTATTGCCGTTTTGCGTGCAGATAAATGGATAATAACGGTTGCATGCGATACTCAAATACATTGCCGTTGGCCATAAATTGCTGCATAGAAATACCCAATGCTTTTTCGAGCTCAGGCCCTAAGCGGTCAAGAATCGCTTGCTGCATTTTGCGCTCGACCCACGTAGGATCTACGCCCTCTTTGAGAACAATGTAAGTGGAGTAATTCCCTTGCAGCCAGTTTTGTTGATTAACCTCGGGATAGGTCGACATCGACAACAGGAAATCGCAACGGAAATGCGACTTGTCGGGAAAGTCTTTCATGACCCCCGTAATCTGATATGAGTTTGTTCCGTCGACCAGAAACGATTTTCCCGTCGGGTTTTCCTGTCCGAAGTATTTGCTGGCCATGGTTTGGGTCAGGACAATGCGGTTCGGCTTATTGAGGGCAATCGACGGATCGCCATGAATGAAGGGAAGCGTAAACACATCGAAAAAGGTAGAGTCGGCCGTGTAGATACTATTTTCTCTGAAAATCTTGTCTTTATACCGTAAATCGTGTACGCCAAAGTAACCGATACGGGTTTGAGTGAGCACTTCAGGGAGCATCTGCACGAGTGTAGGGCCAGCCGGAGGTGCCGTCTTGGCATTGTTCGCTTCTTCGTTGTTAATCGAACTGTGAACGTAAAGCCGATACGTCTGGCTGGCTTTTTTATTGAATGCGTCGAAGTTTAGCTCATCGAGAACAAACAGGAACAAGACGATGGAACAGGCAATCCCCAACGCAAGTCCGGTGATGTTGATGGCCGAAAAGCCCTTATTGCTGAGCAGGTTACGGTAGGTTATTTTGAAATAATTCAGTAGCATAGCAGAACCAAGTGAGAGAGAAGATGTATAGGGTACTTAGTAGCGTGGTTTTGCCAACGGCCGCATCAGTTTCTCCAAACAAATAAAAGACCACTTGTCTAAATCACCTCTGATTTGCGTCTGACAGGGTTTTTATAGATTGCTAGTATGGATAATTGTCCGAATCTGGACACATGACGTACCTAAAACGGACAGAAATCGTGGTAGAAAGTTAAATGCATACCGTTAACCGATGACCTATCAATGGTCAAATATGAACAATCTCAAAAAAGGCTCCCTCCTGAGACGAAGTGACATACCTGTATCTGCTTCTTACACGGCCTATAAAGAAATGGATTGGATATGACTATTGTTCCGTTTAGGAACGGTTTACCATCGGACACAACCTGTACGTTTTCGGACAATTGAGTCAGGACATTCCTACGTAATCCATTGGTATTTAGAAAGATAAACTTTTGGCATTCGATTTGTTTAGCAAATAATAAGAAAATAAATCTATTAATTAATCGCATATATGAGTAGGCCGTATCTAGGAGAATTTGAAGAACTCGTCCTGCTAACGGTGGCCATACTTAACGGAACGGCCTATGGACTGGCTATTGCCGAAGAACTCAAGCGACGAACGGATCGCTCCATCAACCTCAGTGGGGTTCATATGGCTTTGTACCGGCTGGAAGATAAAGGCTTTGTCAAATCGGAGCTGGGCGGAGCAACAGCAGCTCGGGGAGGCCGCCGAAAACGACTTTTCTTGATCACCGCCTATGGCAAACGTACGTTGGATGAGCTGCGGCTGATCCGCAACGACCTGTGGGAGGCTATACCGAACCTGTCCTTTTCGTAGACCATGCCGCAACGACCACATACCGGGCTACCGCCTGCTTGGGCCGATCGGTTACTGAGGCTTATTTGTCCAGACGAGTTGCAGGAAGAGCTACTGGGTGACTTACATGAGCAATTTGAGCATCATGTAGCCGAATTGGGTGAGCCGACTGCCAGACGCTTGTACATCGGACAGGCCCTTCGATTTTGCCGACCTTATTTCATTGCCCGTCGACTTCGTACTCAAATTAAGCCTAGAAGCACCTATTCATCCCCTTTTTTTCTCGATCCGCTTATGATTCGCAATTACTTCAAAATCGCCTGGAGAACTATTCTAAAACATAAAACTTTTTCCCTACTAAATTTATTCGGGCTGGCTTTAAGCATGTCGGCAAGTTTGCTGATTTTACTGTTGTATCAAGACGGCTACAATTACGACAAATTCCATAAAGATGCAGCGTTAATTTACCGAGTAAATACGATTGCTACCCGAAAAAATAGCGAAATTGAACCATACGCTACTACCCCCAAACCTATCGGAAAAATCATTAAATCAACCTTTACGTGGGTAGATAACGTGGCGGTTTTAAAACCAGTTAATGATGTGATTATTATAAATAGTCAACGGATTGACTTTAAAGGAAAAGCCACAGATGAGAACTTTTTTAACATCTTTTCTTTCAGCCTTCAGAGTGGCCATGCTACGACTGCCCTTAAAGAGCCAAACTCCATTATTCTTACGTCTAATTTAAGTGAAATACTATTTGGCAGTAAAAATCCCATTAACAAAACTATTCAGTTAGGTGATCGGGGTGTATACAAAATTACGGGTGTTCTTAAGCCTAATCCAGGTAAAACTCATTTCGAATTTGATGCGCTGCTTTCTGAGAAATCGGGAGAGGATACAGTCAATAACTGGGCTAATATTAATGCGACTTATACGTACCTTAAAGTAAAACCTAATACAAATGCCGAACAGGCAATCTTGGCCATTAACAAGTACGCGCAGCCTAACTACAAAAATCTTGCAATAGACAGTCGGGATGCAGGTTATACATTTGATTTGCAACCCCTTCCTGACATTACACCGGGTTACAGTATTGCCAACTCCATGGGAAAAGGTTTGCCAAGCCATCTACTCTGGTTTTTGGCGTTGATGGGATTTATCGTTATGGCCTCTGCCATTTTTAATTACAGCAATCTAACGTTAGCGAAATCATTTAGTAGAGCTAAAGAAATAGGGGTAAGGAAAGTTATGGGAGCTAATAGATCCCAAGTTTTATTCCAGATCATTAGTGAAGGAATCGTACTGGCCCTCCTTGCTTTCGTTATAGCGATAGGCTTTATGATGTATTTCAGAGCCGAGTTGAGCGCGTTGCAAAGTTTTCAATTTTTCGATCTGAATATAAGCCCTACGCTTAGTTCCTTTATCTACTTTATCATTTTTGCGGTACTAGTGGGGACAATAGCTGGCTTCATACCGGCTATTACGATTTCAAAACTCAATCCGCTTAGGGCGATTTATAAAATCGAAAACCTCGCTATGTTCAAACGAATTGGATTAGTTAAAACAATGTTAGTGGTTCAATTTGCTTTTACGATGGTGTTTATAATGATCATAACCACTCTGCACAAGCAAATAGACTTTGCCATTAACATGGATTATGGTTTTTCAGCGGATCAGGTATATTCGATTCAGTTACAGGGTATTCCTGCTACTATTACCCGGTCAAAATTTGCTGCGATTGCTGGCGTAGAGCGTATTTCGTCAATGGATATTCCGATCGGTACGTATTCGAGCGCTTCGGTCAAAATGAAAATACATAAACCCGATGAGTACAAATCAGTCAGCAGTTATTCAGTTGACAGTGAATTTATACCGACGTTAGGCTTAACACTTATTTCGGGCAAAAATTTTTCGTATATACCCTCTGTAAATACCACAAACAAAGAAGTAATTGTTAATGAGCTTTTCACAAAAAAATACCAATTAGGTAATGCTGCGGAGTCGGTAGGCAAGCAGATCTTCTTAAATGATTCGACGACGGCTACGATAAAAGGCGTAGTGAAAGATTTTTTATATAAGCCTGCTGACGATGCGTTAAAGCCGTTACTGCTCAGGAATGAACCATCTGAGTGGAGACTACTCAACGTCCAAATCGCGCCACATAGCACCGAAAAAACGCTCGCTGCACTACAATCAGCCTGGAAAGAAATAGCCCCTGGATACGCATTTCGAGGTGAATTTTATAAAACTACGATTCAAACCAACTTCGCGATCGGGCAAGATGTGAATAAGATTATCACCTTTTTTACATGCCTAAGTGTTGTAATCGGAATTATGGGCTTATTAGGCATGACCATTTACTCGGTTGAAAAAAGGCAAAAAGAAATAAGTTTACGAAAAGTATTAGGGGCTACTAAACGGGATATTATTGTAACTTTATCCAAAGGTTTTCTGCTTCTACTCCTGATAAGTTTTAGCGTAGCTATACCCTTGGGGTTTTATATCAGTGATCTGATTTTGAGTAACTTTGCTAACCGCATTAGTGCCGGATTTAACATTGTTCTGCCCGGATTTATCCTGATTTCCCTGTTGGCAGTTATAACCGTTTGTTCGCAGACCATCAGAGCCGCTCTAGTGAATCCCGTCAAATCATTACGAAGCGAATAATGGGTGATTTTGATATTCTGGATCAAATCCGTCACTTAAAATGTCATTTGTCGCTGTCAGCTAAATTACTTTCTAGAACAACATGCGATTATTCTCATTAGCCATTCTACTTGCTTTCTCGTTGACATCTATTTTTGGACAGACCAGCCAAGCCAGACTTAAAATTGAACAATTAACTGGCGATTTTTATATCTATACGACCTATAACACCTATGAGGGAGCCAAAATACCGGCGCATGGAATGTACGTAGTGTCTGATGAAGGGGTTGCTTTATTAGACACCCCTTGGGATACAACTCAGTTTCAGCCATTGCTAGACAGCATCAAAATCAGGCACCATAAAAACGTAATCATCTGCATTGCCACCCATTGGCATAGCGACCGAACGGAAGGGCTTGAGTATTATAAGCAGCAAGGCATCAAGACATACACCACTTTTCTAACGGATGAATTAAGTAAAACCAACAACAAAAAGCGGGCTGAATTCTTACTAAATAAAGATACTACGTTTACGTTGGGGCAACATTCCTTTGAAACTTATTACCCCGGAGAAGGGCATACGCTTGATAATATAGTCGTATGGTTTAGTAAGGAAAAAATTCTCTACGGTGGTTGTTTGATAAAAGGGGCAGATGCAGAGAATTTGGGTTACTTGGGCGACGCCAATGAAACGGAATATGAGACTACGCTAAAGCGAGTCAGCAGAAAGTGTCCCAATCCCCAATTTATCCTTGTTTCCCATCACGACTGGAGGAATCTACACTCGTTGAAAAACTCAATAAAATTGGCTAAGCGACTGCGACTGAAGAAAACACGAGCTATGGGATTCTCTCAGTTTGATGATCGAGGCAAAGCCCATCGATAGGCTCAAAGCATTCCAGAAGTTCGACCCAGCTGCGGGCCTTCAGTAAACGAGCTCTATAGAATTCGCGTTAGGTGAGTGAGCCTTTAGCAATAGGTTGCATAATACAAGATCCTGTATACAACCCTATAACCTGCCTCTTGAAACGCTCCTTCTTGAGACGAAGGATCATTCAGGCATCTGCTTCTTAAACCGGCGGTTAAAGCGATGATTATTTTAATAGTTGTCGAACTTATTTAGGGGCATATGTGCCAAACATGCTTGACCAAACGGAACAGCCCTGGTAGACCAATCACTTTTCCCAAAACCCATGGCAAACGGTACGGCCATCAGGCCTTTTTCCTGTACCCAGGTAGGCAGTTATGCCTTATCTGTTTTTTTCACAAACCGTTGAACGGCTTCTTTGAACAGTTCCGATTCGGATTACTGAGGGTAATGACCTGATCAGGCAAACAAAAGCAACTCTTTCTGAGACGACCCGTACTGCGCCAATGCCTGCCGGGCAATAGCCGGAGGAACAATAAAAGACCCTGATTACCCCCGCGACAAGCGCGCAAACAGGGAAATTGGCTAGAGGGCAAAGAAAATGAACATGATAACGGTGGAAACACTGGCCAATACTGATGCACTGAATCTGTTCTCGGTGCAGGAAGCTCCCGACGCGGGCGACAGGGACTATGTAGCCGAGCAGATCGACGGGGGACGGTTGTGCTGCTAGAGGCCGGCACGTGTACAGTATCCTAAAAGAGTATCCTGGCTAGCTTTTTGTAGAAGTGGCCGGAAAGCCCCATTGTGCGTCGTGTTGGTACGCAGTGCCGATACGTCGGACTGCCTTCCCGAATACGACGCACAACTGGGTATTACCCGCCACTATGAGCCTTAGGTACCCGGGAAATAGGTCGTTTTCAGGTATTCCCGAAGCGACGTTGGCTTACGGCCCAGCAGACGCTCAACCGTATCGTGCGTCCCGGCCAGCATGCCGTGTTGGGTGGCAGCACCCCACTGGGCAAAGAAGTTGGCGACGAAATCGGGGAAACCTTCGGCTACTTTCTGCGCGATGTAGGATGCCAGCTCACTACTTTGGTAAACGATGGGCCGACCCGCTAACTCAGATAGTTCCCGGGCAATATCGTGAAACGAATAGGCTTCGCTCCCGGAGAGGGTATAGTCCTGGTTATCATGCCCTTCACTGGTTAGCAGGGCCGCCGTGGCAGCGGCCAGTTCGGTCCGCTTGATGAACGCTATCTTACCTTCACCTGCCGGGAAACGGATCTCGGTGTTCGGCACCTCGCTCCCGATCAGGGACTCAAGGCTTTCCAGGTAGTAGCCATTTTTGAGAATGGTGTATGTCAGCCCGGACGCTTTGAGGTAGGCTTCCGTGGCCAGGTCACTTTCGGTAACCTGCGTCAGGACAAAGTTTGTGTTGCGTTGGATGCTGGTGTAAAACAGGTGCTTCACCCCGGCTTGCTTAGCCGCATCGATGACATTGCGGTGCTGACGTACCCGGTCGGTGAAAGCCACGGCAGAAACAAGCAGCACCTTATCAACACCCCGAAAGGCTTGCACGAGCGCGGGATAGTCAAAATAGTCGGCTTGCCGGACATCTACGCCACGCTTCAGCAGGTCGGTCGCTTTATTGATGTCACGCACCAGGGCGGCTATTTCGGTGGACGGGGTAGTGGTGAGCAAGACGTCGATGATTTGGTGGCCTAACCCACCGGTGGCTCCAGTTACTAGAATCATGATTAACCGAACTAAACTTTATGTATATTTACTTGCTTTTTGCAAGTGTAAAGGTAAAACAACTTACTTGCAAAAAGCAAGTAAAAAATAAATTGTTTGTATGAAAGAGCTAAAACAGCGGTCTACTTGCCCCGTCAGCACAGCGCTTGACATACTGGGGGATAAATGGAGCCTGCTCATTCTGCGGGATATGGTGTTTGCGGGGAAGTCTACGTACGGGGAATTTTTGCAGTCAGCGGAAAAAATAGCGACCAACGTGCTGGCCGACCGCTTGGCGGTCCTGGAGTCGCAAGGCATCTTGAGCAAGTCGGTGGCCTCGGATAAGAAATCAAAGTTCACCTACCGCCTGACAGAAAAAGGGGTGGATACCATACCTATTCTTATAGCGCTCGTTCAGTGGGGAAGCAAGCATGGACCCACTATCGTCGACCCTGTCTTGATGGAAGAACTGGAGGCAGGCAAAGACGTCGCTATTGAGAAGTATGAACGGCTCGCCCGGGAAAAGGCCCTGGCTTAAACAAGCGTATTGCGTTCACACCCCAAAAAAGCAGCGAGATTCTAAACCCACTTTTCTGCGTTTCGGGCTATTGCCAGCTTACCGTACGTTAAGACCCAATTTATAGGCTTGCCGCCAGCAGGAATGATAGTCTTCCCATCACGAGCTGAATCGTATGTGACGGATTGCTTTTGAGAGGTATTTTACTATTATCTGTCTCCTGAAACGCTCGTTTTTCTGTGCGGTTTTGATTGCTGATTATGAACCGTTCAGTTAATAGAGGAAAGGAACTCGTACAGAACCAAACAAGAATGTCACCAATTTAAATAACTATGCACCCCTGCTAATAGCTTAAGAAAGGTTTTCTGAGCTTTTATTTTGACAATTAAGCTCAAAGATGAATTGATTTAGACACTACTCAATCGGTCGCCGGTCTGATTGAAGCATCGATTCACGCAAAGCGACCCTTCCGGTGCCAGCCCAAGTCGAGTAAGCAAGACCATAACCGATATCCATTTTTGGAACGAAGTGCCCGATTAACCACCAATAACCTGAATTAGTAAGACATTTTTTAGTCGTTATTAGAAGCTCGCTGCCTTATAGAGCCGTGAATTAGTCTGTGAAGAAGGCAACTTCCTTCTTGCGAAAAAAGCAGCAAACGCGTTTGCGATCCGCTTGTAGGTAATTAACCTCTTTCAGTACGGCGGCTTGGCGTAATTTCAAACGGGTAAAGATCTGATTTTTCAAGGCTCGCTTGAGTTGACTCCACACTAATTCCACAGGATTGAGCATTGGACTGTAAGCCGGCAATCGTTCCAGATGCACTCGACCGGGTCGGCAGCGAAGCCAGTTTTTGACGGTTTGAGAACGGTGGATGGCCGCTCCATCCCAAATAACTAGCAGGCTTTGACGTCGGTAATGCCAGCAAAGCTTGTTTAAAAACCAGCTAATCGCTTCGCTGTCAAAAGGTTGATCTTGCCCCGCCAGATACAAGCGACCATTGGGAGCGATAGCGGCAGTTAGATTCAGGTGCGCCCGTCCAGCCTGCTCCACAAGCAGGGGCGTTTGACCAAGAGGAGCCCAGCTATGAGCAACCAAAGGTAATAAATAACAAGCGGCTTCATCCACGTAGAGAATCGTCCGCCGTTCAGTTTGGGCTTTTTTTGAGAGCGGGCAGCCGTTCCTCTTGCCAGTTGACAACAGCCTGCGGATCCTGTTGTCGGGCCAGTCGCCCGGGTTTTTGGCGGCTCCAACCAACTTTCTTAAGTAGTCGGCCGATCTGAGACGGATCATAGCGAACACCAAAGAGTTTGTCAATGACCCGATTGATACGTAATCGAGTCCATACCTGGCCTGAAAAGCCGTGGTACTCAGCGCCTTTAGCTAGTTCGATGAGTAGTTCATTGAGTTGCTCCATCGTCAGCCGGGCTGGTGCACCGGTACGTTTGCCAGTTACCAAGCCAGCCTGCCCTTGTTGGCGAAAGGTTCTGAGCGTCTGACTAACCCAAGCGGGTGTTAGACCGAATGCCCGGGCAATATCGGCCTGCTTCCAACCTGCTTGCTTGAGTTCGACGCAACGATGCCGCAACACTTCATAATCTGTCTGTTTGTAAATAGCTATAAAAACCAAAAGCACAAACATTAATGGACTTACTCACGCATCAATAATATCAAAACGATTGCATTTCCCTGGCCAGCCACTCCTCGACGACCTGAATGGGGGTAAACAGCTCAAAACCATCAATAACCGTTTTAACTCGCCGGAAGCGTAGGGCGAATCGTTTGTAGCGAGGTAGCTGTAATCTAGAGCCCGATGAAAACTGAATCGTGTCGACATCATCCAACGACGGGAGTAGTATTTCAAACTCTGGCATACCCATTCGGTACATTTGACAGGCGCTTTTCAGCACTTCTGTGTACTGGTCCTGGGTGATCCATAAGGTTGTCATTGTCGATCAATTTTACTTTAATTCTTGATCGTTATATCTTTGAAAAGAATAGGCAAGCAAGCTCTTTTCCGGTTGTATTTGTCTATCTATCAGCCATTTGAATGAATTTTGTATGTTTCTCAGCTAATATTTTAATACTTTATCGCTGAGACTTTTTATTCAAAACTTTTCTCCTGAACCGATTTATCTAATTAAGCTTCAGGCCAGTGAAAGCAAAGATGATAACCGTCTGGATCAGTCAGGTTTACCGACTTCCACCCATAACCGGTTATTTCTGGCTTTTTTAGTTCAAGTCTTTTTTGTACAAGATAAAAATACAGATCATCAACATTTGGACAACCAAAAAATAAACACGTATCGTTATGTGCAGCTATACGGGTCGAATCTGGCTTATCAGGCCGATTGCCTTTTTCGTAAGCAGTATTGAGCATTATTTCTACATCATTCAGTTTGAGTAGTACCCAATCTGCGTCGTCCCCTTTTCCAGATGATTGAATAACCTGGAAATTAAGAATATCTCGATAAAATTTGAGTGAAGTTGGCATATCGAATACTTGAAGTAAGGGGGCTATGCCTTCGAGATTTATCGTATTAGAACTGACCTGCGTTTGCATAACAATTTGGTTTAGTGTACTGAAATGTAAAATATTAGATTCTAAAACGAGTTGTTGTGAGCTTACAATTTTAGGGAAGCTAATAGTATAAGTAGGCTTTCTTGTTATGGGGTAGACTGATCTTCGGTAAAGAGATTTTTCCTTGTTATTAATCTTAAGCAATCTCAGAAATAGATAACCATATTAGGTTGTAGGGCAAATTCTCTATGAATTTATGTCTAGCCCCCGATGTCTTAAATAGGTATATAAGGTTGGTTTTGATATAACAATCTGTCTGGCAATTTCCTGCACGGTGAATTTTCCTTCCTTGTATAGGCTCTCGGCAATCCGACTCTTATTCTCCGCTTCCTGCGAAAGGCCTTTCTTACGGCCGAGAGTCTGACCTCGCCGGCGTACTGAAGCCAGGCCGGCATTGGTGCGCTCCCAGATTACCTCGCGTTCAAACTCACCCAGGCTGGCAAAGATCCGGAACACGAGTCGCCCCTAGGCGGTGGTCGTGTCGATAGGATCGTTCAGACTGATCAGGCCAACGCCCTGCTTTTCCAGATCGGACACCAGTTGTACCAGGTGTGCCATTGACCGACTGAGCCGGTCCAGTTTCCAGATCACAACCGTATCGCCCTGGCGAACGTGCTCCAGTAATTTTAGGAGCTCCGGCCGGTCAGTTCTAGCCCCACTGGCTTTCTCTTCATAGATGCGATCGCAGCCGGCTCCTTTCAAAGCGTCGAGTTGGAGGGATAACTTCTGATCCTGGGTCGACACCCGGGCGTAGCCAATCTTCATACCTCAAAGTGTTAAAGAAATGCACTTCAAGATACTGAAATTTTAACTAATTAATTTAACCAGTTTTTTTAACGCTCTGAATGCTATGTTTGGCTTGTTGGATCGTAGCTGAAAGCCGTAAAAAGAAACGGTAGCTTTTTTTTAGAGTGAATACAGCAGCACATTGTGTCGACGAAAAATATTTAAGGTTTTAACTAGCGGAAAGGCCCTATGCATGACAATGCATAGGGCCTTTCCGCTTTATACTGGAGAAATCAATCGTTCAACGTACTTTTTTGACGCGCCAACAGAGCTACGTTATAGCCCTGTTGGCCAAACCGTTTCGCAACGGACTGACTAATGGCTGGTCCGGCTTCAATGACTGTTATCAGCATAGAAGAAGCCTTGATTTTCAGTAAGCTTAAAACGTTTGGACCATATACACACCTACTATGACAAAAAGAACACCGGCTATGCGCTGCCAGCTAATAACGTGAACCGGCGCGTTAAATAATCCGAACTGATCGATCAGTAGAGCAGCAATTACCTGCCCCAGCAATACCATCAATGTTACGTTACCAATGCCAAGTTTGGGCGCGCAGATCACGATCAAGAGAATGTAAGCCCCACCCAGTATGCCGCCGAGATAACTCCATCGGGGTGCATCGGCAAATTGACCACTGTTGGGTAATGCCTGCTGACTGACCAGGTTGTACAGCGTCAGGCTGATGGCGGCTACCACAAATACGGTCAGAGCAGCGTAATAAGGACTTTGCAGACTTTTGCCTAACTGCGTATTCATGGCACTCTGAAACGGAATCATAGCACCAGCCAGCACAGAAAGGCTAATAAACAGAAGTTGCGTATTCATTTTCATACGGTTCGTAGAATCGGTTGTTAATCAACGATTATGATTTTTTCGGAGGTTATAAGATAGCCCAACGGTTAGTATCTGATCATGGGGAAGGACCTTGGCGATGACGACGTTCTCGTGGGTGTAGGTGTAAAGTAGGTTCAGATTCAGCCTTCGCCAGATAGGAAAGTCAACGCCTACATCAAATTGCCAGCGGTAATTGTTCGCATCAGAGAAGGCGGGTTGCCAGAAGGCATCATAGTATAGACGCAGGTGATTATCGAGCAAATAATGCCAACCACCCAACCAGGTTGTAGCCCGCCCTAGCGAAATGGTCCGCGAACCGTTGTAACGTTCGCTGTCAAAGGTTGAGCCCGCAAAGCGCGTATCTTCGTAGACCGCACCCGCCGATAGTTTTAGCACGTTCTGAAGCGAGCACCAGAGCTGCACGGTAAGCCCAGCACCGGCAAAGTAGCGAAAGTCAACCTGCCGTCGGTAGTTGGTGCTTACGTAGGTGATGGCAAACGGATACAGGCGACGGTACGGCCGGAAATACAAGTAGTTACGGCTAAACAGGTCATTGTCGGCTTTGACCGCGTAAAACTCCTGATACAGACTGGAGTTCTGCGACTTGAACACCCAATCGCGTCCGGGCGATGCGGTAAAATCCAGCCGACCTCGTAAGGTTAGAACCTTTACGTTACCGGTCTGGTAATTGCCGGTTAGTGCGGTTCGTACCTGAAATAGCGTAGTATCACTTTCGTTCAACTGGGCGTTCGCTTTCAATACGCTCAGACATAAAAAAGTCAGGTAGAACCAGTGCTTCATACCTTACTTAACAATCAAGTCAGCCAGCTCAGCCGGATGGCTAAAGAACGGACTGTGCGATGAATCCAGAGCGTAGACGGCCCATACGGGTGTTTTGCTCACCATCAGCCGCTGCAGGTAGTAGCTAACGGCATTGTCCTGTGTGGTATGCACATACACTTTCTTAACCTGACCAAACTTATCGGCAGTCAGGTGCACAGGCGTAGCTAAAGGAGCCAGCGCATCCGCTTTATGGTTCTGAATCAGCTTCTGTACGATGGCGTCATCGCAGTCGGCGGCAAAACATTCCTTAATGCCTTCGTTCGCAATAGAAGCGGGCGAATAATGCTCGGGATCGTCCTGCCGCCAGTAGTTCCCGATGTGACTGTCCTGATCCTGTTGGCTCAGGTCGTATAAGCTCTCGCCGTTCTGCGGTAGGTAAGCGGCTACGTACGCGAGTTTTTCCAATTGAGTTGGTATGTCTTCAGCCACCTGCGAGATAACCATGCCCGCCATGCTATGGCCAACCAGAATCACATTGGTCTTGTCGCCAATGGCGTCTTTGACCGCATCAACGTAGCTCTGTAACTGAATTTGCTCGAAAGGCGTGTTATCGCTTCCGTGACCGGGCAGATTTACCGCCGTTACGGCATAGTCTTTGTTTTCCAGAAGCGGAACGACCTTATCCCAGGCCGAAGCGTCCATCCACGAGCCGTGGACAAGCACAATTGATTGGCTCATAATCCTTGTGTTGTAAATGGTAGATAGTGAATGTTGGTTGGGTTCTAGCGCTTCAAGACTTTAACGGCTACGTTGCGGCCAAGCATAGCGCCAAATGCCAATGTTGTCCAGACGAAGGCCAGTTGCTCGATCAGCGGAATCCTGGTGTCATCACCGAGGTCATAGCATTCGGCGAAGCCCAATTCACGCGCCAGCACCCGGGTGGTTTCCTTAGCTTGGTGACTGCTTCCGGCCATGAACATGTCAATGCCTTCGCTCTGGTAGATAGGATTAAGCAGATTTTCGTAGCCGGTTGTATTAAAGCACTTCACCACGTCGGCGCAACTGGTAATCGCTTTTAAAGCGGCTACTGCGTTCGGATAGTCAGTTGTACCCACCGAGCCGTTGGTGGTTTCGATGATGTACTTGCCCTTTAGGGGACCTAGCTGAATGGCGACGTCAATAACCGCCTTCGCCGGCACGCTGATGACGATCAGATCAGCGGCTTCGGCAGCCTCCGGTATTGTATGAGCAGTTATGGTTTCATACTGAGCCAGCAAGGTGTCTGGCTTGAACACTGCGGGATCTTTTACTCCGAAAAAGATACGGTGGCCCGCTTTTACCCAGCCCTGTGCCAAAGCCCCACCAATTTTCCCCGCACCAATAATGGCTATGTTCATTGTTCATAATAAGGGAAAACCTGTCAGATAGTCAGTTTATTCACCCACTGCTTCGATGATGGCTCTAGCCGTTTCAGCGCCGGAAAAGTTCTGCTGACCCGTAATGAGGTTACCATCGCGGATAGCGAAGCCCCGCCATAAACCGGCCTGTACGTAGTTAGCGCCTAGCTGTTTCAGTTCATCTTCAATGCGCCAGGGCATAACGTGTTTGTCGCGCGAGAGCAGGCCGTTTTCCCAAACGGCGTTATCGGCGAAATCTTCTTCAACATTCGCGAAGCCAGTTACTGTCTTGCCTTTCGCCAGATACTCGCCGTTCGAGAGCTTAGCGTAGCGCAGAATGGCCGTACCGTGGCAGAGTGCCGACGTTACCTTGCCGGCTTCGTAGAACTCGACAAACTTCTGCTGCAAGTCGGTCGCGTTTTCAAAGGTGAACATAGGGGCTTGTCCACCGGTAATAACAATCGCGTCAAAGTCATCGAGCTTTAGTTCGGAAACTGGCTTTGTGGTATCGACCAGTGCCCGTAGCTTCTCAGTATGAATGAAGCCCTGCGAGATCAGGTCGGTTGACGAATAGCCGCTGGCATCGTTAGGGTCGCTCATGGCGTCGGGCTCGCACTTACCACCGTTCGGGCTGAATACCTCGACTTGGTAGCCTTTTTCGGCAAATTCGTAGTAGGGGTGCGTCAGCTCGCTCCACCAGAAACCGACCGGCCAGCCGGTTGTTGTTGACACCGCTGGGTTGGAGATCACCATTGCAACGCGCTTGGGGCGTTTGGGACTGACTACGTTTGGGTCTTTCAAACTCATGATAGATAAGCGTTCTAAATTGTTAAAGAATCATCTCTTGGGCTTGTGCAAATCTAGAGCGGATATATACCTTTGTAAATATATATACAAAGAAGTGTGCTACTCTCAAATTATAGAGTGTTTGATAATCAGCTATTTATCTTATGCCTGACTTTATCTATAAGGGTAAGTTGTATTACAACCCGGTCGAATTGGCGATGGGCCATATCGGCGGCACCTGGAAAATGCCCATTCTCTGGCGGCTGAACAAGCAGGTGATGCGGTACAGTGAGCTAAAAAAATACCTACCGCACATTAGCCATAAGATGCTAACAACGCAGCTTCGGGAACTGGAGGAGCACGGTTTTGTTAGCCGAAAAGTGTATCCGGTAATACCCCCGCATGTGGAGTACAGTATCATCGACAAAGGCCGACGAGTGATTCCCATTATTGAGGTCATCCGGACGTTTGGCCGGGAATTGATGGGTGAAGCTGGCGTTAAGGAATTGCCCCAGGCGGGTACATCTTGACTACATTCGGCTGCACCGGGATGAACGGCTGCGGGTAGGGGGTTCGATTCAATGGGGCTGGATGACGGCATCGCAGTTACTCTTAAAGCATTGAACTTACCCCCGCCGGCACAATCTAACTTTTCGGTTACAAGATTCATCGCCCGGTTCGATTGATCCGTCTCCGTTTTTGCTGTCAAGTACAAAGGCCAGTCGCACTATACCGGACTGGCCTTCATTGATAATGATACACGCCAGCACTGACTTATTTCATCGTCATTATCTTCCAGCCAATTACGTTTAAGGGCACTATTTTCGCCATGTGCTGCATCGAATCGGGTTTACCATCCGTCCAAATCGGATGTACGACGGCTTGTTGGCCATTCATGAGAAATTTGTCAATGGAGGTGTTGATCTTGCCAGAATTGTATTGCAGTGATGCTACGATGTCTCGTCCTGGAACCATCTGATTGTGCAAGCGCCATTGAATACCCATGACAACTTGAGACGGGTAGCTTTTCTTGCTGTGCTGGCAGAATCACCACTTAGCAAAAACGATTAGAAACTGATAAGGTAGCCACAACCATGCGATATCGGAAGCCGTCATTTTCGAAAATCTGCCTGACCAATAGGATTGAAACGTAGGTCTGTGGCAGTGGGCTATTTCGGCAAACTCCTACTGCCCTGGTTTGTATGTTCAGACCTCAACCAACGAGGAGGTCTTTTCTGCCCTTACATTTGCCGCGTTTAGCGTCTGTAACTCCTGCGCCAGACCCTTGTACATGGCCGGGTTGAAGGGAGCCATGAATTCGGTGATGGGGTTACGGGTCCGACGGGTTGGCAACCCCATGTCGCGCATAAGCTCGTCGGCGTGGTGGAACGAAAACGGAATGATGCATGTACCCGATGCGCTGCTGTGCGGTGCACGTTGCCGTAGCCAGTCGTGGTGCAGACCAATCTCCCGTTTCATGGCTACGGTACCGGGCAGATTTAGCTGACCTTTGAAATACTGAGCGGAGTAATGCGCGGCCAGTTCGGACGTAAAGGGGGTGAACAGCGAAGGATTATAACCCACGAACGAAAGATTCGGTACGTCGGCGGGCAGTACATTGCGGTACAACTGGAACCAGCCCCTCTGATCACGAAGGCGCTGACGTACCAATTCGTCAAAAAATGGCACCGTCTGCCGGAAACCCGTTGCGAAGATGACCTGATCGGCCACAATGTGCCGGCCGGTGTTTAGCACTACTCCATCCGGCACAAAGTGAGCGATCTCGCCGTTCGCCAGTTCGATTTCGCCCCTTGCCGCCCGCTCGTAGAAGTTGTCGGAGGTTAGCCCGATGGAGCAGTTGGCAATGCTATCGAAGGGCTTGTCGGGCAAGAGGCCGCTTTTGCGGAGCTTTAACTGAGTTGCTACAAGCCTGCCTAAACCTTTCACCAGCAACCCTGTAACGGGTTTGCCCAGTGGCCCATGCAAAAACCGATGGATACCATACAGAGACCGGTAAGGAAACAGTGACTCACCCAAGCGGTGGAGCAACAGATACTTGACATTCAGCCCCCAGAAGATACGGGGCATCTTCCATTTAGCCTCGCGGTAAATGCAAACCGGCCTGCGGGATACATTGCTTACCTGCGACAGGATATCGTGGGCTGATTTGGCGAAGCCGACGACGGCTACTTTTTGCTGCCGGGCCGCGTCGAGGTGCTGCTGACGGAACTCGGTACTGTGCAACACCGTTCCCCGAAACAAATCGCGCCCTGGAATCCGGGGAATATTTGGTTCGCTGAACACGCCGTTGCAAACTACTAAGTAATCGACAACTGTCTGGTTGGGTTGCCCCTGTTGCCGGGTGTGAAGCAGCCAGCCGTCCTGTCCGCCATCGAGAAGCTCCGCCCGCTCCACTATGGTACCGAACCGAATTGAAGGCAGGAGGCTGAAGTGCCGGGCGTAATCAGTCAAATACGCCTGTACCTGCTGACCGGTGGGCCATTCGGGGTAGTGTTTAGGCATCGGAAAATCCGAGAACGTGTACGTATCGCGAGTATTCTGTGTCGTTACGTTCGGGTACCGACGGGTCGAGGCCCACACCCCGCCAAGTTCACTTTCCTTTTCAAAAACCACGACCGAGAAACCGTGTTCACGCATGGTTTTGGCCGTTACTAGGCCACTCACGCCCGCGCCGATAATACCAACTGTTTGCGTTTTCATGCTTGTTTAAGGTTTAGTAAGTGCGTTTTTTGGCAACTGCCTACCGCATGCTCATAATTACTCGTTCGGCTCGGCTAAGTAGACCTCAATAATCCGGGGCGTCATCGATACAATCCGGATGCCACCGTACTGATCCGGCGTTTCCGTGTTGTGATCAATTATTCTAAAAAGGTAGATTTCGCCCGGTTGGTAATTAGCGATTTCCGTGAAAGGGGATATAGCCTCATGCTCCCAGTAGATTTTAAAAAGTTCAGGCCTTCCTTTCACCCAGGTTTCGACCGAAGCGGCTGAGTGCTTGGTTTTATTGAAGTAGGTCGTTTCCATTTTAGACCCGGCATTGAAGGCATGGGTGAGTTCAGCCCAGAGTGTATTGGCCGTTTCCAGTTTAGTGTTGTGGTACAGATTGAAATTAGTCTTGTACGTGTTCGCTGCCGCCGTATTGTTCAGGTAGTTAAAGCTGTTTAAACCCCCGCTCTTAACCGAAAATACCGTCGGAATCAGGTTGGCATTGGTGCCGACTGGATACGTTGGCCACGTGATCCGCCAGGCGCGGCATCGGGTATGGGCAAACAAATCATTAGCTGGAACGTACGTCTGCTCGGTGATGGTCGGCAGGGGCAAAGACGGACCGTTTTTAATAGTGCCTCCGAGGGCTGCCGGCGTAGCATTGGCAACAGTCGGGTCGATGGCAGGCGTTGTTTCCTGCCGCGTGATTGATTGGTCTTCACAGCTGAAAAAGGCTCCTACCAGGAGGGAAAAGGCAATTGCTTGTTTCATAGATTTCATGTTCGTATTTTTTTTAAGGTTTTGTCCCGTTTGGGTGATGCAAAATTGGCTCATCCGGCAGGGGGTAATCCATACAACCTTGTTTGTATTTTTAGGAAATACGGCGTTCTTTTGGTATACCTTCCTGCCCTTTTTATGAAACCTTGCTACTGTCTCTGCCTGCTGTGGCTAATGGCCGCTTCGGTGAGGGCGCAGGCGAACCCGCCACCGATGATGCTACGTTCCGATGGTACAAGTGAGGTGTCGATGCGGGGGCATTTGTCGCGCTTTGTCGATTCAACGGGTCAACTGAGCATCCGGCAGGTGATCGACCGTCAGCAGACGGGTCAGTTTCGGCCCACCGTCAGCCTGACCGACCGCCAGGATTTCGGCTACAACACCACCGCCACGCACTGGCTCTATTTCGAACTGGTGGCTCCCACCAACATACCCAAGCCCGTTCGGTTGATGCTCGAAATCGAATACGCCAATCTCGACGAACTGGAGCTACTTGAAGTCAGCCACGGAACCATTCGATCGCTGGGGGTGACGGGCAATCACTTCGTATTCAGTCAGCGACCTTATCGCAACAACAACTACGTCTTTCCAATCCAGCTCCGGGCCGGGCAAACGGCCGGGTATTACCTGCGCTTGCGCCAGCCCTACGCTATCTTGTCGTTCTTCGTGCGACTCTGGCATCGCCCGGCGTTTCTGGCCTCCGACCGCAGCGAATACTTCCTATGGGGGATGTTCGTCGGCATCATCTGCATCGTGGCCGTGCTGAATCTGGTGATGCTCCTGGCCCTGCGCGACTGGATTTACTTTTGGTACAGCCTATACCTGCACTTCATCACGATGCACCTGTTTTCCGACGCAGGACTGGGCTTTCAATACCTCTGGCCTACCCTCCCGCACCTGAACGACTACCTGCCGGTGTATCTCTACGTCTGGGCCGCTATGGTGGCCCAGCTCACATTCATGCAGTACTTTATCCGCCAAAACCGCCACAATAGCCGAATTTTCAGATGGGCAAACGGCTTCAAAGCGTTCGTGACGTTTGCGCTGGTTGCGGCCATAACCGTGCAGTGGCTTGGGGTGCCGGGACGCGAACAGTACCTCTACCGGGTGGTATCGCTGACAACGTCGTGCTTCGTAGTGGTAGTCACTGGCCTGACGATTCTCAGCCTGCTGGAACCGGGACGCCGTACCGGAACTCGTGAACCCATGGTACGGTACTATGGATACGCCTTGGCCGTGCAGTTCATGGGTTATGGACTGGTAGCAACGATCAATTTCTGCCAGGGTCAGGGCTGGATGCTGCCTTTTGATGTAGAAACTTACATCGTGCTGGGATTGACTGTGCTGATTGATCTGGTGTTCTTTACCTACGGATTAGCTTACCGCTACACCCATGCCCAGCACCGGAATCAGCAACTCGAATTGAACGTACTCCAGAGCCGACAGCAGGCTCAGCAACAGGTTATTAACTCGCTGGAAGACGAGCGCCGACGACTCGCCCAGGATCTCCACGACGACATCGGACCCCTACTGGCAACGGCGAAAGGTTACCTCTCCCGACTCGACCGGACTAGTCAGGCAACGCCATTACAACAGGCTCAACGACTGCTTGATGAAGCCGCTGACGAACTCCGTACACTCGCTCATCAACTAATGCCCAGGGCATTAGAGCAAAACGATTTAGTTAATGCCATTGCTGAAGCCAGCCGGGTGTTAAGCCGCCGGGGGATTCCGGTAGAATTTGTGAGTGCGGGGGAGGTGAAGCCACTGGACGGGCAACGGGCGCAGCTGGTATTTAGCATGGCCACCCAGCTCATCCGCAATGCCCAGCGCCACCAACGCGTTACCGATGTTACGGTTCAACTGCTTTATCATGACAACTACCTGACGCTGTCGGTGGAAGATAACGGCCTGCCAACTCCGATCGCCGACACGGACCGAGCCAACCTCCGGGCTAAAGCCGACCTGTTGAAAGCCGACCTGCTGATCGATAGTACCGACGATGGCAATTCTGTAATGCTGAGCGAAGTCATCACTAATCCGGTTCCGGCATGATTCGTAAGCTACTCGTATTGTTCGGGCTGATCGTGGCCGCGCTGCTGAGCTTAACGGCTTACCACCTGGCTTCCGTTAAGTCAATGGAACCGCAGCTGGTTCCTATTACCCACTGGGAAGACCGGAGCGGGTCAGCTACCATTCGGGACGTACTGCGGGTTCGTTCCTTTACACCCGTGCGTCAGCACCGGATCAACATCGGCTATACAGAATCGGTACATTGGTTTCGCATTCGGTTAGCCACTAGTGATCAGTTGACGGAACGGTCACTTGAGATTCGCAACCCTACCATCGATCGGCTCGAACTGTTCCAGGTAAACGATTCAATCATAACCTCGCTCGGTCAGGCGGGCAGCCGGTTACCCTTTGCCCAGCGCCCCTCACCGACCAAAACATTCGTATACCTGCTGCCGGTGGACGCGGTGCCCTACCGGACCACGACCGACTTTTACCTTCGGATCGACAAACGTTACGAAAATCTGGCCACCGAGTTAACGGTCTGGCAAACCAGCGATCTTGAAGACCGTGAACAGCGTGAATACTTTCTGTGGGGCATCTTTGCGGGCGTAGTGGGGCTGGTTGTACTGCTGGCGTTCTTGTTTTACGGCGCAACCCTCGACCCGGTTTATAGCTGGTACGGTCTATATATCCTGGGGCTTGCTTTGCGGCAGTTTGCCGATACAGGGCTGGGTTTTCAGTATCTCTGGCCCAGGCTTCCCGCTATCAACCAACCCGATGCCGTTATTGAAGCCCTTTGGCTGTACATTCCAGCGCTGCTCCAGTTTCAACAGTATTTTCTACGCCTGCGTACCGAGTCGAAACGGGTGTTCTGGGCCACTCAGGTTTTCAAATGGACATTTGCCGGGCTGTTCGTTGCGCTGGTAGTCGGTCAGTTAATGGGTCTTACCGAAACCCACACGGGCGCTTACCGACTTATCACGCGGGTGCACACGATATTGGCCAGCGGAGTCTTTCTGGTGTTTATTGCCGTTGCAATTGTGGGGCTGAGAACCACCGCTGCCGTAACGCGGCTATATGCTGCCGGGCTGAGCATTCAGATGGCTGGGCAGTTACTGATCATTATCCAGAACACAATGCGGAATCAGTCCGATGGCGTTTTTTTCGTGGATGCTTACATGCTTCTGATCGTCAACTTTTTTATCGATCTGGTCGTACTCTTTTACCTGCTGGCCTACCGCTACCGAAGGTCCATCGACGACGAACGGCAACTACAGATTAGCCTGGCCCAAACCCGGCAGCAAACCAACGACGCTATCATCGACGTATTGGAATCCGAACGCCAGCAAATCGCCCGGCTGCTTTTGACTGAGGTGGGGGGGCGACTAACCAACACCCGCGCCATGCTGACGGCTCTCCCGCCCGTACCCTTGCTTAGCGAAGCCGTTGATCTGCTTGATAAAACCGACGCTAACCTCGACCAGATCCTGCGCGATGACCTGCCTCCTGATTTGATGCAGAAAGGCTTGCCAGCCGCTTTGTCAGAACTAGTTGAGCGGTGTTGCCGGACCAGTGACTTTCGGCTGGTCTTCCAGGCCGAAGGCTGTCAGCCCGCTCCCGGCCAGCTGCCCGTTTTGAGCGCCACCGAAACCCGGCAGCTATACCGAATGACCAACGAACTGATTGCAAACAGTATTCGGCACGCCAAGGCTACCGAAGGCCTTGTGTCACTTCAGTGCACCTCGGCGGGTTGGCAACTGATCGTGTCAGATAACGGACAGGGTTTCGACGTGAAACAAGCGCTGATCACCGGCGGCATTGGTCTGAAAAATCTCTATAACCGCGCCCAAACCATCGACGCGACGGTGCAGCTTGACGCGGGCCCAACCGGTACAACGGTGCGTTTACTTCTGCCTAAGAAAATACAAACAAGTTAGTATTTTAGGCACCGGCCCGCTCGTCTACTTTTGAGTAATATCAAAGAGTCTATCAAATTCAGCAACCGTTGCGAACTGCCATTACCATAGTCGTGCTACTCGTTCTAGCCGTTTGTTCGGTTCGCGGCCAGCCAACGTACCACGTGAAGCCGGGTGTAAGCCATTCGCTGGATGGTTTCGTGGCGCATTATGAAGACAGTACGGCCCGGCTTTCTATCCGGCAGGTAACAAACTACCCGTTCAGGGTCCTACCCGGCAGTCTGCTTAATGTGGGGTATACGGCTTCGCACCACTGGCTGCGTATTCGCCTGAGGAGTCGAAGGCCCCAAACCGTTTTTGTCGAAGTGGACAATCCACGCATCAATATCGTCTGGTTTTACCAATTGACGGGTGGGCGGCTCGTTCGCCAGGTTCAGACGGGCGACGCTCTGAGATTTGAGTCAAGGAGGTTTCCCAACTATAACTGGGTGTTTCCGGTCGAACTGGATGGTAAATCGCCGACGGACGTGCTCATTATGGCGGCCAAGCGGTACGAGGTACTGGGCCTGCGGGTTCGTTTATGGGACGCCGGTACGTTTGACCAAAAAGACCGACGTTCGTATCTTTTGTGGGGGTTGCTGACCGGCTTCACCGTCCTGATTTTGCTGATCAACGTAGTGGCGTTTGCGGCTACGCGCCAGGCCGTTTACGGCTGGTTTATCTGCCTGATACTTGCCATTAGTTTCCATATCTCAGCCCAATCGGGACTAGGGTTTCAATATCTATGGTCCGATGCGCCCGCCTTCAACCGGCTTGATCCGCAACTGCTGTCGGGCTGGCTGATTATGCTCAGTCAATTGCAGTTCATGCAGCACTTTATTGGTCAGCAACCCGGTCAGAGCCGCGCGTTCTGGGTGGTGCAGGTGTTTAAATACGGCTTAATTGCTTTGCTCGGGCTTAACATCCTGCTGCGGGTAGGGGACGTATTCCCACAAAGCCACTTCCAATGGACGTTCAATGCAACACTGGTATTCACCGTTATGAGCATCCTGCTCGCTTTCTGGTCAATCTCTGAACGGATTCGCCGGCGCGAAAAAATAGTGTTGTTTTATACCTTCACTTTTGCAGTTCAACTGATTGGCTATCTACTGGTTTTTCTCATTAATCTTGCCTTTACCCAGGGCCGAGAGCCGCTGTTTCAGATTGACAGTTACGTAGTCGTTGTCATTAATTTTTTGTTTGACCTGCTGATTCTCTCATCGGGTATTCTCTTTTTCTGGTTTCAGACCTACCAGCGGCAGAACGAACAGCTCCTGACGACACTCCACCAGCAGGAGCAAGCGCAGTCGGAACGGATTATTGAAGCCCTCGAAATTGAGCGGAACCGGATCGCCGAAGACCTCTACGACGATGTCGGCGCTATCCTTTCTACGGCCATCAGCTACGTATCAAATGTGATCAGGAAGCCCGAAATACGCGAGCGGTTTCCGCTGCTGACCGACGCCCGTCAGCTACTGGATCGAGCCGTGGAAAACCTCCGTACGGTGTCGCATAATCTGATGCCGAAAAACTTTGCGGAACTGGGTTTGGCCAGGTCGCTGGCGGAAACAATCGACAAAGTAGCTGCCAGTACCGACATTCGGTTTGAATACATCGTGGCCGGTACAGAACGGCGTCTGGATGCCAGCACGGAGGTTCAGGTTTTCCGGATCGCCGTCGAGCTAATCAATGGTATTGTTAAAAGCGCCGGAGCCACCCAAGCTACATTGCAATTAATTTTTGGAACCGATAGCTTACAACTGATGGCAGAAAACGACGGTCAGTACGCTCCGCAGTATAATAATCTACATGCTAAAGTGGCCTTCATCAACGGCAAAATCGACACAGATATTGGCCTCGAAAGCGCTACCGTCTTTATTGAAATACCTTACCAAATCGTTCGCCCACATGGAAACCTTCATTAAAATCCTGATCGCCGACGACCATCAGTTGTTCAACGATGGTATGAAGATGATGCTTTCGGCCGAAGACAATCTGCAGATTGTCGGGCAAGTGTTCAGCGGTAAAGACGTCTTAGATGCCGTTCACCGGCTTCAGCCCGACCTGGTGCTGCTGGACATCAACATGCCCCACCTTAATGGGCTGGATGTGGCCGGTAAGCTGCTCAGTAGTTATCCGAATGTACGCGTGATTATGCTTACCATGTACAGCGACCGTAAGTTTGTCGACGACTGCCATCGACTGGGCGTTCCGGGTTACATCCTGAAAAACTCCGGCGTGGATGAGGTACTGAACGCGATCGACACGGTGCTGGCCGGAAAGCGCTACTACGATCCCAAACTGACCAAAAGCACAACGCCCAACCAGCACGCCGACGATTCGTTTCAGAAACAATTTCAGCTAACCAAACGCGAAATCGAAATCATTGGCTTGATTGGGCAAAGCTTTACCAACGAAGAAATTGCCGATAAACTGTTTCTGAGCGTCGCTACGGTAAAAACCCACCGTAATAATATCAACCTGAAGCTGGGCTTCAACAAACCCGCCGATCTGGTGAAGTTCGCTGTCGAACATGGCTTGGCCTGATGATTCGCGTGTCAATAAAAACAATTGAAACACTTGCTAACTACTTAAGTTTATTTATTATAGAATAAAAAAATTTTGTGAATACACAATCAACAAGTCCGCTTAAACGATTGCTTATCGTGATCGTTTTGGTCTTGTTCCTCTTACTGGCGGTGCGCTTGAATCAATACGAGCTGTTAGCTGACTATCTGCTAACGCTGGTTGATCAGCTGAAAACAAGGCGATGAACGTAACCCGAAGGGGCTAGTTAAGAAGCCGACTTGTTGATAAGCCGTTGATAGAGGCTCACTTTTCGTTCCAGATCTCTGACTAATCGATGGTAGAGTTGCTGACGAAGCTGAAGCATTTCGGCTTTTGAATAACTGCCTTCCTCGACTTGGCCAAAGGCCCTTACGTTAGTAGGAATATGGATAACTTCCAGCGTATAGCTAACCCATACAGCGGCTTTAGAATTACTGGGTATTCTACGGCCCTGACTCATGCCCCAACTTTTGGACAAGGCCACATCAGTCGGGTCAATGGTTCTTTGAAGTTGTCCCATGGAGAGGTAGTAGGAAACGTAAAATGAGTTGAAGCAGTAACTAAAACTAGTCCAAAAAGGATATGTTAATCTCTTGGCTATACCAATACGATAGGGTCACAAATTTATTCTATCCATTTTTTATCTGTAAATAACTGATTATTAGGAGTAAGAGCTGGGTTTTTGTAGCTTTGATGTATAGCAATTCCACCTATTGTTGAACCACACCATGTCTCAAGATCGTCAGTATGCATATAATTCATTCATCAAAAATATTTATCTAAAAATTCCAGGTGGCTACCGGTTTCGACACCAGTCGTACGGCGACGACGAAGGGAGTCTTTTTCTGGGCCGTCAAGAAATACTAGCTTCGTTTGTCGATATTCTGTGCAACGGCAGTAATCAGGGGGCTTACCTGGTGACCGGTTACCGGGGCATGGGCAAAACCAGTTTTGTCAATAAAGCACTCACCCAATACAAAAGCCAGAAAACGGCCAATGGGTTCTGGCACAAATGGAATTTGTGGGTTAGTAATCAGGAAATAAACTCACATAAGGCTATTAACGACTTTCGGTTGAGTTTGGCGCAGTCGGAACTAAAAGAAGTCGATATCCTGAAGCACATCGTCAATCAATTAATTGACAAAGTTGAACACCACCGCGACTTTCAGCTGGTACGCTGGTTTAGTCTAAACAATGTCTTTAGTTGGCTCTGGCCACTCATTACAACAGGATTTCTGCTGATAAATTTCAGCTTGGTATACTCCGGCGGGCAGTCAACAGCTGCAACTAACACAGATTCGTCGGAATTAAAAACAGTTATCGAAAACCTGCTGGGTATTGTCTCATTGTCGGCTCTGGCTACCCTTTTCTTGTATAAGATAGCCGACTGGTTACACGCAAAGTATTTACAGAACATACCAAGAGGACGCCGGGCTATGGAGGCGTTTCTTTTGATGGCGGCCGCGTTTTGGCTATGGCTTTTCTTCTGCGTTCGGTTCGTATTCTACTCTCCCGACACTGAAAAAATAGTGCTTTACCTGCTTGCCTTCGCGGGTATTTTCGCTCTTACGATAAAGTTTATCACCTTTTTTGGAAAGCGTAAGTATCAGACTATCAAACAAATACACACTAGTTTGAAGCTGTTGCATAGTCGTTGCAACGCGCAGGTAACCAGCGAAGATCAGTTTCGAGATACGTTCTCGTCGTCGGTGGCAGCTTTGTTTAAAAAAGATGTATTGATTTACCCAATCGCTAATCCGAGGGAGATCGAAACCGAACTCATAGCCATTATAGGACAACTTAAGCCCTACATGGAATGCATTTTTGTGTTCGATGAACTTGATAAGGTGGACCCCAATTCCGACTGGCTATCGTCGAGCGATAGCGCGAAAAAAGGCAGTGACCAGTATACGCTGCTTAACGACCTGCGCGAACGTCGTCACCTGATTACTCACATTCTTGGCTCGCTCAAATACTTTATTAACGAAGCTCATGCCAAGTTTATCTTCATTGCCGGTCGTGAGATGTTCGAGGCCGCCTTGGCTGATATCTCTGACCGGCAGTCGTCTATCAGCAGCATCTTTCATCGGGTTATTTACGTCGATAGCTTTCTTAAAGACCAGTCGGATGGCGAAACGATGGCGTCAAGCATCGGTGTTCTTGTCGAACGGCGGCTTGCTCAACTCTTGCTGCCCGCCCTGGCACCCAAATCAAATGCCCTACCACTTAGGAGTTTCAATAGGTCAACAAATCAACCAGGTCCCCAACCCAGCTTTTTTTTGGACTACTACCAGTACCTTACCGGAACAGGCAAGTATGCGACACGAGCCATAACCGACCCACCAGCGCTAAGTACGAAAGAAGCGCAAAAAATCATTTCTACGCTACAGAATTTTCTGGTATTTTTGGTCTACCGTAGCAATGGATCTCCCAAGAAGGTGACCCGACTGCTCGAAGAATTTGTCTCGTGTGAGAGCCTGGTAATGAGCAACACCCTCACGAGTCGAAATATTGTCTTTGGGGAATTACCCGCGTCGGGTATACCTACGCACTACCTCTATTTTTCCCACCACGAGCAGTACAAATTAGGCTTTACTGCCTACCTTTTTCAACCGTTTCTGACCATGTACAGCACGTTCATGAAGCAGTACAGCGATAGTACGCTCGTATCAACGCCCTATCTGATTGACAACCTTATTAAGTTTCACCCGTTTGCGTTCTCGGCCCAAAACCTTGAACTTATCCCTGAAATTCTGTCCACTAACAAGTCCCCTATTTCCAGACCTTTCCTAGAGGAACTGATTACGTTTCTAGCCCAGAACCATATCCGCCGTACCGAATCGGGCCTGTTCGAATACAAATTCTACGACCGTACCCATAACGAGATTACCTTTATTTCGAAGATTTTTGAGGACGATGCCGCTGCCTTTAACTTTACGCTCGACGAAAATTTCTCAGTCAAAGCCCACCTGATTGCCAAAATACGGCAACTGCGCGAAACTCACAGTAATAAGGGAGAGTACGAAGCTGGGGCCGAAAATCCTGTAAGTTCCATCATTTTCCTGAACCGAATGCTAGGCGATGTCCGGTTTCAGGATGAGGAGTATGAAGATGCCATTGTGTCATATCAGGATGCCATTCAGATGCTGACCCACGAACGGCTTGAGTACGCTAATTACCTCATAACATATGTGCGGCTGAAACTGAAGCTGGGGCTCACCTACGAAAAAATTAAAGCTCACGAGTTTGCGCTGGGTCATTACGCCGGGGTTATCGAAGAGGCAGGCTCAAAAATGTTTGAATTCGCCAGCAAACACGATGTGGTGTACCGCGAACTGCTGATGCTGGTGATGCAGTCGTATTCAGCCACGCTCTATCTACAGGAGAAACTACAGGAGGGTATCACGTTTCAGAAGATCAAGAACGTGATGGATGGGTTTACCGGGCTGGTGCGAGGCTTTAAACTCGATTATGACAATCGTGACATTTTAGTAGCCTCCTTTTATGGCAATGTTGGCACGGCTCTATACTACAAAAATATAGTACTACCCCAGAAGGTGAACGAACTACGCTTCGACGTTCTCAACGAAAAAAAGAAGCTCATTCCTGCCGACCCGGCACAGGCCGTACTAGCTGCCAACCGTTTGGCCAGAAAAGAACAGGCCGCCGAACAAGCATTACTAAACTGCTTCCCCCCCCATCCACAGATAGAGCCTGAATTTATCAGGGCCTCCCTGAAAGAGCTGGTCACTATCGACGACCCAATTCACAGGATTCACCCAGACGCTCGGATTTCGTTTTCAACCTACCTTTACTATAAACTGACCCTGCAGAAATTACTGGGGTGTACAACGAAGATAGAACTGGGAGAAATCTTAGGAGAGTGCCCCAGATTAATTTACTTTCAGGACGGGCAAGCGTCTTACCGCAGTCTGCAGCAAATTAGGCGGCTTACAAGTATTGGTCATGCTTTGGCCAAACTGGGCGACTATCTACTGCCTTTAGCTCAGCGTAAGGTAGCGGCGACAGATGCTTTAGGTTGTTTTTATGCTAGTAATGAATCGGATGGTCCGCTTGAAGCGAAAGCTCGCGAAAAGCTACTGACAAACTATTTTGTCGGCGATGCCGCTAAAAAAGACTTAAACGGTACCCTTCATCCCCGGCTTATCGTTCACATCTATTATTTGGCGAGCCTGTTTTTTCTGGATGGTGCCGAAACCGCTAATGGCGCCTTCCAGCTTCGAAAAATCCTGTTTACCCTGCGGTCACTAAAACTCACCATTAGCCCTACGGATGGTAATGGTACGCCCGTGAATGAGGTTCTGAATAGCCTTGAAGCCAATCTGGTAAAGCGTATTCTTGAACTATCGAGCTGGATGAGCCACTCCTCTGACCGCCCGCAGTTGTCGAAAACCAAGAAGTATGTAGCTATTAACACGCTCCGAACCCCCCACAGTGTGTCGAGCCAGTTGTACGGTAACCTCTCCAACAGCCCCGACTCCAAAGAGACCGTATTAGCCTATGCCTTGCTGCGTACCCAATACCATGAGTATAACCCTAACACTGATTCGCTCTGGGACTGTTTCGAGACCCATTCTGAACGCAAGCTGCTATCTCCATACGGTAGCATTGCCCACCAGATTATTCGGCTAATGGAATTGGAACTCCACACCAACATGAATTACAAGCTGCTGAACACTTACATTAGCACAAGTTTACAAACGCTGATTTCTGGTAATGATATACCCGTTATCATTGGCAACACAGCGACGCAAATACCGTTCGGTCTAGTTCACGACCCGGATAAGCCAGATGACCAAGACAATTGGGAAGATACCTACTTCTATGCCTGCAACTTGTACAACGTTCTTCGGGGTGAATACGTTGAAGGACCGGACGCCGGAAGTGTGGAAGAGAAATTCAATGCTGTATTGAATTGGTTTGCCAATCGCTACAAAAAGTCTAATAACGGGCAAATGGATTCCAAAGATCGGGAGGGTTTTCAGAACTGGGTTCGAGAGTATGCTGGATTAGTTGTCAACTCCATCTTTAACCTGATTCAGGTTGACCGGATCATCAACACGTACGGCATTAACTACATCTTAAGTTATTCCTACATGGCTAAGGTTCACCATCACCTCGGCACCTGGCTCAAGCACCTACACCTTTGCCGCATCCTGCAACAGAAATGTGCGTTAGATATTGAAACTGACACCTTACTGAACGAGCTCATCGGGCCGCAGATGACCAGTTCACTCGACACACTTACATCGTATCAGGTCGCCATTCAATATTATTATCAGGCCATTCAACTCCATAAAGAAGGAAATGCTTATAGGCACCAAATTAATAATTTGATCTACTTAGAAGATGATTACAACGATAACCTGTACCACTTTGGGGCAGCTCTCGAACGGTTTCGAATTAACTCCGGTTCGGTCCGTAAACAGATTACCTCTTTAAAGCAGGAACTCCAAAAAGCCAGCATGTATAAGTATAACACCTACATAGGCAAAGAATCTTGACGTGCTTACCGATACTAGTAATTATTTCAGCACAATTAGGCAGTTGTTAACTGCCTAATTGTTTATCGCTTTAGTACGCAAACGCTTTCTTGTAACGATAATTGGTCTTGAGTGGCACCATGCCAAATGCCGTCATCGTTTAACGAGTTTAGCAAGCTGCCGGTTGACCTTGTCTACATTGAACAATTCAGGATTGAACCGCCCGCCCATCCACGCCAGCGTTTCAGCCCGTTCTGGATGGCCTTTGTCTTTCAATACCGTCAGCAGCTCGGCATAGCCCCACACTCCTCCGCAGTCCTCGGGTGGACAGTGGCGTGCCCCCTCCAGGCAGACCGGATAGCTTATCCCCCGTTCGGCCGGTAGCCATTGCTCGATCTGTACGCTAGGCTCCCAGCTATCCCCAAAGTCGTAGAGGTAATGAAAGCCCGAATCCGTTGGGCTAAGCTTTTCCTTCAGCAGAATACCCGTCTCATCAAGCGGTTCCTTATCGTATTCCATCAGCATGTCCTCAAAAAGCTGACCAATCCGCTCGTCGTTCACCCGAAACTCGTGCAGGTGCGAGTTGGTCCAGCCCATCACCACCTGTAGCGTATCGTGAAGCTGCCCGAAAGTAATTGATTCACTTACCAACACTCGACGCCAGATAGGTGGCTCCACACCCAGTAAGGTAATTTTCAATTATAGTACGGTATCCTGGAGTACAGAATCGCTTGGGAGATGAATTACTACCGGTTGAGTGCCCGACACAGGATTACGCAAGCGTTCATCAGGTGTTTGATAGTCAAGAGCCTGATGTAGTCGCTTACTATTGTAGTAATTCAACCAGTCGTTGGTGGTCTGCCGAAACACGTCTTCGGTGGGCGGTATGTTCCAACTTAACCCTTCATAGATCAGGTTGCGCTACAGGCTGCGAATGAAGATCGTCACTGAGCTCTTGCCCTGCCGCAGATCGACTGGCAGGCAGTTGTGCTTCTGATAAACCGTGGTTAGCTCGGGGGTTTTGAAAATAGAATCAACGCCAACGACCAGAGCTGGGGGCTTACCATAGTCACCAGTTGCCTGGCTGAGCAGGTTGGCCACCACGTTTGCTTTGAGGGGGCGAAAGACATCCCAGCGAAGGAGTTTTCGACTGGTTAGATTCATGATGCCCACAATCGTATAGGTTTTGCGTTGCCATTTCAATGTGGCCCGGTCCAAGATCCAGCAGTGGGGTAAGGCGGCAGGTGATTGGGGCATTGACGTAGTAGCGACTAAGGCGGTGTTGGACGTTTACAGCGCTGGATCAATGGGTGAGGTCGGTTTGACAGCCATGGCTTTCTTAACCCGTTGCACCGTATCGGTGGAAACATGCCGGACGGTAGCCGTCTGGCGAATGCTTAGCTCCTTGCAAAGGTCTTTCACCACCCCAGCATATTTGGCCAGTAAGTCCTCCTCGCTTTTTGTGGAACCCGAGGGACGACCAAGGCGCTTGCCCCGCCGACGCGCTTCGGCCAAGCCTGAGAGAATCCGTTCGGATAACCGCTCGGTTTCCATCGCGTCGATCTCGATCATCACGGCAATGACGATACTGGTCACCGGATTCCGTTTGCCGTTAGCTAGCAACGTTTCCAGGCCAAGGTTATGAGCATAGATGGAGACGCCAGCTTGGGTAATGGCTTCCATAAGAGCCGGCGTCTCACTACGTCGTCTTCCGAGTCGGGAAAACTCGGTAACCAGCACTTTCTTAATGGCCTTGGTTTTAGAGCTTCTCCAGTTCTGGACGGTCAACGTTACTCCGCTTTGTAGCAGAACCGGTTTCATGAATGATGTGTGCAATGTGATAGCCCTGCTTATTGGCGTAGGCCGTCAGGTCAGCTACTTGCCTGGAATAATCCTGTTCCTTCGTAGAGACGCGGACAAAGAGAGCGACGGGGATCATGATAGGTGGCGTTTAGCCTATGTAAGTTAGGCAATCAGTCCCACAAGCTGGTCAAGATTTATCCGTTATCTTTAGGTTATGATTTCCACCCTCCACTTCACGGGTTTACTGTATGAACGATGAGCAGCGTATTCGTCAACTGCTGGGGCAAGGCGAAGGGCTGACCGTCGAGTTTAAGGAAGCCCATGCTGACCTGCCCCGCTCCTTGTTTGAGACCATCTGCGCCTTTCTCAACCGAGAAGGCGGTACGGTCCTGCTTGGCGTACGCGATAATGGCACCGTCGTTGGCGTTGATCCGGCGGCCGTCACCAAACTGAGCCGCAACTTAGTAGCGTCCGCTAATGACCCCGATAAGCTGTCGCCCATCTGTCGGCTCTTTCCCGAAACGGTTCAGATCGAGGGCAAGACCGTGCTTTATTTCGCCGTACCGCAAAGCTCGCAGGTACACCGTACTAACCGCATCATCTACGACCGTAGTGCCGACGGCGATTTCCGCGTGACGGATGGGGAAGCCACTCGCCTGCTCTACGAGCGCAAGGCGAACTTCTCCACCGAGAACCGGGTCATTCCCTATCTGGAACTGGCTGATCTGCGGGCTGAACTATTTACCCGCGTTCGGCAAATGGCTACCGTTCGCCAGGATGGGCAACATGTCTGGAGTACCCTGTCGGATGCTGATTTGCTCCGCAGTGCGGGTTTGTATCGTCGCGATGGGCAGACCGGTCAGGAAGGCTACACCCTGGCTGCAGTCCTGCTGTTTGGTAAGAACGAAACGATATTGAACGCGCTGCCGTACTACGAGTTTGACGCTATTCTGCGTCAGCTCGATCTTGACCGCTACGATGATCGCGACTACATGCAGAGCAGCCTCTTGGATGCCTACGACCGGCTCATGGCGTTTATCCGCAAGCACTTGGCCGACCCGTTTTTCTTAGACGGAACACAGCGGGTGAGCCTGCGCGATGTCATTTTCCGGGAGGTGATTGTTAACCTGCTGGCCCACCGCGAGTATGGCAGTGGTTACCCTGCCCGGCTCATCATCTACGGCGACCATGTTCTGACCGAGAACGCCAGCCGGACCTACCACAGTGGCCCGCTCGATCCTAACCGCTTTACACCTTACCCGAAGAACCCAGCCATTGCCAACGTGTTTCGGGAGATTGGCTTCATGGACCGCTTGGGCTCCGGCGTACGGCGTATCTCTCAATACCAGCCCGCCTACACGCCAAATCGAGGGGCTCAGTTCATCGAGGGTGACATCTTTCAGACCATCATTCCCATTCCGGTATACCGTGATTTTGACGCGGAACGCCGGTCGTTACAAGGTATTTTAACAAAGGCGGTCGACCGGTCAGCGTCAAATGATACAGTAAATGATACGGTAAAATGGGCGCATGATACTGTAAATCGGTTGTATGATACTGTAAACGACCCGCTTAAAAGCCGACTGAACCAGGAACTTTTTTTGATTGCTCGATCAAATGGTGCTACCTTAAGAGAATTGATAGATGCCGTTAAAGTGGCTCGAATCACCGCAATTCGTGACTTGAATTTGCTGCGCGAGGCCGATTTAATCAGTTTTAGTGGTGCGCCAAAAACTGGCCGCTACGTGCTAACTCAACAGGCCCGTCAACAACTCAATTCACGGATATAATTCAGGGCGGTCTCGAACAAGCAGAATTTCATAAGAAGTACCGAATACGTGATCAAACTCGGTCGTGCCGAAAAAACACCTGATTTATACACTAACTGCCGTGGGACTGGTGCTGTCGTCCTGCAACGATTTTCTGGAAGAAGCACCTACCGGCTCATTAACCACCTCGTCGAACGTATCGAGCCCGGAAATTGCCCGGGCGTTCGTTGACGGCGCGTATTCGAACATTACGACCTGGAACAACGGCGGTGGCGGCTGGGGTGGTAACAACGCGTCGCTGCTCGAATTCCTGACGGGTAAGGCCGACGGGAACTCACAGACCGAAGCTTTCAAGTTCTATGATCTTGAGTACGATGCCCGGGCGTTCTACATTGATAACTGGTGGTCGGGTATGTACTCGGGGATTGCCCGGTCCAATCTGGCCATCCAGAAGATCGGGGAGTTTACTACCCTGCCCGCTGCGACCAAGACGAACATGATTGCGGAAGCCAAATTTCTCCGGGCGCTGTACTACTTTCAACTGGTGCGTATGTTCGGCGATATACCAAAAATTACCTCGCTGATCACGAACCTGGCGGATGTGCAAACAGCCCGTTCGCCGGCCAGGGAGATTTACGACGAGATCATCATCCCGGATCTGCTCGAAGCCGAGAAGTCAACGCTACCCTGGCGTGACGTGGCCGGTCGGGCCTCGATGGGCGCGATCAAGGCGCTGCTGGCCGATGTATACCTGACCTACGCCGGGTACCCGATCCGGGCTGGCAATCAATACTACGCGGAGTCGGCAAAACGCTCGAAAGAACTGCTCGACAATGGTACGTATACGCTCTTCAAGGAATATACGGACATGATCAACCCGGCGAATCGGAACCAGGGCGAGTTCATCTTCCAGGTGCAGCATGAGAAGGACATCCGTAATAACGGCATGACGCCCGTTACGCTGCCGACCCTGCGGGGTATCGCTGCCTACTCCGACGAATACGGTGGCCTGACGCCCCGCAAGGAGTTTGTGGAAAGCTTTGAGAAAGGCGACAAGCGGGCGCAGGAGAAGCAGTTTTTCTACACGTTCTACAAAGGGCACCCGTCAGATTATCCGCTGGGCGATCCGCGTCGGGAGCGGCTGGACCTGGGGGGGTATTACATCTACAAGTATTTTGACAAGCAGGCTATCGACAACGACGCCAAGGCAAATATTAACTTCACGATCTACCGGCTGCCCGATGTCATGCTGATGTATGCTGAGGCCTCGAACCGGGCCGAAGGAAAGCCAAACGCTCAGGCACTGAAAGCCCTGAATGACATTCGGGCGCGGGCGTTGCTGCCACCGGTCACAACGACCAACGTCGACGAGTTCGAGAAGGCGGTCTGGGCAGAGCGATATTTTGAGCTGTGCTACGAAGACAAAATGTGGTTCGACATGATCCGGACGCGGAAGGTCCGTAACGACCTCACCAGAAACTGGGATGATTTTGTAGGTCATACGACGGTCTTCAACAAGACGTTCACGGCGAAGAACCTGCTGCTGCCGATTCCGCAGCGCGAGATCGACAACAACCGGGCGCTGAAGCAGAACGAAGGGTTCTGAGAATGTCTGGCAACAAAAAGCCCCGCCCGGATCCGGGCGGGGCTTTTTGTTAGGTAAGGCTGGCTTATTTCATGCCGTAGCGCTTGCGGAACTTGTCCACGCGGCCGGCCGTATCGAGCAGTACGTTCTTACCGGTGTAGAACGGATGTGACTGCGAGCTAACTTCAATCTTAACGAGCGGATAGGTCTGGCCTTCGAACTCGATTGTATCCTTGGTCTGAACCGTCGAACGCGTCACAAACTTGTAGTCGCTCGACAGGTCGTGGAATACCACCTCGCGGTACTCCGGGTGAATGCCCTTTTTCATGGTATTGCTTTCAGTTTCTTGTCATCTTTTCGGTTTCCGTCCGAAAAGGATTGCAAAGGTAGCGGGTTTCGGGCGGTTACGCAAGTGATTTGCCAGGTTCTTTTTGTGGCTGATTATCAAACGTATAAATCGTAGCCGTTAGCTAGAAATAGGTTCAGTTTAACTTGCTGCTACGGGTATTATTTCATATATTTAGTTACGATTGTACTTCCTCACTGGGGCCGTCAAAAGCTATGCCCATTCAGAAAAAAATTCGCTCTATTATTTTTCGGTGTTCGTCGATGACGATGGCAGGGTAAGTCGCTAAGCTGTAGTGCTTAACAATTCCTTAACCTGTTGAGTAGAGTTTGACTTTTCAAAGTTTGGCCAAAATGGCCGAACTAAGCCGATTGTTTTTCCGTCTAAATCATCAGAACTTTAAGAGCGCATCTAAGTCCCGCATTCAATATTACGACAATATAACCAGCTAACCCCCACACGATTATGTATGTAGCCAAACGTGATGGCCGTCGGGAGTCGGTCAAGTTCGACAAGATTACCGCTCGAATCGAGAAGTTGTGTTACGGTCTTGATTCTACCTACGTCCAGCCCGTTGAAGTGGCCATGAAAGTGGTCAACGGGTTGTACGATGGCGTCAAAACGACCGAGCTCGACAATCTCGCTGCCGAGACAGCGGCTTCGATGACAACCAAGCACCCGGATTACGCAATCCTGGCGGCCCGGATTGCCATCTCGAACTTGCACAAAGAGACGAACAAGTCGTTCTCCAGTACCATCAAACGCTTGTACACCTACGAGGACCCGAAAACCGGCGAAAACGCATCACTCATTTCGAAAGAAGTGTATGAGGTGGTTCGCAAACACGCGGCTCTGCTCGATTCCACCATCATCTACGACCGCGATTACGGGTATGATTATTTCGGCTACAAAACGCTTGAGAAGTCCTATCTGCTGAAGATTGACGGTAAAATCGCCGAACGGCCGCAGCACATGCTGATGCGCGTGGCCGTGGGAATCCACATGGAGGATGTGGAAGCGGCCATCGAAACCTACAATCTGCTGTCGGAAAAGTGGTTCACGCACGCTACGCCGACGCTCTTCAACGCCGGTACGCCGAAGCCGCAGATGTCGTCGTGCTTCCTGCTGACGATGAAAGACGACTCCATCGAAGGGATTTACGATACGCTCAAGCAGACCGCTAAAATCTCGCAGTCGGCAGGGGGGATTGGTTTAAGCATTCACAACGTCCGGGCTACCGGTACGTACATCAAAGGCACCAACGGCACGTCGAACGGTATCGTACCGATGCTGCGGGTCTTTAACGATACCGCCCGCTACGTTGATCAGGGCGGTGGCAAGCGCAAAGGTTCGTTTGCGGTGTATCTGGAGCCGTGGCACGCTGACATATTTGAGTTCCTGGACCTGAAGAAGAACTCCGGTAAGGAAGAACTCCGCGCCCGCGACCTGTTCTACGCCCTCTGGACGCCCGATCTGTTCATGAAGCGCGTGGAAGCCAACGACGTGTGGTCGCTGTTCTGCCCGCACGAGTGCCCGGGTCTGGCTGATTGCTACGGCGATGAGTTTGAAGAGCTCTATGAGCGCTACGAACGCGAAGGACGCGCCCGTCAGACCGTCAAAGCACAGGATCTGTGGTACAAAATTCTGGAATCGCAGACCGAAACCGGTACGCCGTACATGCTGTACAAGGACGCGGCCAACCGGAAGTCGAACCAGAAAAACCTCGGCACCATCAAGTCGTCGAACCTGTGCACGGAGATCATCGAATACACCTCGCCCGACGAAGTGGCCGTGTGTAACCTGGCGTCGATTGCCCTGCCGAAGTTCATCAAGCGTGATCCGGATGGGATGCTCCGGTTCGACCACCAGAAGCTGTTCGAGATCACGAAGGTGGCAACCAAAAACCTGAATAAGATTATTGATCTGAACTACTACCCGGTTGAGGAAGCCCGCCGGTCAAACATGCGTCACCGGCCAATCGGTCTTGGTGTGCAGGGGTTGGCCGATGCGTTCATCATGCTGCGGATGCCATTTGAATCGGACGAAGCGCGTCGCCTGAACGAGGACATTTTCGAAACAATCTATTTCGGAGCCATGACCGCGTCAATGGAAGAAGCCAAGAAGTTCGGTCCGTACGAAACCTGGAAAGGGTCACCCATTTCGCAGGGGATCTTCCAGTTCGATATGTGGGGGGTAACGCCGAAGTCGGGCCGCTGGAACTGGGAAAGCCTGCGCCAGGAGGTGGTTGAGCACGGAGTTCGGAACTCGCTGCTGCTGGCTCCCATGCCGACCGCGTCGACAAGCCAGATTCTGGGTAACAACGAGTGCTTCGAGCCGTATACGAGCAACATCTACACCCGGCGCGTGCTGTCGGGCGAGTTCGTGGTCGTGAACAAGCACCTGCTGAAAGACCTCGTGAAGCTGGGTCTGTGGAACGATGTTATGAAGAATAACCTGATTCGGGCCAACGGGTCCGTGCAGGAGATTCCGGGGATTCCGCAGCACATCCGCGACTTATACAAAACCGTGTGGGAGATCAAGCAGAAGCACATCATTGACATGGCCGCCGACCGTGGCGCCTATATCTGCCAGTCGCAGTCGCTGAATATTCACATTCAGGACTCAAACTTCGGTAAACTGACGTCGATGCACTTCTACGCGTGGAAAGCGGGCCTGAAAACCGGTATGTACTACCTCCGGACCAAGGCCGCTGCTGATGCCGTGAAGTTCACGGTAGAACCGCAGGCTGAGCCGCAACTGGAACCAGCGCTGGCCGAGACGGCTCCGGTGGAGAAGCCGCTCGACTACGTACAGTATGCGAAGGAGCACGCCGTGCTGCAGCCCAAGCCCGAGCCGCTGCCAATGGTTTCGGATTCTGAGCAAAACTATTCCGCCATGACCTGCTCGCTGGACGATCCGGAGGGTTGCGAGATGTGTGGATCGTAGCGTTGCGCTATATATGGTTTAAACACAAATAGCCCTGTAACCAGGGCTATTTGTGTTTAAACCAGGTTGAGTTATCATATTACCGCAGCGTATCCCGCTTCGGCTTACCCAGCGGTACAGACACACCAAACGCCCGCGGATCGCTCGGAGGGGCGGTTCTGCGTTTGCCCTGCTGTTGCTGAATGGTAGCGGCTTCGTTGGGGTTTGGGGGCGACTGCAACAGGGTCCCGGGAGCAGACAACGGCGCATCAACACCAGGAATGGGTGTATGCGTCTGGGCAGAACGCACGGGGCGATTTGCTTTGACCGTATCAATTTGGCCGAAACCCGCCGACAGGGTCGAGCCGCTTATGAAAAGAATGAACACAAGGGAGCGCATGACAGTTTTCAAGTTTGTTGAGTAATAGAACAACCTGTTGAGGTGGCCAACAGTTTTTAAGCTGGATATAGGTAACGTAGTATTTACTAATAATACAAAATAATACTTGTTTATTGCTATTAAATACTCTACCTTAATCGAGGACTAAACGTTCTCGGCCATGAAAATCGTCTTGTTAGTAGTTGCCGTCCTGCTCGGCACGGTTACGGGTAGTTTAGCTCAGTCGGATCAGGAAGCCATCAAAAAAGTGCTTCGTGAAGAGACCGAAGGATTTTTCAAGCGCGACAAGGCAAGATGGGCGGGTGCCTGGGCACACAAACCCTACGTTCATTTTGCGGCTAATTTGTACGGAGGTGATTTTATGCTGATTAAAGGCTGGAATAACCTCGAAAAGCAGTTTGCTAATCAGTTTAAAAGCTCTAAACTGACAGACAAGGTGACCGTGCAGAACGCGAACTACACCATCCATCAGAATGGCAGTATGGCGTTCGTGACCTACGACCAGACCTTAGTGGACAGCCACGGGAAAACTACTTCGAAGGAATCGCGGGTGCTGGAAAAAATTGATGGAAACTGGAAGATTATCAATGTCGTTGCCCTGACGAACCTGAAAGATTTTGGGCTGGCGCAAAAGACAAAGTAAACGCCCCGCTCTGGTTTTAAAGATACTCATAAAACGGTTTGTGCCCTGCTGGTCGGATCAGCAGGGCACAAACCGTTTTTATTGATTCCGGTAGCGGTTCTGCGAGTTACCGAACCGCTTGTCCAGCTGGCGTTTGAGTTTGGCCGTTACGTTGTTGAGCAGATGATCCCAGTTTTCGCCGTCTTCATCCGCAACGACATCGCTGCCCGGTACGCCGTATTTTATGCGTAGTGATTTATCGTTCTGTTGGTGAGCTTCCACCCGCATGTATACTTCGGCCGTGATGACATCGCCACTGTAATAGTGGCGGAGTTTGGCCAGCGCCTGAAGCACCCGATCCCGAAAATCATTGTCTACCGTAAAGTTGACGGCCTGAATATCCAGCCGCACGTCGTCCAGACCTTGTTTTTGGTTATCATTCATTGTACCACGTAGCTATGTTAATACTGAAACTAATGCCAATCCCACTTCTGAGAAGCAGGTCGGCTACTTCTAATAAGACAATGCCCGTGGTTTTTGTTTGCTAAACTGATAGAACAGGGCCGGGATGACTAGCCGGCGTGGGGCTTCACCATCGCTTCCAGCCTGTGGAGGGGCTGCACACCCGATTGCCGCCAGATAATCTTGCCTTCTTTAAACAGAATCAGGGTCGGGACGCTCTGGATCTGGTATTTCTGAGCGGCTGCCCGGCTGCGGTCAATGTCAATCTTCAGGATACGTAGTTTGTCGCCCATTCGATCGGCCAGCTGCTTGAGGGTTGGGGCCTGCATCTTACAGGGGCCGCACCAGTCGGCGTAAAAATCAACCAGTACAGGCTTGTCGCCCCGGATGATTTCCTGAAACGATTCGGTACGTGCTGCATTGTTCATGGCAAAGGGGCTGACGGGTTGATGATGGGCTCGCCAGCAAGTAGATAACAACAGGGCGGGCCCGGCGGTTCTTGACGCTACGGGTCAATACTGTATATTGCCGTAACCTAACCCTACGTACCGTCAATGAACCCCATCTGGTTGCTGCTGGGCAGCATCGCGGCCATTATTCTGCTGAGTTCACGCGTTAAACTCCACACGTTTCTGGTGCTGATTGTGCTGTCGGCCGGCGTTGGCTTACTGGCCGGCATGAAGCCCGAGCAGGTCATGGGCTACATCCGGGCCGGTTTTGGCGAGACGCTGGGCAAGATTGGCCTCCTGATTGTGTTCGGCACTATTCTCGGCAGCTTACTCGACCGCACCAACGCAACGGTAAGCATTGCTACGTTCCTGCTCAACCGCGTCGGGCAACACCGGACACCGCTGGCCGTTACGCTCATGGGGTTTGTGATCGGGCTGCCTATCTTCTGCGATTCGGGTTTCATCGTATTGAGCGGCCTGGTTGTGGCGCTCATCCAGCGGCTGGGTCACAGTCACGTCCGGCTGGTATTATGCCTGGCCGGATCGCTCTACGGACTGCATTGCCTGGTGCCCCCTCATCCGGGCATTACGGCCGCCGTCGGTATTCTGAACGTCGACATTGGCCGGATGATCCTGCTCGGCAGTGCACTGGCCATTCCACCGACGCTTGTTGCATACGGGTGGGCGAAACTGGCCGACCGATGGAATGGGAACGTGCCGTTACCCGACACAACAGCCCACGTAAGGCCGGATGCAGATGTCGCCATGCCCCCGGTGCTGCTGTCGTTTCTCGCTATCCTGATTCCGATCGCCCTCATTGCCGTAAAGCCCATTGTCCTGCTGGACCCCGCAGCTTACCCAGTCTGGCTGGTGACATTGATCAATTTCGCGGGCGATCCGCTCGTCGCCTTATCGGTAGGCATTGCGATCGCGCTGAGCCTGTTCCAGAAGCTGAACAAAGCCTTGCTGAACACGGCTTTCGAGGATGCCATTGTTAAGGCGGGGCCTATTCTGATTATTATCGGTGCTGGGGGTGCGTTCGGCGAGGTTATCAAACACATTGGCCTGGAAACGTACCTGACTGGCTTCGCACAACAATCGGGGACCGGACGTAGTGGGGCCAATTTATGGCTACCGTTCCTGCTGACGGTGTTATTCAAAACAGCGCAGGGGTCATCGACGGTGGCGGTCATATCGGTGGCTTCGCTGGTGCAGCCGCTGCTGGGGCATCTGGGCGTACAAACCGAGTGGGATCGCCTGCTGGTACTGGCCGCGATGGGAGCCGGATCGATGACGCTCTCGCACGCAAACGACGCGTATTTCTGGGTCGTGTCGCGTTTCGGCCAACTGGACACGACCGTTACGTTGCGGACCTACAGTGTTATGTCTTTGCTGATGAGCCTGACTACGTTTCTGGTGTTGTTGCTCGTTCAGGCGCTTATATAGTTTGACTGATACCGTAACGACTGATAATTACGAAATCGTGACTAGTCAAAAGAGCAATTAACTGATCGAACGATTTAGCAAACAGGTTTCGATTAATGCGCTTGTGCTCCTATTACCTGTTTTGACCAATACCAGTTTAGAAGGCTGACGGTTAAGTACGAAAGAATAATAGAAGTCGGCGTCTTTGGTAATCACTATGCGATTGTCACTAGTCGCAATGCGACGTACTTCTTGGTCTGAGGTATCGTTCTGTTGAGGTAGATCCAATGTATGGCGTCGTAGCCACGGTACTGAAAAAAGTGCTTGAGCGTGGGTGGTAGCTGCGCATCAATGATAAATTTCATGCTGCGGCAGTGAGATTGGCACTTTTTAAACGGATGGTTTCAACAGCAAAGAGGAGACAGGCCTGGAGGTCCTCACGCTCCAGATCAGAAAATGTTTGCAACAGATCATCGATGGTATCTCCTCCAGCGAGGTACGCCAGCATCGATTCAACCAGATATCTTTTATTCCGAATAGTCGGTTTGCCATGACCAATATTGGGATTGATCGTAATACGGCTGAGGAGGGATTGATCCATCGCTATATCGAAGTTAAATAGTGAAAATATACGCTCAAAAACGCCCAAGCGGTTGTAAAGCTGGGTTTTCAACCCCGGTTTTTCTGAACGCACCTTGTCCATCTGGCCGTTTTTTTGTATCTTAGCCTGATTCGACAACACCCGCTAATGAACTTTAAACTGACCTCCGAGTTTCAGCCAACGGGCGACCAGCCCAAGGCTATTGCGCAGTTGATCAACGGTATTAAAGAGGGCGAACCATCCCAGGTTTTGCTGGGGGTGACGGGATCCGGCAAGACATTCACAGTGGCCAACGTAGTGGCGGAACTGAACCGCCCAACGCTCGTGCTGAGCCATAACAAGACCCTGGCCGCCCAGCTTTACGGCGAATTCAAGCAGTTCTTTCCGGAAAATGCCGTCGAGTATTTTATCAGCTACTACGATTATTACCAGCCGGAAGCCTATATCGCGACCACCAACACCTACATCGAGAAAGATCTGGCCATCAACGAGGAGATCGATAAGCTGCGGCTGTCGGCGACATCGGCGCTCATGAGCGGTCGGCGCGACGTGCTGGTGGTGGCATCGGTGTCGTGTATCTACGGCATGGGTAACCCCGAAGAGTTTAAGAACAACGTCGTTCGGATTGGGGTGGGCGAACGGTTGAGCCGGAATCAGTTCCTGCACAAACTGGTCGGAATTCTATACAGCCGGACCGAAGGCGAATTTCAGCGCGGTAACTTCCGCGTAAAAGGCGATACGGTCGATGTGTTCGTGGCCTATGCCGATTTTGCCTACCGCGTTATCTTCTTCGGCGACGAGATCGAAACAATCCAGCGGATTGACCCGTCGACGGGTAAGAAAATTTCCGATGAGCGGCTGGTGACAATCTTCCCGGCCAACCTCTTCGTGACCGGCCGCGATACGCTGAACAACGCCATGTATGAAATCCAGGACGATCTGGTTTCGCAGATTCGCTATTTCGAACATGAGTTCCGCGAGCAGGAAGCCCAGCGAATTAAGGAACGGACCGAGTTTGATCTTGAAATGATGCGCGAACTGGGCTACTGCTCCGGCATCGAGAACTATTCGCGCTACTTCGACCGTCGTCAGCCCGGACAGCGGCCGTTCTGCCTGCTGGATTATTTCCCGGATGATTACCTGCTGGTGGTTGACGAAAGCCACGTGACGATTCCGCAGATACGGGCGATGTGGGGGGGCGACCGATCGCGGAAAACCGCGCTGGTCGACTACGGTTTCCGGTTGCCGTCGGCGATGGATAATCGCCCGCTGACCTTCCAGGAGTTCGAGGATCTGGCCGGCCAGACGATCTTTGTGTCGGCAACGCCGGCTGATTACGAACTCCGCAAGAGCGAGGGTGTGGTGGTTGAGCAGTTGATCCGTCCAACCGGTCTGCTCGATCCGGAAATTGAGGTACGGCCGAGCCTGAACCAGATCGACGACCTGCTGGAGGAGATCGATGCCCGGATCAAACGCAACGAACGCGTATTGGTAACGACCCTGACGAAGCGAATGGCCGAGGAGCTAAGCAAGTACCTCGACCGCGTAGGCATCAAAACCCGGTACATTCACTCCGAAGTGAAAACGCTCGATCGCGTTGAAATCCTGCGTGACCTGCGTCTGGGTAACTTCGACGTACTGGTGGGCGTTAACCTGCTCCGCGAAGGGCTTGACTTGCCGGAGGTATCGCTGGTGGCCATCATGGACGCCGACAAAGAGGGCTTCCTCCGCGACATCCGCTCGCTGATTCAGACCATTGGCCGGGCGGCCCGAAACGCCAACGGTAAAGTGCTGATGTACGCCGATACGATCACGGGTTCCATGCAGAAAGCCATTGACGAAACCAACCGTCGCCGGGCGATCCAGATGGAATACAACGAAGAACACGGCATTACGCCAACTACGGTGCTGAAGTCCCGAGAAGCGATTATGGGACAGACCAAAGTGGCCGACTCCAAGGTGCAGACCAAGCAGTTCTACATTGAGCCGGAAGAGATTCGGATTGCCGCCGATCCGGTGGTGCAATACATGGGCAAAGGTGATCTGGAACTGCTTATCAAAGAAACGCAGACGAAGATGGAGAAAGCCGCTAAGGAACTCGACTTCCTCGAAGCCGCCCGTTTGCGCGACGAGTTGTTTCAGCTACGCGACAAGCTGAAGGCCGAGAAGGTGTAAAAGCCTGTACTTTTTAGCCATTTGTTCATGAGGAGAAGCCGTTTGGCCAAACGGCTTCTCCTCATGATGTTTTATGCGTTTCTGTACGGTATATCATTAAAAAATTCGTTATAATTATACCTGATCGGGTATAGATTTCCCTTTAATATACTAAATTATACCCGATCGGGTATAGTATGCAAAACTCACTTCGCTATTTTGTTAAAGAAAGACGTAGAATAAATAAGCTGACTCAGGAAGAATTAGCGTATAAGGCGGGAGTAGGACTACGCTTTGTCCGAGACTTGGAGCAGGGCAAACAGGAGCTACGAGTCGACAAAGTCAACCAGATACTACGTTTGTTTAACCACCAGGTCGGTCCGGTACCCATAGAACCTGATGTCGATAAATTACTTCCAGACAATGAGCCGTAAAGCCAGCGTATTGGTAGGCGATGTACTAGCCGGTTCACTCGTTGAAACGGACGAAGGATATACATTTCGCTACGATACTGAGTACATTGCCCGACCGGATGCAGTACCTGTGAGCCTGACGTTGCCCCTGACGGGCAAGCCTTACCAGCACACTATTCTGTTTCCATTTTTTGATGGACTGATTCCAGAGGGTTGGCTGTTGGATATAGCGGAGCGTAACTGGAAATTACGGAGTAACGACCGCTTTGGCTTGTTGCTGGCCTGCTGTCAGGATTGTATTGGTGCGGTAAGTATAGTTCCCATTGCCAACGACGAATGAGCGAGTGTCTCTATTGTTATCGCCCACTGGATGGTGGTCAGGCTGATTTCCACCCGCGTTGCAGCCGGGCTTTTTTTGGCCAGCCCAAACCACCAATACTGCCTTATTCGTTAGCAAATATGCACGAGCTGGCTGAGGAAATTGTCCGGCGTCATATCACCGTTACAGGCGTGCAGCCAAAACTCTCACTTGATCTGCAAGCCAGCAATGGCATGTCGCGACTGACGCTGGTAGGTTTATGGGGGCGCTACATTCTGAAGCCACCCTACGCAAGGTATCCTGAAATGCCCGAAAATGAAGACCTGACTATGCACCTGGCCGAAGTATTCGGAATCAGGACGGTGCCGCATACGCTGATCCGGTTGCAAACTGGTGAACTGGCGTATCTGACCCGGCGAATTGACCGAACGGACGATGGGCGAAAACGAGCCATGGAAGATTTTTGTCAACTGGCCGAACGCCTGACCGCCGATAAGTATAAGGGCTCAATGGAACTGGTATCCCGATTGATTCGACAGTACAGCCAGCAGGCGGCTCTGGACTTAGTAACGCTTTACGAATTGACGCTTTTCTGTTTTTTGACGGGGAATGCTGATATGCACCTGAAAAATTATTCGCTCTGGCGTACTGAAGAGGGGAGTATTACGCTAACACCAGCTTATGATTTACTGGCTACTAAACTACTGGTACCCGACGACATGGAAGAACTAGCCTTAACCCTAAACGGAAAGAAAAGCCGATTCCGGGATGCTGACTGGATGGCCTTTGCGCAATATCTGGACCTGACCGATAAGCAACGCAGCAATGTCCAGAACCGTTTCCGTAAGCGGTTGCCCGCTGTTTTTGACTGGATTGACAAAAGCTTTCTAGCCACTGAAAGCAAACAGGCGTACCGGACATTACTCAGTGAACGAGCCCAACGGCTGGGGCTATATTGATGTGAGCACGTTCTGTCAATCCATCACGACGGCAAGCCAATTGATTGCCGTATGACAGAAAATGATTTGAATAATTCCCATAACTCTACAAACCATGCGTCGCTCCCTCCGTATCATCGGTATTCTCGTTGTTGTGCTGGTCGTTGCGTTTTTTGCGCTGCGCACCTTCACTAAATCCAATAGCCCCGAAGCCGTAGCCGAGGTCAGGCAGAACGGGGTGAGCATACGGGTCGATTACTGTCGGCCGTACAAAAAAGGCCGCGTTATCTTTGGCGGGCTGGTACCCTACGAAAAAGTCTGGCGGACGGGTGCCAACGAAGCCACCCTCATACACCTCGATCAGGACGTGACGATTGTGAGGAAGCCACTCAAAGCGGGGACGTACTCGCTCTGGTCGATTCCGTACAAAGGCGGGTGGGTCATGGTCTTCAACGGCGAAACCGGGCAGTGGGGTACGCAGTACGATTCGTCAAAAGACGTGCTTCGGGTGCTGGTCACCAACCGCAAACGGAACCCACCCCTGGAGCAGTTTACGATTGATTTTCAACCTCAGGTCGGCGGGGCGGATATGCGGCTGGCCTGGGATGATACCGAAGCGGTAGTGCCCTTCCGGAGATAATAAAGCCTGGTTAGTCAGCGCCCCGTACCACCAGCACCCAGTCCGGTCGGTCTTGTTGTATTTGCGCAGGGCGGCTTTGTACACGTGAACCAACTGCTGCGGGGCGACCCATTCGTTGGGTTTCTCGCGCCAGTAGGTGTAAATCAGGCTGAAGCCCAGCCAGGGCGCGTACTGAAACAGGTCCGTGCTTGAATGCGGGGGGCGAACCGTGGTAGGTCAGCAGTTGCGCGTAACCCTTCGGCCAGCGCTTCCAGCTCCCTGCGGATGGTACGCGGGTCATTGTCGCTCCCGATGGCCCAGACGATGTTGTTGTACGTACCAAACCGTCGGCCGAGGTACTGGCCCATCTGCGGGGCCTTGGCTGGTCCGTTCTTGGCATACACTTCGTGCGAACGGTTTACCGCCCTGGTCGACAAAATAGTGACCATTGGCACTGACTTTAATGGGAAAGGTAAGCGCCTGATGTTGCGCCAATCCTGTGCTGGCAATAAAAAAAGCAGAAAGGGGAGCCGCCATGTTTAGGTAGGTCATAAAGACAACATTACCTATCCCGGGCTGTAAAGCCAAGTAAGCGACCGCGAGGCTTCGGCTACACGTTCTCAAGCTTATTGACGCTGTTGTCCAGAGCGAATAATTCCTGGAGAACATCAGCGAGTGCGTCGGCTTCCCCCCGCTTGCAGGCTGCTTTGAGCTGTAGCACCGGCTGCCTGATGATTTTCTGAATAATGCCCGACGTAATTTTCTCAATCCGACTGGCTTCCTCGGCCGACACGTGTTTGAGGTGACGGGTCAGTTCGTCTTTGCGGATCTGCTCCAGAACGTCCTTAAAGCGCTGGATAGTAGGGGAAAGCGCCAGTTCGCTGGCCCATTCATTGAAGCCGCCGATCGCTTCCCGGACGATTTGCTCGACCTGAGGAATAGCGGCCAGCCGTTTCTGTAAGGCATCGTTGGCGTTGGAGCGCAGCGTATCGATATTGTATAACGCAATGCCCGGTACGTCCTCAATTGCCGGGTCAATGCTCCGCGGAACTGAAAGGTCGATGAAAAATTTATACGTGGTCAGCGACAACGACTGTACCAGCGCCCTGGTAATCAGTGGCTCCTCCTTCCGGACAGACGATACGATGACGTCGGCCTGCTGAATCTCATCAATAAGTTCGTTAAATGGAATCACCCGAACGGCGCGTCCTTCGGCCAGCGCGTCTGCTTTTTCACGGGTTCGGTTGGTAATTGAAAGCGTACCGATGCCGGCGTCGAGCAGGTTCTTGAAAACGTCCCGACCAATGTCGCCCAGGCCAATGAGCAGTATGCGGGGCTGGATTAAATACTGGGTCAGCGATTCGATTAAATCAACCGTAGCATACGACACCGAAGCTGCCCCCTCGCGGAAGCTGGTTTCCTGGGCCACCCGCTTGCCGGCGAAGAAAATCGTATGCATCAGCCGGTGCAGAAAAGGCCCCGCCGTGTCAACGTCGACGGCCCACTGATACGCCTGCTTGATCTGGTTCGTAATCTGCAAGTCGCCTACCACCTTCGATTCCAGACCGATGGATACATTGAACAGGTGCAGAACGGCCTCGTCGGGGTTGGTTAAGTACCGAAAACAGGCCGAATGCGCGGAATACGGTACGCCTTTCTGGAAGCAGAGCCGTTTCGCTACCTGTTCGCTGAAATCGTCGTCCGCTACGTAGTAGACCTCCGTCCGGTTGCAGGTTGAAACGACCAGCAATTCGTCAATACCACTCAGCTCCCGAATGGTTTGCAGCAACTGTTTGGCTTCGGCTTCGTTGAGCGCGAAACGCTCGCGGACGTCCAGCGGAGCCGTTCGGTGGGATAAACTGATGGCTTTCAAGCGAGCACGCATACGGGTGAATACGAACAGAAACGGTACGTGATGAACTTGGACCCGGGTCTTCTGGCTAGTGATACCCCGAAGACCCGGAAATCAACAGCCGGCTACTGGTTAACGATCTGGCCTTTCAGACCACCCAGTACTGACAACAGTTCGCCCTGCTCTTTTGACGGAACGCTGAATTTATTCAGGGCGGCTACCAGGTCTGCTACGAGTGAATTAAACTCGTCGTCGGTGATCTTCATGCCTTTGTGCGCCGTAACCATGTCTTTACCCATGTACTTCTCGGGACCCCCACTGGCCTGGCCAATCTGGTCGATGAGGTTGTTGCGCAGGGAGGTGACGCGGGCTGTGTTGCCTTTACCCACATCGTCCAGCAAAGGCTGGAACGTACGCTTCATTTTGGGGTCGGCGGCTACGTTCGTGATGAACTGATCGACAACGGCTGAGATGGCGTTTTTACCGCCCAGGCGGTCGTAGAGGGAACTGGGAGCGGCTGGTTGATCATCGTCTTTGTTGCAGGAGACAAAAGCGAAGCTACTCATCGCGATCATCGCGATGGCAAGAACCTTTTTTTGCATGATTGTAGTGAATTAAAACGTGGAAACTAAACGAACATATAGAGTAGGATAGCGTTGTGAAACGGCCGGATTCGGGGTTTACCGGAAGTTTAGCGCATATTTGAATTGCTCAAGTTTCTCAATGTACTCGGCCGGGATAGGGCATTGTGGACCCGACGGCACCACCGATGCGAAGGAAGGTTTGGCTACGTGTTTGATGCGCTGCTGAATATGCCGTTTCAAGTGTGTTTCCGTCAGCACCTCCGGGTCGTAGGTGACGGCAACCAGCCGACTTGCCGGATTAGCCGTGCAGGCCGTAACCCCCGGCAGCTGTTCAATGCGCTGGTCGAGTTCATCGGCGGCCGATGCTGTCTGCAACTCCTCGGCGCTGAAGATGGCCATACGTACCGGTTTTACTTTAGCGTGCAGGGGTTTCTCTTCCCAGTTGGCCCAGGTGACCAGAGCCAGAAAGCTGATCAGTAAGCCCCAGCCAATACCTTTTGCTGTAGTTCGTATCAGATGCATTGTCGGTGATAATTAACCAATTTACCACAGACATACGAGCTAGGTAGAAATACAGTTTTTTGAAATAGATATAAAAATCAAAATATATTACTAAATAAGTCTGTAGGAATAGTATTTTATTTTGTGATTGCTGCCAAAAAAAGATCCCCGCTTCAGGAATTACCTAAGCGGGGATTAGTCGGGTTATCGGTGAAAACTTCGGGCGATGAATTTCAACGCGTCGGGCAATCCGGTGCGCCAGTACGCCCAGGTGTGGGCACCGTCGCGGACGCGGTATTCGTGGTCGATCCTTCGTTTCAGTAACTCAATGTGCAGCTGGGCATTGGCCGCCGACAAACCATCGTCATCGCCACAGTCGATGTACCAGCGAACGCGCTTCAGATCGCCTTCCGGGGCCGAGCGCGCCAGAATCAGCGGACTATTACGCTTCCAGTGGGCCGTCAGGCGTTCCTCGCCTTTGACGGGGCCACTCAGCAACGACGCGAACCGGTCGTTGTAGCGGTCGTCGGGCATGTTGACGATCGTTTCGTCGGTGAATACGGCCGCGCTCAGGGCCGCGCATGAGCCGAACAGATCGGGATGGTGCATGGCCAGCAGTAATGAGCCGTGCCCGCCCATCGACAGGCCCGACACGGCCCGGTATTCGCGCTGGGTGCGGGTGCGGTAGGCCGAATCGATGCGCGGAATCAGCTCCTGCACAAACATATCTTCGTAGCGGTACATGCTCTGGTAATCGTTCATGTACCAGGTAACGCCCGCGTCGGGCATGACGATGATCATCGGCGGCAGTTCGCCGGACTTGATCTGCTCGTCAACAATCCGGTCGGTTTCGCCAAACTGGATCCAGCTGGTTTCGTTGTCGGAATAGCCGTGCAGCAGATACACAACCGGATACCGCCGATTGGATACGTAGTAATCCGGCGGCAGATAGATGGAATACCGAACGGCCTTGTTCAGCATGGAACTACTGAGGGTAATACTTTCCAGCAAACGGGCCTGCGGAGCCGGGAAAACCGGTACGGGGCTGTTGTTCTGCTGTTCAGTCAACTGGCGTCGGCGCGACTGAGCCTGGACCGTCATCGACAGGAGCAGCAGACTTAGTACCAAAAGCGAATGACGGGTCATAGAGTCAGGGTGAATTAACGGTAACGTGACCGCTAATTTCGCAACGCTACAGCATATCCCATATTGCACCCCTGTTTTTCGTTTAAAACTGATTACTGGCTTTCTGCCAGCGAACTTTAGCTAACAACAGGTCGTAAGTGCTGGTCAGCAGGTTGGTTTCCGCTTCTTCCAGCGATTTCTCAACGTTCAGCAGATCGTTGTACAGCAGGGTGCCGAGCCGGTATTTGGCCTGATTGACCTGGTAGACCTGATTAGCCAGCTGGTAGTTTTCGCGGGCGTATTGCAGATTCAGCCGGGCGTTATGCAAATCGGTCTGGGCCGATTGCAGGTCGTAGTAGACGGTTCGTTTCTGCTTCTCCAGGTTGCGGGCGCTTACCTGCTGCCGAAGCGCAAACTCCTGCTTGCTGAACCGGGTTGCGTACCGGTCGAACAGGGGTACGTTCAGTTGTAGCCCTATGTAGTTGAACGGCGTCCACGACCGCCGTCCAAACAGATCGAGGTCATTCCGCTGGTACAGGGCCGAATAATTGGCATAGGCCGACAACGTGGGCGATTGACCCTGCGCGGCCCGGTCGTAGCGGAGTCGGGCCAATTCCGTATCCAGCAGGGCGCTGCGTACTTCCGGCCGGTTGCCGACCAGCTGCGCAAAATCGGCCTGGTCCGTGGCCTCGTCGGCAGCGGTGGTCAGGCTGTCGGTTATCTCCAGCGGCTGCTGTTCACTGAGGTTCAGTACCTGAGTCAGTTTCTGGTAGCTCAGCAGGCGATTTTTTTCGGCCCGGCGTCGCTTGATGTCGGCGTTCTGTACGTCCAGTTGTACGCGACTGAGTTCATCTTCCTGGATGGTGCCGAGCCGAAGTTTGGCTTCCGTGGCGTCGAGGTAGTTTCGGGAGCGAGCCAACGATTTTTCGGCCAGGGCAACTTCCTGTTTGCGCAGAAGGGCAGCGTAGTACGCTTCTGCAATCTGAAGCCGGACATCGGCCTCGGTCTGGCGGAGGCCTTCCCGCTCCGATTCAGCCGTTTTCTGATCAATCCGGATGTCGCGCCGGAGCGTTGGATTGATTATGCGCTGAGTGGCGTCAAGGGCCAGCTGGTTGAAAAACTTCGTGCCAAACTGCACCAGTTGGGGTGTAGTACTGCCAAAGAATCCTTCGGGCAGTACGGTCGACTGAAGCTGGGTGTTATACCGAACGTTGGCCACTCCGTCGAGCTGAGGCAGCCACTGGCTGCGGTCTTTCCGAATGGTGTTGTCGGCGATCTGAACGGTTAGCTGCTGCGACTGGATGTCAAGGCTGTTTTTCAGCCCGATACGGATGGCATCGGTCAGCGACAGCTTCAGCGGCTGGCCGGGTACTGGCTGCGCCCGGCTCAATAGGGGCGTAAGCAGCCAGGCCATCATCAGATGGAAAAAATAGAAAGCTTTCATAAAGGTCTATGGATTAGATTCGGAAGATTTGTACCGGTTCGAGTCGGGTGATTTTGCGCATGGCGAACAGGCTGCTGATGATTGAGATAAAGAACGTTACCCCAATCAGTGACGCCGTTAGCTCCGGGGTTAGCTGAATGTTCAGATTGTCGCGCGTGGCCTGTACAAACAGATAAAGCAGTGCATACGCGATCAGGAAGCCAACAACGGCGAAGATAGTGGCCTGTAACAGAATGAGTCGCCGGATAACGCCGTTGCTGCCACCGATTGCTTTCACGGTGCCGTAGTCGCGGAGCCGGTCATTCACGGCGGAGAACATTGTCAAGCCAACGATGGCAAAGCCGGTGATGACGGCGAAGACGACCAGCAGTCCGAACGAAGCGACAATGCCGCTCGTAGTGGCCACGTACTGAAGGGTTTTGTCGACGAATGCCTGCCCTTCCCACGCCCGGATGCCGGGGATTTCGGCGTTGATGGCATTGACTACCTGACTGGCCGGTACGCCGGGTTCCCACTCGATCAGAAACGCTGATGCCTGATTCGGCGATACGCCACCCAATCGCCGGGCGCGTTCGACCGTTGTGAAGCCGTATGCCACCCCCAGCCCCCGCGCCCCGCGTGTCTGAGCTGCCACCACCACCCGCTGCCCGTTCAGTTCAAAGCGGTCGCCGAGTCGGGAGTTGTTCAGCGTAGCCGCGTCCAGTTCATCAACCGTGACGGCTCCTTCCTGCAGCAGATCGAACGGCTTGCCGTTGACCAGATTCCACGGGCCACCGGCAAACGTAGGGGCCTGGGTGCCGATCAGCGTCAGCGCGGCTTTCGTGCCGTTCATAAACTTGGCGCTGCCGCCCGTAACGACCATCGGATTGACCCGCCGGACACCGGGAATGGATACCAGTTCCCGGCCAATCCGCATGTCGATCAGCGGCAGCTCGCCGACCTGCTGGGTCTTGTCGCTGACGACCCAGATGTATTGCGCATTGTAGCGAGCCAGCGATATGAGGCCATCGAGCAGGCTGAAACAAATGCCCACCTGCTGGCCGATGAGAAAAACCGACAGGATGATGCCGAACAGAATGCCGAACATCTTGGCCTTGTCGTACCAGATAAACCGAAATGCGTCCTGTACCATCTGAATGTAGACGTTTAAATTGGGTTATTACAATAGGATCAGGCAGTCGACGCGGCTACCGATGAGTGGCGACCGGCCTGGTTCCAGCCGGATGTGTACTTCCCGCACGCGCCGGTCTTCCTGCTCGGTATTCTGATCGTTGAAGAGTGATTTTTTGCGTAGGTAGTCGGCCGTGAAGCTGACCGTACCCCGCGCCAGCGTATCGCCGGTCGTCTGCGAGATCAGGGCCGCCCGCTGTCCGGTCTTTACGCGGTCGGCGTAGAGTTCATCAACTTCGGTTTTGGCGAAAAGCGGTCCGGCTGCGGCAAATTCAGCAATCTGAGTGTTGTCGGTCACGTAGTCGCCGGGGTTGATGGTGACCTTTAGAATCCGGCCCGGCTGGGGTACGGCCACTTTTTTCTGCCTGACAACGGTCCGGTAGTAAGTAATGTCGGCCCGTAGTTCATTGAGCCGGTTCGTGGCTTCCAGTACGTCGGCCTGGGCGGAGGCTACATCGGTTACCAGTCGGTCCAGCGCGGCTTTGCTGTCGTCGAGGGCCTGCTTCGTCTGGGCTTTGGCGTCAACGAGCTGCCGGTTACGCTCGTAGGTATCCCGGGCCTTTTGCAGATCTACGTTCAGCCCGTTCAGGCGGGCCTGTCGGGCTGCGATACTGGCCTCCTGGGTCGCAAGCTTGCTTTGAGCCTGCGCCAGTTGAGCCGTTTCGACGGCTACTGCTACATTGATGAGCGACTGCCCGCCCACAACGTCCTGGTTTTCGTCGATCAGTACGTTCAGCACTTTGCCGGTGGTGCCGGCCGTAATGGTCTGAATTCCATTCTCGGGTTCGATGCGGGCCACGCCCATTACCCGACTGACAGCGATCGGTGCCTGTACCGAGTCGGTCTTGGCCGCCGAATCTTCCTTTCCATTCGACTCACTGCACGAGGTTACATTGAGAAGCATGGCCGATGCGACCAGCAAGGCACCTACGGTTTGAAAATTACACGGCATAGTTGTAGTTGATATAGTGTGTTTGTTTGACGTAATGCTACTCGATGGAATTGGCAGGCCCGGAGCCGAGCTGCGACACCACGCCGTTCTTTACTTCTACAGCCCGGTCGGCGTAGCGCTGAAGCCGGGGGTCGTGGGTCACAACGGCGACTGATTTGCCGGTCAGCGTCAGGCTTTTCAACTCGTCCATGACTACGTCGAGCGAATCCTTGTCGAGCGAGGCCGTCGGCTCGTCGCAGAGCACGATTTTGGGGTCGGTGACCAGCGCCCGGGCAATGGCAATCCGTTGCTGTTCTCCGCCCGACAGCGTCCTGGGCAGGTTTTTTCGCCGGTGGGTCATCTTCACTTTCTCCAGAGCCTCCAGCGTACGCCGGTTGATTTCGGCCGTAGAAAGCCGCTGCATCTTCAGCGGAAACGCTACGTTCTGTTCGGCCGTTAACGGTGCCAGCAGGTTGAACTGCTGAAAGACAAACCCAATGGTGTTCAGTCGCAGCGACGCCATCTCCCGGGCGGTCAACTGGTTCACGTCCTGATTCGCAATAAGTAGCTTGCCTTCGGTGGGATTGATCAGGCAGCCGAGCAGAGAGAGCAGGGTCGTTTTTCCCGATCCCGAAGGACCGATGATCAGCAGGAGTTCACCTTCGTTTAGTTGCAACGAAGTTTTAGCCAGTGCCGTAACGGTCTGGTCGCCAGTGCGGTACTGTTTGTTAGCGTCAATAAGCTCAGCAATCATATTAGTACCATTTTAAACTTTATGGAGTAAAATTACTTTGTATTGGTAGTAAATACAATGGTTTGGTAGTAATTGTTTAAAAAAATAGTTTACTTTGGTATTAAAATAAAGAAGTTGAATGGACAGAAAGAAGAATCCGGTGATTGAGTTAGTGAAAGCCTGGGAGCTGTTTGAGCAGTCGAACGCGGGCGAGAGCATTGAAGATTTTTGCCGGTATTATCTGCGACAGCAAGAGGTCGATACGTTTAAACAGTCGGTAAATGAAACCAAGGACGACATACCGGGTATGCGGGCTTCGGATGCGCTGCTGATCGCTGTTGCCCGGGTTAACAAATACACCAGCTTTTACACCCGGAAAGTGATGCAGCATCTGCCGGTCGATAACGGTGAGGATTTTGCGTACCTGGCTACGCTGCACTTTGACGGAGGGATGCGAAAAGGCGAATTGATTAACGCCAATATCTCGGAGTTTACAACGGGCACGAACGTCATCAACCGACTCATAAAACACGGCCTCGTCGAAGAGTTTCCGGACCCGGTGGATGCCCGGTCGAAGCAGGTAAAAATTACTGATAAGGGCGTGCAATGGATTCACGACTGCCTGCCGGATATGCTCAGCGTCACCGATTTGCTGATGAACGGCGTGCTATCGGAGGAGGAAATGCGGGTCGCGTTTCTGATCCTGAACAAGCTGGACCGGTACCATGCGCCCCTGTTTGCCGAGTTCAGAACCCAGAAAGTCGAAGACATTCGGGAACGGCTGGCCAGTCGGTAGGGGCGAAGCCTGACGGAGCCAGCTGACTTTACAACATAAAAAAGACCCCGATCGATAACCGGGGCCTTGTCTAAACACAGCGGACGTCAGATCGCCCGGCGTTTCTGCATTTTCTGCAGCGTGGATTCGTAGCTGCTGGTGTCATCGCCGGCCGCCTTTGCCATGTCGATCGCTTTCTGCTGAAGCAGTATGGCTTCGTCGCGTTCGCCCAGCCGGTACCGCAAACACGCCTGTAAACTGGTGTTTAACGAAGTTGGAAAGAGTTGATTGCTCGTGCTAAGCCAGTTCAGTGCAGTTCGAAGTCTGGTGTCGTCTTTTACGTTCTGCGAAAAGTAATAGCCGATGTTGCACAGCAGGTAGTAATTCTTCTCAAATAAGCCGGGCTGTTGCTGGCGGTGATCCGGTGTCAGGGTGGGCAGCAGATAACGAGTTGCGAAGGCATCGGCCTGGCTGGTATAGGTTTTCCAGTCTTCGGCCGCTGCGTAATAGCTCAGATGATACGTTGCGTTCGAGAACGCTGCGCTTTCAGGCGTTTCCAGCTGGTCTACGAACTGGCAGACGGATTCCAGCAGTTTTTTATCGCGTTGCAACCCGGCCGTGTTGACGTCGTTGCTGAGAATAACATCAATGGCACCCCGAAACCGAGCGTCCTGTCTCCGGCTGAACAGGGTATTGAAAGCGGCTCCCCGGCAGGTACTGGTGTGGGCCAGCAGCAACGAAGTGATGGCTGGTGTCGATAACGAGTCATTGGGTAAACTTTTTATATACTCATCCAGCAGTGAAGCGGTTTCCAGTCCAATTGTTCGGCGCAGCCGAAAATACATCGACAAAAAGGCACTTTGCCGATTCCCTTCCTGATACGATGCGTCGTACAGCGCCAGGGTCATGCCGACGGGGGTTTTTCGGAATACCCGCTGGCCTTCCTGCTCAAATTCGTAAGCGGGTTTAGCACCAACCCAGGAATCAATTAACTGACCATTACCATCCACAAACAGCGCCGTGGGATAAGCCTGCACCATGTATTTTTGAGCGATGGTCCGGCCTTCGCCCCGCTCGGCGTCGACTTTATAATTCAGAAATAACGTGTTGAACGTCCGGGCAACTTTTTTGTCTGTAAAAACAAACCGATCCAGCATTTTACAGGGGCCGCACCAGATTGCGTATACATCGACGAAGATCAACTTATTCTCCGCCCTGGCGCGGGCCAGTATGTCGTTCCAACTCCCTTTTTCAAAAGTAACTTGCTGAGCAGACGAAGGTAAGGTGAAGAGGGTCAGGCAGGCGGATAGAAGAAAATAAAAGCGGTTCATAGCGTAGGTAAGAAGTTTCTTAAATATAAATACGGTTTACTAATCGATCAAATAGGTAGCGTAAAACTCATGTTAAGCTTTATTTTTTGGTAGTAAATCATCACAAATGGCTATAAAAAAACCCGATCGCATTAGCAATCGGGTTGTCAATGGAACGCTTACGGCCTACGGCTTATCCACATCGGCCGACTGGCTCGCTGCGCCAGTCGAGTTCAGCGAGTTGATCCAGGCCGCGATTTTCAGGGCGTCGGCTTTCGGCACCTGCGGCATGGGCGGCATCTCGGTGGCGTAGTCCGGCCAGTTCTGCGGCTTGGGGTTATAGATCAGATCCACAATCTGGTCGTTGGTGTACCTGCGCTTCGCTACGTCCTTGTACGCCGGGCCTACCTGCCGTTTGTCGGTGTTGTGGCAGGCGAGGCACGTATGGCGGCTCAGCAACCCTTTCACTTCATCGTAGGTGGGTGCTTTGGCCATCGTCACGGCCTGCCCTTCTTTCAGCTTGGGCTTACCACCCGTCGTGGCCGGTTTGGCGCCCGCTTTAGCCGGTGCCGGTTTTTTACTTGTGGCGGGTGCCGTAGCAGCGGCCGGGGTAGCCGTCGGTATCGCCGAATTTTGCGTACTGACTTCAGTCATAGCCAGCTTTTGGCCTTCGGGAATGTTGTTCAGCGTATAGTACGCAATCGGGTGAACGAGCGAATACGAACCTTCCGTAGCCCGCACGCCATCGAGCGTCAACTGGTGAACGTAATACCGGCGCAGGTTGTCGACAATCAACCGGGCTTTCAGGCCGTCGGACGATACTTTCACGCCTTTGATGGGCAGCGCTTCCTTGTTGATGGTTGGGCTTCCGTATACCGAGTGATACTTGTAGATAAAGCTTTCAACGCGGTACGAGGCCAGGTCTTCGGCCGATTTGCGGTCGACAGGTTTGGTGAACTCAACCTCAAAACCGTCGGGCATTGCCTTCACGGTGCGCATCTCAAACGGAATAGCGCCGTTCCAGACCAGCCGTTGCAAACCCTCGTTGGCTTCGCCGGCAGAACCCCAGCCCCGGTTGGTTTCACCGACCATCAGCGAACCGTCTTTTGCCCAGGCCATGCGCAGCACACCCGACTGGAAACCATTGCGGAAATCAATAGCTCCGCCCTGGTATTCGCCGTTCACTTTCTCCATGAACACGCGCGAAATCTTACTCATACCCTGGTCGCCTACCAGCAGCTGACCGGCAAACGGACCAAAAGCACCCTGCGGAATTTCAAGAATTTCGGAGTTTGAAATCCCTAGAATACCGTGGGGAAGCCATACCGCCGGCGTTTGAACGCTGGCACCCGGAAACTTGTCTTTCATCTGAAAAAGCAGATTCGGCGTTTCGTTGACCACGTTCTCCGGCTTGATGGCCCGGCCGCTTTCGTCCCGGCGACGCCGTTCGTCGATCTGGGCGTTGAACTGCTCAGCCGTCAGCTTAACCGGCGAATTAGGCGCTCCTGTCCAGCGAAGACCCGCCGGGTGACCAACAAACGCTCCTTTTTTGACGTGAACGATACCGCCCGATCCCATCCAGTCGCCCTGGTTGTCGGCGTAGAACAGTTCACCGTCGAAGATACCCAGTCCGCACGGCGAACGCATGCCCGTTGCCCAAGGCTCCATGGTTCCGTTTTCATGGATCTTCATGGTCCAGCCGCGCCAGGGGACCCGGCTTTCTCCGCGCCACCATTCTTCGTTACCGAAGGCTACGTTGCCCGTCACGAAAAACGAACCGTCGGGGGCAATCTTCGGCCCGAAGCTGTACTCGTGATAATGACCCGAGAGAGGCCAGGCAAACACCGTTTCAATCACATCGGCCTTGCCGTCCTTGTTGGAGTCGACCAGTTTGGTCAGTTCGCCACGCTGGGCGCAATACAGAGCCCCGTCTTTGTAGGTCAGGCCCAGAATTTCGTGCAGCCCTGATGCAAACTTCCGGAAGTACGGCCGGCGGCTCGTCGGGTTTTCTACGATCCAGATATCACCCCGTCGGGTTGCTACGCCCAGATCGCCATTCGGCAGCACCGTCAGCCCGCCCACTTCGAGCAACGTACCCTCGGGGGCCGTTACCTTCATAATTTTAAAGAAATCCTCCTCTTTCGGCGATTCCTGCGCCCGCAGCGACTGGGTTGTCAGGGTTAGCAGGCCGGCCGCAACGAGCAGGTAGTTATGTATCCGTTTCATACTGTGATGGTAAAGTCGTTAGAAGAGTATGGAATAACTCAGCTTGCCGGATTTAATCGGAATAATCAGTTCCTGACCATTGCTGGTTGGCCGAACAATCGGTGAAGCACCACCGCCGTCATCGACCCGAACGTACGCTTGCCCATCGACTACGTACATACCGGTTTCAAGCGGATTGATGGACGTACCGCTGGCTATGCGGGCATACATCCCACCAGCCGGGTTCTGGATCGTTACGTCCCGACGAATGCCCTGGCTGTTGTCCAGTACCCGAATCTTGTCTTCGACCGTAGCGCCATAGCTCAGGTAACGGAATGAAGGGCGGTCATTTTCGTCCAGCACGTACCCTTTGGGGCGGTAGTTGCTGCCGGTCGTGTCGGTAGGCCAGTTGGCTTCCGTCGACGATAATTTGGTCAGGAAGAGCATTGGCATACCCATGCGCTGCACCATGCCCATCGGGCGGGATGAACCATCGCCCCGTTCGTGCCACATCGGCGTCGTGTCGAGGAAAGCACCCCGCCATACCTGCACCAGCGCACCCCGGTCGAGATCGTAGGTATAATGAACCTGATCAGGACTACCCACCGACACCGCATGAACAACCCGGAATGCCGGCTGGCCGTTGACCCGCGACGAGTTCACTGCGTTGGTGTTGATGCCCGGAATGTCCATAAAGCTGCGCAGGATGGTGTTCGTCTGGGCGTCGACAATGATCGGATCCACATCACCGCCCCCACCGGCTTCGGTGGCGCTGATCGTGAACTCACGAACACCCGGTCCGGCCATGGCCAGACCAAGGGCCGGCTGGGCCCACTCGACAAATTTTGTGTACGTCAGCTCAAACGGCATGTCGCCGGCCGGTAGCGTTGCCTTCCCGTTGGCCGACCGGCTACTGGGCGTAACAACGGTCTGGTTGTTTATTTTCAACGTACCGCGGCCACCCTGGGCGCCCAGGTTGAACGTGTAGTCGCCCGGCTGCTTAACCCGCAGCGTACCCGTGTAGCGAATCAGAAAATCGTTCGGAAGGCGGCTCACCGACGCCGTCAGGATAGGCGATAGCCCTTCAGATTCAGGGGCGATGCCACCAAAATCAGCCGGATCGGCTTTCTGGAAGCTGCCTTTGTAGACCGCATATTTCAGATCGACCAGTTCGGGGCGCGGTTTGTCGTAGATGACGTACCGGATGTTCCGGAACGCAGCCGAGCCGTGGTCGCCCTGGAAGGTCAGCGGACCGAGTGCAACCTCATCGTTGGCCATCGACGCCCGCGTCGGCCCCGACAGTTCAACGTTTTCGTGGATGGTCACGCCGTTCAGTTCGACACGGAGCATCCGGGCGTTTTCGGTTTTCTGGCCGTTGGCGTTGAAGCGGGGCGCCTGAAACGAAATCTTCAGGTGCTGCCACAGGCCCGGTGCCCGGCTCGCGTTCTGGCGGGCGGGGTGGCCTTCATACCCGTTCTGGCCTTCGGGTCGCTTCTCGTCCCAGCGTTCATAGATGGAGCCGTTATCGATGATGCGGGGCGCTTTGATACCCCAGCTGTCGAATAGCTGCACTTCATAGCGGCCCTGCAGATAGATCCCTGAATTGGCGTTGCGGGCCATCATGTAATCCAGCTCCAGATCCAGATCGCCGTGCTGCAGCGTAGTCAGTAAGTTGTATTGGTGACCGGTTTGCTGCTTCTCCGGCAACGTGACCAGAACGCCCGTCCCTTTTTCGGTGACCAGGGTATTATCCTTTTTCAAGTCGGCGCGGACGCCCCCAACGATGCGCCAGTTGGCTGTTGGTGCTTTAAAAGCGCTTAAATCGGCAAGTGATAATGAGGTGGTGGCCGTTGGATTTGGCTGCGCAATAGCCAGACCGGTACCGAGTGTCCAGCCGGCGCTTAGCACCCAGCGTGTAAACGACCTAAAGGATTGTTTTACCATGAATAGAACACTATTTTAGGCCTTAAATTTACCATTTTTTCAACATAAACGGGGCTGTTCCGGCATTTAGTCTATCTTTGAACGTTTTCCTTAAGCATGTATCAATTTTCAGTTATTCGCATGAAGACCGTGTTTTTTGCGCGTACGCTAACCCTTGGCCTCGTTGGCGCAGCCTGTGTGCAGGTGGCCATCGCCCAGACTGAACCTAATAAACAAACACCTCAGTCGACCGAAATCTGGGAACCCGTTCCTCCGGTTGTAACGCCGGGTGTGTATTCTACCAATACCGCCGGTACGACTCCCCCTTCCGACGCCATCGTATTATTCGATGGCAAGAATGCTGACAACTGGGTGGCTAATAAAGGCTATACACCATCGGCCAGCACAAGCCCGCTCCAGTGGCCCGTTCGCGATGGGGTACTGTACTCGTCTACTACGTCGTCGGCCCGCACCAAGCAGGAGTTCGGCGATATGCAGCTCCACATTGAGTTCCAGACGCCCTCGAAGGTGGAAGGCAACGGCCAGGGCCGGGGCAACAGTGGAATCTTTCTGCAGGGCCGCTACGAACTCCAGGTGCTCGACAACTACAACAACCCGACCTACGTGAACGGGATGGTTGGCTCGATCTATAAGCAGGCGATTCCGCTGGCAAACCCCAGCCGGAAGCCCGGCGAGTGGCAGAGCTACGACATCATTTACATGGCTCCGCGCTTCAATAAAGCCGGTTTGATGATAGAGCCGGCCTACGTAACGGTCATGCTGAACGGCATTCTCGTGCAGAACCACGTAGCAATCCGCGGAACGACCGAGTACATCGGTTATCCGAAAGTACAGGCGCATGGCAAAGGCCCCCTTATTCTGCAGGACCACGGCAACCCGGTTGGTTTCCGCAATATCTGGGTCCGGGAATTGTAAGCTTCCGGCCGGCTGAACTTTACTGAAAAATCCCCCGACTTACGCCGGGGGATTTTTCGTTTCTGTTATTTGTGTTCGGCTCGAACCTATCCGTCAGGACGTTGTTTCTGTAAAAAACAGTACGTATGCGCTTTGCTCCGCTGCTTCTCTGCCTGCTGGTTTTCGCGTTTCGGTCCGATAAGCCCGCCTACCGGCTCTACGATCAAAAGTTGAAGCCGACCACCTACGCCCGCCTGCTTCGGCAAGCCGCTGAAGCGGATGTCGTGCTGTTCGGCGAGCTGCATAATAATCCGATCTGTCACTGGCTCGAACTGCAGCTGATGAAGGACCTGCACGCCGAAAAGAAAGGGGCGCTTGTACTGGGTGCCGAGATGTTTGAAACCGACAACCAGCAGGCGCTCAGCGACTTTGTGCAGGGCCGGACAACCGGTAAGGAATTTGCCAATCGGGCCCGGCTCTGGCCAAACTACGATACCGACTATCAGCCTCTGGCTAATTTTGCGCGGGAAAACAAGATTCCATTCGTGGCCACCAACGTACCACGTCGCTATGCCAGCTTAGTGGCGCGGCAGGGACTGGCTGCACTCGATACGCTGTCGGCCGATGCTAAGCGGCAAATGGCCCCCCTGCCCCTAACCGTCGACCTGACCTTGCCGGGATACAGGGCCATGCTGGATATGATGGGGAGTTCGACCCACGGCGGAAGCTCCGGCCCGGCCTCCGGCGCTCACACTAATCCGCACGGCGGTTCGTCTGATCAGGCGGCCAATTTTGCGCGGGCGCAGGCCATCAAAGACGCTACCATGGCTCACTTCATCCTGCAGAACTTGAAACCGGGCCAAACCCTGCTGCATCTGAACGGCGACTATCACTCCAAGAATTTTGAAGGGATCGTCTGGTACCTGCGCCAGCAGCGCCCAAATCTGAACATCCTGACGCTCTCGTCGGTGGAGTCCTCTGATCCTGATAAACCAGCTGACGAAAGCCGCGGACTCGCCAACTACGTGCTGGCCATCCCGGCCGACATGACCAAGACGTATTGACTTAGCTGCTGCTCAGCCGCTCGACGACCATATACTCGGCCACCAGTGCCCAGCAATGGGCCTCGCATTGCCAGCGCATGTGTACCAGCGGCTGGTCGGCCAGCCGGCGCAGCAGTGGGTGCTCGTAGGCGGTCAGTAACCCGGCAATGAAAAAGTGAAAATCCCCAAACGCCTGCTCAATGTGTTCCAGGTCAACCGGAGGGCTGTCCGTCTGGCCGAGCCGAAGCAGCGTCGTAGTCAGTATTAATTGCTCCAGCCGGTTCGTCGCCCGTTCAACCAGGTGCTGTGCGTCCGTGATCAACTGCGCCCGAACCGGTTCCAGCTCAGGCGGCTGAAAAGCGGCCATCAGCCTTGCCAGATGATACAGGATGAGCGAAGGGCGGGCGTAGTGCGGAGCGCAGCGGAACGGCTCTGCGCGGTACCGGCCCGTTGCCACCACCGACCGCAGGTAGATCAATGTATCCGTTACGTGCTGGTCGCGGGGACGATTGTATTGAAACAGGCAGTAGAGCAGGTTGCTCATGGCACAGGCATCAAAGTCGATGCCCATGGTCTTCCCAAACCAGGTTGAATACGCCCGCAGCGTCTGGTAATCGCCGTACGTGTTCCGAATCATGCGCTGGCTCAGGTTAGCGTGCTGACCAAGCTTGGTTTGCAGCCAGGCCACTTCATCCGGCGTTGGGCTGGTGGTCAGGTAAACCATCGCCGTATCGTCGATGTCGTCCGGGATGCGGAAATGATCGAAATGCCGAAACAGGTAGCCGTTCGAAAAATGCTGCGATGGGCGCGTCGGCCAGAAGTTATAGGTCAGCAGGCCGTCTTTATTTCGGAAAAGCGGATACGTACGCACGGCCCGCTGCCAGATCTGCTCGATCCGTTGCTGGGCCGTTGGCGATACGTGCGGCCGTAGCTGTTGCAGCGTAAATACGGTAATAGCCGTAAAAAATACGTTCGTATCGGGGCGGTAGTAGCGCAGGGTGGCGTTGCTGCGGTAGGCGGCAAACAGCCCCGCCGGAAACCAGCGGTCGCCGGTCGATTGCAGATCGGCGATGCGCTCAATTACAGCGTCAACAGATAAACCACTGACCATATCGGCTAAAATTACAATTCACTGCGTAAAAGTGGCACTGATTTTGTTTGAAATAGCTTGCAATTGATTTTACCGAATTCAGTACTAACCCGTTACGCAATGAAACGAATTTTTCTGACTGCGCTCGCGGCTGGCCTAGCTACCGTGTCGTTTGCCCAGAGAGCGTTTATCCTAGCACACCAGCCGAAAAAGGGGTTTATCACCTTAGCGGCCGGAACGAGCCTGCCGGTTGGCGATTTTGGGTGCCAGACCGTATCGGACCCACGGGCCGGCATGGCGATTCAGGGCGTTGCGGCCAATGTGGCCGTGGGGTACCAGTTTCTGGGACCGGTTGGTCTGACGGCCCGGTTTGAGCATCACAGTAATGCTTTGAAAGCAAGTTCGTTACTGAATGCCCTGGTCATGAACGAGGGGGATCAGTGGTCGGCTAAAGCCGGTAACTGGGCCGTATCCACCCTGATGGGCGGACCTTATGTGCATATTCCGTTTAACGGCCTGCTATCCCTGGATGCGCGGGTAATGGCCGGCCGCGCGTCGGCAACCTGCCCCAGCACCTCACTGGAGGGGACCGTTGACCAGACCCCGATGTGGGTGAAAACGACCGGCGGCAGCAGTACGGCAACGTCGTTTGGCGGGGGCGTAACCCTGCGCTACCGCGTCGGCCGCAGTGTTTCCTTCAACGTCAACAGCGACTACACCCGGGCTAACTTTCGCTTCGACAACCTGACCTCAACGGCGCAGACGGGCAACGGCCGGGCACAAAGCGGCTTTTACAGCAGCGACCAGCTGATCAGTTCCGTTACGCTTACGGCCGGGGTATCGATCCTGTTTGCTAATCGTCAGCGTCCGTTCTGACGACCGCTGGTAGCGTCTACAGGCGGCTTATCCGAATCGACTTGTAACCCAACGGGCCAGGTGGTAGTTTAGTAGATAAATCATTGATCTAGACTATGACTCCGCTCCGCCAACACGCGATCATTCGCCGGGTGAAAGATATAACCCTCAGTACAACGCTCAGCATTGCATTGCTGAACGGCAGCGTACTGCTTCAAAGCTGTGGCAATAGCCAATCCGATTCCGAACGCGCTACCACCGAGCAGACCGATAGCTTCCGGCAGGGCGTTCGGACGTACATCACCGAAACGGCCCCCGGTAACTTCAAAATCACGGACGAACAGCAGGTTGACCCTGGCCGGGCCGGTGCCATCGTGAACTATTACGACGGGCACCGCGATACGCTGAGCGTCGAAGCGGCCCGCCGACTCGTACAGAACGATCCTTCAACCAGTCAATATTTCAATAATCCGGCCAGCTATGGGTCATACCACAGCAACGGTCTGGCCAACGCGCTGTTGTGGGGTGGCCTTGGCTACATGATCGGCCGCTCAACCGCTCCGCGCTTCCGCGACGATGAGCGTCGGTACGCATCGGGTATTTACGCCAACCGTGGTCTTTACGACCGTACCAATTCCATTCGCGAATCGGTCCGGTCGTCGCGGGTGACCAGTTCCCGGCCGAGCGGTGGGCGGAGTGGTTTCTTCGGCGGTAGCCGCAGCCGGGGTTTTTCGTCCTAGTTGCCCGGTTATTTGCTACCTTAGCCATACGGCCAAACCAGCCATTAAGGAATTGTGAAACAGAACTTAATGCGCCGGGCTGCCTGTTATCCTAACGAACTACGTTACCAAGCATGAATCGCCAACACAACCTGAATCGGCTGCGGCACGAATCCTTTGACATCTGCGTGATCGGAGCCGGCGCCAGCGGAGCCGGGGCCGCTCTCGACGCGGCCCTGCGGGGCTACCGGGTCGCTCTGATTGACAAAGGGGATATTGCGGGCGAAACGTCGTCCCGCTCGACCAAGCTGATTCACGGTGGGGTACGGTATCTGGAGCAGGCTGTCAAGAATCTGGACCTGGCTCAGCTTCGGCAGGTTCGTCACGGCCTGGCCGAACGCCGGACGGTGCTGCGGAACGCCCCGCATCTGGCTCACCCGCTGGCTTTGCTAACGCCTGTTTTTAGCTGGTTTGAGGCCGTTTACATTACAATCGGCCTGACTCTCTACGATTTTTTTGCCAGTCACGACTCGTTTCCGAAAGGTCGCTGGCTGAGCCGCGAGAAAGCGCTGGCCAAAATGCCGACGTTGACGCCCCGGCTTCATAGTGCCGTTTTGTACTACGATGGTCAGTTCGACGATGCCCGCTACGCGCTGGCCCTGGCGCACAGTGCCGACGAAGCCGGTGCGGCCGTGGCTAACTACGTGGCGGTACGCGGTTTTGCACACGACCATACCGGCCGGCTGGTGTCTGCCGATGTGGAGGATCAGTTGTCGGGCGAGACGATTACGATACAGGCCAAACTTTTCCTGAATTGTACCGGTCCGTATGCCGACAGCATCCGGCACCTGGCAAACCCGCTGCTCGAATCCCGCATCCGGCCCAGTAAAGGCGTTCATATCGTGCTGCCCCGCAGCGTACTGCAAAGTGACAGCGCCATGCTGATCCCGAAAACAGCGGATGGGCGCGTCGTATTTGCCATTCCGTTCGGCGACAAGGTGTTCGTCGGGACGACCGACGATGACTACACGGATCTGAACCGCGAACCGGTACTGGAGCCAAAAGAAGTCGATTACCTGTTAGAAACTCTGCGGCCATACCTCGCCAAAACACCCGATCGGTCGGAGGTCGAAGCTGGGTTTGGTGGCATCCGGCCGCTCATTACGTCGAACCGGGCCACGACGAAAACCTTGCTGCGGGATCACGAAGTTGAACATGATTCGCGCTCAAACCTGCTCAGCCTGCTGGGCGGTAAATGGACGACGTATCGCCTGATGGCCCAGGACGCCATTGACCGGGCAGGCGAGTTGCTCGATACTAATGTTTCCTGCTCTACTGCCACGCATTGCCTGGTCGGGGGCGAAGGCTACCAGTTCGAGAACTGGCAGCAGCTTCAGAGCCAGTATAACTTACCCGCCGACGTAGCCCGGCACCTGGTGAAGACCTACGGCACCCGGGCCGAGCGAGTAGCCGAACTGAGCCGGTCGCAACCCGGTCTGGCGGAGCGTCTGGCCGGTAATCTTTTACCCAGTAATTCACTGATCCAGTCCTCCCGGGTTAGGTCTGACGGCACGTCTGACCAGAGTGCGCCCCAGATCATGCGCCATCTGCCCGGGGCTGATGGCACGTCTGACCAGTCTGCAGCACCCCATAGTTTACCCTTCATCGCGGCCGAGGTAGTCTACCAGGTGCGCGAGGAAATGGCTGTTACGTTGCGCGATGTACTGGCCCGGCGGTGGCGGCTCGAACTCGCCGACTGGCAACTGACCAGCGACCTGGCTCCACAGGTGGCCGACCTCATGGCCGCCGAACTGGGCTGGACGGAGGCACATTGCCAGGAAGAAGTCGAAACCTATCAGCACCTGCTGGCGTCGTTCGTGCAGCAGGCCGGGCTAACCTCGGCGCCGTCGAAGGTAGCGACGGTGTGAAGTCAAACCGAAATAAGCTTACCGCTTTACCGGCTGGTGCTGCATCAGTTGATTGATCTTGGCCTGAACCTGCGGCACGGGCATGTTCACAACCAGGTGCTGGTGGCCCTTGCCCGTCGATGTCCAGGTATTGGAGCCATCGGTGTTGACGGTCATACGGCCGGTTTTAACCGTGTAGTACGGGGCCGGTCCCTTGATCGCGACCAGCACGGCCGTCTGGTCCCAGCTCATGCGGCCGTTGTTATCTTCCTTCGCCATGGGCAGGCAGATGCGGAACACGTCTTTTACCGGACTGTTGCGAATCGCTTTATTTCTTGTCAGGGGGAGGCCCGTCTTGATTTGTTCACCGATCTCGAAACCACTCAGCAGCACCGGCGTCGGCCAGGTATTGAACACCACTTTCGACGCGGGCGCATCCTTGAATACGTTGTACTCCCGGCCTGAAGGAAACTTACCCGCCATGCTGACCAGCTGCTTCACTTTTCTGGTTACCAGGTCCCGGCCCGGCAGGTTAGAATACTGATCCGGCTTCGACTGGAGCAGATTCGCGAGGTTGGTCAGGAAACCAACCGTTACGATGGTTACACTCTTGTCGGGCTGTTTGGCCAGAATCTGGCGGTACAGCGCCACGGCGTCGGGTACGTCGTTGTTGGAGCGCACCGAATGCGGGTACCTGGCCACCAGCGTATCGGACCAGTGCTGGGTGTCTTTATCCGTTACAGCCGCCCCTTTAGGGACGCCAATCGGTACGTCGGGCCGGCCGAAGTAGGTGTTCAATACGTCAATAACCTGCGTTACTTTCGGGTATTTGGTGCTGGCAATAGTGGCCAGAATCCGGGCCTGGCCGCTGTCGGCGAGGGCGTGCAGGAGGGTAATGGCCCCCACGTCGTCGTAGTCGGGGCCCATATCGGTATCGAAGATGATGGGAACGGCCTGCCGGTTGGGCGTGCGCTGAGCAACTACACCGTTACCGAGAAACAGGGCGATTAATAGAAAAAAGAAAGTGCGGGTCATGGATTCAGGTATTTTTGGTGCGAAATATAAACCCGGAAATTGATAAGTACAGCCGGTGGATGCCAGACCGGGTTGTGTCAGATTAATTCGCACGTCCATCCGCAGGTCTGACGGCACGTCTGACCGGGTTATACCGATTGTAAAGTCCAGCGGTCAGACGTGCCGTCAGACCGGGTCGTGCTGGTCGCGCCTGAACCAGTTGTTTCAAATTGTATCAACTGACTCACTAGCCGATGTGCTGCATTGAGTTTCATAATTAGCTAAGTTATGATTGCGCTAAAACCACTCACTATCTCACCCGATGCCCAACTCCGCAACCTCGGCTGGGACTGGATGCTCGGCACCGATACGTTGCCTTACCTGACCAACGAAGTCGTTGTTGTTCGGCCCGACGAAGCCGACGCTTACTACGAAGCCGCTAATGAGTTGTTCGACAGGCTGGTTGAGGCCGGGCAACACGTTATCGATAATAACCGGTTTGCCGAATTGGGCATTCCGGAAAACCTGATCGATCTGATCAAACTGTCGTGGGACGACGACCGGAACCTGCACCTCTACGGTCGCTTCGACTTCGCGGGTGGGATCGATGGCCGACCTATCAAGCTGCTGGAATTTAACGCCGATACGGCTACCTGCCTGCCCGAAACCGCCGTGGTGCAATACGCTCACCTGCGGGCCAATGGTCTCGACGAAAGCAGTCAGTTTAACAACGTCTTCGAAACCCTGACCGAACAGTTTCGCGAGCTGCGCCGGCTCAACAACGACCTGGAACCTTACCTACTGCTGTCGGCCATGCGCGGTTTTCCGGAAGACGACAGCAACGTAGCGCTGATTGGTGAAGCCGCGCGCGAAGCTGGTTTTAGCGTGCAGTACGACTTCATCGACAACGTCGAGTTTTCGGCCGATCAGGGGATCTTCCGGCAGAATCCTCAGAACGGTCAGTTCGAGCGAATGGACTTCTGGTTCAAGCTGGTGCCCTGGGAGTACATCGGCGAGGAGGAGCCTGAACTGGCCCGAATGCTGACGGAGGCTGTGCGTCGGCGGCTGGTTGTGGTGCTGAATCCGGCTTATACGCTGCTGTTCCAGTCCAAATACATCCTGAAAATTCTGTGGGAGCTGTTTCCAAACCACCCGCTGCTGCTCCAGACCGAAACCAAACCATTGACCGATAAGGCCTATGTCGAAAAGGTGCTGTTTGGTCGGGAAGGGGCGAATGTCCGAATTGTTGACAGCAGCGGTCGTGAGCGGCAGGCGGTGGATGGTGACTACGGCGATTACCCCCGCATCTATCAGGAGTACGCCGAACTGCCCACCGACCGCAACGGCCATTCGTACCAGGCGGGGGTGTTCTTCGCGGGCGAAGCCTGCGGACTCGGCTTTCGGCGGGGCGGTCTGATCCTCGATAACGGCGCCGGATTCATCGGGCACGTGGTGGAGTAGGGAAGTCGGTATTCGGTTCACGGCGGGGCTGCCTGGCCAGCATCCCGTACCAAACCGAATACCGTACCGTATTACCGCCCCGCTTTCTTCTGGCGACGGCGTTCTTCGTACCGTTCGCGCTGTTCGGGTGTCATGGCGTTGAGTTTAGCCTGCTTTTTCTGCCGGTGTTCTGCTTTGAACGCTTTTCGTTCGGCCGGGGTCATCTTGGCCAGTTCTGCCTTCTTTACGGCTTTTCGTTCGGCCCTCTGCTCAACCTTCAGCTCGGTCAGTTTATGGCCGGGTTTGTCAATGTGGACATCCGGCCGGGTTTGGGCGTGTGCCCCGGCGGACAGCAGTACGGTAGTTATGGTCGCAAGAAACAAAGTCGATTTCATAGGGTAGCCTGTTTGTCGGTTAGACCTTCGTAACCGACTTTGGTTTAAACGAAACGCCGACCTTGTCCGTTTGGTATTCATGCAATCACTGAGCTTGTACCTGATGGCCTTCGTCTACGTCGCTGCGGGCGTAAACCACTTCATCCGTCCGAAGTTATACATGGCCATCATGCCGCCTTATCTGCCGGCTCATTCTGAACTGGTTATGCTGAGTGGCGTGGCCGAAGTGGTGCTGGGTATCGGCTTGCTGTTCCCGGCTACCCGTTCAGTATCGGCCTGGGGGCTGATTCTGTTGCTGGTCGCCGTCTTTCCGGCCAATGTCTACATGGCTACGTCCGGACGGTTTCGTAAACTACCCCGCTGGCTGCTGTGGGCCCGGCTGCCGTTGCAGGGGCTGCTAATCTGGTGGGCCTGGCAATACACCTGACCTTACTCGATCACCTGCAGCCAGCCTTTGCACTGCGTGCCGTTCGGCGTTGTGATCAGGTAGTAATATAGCCCGGTCGGCACATCTTTGCCCCAGTTGTTGGCGTAGTCATCGTCCTGGTAAATCCGGCGGCCCCAGCGGTTGAAGATTTCGAGTCTGGCCCCCGCAAACCCAATGTTGAATACGTCGTTCTTACCGTCGCCGTTGGGTGTAATCACGTTCGGAACGTTGTTCAGGTCTTCGTACGAAACCGGCAGCGACGTACTGAGCGCGCAACCGTTGCGGTAGGCAATCAGCGTGACCTGGTACTGACCTGACTTTCCGAAGTCGTAGTTTTCAGGAATAGCGGTGCGCACCGTGTCGCCGTTGCCCATCACCCAGGCGTACCGGTCGGCGTTGCGGGTGTTGTTGGTAAACGTCAGCCGGGTTGGCTGCTGGCAGTCGCCGTTGGTCTGCACCGAAAAACTGGGTTGAAATGACGCATCGGTCTGCACCGTAATACTCCGGCGGGCCACGCAGCCAAACTCGTTGGTCAGCTCAACCGTATAGGTCGTTGTCTGTTTCGGAGCGGCTACCGGCGAGGCAATGGTGGTGCTGCTCAGGCCGTCGGCGGGTGTCCAGACGTACTTTGTGGCTCCGCTGGCTCGTAGCGTTACGGTGGCGTTGGGACAGATCGTGGTGTCGCGGCTCACCTGAAAATTGGCGGGGCTGACCGTAACCGTCTGCTTTACCGAGTCTACGCGCAGGCAGGTGAGGGGGTTGTAAGCCCGTAACGTAACGGTATACTTCCCGGCCTTGTCGAAGGTGTAGTTCACCCGGCCCGTGTCGCTGGAAACCACTTTGCCGTCGACCAGCCACTCATACCGCCGACCACCAATGCTGGTATTCTGAAACGATAGCGCCAGGGGCGTACAGCCCGTTACGACGCCTTTCTGGCTGCCCTGGTACGTATCAAAGTTGGCCTTCAGCCTATCAATGTCGAATTTGAACGCCAGGTTGTTGCAGTTGCTGCTTTGGTTGGTGCGCGACCAGGCGGTGGCCGTTGCCGGGAAGTTCGTGCCCATGCAGGCACAAACGGCCTGGTAAATAACACCCTGCGGACTAAACCGCGACGTACCGCCGTCTACGTGGTCGCCCCGAGGGTTAGTCAAGCCCCCCATAAACGTAGCGTATAACAGACTTCTGGCTCCCTGCTCCAGAATGGCGATGTAAAAGTTGCTGCCGTTGGTAGTGCGCTGGTAGGCGTCGGGCGTAACGGGCAGGCCGGAGGTGCTGCTGGCCGAATTGTAGCCGTTCAGACTGTTGACCGCCCCGCCCCAGCCCGACAGGTAAATATTGCCACATTCGTTGACCAGCAGGGCGGTAGGGGAGATGTCGGGACCCGACCGGCCGGAGCCAACCACCGTCGAAAAGCGGGTAGTTTTCAGGTCGGGATCAAAGGCGTGGATGAACTGGCCGCTGCCTGCGTTCTGGTACGTCCCGGTCGTGACGGGGTAGCGGCCCTGGGTCAGGCCAAACACGTGCGGACTGCCATCGGGGCCAATATCGATCAGATAAGCCGCATCTTCCCGGTCGGTGCCCAGATACGTCAGCCGCGTCAGCCGTTGGCTGTCAAACCGGGCTACAAATCCATTCGCCAGAAACTGAGAGACCTGAATGGGTCTGGCCTGGTAGGCGTCCGCACTGGCGGGCAGGTCGGAGCTGGTAGTAACGCCACAGACGTACAGGGAACCCGAAGGGGCCAGGCGTAAACCGTAGGCTTTGGTAGCCCCTCCGGAGCCACTGATCCGGTTGCCCCAGCGGAGCTGCGATAAGTCGGCGCTCAACTGAAAGACAACGGCTTCGGATAGGGAGCTGGTCCCGTCGGGCAGGGAGCGGGGCACCGGAAAGTCGTAGGATTCGGTCAAGCTGGCAACATACACATCATCGTCGGGGCCAACAATTACTTCACCCCGCAAATCATCGCCGTAGTTGCGCAGAAACATCCCGTCGGCTTCGGTATCCGACGATCGACGCGCGCCAATGCCGTCTTTTCTGGTGCCGCCCATAAACGTACTGGCTTTTAGCTGTTTGCCATCCGGGCTGAGTATGGATACGAACAAATCACTGCCGTTCGCAAAAACAATGCTGGTAGTTGTCGTAAATGAGAACGAAAAGGGTGTACCCAGCTGCGTTTTGGTTTGAAACGCGCCGGCTGTTACCGGGAAATCGGGCGAGGACGTAGTACCCATCATGACAAGGTCGCCCTTGTTGTTCACAATCACACTATGGGGCAGGTCGGCCGCCCGGCCACCGAGCAGGGTGGCATAGAGAAGTCTTGACCCGTCGGGGCTGAATTTCAGTACGGATACATCCACCAAACCACCAAAACTGACCTGGAACGCCCCGGTCTGCACCGGAAAATTGCTGCCGAATACCGAGCCGGCCGAGTATAGGTTGCCGTCTTTGTCGTACGTAGCAGTGTGGCCCCAGTTGTCGGAAACCGACCCTGAATAGCTTGAAAAAACCAGCTCCGGATCGAGCGTGAGTTGCTGCGTACGGTCGTAGCCTTTGGGCAGCGAAAACTGGGCTACGTTGCCCGACAACTGCCAGGCTGCCGCCACTTCGGTGGCCCGGCCGTCGCGGCTGACGTAGCTGTACGGTTTGTTCTCGCTGAAGGATTGCACCGACGTATCAATAATCAGCCGCCCGTCGTTCAGCCGAACCGAGCTGGCTCCGTTGTAGCCTAGTTTAATCACCGACGGATCGGCACCCGGCTGAACGATAAATTCGTATTTCAGGGTCTGGTAATAGGCGTAAATCCGCAGGTCGATACCGGGGTAGATGTTTGGATACACCACCTCCCCAAAGGCCGGCGCGTCGCCAACCCACTGGTCGGAGTTCTTGCCCAGGAAATAGTTCAGGGTGGGGCCGGTCCGGTGGCGTCCTTCCGGCGCGCTGACCGACTGGCTGCCCACGAGGTCGACCGCTACGCCGTGGGCCCGGATGGTATCGCTCACCGGTACGCCTTTGGCATGGTGGTCAGCAACGGCCTTGCTGTCGTAAAATACGTAGTGCAGGCTGTGCTGCCTGAGAAACAGATACCCCCCCGGAATGTCGGCCCGGAACAGAACACCGGCCGGCCACTGCCCGCGGTTCTGAACAAAAACGACGTTGGCAGCACAGCACGTTGAGGTAAGAAGGCAAATGAAAAGGAGTGGGTAAAAACGCAGCATAGCGTACGGGGTTATCTACCCAAATAACGTCAATTTGAGCAAAATAATACGTTATTTCCAGCGCGTTACGTCGAGAATATTAGGGCAGAAGTCGTATTCGTCCGGTACGTTGGAGCCAATCAGCAAAAGCTGGTCGGGGCTAAGCTGCCGGACCTGTTCGTGGTACCAGGCCGCACCCTGGCGGTCGAGGTTGGCCGTGGGCTCGTCGAGAATCACGACCGACGCGTCGGAGAAGAAAGCAAGCCCGAGTTTGACCCGCTGTTTCATGCCCGACGAGAAGTACTTGATCTCCTTATGCCGGGCGTGGGTGAGCAGCAGCCGGTCGGCAATCTGGTCGGGCGTGAGGCCGTGCTTGAACCGCTTGAATGTCTGATGAAACTGCAGCAGTTCGTTCAGGGTGAGTTCTTCGATGAGTTCCAGGTAGGGGGCCGCTACAACTACGTGCCGGAACCAGTCGTCCGGGTCGAGCGCCCGGCTGTCAACCCGGTACGTCAGGCTACCCTCCGTAGCGGGCAGGCTACCGGACAATAGCTGCAGTAAGGTGGATTTTCCGCTGCCGTTCGGGCCCACGAATGTATAGCTTGTACCGGCCGCCAGTTCGAGCGAAACACCCCGGAAAATCCATTCTTTCCGGTATTTTTTGCCTACCTGTTCGGCGACGATCTGCATGGGTGGACGGTAATCAGTTTACGGTTTTCGGAGCGCCGGCTGCCTGAAAAACGAGGCCTTAGTCCCGATCGGCGTTCGATGGGCCTTTCATGATACCGCGCTCCGAGCTGCGGATGAAGTTTACAATCTCATCGCGTTCGTCGGAAGGTGGCAGTTCGAGTTCAATCTGCGTCAGGGCATCCGCGTTGTTCAGGCCGCGCATGTATACGTAGCGGTAGATTTCCTGAATCTGGTTGATCTTGTCGTTGTCGAACCCGCGTCGACGCAGCCCAATCGAGTTGATGCCCGTGTACGACAGCGGTTCGCGGGCGGCTTTTGTAAACGGCGGCACATCCTTCCGAACCAGCGACCCCCCCGAAATCATGGCATGCGCGCCGATTTTCACCCACTGGTGTACCGAACTCGACCCGCCAATAATGGCCCAGTCGCCCATGTGTACGTGACCGGCCATCTGTACATTGTTGATGACCAGACAATTGTTACCGATCCGGCAGTCGTGCGCTACGTGCGCATAGGCCATAATCAGGCAGTTCGCCCCGATCTCGGTTTTCCAGTGCTCTTCCGTACCCCGGCTGATGGTGGCATACTCCCGAATGGTCGTATTGTCGCCGATGAATGTGCGGGTGTATTCATCCTTGAATTTTAAATCCTGCGGAATAGACGAAATCACTGCCCCCGGATAAATGCGGCAGTTTTTGCCAATGCGAGCGCCCTCGTTAATTACGGCGTGTGAACCAATCCAAGTCCCCTCCTGAATTTCAACGTCTTTATGGATAATGGCAAACGGCTCAATAACAACGTTCTGCGCAATTTTAGCCTCCGGATGAATGTATGCTAATGGTTGAATCATCTTCTCGTTTTCAGTTTCAGTTTACGGTCTACAGGTTTCAGTGTTCGGGGTAGGTCGCCGTTCGGAGGCCTTATCAAAAACTGTAAACCGTAAACTGTAAACCGTAAACTATTTTTTCTTTACCAAACTTGCGATCATATCCGCTTCGCAGACTAACTGACCGCCGACGTAGCCGCGGCCCTGCATTTTCACGATGCCCCGCTTCATGGGTGAGGTGAACTCGCAGCGGAAGATGATCGTATCGCCCGGCACAACGTTCCGACGGAACCGGCAGTTTTCAATGCCGATCAGGTAGGGCCAGTAGTTTTCGGGGTCCGGTACGCTGCTCAGGACCAGAATACCACCCGTTTGCGCCATTGCTTCCAGCTGCATCACGCCGGGCATCACCGGATTGCCCGGAAAGTGCCCCATGAAATACTGTTCGTTCATGGTCACGTTCTTGATGCCAACGACGCTGTTTTCGTCCAGCGCGATGATCTTGTCGATCATCTGGAACGGGTAGCGATGGGCCAGCAGGTTCGATATCTGGCTTATATCCAGAACGGGCGGCTGCTTTGGATCGTATTGCGGAACCTGGTTGGCTGCGTTTTTCTGAATCAGTTTCTTGATCTTCTTGGCAAACGCGACGTTGGCCGCATGGCCGGGCCGGGCCGCCAGAATCTGCGCCTTGATGGGCCGGCCGATCAGGGCCAGGTCGCCCACTACGTCGAGCAGCTTATGCCGGGCCATCTCGTTCGTAAAATGGAGCTCCGTCGTGTTCAGGATGCCTTCCTTTCTGTTCACGCTGACCTTCGGCTTGTGCAGCAGTTCGGCCAGGTAATCCAGTTCACCTTCGTTCACTTCGCGGTCGACGATCACGATGGCGTTGCTCAGGTCTCCGCCTTTGATCAGGTTCTGCTTGTAGAGTGCCTCCAGTTCGTGCAGGAACACAAACGTCCGGCACATGGCGATCTGTTCGGGAAACTGGCTGATGTCGTTCAGGTACGCATGCTGGCTGCTGATAACCCGCGAGTTGTAGTCAACCATGACCGTGAGCCGGTAGTCGTTGAGCGGCAGGGCGGCCAGTTCGATGTCCTTGTCGGGATTGCGGTAGTGAACGTACTCGTTGACTTCGAAGTAATTCCGGGTGGCATTCTGCTCTTCGATACCCGCATCGCGCAGGGCCTCGACGAACTGAATCGAGCTGCCGTCCATGATGGGCGGTTCGGGACCGTCGAGCTGGATCAGCACGTTGTCGATCTGTAGCCCTACCAGAGCGGCCAGGGTGTGCTCGACCGTATGAATGCGGGCTCCGCTCTGCTCAATAGTGGTGCCGCGCGAGAGATCGACTACATTATCGACGTCGGCATCAACGATGGGCTGGCCCTCCAGGTCAGTACGCTGAAACTTATAGCCATGATTGGTCGGAGCCGGCAGGAACGTCATAGTAGCCTGCACGCCCGTATGAAGCCCCACCCCCGAAACGGAAACGGCTTTCTGAATCGTCTGCTGCTTTGTATTCATTATGGTTGGTCGGCCAGTCGATTGGTCAGAAACAGGCAAAACGCTGCCTTCTGACGGGGTGATCTACCGGCTGTCTGACGTATCGTTAGTTTTTTTTTCCTGTTCAATCAGTCGCCGTTCAAGGTCGGGCAGGCGTCGGTAAATGGCCGTCGAACGCAGGTTGTCCTTGAGATCGAAGGCCGGCGAGCCGCTGAGTTTAAGCCCTGGTTCCTGAATGGATTTAGAGATCCCCGACTGCGCGCCGATGCTGGTATTGTTGGCAATGGTAATGTGCCCGACAATCCCAACCTGACCCGCAATAATGCAGTTTTCGCCAATTTTAGTTGAGCCCGACACGCCGGTCTGGGCGGCAATGACCGTGTTGCGGCCAATTTCAACGTTGTGGCCAATCTGAATGAGATTGTCCAGTTTAACGCCCTGTCGGATGATGGTTGACCCCATCGTGGCGCAATCGATCGTGGTGTTTGCACCGATGCTGACGAAGTCTTCCAGAACGACGTTGCCCAACTGCGGAATGGTTTTATACGTACCATCCGGCTGGGGCGCAAAGCCAAAACCGTCGCTGCCGATTACGGCGTTGGGATGGATCGTGCAGTAGTGCCCGATCACGCAGTTGCTGAGAATCCGGACGCCGGTGTGAATGATGCTGTTGTCGCCGATACGCACGTTATCACCGATGTAAACGTGGGGGTAAATCTTGACGTTATGGCCGATGTGGCAGTTCCGCCCAACGTACGAAAAAGCACCCCGGTACACCTGTTCACCAAACTGAGCCCCATCACCGGCATACGAGGGCTGCTCCACGCCCACGCGGGCGTAGTTGAGCCGCTGGTGGTATTCTTCCAGCAGGCGCGTGAAGGCTGAATAGGAATTTTCTACAAAGATGAGAGCCGCCGACACCGGCTTTTTGGGCTGAAATGACCGGTCAACGATGACCGCCGACGCCTGGGTCGTGTAAAGATGCGGCTCATATTTGAGATTCGACAGAAACGAAATATCGCCTGGTCTGCCTTCTTCTATCTTCGCTAATTTGCTGATTGTTAGTGCGTCGTTTCCTTCTACCTCACCCCCTAGCAGCGTAGCAATCTGCTTGACTGTAAACTCCATATACGTATAACGGCCGTCGCAAAATGCCCTTGATTATCGGGCAATTTGGCCGCTAAGGTAGGTAACAAATTGCACTTTTTGGATAGAATGACCGAAAATAGTAGCCTAATAATTAAGCGATAAGTCTGTAAGGGGCAAGGGACTATACCAAACCGTCGTCCTGTCTTACAAGTCCGTACGGGTTGATCTCACCAACTGACCGATTTGCCGATCCCTTTCAGGTCTTTGGCCCAGCAGACGTAATACCGGCGAACGATGTTGGTCAGCACCTGAATGTTCGACAGGTCGGATGCGTCGGCAATGTCGATTACCTTCCCCGATTTAAGCTTGATGTTGATACGGTCGCCGGAGGGCATATAGGCTGCGTTGGTGGCCTGCCCCTCAACCAGAAAGTACGACAGCTCATCGTCAGACAGGCCTGACCGATGCAGCTGGTCTTCCAGTTCGCGGACCAGCTCGCCGGCGAAGGGCTCCGTCGACAGCATGATTTTAAACAGCCGGCGGTTGAGCAGCATCTGGCTAACGGTCGACAGTACGGGGTCGTCGTGCAGACTCCACTGCTTGATGCACGACCAGATATCGTGATCGTCGAGCTGCGTAAACGCGTTCAGGTAGTTACGGTCCGACCGGAAGGCGTCCATCGTCACACTGTCGTGCAGAAACAGATAGAACGCATCGGGCGCAAAGACCCGTTCGCCCTGCCGGATCAGGAAGCGGGCCCGGCGCAGAATCTGGACCAGCATCGACTCGCAGCAGATGGAAGTTTTGTGCAGATACACCTGCCAGTACATCAGCCGTCGGGCGTTCAGGAAATTTTCGATGCTGAGAACCCCCTTTTCTTCAACCACCAGCTGATCGTCGACCAGATCGAGCATTTTAATGATCCGGTCGGCCCCGATAGCTCCCTCCGCTACGCCCGTATAATAGCCGTCGCGGTTGAGGTAATCCATCCGGTCCATGTCCAGCTGGCTTGAGGTCAGCTGGTGAAAAAAGGGGCGTTCGTACGTACCGTCGAACATGCGGATAGCCAGCGATAAGCGCCCGTCGAACTGTTGATTCAGCTCATGCATGAGGATCAGCGAAATGTCCTCGTGCGATACGCTGTCGAGCAGGCAGCATTCCAGTACGTGGGAGAACGGCCCGTGACCGATGTCATGCAGCAGAATAGCAATCTGGGCGGCTTCGCATTCGGCGTCGCTGATGCGGTGGCCTTTGCTTTGGAGCGTCTGCATGGCCTGACCCATCAGGTGCATGGCCCCCAGCGCATGATGAAAACGAGTATGAAGCGCACCCGGGTAGATGTAGTCGGCCAGACCCATTTGCTTGATACGCCGGAGCCGCTGAAAATACGGGTGTTCAACCAGGTCGAACAGTAGCTCAGTGGGGATGGTAATGAATCCGTAAACGGGATCGTTCAGGATTTTCTTCTTGTTGGGCGCTGACATCAGACAAAGATACCGGACTGGTGCACAGCATAAACACGTTTTTTAGCGAATATCCTTTACGACTGTGCAAAAAAATTGTAAATTCGCATCACTGAATTAAGAAATTAATTCGGTAAGGGCTTGTAGCTCAGTCGGTTAGAGCATCTGACTCATAATCAGGGGGTCCCTGGTTCGAGCCCAGGCTGGCCCACCCCAAAAAGGAACGACCTCCGCGCATCATGTGTGGAGGTCGTTCCTTTTACAGCTTTACACCGGATACTGCCATTCGCCCCGGTAGGCCCGGCTGAGGAGCTTGTTGGCTTCCGGATCGTTCAGAATTTTATCCCCGTCCCACTCGACGCTGCGGCCGAGCTTCAGCGACAGCATACCCAGCAGAGCCATGTTGGTTGAACGGTGACCGATTTCAATATCGCTGACGGGTCGCTTGCCGGTTTTGATCGAATCGAGGAAGTTGGCCCAGAGCTGCGCAATGTTCTGGTCGTCGGGCTGATTCAGTTTGGCGTCTTCGTGCAGCACTGGTTTGCTCGAATCAGCCGGGTAGAACGTCCAGCCGTCGAGCCAGCCCATGTGGAACGTACCCTCGGTGCCGTAGAAATAAACGCCGACGGCCTGTTTGGGGTGCGTTTTCTCGGCGTTGTTGCCCGCAAACTGTCGGTGTTCCCACACGACCGTGAAATCCTCAAACTCATACGTAGCGACCTGATGGTCGGGGGCGTTGGTGTTGTCCTGGCGGATAGCCCGGCCACCGGTCGAGTACACTTTGCGCGGGTGCGTTTCGTCGGTCCACCATAGAATCTGGTCCAGCCAGTGAATCCCCCAGTCGCCGAGGGTGCCGTTGGCATAGTCCAGATACCCCCGGAAGCCCCGCGGGTGCATGGTTGGATTATAGTCGTTCAGCGGAGCCGGTCCGCACCACATGTTCCAGTCCAGTTCTTTGGGCGGCTCGGTGTTGGCAACACGCTTACCCGGCCCGCCCCCGTAGTGAACGAACGCCCGCGCCATGCCGATCTTGCCGGCTTTACCGGACTTCAGGAACTCCATGCCCGATACGTTGTGGGGCGAAATGCGCCGGTGCGTACCCACCTGGCAGACCTTACCGGTTTGCCGGGCCGTTTTGACCATGGCTTTGCCTTCGTTGATCGTATGACCAATCGGCTTCTCGACGTACACGTGCGCACCGGCCTGCATGGCGGCAATGGCGATGAGCGGGTGCCAGTGGTCGGGCGTGGCTACGATGACGATCTCCGGCTTTTCGGTGGCCAGCAGCTCGCGGAAGTCTTTGTAGAGCTTTGGTCGGTCGCTGGTAAACTTCGCCACTTCATCGTTGGCTTTCTGGAGCTGCCGCTGATCCACGTCGCAGAGGGCCACAACTTTCGATTCGCCGGCCTGCATGGCACACCGCAGGATGTTGGTGCCCCACCAGCCGGAGCCGATCAGGGCGGTACGGTATTTCTGCGGTGGGCGACGGGTGATAAACGGCGTAATGGCCGATGCGTCTGTTACCAGCGTTGTGCCGGCAAGGGCTAAGGCAGAGGTTTTCAGGAATTCGGAACGATTCATGGCAATGACAAACGGAGCGGTTGTCTGCAAAAAAGTTTACCTGGCCTTCGCTTTACTCAACACCCGCAGCAAATTGCCGCCCCAGATCTTGCGGATGTCGTCTTCGGAGTACTTCCGGCGGAGCAGTTCGACGGTCAGATTCTCGATCTGGCTGACATCTTCAAGCCCGTTGACGCCCCCGCCCCCGTCGAAGTCGCTGCCAATGCCGACGTGATCGATACCGGCGATTTTTACGATGTGGTCGATGTGGTCGACAATATCCGACAGGCTGGCCCGCTCGGACGCGTACACCTTCGATACCGAGTCGCTCTGGGCGGCAATGCGGGCTTCCAGGGCCGGCGTCATGTCTCTGCCGACCCGCGCCATGCGAATCTTCGTTTTAGCGGCCCGGTGCGCGTCCGATGGTTTGCGGAGGTAATCACTCACGAAATTTACCTGCACAACGCCCCCCTTGGCCGCAATGGCCCGGATCATCTCGTCGGTCATGTTGCGGGGGAAATCGCACAACGCCCGGCTGTTCGAGTGCGACGCAATGACGGGGGCTTTCGACAGGGCCAGGGCATCGTAGAAGGTCTTGTCGGCTACGTGCGATACGTCGATCAGGATGCCGAGCCGGTTCATTTCAACGACTACCTTTTTCCCAAATTCGCTCAGGCCGTTGTGCAGCGGACCATCGGGATCGGTCGAGGAGTCGCCGATGAGGTTATTGGCAAAGTGCGTCAGCGTCACGTAGCGGCAGCCCAGGTCGTAGTATGTTTTCAGCATCGACAGATCGTCGCCGATGGGGTATCCGTTTTCCATGCCGATGAATACGGCCCGTTTGCCGGCCTTTTCAATGCGGTAGGCATCGGCCGGGGTGGTGGCCAGCTCGGCCTGATCGGCATGCTTTTTGAGTGCTTCGTGGATAAGCTCAAACTGACGGAGCGCCGATGCCTTGGCGTTGGCGTGGCCCTCGGCGGTGCGTGGCCCCTGCGACGTATAGACGGCAAAAAACATGGCGTCCATACTACCCTGCTTCATGCGTGGAAAGTCGATCTGCGACTGGTCGCGTTTGGTGTCGTGGGCCATACCGACGTCAAACCCCGGCTTCTGCATCATAATCGGGGCATCGGCGTGGGTATCGAGCGTCAGCACCCGCTGGTGAATCTGACGGGCTTTTTGCAGCAGAGGGTCATCCTGCACCGGACGCAGGGACGTACCGGTGAGCAGACCGAGAAAAAGGAGCGACTGGGGGATTATCTTCATCAGCGTATATGGAAACCAACTGAAAACTACAGAATACAACCGCGAATGCCAAACTTTCCGAACAAACACCCCGTTATGTGGCTAACTTTGCTCAATGAGCGAATTAGTGAATGAGTGAATTGGCGAATATCTAGCCGATACCCATTCGCTAACTCACTCATTCACTAATTCGCTCATTACCAATGGCCGTTGTACCGTATAAAGATAAATCCACCAGCAAGCGCGAGCAGGTGGCCGAGATGTTCGACAAGATCTCGCCCAAATACGACCTGCTGAACCACGTATTGAGTGGCGGTATCGACATTCTCTGGCGTAAGAAAGCCATTCGGCAACTGAAGCCGTATGCCCCCGGGACCATCCTCGACATTGCCACCGGAACCGGCGATTTTGCTCTCGAAGCATTAGCCCTGAAACCGAAGAAAATCGTCGGGGTCGATATTTCGGAAGGGATGCTGTCTATCGGGCGGGAGAAGATGAAGAAGCGCGGGGTGGACCAGATTATCGAAATGCGGTCGGGCGATTCGGAACGATTGCCGTTTACAGACAATGAATTCGATGCTGTCATCGTTTCGTTTGGTGTGCGGAACTTCGAAAATCTGCTGAAGGGCCTCACCGATATGCACCGCGTAACCCGTGCAGGGGGTGTATGTCTGGTACTGGAATTTTCGAATCCGCGTCAGTTTCCGTTTAAACAAGTGTACCGTTTTTATTCCCGAACCATTCTGCCGCTCATTGGACGCGTAGTCAGCAAGGACTCATCGGCGTATACGTACCTGCCCGAATCGGTACAGGCGTTCCCCGACGGTCCGGACTTCCTGCGTATTTTTGAAGCGGCCGGATTCACAAACACTCAATGGATACCGCTTACTTTCGGCGTTGCGTCAATCTACATCGGTCAAAAGTCGCAGTAACGGCGCTCGTCTGGGTGTTGTTCAGTGGCCATTCGTTCGCCCAGGAATACAAATACATCCGTAAGCACCTCGAACGCTACGACGACAAGGTCATTCACTACGGTTTTTTCTTTGCCGCCCCCGTTACGCGGTTCAGCGTTCGGTACAGTCCGGCCTTCGTAACGGCCCGGGATTCGGCCTATCGGATCTATTCGCCCAACAAAGCGAGTTTCCGGGTGGGGTTTGTGATCAATACGTTTGTGAACGACCGGTTCGACCTGCGCCTGACCCCCGCCGTATCGCTCTACAGCCGCGAGGTACTCTACGACTATCCCGGCGGAACCCAGCGCAAAGAAGTCCGCGAATCGACCTGGCTGGATTTTCCGCTGCTGCTCAAGTATAAGTCCGAGCGACGGAACAACAGCCGGATGTACCTGCTGGGCGGGGGCTCGTTTGCCATCGAGACCAACGTCCGCCGGAGCGACCAGGGCACCAGCCGGCTCAGCACGGGCACGATGGACTTCGCGGTTGAGTACGGGGTTGGCTTCGAGCAGTTTTTCGAGTTCTTCAAATTTGCGCCCGAACTCCGCTTTTCGCACGGTCTGGTGAATCTGTACCGGCCGGGCAACAACGCGGCCAGCGTAGGCATCAGCAAGCTGACGACGCACGCCGTAACGCTCTATCTGAATTTCGAGTAAAGAGCGTATTGGCTATCAATTGCTTATAAATTATTTCACTTTTTTTCGGGGATTTGCTTGCAAAAAGGCGTTTGCACCCCCTATATTTGCAGTCCCAAACGACAACGGTCAGGCAGGGCAAAAATAAAGAAAGGGAGTTTAGCTCAGTTGGTTCAGAGCATCTGCCTTACAAGCAGAGGGTCGGGGGTTCGAATCCCTCAACTCCCACGAGTGAAAATCAGCCAGTTAGCAGAAATGTTGACTGGCTTTTTTGTTGTTGCTTTAAAGGAGTTAATAAAAATAAGCTACTTTCTTATCACATTACGTACCCCGCCATTAGGATTCCGTACGTCGCCAATATAACGCGGAATGACGTGAATGCTGGCATGAGCAAATTTCTGCCCCGCTGCCGAGCCAATGTTCAACCCGACCGTAAACCCGTCCGGTGAAAAACGTTCCTGCAACAGCGTCCGTACCTTGTTGGCGACTGCCCAGCAGTCTGTTTGCTCAGCAAACGGCAAATCAAAGAAGTTGGCAAAGTGGCGTTTGGGCGTAATAAGGGCGTGGCCTTTGCTGACGGGGTAGCCATCTAATACCGCGTAACTCAACGCCGTTTCGGCCAGCAGTTGGAGTTTAGGCTTAGGCGTGCAGAACGGACAACTAGCCACTTGACCCGATAACTGGTTAAGATGCTGATACTCATAAAATTCCGTGTTTTCGTTACGGAAGATAGATATGAACGGCAACGTAACCGAACATTGATAGACCGGTTTCCCGTGTAGTTGGTGTGTCCGGAAACCATCGCGCTGAATGTCACGCCGAACGGCGAAGTAAGCGCGTCCGGTCGGTTTTAACAGTCGTGAGATGTTCATAAGAACCTCAACTTGTTCGTCGGGGAACAACACATTCAGGACGTAGAAGCAAACAATGGTGTCAAACTGTTTGGCGGGCAGGTCAGGAAAATAGTGTGGATCGTAGCCGTGTGCGTCGAAGCCTTTGGTTTGTAGAAACTGCACGTCACGCCCAAATCCACACCCGTAATCCAGAACGGTGCCTTGGATTAATCGACGTTCGTGCAAAATGCGAACAGGTAATGATGGCGTATCGCGGGGTTTAGCGGTTAAGTGGCTGTGCGGATTCTGCGAATTCACGGTATTTTATATACGAATGGGTACGAAAAGCCTAAATTTTGCGCCATTTGAAGTTGCGGCAAGACGGCTCGTTCAAGGCGTTCGCGAAACCATGCAAAAGGCTGTTGCTGAATAGCGTTGAGGCTTTGGCCGAAAAGTACGGAATAATCTTCTAACAGTCGGTCATGTCCGTTTTGAGCATGAAATTGAAAGCCGTTAAACTGCTGTTGAACATAACCTTTAAAGTACAACTCAATAGAAGGCAACCAATCGTTTTTAGCGGAATTAACCGATTTGGGCGTTGGAATGATGTTCCAAAGCTGGTCGTGGGCTACGAATGACCACGGCAGGAAATGATCTAGACTTAGGTTAGCAGTCGTGATGGTCTGGCCGGAGTAAATGCAGGTCAGCGTTGTGTTCGCTTTCAAATATTCCTTCCAGAATTTATTGGCCGTGTTCAACACCCGAACGCCGGGCTTTTCCAGCTTTTCCGACAAGCCAATAACATTCGGGTTGTGCTTTTGCAGAAACCGCACTAAATGCCAAAAGGTGAAGCCGCGTAAAATGGCCTGGTGTTGTTGCAGATAGGTTGCCCAATCAGCGTTTATCTCAATTTCATCGCCAATAAAGCGATACGGTGCTTTGCCCGTCTGGTTTGCCAGTTCAGCAATACGGGTGTTTACATGCTGGTCCAACAAACCACGCGTTTCCTGTGCAAAGAATGGGCGAATGAATCGGTACGGTACCCAGTCGCGTAGTACGCTTACTTTGCGATGAAGCTGTGTTAAATCGGCGGGTGACAGATAGGCGTTCAGTTGCTTGAACAGGCTGGGAGCAGTGGGGCCGTTGTCCACCATGATACGTTCAGATACAAAATCAGCAATAGGTTTGAAACCGTCTTGCTTGCCGAACGACAACTTGAAATAGTCAAGCGGATACCAGACGCTGGCCACCATACGTAGCGACAAATCGCGCATGGAAAGCCGGGTTTGGTTCGTCTCACGCAAACTATCTAGGATAGCCAGCAGCCAGTAAAACTTGTAGGAGTTGGTAGTATCCGAAAATATCGAAGCAAGTTTAGCAATGTCTAAGCGGTCACTTTGAGGAAGTTGCATTCTCTTTTAATTGTACGCCTTATCTTTCTTATGTAAAACGAAGGCTACGCTGCCTTTGCCCTGTATCATTAGGACATCATTAGCCTCATCAATGAAAATGGCTAAGCTGTCTATTGTGTTGTTTGTTCAGTTTCTAAATTAAGCAGTTGCGCCAAGACCCGCAACTGCTTAAACTAAAGTACACTAAGCAGTTTTCTCAATTCCATTAATAAAGTCGTCTTTGTACCGTCTCTGATTTAGTATGTTTAAAGTTAACCAGAACACTCAAAGCCACTTCTCATCGGACTTACTCCAAAAACCGACCCCCTTACCCATCCGATTTGTGCCATACATTGGCTGATTTATCCTGGCCCTAGGCCGGACGCTGGGCTATCTTTGTGATGGCGGTTAACCCGGGCCCGACAGCATCGGGTGTGGGTTGTGGCCGTCCTGAACACGCAAATGCCATGTCTACCAACAGCCGATTATATAGCATTGTCTTTAATAAGTGTCCGCGTTGCCACCAGGGCGATTTCTTCGTGACCAACACGGCCTTCAGCCGGCACTTTGACAAGATGCATGACCACTGCCCGCAGTGTGGCCTGAACTTTACCCCTGAGCCGGGGTTCTACTGGGCCTCCATGTTTGTCAGCTACGCTTTCTTCACGATCTGGACGCTGGCTACCTTTTTCGTAGCGGTGCTCTGGCTCAATATCGAACTGGAGTATTACCTGATGGGGCTGCTCCCTACGCTGGTTCTGTTGACGCCTTACTTTTTCCGGATGGCCCGCCGGACGTGGCTGACCATTTTTGTGCGGCCCGAGCGGCACCGCGTCAGTCTGCCGAACGAACAGGTCTGAACGCGGCTGACGTACTGACGTCGGTCGTTTCTATTGATAATCCCGCCGGAACTGCTCGGGAGTAACGCCGGCTGCCTTGCGGAAAAAGCGGTTGAAGTAGGAATGATCCTGGAAGTTCAGCCGGTCGGACACCTGGGCCACGGAAAGGTCGGTGTGGACCAGCAGCCGTTTGGCTTCCAGCAGCAGTCGTTCCTGAATGATCTTTTGCAGGGATTTGCCCAGGGCCGTCTGGCAAACGGTGTACAGTTGTTTTTCCGACAGAGCCATCAGGTCGGCGTAGTCCCGCACGGACCTGTGATCGAGGTAATGCGCTTCGACGAGCCGCTCCAGTTGCTGGATCTGGCTTTGGGTGTGCGCCGTGAGTCGATTCGACGGGTGGGTAAGCACAAAACCGCTCAGTTTCACCAGCAGGATGTTCAGATACGACCGGATGATATCCTCCCGGCGGTAGTTGCTGCCAAGCGTTTCCTGATAAACCCGTACAAACAGCTCGCTGATGTCGGCCGCGTTTTCTGTTGATAAATAATCGACGGGGGGGGTAGCCAGCGCGTGAAAGAGCGGAAAATCAAACAGCTTCCGGGCGGGGTAGTCGACCAGGTAAAACGCCGGGTTGAAAAAGATGAGGTAGCCTTCCGTATCGTCGGAGTAGGTCCAGGTATGCACCTGCGCGGGCGACATGAAAAACACGCTGCCCGGCTGAATCCGGTACTCAACAAAGTCAATGGTGTGGGTGCCCTCGCCCCGGGTGAACAGGGCCAGCAGGTAAAAGTCGTGGCGGTGGGGCGTACGGATGAACTGGTACTGCGCTACGTGCTCCTGAAATAGCTGAACGTACACGTCGGGGTGGTGCCGGGGGGCTTCTTCGAAGTCATCGATGTGCAGGATAGGTAAAACGGTATCGTTCATGTAGGCTCGACTCTGTCGCGTTTAGAGCGAAACGGCCTCAACAGGGCTTTGGTTTATCAATGATAACGGTTTGCCGGCAGATAGTGACTACCCCCGCCGAGTCATTTAAACAACCAGAACCCAGCCGCCGACTGTATCGTGCTAACACTGGTTTAACGTGATTTGTGGATAGCTCATTAAAGGCTAATGAGCTTTTTTGTCATCCCTCGGCACCGGCCTTTAGGTTTGTGGTGTAGTAAGAAACCAAGATTTGAGTAGCTTACCCATAAAGAAAACAGAGCGGGCTTCCCTATGGCATACCGGCCAGGCTAACGACCAACGGGTGGATTCAGGACCCGCTCTG